>Ga0209164_1000037_pt1 | contig 398545 bp, 339 predicted proteins | sample MTBNYHSulfiMetaG_FD_187458 | JGI IMG/M metagenome (GOLD analysis project Ga0209164, IMG submission 187458) | Enrichment culture microbial communities from rom New York Harbor, USA that are MTBE-degrading - MTBE-NYH (New York Harbor Sulfidogenic)... | ecosystem: Environmental > Aquatic > Marine...
TCTGATCCAATTTGTTCACCTCTAACCAAGGCATGGCACTTCCTCCTAGTTGCAATGCCTCAAATTTATTATAGAGTGTAAACTATGTCTCCGGTTTATTTTGTAAACCATGTCGTCGGTTCATACCGTCCCTGCCGGGTGGGGTGTCCCGGGGGGCCGGGCTACCCTTCCCGGAAGGGTTTTGGCCTTTATCAAGGCCGGGGATTTTTATGTCCCGGTTATCCGGGACTGAATCACGAGGAAGGGGCCGCGCCGCCCCCTCCTCGACCTCCCCGGCGGTCGCTGGCCGCGACGGGCTAAGAGTCTTTCTGTATCAGGTAACTTACCCTGTGCAGCCTGCGGAGGGACATCCTGTCCCATCCGACCGGCAGGAGGCCGGAAGTGTCGCAATTGCCACGGATGGCAAAATTGCGACCTCGGCCGCAGCCCAGGCGCTCGGGCTTCCGTGCCCTCGCTTTTCGGTTGGTGATTATTCTGGCAGATTATTTGGCTTCGATGCAGGGAAGCCCCTTTAATAAAGGGGCGCGCGGAGCGGGGGATTTGAAATGTACCGGAAGGCGCCCATATCCTGTTATCATCACTCATTTGAATTTTATCATGAAAATAACCTGTAAAAATCATGCAGGGTTATCCGAAAATCCGGAGTCATTCCTATACGCGGCGCGGCAGCGGGGGGCTTCCGTGCCCTCGCTTATCGGTTGCTGTTTATTCCGGCAGATTATTTTGCTTTGATGCAGTGAGCCCCTTTACTAAAGGCGACGCGCATTGAGGCGCCAGTGTCACACGCTGACAGGATGTCAAATATTTACTTGACTTTATCATGTCAGGCGCGGATATACTAATATCAATTTCATAGCTTTAATTAAGCTGCAGGACTGCTAAAAATGAACGAACTTCTGACACGTGAGACCATTCTTGATGAACTGAAACGGCTTAAGCCCGAACTCGGCAGACATTTCGGTGTTTTACGTATCGGGCTTTTTGGCTCTTTTGTCCGGGGAGACGCTCGTGCCGACAGTGATATCGATGTTGTAATCGAGCTGAGTGAGCCGGACATTTTTACTCTGGTTCATGTCAAGGAAACTCTGGAAAAAGACTTTAACAGGAAAGTCGATGTCATTCCCTTCGGACCACTTATGAACAGTTATCTGAAAAACCGTATTCTGAGTGAAGCTGTCTATGTATGACAAGACCCTTGTGAAAGAAATTCTCTCCCAGATACTGATCGCCATTGACAGAGTGGACAGACGTTCTTCGGGAATTTTCTCGGCTGCTGACTTTATTGACAGCGAAGAGGGAACGGATATGCTCGATGCTATTTCAATGATGCTTATTGCGATAGGGGAAAGCTGCAAGAACCTCGATAAGATTACCGATGGGAAATTACTGCCCCTATATCCGGAAATCGACTGGAAGGGCGTTAAGGGAATGCGCGACGTCATAAGTCACCACTATTTTGATATCAACGCTGAAATTGTATTTCATGTGTGCAAAACACATATACCAAACCTGAAAGAAATATTCCAAAAAATGATGAAAGATATGGTCTGAGCCCGTTGCAGGGACGCGATGACTTATGTCTTTATAACAGGCAGGTCAGTTGAGATTTTAGCCTTTATCAAGGCCGGGGATTTTTATGTCCCGGTTGCCCGGGACTGAATCACGAGGAAGGGGCCGCGACGGGCTAAGAGTCTTCCTGTATCAGGGAACTTGCCCTGTGCGGCCTGCGGAGGGACTTCGTGTGCCGTCCGACCGGCAGGAGGCCGGAAGTGTCGCAATTGCCACGGATGGCAAAATTGCGACCTCGGCCGCAGCACAGGCGCTCGGGCTTCCGTGCCCTCGCTTTTCGGTTGGTGATTATTCTGGCAGATTATTTGGCTTCGATGCAGGGAAGCCCCTTTATTAAAGGCGACGCGCATGGAGGCGCTAGTGTCACACGCTGACAGGATGTCAAAAAAGCGTGTGACGGACGCGCGGAGCGGGGGATTTGAAATGTACCGGAAGGCGCCCATATCCTGTTATCATCACTCATTTGTATTTTATCATGAAAATAACCTGTAAAAATCATGCAGGGTTATCCGAAAATCCGGAGTCATTCCTATACGCGGCGCGGCAGCGGGGGGCTTCCGTGCCCTCGCTTTTTTGGTTGCTGTTTATTCCGGCAGATTATTTTGATTTGATGCAGTGAGCCCCTTTATTAAAGGCGACGCGCATGGAGGCGCTGGTGTCACACGCTGACACGATGTCAAAAAAGCGTATGACGGGCGCGCGGAGCGGGGGATTAATTCTTTTCGGCCATTACCTCGGCCACGTTCTGGATGTACTCCTTGATGGTCCGGTAGGAATTGAGCATATTGATATAACTGACACTGAGGAGGGGTTCCATTTTCTTTTCCGACAGTCGCTGGAGATGGTTGTTTCTCAGTTTCTTGAACTGATGGGTTATGGCGCTGCCCTGGCTGTATACCTTCGGCAGATCAACGGACTGCCTTCTGTACAGGGAGGTGTTGATCGTCTCAAAATACGCGGCAACCTCATCGTGAAGCCTGCCGATCTCGATTCTTTTCGTTTCCGTCAATTTAATACCGGCGTCACTGAGCTTGAGGTGCAGTTTGAGAATATTGGTGATATAATCGCTCACCGATTCATATTCATCGGCGATTCGAAGGTGCGCCTGGGCCTCCATGGTGTGCCGGTGCGATATCTCCCGGGACACGGTATCCACCAGGAAGGTGGCGATTTCTTTCTGCATTATATCCAGCTCATCTTCCATCTGGAATATTCTTTTTACGGTCTCCTGGTCCGGCTCGGGACGGGAGTATACATCGCGGAGATCCGTGAACATCGCCCTGATCTTGTCTCCCATGTTGAGGATTTCTTTTCGCGACTGTTCGATTACCAGCATGGGACTGTCAAGGAGCCTCACGTCGAGTTTTGTCAGCCTGTGGACTGTTGCAGACGGATCGTCCGATATGATTTTTTCCAGGGATGATGACAACAGCCGGGTAAAAGGCAGAAACAGGATTACATTGGCAATATTGAATACGGTATGCGCCGTAGCGATTCCTTTTATCACGACAGGATAGGTCGTTACGCCGTTTTCCACCAGTATCGTGTTCGGGTCCGCGCCTATTATCCACGGGATCAGCCTGATGAAGAGGCTGAACAGGGGCAGTACCCATATCACCCCGACTACCTTTATCAGGATATGGGCGTATGCCGCCCTTTTCGCGTTCGCTCCCGCGCCCAGTGACGCCAGGAACGCCGTGATTGTCGTGCCGATGTTCATGCCCAGGATGAGCGCGACCGATGTCTGGAAATCGATCACTCCTGTGGCGGCCATGCCCATGGCTATACCGACGGAGGCCGACGATGACTGTATTATGGCAGTGACCATGGCCCCGGCCAGTGAGCAGAGCACCAGGCTCCCGCCGTTATCCGGGGAGAAGAGCGTAAAGAGACGGAGAAACTCCGGGATGTCCCTGAGGGGCTTGAATCCGTTTTTCATGAGCTCCAGGCCGAAAAAAACCATGCCGATTCCCATTACCATGAGGGCTATGTATCGCACCTTTTCCTTTGAGGAAAAGAGGTAGAAGAAACCGGCGATACCCAGTAGCGGAAGTCCGTATTTGCCGATGTCCAGTACGAGTATCCATCCCGTAATGGTTGTGCCTATATCAGCGCCGAGGATCACCCCGATGGACTGCGTGAGGGTCATGACCCCGGCATTGACAAATCCCACAACCATAACCGTGGTGATTGAACTGGACTGTATTATGGATGTTACGATCAGTCCCACGGCCAGTCCCCTGAACCGGTTATTGGTGACGGTAGTGATTATTTTTCTGAGGCCGTCGCCCGCCACGGCCTGCATGCCGTTGGACATGTTGTTCATGCCGATGAGAAACAGGGCCAACCCGCCGATCAGCTGGAAGATCATGCCTGATAGTATTTCGTAATTCACTGAATTCTCCCCTACCCGGTTTTGTTCATCCGTGAACCGCAGGTTGTGTCCTTTTTACATATTATGTCTATTCATGCAATTAAAATCAGGTTTATTTTCTAACTTTTTTTTGGGGTGTCTCGTGGGTGGATTCTGGCAGGGGGTCCCTGCCGGGTGGGGTGTCCCGCGGGTCCGGGGTACCCTTCCCGGAAGGGTTTTGGCCTTTATCAAGGCCGGGGATTTTTATGTCCCGGTTACCCGGGACTGAACCACGAGGAAGGGGCAGCGCCGCCCCCTCCTCGACCTCCCCGGCGGTCGCTGGCCGCGACGGGCTAAGAGTCTTTCTGTATCAGGTAACTCTCCCTGTGCGGCTTGCGGAGGGACATCCTGTCCCATCCTCAGCCGCAGCCCAGGCGCTCGGGCTTCCGTGCCCTCGCTTTTCGGTTGGTGATTATTCTGGCAGATTATTTGGCTTCGATGCAGGGAAGCCCCTTTAATAAAGGGGCGCGCGGAGCGGGGGATTTGAAATGTACCGGAAGGCGCCCATATCCTGTTATCATCACTCATTTGTATTTTATCATGGAAATAACCTGTAAAAATCATGCAGGGTTATCCGAAAATCCGGACTCGTCCCGGTACGCGGTGCGGCAGCGTGGGGTCCCCTGCCCTTGCTGCCGCGCCGCGGGTGCTTCTCCGGGTTATTGTGTGTTTTTATAATTCCAGTTTTCAAAGATCGAAGGCGAGTCTGCGCTATATGTTTAAATCCCTTTTCGGGTCCGTGATGTCTGTTGTTATTAATACGTGCAGGGATGAAATAAATTAAAATTTTTTTTCTGTTTCCTGCTGAGGTTTACATTTTTTGTACTTCGGGTCCGGGCCTTTGGAATGAGTCAGATTGAGCATGATCGCATCAAGCAAGGAACAAGCCAGGAACAACGGAGGAAGAACGGAGAAGCAGCCTGCCCGGAAATTTTTTGGATCGGCGGGTGGTGACGGAATTTTTTTAAAACAGAGGGCTCATTCCGGATTGTTGGGAATTAATAATTTTTTAAAAAGAGTTGAACAGGAAGCGCGCGAAGGTCGCGAAGGACAAGTCAAAAAATGGTAAACAATGCCACGATCGTGTAACTTTCAGGAGAATGAAAGGAAAATACAGGTTTTTAAACAGGCTTTCAGGAAAAGTTGTTTCTATCTAACTGATGTCTATTAGCCCGGATATATGAAACATCCATTCATGTCCTCTCGGAACTTCGTGCTCTTCGCGTTCTTCTTGTGATCTTCCCAAAGATCCTGAAAGAGTGAATCAGGGAAATTGTTTTAATATCGTGAAACGGGATTCGTATTGTACTGTAGATGTGCCTGTTTGCACGAGATATGTGCCGTATTGGGGCTGAGGACTTTTTTCTGTTGTGGGTTGCTTCAGATGAAATCGGGGTTGACTTATTAGAGTTTAATCCTGTAATTGAATAATGGTGTTTTTGGGGATGGATTGAGGAAATTTAAACAGTTATTGCGTATTTCAGATAAGAGTTGTTATAGGCAATACTAGATTTAGCATTTTTAGAAGCTCGCCATCCATGGCTCGCAAAGAGAGGAGGTAATTATGGGTTTTATGGATGAACTTGCTAAGGTTTTACCATTAGCAGAAGTTTACAAAGATCTATTACAACCTGCTACACAAGAATTAGGTAAAGGGCTTGAATCTGTTGCCAAAACTGCAAGATTCACATTAGCTCCTTTCGAGTATTTAGGGAGCTTGCATGGTAGATATCTTGAATTTTTGAAACGTGTTTCAATTAAAACTAAAGATAAAGAACTAGTGGAAGTTCATCCCAAAATTTCTGGGACAATATTTGAAGGAATAAAGTATTTAGAGGATGATAGTATTCTTTTTGATATGTTTGTAGAACTACTTTCAAAAGCAATCACAAAAGAACACTCTCAAACTGCACATCCTGCTTTTGTAAATATTATAAATCAACTCTCACCAGACGAAGCCTTAATGGTATATCTATTTAAAAAGAAAACATATGAGCTCTGGTCCCAATCTGATTACAATCCTTCAGATAGTCGTTTTTACAATAATAGAATAATCAGGAATGATTTTCCGACGGAAGTTCTTGTTTATCCGGATAATTATACAATGTATATTAATCATTTGAATAATCTTCAAATAGCAGGAGTTCCTGAATATAAAAATCAGGAAATTGTAAGAGATAGCAATAATCGTCAGACAGGAGTAATAATATATAAAAGGACTAGCTTTCTTGATTTTGGACATCTTTTTTCTAAGTGTTGTATACCTGATGAAAATGAAAAATATGATGAAAAAATCAAAATATAAAACTGTTTAAAAGTACATCCATGTACTTTTAAAGAATCACACAAAAAGAATCTGGTACTGCCTATAACAGCGAATATGCGGTTTCGCTTCGCTTCACACAAATTGGCCTTTGGCCAACTTCGCATATTCGCGGAACGTTGTCTGCTATAACTCACAAATTTTTTTATAATTTAAACGAGATTAAGAAATAACAGGAAAATTTTATGATACATCAATTACTCGAAATCATTTACAAAATTCCAAACTTTCTTGAATCATTAAAAATTGAACACATTACATTAATATCTGTTTTTGTTACATTCATTATTTATTCGCTTGGGAAAAGAAATGAATTAAACATGAAAAGACATGAAGCAAAGAAAGAAAATTATGTAAAATTTCTCGATTTGCACATAAAACTGTTAAAAGACATTAGAGAAAATAAAAATAAAAAAATATCTCAATATGATGAAAAGTTTTTTGATGTTGGGTCATCATTACTTGCATTTGGTTCAAAAAAATTATATAGAAAATATCTTTTTTATCGCGAAATAAATACGAATCCATTATTAGTTGGTAATGAATATTTTGAAGACGGTGAATTAAATTTATACTTACTCGGTGGTATTCTTAAACAAATACGAAAAGAATTATCATTAGAAATAAACAATACTATCAGTGAAATCGAAGCATTGAGTTTTTTTGTTAATGGCTTTGCTGGCAATCCAGCAGCAAAAGCAAAATTGGCACAGATGAAACATAGGATTAGAATGTTTAAATTAGAATTATTTTTCTTTGAAAGATGGCAGTTTATTTATAGTATAAAGTTTTATTATTTTTCAATAGCACCAATCAAGGATACTTTAAAATTAGTAATTAAATATTTTATTCAGATTCCAATTGGAAAAGTTATTCTAAAAATATTTCCTAGTTCAAAAATATTTATAAAGCAATAAATTTAGTATCAAAATAAATTTACTGTAAGATTGCGAGTTACAGCAGACAACAAAACTTACACGCGGCGCTCGAAGTACCTCGCTTGGTCTGCGGCTTTTTTGCCACTTAATCGTGGCAAAAACTTTGTTAAAGACTTTAGATTTGTTCTGTACAAAACTTTTAGTAAAACTAGGCAAACGTCATGTACGCACAACGTTATCCGCCACAACAATTTAAGGAGATATTATGAAGCAAATTGAAAATTTAATTATTAATTCATCAATAAAACTGTTTTCACTAAATGATGAATTAGCAAATAAAAAGAATGATGGGAAACTAATTTTCCCAATGAAAAATGAACCAAAAAAATTTAAAAAGAAAAGAATTAGTGAACAAGAAGCAAGGTTTATCTTTTGCAATGAAATTGAATTAAATGCAATAAATTTATTCTATTCTATTGAAACTCCAACAATTAACAAATATTCATTTACTGGGACAAAAGAAATATCAGGGAATATTGACGTATGTATTTATAAATATGAGAATAATAGTTTTACAAGAAAAAGTAATATTGAATTTAAAGCTCATAACATGGTAAAATCATTTAAGAAAGATTTTCATAAATTGCTTAATGAAAATGGTGAGATGAATTTTTTCATACACATTTTAGAATCAATTGACAACCATACATTGTATTCAAAAAATATTAAAACAAATAGCGGAATGCCTGTTATTAATAAATATTTGCAAGATATTCATGATTTAAATTCTAAATTTAATTTAATGAATACTGAAATTACAATTTTTATTATTTCATTATCGCCAAAATTAATAATTAAAAAGTCATTTAACCCTAAGTTATCAAAATTTACACATAATGAATTTTCATTAGATTATAATATTCTGAAAGATAAGGTAGATATAAAAAATACAAATTGGGTAAATTGTTACGGCAGTTAACGAGCTTGTAGAATAAATAAATAATAATTGCAATTAACATCCGTTATGTCACAAACAGCTATTGCAAAATATAAATATCATTCATATGATCCGGGGACAAAGGTGTTCCCCGGGGATTGTTCTATCGAGGACAAGATTGAGTTCAACAAACTTTAAGCAGTTATTGTGAATTGCGGATGTTTTTTTATCTGCAATACCGCGCAAGACTTATTGATATAGGATAAAACTAAAAAAAGTAGAAGATTTTAAAATCCCTACGCCCAAGGAGCAACCGGCCTCCATGCCGGTTGCTAGTGAAAAGCGTTATATAAAGCTTGAATCAGTATTTTAAAGAGAGTGTAAAAATGGGAAACAAGCATGCACAAGACGCAACATCCTCTATTTCAGGAACAATATATCAATTTTATATCGCCCTGGACTATTGTTTTGACCTATCGCCTAATGAAACATTATATATAGAAAAATATGGTGATATTACAATCTCTTGTTTAAAACAAGTTGAAATTAAAAAGTATTCAGATGATCTAACAGATTTACATGAAAACATATGGAACACTTTAAAAAATTGGCTCAGAGAAGACTTCGATATATCATTCTACAAAAATTTAATCCTAGTTACAACTCAAGAGTTTGGGAGAAACTCATCATTCATCAAATGGAACGGCATGACTGCGGCCGAAAAGGAAAACACGTTAAATGAGATATTAATAACTTATAATAAAAAAAAGAAAAGAGATAAAGACAAAGTTATTCTTGTTGAATCTGTAATGACCAGCGATAATAAAAATAAAAGATTAGCTATTCTTGAAAAATTTGAGATACTAGATTCTTCTCTAAAAGAAAATGCATATTTTGAAAATATAAAATCAAAAAAACTAAGTCATATACCACTTGAGAATAGAGATAATTATATAAATTCTTTACTTGGATTTATTATTTGTCCTGAAATCCTGACTGTAAATAGTTGGAAAATAACATATGAAATGTTTTCTGCAAAATTACAATCATTAACCGAACAATACTGTGCACACACAAAGATATTTCCAAGAATTAATATTCAACCAACGACTGAGCAGATTCAGGCTACCGAACAACATCTTTTTGTAAAAAAGATTGATGCCATTAATTATTCTGAGGCTAAAAGCGAAGCAATATTACATTATTTAGAAACAAACAGAATAATTCTTGATGAACTTAGTAAATATTCTGTACCGAAGGATGTATATGACAACTATGAAAAAGAATTATTTGATTTTTATCTTCCTACATTTCGAAAAGCAAAAAGAGTTGCAGCAAAGGCAAATGACCCGACTAGAGAATCTCAAGATTTTTACGATAATATAATGAGTTCTCCTATTCAACCATTTTACAATTTTAACAATACAACAACAAGCTTTAGAAATGGTATGTATCAAAATATGGCCGATGATGAAAAACAAAAAATTACATGGAAACTTTATACGGGTGATTCTAATGAGTAAAGCTGTTGAACATATATATAAAATACACAACAATCCATTTGTATTAACACCTCTTTTAGTAGGCTTTTTTTTAAAGTATCATGGACAAGAAAATGATGTCTTACTTTCCTACTTAGTTCTTCCTCTAGTTTTACATGAAGATACCAAAAACTGGCTACTCAATGCAAATGTAAGAAGCTCATTGCTTACATTTGCACGTAACAAAGAAAATTTTTTTGGACTCCCAGAAAGAATAGTTGAGTATAAATCCATGACAAATCTTTGCTTACAACATGCTAAAGACAATTCATACATTTCTATTGAAAATAATCTTAGTATCAAAGTAAATAATCCAGAATTAACATGCATATTACCTCTTAAGGATTCATTAAAAGCATCTGAAAATTTTATAAAAATTATAAAAGACCTAAATATCGTAACAATATACAGATTGCTAGGAGTAAAGAGCTTATGAAATGCTACATCCAAATGATAGGAGTAATCGACAAACTTGAAAAACTTCATTCTGTTGAATTCACTACGGGAGTAAATTTAATTACAGGTAAGTCCTCCACAGGAAAAAGTGCCATGATTGAGATTTTTGATTATTGTTTTGGTAATTCTAATGACACAGTACCAGAAGGTGTAATTACTGATTACGCTCAAATGTACTTTGTAACAATGTCATTAGGTGATGGCTTTCTTGTTCTTGCAAGAGCTCCAAATAGTACCAAAGGTTTTATTAAATCTGAGTCAACATCACCAGAAAAAAGTCAGTACACTTTTGATTACTTCAATAACGAATATTTTTTATCTAAAGATGATTTTAGAAAAACTCTTGGAAGATATTTTGGGATAAATATTGAAGATACTGATACCGATTTAGAAGATAGGAAATATCGTCGTAATAATGCAAAAAGCCCACGACCCTCTATAAGAAATTTTACTTCCTACATGTTTCAACACCAAAACTTAGTGGCAAACAAACACGCACTTTTTTATCGATTTGATCAACAACAAAAAAGAGAGCAAACTATTGACCAGTTTAAAGTTTTTGCAGGATTTATTAAACAAGACTACTATATCAAACAACAAGAATTAAATGAACACGAAAGGAAGTTAAAAGAGCTTGAAAATAAAAAAAGTAGTCTCGAAAGTATTCAAAATGAAAAATCTAAAAAAATTGTAGAATTACAAAAAGAATATATTGCAATTACTGGCAAACCTTTACTGAAGGATTCTGCAGATATGATTCTTTCAAATCCTGCTGCTTATCTTGATAAGCTTTCTTTTATTAAAATTGAATCTGATATAGCTTCCAAGGAATACCTAAATCAAATAGAAGGGTACAAACAGGAAAGAAATGAGCTTATTGCGCAAAGAAGAAGAATGGAAATAAAGTTAAATGAAATTCAATCGTCAATAAGATATGCCGAACAACATGTCGTTGACTTAGCTAAAATCACAACGATTTCAGAAACTTCACTTCATATTTCTGAATGTCCTTTTTGCAAGAATAAAAATGAAGAACTAATACAAGAAGCCAATCAACTCGAAAATGCTATAACATGGTTGAATAACGAACTTGCTAAAACGCCATTGCTACTTGACTCATTTTTAGCCGATGAAAAATCACTAAAAAATGATATCAAAAATATATCTCAAAAAATTAATACTTCTGAAAGTGCCATTTTTAAAATAAATCTTACCTCCCAGCAACTTACAAAAAACAAATCTCTAGAAGAACAAGCATTAAAGATAAAGCTTAAAATTGAAAATATACTCGAAGAAAAAATCGAGTTTAATTATTCAGATTTAGATCAGCAAATAAAAGAGACAAATGAATTTATTAAAAAAATTAAAAAAATCATAGAGGAAAATTATAATCCTGAAGCGAAATTAAGATCAGCAGAAAAATATATAAATGATGCAATGAAAGAGATTGGAGACAATCTAGACTTTGAGACCTCATATAAACCAATTAACTTGAAATTTTCACTTGAAAATTTTGATCTTTGGCATGAAAAATCTGATGGCAGTAAAGTATATCTGCGTTCAATGGGGAGTGGTGCGAACTGGCTTTATTGTCATATTTCATTATTTACTGCCATTCATAAATATTTCTGCTCGCTGAAAGATCGATCACTTTTACCACCAATTCTTTTCCTAGATCAACCGAGTCAGGTGTATTTTCCAACATCAGTTGATACTGGTGAAGAATTTAACGCCAAAGAGTTAAAGGAACAGGAAGGTAAAATCAAGAATCTTGATGAAGATTTAAAGGCTGTTACCAATCTAATTAATCAATTAGTTTTATTTTGCAAAAGAACCGGTAAAGAAACAGGTATCATTCCTCAAATAATTATTACTGATCATGCTGACAATCTTGTACTAGATGGTATTGACTTTGAATCATTAGTAAACGGAAGACGATGGAGAAAACGAGGATTTATTGAAATTTCAAGTAAAGATCTGAAATAATTCTCATCCAAATTTCAAAATTTTTAATAAGCATAATTAATAGTAAAAAATCAAATTGATACTTTATAAAAACCACCTCCGTACGTCCTGTACTTCGGTGGGGGGCGTAGTGATTTTAAAAAACTGAAACAATGAATGCGCGGTACAGCAGATACCAAAGCTTATACGCTGCGCTCGCGAAAAGACTCGCCTGGCCCAGCGACACATTTGCGAGATTGTTGTGGCATGAATTTTAAAGGATAATATATATTTATTAACAAAGACGTTTCGCTTTGCGTCGCAAACGTCACCTAAGCAAAACGTTATGCAACATTAATTTGATAAATAGATACGAGTAGAAAATTATATCATTTGATTGATTGAAGATAATTATCATGAAAATATTTTCACATAAACTTTTATGGATTATTCTTGCCTATTGTTCCTTGGTTGGATTAAATTATTCAGCACATAGTGGATTTTATATCTCGGGAATCTCTTTTATTGTCATACTGTTTTTTTTATACATGGCATGGAAAGAAAAGTGGCAAATGTCAGCGGGTTTGGTTATTTCAAAAAGAGATATTGTTGTATCACTTTCTGGACTGATAATTCTTACTCTAATAAATTACTATTTAATCACATCAATTACCGGCAAAAATAATATTGTCTATATACCGCGTATCGTGTCCGGTGATAAGCAGCTGTATTTTCATACGATCTTTCAAACTTTAAATGAAGAAATCATGGTGGGATCAGTATTATTATTTTCTATAAGGAAAAAATTAAGCAACCTGCAGCCATTGTTTATTTCAATTATTGTTGCCGCTGTGTTTTCAATGGCTCATTATTTTGTATATCGTTATTTATTTTCTATAGGTAACGGTACATTGGACATTTCTGCTTTAATCTCTTTATTTGCTGTGGGAATCATCCGCAATAATTTTATTTTATCATTTAATCATATAGCATATTCATGGATGCTCCACTTATCATGGAATTGGATATTTTTTGGTGGTAATTATTATTCTAATGCTCATAAACTTATTGAAGCAGATCTTTGCAATTTGGTTTATGGGAATACGTATTTCATAATTGTCACCGTTTTATTAATGATTGTTTCGTCAGCAGTATTTTTACATGAAAGAAAAAAACCAATTATTGTGTGTGATCAGAAAGAATAATTAAATAATCATATGATCCGGGGACAAAGGTGTTCCCCGGTGATTGTTCCGGCGAGGATACGATTGAGTTCAACCGGCTTTAAGCAGTTTTTGTGAAGTGCGGATGTTTTTCTTAGCCGCGATTGAACAGGAGATATTTCATGAAAAATCGGCATGACTATGATTTACCCCAGGCCGTCCAGGAATGGGGTTGGAAATTTCACCACATGGGGATTCCTACCAATGAAATTAAATTGAATGAGAATTACCTTGAAAAATTCAAATTTTCAGTATCCGGTTTTTCAGAAAGTCCTTTCGGTGTTGAATGGATGAGATTTGAGGATGATTGCAAAATGCCCGATTTGATTAAAAATATACCTCATTTAGCTTTCGTTGTCGATGACCTGAATTACGAATTGAAGACCCGGAATTTCAAAGTATTGATAGAACCCAATCCGCCGAAGGAGGGAATAAGGGTAGCGATGATAGAACATAATGGTGCTCCGATAGAATTGATGGAGTTTGTTAAATAAATCTCAACCGCGGCAAACGGGCCTGTATAACAAATAGTCCTTGTACCATTATTTTTCAAAACACCTTTATTGAAAACGATTCAGCAAAGACTTATTCGGATCTATCATGTATGTAGCGTTAATGAAGATTTTTTGTTAAGTATGATATTACAATTTCTGCGGCTTAAAGGAGATCATATGGTAGTTAAATCAAATGACGCACAAAAACGAAGCTTCTTGGGAGTTGATTTTGTTTTGCTTTCACATGAATCAGAATCAATGGTAACAAAAATGCTTTACAAGAAAGAGGACAAACCCCCGATACACACGCATCCCAATGAACAAAGTGGATATGTTATTTCCGGTAAGTATAAAATTATTATTGATAATATCGAATATTTAATATGTCAAGGTGATTCTTACACAATTCCACGTGACGTTGAACACAGTATTGTAATCATTGAACCCGGTGAGGTTTTGGACGTTTTCAGTCCACCAAGAAATGATTATTTATAGGTCGAGTAAGAAGATGTATTTGTAAAAAAGGAGGCGGGATAACCGCATGAACGCCGATACATTTTGGGACATTATCGCATTATATAACCGGCAAACATGGATCATACAATTAATTTTCATGCTGCTGATTGCCTTCAGTTTTATTCTGACGATAAGGAATAAATTACAATGGCTGCCCAAGATCATCTTAGGAATAGCAAATATTTACATGGGCATTGTATTCTTTTTATATTACGGAACAGAACCGGTTCAGCATTATTTTGCCGCGCCTCTTTTCATGGCAGCCGGGGCATTATTTCTATGGGAAGGCATTCGATACAGAGATGATGTATTTATTTCTTTCAATAGAACTCAGTGGGTGCTTTTTATCATTGTGCTCCTCTATCCGGGTGTTTCATTCTTACTGGGGAATTCTTTTCCCAAAATGGTAGTATATATTATGCCGTGTCCCCTGATCAGTTTCAGCATTGTACTGTATTCAGGATATAAACGGAAAAATCTGATCCTGCTGGTATTGCTGATACTGTGGGGTTTGACCGGCATAAAGTCATTTTTCTTCAATGCCCTGGAAGATACCATCTTATTGATGTGCGGCATATATGGTCTCCGGCTTTTATTTTTCGAATTAAGGAAAAGGGGAAAGATGAGCAATGCCATTGCCCAATAATTCAGGTATTCTGCAAAGTTCATTCATATGATCCCGGGACACGGGTCTTTACCAGGCGATTATTTTGACGAGGAGAAGATTGATTGCGGCAAGCGGCAATCGTGAATTGAGAATATTTTTTATTGTGCGAAACGGCGCGGCAATTATTCTTCAGCAAGGGAATCGTATTATGTAAGAAAACATCGATTACACCATACAATCTTTTCCATCGAGCAGAATTTTTACTTCAGATGTAGGCAGGATAGGATTATCGAAGCATCATGTTAAAGCATTGATTGAAGTAGATGTCACTGAATCGAGAAAAAAAATAAAAACCAGACGAACGGAATCCGGCGATAATATTTCTTTTACTTCCTGGATATTGAAATGTATCAGTCATGCGATGATTGAGCACAAACAGGTTCATGCGTTAAAAAAGGGAAAGAATAAATTGATCATTTTTAATGATATTGATTTGTCTATAATCGTTGAAAAAGAAGTTGAAGGCGTTCTTGTGCCCTTACCTCTTGTTATAAGAGAAGTAAACAAAAAAAGTTTGAATGATATTTACAATGAAATTGAAAATGCGAAAATGAAAATAATTGAAAACAAAAATAATTACGTCATTGAACACAATCGCAAAAAAGAAGGGATAAACATATTCTTACTACTGCCGCAGTATATTCGCTTGATTATCTGGAAAATATTACTGCGTAATCCCTATCGAGTAAAAAAAATGATGGGAACAGCCGCTGTCACATCAATTGGAATGATGGGCAAAGTAGATGGATGGATAATACCCTACAGTATTCATCCTGTATGCTTTGCATTGGGTTCAATAAGCAAAAAACCGGGTGTTATAAATAATTCAATCGAAATTCGTGAATATTTAAAAATGACAATTTTAATAGATCACGATGTAATTGACGGCGCACCAGCTACCCGGTTTGTATCTCATCTGTCGGATCTTATTGAAAATAGTTATGCCTTGTGAGCGGCCATGCCGCATCACACAGCATTGATGTACACACTGCGCCGGAGTACCGGCCTGGACTGCGCCACGTTTGCCTGAGTGAGCATGCTCCGGCAAACGTCGATTACTCAAGAGACTCGGACTTGAATTTAACGACTCCAATTAAAGGTTATATGAAAATAAGAAAAGATATCACATGCCCGCTGGAATTAACACATGATATAATCAAAGGCAAATGGAAACCCATAATCATATGGAATTTAAAACAGAATAAATCATTATCAGTGCTGGAAAAGAGTATTAACGGGATAAGCCAAAAAATGCTGTTGGAACATTTAAAAGAGTTAATCGAATTTAAAATTGTTGATAAGATATCATTTGAAGGCTACCCTCTCAAGGTTGAATATTACTTAACCGAGAGAGGCAAAGAGCTGCTTGATGCCATAGTAATTTTACAGAAAATCGGATCGAATATACAGGAAGAATTGAAAACCGCGGATTGATACCCCCGAAAAAGTGGGTAATTGACATTTCAAATACATTGGTTTATTATGCTGAAAATATTTTATATGGAGGCATGAAATGTCAATGTCAAAAGAAACAATAGAAAAAATGATCGATGGAATCGGTGTATCAATTATCAGTTCGGTCGATGAAGCGGGTTTTCCCAATACCAAGGCCATGCTGCCGCCCAGAAAAAGAAACGGTATTTCCGAATTTTATTTTACAACAAATACATCATCGATGAGAGTCAACCAATATCAACTGAACAATAAGGCCTGTATTTACTTTTTTGACAAACGGTTCTTTCGCAGTGTAATGCTGATTGGCACGATGGAAGTATTGAACGACCAGAAGACAAAGGACATGATCTGGCAGGAGGGCGATACGATGTACTACCCGCAGGGAGTTACTGATCCCGACTATTGTGTCTTGAAATTTTCAGCGAAACGAATGAGAATATATCAGAATTTTAAATCAGAGAATATAGATATTGCGTAATTGTACCCTGAAAATAAAGCGCCCGCCTTCCCTGGCTCAAAGACCGTTCATTTGATCCGGAAGCAGCGGTGCAATACGCACGATGTGACTTTTACTTTAAATATGTAATGTGAGAAATTATATGATATTACCCGGCATAAAAAAGATTGCAAAGAATAAGAACTGGCTGCGATCGAACAGCATGACTTCCGGAGTAGAAAATGATTACCTGGTAAATATGGGTGACGGTCAGGGATTTAAGTTTTTTCTGCTTCATAATATGAAAATTCCCGAAAGTAAAATTGATCTTTTAAAAACTGAATTTGACGCGATAAAGAAAAACTTCTCATTCAATGTAATTGAAATAGAAAATAATTCAATTTACATCACCATAAAAGAAATGTTTCTGCCGGCAAAAAAAGAAAAGATAGTAAAAGCACTGGATGCCATCGTTGATATTCTGAAAAGAAATGCCATTCCCGTCAATACGACCTGCATTGATTGCGGCAAAAATGATGACACTACCCTGCATTATGTAAACACCAAAGATGTGAATTTTCCTATATGCAGCGGCTGTGCCGGGAATCTCAGGCATAAACTTTTTACCGAAAAAGAAATTTTTTTGAATGAAGACAAAAATTACATGAGAGGTTTACTCGGCGCTATTATTTTCAGCATCCCTGGAATGATTGTCTGGTTATTGGCGACAGTATACCTGGAAAGAATTGCTGCCGCAATAGCTTTATTGATGTTTTACCTGTCGATAAAAGGATACGAGAAATTCGGCGGTAAAATGGGAAAAATGAAAGCATGGATTTTGCTGAGCGCAAATATCATCATGATTATTATGTCAAATTTTCTTACTGTTGGATATCTTCTCTTTAAAAAACAAAATATACCCGCGGATAAAATAGTTGAAATTATAACAACCAATCAACAAATATTGGACATAATTTATGACGGCATTGCCTTATCACTGGCAGTGTGCTCGATAGTGTGGTTATATTTACTATACATATATATCAGACAATCAAGATTTCCCGAGTTGCTTCAGAGTAAAACGATACAGTAAATAAATCGTGTTACTGTTCATCCGTCACCGGTAAAAAGTCCGGTTTTAAATGCTGGAAAAACAAGCAGAATTAACGCGGCAAATTTTATGGCATGTCTGCTAAAAGGTGAGGAACTCTGGCAAAAATGGAAATTCAAAACACCCGTTATTTACAATAAAGAGTAAAATGATGAGCGACTTAAAACCATATTTTGGAAGAGTGCCCGCCTGCGGTGTTTTCTGCGGAGGATGTCCAACGTATACAAGAGAAACAAAGCCATGTCCGGGCGCGGATAAAAATATTAAAAGATGTGAAGGCTGCACAACCTTCCATTTATGCTGTAAAGAAAAAGAGATAACTTTTTGCCATGAGTGCAGTGACTTTCCTTGCAAACGGTTTAAATCTTTTTCAAAAAGATGGCTAAAGCATGGACAAGATTTCATTGAGAACCAGAATTTCTTAAAAGAATTTGGAGCTGATCAATTTTTAAAGCATTATAATTCGAAAGTAAGCAAATGAATATAAATTATCTTTGCGACTTCAGGCTCAACATCATGACCCTTTGAGTTATCCGCGCCAGGAGTATAAGCCATGTGTACACTCTATTCCTTAAAAAAGAACGACAAAGTATTTACCACCCTGAACTTCGACTGGTTCGGAAAACCCGATGGAACAGTTTTATTCACACAAGCCCGCAAAGATCGGTACGCCTATATGGTCACATCGCAGCATGGAAAATACTTTCCCTACGAAGGAATGAATGACCGGGGATTATACATCGGACAGACGGCTGTTCCCGCGATTAAACGGAACGTATCATTGACAAAGCCGGTTTTCACCACCTGTATTCTTCTGCCGATTCTGCGAACCTGCTCCACCGTGGAAGAAGCCGTAGCCATAATCAAATCACGGTCGGTTATTTTCGGAACAACCCTGGGCCTCAGCATGTTTCATTGTCTCATAGCCGATGAAACAGGCAACTCCGCCATCGTGGAATTCATGGATGATACGATAATTATTACCGCCGAAGAAGACTATCAGCTGATGACGAATTTTTACGTGTCAAACCCGGAAATTCTCTGGAAAAATCACGTGGAAGGATGCGGGGGATATGCCCGGTATACCATTGCTGAAAAACTACTGAAATCGGCCGGTGATGTTTCCTTTGACATATGCATGAACATTGCCAGGGCCGCCAATACGACAGATTTCACCTATGATGGGAACACGCTGAATACCATCTGGACAGGTATTTATAATCTTAAAGACCGTGAAATGCGCCTGTACTATCGCATGGATTATGCCACGTATAAAACATATAATCTCATGGACGAGATGCGTAAGGGAACCAGAAAAATAGTGATGAGTGACGCGTTCAAACAATAAAAATTGAGATTCCTAAGAAACGTTGCGAACAATTTTTAGAAATGAACACCGCCTTCCATAGCGGTGCGGTTATAAAATCTATCATGAGGTCAAACCGTGGAAGATAAACTGGTTACAATTTTAACCTTCGATAATCCCGTAGAAGCAAATATAATAAAAACATTACTGGAGAATAATGATATATACTGTTTTTTAGCCGATGAAAGTTTACTTGATATCAACCCGCTTTATTCCAATGCCCTGGGGCGGATTAAACTTCAAGTGAAAGAAGGAGAAACGGATACGGCCAAAAGGGTTTTAGAGGAAAGTGATTATGATTTTAAATTTCACCGGCAGGGCGATAATATTCACGTACAACCCTGTACAAAGTGCAATTCAAGAAAAGTTTATCCCGAAAGAGCCGGCCTGCTTCGCATTCTCCTGTCAATTCCATTGTTATGTATTCCTATAATTTTTAGAAAAAGAAAATGGCGGTGTTATAATTGCAATTATTCCTGGATTGAACCCATAACTGCCAACAAGATATTCTTTTCTATTGCCATAATTCCATTCTTGCTGTATATCTGGGCTCAAATATACAGGGAGATACTTATTTTTTTTCAGTAAAGTCTGGAAGTCATTCTCAGTAAAAACTAAATCATCGGGAGAAATCATGGAAAAACAGACAGGACACAAAAATTGTTATCTCTATGTTTTGAACACATTGGCTGATTGGGAAATTGGATTCATCACCGCGGAGTTAAAAAGCAGGCGGTTTATTCCTGAAACCACCAAAATCGAGCTGATAATGGTCGGGAATACCCTGCAATCAATTACGACAATGGGCGGGATATCGATTTCACCGGAAATATCTGTTGAAGACATTGAGTTTAAAGAGGGAGACATTTTGGTTCTTCCCGGTGCGGATACATGGCTGGAAGAGGAGAATAAAATAATTTTAGACATGGTGCCCGATCTGTTGCAAAAAAAGGTTATAATCGCGGCAATTTGCGGCGCCACAGCCGCCCTGGCTCAAAGAGGCCTGCTGAATAACAGAAAACATACCAGCAATGATAAGGAATATTTAAAAATGTTCTGTCCGGCATATAAAGGCATTTTATCATATATCGATACGCCGGTCGTCGTTGATGAAAATTTAATTACGGCAACAGGACTTGCACCACTGGAATTTGCCTATGAGCTTTTCAAAAAAAGTAAAGCCATGAGAGATGAAACGTTAGAGGCCTGGTACCAGCTCTACAGGACAAAGGAAGCAAAATATTTTTTCAATCTGATGGAGTCGCTGGAGTAAAAATAGAATGACCGGTAACGGCACGTATGCGGTTCCGTCTTCTGCCGCGGGCGATTATACTCAATTTATACTTGCAAATATACTTGACTTTTTATCATGTTTTAGTATCTTCCACATAAGAGGTTTCCCATGCCGCAAATATCATTATACATAGACAAAGACACTTTAAGCAAGATAGAAAAAGCCGCGGCCAAAGAAAGAATATCAATTTCAAAATGGGTGGGCAAGAATATCAAAAAAGTAATAACCGAAGATTATCCTCAGGGATACTTTGATTTATTCGGTTCCATATCAGATGAATCATTTGATATTAAAAGATTATCATTCAAGCAGGATTCCAAAAGAGAAGACTTATGATGTATTATCTTGATACTAATATATGCGTATATTTTCTTAAAGGAGTATATCAATCAATTGCTGAAAATATTAAAAACACGAATCCGAATACTATAAAAATTCCATCCATTGTCAAAGCGGAGCTTCTCTATGGTGCGGAGAAAAGTCAGCATAAAGCAAAAAATTTAATCAATATACATCAATTTCTCGAACCCTTTGAAATAATATCATTCGATGATGAATGTTCAATCGCATATTCAAAAATTCGATCCGCAATGGAATTGAAAGGGACTGTTATAGGGCCGAATGATTATATAATTGCTTCGACTGTTTTAGCAAAAAATGGAATTCTTGTGACGAATAACACAAAAGAATTTCAAAAAGTCAAAAATTTAAAATTAGAAAACTGGGCTGTGAAATAGATGCGACAGCCGATAACGAGCCTGTCTCATCCCATGCACCGATCTCTCACTATATTCCTTGTCATCGTCATGATCGTCTCCCTGGCCGGCTGTTCATCCAGGAAGGTTAAAGAGCGTCCCCCGGGCGGTTCCTGGGAGATCTGTCCCCTCTGCAAGGGCACGGGCCGGGCCGAAATCGTTTCCGGCGTGGGAGGCGCCGACGACATCCACGAGATGGACGAAGAGGAAGAAAGTTTTTGCGCGACCGCCCTGGGTTGTCTTTTTATCGGGTGGATCGTCGAGTCCGAAAAGAAGAAACCACTAAGGGACGATGAAGCCTCCTTCGGGAAGCTGGGAGAGGAATACAAGGATGAGATGGAGCGGGACCTCCCGCCGCGGTCCAATGTCAGGAAGGTGGTCCGGTGTCCCCGGTGCCATGGCAGGGGCTGGATAGAAGTGCGCGGGGAAAAGCCCCTGACACCGGAGGAGCGCTATCACAAATACGAGACCTTCAAGCGGATCAATGAGGACATCAATAAATAGCGGAAATATTTCCATGGTTAAAAAGATCGTTTTTATACTTTTACTATCGGCAATAGCCGCGACCGGCATATATAAGGCGCTTGATTCGGGCATCATCTGGTTCGTATATCCCTCTGAAGAAAAATACCCCCTTCGCGGAATAGATGTTTCCCATCATCAGGGCATGATTGACTGGAATAAAATCCCGCAAAAAACCGTGCGCTTTGTTTACATCAAGGCTTCTGAAGGCGGGGATTTCAAAGATACATCATTTGCGCTGAACCGGCATGAGGCGAAAAAGCGGGGTTTCCCCGTCGGTGCCTATCACTTTTTTACCCTTTGCAAATCGGGATCGGAACAGGCGCGGAATTTTATACATACCGTGCCGAAAGACAATGATTCCCTGCCCCCGGTACTGGATCTGGAATACACGGGTAATTGCGGGAACAGGCCTCCCATGCGTAACGTTCAAAAAGAAATAAAGGATTTTTTGCTGCTGGTTGACTCACATTACGGGAAACAAACAATTCTCTATGCGACATATGAATTTATCGATGCCTATTTCGGCAATGAATTCGGCGATCGTAAAATTTGGATTCGTGATATATATAAAAACCCGGACCTGTTCTCCGGCACGCCATGGACGATCTGGCAATACAATTGCCGGGGCCGTGTCCCCGGCATAACAGGCCCCGTTGACTTAAATGTCTTTAACGGTAATGAGAGCGCGTTTCATGAGATCATGATGGATAAAAAAACATACCACTGAAAGCCGTCATGCACTGATTCAGCTAAATAGAAAATCACGCTCAGCCGGCAGGGATACCGTGGTGCTGTTCTGTCAAGAATTATTGAAGATAAAAACAGAGGCTCCTGCGCCAGTTTACCCCCGGTGATTTCAAAAACTTCTTGCTTTTATCGATCGCTTTCCGCACAAAATAAATAAAAGATGTATATTCATTTTTGCAGCATACTTATTGTTCTCATCAGTTATTATACAATATAAAAGTATTCATCAATAAGGAGTTTCACCGTGTTCAAAGAATTAACCGAAATAAACAGCAGGCCCAGACCGTTCGAATTCTATACCGCCGAAGACCTCTGGGCCGATGAACATACCTCGAAAAAGATGCTGGAGTATCATCTCAATGAATCAATCGACGTCTCTTCACGGAACGCTGCGTTCATCGACCGGTCGGTTTCCTGGATCGCCGGGCGTTTCGGACTGGATTCCCGGTCCGGGGTTCTGGACCTGGGCTGCGGCCCGGGACTCTACGCCAATCGCCTGGCCGCGATGGATATCAGCGTCACGGGCGTTGATTTTTCTAAGCGGTCCATCGATTATGCCGTCAGCAGGGCTGCGGAAAATAATCTCAAGGCCCGGTATTTTCACCGGAATTACCTGGAGTTCGAAAGCGACAGGCGCTTCGATCTCATCATCATGATCATGTGCGACTTCTGCGCCCTGAGCCCGGATCAGAGAAAAACCATGCTGAAGAAATTCCGGGGCCTGCTGAAACCCGGCGGGAAGATCCTTCTCGATGTCTATTCCCTGAATTTTTTCGATCAACGGGAGGAATCTACCGCCTATGAACGGAATCACATGGACAACTTCTGGTCTCCCCACGAGTACTATTGTTTTATCAACGCCTTTAAATATACTGACGAAAAAGTAACCCTGGACAAATACACCATCATTGAAAGCGAAAGGACCCGGGTCGTGTACAACTGGCTTCAGTACTTCACGCCCCAATCCCTGAAAAGAGAATTCGAAGAAAACGGTCTCCTCGTTGAAGAGATATACAGTGATGTGTGCGGCCGGGACTTCGATGCCGGGTCGCCGGAATTTGCCGTTGTGGCCGGAGCGTGAGCCGCGGACGGTTCGCTTTATTAAAAAAAATCAAGTGAGGCCATACACGGAAAAATCATGTCACATAATACAACAAAATCGGGATATCAGACCTTTGTTGAACGGCTGAACAAATTTCCCCAGGGAGTCGTGGAATCCGAGACCCTGTACCGGATACTGCAGACGCTGGTGACGGAAAAAGAAGCCCACATGCTCTCCCTTCTTCCCATCAAACCCTTCAATGCTGAAAAAGCGGCACAAGTGTGGAAATGCCAGGTCAGCGAGGCGCGGAGTATTCTCAATGATTTCTGCGATAAAACCATGCTGGTCGACATTGAAACCACGGGTGAGCCTCAGTATGTCCTCCCTCCTCCCATGGCCGGATTTATTGAGTTTTCACTGATGCGGCTGGGAAATGACCGCAACCAGAAACGACTCGCCGAATTGTATTACCAGTACATGAATGTCGAAGAGGATTTCATCAAAAAACTTTGCACCGTGGGAGACACAAAGCTTGGCCGCGCCTTTGTCAATGAACAGGTAATAGCCGGCGATGACACGCTGCAGGTCCTCGATTACGAGCGCGCCAGCGAGGTCATCAACAGCGCGGAGCATATGGCCATAAGTACCTGTTACTGCCGTCACAAAATGATGCATGCGGCAAAAGCCTGTGACGCGCCTCTTGATATATGCATGACCTTTAATACAAGCGCCTACTCCCTGGTCAGGCACGGTTCCGCCCGGGCCGTTGATAAAAGTGAAATGTTTTCCCTGCTGGAAAAAGCCTATGAATATAATCTTGTGCAGTTCGGCGAGAATCAGCAGAACAGGGTCAATTTTATATGCAATTGCTGCGGCTGCTGCTGCGAGGCCATGCAGGCGCAGAAACGCTTCGCTTGCCTGAATTCAATCAGTACCACCAATTATATCCCCATGGTTGTCGAAGAAAAATGTACGGGCTGCGGAAAGTGCGTTGAAGTATGCCCCGTTGAATCGCTCTCGCTGGTTTCGGCCGGAGATCCGGTGAACAAAAAAAAGAAAAAAGCAAAGCTTATAGAGAGGCATTGTCTCGGATGCGGTATCTGCGTACGATCATGCTCCCGGGAGGCACTCAAGCTCGTTGAAAGAAAAGTAAAGGTCATCACTCCCGTGGATTCCGTTCATAAAGCGGTCATGATGGCCATTGAACGGGGAACACTGCAGCATCTGATTTTCGACAATCAGGCCATGTGGAACCACCGCGCCCTCGCGGCAATCTTCGGCGCTATCCTTAATCTGCCCCCGGTAAAACGGATTCTCGCGTCTGAGCAGGTCAAATCCCGTTACATGGCGGCATTGCTGACACGGCTGAATTTGTAATGTAATTCCTTATTTAAAGCTTTTCAAAGTCCATGCAGAAAGTCAGAATTAAATCGATAAAAGGCTGAAATTACATCAATGCCGTCATAAGATCCGCTCATCATTCAATAAGACTATGAGTTATCGCGCTTTTGACAAAGAGAATCGGCGGCAGTGAATCGTATTTATGTATTTCTTTTTTGAAAAAGAATTCATTCAGATTAAATAAAATCCGATCGGACTTATCCGTGTAATTACCGGGAATTCCCATTAAAATGAGATTTGATTTTCCGGAAATTTCCGTTACCGTTTGTAAAAAATCTTCATCGGTAAAGGGCAAAATTATTACTTCACCGCTTATTCTCGCCTTGCTTAAAAGTGTCGTCATCTCATCGCGCGCTTCATGTTCCTCTTCACCTTCACTCAGTTTTCTGATTATACGAATGGTAATGTGATTCAATTTTTCATCAACCGACGAATGGATGATATATGCCAGGAGAACCATCAGGTTCCCGTTTTTTTCGCCCCGCCACCAGATATCGATCTCGGAAAAGCCTGAAAACTTTTCACCGTTTTTCAATAAAATTATATTCTTCCGTAACGAGAGTATCTTTTTAATAACCTTGACCGTGTCTATTTTTTTCGAATATCCCAGGAGAACCGTATTGGGCGAGAGGTTCCCGTAAAAATTCATCTGCACCATGCTTAAAATGGTTTCTGTCGGGTCGTCGGAAAAGATTAAACCGTAATTATTGCGAGCCTCCTCATCTATCTGATCATTCTTTTCATCCTTTTCACTTAAAATATGATGGAAATGAATAAATCCCTTATACTGCGTCAGCAACCGGGCGATTATCTCCAGGGTTTCCGGAGCTTTATCCGCTCCCTTGACTGAAATGGCCGTCACAATGGGACGCCAGTTTTTTGTACCCTGCACTATTCCGTTGAGAACATTGATGATCTTGATCAGGAATGAATAGACTACGCCCCACCATACTCCTTCAAGTTTGCCCTCTTCCTTGTACTTCAGGATCAACCGGAAAATGACGAACTGAAGGACTATGATCAGCACTCCGAGCTGCCAGCTGAAAATAAAAATAGCCGATAATGAAGCCACGTACCCATAAAATGATATCAGCCAGTGGCCCCGGGATGTGGGTCTGAAGGTGGGATTCTGGCTGATCCTTTCAAGAAAGGCCGAACCGTTCACCCATCCATAGACGACAAGATAACAGATACCGACGATCATAGCCGCGGTATTGATATTGCCGATCCAGATAACCGTAAAAGCGATCATGAAAGTAAACATTACCGCGTATCGCGGCTCATTGCCCGATGACCTGAAATCCTTTGATAAGAACGAAAGGAAACGCGGCAGTACATCATCACGGCTCAGCGACTGGGCTGTCCGGGGCGCCGTCATGAAACAGCTCAGGGCCGACGAACTTGTCGCGAACAGAATGCCCAGCAGCACAATTATCCCGAAAATACTGTAGGGGAACAGGTTCCCGGAGCCCAGCAGATCGGTCAGAAGATTGCCCATGGGCAGACCGTCTTTATGTTCAAAAATTATTTTTTGCGGAGTCATGAGTGAAAAAATAAAGGCGGAAATGATATAAACGATCATGGTTATGATTATTGACAGAAATGTCCCGCGAACAAGGCTCTTCTTGGGCTCCGCCAGCTCTCCGCTCATGCCGACACCGGCGTCAATTCCCGTAACAGCCGGGAAAAACTGGGTAAAGGTAATTATAAAAAGCGATACCGTCAGGGGCCTCATTCCCGTCAGATGCAGGGTTTGCGAAAAAACGCCGTCCTGGATAAAAGAGGTACTTATCAGCGGTGAAAAGAATATGATGGCGATGCTGCCGAAAAGAATGACCAGGATGAGCATCTGTATTTTTAGCGTAAAATCGGCGCCGAACATTACTATGATGAAAAACAGCAGTAAAACAGCCGTGGCCGCAAGTTGTTTGAAGAGCAGAATAGAGTCGGTATTCGAAAATATTTCCGGAAACATCTGCTGTATGCGGGGAAAAAACAAGGGCGATAACGGCTCGGCGAAACCGGTGCAATAAAAACCGATGGACGCTGCCTGGGCTATAAACAGCTGTATACCGATCGATCCTCCGAAAGATAATCCCAGAGACCTCTTTGACAGGGCATACATGCCGCCCCCGCCGATATTATTAAGGTTTGTGGCGCAATCGGCGATAGAAAAGGCCGTTGCCACGGTAACCGTATGAGAGAGAAAAATCACCATGAGTATGCCGAACAAACCGACATCGGCGGTAAGGGCCGGCAATAATAAAAACAGCACTGTTCCAAGAATCGCTTCGGTAGATGGAACGAATACGCCTTTAAATGTTCCGAATTTTTTCATATGGTGGTTTATTCACATTGCCGGGTTTTGAGTTCATAGATTAGAATTACTTTTACAAAAATAGTGAACGGAAATTTTCAAAAAGTCAACCATAATTCATCATGCGTAAACTATATCCCGGGATTTCCAACAACTCCTTCATACTGTGCATTCCTGTTCCCACATATATCCCCGCTGGAATAAAAAATATTTTTTTACTTGTTTTCAATACATGGCTGATCGTTTATAATAATAAATAATAAACACGCATGACACGACACGGAGGATTTGATGAAAAAGCTCTTTTATTTTCTTGCATTGACAACGGCCTGCGCTGTTATATCAACAGCCCTGATTTCACGGGGATACGGCAAAAACATTCTTATCGAACTGAAAGAGACGATTGAAGTTGCTGGCGGCTGGGACCGCTATATATATGGCTGGGCCAAACATGACGTACCGTCGACGGAACGGTGGGTCGCCATACGGACTCCCTTTAAAAAAGACAAGAATGACATGGGAAATTTCTGGGACGTTCGCGGAAAAGGCAAAGAGGTCGAGGGCCCGGGAAAGCCCCTCATCCTATGGGAACTGGAGTACAAGTTCCAGCGGTGGCCCGAAAGGGACCGCCGTTACAGGTTCTATCCCCTGGAGCAGTTCACCGGCCTGGCCGGGGACAAGGGATATTATTTAATCAGAAGCGCCACGGGTTATTATGTCCGTACCATTGACAGTCGCGTCGAACTGAACTATCACCAGGTGCTCTATGAACATTATTCGTACCACTGGAGAATAATCAACAAGGGTAAGAACAGGTTTTTAATCCAGAGCAGGTTCAATGACAATTACATCACGGCGAAAGGCAAGGCGTCGAAAAACGGTGCGGAGCTTGTCACCGTTCCCGCTCCCGGCGACAACTCCTACTGGGAATTCATTATCGTCGCCAAAACAAGTGAAAGAAAAACGACCCTGGAAATGGTCGGCAAAAGATCCCGGGAAACCGCCGCGCTGGCGCAGAAGGAATTGCGAAGACTGGAGAAAACGATGAAGAAAGGCGCCCGGTTTAAAATCGGCGACACCTCGGTCATCACCAGGGCGATTAAGGATATCACGGGATTCTTCGACACAAAACCCTATTCACCTGACGATGTCTGGAAAAAGGAACCGTCCAATCTGCCCGACACCATCAAGCGTGACCCCTCCATGAGAGCCTTTAACTGGCGCGACGCGGGAATGATGACTCCCGTTAAATTCCAGGAGTGGTGCGGGAGCTGCTGGGCCTTCGGATCGGCGGGCGTATACGAGGCCGTGTATAAAATAAAACATAATACGGAGCTCGATATCTCCGAACAGCATATCGTAGACTGCCTTCGTACCGCGCAAAGAGACTGCGGCTCCTGCGGCGGCGGCAGCGACTACAGCGTATTCCAGGCCCTGCAGAAGGAATCGGCGGTTCCCGAGGCCCTGCTTCCCTATGAGGGGAAAGAGATGCCCTGCGAAAGGATCAGTGAAAAATTCCCATACAAGATAAAAAAATTCGGTTTTGTCAACGCCGGAACGAACGTTGCCACTATCAAGGAACTCCTCTGCAAATTCGGCCCCCTGGGCGGATATGTGAAGGCCACGGACCTTTTCAAGGCCTATAGAAGCGGCGTCTATGACGAACACCCGGCGCTTAAAAACCTCAGTGACGTAAATCATGTCATCATCATCGTTGGATGGGACGACGACCGGAAGGCCTTCCTGATAAAAAATTCCTGGAGCGAAGGCTGGGGGGAAGAGGGATATATGTGGATCGAGTACGGCAGCAACAATGTGGGTACCGGAGCGACCTGGATTAAAATCGACTAGTTACATGTACCTTACAACATTGCTTAATAGGATACATGTGTTAAACACGCAGAGACGCGATTCATCACGTCTCTGCGTGACATATCGCAGCATAATTACAGGTAATAATCACCGGCGGCTTCGGGCTGGTAGGTGATATGCTCGATAAGATAATAGATATCACCGTTTTCCAAAGAATGGATCACGGCCCCTACTTCCAGGGACAGTATTTCAGCGCCGATGGCATCAAGGATGGAGATTTTATTTCGCAGGTAATCGGCTTCGTGGGGGAACACCAGTGAATAATTATATTTGATCCCGTTCCCCAGGTTGCGGAGAACGAACTGGCTGTTCATGGTGATTATGTTCGGTTTTATGTCTTCAGGGTTGACCAGTTTGGCCTTTTTGAACTTTGCCTTCAGCTTTCTCACGGAATTAGCGTATTCCTCGGACTGCAGCGTATCCAGAATCTTCTGTATCCTTTCAAAATCGAATTTGGTAACGTAATAATTTTTGCCGAACATTTCACGACCCCTATAACATACAGCACGGGATTCATCACACCCATTGACGTAACAGGCATCAGTATTGAGAGAGCTGCAGTACGCGTCAAAGCTATGATAAATGAAATGAATAGTCAAGATTAATATATTCCAGGGCACTTCACCGCCGGATGTGAAGTGCCTTACGGGGAAAATGCCGCAGAGGAGCGGCTTTTCAGTAGGCCTCCTTGTGCACCATTTTAACGGCGCGCCCCGAGGGATCTATGTTCTTTTTCAACTCCTCGTCCCAGGCCAGGGCCTCGGGCGTGCTGCACGCCACGGAGGGAACCGAAGGCACGCACAGAGCGGCCGAATCGGAGGGAAAGTGCTCGGTATATATGCTGCGGTAGTAGTATTCCTCCTTGGTCATGGGCGTCTGGAGGGGAAAGCGGTACTTCGCGTTTGCCATCTGCTCGTCCGTCACGGCTATGGAAGTCATCTCCTTCAGCGTGTCGATCCAGCCGTATCCCACACCGTCGGAGAACTGCTCCTTCTGCCGCCAGGCCACGCTTTCCGGCAGGTAATCCTCAAAGGCCTTCCGGAGTACCCACTTTTCCATTTTCCCGTCTATTGCCATTTTATCTTCGGGATTCAGTCTCATGGCCACGTCCAGGAAATCCTTGTCGAGAAAGGGAACGCGCCCTTCGACGCCCCAGGCCGCAAGGGACTTGTTGGCGCGCAGGCAGTCATAGAGATGGAGCTTGCCCAGTTTGCGCACCGTCTCCTCGTGGAAGGCCCGGGCATTGGGCGCTTTATGAAAGTAGAGATATCCGCCGAAAACCTCATCGGCCCCCTCGCCGGAAAGTACCATCTTGACTCCCATGGATTTGATGACCCGGGCCATGAGGTACATGGGGGTCGATGCCCTGACGGTAGTGACGTCATACGTTTCGATATGGTAAATAACGTCGCGCAGGGCGTCGAGACCTTCCTGTATGGTGAAATATATCTCGTGGTGGACCGAATTGATGTGCGCTGCGACTTTGCGCGCCGCCTCCAGGTCCGGTGATCCCTTCAGGCCGACGGCAAAGGAATGCAGCTGGGGCCACCATGCCTCCTGGGTATCTCCCGACTCGACGCGCCGCGCGGCAAACCTCTTTGCCACGGCCGATATTATCGAGGAATCGAGGCCGCCCGAAAGGAGCACACCGTAGGGAACATCGGACATGAGCTGGCGGTGCACGGCGTCCTCCAGGGCCCGGCGAAGATCATCGATCGATGTTTCATTGCCGGCAACGGCGTCATAGTCCTTCCAGTCGCGGCCGTACCACCGCTTCATTTCTCCGTCGCCGCTCCACAGGAAATGTCCCGGCAGGAACTCCTCTATCCTGCTGCACTCTCCCTCGAGGGCCTTCAGTTCCGATGAAACGAAGAAGTTGCCCAGCCTATCCCATCCCTTGTACAGCGGGATGATGCCCATGTGATCCCGGGCTATGAGGTAGCAGTCCTTGTTCCTGTCATACAGGGCGAAGGCGAATATGCCGTTCAGGTCCTCGAGAAAATCCGCTCCCTTCTCCAGGTAGAGGGGGATGATAACCTCACAGTCCGAATTGGTTCGGAACTCATAGGTCCCCTTGAAGCGTTCCCGCAGGGACTGGTGATTGTAAATCTCACCATTGACGGCCAGCATGATGCTGCCGTCGGGACTGGACAGGGGCTGTCCCCCCGACTGGGGGTCCACGATGGAAAGCCTTTCGTGGGCCAGTATGGCCCGGTCGCAGGCGAATATGCCGGACCAGTCGGGGCCCCGGTGCCTCAGTTTTTTAGACATGTCCAGGACCCGGGGCCGCATTTCCCCCGCTTTTATTTTCAGGTCAAATACACCGACTATTCCGCACATATTTTCACCCCGTTCTCCTTTTATTCCTGAATTTATTTCGTTGTCATGGCAGTTCAGTGACTGATTTATCCTTTTTATGGCAGAACACGGTCAAGATATTTTGCCGGGGTTCCCGTAAAATTAACATCGCGGTAACATACGGTAAATTCAGCAATCGTTTGCCGCATATTTATTCCGGTTCGGGAATAATGGTTGAAATTTTTGCTCAATTGAGGTCTATTGTTATAACAGTTGCAGGCATGCAGGCAATCCGCTGCCGTGATACACAGAGTCTTCAAGCGCCAATCCGGGGGTATGTCCATGTTTCATTCAGTCGAAGAATATTTTCTGGCCCGTCACAGGGAATCTTCGTTCCTGGTAAGGCTCAAGGCCAAAACTCTTCTCTACTTCAATTTCATACTGGCCATTCTCACGCCCCTTATGTCGGTGCTGCTGCAGGTCCTGGCCGGTCATTCATTTTTCTCCCTGCTCAACATGGTTCTCCTGACCATAACCGCATCCATGATTGTCTCTCTTTTTATTCTCCGGACCGGGAATTACAACCTGGCGGCCAATGCTGCGGTCATAATGGCCATGGCTGCATATTCGGCTTACCTGCTCTTCGGCGCCAAAAAACTCGACATCGGTGTGGCGCTCAGCACCTATCATCTCCTCGTATTCGTGGTGTTCAGCGCCCTTTTCTGCACTATACCTATTACACTCGGTGTATCTGTTATTGTCTTTGTCATCAGCATGTACTCCTTATTCTCCTCGGAGCTGCTCAGCAGGGCAGCTTCGGTTACGGCGGCGATCAATTTCGGTTTTGAACTCCTGGTCATCTCAACCATCTGCTACCAGCTGCTGCGCATCAACAGGAGGACCCATGTGCGGCTTAAAGAGGAAGCCGACAAAAATGATCAGTACGAGGTCATAAAGCGCCTGATCGATTCGATCCGGCAATCCTCCCGGGGGCTGGTCCAGGCCGCGCAGGAGATGACGAGCCATTCCGGTATATTTTCGGACAATGCCCAGACCCAGGCCTCATCGGTGGAAGAAATCACCGCCACGGTCGAGGAATTGTCGGCGGGTATTGAAAATGTCGCTGCCATCGCGAAAAACCAGCTATCGGGAATCGAACGGCTGTTTGCCAGGTTTGCCGAACTTACCTCCTCCATCCTGGAGATGGACAGCCGTACCGGATCAGCCATAAATCTCGCCTCGGATATATCCAGCCGGGCCAAAAAAGAGAGTGATTCTCTCGGCACCATGTCGGACAGCATGGAAAAGATCAGGGACCGGTCACGGGAGATGACGAATATAGTGGCCATCATCAACGACATATCCGACAGGATAAACCTGCTCTCCCTCAATGCCGCCATTGAAGCCGCCAGGGCCGGTGACGCCGGCAGGGGATTTGCCGTTGTGGCCGACGAGATTTCCAAGCTGGCCGATCAGACCTCGTCCAGCGTGAAAGATATCGACACCCTCATCCGGGACAGCGACCGGGAAGTGGAACGGGGTATCTCCAGTGTCCAGAACAACGTAGAAATTATTACCCTGTTCATGCAGGGTCTTGACAGTATTTACCAGACAATCCGCGACATATCCGAGTCGATGAAACGCCAGACCGGTGCGAATGATCTGCTCCGGCTTGAAATAGAGACGGTCAACAAAAACTCTGAAGACATACGCGTTGCCTCGACCGAACAGAAAAATGCCGCCGATGAAATCGTCAGGGCCATATCCGTCATAAATGAACTCACGCAATCCAATGCAGCCGGCTCCGAAGAAATGACGGCGCGCGCCGAAGAGGTTATGCGCATAGCCTCGAAACTGAAGGAACAGTCGGATTCTGAAGAATAGCCCGCTTTTAGCCCCCCCTCCCGACCATATCCCTATATAATATTTCTTGACAATTTTCAGTGAAAATTACCATGTCACAGAGGCGGAAGAAAACAATCATATGAACGATCCCATGCAAATCGAAATAAGAAGAAGGCGTACCTTCGCCATCATCTCACACCCCGACGCGGGAAAAACCACTTTGACCGAAAAGCTGCTTCTCTATGGAGGCGCAATCGAGCTGGCCGGTTCAGTAACGGCGCGCAAAAAACAGCGGGAAACATCCTCGGACTGGATGGAACTGGAAAAGAAAAGAGGGATATCCATATCCTCCACGGTCCTTCAGTTCGACTATAACGGTTTCCGGATCAATCTCCTGGACACGCCGGGCCACAAGGATTTTTCCGAAGACACATACCGGGTTCTCATGGCCGTTGATGCCGTTGTCATGGTTATCGATGCCGGTAAGGGAATTGAAAGCCAGACTCTCAAGCTTTTCGAGATCTGCAAAAAGCGCGGCATCCCCATATTCACCTTCATCAACAAGCTGGATCGCCCGGCCCTCCCGCCTCTTGAACTGCTGGACCAGATTGAAAAGGTTCTGGGCATGCACGCATGTCCCGTATGCTGGCCCCTTGAAAACGGCGCCTTTTTCAAGGGAGTGTATGACCGCATCACCCGGGAGGTTCATCTCTTTGAGAAAGTCCCCGGCGGAGCGTACAAGGCCCCCGTTTCCGTTCATGACATCACGGACCCATTCGTCAAGGGCATTCTCAGCGAATTATCATATAATGAAATAATGGAAGAGCTTGAAATGCTCGACGGCGCGCACAAGGGCCTTGAAATAAATGAAGTACATGCAGGAAAAACCACGCCCGTTTTTTTCGGCAGCGCCGCCAACAATTTCGGCGTAGAACTGCTTTTGAAGGGATTCCTGGAATATTCCAACGAGCCCCTTCCCCGTAAAGCCGGAAACGCAATCATCCCCCTGGAGGGTCCGGCTTTTTCCGCCTTCGTCTTCAAGATCCAGACAAACATGAATCCCCAGCACCGGGACAGGATGGTTTTTGCCAGGATATGTTCCGGAAGGTTTTTCCGGGACATGACGGTGTACAACACGCGGAACCACAAAGAAGTGCGGATATCCAATTCCCACAATGTTTTCGGACGGGAACGTGAAACAGCCAACGAGGCCTTTGCCGGCGATATCATCGGTTTCGTGACCAACGCCGATTTCCGCATAGGCGACACGCTCAGTTCCGACCCGGAAGTTACCTTCAATGAAATTCCCCGGTTCGCGCCCGAATGTTTCGCCTATATCAGGAACGTATCGTCCTCGAGCTACAAATCCTTCCGAAAAGGAATCGAGCATCTTCTGGCCGAGGACATTGTTCAGTCCTTTTTCCTCAAGTCCCATGCCGGCAATATCCCGCTCTTGGGAGCTGTGGGCCCGCTGCAATTTGATGTTCTGCAGTACCGGTTAAAGGATGAATACGGCGTCGATTCCAACCTGGAGATAAAGCAATGGACCGTCATGCGATGGATGGGCGATGCCGATGCGGCTGATACCGCGGACCTCCAGCTTCCCTACAACAGCGCCGAAGGCACCGATGACAGGGGAAGGCCCGTGCTTCTGTTCAACAATACATGGTCCATGCAGTACTTCATGGAAAACAATCCCCGCATACCGCTCCATGATTCCCCGCCACATTCGACCTGACCACATTGATTGCGGCCGGATCACCACAGGCCGCTTCCCTATTTCTTCATAATTACCATGGCCGTAAGATCATCCTGGGGCGGTCTTCCGCGGCCGATAAAGGCGTCGAAATCTGCAATGAGGTGACCCATGATATCCTTCGCGGAATTTCTCGGCGCCGCCCTGAGAGAAGCTTTCACATGATCCTCTCCATAGGAATCTCCAGCGGCATTCAATGATTCGAGCAGGCAATCGGAGAAAAGGAAAAGACAATCGCCCTTCTGCAGCCTCAGGGAGAGCACCTCAAAAGACTCATCCATTTCGGCAATGCCGAGAAACATGCCCTTGACGCTCTCCCCTTCACGATTGAGGATCCTGCCCACCCTGTCCTTGCCGGAAACCCTGAAGAAGGCGTCGGGATGGCCGCAGTTGCAGTATTCAATGATATCCTCGCGGAATCTGAGCAGTATCCCCGTGAGATATTTGTCAGACTGCCCAATTTCATGTATGAGCTCCCCGTTGATTTTTTTAAGAGCATCATTCATTTTTTCTTCATGGAACCGGTAAAAATTTTTCTGTATTATTGACTTGGCTATGATAGTGAGAAGGCCTGAAGATATACCGTGTCCCGATACGTCGAAAAGACCGATGCCTTGAAGTTTGTTTCTGTCATCAAGATAAAAATCATAAAAATCACCGGAAACGATTTCCATGGGGCGGGACAGAAAAGCGATATCATATTCGGCGCTTTGCGGTGCCTCTTCAGGCATGAAAGCGCTCTGCACATTGGCTGCCATTTTAAGGTCCTTCTGGTGCCTGATGTAGGCCTCCTCGAGTTCTTCATTCAGGGCCGTGAGGTTTTCATTCATGGCCTCCAGTTCTTCCATGGTGGCCTGCAGCTCTTCGGTGCGTTCCTCCACTTTCTGTTCGAGGGTGAGGTTCAGGCCGCGAAGATCATCGGTGGTTTTTTTCAGTTTTCCACGCATGTCATCGACGGACCGGTTTATCTGGCTGATCTCATCCTCGATGACCACATTGTCGGGGCGGGCATCGAGGTTCCCGGAGCCGATCTCATCGAGGAATTTCCTCACCGTGCGGACCTTCCCCCTGATGGTCTTACTCAGGAAAAAAGGGCTGAGCGTCCCGACAAAAATTCCCAGGAGAATGAGAACCAATATTTTCAGATACATGACGAGGCTGCCCAGATTATGCGTTTCAACAGTTATATAAAAAAAAGTAAACACGATGGCCGTCGGCAAAAGCGACGCGCCCAGGGCCATAAGCGTCAGCCGGGGCTGCAGGTTGAAACGGGGCTGATATGCCGTGGCCGACAGGCGGGCGAACAATCCCCTGTTCAGCATGTCCTGGACCTGGACCTCCGTTATGGAAAAATAGGAAAAGAGACCCAGGACCGCGCAGATACCGGCGCCGGTCCACATATTAACGGTCTGCGGAACTGCCGGTCCGCCCACGATCATCATGGCCGTGATGGCATTTCCCAGGAGCAGTATCCACCGGAAAAATGCCCCGATGGCGTGGATATAGGGAAGCCTGAGAAAGCGTTTCCTTGCCGCCCTGTATTCATCACGCGAATATTCTACACCATGCAGCAGCTTTCTGAAATAGATCAGAACAGGTCTCAAAACTATCCAGTTATTGACCAGGACGAAGGCGATACCGAAGATGAAGGCCGGGGGCCATATCCTGGCGAATATGGTAAGCTGCTCCGGAGTAAACTGGATATTTATCCACACATAGAGCAGCACAAAGGGAACCACCACGAAAAAGCTGAGGCCCTCGGTGCGGATATTGAAGAGCCAGAAAAAATATTTAACGCTTCGCTCCAGCTTTTTATCCGATAACGCATGGTGCTCGGGAAGGGTATTCATAGCATGCTCCGCCTTATTGTGATATCCGGAATGTTTTTACGTCAGGAACCGATAAACAATACTGACATGTCAGTTTTAACATGTGAACACATTGCCGTTTCTGTCAATTATTTTTTCCCGTTCATCCATATGAAACCCGAATTAAAAGCACGGATCCTGATTGATTTTAATACCGGCAGCATCAGGATTTTTACTATTCCCCTCATCGATTCATCCTTGACAAATAACAGGCACCATGGGGAACATAATGAAATGAAAATTCCCTGGAAAATCGGGGTCAGAGCCTCTTTTTTTTAAATAAGGTTACCGAGGGATGCAGTACGATGGAAGACTATCTAAAACCGACCTATTTCATTGAATCCACAGACCCTGCCGTGACAGCCTTCGCTCAAAGAAGCATGGGCGATGAAAAGGACGAGACGGCGAAGGCTGTAAAACTATACTACGCCGTGCGCGACGGATTCAAATACAATCCCTACATGATGCGCTTCGAGAAGCAATACTACCGCGCGTCCTATGTCCTGGAAAAGGGTGAAGGGTTCTGCATCCAGAAGGCCATTCTTTTGGCTGCCGCGGCCCGCTCAGGGGGGATACCTTCCCGCCTGGGATTCGCAAACGTGATAAATCACCTCTCCACAAAAAACCTGCGTGACATCCTGAGAACCGATCTTTTTGTTTTCCACGGCTATACCGAGCTGTACATCAACGGCAGGTGGGTCAAAGCAACACCGGCCTTCAACCTGTCCCTCTGCGAAAAATTCGGCATCTGCCCCCTGGAATTCGACGGCATTCATGATTCCATTTTCCATCCCCTGGACACAAAGGGACAGAAACACATGGAATATGTTCACGATTACGGTTCTTTTCCTGATTTCCCCCTGGAGAAGATGATCAATGAGAGTAAAATATATTATCCCCACCTGGAGAAATTCATCGACGGCACACTGGAGGTTCCGGAAGGCAACTTCGAGCGCGAGGCCGACAGGGAACATTTGAACTGATCCGCCGGGAATATTCCCGTCTCCTTCATATTTATTCTCCGGAAATAATTTGCCTGCCTCCGGTTTTATTGGCACATTTTATTACAGTGTCAGGTGACTCGCGCTTTAGAGGACCTGATATTGTCATGTCTGCTTATTTTTACCCGGGCAAATCATCAATGTAATTAATTTTATTGCATATATGAAATATATATGTATATATTTTTTTTACTATATTTTGATGCAATATTTTGTCATTTTTAGATTGACAATTAAAGGGCAGGATAAGGAATATAGACATAAACAAACATAATGTCAAGTCTGAGGAGGTATATCATGCAATTTCCCGGCTTCTATCCCGAAACATCAATCCCTGGTATATTCAGAAACCGTGCCGATGTTCTGGCCGACAGTACTTTTCTGCGCTTTCGCGATAAGGATAAATGGAATGATATCGCCTGGCGCGAAGTCAAAGAGCGGGCCGATGCCCTGACTTCATATCTCATTCAAAACGACATTAAACCCGGTGATAAAGTCGCCATCTACTCGGAAAACAGGCCCGAATGGATCATGGCCGACCTTGCTGTTCTATCCGCAGGCGGTGCCGATGTGACCATATATCCCACAAATTCCAGCGGCGAAGCGGCCCATATTATCAATGATTCCGATTCCCGCATGTGTTTCTGCTCCGGTTCCTTCCAGGTGGACAACCTGCTGAAAATAAAAAACAAGCTGTCCAAGCTGAAAAAAATCATCGTCTTCAATGATGGAAATTATACTGATTCAAAAGTAATAACCCTCAAAGACGCCCTTGCCATGGGCAGGAAGAAAAATAACGAGAAGGAAATCGATAAGCGTATCCGTAACATCAATCCCGAAGACGTCATGACCATCATGTACACTTCAGGCACCACGGGCGACCCCAAGGGAGTCATGCTCTCGGCGAAGAACATGGTATCCCAGGTATTGCATTTCGTGCGCCACCAGCCGCATCCCACGTTTGATATCGCCCTGTCCATTCTTCCCCTATCCCATGCGCTGGAACGAAGCATCGGGTACAATCTTCTTCTCTACTGCGGCGGCGAGATAGCCTTTTCACGCGGACCGGAATTCCTCATACAGGACCTGGTGGAGATCCGTCCCACGTGCATGATATCCGTACCACGGCTTCCGGAAAAAATGTACGAAGGCATACAGGCCAAGGTAGCCGGCGCACCGCCAGTCAAGAAAGCTCTCTTCGGCTGGGCCGTAAAAACAGGGAAAAAGGCCGCGCCGTACCTGGCGGAAAACCGTCCCATACCGGGACTCCTGGGCAGGAAATACGCCCTGGCCTATAAACTGGTTCTCTCCAAGCTTCGCGACGCCCTGGGCATGGACCGAATGATATGCATGGGGACCGGCGGCGCTCCTTTCTCCGAAGAGATACATACCTTCTTTACGGCCATGCAGGTTTTTATACTGACAGGCTACGGCCTGACGGAAACGGCCCCGGTCACACACTGCCACACCCACACGCATATTTCTCCGCTGAAGCCCGGAACCGTGGGACCTGCCCTTCCCCTGACCCAATGCCGAATCGCCGATGACGGCGAAATACTCATCAAGTCGCCCCAGGTCATGATGGGATATTACAATAATCCCCTGGCTACCCGGGAAGTCTTAACCGACGACGGCTGGTTTAAAACCGGCGACATCGGCATCATTGATAAAGACGGCTACCTGAGAATAACTGACAGGAAAAAAGACATCATCATCACGTCGGGCGGCAAGAACATCGCGCCCCAGGTAATCGAAGGAGACATCCTCCGGAGTACCTTCATCGAGCAGATAACCCTCATCGGGGACAAGAGAAAATACATCACGGCCCTGATCGCTCCCGATTTCGCCACTCTGGAAAAATGGGCCGGCGAGAATGATATCCAATACAATACAATGGAAGAGCTGATTAAAAAACCGGCAGTGATTGGAAAATATCAGGCCATAATGGACGAAGTCAACAAGACACTGGGAAGAGTGGAACAGGTGAAAAAGTTCACGCTCATCCCTAATTCCTTTTCACAGGAAAAGGGAGAGGTAACTCCGACGATGAAGATAAAGCGGAAGATCGTACAGAACAATTACCGTGATACCATTGAAGCCATGTACGAGGAATAATCCCGTCTGAAGGAAAATCGTTATTTTTCCTGGTATTTCATCGTATCAACATTCCGCATCATGAGCAGGATCATATCCTCCTCATGGGCGGAAAGCAGCCCGATGAGCTGCAAAAATGTGGAGAGGGGCCTGCTGCCGGTTATGGCCTCCATGAAAAACCGGTTCAGGAAATTTTCATTTTCTTTCAGAAACAAGGCCAGTTCCCCCGCACCGATGAATATACCCCTGCTCAGGAAAAGGCCTCCCGTATCTTCCAGCACCGTATCGAAAAGGCTTATTTTAACATACCCTCCCGGTCCGGGGACACCTTTCCCTGATGGGATTTTCCCGCCGGGCTGGAGCGCCGATACAGGCGCTGCGGCCATGGGGCCGCAAAGCGCGATAGCCGATCCACTCGATACAATCAGTCCCCGCGGATTTTCCGCAGGCAGGGAATTATAATAAACAGTGCCTATACGGCTGCTGATATATTCTTCATTTATTCCAAAAGTGGAAAGCATAACACCGAGGGAAACAGGAGCGGGTATTTTGACAAAAAAACCATCCTGCAGAAGCATGCGCATCCGAAGGCCGAATTTTTTGGTACCTCTGATGATAATGGATTCCATCGACCTGTTCATCCCCCATCAATCTTCATCCCAAAATTCATCTTCATCTTCATCCGTAACCAGTTCGAATATATTCACCTCCATGAGGTTCTGGTTGACGTCGAAGTATAGTGTAATCCCCATGGACTCGAACTCAACGCTTTCCATTTCACCGGCGTCTTCATAATAACTGAAGGCGTGGTCGCTGATATTGCCCTCGGCCAGGAATATTTCCATGAGCTCACCATAGTTCATGGAGAACAGGTCATGGCCGGCGTATTCGATCGATACGCTGGCCCGCTGGATGGAAATACCGGTCAGGTCGAAGTCATACTCCTGGTAAAAAACGTATATAAGACGGCCGTCATAATAATTCAGGCGCAGGTCATCCTCTTCGGATGTTTCCATAATACAGTCCGGGCCCATTATGGACTGGACATCCTGCACGGACATGCCGAAATGAATATTGCCAAAGGCAATCCCGGGAACAAACTGCATATGCGACCTACCTCGCTACCTCAGATACCGGCACCGTCTTCAAAGCATGTCTTCAGGGCCTTCTGCTGAACAATTTTGGCACCGGGCTCGATGCTGGTGGTAATCCACACATTGCCTCCTATTTCGGCCCCCTTGCCGATGGTGACCCGGCCCAGGATGGTAGCGCCGGAATAAATGATTACATCATCCTCCACCACGGGATGGCGGGGAATCCCCTTGATGGGATTTCCCTTTTCATCGATGGGGAAACTCTTGGCCCCCAGGGTCACTCCCTGGTATATGCGGACATTTTCACCGATCACACAGGTCTCTCCGATTACGGTCCCTGTTCCGTGATCGATAAAAAAGCGGCGACCGATTTGCGCGCCGGGATGGATGTCGATCCCCGTATGGGAGTGGGCCATTTCAGTGATTATCCGCGGTATGAGCGGCACATCGTGCTTGTAGAGTTCGTGAGCTATGCGATAATATGTCATGGCGGTGATACTGGGGTAACAGAAAATGGTCTCCCCCAGCTTCTGGGCTGCCGGGTCGCCCTCGAATGCAGCCAGGGCATCCAGAGCAAGGAGCTCGCGGAGTTCCGGCAGACTTTTGACAAACCGGTGCGATATGATGGACGCCTTATTCTCACAGTCATGGCATTCTTTGTCCGCTTCGGTGGAGCAGAAAAAACAAAATCCACGTTTTACCTGTTCCGATAAAAGCCTGACGACCCTGTCAAGCGTGGACCCTATATAATACTTCATGGTGCCGGGATTCACATCGGAATTCAGAAAATAGCCGGGAAAGATAACCGATTTCAGGAGCTCAACTATCTCGGAAAGGGTCTCCGTTGAAGGCATGGCAACTTCCTGATGCTTCACGCGATGATAAACCGAGCTGTACGATTCAGGATGGCAGAGCTTTTCCACAACCTCGTGCAGCTCACTGTCTTTGAAGAGAGGTGGCTTCGGTGATATTTGTTTGATAATCTTCATTTCTTTAATCCTTAAAAAATGCCTTACGGTAATACGTAGTGCCCTTATAAAAGAGCTAGAATCACTCGTATGCCACGGTCCTGTCAATACATATTCATATTTCCACACCATGAACAAACCGGTTATGATTATTTCCCTGCCTGTCCTGCCCGGATTGATCTCCATTTTCGTGGTATAGTTAAAAAAATAAGTGCACCTTTATTCATGGATGTTACGGTGAGAGGCTCTGACCCCATTAAGTATAATGAGTACAAAATTCATGCTCTGACCCTCAGCCGGGGCAAGAATGCTTAAGCCCAATACAGGATAAAACAATAACTTTAGCCATGATAGTGTATTTTTTTTTATTGACTTGAATTATTTTTCATAGAATATTACAAAAATCACGCTCTCAATATTTCCAGGGAGGAATCCATGATAAAAATAAGCATGATAGCATTTTTCATCCTTTTCCCGGCTTTGGTAATGTATCTTTGTGACCGTTACGCCTTCCTCGATAAGCTGGGAGCCGTGGTCATTTGTTATATTGTGGGGGGAATCATCGGTAACACGGGCATCCTACCCGGGGATTTTTTTAAAATCCAGGACACCTTCCTGACCCTCACCATTCCCGTGGCCCTTCCACTGCTCTTTTTTTCTCTGGATATAAGAGGATGGTTCCGCCTTGCCGGTAAGACCATGATATCCTTTTTTAGTTCCATAGCAGCCGTGATACTATCCACCACGATAGCCTTCCTTATTTTTCACGAGTCCATCGGTAATGAGAGCTGGAAGGTTTCAGGCATGCTCATCGGCTGTTACACGGGCGGCACGCCAAACCTGGCCGCCATAGGCACCGCTCTCAGGATGGATCCCACGATTTATCTCGCGGTCCACACGTCTGATGTAGTCGTAGGTGCCCTGTATATATTCATGCTCATATCCTTCATGCAGCGTCTCCTTCTGAAAGTTCTGCCCCCCTTCAAATTTGCCGGTAACAGTGATGCTGAATCGGGAAATGAAGGATTCATGACCTCGTTCCGCGGAATCACAAAGGAGGATATTCTTCCGCTCCTGGGAGCTTTTGCACTGGCCGTACTCATATTCGCCGTGGGCGGCGGACTGACACTGATTGTTCCCAAAGAAATCAGCATGGTAGTTGCCATACTGACTATCACCACACTGGGAGTTATCTTTTCCTTTGTTCCCACCGTCAGAAAGGTCCGCATGACCTTCCAACTGGGCTATTTTATCATTCTCATTTTTTCCCTCGTCGTCAGTTCCATGGCGGACCTGTCGAAGCTTATCAACACCGCACCGGCAATGATCGGTTATGTGAGCATCGCGGTTTTCGGAACGGCGATAATCCATCTGATTTTCTCCATGATTTTCCGCGTCGATGCCGATACGCATATTATTACTTCAACCGGGCTGGTCTTCTCGCCGCCCTTCGTTCCCATGGTGGCCGCGGCATTGAAAAACAAGGAGGTGGTGGTTTCCGGCGTCCTGACGGGAATACTGGGTTGGGTGGTGGGCAATTACCTGGGCATATCCATTGCCTATGCCCTGAAGAACTTTTTCATGTGACAGTGCCGGAGCAATGCTGCTTTTATTCATCCATAAATTCCCGCAGCATTGCCGCCTTAAACATCGATACATATGAGACAGATATCATCCTGAAACATATCTGTACCGTTGACCTTCACAAGACGTTCATGGAGGGTCTGTATGAATTCGCCGCAGGGAAGCCCATGAATCGACTGTAAAAATCCGGCAATCCCTTCATCACCGCCGGGCCACGGCACTTCCTGGAATCCGTCGGTATAGAGAAAAAACTTGCTCCCCCGCTGCAGTGTTACCGTATCATTCCGGTACAGTTTGTCAAACCGCTTCAGGTCATCACCATTGAATGCCGCCAGCGGAAAACAGGCATCCACTGTCAGGATTCCGGCCTTCCCTGCTGTTATGATATAGGGAGGATTGTGCCCGGCATTGGCATAGGTCATGGTTCCGGACCGGTAATCATAGATGCCGTAGAATGCCGTGATAAATTTTCCTCCCGTCTGATTCACCAGCAGCCTGTTTATATGCAGCAACAGAGCCGCGGGATCATTTTTCAGAGAATAGGCCTGGAGTATGATACTTTTTATCATGGCCGTGATGAGCGAGGAGGAAATACCATGGCCTGTCACATCACTGATAAAAATCCCTATTAGATTTTCCTCACGGAACTGGATGAAATCATAGAAATCACCGCCTACCATTTCCATGGGAACATAGAGGGAGCCGATATTATCCCGCGGCTGCCGTGAGGGGATCAGCTGCTGCTGGATATTCCGGGCCATAACCAGTTCCTTATGAATACGCTCGTCCCGTGATTTCAATTCGTTTTTCTCGAACTCGATATTGCGGCTTCTTTCCTCGAGCAGAAGCCCGTTGACGAAATCCCTCCTGGCCGACCTTTCTATAAGATAGCTGGAAATCATTCCGATTATATTGGCCGATATGAAGAAAAAGTTATTGCTGATGAATATTTTCACTGTCCCTTCGGACTCGAGCATATTGAGAAAAACAACAGCCGTGTACTCGTAACCCAGGACGATGAGCCAGCAGACGATGCTGGCATTACGAAAACGCATCCGCATGAGAACACATGCCCACATGATAACCAGTATAAGTCCTGCGTAATAAAGCTGGCCCGTATCGGGATCGTCGGCAATAACCAGCATGCCGATTATTCCATAGCCCATCAGGAGAACCACGAGGGAAACCGCCAAACTCTTTACCGAGTGAAACATACGCATGAATGTCATTAAAAAAAGCAGCCCGATAGCGGGACAGACAACGGCAAAGCGGATTATCCAGATGGCATGAACCGATTTTGGCGCCATATAAATATCGAGAACGCCGAACCCTGCATAAAGTAAAAAGGCGAGAACGAGGGCGACCCTGAGAACACTCAGAGAGCGCTGATGATAATACACATTAAACAGTTCCTCCATGATGGGGGGGAAACGGAGACGCTGTTCAAAACGCCGCAGTTCGGAATCGCTTTGTTGAATAATATCTTCTATTCCACGCATGCCTATTGTAACCACACAGAAAAATATCCTTCAAGTCTTTTTCGGTCCTGCGCCCCTGGAGCACCGCTTTAACGGGGTGGGAGGTCACCCAGGTATTGGTACAGATACGTTTTTATCTTGCCATTATATAATTTCCGGTTTTTGTCAGCTTTCCGGCCGAAATGAGTCTCGAATTCCTCGTGTCCCGTCAGGATAAAGAGAGACCAGGAATCGAGCTGTCTCAGCACCGTTCCCATATTCTTATACAGGGTTGTGACCTCTTCATTGCTTCCCAGCCGTTCACCGTAGGGCGGATTACATATTATACATCCGTATTTCTTCCGTGAGCCGAACTCTTCAACGGGCTTCTTCTGAAAGGTAATTTTCTCCAGCACCCCGGCGCGGCGGGCATTTTCGCGGGCCTTTCTGAAGACCCTTTGGTCATTATCGGAAGCGAGTATGGTGAGGGGGATATCAGTCACGGCCTCACGCGCACTGGCCCTTTCCCTTTCCCAGATATCCCTGTCAAGAAAATCCCACTCCTGGGCTGCAAAGGACCGGTTGATTCCCGGGGCTATATTACACCCCATGAGGGCCGCTTCGATGGGAATGGTGGCGGAACCGCACAGGGGATCGGCCAGGATACGTTCAGGCCGCCACCGCGACAGATATATAAGAGCGGCGGCCAGCGTCTCCCGCAGGGGCGCCTCGCCTCCCTCCTCGCGGTACCCCCGCTTATGCAGGCCCACCCCGCTGGTGTCCAGGGAAATGACGGCCGTATCCTTCAGCATGGATACCTCGATGCGGAAGAGCGGACCGTCCTCGGGGAAAATAGTAAGCCGGTGTTTCCGCTTCATGGATTCTACCACGGCCTTTTTTACAATAGCCTGACAATCCGGCACACTGTGGAGCTTCGACTTCACCGACTTTCCCACGACATGCATATTGCCGTCCACGGGGATAATTTCCTCCCAGGGAACGGCGAGAGTTCCCTGAAAAAGTTCCTCGAAGTCCACGGCTCCGAACCTGGCCATCTCAAGATAAACCCGGTCAGCGCAGCGAAGCCAGAGGTTGCACCGCACCACATCGCCGGCGGACCCCGGAAAGGTTATCCGGCCGTTTTCCACGGCGATATTTTCTGTTATTCCCAGCCTGTTCAGCTCTCTCACCAGAACGGACTCAATGCCGAACGAACAGGTAACAGCGATTGTATATGTTGTCATGATATTTTTCCTGAAATGCACAGTATGCGGCCAAGGCGGGCCTGACCATGGACTGACTTATTTTGCCGATAAACTGTTATCACCAAATTCCCGACAATACCCATTACAGGGAAAACAGTCCATTATGCAAGCCTTTTATAGGATTGACGGATCAACCCTTATATCATAAAAAGAGATTTAGATGCATTTACCCGACCCTGCTATTTATCAAATATGTCAAGGATACACGCATGCCCAAGGAAAACACACACCTCTTTTTTGCCCGTTCCCTGCAGCCCGGGATGATAGACGGCGTCATTAAAAATATCATCCAGGATAACCTGTCGAGTTATTACCTGGGCTCCATCGCCCCTGATATCCTCTTTTACAGCAGGGACCATTCCCTGTGCAGCATTTCCGAGACCATGCACGGTGTAACCGGGGAGCCGACAAACACCCTTATTTTCAACATGCTCGACAGCAGACCCTCGCACCGAGACCTGGCCTTCATCGCCGGATATATATCACACTGCGTTCTTGATATCATTTTTCATCCCGTTATTTATTATCTTTCAGGAAACTATTACGATAATGAACCGGAGAAAAACACCCGTGCCCGGTATATGCACCGCTACCTGGAGACCCGCCTGGACCTCTGTGTAGCATCGCCCGTTACTGTTCAGAAAAGCGTAGCCGCTGAAGACCTGCAGGGACTGAATTTCGTAAAGACCCTGCACAATATCTTCAACCTGCAGGAACGGCAACTGCGTGATGCGCTTCACCGCCAGGTTTCGCTGAACAGACTTTTCAGGCGCCGCATGCCCTATCATATCCTTCGCTTCACCATGAGGGAACGGGAGAACCTCGGACTCTTTTACGCCGATGTACCCCGAAGGGACCGCCTGACAGACCTGGATGAAACTATTGAATACCGTGATATCATCAACGGGAAATTTCTGCGGACCAGTTATGCGGCGCTTTTGGAAGGAGCGGCCGGGAAGGCGCTTAAGAGGATAAGCGCCATGCACGATTATATCGAAAATAAAATAAGCATGGATGAATTGCGTGGAGCGATACCCGGGGAAAGCCTCGATACGGGAAGAATCGGTCTGACGGCCCGCGACATCAGGTTTACCCAAAACCATCAAAACTGAACTGACGAGTTTACCACATTCGTCCGCGTAGCTTCAGCTCAATGCTTTTTCCGTAAACCGCATGAAATGATTGAAAAGTTCTTCGGGTGTTATGCCGTATGCTTCGGTGAAATGATCTTTACGAATGAGAATGATCTGCATAACACCAAAGACCTCACCCCAGAGAATGAGCATGAGCTGCCGCGCAGTGAGGTCGCTTTTGATAAGACCACTCTTTTTCCCTATTTCTATAGCCTCGATGACAAACCTGCCATACCGGTCCGAGGCCTCATGACACTGATCCTTGAAAGAATCCGAATCTGCAGCCTCATCCTTTTTAAAATAGTCCCTGCTTCGTGATTCATATATCATTATAAGATTGAAAAAGTCCGGGTATTCCAGGGAAAAACGAAAAAAGGCATTGCCCAGGTTATAAATGATAGTCCCCTGCGTTGCAGGACTATGGAAAGCTTCCTCAAGTTTTGTGACAAGAATCCTCTGACCCCGCAGAACCACGGCAAGAAAAAGATCCTCCTTGTCTTTAAAATAAAGATACATGGTCCGCTTGTTATATCCAGCTGACTTGGCAATCTCGTCCATCGTTGCAGTGTCGAAACCCTTGGAAAAAAATATTTCCTGGGCGATATCAACTATCCTGTTTCTCTTCTGTTCCTTTTCCCAGATTTTTCTTTCTTTGCTGGTCATGTTTCCAACTTTTTTTAAATTATTATTCTATTGATAACTGAATATAATCCGTTCATAATCCCATGAGAAGATTTGGTGTAGTATGTGCCGTCACCCGGCACACACAGGCAAATCATTACGATTATGCGGTAAAGATTTGCATATGAGGATATGTATATCAAGAACATTTTAGCTATGCATCCAAAAAGTTAATGCGTTGTGAACCCCCGGGGTCAGAGCCTTGCCTGTGAATCATCACTCATATCAACTTTGGGATTCACCTTTGATAAAAAGAAAAACACCTGGCCTTCTCAAAGAAGCAGCCGCAGCTTTAATAATCCCGATAATAATGAAACCGTCTGAAAAAATCAGTTTTATTTATTGTTGTGGAAAATACTAAACCTACTTACCATTACCAGAAACTCCCATAAATTATTACTTGACAAAAGGACCATTCAATTTAATATTTCACTCATGTGCATTTATTTTCGCATGCATGTATCATTGATGGTCTGTAACCAATAAATAAAAGTAGATGAGGGACAACCATGCCAGCGCCTGTTCTAATCGGACTCTACATCCTTTCCCCGGCTCTAATTCTCTATCTCTGCGTCCGGTTTACATTCATTAATAAAATAGGAGCTGTTGTTCTCTGCTACACGCTGGGGATTATTCTCGGCAATTCAGGACTTATTCCCGGAGAACTGGCAGAATACCAGTCCATGACTGCTGACATAGCCGTCATCCTGGCCCTTCCCCTGCTTCTTTTTTCCATGGACGTGAAAAAATGGTTCAAACTTGCCGGCAAGGCTCTCCTTTCCATGGCCCTGGCTGTTGTTGCGGTCCTGGCTCTGTCCCTCGCCGGATACTTGATGATAAGAGGCTCTGACCCCGAGGCATGGAAAATCGCCGGAATGAGCATCGGCGTATATACAGGAGGCACTCCCAATCTGGCAGCCATCAAATCGGCCCTGTCCGTGCCCCCTGACACCTTTATAATTATTCACAGTTATGATACACTGATTTCATTCATTTATATTTTCTTCATAATTGCCGTTGGACAACGATTTTTTAATGTATTTCTTCTTCCCTTTTCTTCCGGCGAACAGAATTTTGAGACAGGCGAGAATCCGGAAAATGAAGATATTTCATCTTATAAAACCATGCTGACAAAAGGGAAAACAGGTCCTCTTGCCATGGCATTTGTACTTTCCATTTTCATCACTGCCTCAGCCTATGCTCTGACCCTCATTGTTCCCCAAAGCACAGCCACATCGGTTGCAATCCTCACCATTACAACAATGGGCATAGGCGCTTCCTTCATTCCGAGGGTACGGGTTATCGAAAACACCTTTCAGGCCGGTATGTATATCATATATATCTTCTGTATTGTAGTTGCATCCATGGCAAAAATTGATAAAATTATCAATATCAATTACCTGTTCATGCTTTTTGTGATCCTCATGATTTTCGGCAGTATGCTTATCCACGCCCTGCTCTGCAGAATTTTTCGAATCGACACGGACACATTCCTTATCACTTCCACATCGGCCATCTGTTCTCCGCCCTTTGTACCCGTTGTGGCGGCAGCACTGAAAAACCGCGAGGTTATCCTCTCGGGACTGACAACGGGTATCATAGGATACGCCATCGGTAATTATCTGGGAATATCGTTTGCTTATCTTTATAAATATCTTTTTTAATAAACCTTTACAAGGAGAAAACCATGAAGCAGTCAGACTCTCTCTCTATAATGATCCCGGAAAAAGGAAGAAAGCGTAAGGATATTTTAAAAGACCTTGAATCCTTTGCAACTAACGATCCGGCATATAAGCAGCTCAGAACATGGAGCCTGGTCTATTACCTGGGTGAGGAACATTCCGGCCTGCTCCTGGATGCTTATGGGAAATTTCTGTCTGCCAATGGCCTTAACCCGGCAGTATTTCAAAGCCTGAAAAAAATAGAGACTGAAGTAGTACGCATGACGGCTAATTTACTGCACGGTGACCGGAATATCTGCGGTGTTATGACGTCGGGAGGCACAGAAAGCTGTCTTCTCGCCGTTAAAACTTACCGGGATCTGGCCCGGGCAAAAAAACCCTGGATCCGTAAACCTGAGATGATTCTTCCCGTAACGGCCCATGTGGCATGGGAAAAAGCCGCAGAATATTTTAATGTAAAAGCAGTTCATGCTCCCCTTGATGACAACTGGCAGGTTGATGTAAAAGCCGTTGAAAAGCTTATCAACCGACGAACGATAATGATCCTGGGTTCGGCTCCCGAATATCCTCATGGCATCGTCGATCCTATAGAAAAACTGGGGGCTCTGTCCCTGGTAAAAAATATCCCCCTCCATGTTGATGCCTGCGTGGGAGGATATCTTCTCCCCTTCATCGAGAAATTGGGCCATAAACTTCCCCTCTGGGATTTCCGCGTGCCAGGAGTTACCTCCATCTCTGCCGACACCCACAAATATGGTTTTGCCGCCAAAGGTGCATCCACTATTCTTTATCGGAGCCTCGATATCATGACTTACCAGTTCTTCGTCTTTGAAAACTGGCCTGGCGGGATATTCGCCTCGCCTGCACTGCTGGGAACAAGGCCCGGCGGCGCCTATGCGGCAGCATGGGCAGCCATCCAGTCCATTGGCCAAAATGGGTACATGAAAATTGCCGCCGATACACTCGAAGCGACACAGGGACTCATGAGCGGAATAAACGCCATACCGGAACTGGAGGTGATCGGAAAGCCCTTGACCAGCCTGTTCTCATATCACTCAATCAGCAAAGATGTAAACATTTATGCCGTGGGTGACCAGATGGAAAAACGGGGATGGCAGATCGACCGGCTCCAGCGCCCCGCAGCCCTCCATGCCATGGTGACGCCGTTGCATCTTGAGGTGGTAAAGCAATATCTGAAAGACCTGAAAGCCTCAGTAGCCCATGTGAAGAAAAATCCTCAACTGGCTAATGAAGGAGGCGCAGCCATGTATGGTCTCATCGCCAATATACCGCTGCGAGGTATGGTTAAAAAAAATGTACTGAAAATGTTTGCCGGAATGTATGGACCCGATGCAAAAATGATAGATCTCAATAACACTGATATTAAGTCAGATAACGGTTCAGATTTGCCGCCGGAAAAGCAGGATATGGCCACCAGAATTGCACTCTGGTTCCTTAAACTGAAACAGAGTAAATCTTTTCGCTGACAAACCCGGCCGAACAATCAATTGCATTCATTCATGTGCTTTTATTTTTTAGCCGATTTATCTTATTTGAATGAGAAATCTACCCTGTAATTCATTTACATATCAAAGGCTCTGACCCCACAGGACTTTTTAAAAATACAGGGCCAGCCTTTTCCGATATGCCTCCTCGAACCAGAGGAATTTCTCCACACACTGTTCAAAGGTCTCACCCAGGCGAGTAAAAAAGGCATGGCGTGTAATTTTCACCGGTGCCTCATAGTTTTCTTTTAAGTATACATTGATAAACCCAACATCATTTTGTCGAGGATCACGCGAGAGCCCTTTCCGTACGGGATTATATCCAATATACCAGAGAAGCCATAGCAGATATTGTTCAGGGTCTTCTGCTTCCTCAATAACGGTAGAACCAAACCGTTCATTCCAGAAAGCACCGGTACTTCCTGTTCCACGGTTGTATTTTTCAGCGACCCGGGCTTTGATATATTGCATTATCTGTGAAACAGTCTCCTTATCAAGTATGGTCTGGATCAGGAGATGAATATGATTTCCCACAGGCTCTGCTGCAATAAGATCAAAATCATACTTTTCCTGGGCCATCTTGATTGCTTCGATAAAGTAGCGACGCACATGGCTGCTCCGCATGAGGTCCTTTTTCCCGTGACACCGGGACCAGCAGTGATGGGTATTCCCCTGGGAGATATTTCTTCGTTGTCGTGGCATAGTGATGTGCTCCTTCTAAAAAATTCGTTCAATAATAAAACGAAGGAGCGGTATGGGGATTGAATAAAATTTGTTTAAGAAAATAGGGTCAGAGCCTTTTTTATAGAAAGAGGCTCTGACCCCTGGTATCAAGGAATTGTGAATAAAATGAATTGACCTTCCGGGAAATGAAGACCTATATGGGCAGCAATATTAACAGGATATGCGATGTCAATAGAAATCAAATTTATACTTTTTCAACTTGTCATTATTATACCTTTCATTCTGGGTTCATTTTTTAAAAGACAGTTTCGTAATCCCTCTGATGTTGCTCAAAAAATTGTAAGGGCAAATCTTATATTTGTGGAGCCTCTTGTAGTCATCTGGAGTATCTGGGGATTGGCTCTGACCCCTGGGCTGCTTCTTCTCCCTTTGGCAGGACTGATTCTGGTAATAGGGGGGGGTATAATTGGATATGCCACCGTTACATTTACCAGTCTCAAGGAAAAATCCAGGGCAACCTATCTTATCAGCTCATCATTGGCTAACCATGGCTTTACCATGGGAGGATTTCTTTGCTATATCTTTGGCGGTTTTAACGGTCTGGGAATGTCGTCCATATTCCTCGTCTATTTTATGCCTTACATATTTGTCGTAATTTTCCCTTTCGCCGGTTTTATCTCGAGGAAAAAGGGTTTTAGCCTGGACATGTTGAAAAAATTGTTCATAAGCCGGCAGAATATGCCACTCTACGCAACGGGACTTGCTCTGACCCTGCATCTATTTCATATTCCCCGACCTGCGGTTGCATTTCCTATGGATGTGATTCTTATGGTTTCCATATCAATGTATTATATTACTCTTGGTCTTAATTTTACTTTTTCTGATATCAAAGCTCTGCGGTCTGAGTACCTTTTTTTGGCTCTGGGAAAGTTTATTGCCCTGCCTGCACTGACATGGGCTGCCTTGTATTTTATCGAATTAGACCCTGATATTGAGTCGGTTATTATGCTGCAATCTTTTATGCCTGCAGCCATATATTCCGTGCTATCCTCTATTCTCTATGATCTGGATATACGTCTGGCTTCAGGACTCTTTGTGGTGAATACATTTATTTTCCTGTTGTTAGTATTGCCAGTGCTTTTTCTGCTTAAGGGGGTTCTTTTCTTTTAATAATATGATAATGCTCTGTCCCTCCGGGAATCATTGGTATCCAGTACTATGCTCTGACCCCGGGGAGTCACTGAAACAACCGCAGTATGCTCTGACCCCGAAACTGATCCAGAAAATTCAGTGATCCCGAATTTTTTTCAGAACAGGAAATTACTTTCGAACTGCAATGAAAAAAGATTCACCATGGGAAATTAGTTCTTTACGCGGTCAATAATGTCATATAGAGTTACAAAGTGGATTAATTTTGGCTGTTTTGGTTTTCAGTTGATATACGTCTGTGGCGTTTTCAGAAAAACTGTCATATAGTATGAGAACAATCCAGCCAGTTTTGAATTGAGGAGGGTCTTGCATGCAGGTTAACAGTTCACTTGCCAGTCTGGCTGCGAAAGCACTGGCGGAATCTCTTGATCTCGGGACCATGACAATGGTGGCGAGGATGCTTATACAGAGTTACGATATCAACAGAAGTACCGGTTTTCCCGAGAATATCCCCGTACCGCGCAAGAATGCCGCTCAGCAGATAGTCGCTGACATTAAAAAGGCAAAGCTTTTTCTTCAACTGATCCAGCATCTCATTGATATACACTCCAACGGCTATATGGGAAGGAAGTATCCTATTAAATATCTGCGTCAAATTATAATGGAGATGAGAGAACAGGGAATCATTTATGATCAGGAGAATAAAATATTCGTTGAGGATCCCGCTGTCAGGCGAACCAGGAATTGGGGGGCCCTCATGGACGATGAGGATTATACTTTTGCTTTTCTCCGACTGGATATTGTGGGAAATACGGCCCTGGTCAGGAAGTATTCCGAGGATATTATTCAGTCCACGTACGGGGATCTTCGGAGCATGGTGCAATCGGCAATTGACAAACGTAATGGCCGTATCTGGAACTGGGAGGGCGATGGCGGTCTTGTTGCTTTTTTCTTTTCGAATAAGAATCTTTATGCCACCGTCAGTGGGATGGATATTGTACACCGCCTTTTCCTGTATAACCAGCTTCAATGTCGTCTCGACAAACCCCTGGGTGTCCGGCTGGCCGTTCATGGCGGACGCATGTCCTATTCGGACAACGAGGAGGAGCTCAAGCGCAGTGATGTGATAAAAAAGGTGATGGATATCGAATCTAAGTTTACCAATCCCAACACGCTGACTATAAGCGATGCCGTGGCCACAACACTGGATAAAAATATAATGGATGCTTTTCATCCCGTCAAGGTCGATGACAGGACGAATTATTTCAACTACGGGCTTCGGTGGGAGCAGTGAGTATTATGGAATATACCTGTCGGGAACAACTAAGCATGATATAAAAGAGGTAGTATGAAGATTATTGTTTTTTCAAACGTAAAAACAGTTTCGGGAACCTTCAATAAAATTGAAAAGAAGGGAGACTGGTTCATCGAGTATCATGCTTTTGATGAAATGAAAAAAATGCTGAAAACTATTCCGGTAAAATCACTGGTGTATGTAGATGCCGGCACCATGAAGATGCCTGAAATCAGGAAATTACTGGTACAGCTTGAGAAACTGGAAGGATGCCGTTTCGGCCTCCTGGACCCGAAGGGAAGCGTTGCCGATGTTGCTGAAATTTTTCACCGGGGTGGCGTCGATTATATCGGGAAGCAGGAGTGTAAAGACGGCATCGATGCCAAAAGAATGAAGCGTGTGCTTGAATTCATTGCTGCCGGTTCCGGTGAAACTGAGGAAGAAGCCGGTACCACCGAGATAATTCCGGGCCTGATCCCCTCGGGGCCCGACTGGAGGAGCATTAAGTCCGGCAATGAATATACTTTTTCCTTCATGTTTATCGAACTGGATAATCAGCGTGAATTGAAAAAAAATTATGGCGCTGACAACCTGAAGGTGGTTGTGCAGAAATTCCATGATATAATAAACTCGATAATCGCCCCGGTGAACGGTAAAATATGGATCTGGATGGATTTCGGCGGTCTCATACTGTTTCCGTTTAACGGAGAAAAGAGTGACGCGGTATTGACCTCTTTTTCAATCATGCTGAACAGGAGGCTCATCAACGCCGAAGATATGGACCATGATCTCCTTCTGTCATACAGGATCGCCCTTCATATAGGGAATACCATCTATGAGAGCAGAGGGGATACGGGCGAACTGATATCAGACACGATCAATTCCATATTCCACCTGGGGCAGAAATATGCCGAGCCGGGTAATCTGTATCTCACTACGGAAATGCAGCCCTTTATCCCCCGGGGACTGGAGAAGAGCTTTATACCAGCAGGGACTTATGAAGGCCGGGAGATTTTCCGCATGCGTCACCTGCTATAGCTGCCTGCATGTAACTATAAAAATATTTGACATATACTTTGATTCGTGCATTCCTGAAGTGCCATGCTTTGGAAAATATTTTGATCTCATGCCGGGCATGGCAGTTCCACTGCGGAAATATAAAATATTTTTATGATGTGCGGACTTTGTTGGTCCGTATTGTCCGGGAGGCCTGGATATGATGCGGTTAAAACCTTGCTTTTTTCAGTTTGTCATGAGTTTCAACGTCATTCTTTTCCTGATAATGATACCGCATAACGCTTATGCCCAGTCTTTTGATAAAGACGTTACTGCCCGGGCTGTAGACGGCATCGTCAATGTGACTTCGTCTATAATATCGGACTCCTTTACGCCCATGACCCATTTCAGCAAAGGGAACTGGACGGTGTCGGTAGTTCCTGCCTATTTTGATATATCCCGGGTTTTCGACGATCCCGATGTACGGGGTCATGATCTGAGGGGTTTTTCTCTCGGCCTGGGCGGCGGATATGCCGTCACTGACCGCTGGATGGCCTATGGTATTGCCGCATTTTTAAAAACTGAGGGGACCCTTACGGGCAAATTTTATGACTCCGGCACCGATTATCGTGTGAAGGCCGATTATTCCCTCTATTCGTTTCATGGTGGCATGGGGTATGATATCATTGAAGACAGCAAGTGGTCTATGCCGGTCTTCGGGGGCCTGTCTCTACAGGGTTACAGCGCCGATATCGCCTTTCCCGAATCAGTCCCGGGGACAGATGCGACTGTTTCCGGAAGCGGTGTAATTGCCGGGATTAATATTGGTATTGCTCTGTCCCGGACCATATTTGATTATTTCCGTATAACTCCCTATTTCCTTTTTATCCAGAGCTTCAATCATCCCGAACTGGAAGCTGATCTTACTTTTCCACTCCCTCCCGGCTCAGCTACTCAAACCGTATCTATGAAAACCATTACTGCCGGCATGCTGGGACTCAACTGTTCCATAATCCCCAGCGACTCGTTTTCAGTTAATTTTTCTCTGGGGGGGCTCTTCACTTCGGGGACCAGGTTTTATAACCGGGTCTTTCTTGACGGACTGGAGATGCTTTCCATCGTGGTGAGCGTGACCTACCGGGGAGGTTTGGAAACGGTTTCATCGGGTGAAGAGTAATATATCGCCGGTAATATGGAACGACTGTATCATTATTAATATATCTGTATAAGAGGCTCTGACCCCTGGTGTCATGATTTGAATAACCTGGAGGGACAGAGTCTGATTTGATTTTCCTATTTAACCATTTCCCTGATGAGCCCGATGACCCGGTCGATCTCTTCCCGGGTCAGATCTCCCTTCTTTATGAAAAGCACCTTCATATTTTTGTCGATGAGAATGATGACGAATTTATTATTACAGTCGCCCAGGCCCCAGGCCTTTTGCAGGAGGCGATCCGGATCAGTATAGATGACGGCCCGCTTGTCCGCCTTGATTTCACGGCGAATCATGAAGCGTATCAGTGAGTCAGGGATGAAAGGCGCGTCTTTCAGATTAACGATTCCCATGCCGGCGAAGCGTTCCGGGGGGAAGTTCGTTTTTTTCATGGCATCGGCGAAATCCTTGTTCTGGTTCGGTACATCGGGATCGGGATAGAAAATGAGAACGGGCTTTTCTCCCAGTGAAGGGATCATCATGGGCCTGTTATTGGCGTCGCGGATTTCCGCAGGATGGACCGTATCTCCCGGCGAAAGGGCCATGAGCGACGTGAAGGAACCGCATAGGAAGATAACGATTAATGAAAAAAGAGGTATGTGTTTCATAAAAAGTTCCTCGCTGATTCGGGATATGGCCGGTCCAGGAAAACCGGTGGTTATTAATCAGTCAGTTAATAATATAAAGAAAAATTAATCAATAAATTTATCACTGACATATTTCAGGAAAAATTCCGGTATCTGCTCAGGAAATATATCCAGATTGTCTAAAAAGTGTTTTTTTGATTAAAAGATAGTTGATATGCAGGACATTATGATATTATTTGACTATAAAAATATAGGCTTACAGAATTCATTTCTTGACTATTATGTGAAGCATCCTGTATACTTTAGCGGTGTTAATAAACAATTAATAGTCAGGTAATAATCAATATTGTGAGGAGTTTTAGGATGGAAATGCAGAATAGTAATGGGGATACTGTTGAAAGAGGCGGAATTTTCGCCCAGGTCATTATCGATAACAACCGGAGATTATTCAAGGCTTTCCTCAGTATAGTTCTCCTGGGAAACGTGGCGACTCTGGCGATAAAACTTACGGGGAAGTCATCGCATTACCTGACATACGGCGATATCGGTTTGGAACTGTTTCTCATGCTCCTCATCACCGGCGCTGCCTGGTTGCTGGTGAACTCATCCCGCTTAAAGGGGACGAAGGTATCGAGCTATGTCAGCATTACCAGCGTAATACTTTCCCTGTGGATCATGCAGTACATCATCTACGGTGCCACGGAACTTTTCGCCAGCCATTACATTCCTCTGGCCATGAGCATTTTTTATTTCAACCGGCGGGCGTGTATCTTTGCGCTGCTCATGGTCTTTATATCTCAGACACTGCTTCTTGTTATGCGCCCTGAGCTTCTTCCCGGCGGGCCGGCCAGTAACATAATGATCCGGTACCTCATCTACCTGTGGGTGGGAATTGCCGCTTCTTTCGGCGCTTCGGCCACGAGCAACCTGTTGCTTCTTGCCATTGACAGCAGTGAAAAAGCCAATGTAAATCTGGGGAAACTGTCCCATATGGCACGTCAGGTTCTGGAGTCGATTGTTATCATGAAAACCCAGGCCAGGAGTCAGGAAGATGTGACGGTCACCCTGAAGGATATTTCGCAGAACCAGGCCTCTTCTCTGGAAGAAATATCGACGGCAATCGAGGAGCTTGCCGCAAACTCGGAGTCTATAAGCGAGGTTGCCCGCTCGCTTTACGAGGAGATGCAGATTGCCGTTGAATCGGTGAATGATCTTAAACAGGTAAATGACAGGGTGCAGGATGGTTCCTCGGAAATACGAAAATCCGTTGAGGAGGTCACGGTCTTTTCGAAAAATTCCTCATCGCATATTCAGAAAACGCGGGAGAAGTTTCAGATTCTGAAGGATAAAAGTAATGTCATGTCCACTTTCATCCAGGTAATCAATGATATCGCCGATCAGGTGAACCTGCTTTCCCTGAACGCGGCCATAGAGGCCGCCCGGGCCGGGGAAGCGGGCCGTGGATTTGCCGTGGTCGCCGATGAAATATCAAAACTGGCCGACGCCACCACCAGTAACGCCAGGGAAATAGAAAAAATAATCGTGGAAAACAGGATGCTCATGGATGACAGCAGCAGCCTCATCGTTGAATCGGCGGGCATGATAGATCAACTGAATAATTCTATTATGAAAATCGAACAGGAGATCGGCGATATCGGTCATCTCATTGGCGATATAGATATGACTATCAGGGCCATAAAGAATCTCAACGATAAAATTCACCAGTCCAGCAAAACCATTGAAAATTCAACCCTGGAGCAGAAGGTGGCTACCGATGAATCGAGCAAGTCCGTCCTGAATGTTTCGAACGCGGCCATCGAGATGGTGGAGATTACAGAAAAAATATCTGAGGCTTCAAGTGCTATAAGTATGCTGGCGGCGAATCTGGATACACTGACGAGTGAAATGACGGCAGCCTGAGGCAGGGATTATCCTCAGACCTTACTGCTGCTGATGAGTGAGGCGTACCACCGGCCGCTGTCCTTAATTATGCGCTTCTGGGTTTCATAATCAACGTAAACGAGGCCGAACCGTTTGCCCAGGCCGGCGGCCCATTCGAAATTATCCAGGAGAGACCACACGAAATATCCCCGCACGTCGGCGCCCTCGGTCTTGGCCTTCTGTACCATGGCAAGGTAGCCCTTGAGGTAATCGATACGTTTTTCATCATGGACCATTCCGTCCGTAACTATGTCATCAAAGGCGGCGCCGTTTTCCGTGATATAAACAGGGGGATTGCCGTATTCGGTCTGTATGGTTTTCAGACAATCATATATGCATGGGGGATGGACCTCCCATCCCATGCTGGTGTACTGAATGCCGTCCCGGACAAAATCTCTTTCTGCAATGCCGCTCCCGGTTACCCACGTTTTGAAGAAAGGGATGTACCATTTGTGCATGGCCCTTTCGCGCTGATAATTATTGAGGCCGATAAAATCGCTTTTCTGTGAGATGAGTATCATGTCTCCGTCGGCGATACGCGGCGTGAAGGCTTTCATTTTTGACCAGAAAGGTTCGGGGTACACACCCCGGTAGAGCGGTGAGAGGGTAATGTGGTTCATGAACTGGTTGGCCATCATTGCGGACCAGGCGTCCTTTTCGGAACCGGTCATGGGCTGCACGGGTGTCATGCTCACGGTTATGCCGGCACGGCTTTCGGGATAGAGCCCCTTGATGACCTGCATGCCGTAACCATGAGCCAGAAGCACATTGTGCATGACGCGGAAGAAAGCCCAGGGGCTCATTCTGCCCGGGGCGTGTTCTCCCAGGAGATGGCCCATGCAGGAGTACTCCCAGGGTTCATTGATGGTTATCCAGTTTTTCACACGATCGCCCAGATGACCGACCACGACCGCGGCATAATCAGCGAAAAGCCGGCTTACCGTTCTGTTTTCAAATCCCCGGTATTTTTTCTGAAGGGCCAGGGGGAGGTCCCAGTGGAACAGGGTGATGAAGGGTTCTATACCCGCATCGAGAAGGGAGTCTACGAGCCTGCTGTAGAAGTCCAGGCCCTTGTTATTTACTGCGCCTTCACCGTCGGGCATGATCCGGGGCCATGAAACAGAAAACCGATAGGCATCAAGATTCATCTCTTTCATGATGGCGATATCTTCAGGGTACCGGTGGTAGTGTTCACAGGCTCTCAAGGCATTGCTGCCTCCGCGTATTTTTCCCTTTATGCCCGTGAAGTGATCCCATGTGGACGGACCCTTGCCGTCCTCGGCGCATGCACCTTCGATCTGGAAGGCAGCCGTGGCAGCTCCAAAGAGGAAATTTTCCGGGAATCTGATGGTATCCATGGCAAGCTCCTTTAAGTTAAAAACGATTGACATGTCAGTCAATACCACATACTAAATGTTAGTTAAATATCAGTCAACAAAATAATTGAATATACGGGCAATTAATGAGAGGGGAAACCGGTTATGGCTTCAGCATGTTTTTAACGAGAGTCATGATGCTGCTGACGACTTTATCGTCATTGTCGGCGTTGTTCCCGAAATGAATGGACAGTTTTGCCTTTTCGTGCCGGGAAATGTAGGATTTCATGAGAGTGCCCACGATGCTGTCGATACAGTAAGCCGCTGAATCGGTATCGATGGAAGCGTCTATACTGCCTTCCTCTTTGCCTTCTTCAATGAAATTTTTCCAGAACAGGATGGCCTCCTCCTCCAGTTTTATTATCTGCTTTGAAAAGCGCGAATTGAATTCAAAACTCATTTCATTCCAGATGGAGATAATATCGGGATCATTTTTTGCCAGCTGCTGAGCGTAAGTGAGGACTGCTCCGAGCCTGTCAAAAATATTGCGGCCTGTTGCCGGATTTTCCGAGAGGCCGCTTTTCTGCAGTTCATATCCCTTGAGAATGATGGTGTTGATCAGGGCGTCTTTTGTGGGGAAATAACTGTACATGGAACCGTGGGAAATGCCCGCCTTTTTGGCGATATCCCCGACCTTGGTTCCTGTAAGGCCATTTCTTGAAAATTCCTTCATGGCCGTGCGCAGTACTTTTTCTCTTTTTTCCCCGGGAATATTGTCAAAGGTTTCGTTGTGGTATTTTTTCATCGGGATTTCTCTCCGCTCCATGTGTTTTTAAGCCAGTCATATTTTTCATTGGGATGAAAGAGATCTTTATATGCCATGCTGTGATTGTCCCTGATATAATAACCCAGGTAATAGTATTTCAGGTTCATGGTAAGTGCCAATTCGATCTCTTTCAGTATGCTCAGAGAGCCAAGTCTATACTCTCCATAAGAGGTGTCAAAAACAAAATAGACGCTGCTCAGAGCCTCGCCGGATTTATCAAGGAATCCCACGGCGGCCAGCTTTTCATTGATGAAATATTCCGACTGCAGCGAAGGGCAGGAGCGTGTATAGAATGAAGTGATAAATTCGTCTCTGTCGGTTTCCCTGCCGAAACGTTCGAGGGAGTGGATACGGTAAATTTCATATATCTCGTCACGGTATTCCAGGGGGCCGAATTTTACGGCAATGTCCGATCCCTTTTTAAGGATTCTCCTATGGCTGCGGCCTGCGGAAAATTCACTCACGCTGACGCGGATAGGTATACACTCCCGGCATTCACCGCACTGCGGGCGGAAAAAGTAAGCCCCGAATTTTCTCCATCCCCGGGCAAGAAGTGCTTCCAGCTCGCCTTCATTGAGGTCCATGGCGAAAAAATATTCAAACCGCCATTCCCTGTCGGGAAGGTAGGCACACGGACTGAAGGTGCTGATCTGCGGTTTCTGGATAAGGATCATAAGATAAATATGAAATTCTCCATGACATGCATGTCAATACAATTATGGGCACCTTTAAAAATTAGGTTTTTCATTAACTAAAAAATGGAAAAACCTTATTTTTCCTATGCTTGTGTCCACAAGGGAATTTCCAAAATCTAATTTATAGAGGTCCCCTTATGAAACGCTGTGCTGAATATTATTCAGGCCCGGCTGTTGAATTGCTTGACGACAAAGCAGCCTCCCTGTACAGTATTGACCCATGAAGGAAAAAATCAGGATTGAGGGAATGCATAAGGCCTTCGGCCCCAAGGTTGTTATCAGCGGGCTGGACCTCCATGTCTATGAGGGAGAGGTGCTCTGCGTCATCGGCAAAAGCGGTACGGGAAAATCAGTTATCCTAAAGCATCTTGTCGGTATTTTGAGGCCCGATTCAGGCGATATCTATGTTGATGATGTCTGCTATTCAAGGGCCGGGAACGATGAAAGAATGACCATTGAGGCAAAATACGGCATTCTTTTTCAGGGGGCCGCCCTGTTTGATTCAATGAATATCTATGATAACGTGGCTTTCGGCATGAGAAGAAAGGGTGTTTCTGAGGACGAAATAAAAAATATGGTCCCGCATCTTCTTGAGCAGGTGGGGCTTCGGGATATCGAGAATAAAAGACCATCGGAGCTCTCGGGAGGCATGCAGAAGCGTGTGGGTCTTGCCAGGGCCATTGCCATAAAACCGGAAATAATGCTCTATGACGAGCCCACTACTGGAGTGGACCCCATTACGGGCGGTGCCGTTGACAGGCTCATCCTGAAGATGCGTGATACCTACGGTATCACATCGGTGGTTGTCACTCACGACATGAAATCGGCGTACAGGGTCGCCGACAGGATCGCCATGCTTTATGACGGACGGGTTATTTTCAGCGGCAGGCCCGAAGATATAAAAAATACGGATAATTCCTTTGTCCGGCAATTCATTGAAGGCAGAGCCCATGGACCAATTCAGGTTATATAAACGCGCAGTATCCGCCTTATTGCTTATAATCGCGCCGACCCTTTTCTCCTGCGGAATGAACCCCCTGTCAACGGATTCATACCGCTATGACGGCTATCGCGGTTCACTCAACGTGAAGGATCATACCTGGTTGCAGGGGAGGAAAATTTTTATCGATCCCGGCCACGGAGGCACGGGGACCACGGACCGGTTCCGGGCAGGCCCCGGCGGGATTACCGAGGAAACGGTTAATCTGCGCGTGTCGCTCATCCTGGAGATGATGCTGCGGGAAGCCGGGGCCCAGGTTATCATGAGCCGGCGTACCGACAGCGACATGAGTCTTGAAGAAAGGATTTCCCTGGTGGAGAAGAACGCACCGGATATTCTCGTCAGCATTCATCATAACGGTTCAGCGCGAAGGTCCGATGAAGTCAACTATCCTGCCGTACTCATATGGGGCAACCGTTTCATTCGGCCCGCCAGCTTTGATTACGCCCGCTATCTCCTTGAAGAGTTTCACAACATGATGGACGAGCGGGGAAGAATTGTTTCCGATTTTGCCGTATTTCAGGAAACGGGAACGCGGATTCTGCGAAAGACCGCATCGGTCTGTCCCGGCGTGATCGGTGAAGCGTGTTTCTTCAGCGATGAGAAACAGGCCCTGCGGTTGAAGGATCCCCAGTACAACGAACGTGAGGCCGAAGCCTATTTCCGGTCTCTTTCACGCTACTTCCACGGCGGCATTCCCTCGGCTCGGATTCATTTCTCATGCGCCGTGGATAATTCCGGATTCCTGCAGAATTTGATCCGGGATCATCACCCCGACATATTCTTAAAGATTAACGGTGATGCCGATAGTGCCGGCATAGATACCCGGTATCTTGATATAACCCTGGATGATGTACCGGTTGCCGTAAAAAAATGCAGTGACGGCTGCTATCGCATTAATTATGGCAAGGAACTCTATCCCGGCGGGCATCGCCTGCGTTTTACCTTTCGCAACAGAAATAATCACAGCAGCATGGTCTGTAGCACGGGCTTCACCGTGGAAATAAAAAAAGGCGATTACGAAAGGCTTGTGAAAGAAGGTAGACGCCTCGTTCATACACGGAGGGATGTGCGGCGGGGGCTTCTCATGCTTCTTTCGGCCTTATCCATGGAACAAACCGGGCCGGGGGCGCCCGGGCTTGTGAAGGATATTGCCCTGGGATTCCGTTTCATGGGGCTACGGGCGGCCGCGCAGTATTATGAAGGGAGTCTCAATTATTTTTATCCCGAAAGCGACTTTGTATTGACTCGCAGAGATGAATGGGTATATAAGCACTATGGGTATTATCTTCCCGTAAAATATCACGGGAAAATTCTTCAGCCCATCGGTGCAGGAGAGGATAACTGTGGTTTGAAATAATTAGGCCTGTCCCTCTTTTTCAATGGACAGAGGCGTTATCTCGCATATGAATCTTAAAAAAATAAGTGAGGAGCTGTTTATGGATTCTTACACGCATAATTCGGGTACATTTATCGGGAAGGGCGGCAATGAGATATTTTTTCAGAGCTGGACAGTACCTTCGCCGAAGGCAGTACTGGTCATTTCACATGGTATCGGTGAACATTCAGGGCGGTATCAGAATATTATAGGGGCTTTGGCGAAAGAAAATATTTCAATATACGGACTGGACCATAGGGGACATGGAAGATCAGGCGGGAACAGGGGACACGTGGATTCTTTCATGGACTTTGTCTATGACCTGAAGCTTTTTGTTAATTATATCCGTGAGCAGAATGTCGGCCTTCCCCTCATCATGCTGGGTCACAGTATGGGCGGTACCATTGCCTGCAGGTTTGCCATTGAATACGGTGATGACCTGGCAGGGCTTATCCTGTCTTCTCCGGCTGTTCTTCTCAAGGTGAAGATTCCGGCCTGGAAAGAGACTATGGGTACTTTTTTCTCAACAGTGCTTCCCGGCCTCACGTTATCAACGGCTCTTGATTCGGCAAACCTTTCCCATGACAGGAATGTGATAGAGGCATATGAAAATGATCCCCTGGTGCATGATAAGGCATCGGCTCGTTTCTTTACCGAATTCACCAAAACCAGGGAAGCATGTCTCAACCGCTCATTTGAATTGACCATGCCGCTCCTGGTATTTCATGGAAAGGAAGACGGCCTGGTAGATTACAAAGGAAGCGAACTGGTATACGAAAAGGCCTCTTCTTCCGGCAAGGAACTGCATATTTTTAAAGGACTGTATCATGAGACCATGAATGAAACGGAAGAAGAAAGAAACAAGGTTCTGGCAATAGTAAAGAAATGGATTCTCAAGATTGCCGGATCAGGAAAAGGCGTGAAAAAAACATCGGCTGCTGCAAAGGCAGCGGTTAAAAAGTCTTCGGCAAAAAAAGCGGTTAAAAAGGTCCAGGCGAAAAAGACGGTTAAAAAGGCTGTGAAAAAAGCCCCGGCAAAGAAAACAGTTAAGAAAAGCATTAAAAAAGCTTCAGTGAAAAAAGCCGTGAAAAAAGCGCCGGCAAAAAAGATAAAAAAAGCAACAGTGAAAAAAAAGAAGTAAGACGAAAGAATGAACAGGGGAATTTGGACGAAAACAAGCTGGAAGGGATATCGCCTGTCCCAGCAACCCGTCTATGAAGACAAGGAACAGCTTGATACTGTACTGAAAAAGATCGAGGGGCTTCCGCCCCTCGTTTTTATTGGCGAGGTGGAAAAACTCCGGCTGCAGGTGGCTGAAGCGGGCCGCGGCAGGCGTTTTATTCTGCATGGCGGGGACTGTGCTGAACGTTTCATGGACTGCAATGAGGAATCCATAACCAATAAGATGAAAATACTCCTCCAGATGAGCGTGATCCTTACCTATGGCGCACGCAGGCCCGTAGTGAGGATAGGCCGGATAGCCGGACAATTTGCAAAACCCAGGTCACGGGATACAGAAATCGTGGACGGCCGGCAGATTGATATTTACCGGGGCGATAGTATCAATGATTATGGACCCGATGCTGAAAAGAGAAGAGCGGATCCGGAGAGACTCTTACAGTCCTATTTCATGTCCGTATCAACACTTAACTTTATCAGGGCCATGATTGAAGGTGGATTCACCGATCTGCATCATCCCTATACATGGAACCTTCATTCCATGGAAAAGACGGGAGAGTGGAAGAAATACCGGGCTACTGTCGATGGGATACTTGACGCAATAAACTTTATGGAATCCTTCGGCGGAATCAGGTCCGAGTCAGTGGGTAAAATCGATTTTTATATTTCACATGAAGGACTTCTCTTGGGATATGAGGATGCGCTCACCAGGAAAGACCCTGCATCGGGACGGTATTACAATCTGGGTTCACACATGCTGTGGATCGGTGAAAGAACCAGGGCTCTCGATGAGGGACATGTGGAATATTTCAGGGGAATTTCCAATCCTATCGGCGTTAAAATCGGTCCGTCCATCAGCAGTGATGAACTTATCGAGCTCCTGGCGGTGCTGAATCCCGGGAATGAAGAAGGGAGGATCACTCTCATCGCCCGGATGGGGCTTTCGAAAATTGAAAGCACTCTGCCCTCACTTGTCGATGCTGTAATAAAATCCGGAAGGTCCGTTACCTGGAGCAGTGATCCCATGCACGGGAATATGATTCACGCATCGGGAAACAGGAAAACGCGCGATTTTAACGATATCATGGGAGAGCTGAAATGCGCTTTCCGTATTTTCTCCGAGCGTCATGTCCCGCTGGGAGGCGTTCATTTTGAACTGACCGGTGAGGATGTAACGGAATGCACCGGAGGTGCAACGGCTCTCAGTGATGAAGATCTGGGTAAGAATTACCAGTCGTACTGCGACCCCCGCCTCAATTATAACCAGAGTCTCGAGATGGCTTTTCTTATCGCCGAGCTCCTGAATAAAAACAGTATAAAGCCGTAAACCTCGACATCATCCCCGCCGGGATTTACAAACACCCGTAATTCTCAAAACAACTCTGTTGCTGTTAACAGTCCTGTAAAAAATAACAAATGTTAGGCGAAAAATGTTACAATCATATTACAATTATGTTACGGGTGTGTTACGAATATATTAACTTCATGTAACAAAATAATCCGAAAGAACAAAAGAGTATCTTCTAACAGATGTTTGTTACACATTTGTTAAATATACCGCATTAAAGCCCGGTATCCCCGACCAACGGTTGACACAAATTGCAGTCCTGTTTATCTTGCATCTATATTCAGAAGATGCCGGAGGATAAAAATGATTAATTACACTGACACAGTATGGATGCTTATTGCAACGGGGCTTGTCATGATGATGACGCCGACACTTGCTTTCTTTTACGGGGGACTTGTCCGGAAGAAAAATATTCTTTCGATACTCATGCAGTCGATGATAATACTTGCTATTATTTCACTGCAGTGGATTCTTTTCGGTTACAGCCTGGCCTTCGGCCCGGACCGGGGCGGCATCCTGGGCGGCCTGGAATATATGTGCCTGAAGGGAGTAACGTTTGCTCCGCTGGAAGGACAGACCATCCCTCATCAGGTATTTATGATGTTTCAGATGATGTTTGCCGTAATAACGCCGGCCCTTATTATCGGCGCTTTTGCCGAGAGGATAAAATTTTCAGGATTTTTGCTGTTTGTTATTCTCTGGTCGACGCTGATTTATGATCCTATGGCCCACATGGTATGGGCAAAAGGGGGATGGCTTTTTGGAATGGGAGCTCTCGATTTTGCCGGGGGAACGGTTATTCATATAACAGCCGGAATTTCAGCGCTCATCATGGCTCTCATGCTGGGGAAAAGAAGCGGATCAGGCGTGGGAAGTTCTCCGCACAACCTGCCCTTTTCGGTTCTCGGCGCCGGATTTCTCTGGTTTGGATGGTTCGGCTTTAACGCTGGAAGCGCACTGTCAGTTAGCAGTCAGACCGTCTCGGCCTTTCTTAACACGAATACGGCTGCAGCATCAGCGGCTGTAACCTGGATGATTCTGGACTGGGTGCTTAATGAAAAACCGACAATACTGGGAGTAATTACCGGTCTCGTGGGCGGTCTTGTGGCAATAACTCCCGCTGCGGGATATGTGACACCCATGTCGGCCATAGCCATTGGAGCCCTGGGGAGCATATTCGGTTTTATTTTCGTCATGTATGTTAAGAAAAAATTCGGCTATGACGATTCACTGGATGTTTTTGGTGTCCATGGTATTGCAGGAATAGTCGGTGCACTGGCAACGGGCATTTTTGCCGACAAGACCATAGGCGGCACGGACGGATTGATAAACGGAAATCCTCACCAGCTTCTTGTTCAGTTAATAACTGTTGGAGTCGCCATTGCGGTTGCAGCAGTAGGCACATTTGTTATATATATGGTCGTGGACAGAATAACGGGCATGCGTGTTACTACCCGGGAAGAATATATTGGGCTTGATCTCACGCAGCATCAGGAAACGGGATATACTCTTATTGATTAAAGGAAATCAGGAGGCAGACAATGAAATATGTAGTAGCAATTATAAGACCGCATAAACTGGAAGATGTAAAAGCTGAACTCGATAAAGTAGAAGTTCATCTGATGACCGTTGTTGATGTACTGGGCTGCGGCCGGCAGAAAGGGGTAACGGAGGTTTACCGGGGCGTAAAAGAAGTCAGCAACCTTCTGCATAAGGTGAAACTTGAAATTGCCGTAAATGATGAATTTCTTGACAGAACACTCGATGCCATCACGAAAGGGGCTTATGAGGGCGAGATAGGAGACGGCAAGATATTTGTCATGGATCTGAAGGACTGTATTCGTATCAGGACAGGCGAACGGGGAGGAGTTGCCATCGGTTAGATGGTTGCACCGTCCCGTCGGGAATATATTGAGCGGTCCTTCGAGACCGCTTTTTTTTTTAGTCCGGCATATTATTTTTTGCGGGGAGATGGATAAATCTTGACGTATGAAGTAACATTTAAATGATACTATTCAGTGGATAAAAAAAGAAAAACAAACTGAATGATGATAAAAATAGCAATGAAAAGAATAAGCATATGCATTTTGATATGCATATGTGCTGTAGCCGGAGCAATAGTATTTTGTAATTGCGCCATTTCCCATAAAGCTAAGCCGCATGTTTACGGTAATATTAAGGATCTTCCTGCCAATAAAGTGGGACTCCTTCTGGGCACCAGTAAATATCTGAGCGGCGGTGCTTTAAATCCCTATTTCCGGTACAGGCTTGAAGCTGCTGCTCTCCTGCACAGGGAGGGAAAAATACGATATATTATTGCCAGCGGTGACAACCGGACTCATTCCTACAATGAACCGAAGATCATGAAAAAGGAACTTATGATGCAGGGAGTTCCCGAAGATGCAATTTTTCTTGATTATGCCGGTTTCAGGACCCTTGATTCAGTCGTGAGGTGCAGCAGAATATTCGGCCAGGAGAGTTTTACCATCATCTCACAGCGTTTCCATAACGAGCGTGCCGTGTATATTGCCCGCCATCTCGGTATCACGGCAGTGGGATTCAATGCCGGCGATGTTGAACCTGTGGCAGCTTTTAAAACGAGGATGAGGGAATATTTTGCCCGCGTAAAGGCCTTTATTGATCTGTATCTAACCGATGAGAAACCACGCTACCTGGGAGAGACTATAACCATCCCGTGAAAAGAACATTGCTCACGCTTTTATAATTTCAATGCTGTTATTTCCCTTGCGTGATGCCTTCTCCACGGCATCCTCGGTCCTTCGAATAAGGGAATCGAGCAGCAGGTCATTGATGAGCAAATCATCGTAATCGCTGTTTTCATAGACATCCTTGGGATTAAATTCAGATATTCCCAGGGAAAGGTTTACCGGAATCGTGTTGTCGTGAATCTTGATCGGTTTTTTCTTCAGAGAATCCGTAATGCGGCCGGCAAATTTTTCTGCCTGTTCAACATGCGTATCGGGAAGAAAAATGAGAAACTGGGAAATGCCGTATCTGCCGGTTTTATCGTAGGACCGGCTGTGTTTTTTAATGAGATTACTGAGTTCCAGGAGCATGGCGTTGCCCATGAGCGTACCCTCATTCTCCATAATATCTTTTAAATTGTTCACGGTGATCATGATGGAAGAGAAGAATTTACCTTCCCGCGACGCACGGCCCATTTCCATTATAGCCTCATCGAGGAGTGCCCGCCGGTTCAGGAGCGATGTGACTGGATCTTCCTTGGAAAACTTAATGAGTTTTTTCTTGGATTTGCTTATCTGCTCTTCTCTTTTGATGGTGTTCTTTGCTATAGTGGCCCTCAGAGAAAGTTCCGTTTTGCCGAAGGGTTTGAAAATGAAGTCATCGGCCCCGGCACTGATGACCCGGGTCATGGTGTGTTCTTTCTCACGCGCTGCTATCACCATAATATAGACGTATTTTGCAAGCTTCAGTTTTTTGATATTTTTACACATCGATTCCACATCGATGTCATCAGCTGACCAGTTAATGATCACGATCTGGGGCTGCTGCGTTTTTATCTCTTCGATAACATTTTCGATGCCTTCGGAAAAGATGAATTTCATATTTGCGTCTTTCAGGGATTGATTTATGGCGCTGTAGGCTGCTTTGGTATTGTTGACCAGAAGAACTTTCATATTATATACCATCACCTGTTAGATGTATTTGAGAGAGAGGAACAGCATGTCTTATTTTTACCTGTTAATTAAAATTTTGTCAAGAAAATAAATGATTCATCGGATAAAGCGGGGATTCCCGATGACATGAAAATCTATCATAGCGTTGAGAAGGGCCATTTTTGAAAAATGTATTGTATCATCTACCGTTATATTTTGTTCCACCAGGAGTCCTGAATCCAGGTATCTCCGCCTGGTGGTACCTTCGAGCAGGGGATGTGCGGGTGTGACCCACCGGTCTCCGTCATGGAAGGCGATATTGGCGATGCTGGTGTCAGTCACCAGTCCCTGCCTGATTATGATAACATCATCGGCGGAATCGCGGGAGCTGAACAGGCGATCGATATCGTTCCTGTCGAGATATTTATAATCATAGGATATATTGCTTTCCAGTATCCTGAAAGATTGAAACTTCCGCATCACGTAGGGGGAATATTCCACGGCATGAATCCTTTCACTATAGGAAACCCGGCATCGCAGGAATCCCTGCGGGACAGGATCAATAATTTGCCGCAGATCAAGTCTGTTCGTTGATCCGAAGAGTTCGTATCTGCTGCGGTTCATGCGTTCATTATGATAAACATGATGAACGATTTCGCCGCCATGGATTTTGACGGTCTCAAAAAGTAATGCCTGTTCCGAAATATTCATTGTGTGGCTACTTCCTGCCTTAGAACCGTCCCTTCACCGGCAGGGACGTAAATTTTCCGGATCATTTCCGCGTATTCCGATTCCATGGAACTGTCAATGGTTATTCCACCGCCGCTTTTAAACAGGAACAGGCCGTCCCGCTCCCTTTCTATGAAACGTATCAGTACCGCACTGTCCAGGCCATCACCGTCAAAAACGCCGAATATTCCGGTGTAGAAGCCGCGTTCGTATCCTTCGACTTCTCCGATGATCTCCACGGTCTTTTTTTTCGGCGCCCCCGTAACTGATCCTGCCGGAAGCATGGTCGTTATGATGGACCCGATGCGGGCCCGCCAGTCCGGATCGAGGCGGCCTGAAATTTGCGAACTCACCTGCAGCAGGTCGCTGTTTCCCGCGGGAATCCTGTCTACGTATCTGAAACGATCAACACGTACGTGTCGGGCAACCATGGACAGGTCGTTGCGGAGAAGATCAACCACCATGACATGCTCCGCCATTTCCTTTTTATCATGCAGTATCGTCTCTAAGGCATTCGGTTCTGCCGCGTCAATAGTACCTTTCATGGGAAAGGTGGTGATGATATTGCCGTCGATTTTTACAAAGCGTTCAGGTGAAAAAGAGACGAATTGATTCTTGTAGTAAAGCTTGAAGAGAGACTCCCCCGTGTGGAACATGTCCAGGAGACGGGACTCCAGGGTTATCCCGGAAGGAAAAGTCAGATTGAGAATGTAGGTGTTGCCGCGGCGGATTTCTTCTATGACGAAACGGAATGCTCTTTCGTATCGCAGGAGATCGGCTGGGCTGCTCAGTTGTATGCCTGTATTTATATCCTCGCGGATCGGAACAGCAGGATAATTTTTTGTTTCCCCGATTTTAAAGAGGATGTCCCGATCCAGCCCGCGCAGGGGCTGGATGTGATATTTCTTCATCCCGAAATCAACAATGAAGAGGAAGGGGATGCCCCTGGCTCCAAGATAGTTCATCCGGTCGGCAATGATCCCTGTGCTGTTGGCGGGATTTACCTGGTTCAAAGATCAGCCCTGCTATTTTATTTCGATGGTATAGGGGAGCAGGTACAATGCCCGTTCACCGCCGTACTGAACCGGTTCAAAATGCTTCATGAGAGGACGCAGATACTGCGTCAGGGATTTCATTTCATCGGAAGCCAGCATGCCTTTGAGAACCGTATCCTCGTCGGGAAGAATCATGAGTGAAAAATTATCGTCTATGTGAGCCTCGGAACGGGCGAATTCAATGGCTGCAACCAGTCCGCCCATCTCATCGACAAGATTGTTTTCCCGTGCCTGGGTTCCGGAGAAGACGCGCCCCTCGGCTTTATTGCGGATATCGGTGTCGGTAATGTTCCGCGCCTCAACTACCTTGCCGGTGAAGCGGTCATAAATGAAATCGACTCCCTTCTGTACGATCTCGCGTTCCCTGTCGCTCAGGTCTTTCGATTCCGAGAAAATATCAGCGAACTCGCTCATCTTTATGGTGTCTTTGTTGATACCGAGTTTTTCATAAAGCTCCTTCATCGATACCTTTCCGGTAATCACGCCTATGGAACCGGTAATGGTTCCGCCGCTGGCGAATATCCTGTCGCCGCTGCATGCCACATAATATCCTCCTGAAGCCGCCACATTGCCGAAGGAAAATACAACGGGTTTTGGATATTTCTTTTTGTATTTCATCAGGTCGTTGAGCATGTAATCCGATGCAGCCGCTGAGCCGCCTCCTGAACTCACCCGGACGACAACGGCCCTGACATTGGAGTCCTTGAAGGCCTTTTCTATCATTTCATGATAAGTGGCATCGCCGATGGTGCTCGCGAACATGGATCGGGTTGATTTGCCGCGGACTATGGAACCGTCGATATACAAGACGGCTATGGCCGGGATGGGGCCCCAGATATAACTCTTCTCGTTCTCGCCCAGATAATCTCCCAGCCTGACCACGGCAAGACTCCCGGAGATATTTTTCAGTGCATCATCATAATACATGACTTCATCGATGAAACCGGCTTGTTCCGCTTCGTCGGGAGACATGAGTCCCGCGGCAAAGAGCCCGGTTATTTTTTCCTCGGGAATATCCCTGTCTTTCCGGATGTCTGATATGAACTGGTCATTGAGGTCTTTGATAAGCGACACAAGGTTCTCCCGGGCCTGGTCGGACATATGTTCACGGTTAAAAGATTCGTAGGCAGATTTGTACTCGCCCTTTTTCACGACCTCGAATTTAACCCCGATTTTCGCCAGGAGGTTTTTGAAGAAATAGACCTCGGCGCTGAGTCCGGTGATCTCAAAAGTACTGTTGGGAGTGAAGTATATTTTATCCGCGGCCGTTGCAAGGTAATATTCCTTGTTTCCCGGAACATTCATCACTGCATAAACCTTCTTTCCCGTTTCTTTGAATCTTTGCAGGGACTGGCGCATCTCCTGTATCTGGGCGAAACCCATGCCCGCGTCGTCGATCTCCAGTATGATGCCGGAAATGGTGCCGTCCTGGGCCGCCACCTCTATTCCCTCGATGATCTCGAGGAAAGTTATCTTCTTCTCGGTGAAAAGTCCTTCTGATTCCAGCTCGTTTATATTCCTGTTCAGTGAAATTTTCAACAGGGTATCGTCGGGCGTCAGAGGGAGGGCGTTTTTATACTGGGTGAAGGGAATTGTTAAGCTAAAGCTGTTGTATTCGGCAATATCGCCGCTGTTGGCCGAGCGGTAAAAATCAAAAATTGCCGATGATGCCATGGGCCTCCTCGCGGAGCGCGTGAAAAAGGGAACCGTGATGCCGAATTTCATGTTTGCGTCCAGATCGCTTCTGAAAAAGAGGGATATGTCATAGATCAGACGGACATCCGTTGAGAAGGCGAGATTCATGTCGCCTATGCCCTGACCGGCGAGCCTCGTGGCGTCCATGGACAGGTTGACGCGGTCCGTGAAGGGCCGGACAGAGACGGAGTACACCTCTTTTCTTTTTATACTGCTGCCGCCCATTGAACCGTTGAGATCATTGAGGGCTATTCCCAGGGAAAGAAAGTTCCAGGGGCGTAAAAGGAATCCCAGGGACCAGGCACCGTAATTATCATATGCGTTTGTATCACTCTGCGAGAAGGAATATCCCGCGCCGAAGCCGAAGTAATTATTGAACATGAATCCCTTGTTGATGTTGAAGTAGTTGGCCCCGGCATGCTCCACGTCACCGGAGGTGCTGTTATAGACATGATCATACCATCCATAGGTGAATGAAAGCCCCAGGATATTGAGAAGTAAGAGATGGTTTGATTTATTTTCACTGTCCCATTTCAGGAAACGGTATGATAACACGGGATTCTCATCGGGGAGATCGGAGAGGGCAGGGTTCATGTTTGATGAGAAGGGGCCCTGGGCATAGCTGGCTGAACCGGCTTCAGGTATCAGAAAGGGGTTCTCCGCCGCTTTAAGAGAGACAGCGATAAGCATAAAAAGTATAACGATGGAATTAAATTTTATTAGAGTTGTGAAGAATGATCTTTTCATCTGGCACCTCATGTAAAAATATCAAAACGATTTTGGAAGTCTTCTATTATCATGGCATGTATTTCATGCTCCGGTTTTTCTCCGTCAATGATGAGAAAGGTATCATCGGCCATGGCAAGGAATATCTCCCTGACCTTTTCCATGAAAGTTTTTTTTTCGAAGATGTCCCGATGCTCACCCCTGTTGCGTTCCGATATGCGGCGCAGTGCTGTCCCGGGCGGTATGTCAATGAAGTAGACCCGGTCGGGCTCCGGAAAGGAACGTCTTCTGTTTTCGCTTAGGATACGATCAGGCTCCAGTCCCATGGCTCCCTGATAGGCCGCGTTGGAATGAAAATACCGGTCCATCACAACGCTTTTTTTTGAGTCCAGGGCGGGGATAATGTTACGACGGGAATCATCTTCCCGGTCCCGCAGAAAGAGTTCCAGCATTTCCTCCACGGGAGGAACAATTGAGCCCGACAGCAGTGTCCGTATTTTTTTACCCCATTCGCCCGTCGACGGTTCCATGAGCAGAATCGGGTCCATGTGCAGCGAGCGCAGATACGCGTGGAACATGCCGGCCTGTGTTGATTTGCCTGAACCGTCGATTCCCTCGAATACTATGAATACCGGTGACACAGAGGACTCCTTTTTTGTTTTGTAAACGGTTTGATCAAATTTCGGGACAATTCCACGAGATTAATCAGCGGCCCCGAAGCGTCAACAAATAAATAGCCTGTTCATAACAGCAGTTTTATCGTATTTCCCCTTTTTCTTCCGTGAGCGCGGGTTTCATGTGTTCCAGAAAAAGCAAGGTGGCTGCCATGGTGCCCAGGTTCAGCGCCAGAAATCCCACGAGAGGGATGAGAGATGCGAGGAAAAAGCCCGTTCCCACTCCAGCGGTAAGAGCTCTGAACCGCCACAGCAGGGTCAGCTTTTCCCTGAATGCAAAGCGGCGTCTTTCCAGGGGAAAATCAAAAAACTGAAAACCGAGGAAAAAAGCCGTGGTGCTGAAGCTCAGGAGTGTATACAGTATACTTCCCGCCAGGGGAATGAAGTTAACGGCAAACAGAAGAATGTTGGCACCCAGCAGAAGTCCCAGCATCCTGAAAATATTTTTGGTTATGCGTGATATATCAGCCAGGAGACCCGTTATGGTGAAGGGCTCCTCCGGGATCTTATCACCGAGTCTTCGTTCCACGGCTGCCGATAGAAAATCGTTAAAGGGAGCTGTTATGATACTTCCGGCAATGGAAAAAAGAAGCACCGATATAATCCCCAGCAGAAGGATCATCACAGGGGCAACTATAACGCGGAGCATGTCGAAATACCATCCTTCTCCAGCGATGGCCCCGGCAAGGCGCGGTTCCACAATCGTGTAGGAAAAGTAAAAAACCGAACTCAATATAATGATGTTTATGATGACGGGGACAATAAAGTACACGATAAGTCCCCGGTGCTGTCCCAGCAGACCCAGGGATGAAAAAACGCTTTTTATTCCCTGGAGATATGATCCGGTAAAGCGTATCCCTTTTCTGAACATTTTCACATCTTTCATGTTAATCCTCGTGTGTCATTTTCTGCGAGGCTTTACGCAGCCTGTCCATTATGGCTCTGCCAAGACCGATTTCCGGGACGGATTCGGCATATATTACCGATACGGGCAGCCGGTCAAGCCTGTGCAGCGCTGAGAATATACGGGCTGCCGCCTCGCGCAGATCTCCGCCGGGAGAGAGTATTTCGATATATTCCAGGTTCATTTTTCCCGGGAGCAGAAACGGGGGATCCTTGAAAAAAAGAAAAGCGGCGGAATCGTTCTCAAGATCAAAGTCCCGGGACGAGGCGCAGAGGCGGACCGGTTTTGACGGTGAATAGTGGTAGGGGAGCTGCCCCGGTGCCTCGGCCCTGCCGTGGATCTCGGCAGCGGTGATTATCGGTCCGATAATTTTTTCCAGTTCTTCCACGGGGATACCGCCGGGCCTGAGGAGATATGTTTTATTATCCTCGAGCTTGATTATAGTCGATTCAACGCCGACAGAGCATTCCCCTCCGTCGAGAATCATGTTCACGCGATTTCCCAGGTACCGGGCCACATGCTCGGCCGTCGTGGGACTGAGGAATCCAAAGGGATTGGCGCTTGGGGCGGCAACGGCTGTTTCAGAGCGCCGTATGAGCTCCAGGGCCACGGGATGATCTGGCATGCGGATGGCCACCGTGGGAAGGCCTGAAGTCACAATGTCCGGGACGGCAGCTGATCGGGGAAGGACCAGCGTCAGGGGGCCGGGCCAGAAAGATCTTGCCAGTATCTCTGTTTTTTCATCGATGCCTGTTGTTAGCTGTTCCAGTTGGTGAATGCTGGCGATATGGGCGATGAGGGGGTCGAAATAGGGACGGTTTTTTGCCTCAAAGATTCTCGTTATACCGGTAGGATTGAACACGTCGGCCCCCAATCCGTATACCGTTTCCGTAGGGAAAGATACAATACCCCCGGACCGTATAATGGAAGCAGCCTTATTGATATTGGCCGATGTTGATTCGTAAATATTCATATAATCTCAATTAATAATAACAAATACCGGGTATAATCGACAATGTACTACTGCCTGTTTATTGCTTCACTGTTTTTATCGGCAATTCCGCCTTTTTGTTCGAGTTAATTAAAAGAGGCCACGATCAGATCGTGGCCTCATTAATGGAGGAGCTCATGAAAAATATTACTTTTACCGTGTATGTCAATAAGGCTCCGGAAATTTGCTGTTGTTACATTTTTTTTCATTGAAATTATTTTTTTCTTTACCATTAATATGACATAATTTCAATTGAATGTTGGTATGCCGGTGATCAATGTCAGGATACCGGATACGTATTAACAGGGATATGGGTTCATCAATTATGAAACTGGAAGAATGCAGGCAATGCGAATTTCATATGGAGCATGTTTCCGATTCAATACTCTGCCGTTTTAACCATGAGATTGAGCACCGTGTCCTGAATGGGGATACTGTAATTGCGTGCCCAAAGGCGGAAAAACCCCGGGGGTTAAAAGCCCTTTTTAAACGTTCCTGATAATATCAGGAACCGCTTTCCGTCTCCAGTATGCGCGTCACGTCAAGAATTATGATGAGCTGGTTGTCGATCTGCCCGATAGCCTGGATGAATTCTGAATTAATTTCCATGTCGCTGCTGAGACTGCTGCTTTCATGAATGTTGCTTGTGGGAATTCCCACAACATCCGATACGGTGTCCACGATCATGCCCACAAACCGTTCATTGACCTCGACGATTATTATTACTGTTACCTGTGTATACTCAATCGCCTCCATGTTGAACCTGAGGCGCATGTCAACGACTGGAACGACGTTGCCCCTGAGATTGATGACGCCTTTCATGTAATGAACTGAATCCGGAACCGGGGTTATTTCGGTAACGCCGATGATTTCATGAACCTTGAGTACATCGACACCAAAGGTTTCATTGCCCAATATAAACGAAATAAACTCCTCACGTTCCTCGTCAACAGTGAGGGTGTTATGGTCGTCGCGAAGTTTATTTTCTGCCATGGGGAATCCTGCTCCTTTGTAAAATGTGCGGGATATGATCCCGGACCCTGCGAATGATACCAGTGGTATGCAACGCAGGGGTATAACTGCACGTATATGATGTATAAACCGGTTTTACCGTATATACCGGAATCAGAATTCTTTAAAGCCTTCTTCCGATAAGATATCCTTCAATTCGCTGGTACCATTTTTCCCTGCTGTTGTTCCAGACCAAGCCGCTTTATTTCTGGTGGGGAGCTTCTTTTTTCCCGTAGCGGGGTCTTGCTGGATTTCCCGGTGGTGACCTATTTGTTTTTTCTGAAGGTTCTTATCGATTTTGAAACGTTCTACCAGGATGATGAGTTCCTGAGCCTGATTCGCCATTTCTTCTCCGGCAGACGCAGTTTCCTCCACTAGTGAGGCATTCTGCTGTGTCATGGAATCCATTTCAATCAAGGACGTATTGATCTGCTCCATGCCGGACCGTTGTTCATCACTCGCTGCGGCAATTTCGCTGATTGTTTTATTCACCGTCTGCATTCTGTCGATTATTTCTTCAAGGGCTGAACCGCTTTTACGTGAAAGGTCAGTTCCTTTTCTGATTTTTTCAATGGAGTCCTTAATCAACGATTCGATTTCCCTGGCGGCATTGGCTGACCGTTGTGCCAGGTTCCTCACTTCACTGGCAACAACGGCGAATCCTCGACCCATTTCACCGGCGCGGGCGGCTTCAACTGACGCGTTGAGCGCAAGGAGGTTCGTTTGAAAGGCTATTTCGTTGATTACACCGATGATTTCTCCGATCCTTTTGCTGGAATCGTTTATTTCTATGATGGCATTTACGGATTGATCGACTATGCGGCCCCCCTCTTCGGCCCTCTTAAGGGATTCGCTTGAGAGTGTATTGGCGTTCTGCGTATTTTCCGTATTCTGTTTTATTGTCGCCGTAGATTGTTCTATCGTGGATGCAATTTCTTCCAGCGCCGATGCCTGCTCCGCGGTCCTCTGGGAGAGTGTTTCGTTGCCACTGGCTATTTCCTGCACGGCCTGGGAGAGGTTCTGAGCCGATAAAATTACATTGGAAATAATGGCTTTAAGATCATCTACCATTTTTTTCAGTGCTTTAGCCAGTCCACCGATTTCATCACTGCGATCAAGATAGCGCTGATCCATATCTGCCGTAAGGTCGCCTGAGGCTATAGTGTCGGCAAAATTAACGGCGTAGGCCAGGGGCCTGGAAATGCTTTTGCTGAAGGTTATGGATATGATGACGGCAATCCCTATTACAAAGAAGCTCAGAATCAACATGATGATGAGCAGTCTGCCGGTGGAAGCGAATACTTCCTGTTTGCTGATTTCTGTTATAACTGCCACTTCGTGGGAACCGATTTTCAGCAGGTGATTGTGCCCCAGGACTGGAACATCTTTATAGTTGTCATAAATCAGATTCTGGCAGTATTCACTGCCTCGTCGGTGTTCCTTTCTATTGAAATGCTCCTGCAGACCTTTTATACCGGTGAGATCCCGTTTCAGAGAAGTACCTTTTTCAAAACGGGAGTCAGTGAGCATCAGTATCTTTCCTTCCCGGTCAGCGCCGTCATCCTTTCCCAGACGCTCGGCAAGGTATGTTTCTCCGGTCTCGCCAAGGCCCGTTTTATCCTGGCATAGATGGTCGATGGCCTGGACATTGATATCATAGATAATCATGAAAGTGAATCGGTCCTTCACGGGAGTATTTTTTTTCAGTTCATCCATGCTGATGCCGTGTCGGCCCAGACCGTGGGACATGTGTATAGAGGCCTTGTTCAGCTCCGAGCAGTGTTCTATGGATGAGGTATAGAGCAGTGGGCAGTTGTATTTTTCAGATTCAACTCCCCCGGCGCCCTTTATAAGGAGTTCATATCCATTGATGTACATGGAACGATTTTTAACATTGCCGGAAAAATCATTAGTGGATATGATCTGATCACCTTCTTTAAAGACAACCTGTCCCATGGCGTTCTTTACATCAAAAACAGGGACGACTTTTATCTCGGCGAAATTCTCCAGGGCGGACTTGTACTTGTCGATGTACTGGTGAAGGAGACGGTAGTTTGCAGTGGTTTTGTTCAGGTATTCTCTTTTTTGTTCAAGGGTGAGACCGGGATCGATCGTCGAACGCTCGATATCTTTCAGGAGATCATCGGATACTTTTTTAATAATGTCTATTCCCGTCATGACATGAATTTCGCCGAACCGGTTTTCAAAGAAATTCTGGATGGTCTGGGTTTTTAACTCTGATACCGCGGAGAGTTTAGCGATAGCTTCATTTTCGATTGCCGATGAACCGGAGAAATATGATACGGTGGTTAGAATTACAATAAAAAGAAGCGAACAGGACAGGAATATGGCCAGGAGCTTGCCCCCTATGCCCAGGTTTTTTATTCGGGTTATGACTGTGTTCTGTGTTTTCATTATAGGGCCATCCTCGTTTTGAGCGTTACCAAGGCCTTTTTTAGCGGAATTCTATTAAATATCCTCATAAAATGAGCATATTTAATAGAGACATTCCTTCATAGAAGGACTGTGTAATCATTAAAAATTGTACTCTAAAGTAGAATGTATGTCAAGAGGCGAAATTAAAAATTGGGGTTATATGGGGAGATGAGAGTCTGGACGCAGGTTATGTTTTTCCCTTATCTTTTTTTTCTGAAAAAATCTTTCAGGAGCCCCGATGATTCCTCTTCCATCAGGCCGAATTCAATACAGGGGACATGATTCAGTACGCCGTTCCCGCAGATTGAAAGGGCGGTGCCGCAGGCGCCATACCGGACGTCCCTCGCTCCTATAACAAGGCGTTTGATGCGGGCGTGGACAATGGCCCCGGCACACATGGCGCAGGGCTCTTTGGTGACATATAGAACGCAGTCCGTCAGGCGTTCGTTTTTCAGGAATTGGGCGGCCTCTCTTATGGCTGTAATTTCGGCATGCCTTGTCGGATCGTTTTTTGATCTGTTTTCATTGTGCGCTCTGGCTATGATAGAACCGTCCAGGGTTATCACGGCTCCTACAGGTATCTCGTCGGCGTCGGCGGCGAGGCGTGCCTCCTCCAGGGCAGCCTGCATGCACTGCTGGTCGTCGTGTATTTCGGCGGGCATGCTGCTATACATTGAGGATTATTTCGCCCAGGGAACGCTTCGGCACATGATGGATGTCGCCGGCATCGCGCCAGTATTTGATATCGCCCATGGATGAAACAGGGTCGATGATGACTTTTTCTTTCGGCTTCCCCAGGGCCACGACCATCATTGGTTCATAGAGTCCCGGTATGCCCAGGTCTTTTGCCAGCCCATCCTTTTTTATGGAGCCGATCATACATCCGCCCAGGCCCATCTCGGTCGCACCCAGGAGTATGCTCATGGCGGCGATGCTGTGATCGCCCCATCGGATCGTATCGTCGATGCTCTTATCGGCGAGGATGACGATGTAGGCCGACGGGCGTTCGCCCTCGGCAGGTCCCGGCCAGTCCTTCAGGTAGGCGGCCCAGCCCAGGTGAGGAAATATCCTGCTGTTTTTTTCTTTTTCGCATGAGAGAATGTATTTCAGGGGCTGTTTGTTCCCTGCCGACGGAGCAAGCCGCGCCAGGTCAACCAGCTCTTCCAGGATTTTACGCCCGATGCCGTGCGTCTGCACAAACCTGCGGTAGCTCCTGTTTCTCTGTATGAGTTCCTTCAGCGGTAGTGCCATGGCTGCCTCCAGGGGGAATTATTTTCGGCTCATGACTGCATGCTGTATATAACATACAGGTGTCGGCAGCCCGTTTCAAATAAAAAACAGGATAAACGAACAGCGCTCATGAACTACATGTATTTCGGTTCCTTGTAGGAATACATGTCGTGCACATGGCCTTCAAGCTGCGCCGACGGGGATCTGAGCTCGAAGCGCAGTTCTCCTTCGTAGAGCTTTTTATGCAGAGTGGTTACGTCACGGGTTCCCATGTCCTGAAAGGAATGCTTGAGTCCCTGGATCAGGTAGGGAACATAGTCGGAGAGAGAGCCCTTGTCCACGACGGAGCCCGAGACGCCCTGGGCAACCATAATCTTTGCATCCTCGGCGAAATATCGTTTTGAGCCGCCCGCTTCCAGCGCCTCCATGGAGGCCATGCCGCGGTAGCGTTTCAGCCTGACGCCGTTTTCATAGAAATATTCACCCGGTGCTTCATGGGTTCCGGCGAACATTGATCCCATCATGACCATTGACGCTCCCAGGGCCAGGGCCTTGGATATGTGTCCGATGGTGGATATTCCGCCGTCGGCAATGACGGGGATCGACGATTTGCGCGCGCAGTTTGCCGTCCGGTAAATGGCCGTGGCCTGGGCCCGCCCCACGGACATGGTGGTCTGGGTCGTGCAGATTGAACCGGGTCCCATGCCGATGCGCAGGCCGTCCACGCCGGCCTGTATCAGGTTCTCACACTGTTCAACGGTAACCACATTGCCGCCGATAACGCTCAGGCTGGGATATTTCTGCTTGATGTATTTTATCATTTCGATCTGGTAGATGGAATTGCCCTGGGCTGAATCGATGATGACCACATCCACGCCGGCCTCCACCAGGGCTTCGAGGCGCTCTCTTGCCTCCTCCTTTGTGGAAATGGCGGCTCCCGCCATGAGCTGCTTCTTTGAGTCCTTGGACGCCAGAGGATAGTCGCGGTTTTTTAAAAGGTCGTTCCTGCTCATAAGGGCCACCAGGGAGCCCTTTTCGTTAACAATAGGCAGCTTCCCTTTTTTGGAGTCGCGGAGTATCTTGTTCGCCTGGGAAAGGGATACACCTTTCTGCGCCGTTACCAGGTCCGTTGTCATGACTTCGCGGATTTTTTTGTTTCTCTTGGGCTCAAAATCGATGTCGCGGTTTGTCACGATACCCATGAGTTTGGAGTTCATGGTTCCGTTTTCCGTGATGGGTATTCCGGAAAAGCCGTACTTCTCTTTTATACGGTCAATGTCCATGATGGTATGCTCGGGAGACAGAACCATGGGATTGGTGATAAAACCGTTTTCGTATCGCTTTACCTTTCTGATTTCCTCGGCCTGCTGTGCCGGTGTGTTGTTATAGTGTATGATGCCGATGCCTCCCATGAGGGCCAGACCGATTGCCATTTCAGCTTCGGTAACGGTATCCATGGGGCTCGATACCAGCGGACTTTTCAGCGAAATATGCCTGGTCAGTTTTGACTCCAGGATTACATCGTCGGGAGCGAAGTCGATATATCCAGGCAGTATGATGAAGTCGTTATATGCGTAACCGGTATGGCGGGTAAAGAGCTCTTCTCCGGAGAATCCATCGTATTTGTTCATATCTTTTTTCCTCGTTCTTATAAAGTAACGTACAGAAAGTAAATGTAAAACAGTGTGAACCGGTCAAATACTGTATAATGGTATTAAAAATATCAATATATTATCATTTCTTCAATCGAAATTATAACCCCGCTGCAATAACGTAATATTTTTGTTGATAAATACCGGTATTTCTTCAGCATGGGGCCGAATATAAACAGCCACTATTCAACAGTCCTTTGAATTTGGCAATAATTTTTATGGAATATATTTGATGCCTGACCGGAACCGGGAGGCAGCCTGACAGGAGGAACGTACCGGCCATGGGATATTGTAAGAGAAGGGGTTACTGCTGCCAGGATGTGCGGCTTGCCGAATCGCCCGATATGCTGCAAACGGCCTATGAATTCTGGCTGAAATCGCCTAAAATTGATCCGAAATTTTCGGAAATATATCTTATTTATCCCATGCTGTCCTTCAAATACGAAAATCCCGAAGAGGATCTGCCCTATCATTACATCTGTAAGCACTTTACTCACGACACCGAGGGAACGCCCACGTGTTCCATCCATCCCATCCGGCCGCGTATGTGCCGGGATTTTCCTTATTATGATGATGTGGAGCACCTGGACCGCAGCGGACCCCTGAGCCCCTATGAGGGTTGCGGTTACAATGATCCCGACGAGGAGGCAGATCAGGGCAGGTAATCGCCGTGAATATTGGTCATGGCCTTGAATATGGTGCTGCGGGCCTCGCCGTGCAGTTGTTCCATGTCATCGATGATTTTTCTTACTGCCTCCCGGCGTGAATCCCCTCCGTGGCGGCATTCCTTTTTCTGCGGGGGAAAGGCGCGGATACGGGCGTATTCCGCGATTTTATCCTCGGCAAGCAATGCCAGGGGACGTATGATTTCCAGGTTTCCGCCGAACACGGCAAGGCGGGGCGGCATGGTGGACAGGGAGCCCTGGTACATCATGTTGAGGATAAAGGTCTCGATGATATCATCGCGATGATGGCCCAGGGCCAGCTTCCCGCACCGGTGCTCTTCGCAGAAACGGAAGAGTTCCTTGCGGCGGTGCCATGAACAGAGAAAACACGGGGACAGAGCCTCCTTTTCTGTTTGCTCTATCTCCAGTTCCCGATAATGGAAAGGAACCCCCAGGCAGCGGCAGAACGATTCGAGGTGTTCCCGGTCCACCTCATACGGAATGTTGGTAATGTTCACATGAACGGCATGGAGTGTGTAATCAATGGGAAGATGTTTTTTTCTCAATACCAGCGTTTCCAGGAGAACGTGGGAGTCCTTTCCGCCCGACAGGGCCACTGCCACGGTGTCACTGTCTTTGATCATATCGTATCGGTTGACGGCTTTACCCACGGCTTTAATGGTTTTATCGATGTGTAATTCTTCCGCTTTTGTCATGGCCTTTCCTGAAAATCTTTTCCGGCATGTGCAGATAATTGCATGATATTCATGATTTTTGATTGATTATCTGCGGGGGGTTTTCTATACTATAATATATCAACCCGTATATTTTATATGCAGTCATAATTAATCAATCATAAAAATTATCAAATCAAAAAGGAGAGTCATATGAAAAGAGTTTTAAAATGGCTTGGCGGTATTATAGGGGTTATCATTTTGCTAATAGTTATAGCCAGTATCGCGGTATACGTCATTGTGGATAAACCGTTCATTGAAAAACAGATGCGGGGCGCGCTGCACAGGCACGCGACGATAGGGGACATCAGTGTGGGGATATTTTCCGTTATATCGGGCATCGAAGTGAAGGACGTGAAAATATCCAACTTTAAAACCGAAAAGCAGCTGACGGCGCTGGAAGGTAAACCGGTGCCGGCAGGGGACCTTTTCGTGGGCCTGAAGGCCTTTAAATTCAAGGTGCAGTTCCTGCCCCTGCTTCAGAAGCAGTTCGTTCTGAAAGAACTGACTCTCTATGAACCTAAAATCAATGTGATTAAAAACGAAAAGGGCGTCTTCAATTTTGATGACCTGCTGGTGGCAAAACCCATGACGGCCGAGGAGAAGGCTGAGGCCGAAAAGGAAGCACGGGAAGAGGCGAAACGCCTGGCTGAGGAGGCCAAGAATCCCTCGAAGCCCCTCACCGTGGATGATATACCCATTGCAGTCAACGTGGGTAAAATCGGTATTGAAAAGGCGACTATTACTTACGAAGATAAACAGTTTCAACAGACCTTTCAGATCTATGACCTGACCGCCCTGGTCCATTCAATCGATATTGACGGCAAGGCCCTGGATAAAAAGAACCAGGTGAAGATCAATGTGGACATGGGAATAAAAACCATGGGGCAGATGAAGACCGGTACGGTGCAGTCCTTTGATATACTGCTTTCCATTAAAGGGTCCGTGAAACCCTTTGATGTGAAGACGCGGCGTCTTGATCCCGAGGTCACGGTGAAAATGGGTTCACCCAAGGGAACTCTCACGGGTCTGCAGATTCTGGAGAAGGCCAAGGATGTCGAGGCACTCTCGAAATATTGCGGCAAGCTCAACTTCCTGGGGAAAGATGTGCGCTGGAAGAACGGCTACATGAAGGTGTGGTACAAGGCCGGCACCGTGAAGATTGATGAGGGCGATATCAAGACCGACGACTACCAGCTCTCATTTAAAGGCAAAACGAATATCAACACCAAGGCTGTTGATGCCGAGCTTGATATGGTCCTGGCCGACAAGCACGGGAAGAGCATCAGGTCCGGCATCGAAAAGAATGCTAAGAAGGCCATTACCGGTGCCGCGGGGAAATACGTGACGGCTGAAAAGGTAGCTGACCTGGCCATGAAGCCCCTGCAGAACAAGGAAGGGAAGGTCTACCTGAAGTACCAGGTCAAGGGAACCATGAGCGATCCCAAGACGAATCTTGTTCATCCCCAACTGCCGTCACTGGGCTCCCTGGTAAAGGACGCGGCAGGATCAGTGGCTGATGCCGCCGTTGATAAAGCCAAGGATGTGGCGGCTGACAAGGCCAAGGCAGCGGCCGATAAAGGGACTAAAAAAGCCACTAAAAAGCTGAAGAAGAAACTGTTCTGAGAATAATTGTCGGGGGGTACTAGGTTATTAGCCACCCCCCGACAACCCATGTGTGCTATGCATTCGCTACCATGGCTTATTTCTTTTCATTTTGGGATCGCTTTGGAAATGAATATATTGTAAAATATATATAGTGAAACTCTCTGAGAAAAAGTATCTTCTATGAATAGCTTGTATACGGTTATCCTGACTGACTCGCCATGAATGCAGCATCCATGTTGTTCTCCTGGTTGCAATCGAGTTGTATTGCAGGATCATCCATCCCCGGGTTCGCTTTTTTTGCGTTTCATCGTTCGATAATTAAACTAAATAATTTTAAAAGACTACTATATAGTGGTTGACACATTATTCATTCATAATATTTTATATTTTAGCATGGGAAAAACTGAAAGAAGTGAAATATATATTTTTAAGTGGAATATAAAGAGGTAAAGTATGAATGTAAAGCTTACTTTTAACATAATCCTTGCAAGTATAATTATTCTAATCGGGTGTGACCAAACTGGTATTAGCGATGAAAACAATCGTAAGGAAGTGGTAAAAGTAATTAGTGATAATTATTATGGTTCTGCATTAAATGGCTATAATAATTTAATCGCGCTATCATACAAGGATAATACAGTTACCTATAGGCAAACATTAAGATTATATGACCATGATATAGAAAATCCTGATAATTTACAATTAATTGGTTCTGTCTATTTAGGAGTTGATACACTTTACCATAGAGTTATAGATATGAATATAAATTCTAAGTGGGTTACTGTTGTAATGCATCATAATTTAAATCAAATTGGTTATGTCAGCCTTGTATCACTTGAAAACCTGCCGGAATTATTTCTTAATTGTGCATTTGTATATCCTCATACAATTGATACGGCAAATGCAAATAACTCATTTCTTTTTGTATCATCTAATACAGAATTAATTATATATGATATTTCTGATGCGCAAAATCCCATATCAAAAGGTGTTTTTTCACTCAATTCGAGTGTGACAAGTTCAGTTGCAATTGATGATGGTTTTTTTATATTAACAAACAATGGTTATGCGGTTATTGATACATCTGATGCTGATAATATAACAATCGACGAAAAAGCAAATTTAGATATTAGAAATAGTAGGAAAGCTTACCTCTATGATGGGATACTATATATTTCCGGGCCATCAAAGCATGTAGGAAATATAAAGTTGGTGAAAATAGATATTTCAACACCAACAAATCCAACAATACTGATGCTCAAAGATGATATAGTTGGCAATTATGTGGAATTTTCTTACGATAATATCAGTAAGAAATATTCTCTGCTGATGGATAATGAGATTAGACAATATATTGAAGATAATAATGATTTTTATTTAGATACTTCAGCATTATTTGGAATATATGTAGATGAAGCCCCCCTGTTTTATTCAATAAATGATAGGATGTTTGTAAGCTCTAGTGGGCTTGGGGTTTATAAATTTCAGTAAATAAAAGTACTATTTCTGACACTGCCTTTTAAAGCGACTAATCCCCGAACCCCTCGGGGTTTAGTTCATTGAAGGGATTTAATGTTTAACATATGCTTTTTACTATAAGCATTGAACTTTCTCTCACTTTTTACCGATTGGCACTAGTTTAGAATCAACTTATACCAGCAGTATACTTCAGTTTTGATAAAGAATATTTCTCTGACAAAAGTAATCAATGAAAAATATTCCAACTGGGGTGTCTTTATGTGTGTGTGACTATACTGTCATCATGATTGATGTTTTGTGAGGAGATACATGTCAATTAAAGAATTATTTATCCGGTCAAAGAATCCCCCGCAGAAGAGTGAGGATAGTGCCGCTGAGATAAGACCCGATGATAAAAAAGTCCCGGCGGAAAAGGTCGAAACCGATGAGCGTAAAGGGCAAAAAGTGCGCCAGGATAAAAAAGCCGGGAGCGATTCTGATCCGAAAGGCGGCTCGGTAAAGAAAAATGACGACCGGACCTCCGTTGCTGCCCAGAAGAGCGATATAAGGTCACTGGTGGATCATGTTATCGATGAAGAGGAACGAACATTTCGCAATTATATCAATCCCCGTTTCTGGCTGGCAAAGCGGCGTGATATTCAGCAGATCCGAAAAAAGGAAGAGCATGGCCTGAACATTTACGAGATACTCGCGGGCGGGGCCGCTCCCTCGCGGGAATATTATATCCTTACGGTGCTGTCCTGTATTATCGCCACTACCGGTCTCGTTCAGGGATCCACGGCCACCATTATCGGGGCCATGATTGTGGCGCCTCTCATGACGCCTATCCTGGCCTTTTCCCTGGGGGTGATATGGGGGGATCTTCAGCTTATCCGTATTTCCGTCGGTTCCATAGCCAAGGGAATGTTCTGGGCCATCCTTATCTCCTCGGCGATCAGTTTTATAATTCCGCTTCCCGTGTATTCCGGGGAGATCATGGCCAGGACACACCCCACGCTCTTTGATATTATCGTGGCGCTGGCGTCGGGTATAGTGGGCGCCTATGGTTACGCCAATGAAAAAATCAGTAATACCCTGGTGGGCATAGCCATTGCCGTGGCCCTCATGCCGCCTCTCTGCACCGTGGGTATCGGTCTCGGCACCATGAACCGGGAGGTTGCCTCGGGCGCTTTTATCCTCTTTATTATAAACCTCATTTCCATCGGGCTCGCCGGTGCCGTGGTGTTCTGGGCGATGAAGATACATCCTCCCCTGGCCGATGAAACCCGCGTGGCGCGCCGGGCCATGTACCAGATAGTACTCTCCGTATTGATTCTGGCGGCCATCGCGGTTCCCGTGAGTATTTTCATGTATGATGATTATCAGCGTGTCGAAGCAAAGGAATACGCCCGGCTTGCCTTCCACCGGGTATTCCCCGGGCTGGAAATACTCTCCCTCGAGGCAGAGGAAGGGAAGGATCACTATTCACTGCGTGTTGTCGTTACAGGAAGCGAGGAACCTGAGAGGGAGAGGATTCTATCCCTGAAGAAAAGTATCATCACGAACCATCCAAAAATATCGGACATGAAGATTATATTCATGAAGGGTGATGTCCTCATGCTGAAGTAGCGATGGAATAGCTCTTTGCGGTTGCTCTTAATTGTTTTTACCGAGCATATCAGCCACTTTAAAATAATGGTATCCTCTCGCAGAGAGACTTACCGCATAAAAAAAATATTTATAATTATACCGGATTGAATCCTTAAGAAATCGCAGAAAATAGAACCCGTAATGGGTAAAGGTCATTTTACATACTATAGTAAGAAAAATTTTCAGCTGTTTTATATAGCTGAATTCAGTATCTTTGAAGAAATCCTTCGTTCTTGTCTTTTTGATTATTCCCCACAGCCGGTGTTCCCCGGGCATCTGTTTTAAGAGAGACATGCATCGTTCAAAATATTTTTTGGGATCATAAATCTCAGAGATTATATGTTTATATCCGTCAATTAAAGTATCCAGGGGCATTTTAGTTATAAAATTAACATCTATCGTCAGGTTGTCCCCCGTACTCAGGCCTTTCAGGCGTTTTTCTTTAGCCAGACGTCTGAATAATTGCGTGTTGGGCAGTGCCGACAGGAGACCGACCATTGCCTGTGGTATGGCGGCTTTCTGTATAAAGTCAATCTGCTGCTCAAATATATTTTCAGGGTCGGAATCAAATCCGACAATAAACCCGGCCATGACTTCAATACCGTGGTTTTGAATTTTTTGTACACTTTTAAAAATATCGAGCCGCAGGTTCTGCTTTTTTTGAATATCAACCAGTGTATTTGAATCCGGTGTTTCAATGCCGAGAAAAACTTCCCCGAAACCGGCCTCAACCATGAGATCAAGTAATTCATCATCCTGGGCCAGGTCAACGCTCGCTTCGGTAAAAAGGGCGAAGGGATATCCCCGTTCTTTCTGCCATTCGATAATTTTTTTCAACAGGGCTTTGACGTGTTTTTTATTTCCAATAAAATTATCATCAACAATGAATAAAAATCCCCGGAACCCCGTTTTATATACGGCATTCATTTCATCGAGGAACTGGTCAGGGAGTTTTGTGCGGGGAATTCTGCCGAACATTTCGATAATGTCGCAGAATTCACAATTAAAAGGGCATCCTCTTGAATACTGTAATGCCATGCTGCTGTAGGAAGATATATCAATCAGGTCCAAACGCGGTACCGGCGTCTGTGTAATGTCAGGTTTTTCATCACTCATATACAGCTTTTTAGCCGTGCCCGATTCATAATCTTTTATAAATCCGGGCAGAGTAATTTCAGCCTCATTGAGAATAAAATAATCGACTCCCGATATGGATTCATGTGACGAGGTCGGATAAGGTCCGCCGGCAGCAACAGGAACGTTCAGTTCATTACAGAGCTGAATCACTTTTTCAAAAGAATTTTTTTGAATAATCATTGCCGATATAAAAACAATATCGGCCCACAGGATGTCATTTTTTTTTACTTCACCGACGGCCATATCAATAAGTTTAACATCATAGGTATCGGGCAGCAGGGAGGCAACAGTCATGAGTCCCAGGGGAGGAAGGGTTGATTTAAAGCCCGCCATTTCAAGGGCATATTTCAGGCTCCAGAAGGTTATGGGGATTTCGGGATATATCATGAGGACTTTTTTTTTCATGAAGGCCGCTCCGGTGAAAAATCGACATATTTGAAAATATGTTTAAGATAATCGTCCCGACAGCCTTGTCAATGAATATACTTAAAATTTTATATCTAAATTTATTATATGTTTAACATGCCCGGTAGCGTGGGATATAGAAGTATACCGGTATCCGTTTTGTTTCCGGTATGGGGGGCAAGTGAAAGGCCGACATGAGGTCGGCCCGGTCGAGAAGTCGTTCCGGAAAAAACGGATCGTTGCGAGACCGCTACCGGTGATTCATGTAACGGGTTGATATCCGGTGGAGGGGCGGTCAGGCTCCTTCCCTGTTCGCCTATTCCTTCTGCTTCTTGAAAAATTCCTTGATGTAGTTGTTCAGGTAATCCTGGGGATTGTCCACGGCCTCGGTCGTGATAGTGAAGCTCTCCAGTTTCATGAGCCGCATGCCGTGAAAGTAGTCATGGAAGAGCTCCTCGCAGATATCCTTGATCTTCTTTTTCCTTTCCGCGGCTATTGCCAGTATTTTCTCTGCGGCTTTTTCGTCAAACTCAAGGAAGGTTCCGTGCTGGACGAGAAAATCCTTCTGGAAACGCTCGATGCCCTCTTTCAGAAGAATTTTGTTTAAGGTCTCATCGGGTTTTTCGATAAGTTCCATGCCCACTTCCAGTTCGGTCACGCCCGTAGAGGGAAGTTTTTTCTCGAACTTGATGAGCAGTTTTTCAAAAACCGTCAGGAGGCCCCGGGCTCCGGTTTTTTCCTCGTAGGCTTTTTTTGCCAGGTTTTCCAGCGCTTCATCGCTGAAGGCGATTTTTATTCCATAGGACCGGAAGTCGAGTTTTTTGCCCAGCACGACTGTGCTGTGTTCGTTTTTCAGTATTTTATAGAGGCCGTCTTTGTCCAGGTTGTTGAGGACGACATACACGGGAAGCCTGCCAATGAACTCCGATTCGAAACCGAACTGCAGGAGGTCTTCGGTTTTGACCAGCTTCAGTACATCCTGCTTGTTTTCCATGGTTACCCGTATCTTCTCGAAACCGATGGACTGGCGGTTGAGCCGTTTATTGATGTGCTCATCAAGGCCCTGAAAGGCTCCCGATACGATGAAGAGGATGTTGCGCGTGTTAATTTTGCGGCGGCTCACCTTGCCGGTTTTCTGTGCCTCCATGGCCGCCTCGACCTGCGATGCCAGGTCATGAGGTGTTTTCAGGTCAACGTCGGCTTCCTCCATGAGTTTCAGCAGGTTGCGCTGCACGCCGCTTCTCGATACATCGGGACCGTGGAGTCCCACGGAGGAGGCGATTTTATCAATCTCGTCGATGTAAATGATGCCGTATTCTGCTTTGGCAATATCGCCATCGGCCTCATGGACCAGTTCGCGCACCAGGTCTTCCACGTCACCGCCCACGTAACCGGTCTCGCTGAATTTGGTCGCGTCAGCCTTGACAAAGGGGACACCGATTTTTTTGGCGATGAGTTTGATAATATAGGTCTTACCCACACCGGTGGGTCCGATGAGGAGGATATTGCTCTTGATGTTACCCACGAGGCGTTCTTCCTCGGTCATATTTTGCTCCAGTTTCATGCGGTTGAAGTGCGTACACACCTTGGTGGCGATTACTTCTACAGCCTCTTCCTGGGCAATAACGTATGTATTGAGATATTCCTCGAGCTCCTCGGGTTTTATATCGAAGTTGAATTCTGATGCATGTGATCTTTCGCCGGGTTTTCCACCCATGGTCTCAGGGCGCTGCTGAACCTCTTCTGCATCCATTTTCAGCAATTCTTCCAGGTTTTTTTCCGGATCAAACACGGGTTTAGTCATTCTTCATATCCTCGCTTTTTAACATGTTCCTTGTATTGCAAAGTGAAACAACGGTCTTTCGCCTTGTTTCACATGGTTTATACATTTTCTATGCAACGTATATTTTCAGACTATATACGTCAAGTTAAGTTACGGACTTTTACTGCTTTCATGGGCACGGTGTGTTTTTATTTTTTTTATTTTTATAAAAAAAGTACTTGAAAAATACTACACATATATATACTATACACTTGTAAGGACGAATGAATTATAACATGGAATCAGTAAAAACAGCAGCCATTTGCAGAGAAGACGGGAAAAACGCGTCAGTTTTTATTGCCGTAAAAGCGACCCGGTGTCCTGAATGCGGCAGCAGTCTTATCCCCGATGGGGGCTGCTTTTTCTGCCGTTCCTGTGGATATTCCCTATGCGCCCTGTAATAGCGAAAAGCGAAATGTGCTCCGGAAAAGGGAGGATGCACGTGACTGATAAAGGGAAGAGTGACGCATGCCTCACGACAGTAAAATACTGAGAAGGGAGAGTTATGAATAACAATGCAATCACAGGAACCGCCTTGGACTTTGGAAAATGTGGAAGAAAAACGGAAGGCCTATCTTATTATGCGGCTGCCGGCTATGGAAAAAGAGATATTCGTAGAGAGGGCGGACGATCAGTATCTCAAGATTGTGAAGCCGCTGATAAGGCAGTCAGAACAATCGTTGAATGGTTCCAGGGAGAACTAGTTTCGGATTTTTCACGGCATCATCCCATTGTGGACGTAATGTAAGTAATGATACTATCTGATAATTATATTTTTATGCCGCCGAGGGCGGCATAAAAATATAAGTTCTGAGTTTGTCAGAGGTTATATAACAATTTCTATAAACACGTAACTTTAAGAAGTTGTCGAAAGAATATTTATTCTCAGGGGGGCAGAGCTTCTCGCAGCATATCCCCACCCCATGCCAAAACACCATCAATTTCCCACATAACAGGGCTCTGTTCTCTATGTAATACTATGCAATGGGCTGCTCCTCCGGGAGCAGCCCATTTATGGTAATGAGAGTTTGTTCGCAATTAAAAAGGGGCACCCGTATGGATACCCCTTGAATTACACTTTGTGTGGCTGTTATGTGCCGAAGGAGGGACTTGAACCCTCACAGGGTTGCCCCCGGCGGATTTTGAGTCCGCTGCGTCTACCAGTTCCACCACTTCGGCAATGTGAGTTATGCGCAATCTAAAAGATATTATTCGGGCTGGGGAATATCATCGACTTCAATATATTTGCCCTTGGCGCGTGCAACAATTTTTCCCATCTCATTTTCAATTTCAGCCCTGTTTTCAACGACACGCTTGCTTTTCTTCACATACCAACCGCGGATATACAGGTTTTCATTGATAAAAGCGGGCTGCAGATAACGGATAGTCAATTCACTAGTCATGGCCACGCTGTCCATATACTTATTCACGGTGATCATGGTCTCGTCCAGCAATGCTGCGATTATTCCGGCGTGGATAATATTGGGAGGACCTTCATGATATTCGGAAGCTGTATATTCGCCATAGGCTGTCTTGGTATCGTCGTCAAAGCGCAGTTCTAGCCTCAGGCCCTGGGGATTTTCCTGCCCACAGCCAAAACAGATTTTATCTTCAAATTCTATCATGCTGGCATTTGTGATTTATCAACACTTTTTTGTCAACAACTATTTGTTATTTGCACCCCTCTCCTTTATACGATCCATTATCATGTCTATTTCATCCTGATCAAGCCATTCATCGACATGTGCAATGGGCAAATCGGTCACCATGAGATACATTTCGAATGCCATAATCATATCTTCTTTTGAAAGGATACCCAGTGTCACCAGTATTTCACCGATGAGACGTTCCTTGTTGTCTTTCTGTAGAATGAGAGCCTCATTGAGTTGATCCGTGGTAATGATGCCATTTTCCACAAGAAATTCACCGACTTTTTTATCATGTCTTTGCTCAGGCATGCGATCCAATACCTCCATTAATACTGGGAGCAATTATATGGAAACATTTAATATTACAGTCATTAAAGAGTAGATGTCAAGCCTTAAATTGGTTGACGATTCCCCGGCGGCATGGCATGAATTGAATGATGAGAAGCGACATGCTTTTTATGGTTCGTCATGGTAAAAGAGAATGATTGAGTTATGATTAAAAGAATAATATACATATTTACTGCTATGTTTCTGGGCATCCTTGCTCTTGTGTCTGCCGTCGGTTCCGTAAGCAGATTCCATAATGTGGGAGTTACGGTGTGCAGGAAATGTCATTCCGTAAGCGGCGGGCAGACACAGTATGAAATATGGCTTACATCACCCCATGCAAGAGCTTATGAAACACTGAAAGGCGAAAAGGCCATGGAAATAGCCCGGGGCGTGGGAATTACCGAAGCCTGGAAAGACAGGGTGTGCCTGAAGTGCCATACAACGGGTGGCGGCCGCAGCGAAATTACGGGCCAGGAAGGCGTAGGCTGTGAAGCCTGTCATGGCCCGGGAAGTTCCTATCATGACGGCGCGAATCATATCAATTATGAGGACCGCAGAAAAGGTTATGCCACGGCAAAAAAACACGGTATGTACCCCATTCTTGACTACGAGGATAACCTGCTTAAAAGGGAAAAGCTCTGCCTGAACTGTCATGACGAAAGAAGACCCTGCATGCCCGTAACGATGAAGGAGATAAAGGCCCAGAAAATCACGATCCAGGTCATCGATACACTCAGAAAAGGCGATGTTAACTTCAGCCACCCGCTCCGCAGGTATTGACACTTCCCGTAGTCTCCTGCCGCAACCATTTCAGGCCGTCGGCCTTCACCAGTGTTTTCTTGATCTGCCTCATGGTATTGAAAAGATTGAGCATGTTTTCTTCATCGAGGATATTGGATTGAGCGAAGAGATCCTGTGTGGTGCCGTGATATATCTGGCTCAGGGTCTCCTGGCTGTAATTAGCGTGTGTGCTGAAATGTAGTCCGCTGTTCAGTGTTTCTATGAGGGGTATTATTTCCTTTCTGAAGAGGATATCCACCAGGTAGCTGTAGAGTTCCTCGGGCGAAAAGATCAGCTTTGTCAGACGGTGCAGTCCCGAGAGCATCTCGTTGACGAATATCCCTTCCTTCATGTCCTTGTAGGCCAGGAGGGGGATGCGTTTTATTTCCGTGTTGGCATAGGAGCGCCGTATGAAGTCACCCAGGTCGAGCTTCTCCCCGCCGAGATTGAAGAGAATGAACTGAATTCCGGTCTGCTTCAGGTTGTCAAAAAGGCTGTCCGTTGTGCCGACAAAAACGGGATGATAGCCGAAGCGCATGATGATGTTTGAAAGGATGTTTTTTCTTACGGGGTTGGTCTCAAAAATGAGGATTTTGCCCTGTTCTGCGGGGATTGGGCTTTCCAGCATTCGCAGGTACGATACGAGCCGCTCTGGTGATCCCGTGGGGATGATATCTGATATGCCGTAACCGAGGAGCTGCGCCCTGACCCGGTTGCTCACGGCAGGAGCCAGGCAGACGAATCGTTCCGAAGCGGCGGCAAGATGTTTCAGGTCCATGTTGAATATGTTTGTGTCGCAGATCTCGGCCACGGTAAAGGCGTATGACGATGATAATTCAACGCCCGGGTCGGTCTGCGGGGACAGGGTGATTTCCTCCACAGTGTATCCCGCCTTCCGCAGGTGAGCACTGTATTCCTGATTATCCTGTGTCAAGAGGCGGACTTTTTTCATGTACGGCACCCTGATGATGTAAAATATATTATGTCACATAATACATGACAGCTGATTGTCGTCAATTCTTTTCAAAAGAAAAAGCTTGTAACGGGAAAAGCGCGAAGGCCGTGAAGCGGGGAAATGATTTTTAATCTATGGCGCATTCCGGTAAAAAAATGAGTGCAATCACGCAAAGGCGCTAAGACGCAAAGCATTAAGCTGGAAGCAATGTAAATATTTCACTTTCTGATTTAAAGGTTATTGGCGAGATTCAAATGAAAACATTTAAAACCTTTGCGCCTCTGCGACTCCGCGTGAATTATCAGCTTCTTTACCCGGGTATAGTCAAATGTAAAGCGATACATATATTCTTTAAATTCATTGGCATCTGTCTCTTTCCGGTGGAATCAAAAATTTCAGGGATCCGGAATGATGGAAATATTTATATAATAGTCAGTATGCATCCCGGTTTTAAAAGGATTTGAATTCTGTGTCCAGGTGTATAATCGGGGCGGTGCAGGAGTTTTTCTTGACTTTTCAATGGATTGTTCTATAGTATAGATATGTTTTAAGTCATCATGCCTGTCTTGTAAGACTGCTTTGAGGCATTAATAAAAATCAACATCAGGAGGAATATATGGCGGAAGGTGCATTCAATTTTCAGAAATTCGTCGATGATTCAAAAAATACTCTTCTCAAACCGAAGGAGTATTTTGCTTCCATGGAGAAGGAAGGCGGATTCGGTGAGCCCATTATCAAGGCGGTGCTTTACGGCGCAGTAGCAGGGCTTCTGGGACTGCTCTGGAGCGTAATCGGATTGTCAGCGGTTGGCGGTGCAGTGGGAGGTATGTTCGGCGGCGGCGTCGGCATTATGGTCTTAGTGGGCGCCCTCATTTTCTCGGTAATCGGCCTTTTTATAGGTGCTGTCATTATCCTGATCATATCGGCAATCTGCGGCGGAACTACTGATTTCGAGGCCAATACCCGCGTATCAGCGTCGCTCATGGTGATGTATCCCATCAGCGCAGTTTTTGGTTTCGCCGGCGGCATCCATCTTTACCTGGGTTCCATAATATCTCTACTGGTTTCACTTTACGGGCTTTTCCTTCTTTACAACGCCCTGATAGGGGCTCTGGGGGGGAAAGAGGGGACGGCCAAGATCATATCGATCATACTGGCTGTTATTCCCGTTCTCATGCTCATCAGCGCCCTCATGTGCGCCAGTGCGGTGAAACAGTCCTCCGATATATGGATGAAACAGAGTGAAGATGTTATGAAACAGATGGACAACAAGGACGCTGCTGAGGCGATGAAGCGGCTCGAAGAATTCAGCAAGCAGATGGAAAAGGCTGCCAAGGAAGCTGAAGAGAAATAGGAAAGACAGTAATGGGGACCTCGCGTCCCCATTATGATTTCAGATAAAGACGCGGCATAACGCGTCTTTTTTTCATTTCCCGGAAAGCTATTGTATCCCCGCCTTATTATACCCGTCAGCCAGATTCGTGTTCACATGAACCACTCCCTTGTTCAGGTCTTTCAGGGGGTAGTCGGCGGTTATGGCGGGAAGCTTGTCGGCGTCAGCCTGGCTTTTCAGGATAGTGCCGGCCGGCACATATCGTCCGTCGGGAACCGTGACACCCATGACCAGGCACTTGGGTTCCACCACGCAGTTGTTGCCGACTTTGGCCCGGAAGAGCAGGGACTGCATGCCGATGAATGTGTCGTTTCCCACATAGGCGGGTCCGTGGATCTGCACCTGGTGCGCCAGGGACACGCGTTTGCCGATATATACGGCGTATTTTTTTCCGTCGGCCTCGACGAGATTCTTCTCGATGGCGTGCCCTTCATGCTCGGTCTCCAGGGCGTGGATGATAACGCCGTCCTGTACATTGGACTCATCGCCCACGTGGAGAGCCTGTCCCTCATCGCCGCGCACCGAGGCAAAAGGGGAAACCATCACCCGTTTACCGATGATGGCGTTGCCGATGACGGCGCCCAGGGGATGCACATAGGCCGAGGGGTCAATTTGGGGATCATATGCTTTGGCTGAGAAATCGGTTACTACGTTTTTATGTATCATGGGTTTTCCTCTTATGATTAATGAATTGTGAGCTTTACTGATTTTCAAGGCATAACAGCATAACGGGAATGTCAATATTTTTTCATTATCGGAGAAATTTGATACAAGGGAATTGATCATAGTCTATTAGGGGTCAGAGCCTCAAATAGAGCCTCAAATCGGCACGACAAATAAGGGGGCAGAGAATCGCTAAAAGTGAGTTGAGGGGTATGCTCTGACCCTGATTCTGCACACTTGTGACGACAATAAAGCAGGAAATGCGAATCAGGACTTGCTCGTTGCGGTCCAGTCGCCGGGCCGTGCCAGGAGGTAGCTCATGAGATACTCTTCCAGGGTCTTTTTAGGACCCGGCGCATTTCCCCTGGCCCGGAAAATGGAGTTGCTTTTCCTCAGGGAGAAGGACTTGAAAAGCCGCCGGGGATCACTGGTCTCAAAAAACCTGTTTATTTTTTCCTCACCCATTTCTTTTTCCCGGATTTCGTTTTTATCTATGGAAAAACGGCCGCTTTTTTTCATATCATCGGAGAGCTGCATTATCTCCTCAAAACTCAAGCCCATGAGAAACTCCTGCAGCGCGTCGATTTCATCCTGCTTCAGGTCATCGCGCTGGAGAAACTCGAACCATATGGGGTCCGATTCCTGCGAAAGCATGAAGAGTTCGCTTATGCCCATCATGGTGCCGAAATTGGGATCAATTTTTTCCCTGGCATGCCATATATTGGTCAGGGCCGGGGCGAACTCATCGACGCCGTAATCGACGCGATGTTCCCATATACTGGCCAGGAGGTATCCCGCGTTATTTCTGATATGCATCGGTATAGTCTTGTCGGAGATGATGGAGATAAAGACATCCTCAGCCATGATTCCAAAGATATTGATGCTGATGATTTCCCGTATTTCCTCTTCCATGGGCCGCATGGCCGCGATTTCCCGGGTAAGATACAGGAGCATATAAAAGAAGTTGATTTTGGCCAGTGAGTAACTCTGTCCCAGGATGGCTTTTGTGGGAATGTGAAAGACCAGGTCCATGAGATCCTGAAGGCACAGGGTGTTTACCAGCGTTTCAATGGAGCGCGAGGCTCTTCCCAGACTCTGGTGTCCCAATATGGACGGGTAAAGGGAAATGGCTGCTGAAAGATCCACCAGGGCCGCTTCATTTTTTTCCACGGAGACCAGTTCTTCCAGGCGGCCCTGTGTGCGCAGCATGCTTTTCAATGTCTCCATTATTTTCTGTTCTTCAGCTTTAAAAACAACTATCTCGGACATGACTCCTCATCCCTGGTTAAGCAGAATAACGCTTGAAATAGTATGCATTGTATTTGACACATTTTTCAAGTAATAATTAGAGTTGTGGTGGAACTGTGGTAAAAACATGGAAACAGGCTTGTTTTGTCTCACAGTATTCTTTACTGCCGCGTTATAACCATCTAAATTACCGGTGCATTTCTGCCGATGCAAAAAACAGAGGACCATGCCATGCGTTGCAATTACCGTTTTCGTTTTGTCTCACTCGCAGTACTGTTTTTTCTTTTCCCAATGATTGTCCCGGCAGCAGGGGAAAAATCCGCCGCGCCTTCATATAACCGTTTCAAAGAAGCGGCGTCGGGAAGTTACTTTTATCGGGCCAAACTCCCGCCGGGGTATGTTCTTGAATCGGCTCAGAGGCTGCAATTCAGGTCTGAAGGAGTCGTTATCGACCTCTATTCCCGGGGATTTGCCCAGGGCGATGCCGTTTACATGGAAATGTACGCCGATGAAAAAATTGATAAAAAGCTGAAAGTAAAAAAGGTGATAGTGGACGGTCAGGAGATTCCCGTGTCATCCCGTTCCTGGGGTTACCGGGGACTATTTGCCATCAATCCCGATTCAGTGCCCGGTGAAAGGGAAATTTCCTGTTCCGTGTCACTGGGCTGGTCAGGAAGGGAATTAAGCGCCAGGTTTCCCGTTGTCAAAAAGGAATTTCCTTTTAAGAAGAAGCCCCTGGATCTGGGTAAGTTCTCCGATGTGGAATATCAGCAGAATCCGGAAATCATCGAGTTTATCAAGGAATGTTCACTGAAAAAGAACGAGGCTTTTTCGCGCAAGAGTGAGGACATGCTCTCCGAGAGAGTATCACACCCCCGTGATCTTCACTTTATCACATCGCCCTTCTGGTCAAAGCGGAGATATCTGCGGTATAAAATCCGCGGAAGGAAGAGGGTATACCTGCAAAGTAGAACCAAGGTCCATGCCGGTCTGGACCTTCGCGGGGAAGAAGGCTCCCCCCTCTTTGTCATGGCTGATGGGGAAGTGGCCCTGGCCGATAAACTTTTTTATGAAGGCAATATGCTCATCATCGATCACGGCAACGGTATTTTTACCTACTATATGCATTTGCAGGAATGCAGGGTTAAAAAGGGCGACCGGGTTAAAGCCGGTGACCTGGTGGGCTCTGTGGGTTCCACGGGATTATCCACAGCTTCCCATCTCCATGTGTCATGCATTATCAGAGGCATCCAGGTGGACCCCCTCAGCCTTCTATCGCTGCCGGTGCGCGATTGAAGACGATGCTTTCACTAAAATAAACTTGACGATCTGGATATTTATAGTTATATATAATACTAAAATACTTAAATATCGAGGTTGTGCAATGATCGCATTATATCTTGTTGGCGCTCTTATTCTTGCCTTTTTTCTGTTGCAATACGGCATGGTCCTTAAAATGCGCATGAAAAAGGGCAAACCCGCACCGGAACTCACGGGGGCCTATGCAAAAGCTCTCAAGACTGGAAACAGATCGCTTTTTTATTTTTACAGCCCGGGCTGCGGCGCATGCCGGCCCATGACGCCTCTCATCGAAAAAATGATGAAACAATATAAAAATATTTTCAAGGTGAACATCTCACAGGATATGGACACGGCGCGTCGTTTCGGCGTCATGGGAACCCCTGCCACAATCCTGGTTCATGACGGCCGCATTGCCGAATTTCTCGTGGGTCCCCAGCAGGAAAAGAGAATCATGGAACTCATGCAGTAAAACATTTTTACTGCGCCAGGCTGCAATCCCGGGGTCAGAGCCTGGTTGAGAAAATCAATTGAAGTCAGGCATGCTCTGACCCCGGGGAACTTCTTCCCTTTCCGCTTCCGAACCGATCATAAGAACAGTATTATTCCTGCTGAAATAACGGTATTTCCTGCTTGCATCTCCGGGAAACCCGTGCTTTTATTGTATGATATATTGGATTCCGGTAACGGGAAAAATGATGAAACGGTCAGGATACTATGGCATTCACCTGTCATTATTCGTTGTGGCACTGTTACTGCTCTGCTGCTGTGGATGTTTTACCATGTTTAAAAACAAGGATATACTGACGAGAAAAGAACTGTCGCCGGGGTACCGGCAGGGAACAACTATCTACTTCCTCTGTGAATATTCACTTCTTGAAAAGGGCATCACGATTATTCCCCTCTATGCCTGGTTGCCGGGTACGATTCATTTCCGTGCGGTTTATCTGTATGGATTTGACATAAGCGGCGAAAGACTGACTCAAATCAGTGAACTGAAATTGTCTCCGCCGGAGAAGGGCCGCGGAAATATCAGGGATACACGGTGGGCAGGGGACGGTTCTATCGTGTACCTGGTATATTATTCCGGCCGGGACAACACGACCAGCTCAATGAAAAGGCATGTTTATCGCGTCACAGTGAAGAATTCTCTCGTAGAGGCAGTGAGCGGAGAAATGGAAGAAGCAGTGATGAAACATTTTTTTACCGGGAATGCGGGCCTGCCGGGGAGCAATGGCGATGTTTTGAAACCGTCTAGAGTGTGGTCTTATACAGGAGGTCTGCGGGCCCAGTCGTGGCGGTTGCCCATGCCCACGGAATTTTCAGATATGAGCGACAGGGAATACCGCCGTATTATTATCGAAGAACGCGGTGACCGGTATCTCCGTGAAGCTGTTTTTCTCGCGATGAGGAAGACGCTGGATGAGCGGTCGGGCCGGGAAATGATCCAGGACATGGAAAAATGGATGGAGAAGCTGCCCCGTCATAAAAAAATGATATATGGGCCTTACAGGGAAGAATGGTTAGCCCGGCTTTCCCTGCAGGCCCGATACGGCATCAAGTCTGCGCCGCGGAACCTGGAAGAGGCTTTATTCCTCCGGGATTGCTCTGCTGCCGAAGCATTCCTTCGCCAGGATCCCGCAGTGAACAGGCCTGACGGGGATGGGCGTACCGCCATGATGATTGCGGCGTACGTGGACAATAGTGCTATCATGAAAGATCTGCTGCGAAGAGGCGCTGAAATCAACGCCCGCGATAATAACGGCTGCACTCCCCTCATGTACGCCATCTTCGGCGGTGCGGGACGCACAATGGAATTGCTGCTGCGGCATGGAGCTGAAACAAAATTGGAGACGCGGTCGGGATGGACGGCCTGGATGTTTGTCAGCGGCACCGAGCTGCGTGAACGATATCTTGCTATCGTGCAATGACCGGCAGGCGTTTTTAATGGTCCTGTGCGCTATGTGTGCAACTGTCTAAGAAGGGGTGGCGGAGAAAATAAAAACGCCGGTTGGGAGTGACCGGCGTTTGTTGAATGGTGCTGCGATGCTGGCTCAAGCTATTGTAATAATTGCAATACTGTCTGTGACTTGGTGTTGGCCTGCGCAAGCATTGATGTAGACGCCTGCGTGAGTATTTGATATCTGATAAATGACGACATCTGTTCGGCCATGTCGGTGTCACGGATGCGGCTTTCCGATGCCTGTACGTTTTCATAGGCGTTCATAAGGCCCTTGGCTGCATGTTCAAGCCTGTTGTAGTAGGCGCCCAGATCCGCGCGTTGTTTCGAGATGATGCGCAGCGCCTCATCGGCCAGACCGATAACCGCGTTTGCCTTACCCGGTGTGGAAATGGAAATGAAGGTAAGAACGGTGGGGTTGCGCAGTCCCAGTGCCGCCGTTGTCATCGTTTCGATGAATACGCGTTCGCGCTGATGCATGTTGGGACCCATGTGAAACCACATGGAGGCCGTGGGATGCAGACGGGCGAATGAACCGGTGAGAAGTTTCATTTTATTGAATTCGGCCTGTGAGCTGATGCGGTCGATTTCATCGACGAGCTCGGAAACCTCGACCTGGATAAGCTGCCGGTCTTCCGCGGTGTAGATTCCGTTGGCGGCCTGAACAGCGAGAACGCGTACGCGCTGAACGATGCTGTGGGTTTCTTCCAGATAACCTTCGGCCGTCTGAATCATGGACATACCGTCTTCGGTATTCCTTTCAGCCTGGCGGAGACCCTGGATCTGCGAACGCATTTTTTCCGATACGGCGAGACCCGATGCGTCATCACCAGCCTTGTTTATCCTCATTCCTGAAGAAAGTTTTTCTACATCCTTGGTGAGATCCCAGTCATGGAATTTTAAGGTTCTGTGCGCAAAAATAGCGGCTACGTTGTGGTTTATTATCATTGTTTTCCTCCTTGAAAGCTGATGCCATCATCCTTGATAGCATTGAATTTTCTTTTATATCATTCCAAAATTCGTCAATACAAAATTTTACGCTTAACCCGATTAAGGGCGTTTATAGCCGATTATAAGAGAATATAAATAAAAATTGTGTTATTTCATGGATATATTATACATTTTACTTTTTTTTATTTTTTTTTATTTTTTGAAATTTCCTTGAAAGATGACGTTTTCTTCGATTAATTGTTGCAATCCGAAGGGTCATTCCGGCATGTTCCTTCTCTAAAGGGGATTATTGTATGGCTAAATACAGTGGAAAAAGGACCAGGCTGTCCAGCCTGAAGGATGCAGCTACGTCTTCATCACCCCGAAAGGGGGGGGATTTCAGCGCCGGCAGGGGCATTCTGGAATTTATATATGAACTTATTACTCATTTTTTTGATTTTGTGGTGAATAAATGCAGGGAATCCCGCACCGTCGTAATCGGGATCATCGCCGGTATTTTCATTGCCTTCTTTGTGATTTTAATAGTCGATTTCCTGAATGTAAGGGCCCTGGCAAATTTCCAACCCAATGTCACGACTAAAATATATGATAAAAACAACATTCTTGTTTCGGAGCTTTTTGCGCAGAAACGGGAGGTTGTCCCTTTTGAAAAAATACCGAAGGATCTTGTCCACGCCTTCATCGCTATTGAAGACAATGAGTTCTATGAACACTACGGTATAAACATCAAGGGCATTGTCCGGGCCTTTTTTATCAACATCCTGGCCGGCGGTATCAAGCAGGGCGGCAGCACCATTACCCAGCAGCTTTCGAAAATACTGCTCACCTCGCGTCAGCGGAGCATCTACCGGAAAATCAAGGAAGCCTTCATTTCCCTGATGATGGAGGCTTTTTATTCGAAAGATGAGATTTTGAACCTCTATCTGAACCAGATATTTTTAGGACACGGCGCCTATGGTGTGGAATCGGCGTCGCAGATATATTTCAACAAACATGTGTGGGAGCTCAATACGGCCCAGTGCGCGTTGCTGGCTTCACTGCCCTCTTCTCCCAACAGGCTCTCCCCCATACGGCACCCCAAGGCCTCCATGGCACGGCATCGCATTGTCCTGGCAAAGATGGTGGAGATGGGTTTTCTCACTGTCGATGAGGCTGAAAAGTCTTATCTCCAGTTCTGGCCCGATTATCTTGTATACACGGCGGATATTGCTCCTACGCTCAACACCTTCAGCTCGCGCATTGACAAGGCTCCCTGGTTCACCGAGTATATCCGCCGCCAGCTCGTGAGCACCTACGGCGAGGAGGCGGTATACAACAAGGGGCTTCTGGTATACACAACCCTCGATCTGAAAAAGCAGGTGGCGGCCCAGCGCATTCTCTCTGAAGGCCTGGAGAATCAGTCGGGTACGTCCGTGGCGCTTTCCTTTAAAAATGCCGATTACATCATGGACAATTTTTATGATACGGTCAGCCTTGTATCCGATCTTTTTGACATAAATTCCATCACGCGGACGGGCTCGCGCCAGAATGAGAAGATAAACAGTGTTTTCCGCGATGAAATCGCCGAGGAACTGGAAGGACTGAATTATCTTGCCGGCATTGAAGAGATTGGTGATTTTTTTGGTGAGTATAAGGGTACCTATCTTGATGACAGAAATCTGCAGAAGGTCGAGGGATGCATAGTCTCCATCAATCAGAACAACGGTTATATCGAAGCCCTGGTTGGTGGTAGCGAATTTACCAGCATCAACCAGCTCAACCGCGCCATGCAGTCACGGCGTCAGCCGGGTTCCGCCATCAAACCCCTGCTCTATGCCGCCGCCTTTGAAAGCGGGGATTTCACGCCGGCCACGGCCATACTGGACTCGCCCATCGTGTTCCTTGACAATGAAGGAGGCGACTGGCTGCCGGAAAACTACGAGGGCGAGTATTACGGTCTCGTGCGGCTGCGCAAGGCCCTGGCTCTGTCAATAAATGTCGTCTCCATCAGGATCGCCGAAAAGCTCGGCATTGAATATATCATGAAGTATTACGCGCGTTTGCTGAAGATAGAGGCGGGTGATGCAAAAAAGAGGATACCGCGGAATTTTTCCATAGCCCTGGGTTCCCTGGAGGTATCCCCCTTTGAGCTGACCAGGGCCTATGCCATTATCGCTAACGGCGGTAAAGATGTTATTCCCTTCAGCATCAGGTATATCACCGACCGTGATGGAAAGATCCTGGAAAACCGTGAGGAGGATGTGTCAAAGCTTCTCGCGGAGAAACAGAAGAACGGCACTATCCAGATCATCAAACCCGAGACAGCCCAGGTCATGATCAGCATGCTGCGCGGTGTTATTGCCGGCGGCACGGGGGGATCGGCTTCACCGGGAAGGCCCGCGGGCGGCAAAACCGGCACAACCAATAACTGGCGTGATGCCTGGTTCGTCGGTTTCGTCCCCCAGGTAACCACGGGACTCTGGGTGGGATTCGACAAGATGGGCCTTTCTCTGGGAATCGGCCAGGCAGGCGGGTCTGTAGCTGCTCCCATTTGGGGCCGGTACATGCGCGATGGCCTGGAGCATGAACCGGTGCTTGAATTTCCCACCTATGCCGGACTGATTGAGCAGGAGGTGTGCGAAAGGACCGGGCTTCTTCCATCGTCCTCATGCCGGAATGTACTCAAGGAGTATTTTATATCAGGCACAGTTCCGGAAAAGGAATGCGATACATGCGCAAATATCGATCATGATATCTCCATGCCCGTAAAGGGCCCCCGGGATAATATTTCCAAGGGTCAGAAAGAAAATATCATCAGAAACCTGAAGAAAAATGCCGGTGATTCCATCATCGATGATATCGGTAACGATCTCTTAAGAAAATAAACATGGTATGGTTGTTGTTCTTCAGTAAAAAAGCATTGACAAACTTGCTGTAAATATGTGAGTGATAACTCAGTCATATCGTGATAATGACTTTGCCATTTTTTATTTGCAATTCTTCCTTGCCGGTGTTATTAATAGAAGGGGCGTGAATTGTTTGCCCGGTAAAGATGCCGTGGTGTCATTATTTATTGGCACATTCAATACTTAATTTTTAAAGATTTCCTTAGTAACCTGAATGTAATTCTGTTTTAAAATATAGAGATATTTGCACAGGAAATTTGCTTTACAAGGCGTATTTAATGAGGTATACCGGGCTTTTTCCGTTCCCGGATATGCTGACACCTTTCCGGTGTAAAAGCGAACAGTTATTATAATAAAAGGAGATGAAGGATTGCTATGACAACACCGAAGCACAAAAAGGTCGGCATTCTGTTTTCAGGCGGACCCGCGCCCAGCGCCAACGCCGTTATATCATCGGTGGCGGAGACGTTTATCAGGGACAATATCCCGGTAATCGGTATCATGCGGGGATATGAATTCATCCAGGACTTTAATAAGAATTATCCAAAATTGCGAAAAGACGTCCATTATGGCAATATAACAGAAGATATAACGAAGATCAGGAACCGTACCGGTATTTTTCTGAGGACATCCAGGGCAAACCCGGGTAAGGATATCAAAACCATGGAAGACCTGAATGACCCGGTAAAGAACGCCCGTCTCAGGAATATCATCGACGCTCTGGATTATCTTGAAATAGGCGCCCTCATCTCGATCGGCGGTGATGATACCCTGAAGACCGCAAATTTTCTCTGGCTCATGGGATTTCCCGTCATCCATATTCCTAAAACGATTGATAATGACTACTATGGGATTCCCTGGACCTTCGGTTACTGGACTGCCGTGGACACGGCCCAGAAAATACTGCTTAATCTCAAGGCCGATGCACAGGCGACGGACAGCTTTTTTATCGTTGAACTTATGGGCAGGAAGGCGGGATGGATAACCTATGCAGCGGGTATTTCCTCGGAGTGCATACTCATGCTTTCCGCGGAAGACGTCAAGGGCGACACGATCGATATGGATAAGTTCGTGGAAATTATTACCGATGTGATCATAGCAAGGGAGAACGATAAAAATCCCTTTGGTGTTATCGCCGTTTCCGAAGGCCTGGTGGATAAGCTGCCCGAGGAATTGAAGCCAACGGCGAAGGATAAACACGGGAATGTCCTCTACCGCGAGGCGAAGATATCTTCAGTGCTGGCAGAACATGTCAGGGACAGATACCGGGATAAAACGGGCCTTGACGTGAAGGTGACTCCCAAACAGGTGGGATATGAGACACGGTCCGGTTCTCCCGTGGCATTTGACGTGGTTATGGGAAGTATGCTGGGATACGGTGCTGCGAAATTTTGCCGCGAAAACAAGTTCGGCGTTATGGTATCGGTCTCGGACAATTTCGATCTGAAAGCCGTGTCGTTTTCAGAGCTCATAGATCCGGAAACCATGCTCACGCGGCTGCGGGATGTTCCCCAGGGGAGCGACCTTTTTTCGCTGAAGGAAAATTTATCCTTCTGTAAGATATTCGACTGATGTGCCTGTGTATTGAAGAGGCCCTGTGATGATATCTGAAAAAAAAATAAAGGCCGTCATAATATTATTTTCCTTTTGTCTCGCTCTTTCCTGGTCATGCTCCCGGGAGAAGACCTACGGTGACGCCAGTCCTCTCTCGGTTCTCCAGAGGATGCAGTCCGCCAAAAACATGAAGGATATTCTTTCCTGCTATACGGATGGAACAGTGACGGTCATCCGGAAGACCATGGATCAGCGGAATATGTCCGAGCAGGCCGTATCGGCACGCATGGCCCTGGTGGGCCCCGATACTGCCTGGGAATGCCTGCGCGAAGATGTGAAAAACGATACGGCCCGGTGTGAAATCATCATCACCGGACACCCCGTCGATAATGTCGTGGGCAGCGCAATAACGCTCACCATGCGCCGTGTCGACGGAAAATGGCATATCGATATGGAAGATGAAATGACCAGGCTCCTTTCGGAATACAGGGACGACGGGATCGGTGATTATGTGAAGAAAAAATTCAGCGGCTATTGATTCAGTAGAGCGAGATACCCAGGTTCAGAATGATATCGGAGAGAAGGTCTGTAGCTTCGCCGCTGCCGGGAAACCGCTGAAGAAAATCAAGGCAGAAAATAAAAGCCATATACAGGGCTCCCGTTTCTATGTAAAGGTTTATGAGGTTGTAGTAGGTCTCTTCTATATTGGGATCGAACTCGATGGATTTATGATAGTAATGAATGGCCATGTCGTGGTTTTCGATTTCCCAGTAAACACCGGCAAGATTGGCATAGGTGATGGCGTCATCGGGACAGAGTCTGATGGCCCTCTCCAGAATGATCCTTGCTTCTTCCAGCCTTCCCAGTTCGCAGAGGGATATCCCCAGTCCATTTAACAGCTCACAGTCCGTATTGTCAATGGCCGCGCCGAAACTGAAGAGTTCAAAGGCCAACTGGTAGTTCTCCAGGTCGAGGAACTCATATCCGTCATCGATAAGTTTAAAAGGATCATTTTTATACTGGGCTATATTTTTCAGGGAAGGCATATTTTCCTTCAGGGTTTGCTGTAATTGCAGTTTATTTTGAATCGTATCTTCCATGGACATCATCTTTTACTGATATCACATACATATAATGATGAGGAAAAAATGCAACATTTTTTATGAAAATTTCAGTTTATTTATCAGTAAAAAAGAATTATAGGCCGCTGACAGTGTCTTTATTCGATGGTCAGTATGGAACAGATATCACCGTTATCATCGGAAGCTGATTTAAGATTGTAGAGGTCGGGAACCCATTCACCGTCCACAATGAACTTATAGCGGTAAGTCCCCCGGGGGATCCTCTTGGTGAGACGCCAGATACCGTCTTTATGTTGTGTCAGAAGATCATTTTCCGGATTCCAGTTGTTAAAATCACCCACAATTGAAATAAAACGCGCTCCCGGCTTGTATATCCTGAATTCTATGGTGTTTTTGCCTAATGAGCGGTAAGTCAGCTGTTTCGACATATAGGGAGTCACCGGATCTGCCAGGGAAACATAGGAGCCGGAACCGTCATTTTCCCGTGTCTGGTTCATGGGATCGGGAGTCCATATTCCGTTTATAATGAATTTGTAGGAAATTGTTCTGTCGCTGTTCTCTCCGGGAAGAAAGTAGTACCATACGCCGAATTTACTGCGTTTCATGACACGGGGCTGCCATGAAGAAAAATTACCGGCTATGGCTGCCTTCATTACTTCCCTGTTTTTGTAGGTGAAAAGGGTACCGTTGTTCAGTGTCGGCTTATTCCGGCCCAGGTTGTCTATATCAATCATGGTCATCTGCCGGGGAGATGATGACTCTTTCAGGTACTGAAGATTATAATAATATTCAGTTTTCAGTTCTTTCTGGTAAGGGCTGAATGAAAAGAGCAGAATTATGGATACTAAGGGGATTTTTTTAAGTGTTCCTGCAGTCATATACATCCTTTTATTTAACAAGTTATAATCTGTTTTTTCATATTATACATCAGGGGCTACGATCCCTGTATGCCCCGTGTCATCTTTCATTAATATCGGCTGAACAAGTCTATATCATGAAATCAATCGATGAATAGTATAATCCTGTTTTATAGAATGGCTTCATTCTTTTACTTGTTCATTCTTATAGTAATTTTGTCGATAATTGAAGAGAAAATATTAAGTGCAATTAATCATGGGACGTACTTTTATTTGATACCGCCAGGGATTGCGGGATTTAAGGTAATTTATTGCGTGTACTGTTTAAAAGTGATGATAGGGAACAAATACGGAAAAATTTAATTGATTTTTCCGATAATAAAGTCAATTCTGCATTATGTCTCCTGTTTTGCCGGGAGGGCATTCGGCGGGATTATTCATGGCCGGTCTGACCAAAGGTTTGGCGGTTAAGTGGATCATGCATCAGAATTTATATATCAGGTAATGGTAAATGGGTGAATCGGAACAAAGGCAGGCTCCCGTATATACGCCGGATGAGCTGAGTGAAATCGGCCGCATCGTTGATGTGATTGAGGGCTATATCTATGGTCCTCATGAGGCCGGTGAAGTAGTTGCCTCGCCGCCAAGGGTTGTGCCCCTGCCGTCGTCTGATTTCGAGGGAGCGGAAGATTCATACATGGGTGAGCCCGATGACCTTGATCTTCCCTCCACTGCGCTGGATGATTTTACCACTGACGGGCAAAGGGCCCCGAAAGCCGAGCGTTTTGACGATGATCTTGATATAACCGAAATACCCATGGAAGACCTGTCGGAGGTTTCCCCGGATGACAGCGCCGTAGAAGAAGATTTTTCCGGTGATGATCTGGACCTGGCTGAAATTTCCGATGATGACCTTGATCGCGGTGGGGCAGCCGAAATGGAGGATATCTCGGACCTGATCGAGGAGGTCCAGGAGCCCCGTGTTGATGAAGAGGATTTCATTGAAGATATAACAACAGACCTGATGGAAGAACCGGAAACCATGGAAGAGGGTTTCCCCGGAGAGGAACCTGTCGGGTTCGAAGAAGCGGAATTTGAAAAGGCCGTAGAAATTCCCACAGGCCGTAAAAGAAAGTCTTCTCCTCTCGATGAACTTAACGCGCTTACGGCGGAAGAACCGGAATCCCTGGACATCCAGGAACTGGCTGAACAGGATCTGGTGGGTGAACCTGCCGAAGAGACCTGGGAAGAGGAAGCCCCTGTCGAAGAATTCTCCGACGAAGGTATTTCTGACATTGACATGGATGAGCTGCCATCCCTGGAAGAGCCGCCGGAACTGCATGCCGGAGCAAGGATTGAAAAGGAAATTGATACGGATATTCCCGATCTCTCCGATCTTTCCCTGGAAGAGGCCCCGGAAATGGCCGAGGCCGCGGATACGGATATTCCCGATATCGACCTGGGTGATATGGAGGCCGGCTTTGAAGGAGGAGACGAATTATCCTCGCGTGAAATGTCCGGCATAGAGGACATTGAAGAAATTGAGGAAGAACCGGAAGAAATAGATGATTTTACCTCGGGTGATATCGGTGAAGAGCCTATTATCAGTTCCGCACCTGACAGGAAAAGTTATGCGGACGTTGAAGACATTGAAATTGAACCCATCGATGATGAACCAGGTTCACGGAAATTTCAATATGCCGATGATTCCGGCGATCTCGCCATTGAGCCGCTTGAGGAGGCGGAAGATGAACGGGAAAGAAGTTCTGCCGATACGGGCGAAGAAACCCTGGAGCTTACCGAAAGGGAACTGAAAAAACTCAAGAAGGCCATCATTCTATTCAGTCCTGGAATGCGTTCCGCCATAAAGGACACGGTTATAAACGATCTGATTCCTCCAGGACAGATACGCAAGCTCGTGGACATGATCCTGGAAGGACGTTCCGAGAAGAACATACAACAGTTCCTGGAAAAGAAACTGGGGAGGTCCATATCGACTGCCGAGGAGGTGAGCGGCCGGAAGGTCATTCACGCACGTCCCGAGTATACCCGGGAAGGACGTGAACGGCAGAAAAGGCTTCTCAAACTCACGAGGGTGTTCGGTATAGCTGCAGTCGCGGCTTTTGTTGTGACCATTCTCAGCTATCAGTTCATATATAAACCCGTTATGGCCAGAACCAAAATAAGGGAAGGCGTGGCCCTGATTCTCCAGGCCGGTGATTATGCCGCCAAGCCCAGGGATTACGAGAAGGCTGAAGAGCTGGCCAGGTACGTGGAAGAGAACTATGCGGAGAATTATATTTATGGATTTAATGAATATGGAAGGGCTTATCAGCAGAAGAAGGAGTACAACAGGGCTTTTGATAAATTCAACAAGTCATATAAGATCGATCCGCAGAATATCGATACCCTGAACCAACTGGGATATTTTTACGCCCGCATACCCGCCGAATTTTATTCCGGCATTCAGTCCGAGGTGGAAAAAAACTATTATCCGAAAGAGACGTGGAAAAACCGGGTATGGCCGCAGCTCGATGTATCAATAAATTTCTACAAACGCTCCCTTATTCTCGACCCGGAGAATGTGGCGGCCATGCAGGGCATCGGCAACGCCTATTTTTATCAGGGACAGTATGTGAAAGCACGTAAGTACTATCTGGATATACTGAAGGTGGACAGGAAATCCGTGGTGGGTTTTTCCGGACTCCTGAATCTTTACATAGAACGTGATGCCTATGACCTTGTAGCGTCGACCCACCGCGAGGTGCAGGACCTGAAAATCCTTAATAAACTTCCGCCGCCGCTTCTGGCCAAGATGGCTTATTATTACATGAGTAAAAGCAAATCCGACAGTTTTAACGTGAGGGTGGATTACGGGGTCCAGTCTCCCCGCCTTCGTGACGTTGATGATAATACCTATCCGGCAGTGGAATCGGTTCTTTCCGCCCTTAATTCAAGGGATCCCGACTATCCCCCCCTGCTGCTCATGAGGGCCAAGTTCGCCCGGATGCAGAATAACCAGAAGCTGGCCAAGCTGTTTCTCGACAGGGCTGTGAAGGGGACCCCGAATTATTTCGGCGCCCTCCATCTCATGGGCCGTCACTTCTATGAGATAAAGCAGCCCGTGGAGGCCTATGAGTATCTGAACAGGGCAATCCGGGCTTCCGGCAATCCGCCGGAGTTTACCCAGGAGGATTTCTATAAAGAAACGGAACAGCTTGGCGAGACATACGCCCTGCTCGGTAATATCTTCTATTATTTCTTTGACAAGGTGAAATACCGTTACGGGAGCCTTGAAGATGAACTGATCGAAGAGGATGTGGAGAAGATGGCCAACTACAATGTGGCCAGGGAAAAATATGAATTGTCCATTTCAGAGAATTATTCTTCTCCCGAGGTTCATTATAACCTGGGGAGGATTTACTATCTGAACCGCCAGTACCGGAAGTCCCTGGATCAGTGGCTCTTCCTGTACGAGGATTTCGTGCGAAGACCGGAACTCATGTACGCCCTGGGTAATTCCTTTTATCACCTGGGGAACTATGAGGCGGCAAAAGGGGAATATCTGAAACTTATCAGTGTTGCCGAATACGAGGCGGAAAATATCAGGATGACGGATCTGGGCAATAGTGAGCACGTGAGGCTCTTCCAGTCCCTGGCATCGGCGTATAACAACCTGGGGGCTATTTATCAGTTGCAGGGCGATGAGTCGCGAAGCAGTCTGAGCTACTGGAAGGCCATTGATTACGCCAAGAGGCTCGAAATTGAGAATGAGTTTGCCCGGGTAAACCTGGCCCGCTCGATTAACCGGCAATCCAAATCGGAGCCTATTATCGATGAAAACGTACCATATAGCATCGATTATTACCGTGAGGATATGCGGCAGTAATTTTAATTATTGACAAAAACATACCTGCTTTTTGTATATAATCTCAGTTCTTTCCAAAAACCTGGCGCTTCAAATCAGGCCTAACCAATCCTTGACCTTGTTGAGAGATTCTCTCATTGTTTAAGAAAATCATATTTATGGAGCAGGAATACTATGAGTAATTCTTCTTTTTTTGCGCGCGTTGATCAGGCACCGCCGGACCCTATACTGGGACTCACCGAGGCTTTTAATGCCGATTCCAATCCCCGGAAGGTGAACCTGGGTGTGGGAGTATATCAGGACGGTTCAGGAAAGGTGCCGGTCCTCCAGACGGTCCGTGAGGCCGAAAATATATGGTATAACCAGGAAACATCGAAATCCTACCTGCCTATTGACGGCCTTGCCGCTTTCAATAATGCGGTAAAGGAACTGCTTCTTGGGGAAAATTCACCGCTTGTATCGGCAGGCCGGGTTGTTACCGTCCAGTGTCTTGGCGGTACGGGGGCTCTCAAGGTAGGCGGTGATTTTCTGAAGAGATTTTTCTCCGCCTCCACCGTTTATATAAGCGACCCTACCTGGGCCAACCATGGACAGATTTTTGAACGGGCCGGGTTTTCCATCGGCACATATACCTATTATGACAAGGCGACCCATGGCCTTAATTTCGAGGGGATGATAAGCTCCCTCAAATCACTTCCCGATAACAGTATTGTTCTTCTTCACGGGTGCTGTCATAATCCCACGGGTGTCGATCCCACGAGAGAGCAATGGAAGGAGATTGTAGAGGTTTTTAAAAACAGGCCCCTGGTTCCCTTCATTGATTTCGCCTACCAGGGGTTTGGTGACGGTATTGATGAAGATGCCTATGCCATACGCCTTTTCGCCGAAGCGGGACTTTCATGCCTGGTGGCCAGTTCCTTTTCAAAATCTTTGTCCATTTACCGTGAACGAGTAGGAGCGCTGACCATTATAACCGGAAGCGCCGATGAATCGAAGAAGATTCTGAGCCAGGTGAAGGTGACCATCAGAAGCAACTATTCCAATCCCACATCTCATGGCGGACAGATCGCCGCTATCATCCTCACCGACGCGACGCTCAGGAAACGCTGGGAAAAGGAAGTCACGGAGATGCGTGAGCGCATTCAGACAATGAGAGAACTGTTTGTCAAGGGTCTGAAGGAGAAGGGGGTGAAACAGGATTTCAGCTTCATTGCGAAGCAGAAAGGCATGTTCTCTTTTTCCGGTCTCACAAAAGAAACCGTTGAGACACTGATACGGGAATACAGCCTGTACATGGTAAGCTCGGGCCGAATCTGCGTGGCGGCCATGAACGAAAAGAACATCCCATTTATCTGTGAATCCATCGCAGCTGTATTGAATAAATAGAAGTGAATCCGGGAAAACCGGCGTTATGCCGGTTACTCCCGGATGCGCTGCTGTCTTCTCAGCCCCTTCCGCGATTTTTCAGTATGGCGTATTCGAAACCATCCACGAGCACATTAAATGAAGCGGTATTGATATTTTCCGAAAGGGAATAGACCTTCCACACTGTTTCACCATTGGTGAATATGATGGTGACCTCGACCTCCGTACTGGTACCGCGCTTGGCATCGAGTATATTCGCCCTGTAATCAATGAGCTGCACGGCCTCAACCTCGGGAAAAAGGGGAGTCAGTGCCTTTTTCAGGACTCTGGCCAGGGCATCCACGGGACCGTTGCCCGTTGATGCTTCGTGGATTGCCTTTCCGTCAGCTTCTATCTGCACCGTTGCTTCAGGATGAATGCCGTTATCGATGAGCCGGTAGGTTCCCATTATGGAAAACGGCGCTTTATAATTCTTCAGCGACCTGGCTATGGTGAGTTTCTTTGAGGCATCTTCCACTTCGATATTTAGCATGATGGTGTACCGCCGCTGGTTTATTAAAATAAAATTTTTCCCGAAAGGGGATTCAGTTTTTCCGTTTTGCCTGAATGGTATTGAAGCAGTATTCTGCTGGTGTTGAAGCTGTATTCACACAGGTCATCTTCTATGCGGTGATGCCACAGTGTTTTTCCTTTTTCTGAATCGACCCTGAGCAGATAATAGGCATGGCTGGCATCAATGAAAATAATAAAAAGGGACTGATCGAACAGTGTCTGGAAATAAGGTCGTCCCGGTATGAACCAGGCTGTTGTCCCCGTGGATTTCTCCAGGGCAATGAATTTGCCGTCAAGGTCATTGATTTCGCAGGCGACATACAACCTGTCCCGATCTTCCAGGATGTCCAGGAGACAGTAAATGTCATTGAGTTTTTTCGCCCAGAGAATCTTATCCTTTTCATCGTGACGGATCTTGCAGAGAAGAATGGATTTGTCCATATCAAACTGCAGGAGAAATTCACCTGTATTGAACGTCTGATTATTGATTTCCATAGATCCGTTTAAAGCAACCCTTTAATTTTCATTCCGGCGATGATGAGCCGGGCCGCCTCCTCCGTGGAGAATTTTGTATTATTCAGGCAAAAGTCATAGTTGAGCGGATCTTCAGGATCGAATTTAATATATTCCTTCACGAAACGGTCCCGTTCTTTGTTTTTTTCGATGATCAGTTTTTCCGCATCTTTCCGGCTGAGTTTCATGAGATCGCTTATTCGTTTGATTCTCCATTCCAGGGGTGCCGTTATTCTTATATGTGAACCCCTCTTCAAGTCGCGGGTGATGACATTGCTTGCCCTCCCCACGAGAATCACATTGCCGTTTACCGCCATGATACGTATAGTTTCCACGAGTTTGAGATATACCGACACCTGGGGAGGGAATTTGCTGAAAGATGTCTGGATGAGATTAGTCATATTTTTCCTGGCGTTGCTGGTCAGGGTATGGGTGAGGGTCGATGATAGGCCCGTATCGTCCATGACCCCGTTGATCAGTTCCCTGTCGTAGGCAGCCCAGATTTTACCGCTGCCGTTTTCTGCGTTCAAAATTTCAGCGATTTTTGCACCGATTTCGAATCCGCCTGAACCGTATTCGCGGGAGATGGTGATAAATGGCGCCAGCGGTGTCTGCTGGGCTTCGGACAGTTCTATTTTTTCTTTTCGCGCTTGCCACTGCCTGACCTGGGAGTTGATAAAATTGTTCATGGTTGCATGTCTGGGCATGATATTTCTCCTGCCGTGATAATTGTGTCAATAAACCGCCGGATTAGATGAGTCTTCCGATCTTCTGCCCTACACGGACTTTCTGTCCGGTCTCCAGTTTTTCAAAAGCCATTATATTTTTCTGAAAAAGAAGCACAACCGTAGAACCCAGATGAAACATACCGATTTCGTCTCCGGCCCCAATCTGCGGGGAATCATTTTCAGCGTACAGTACTTCTGTCCGTGTCCGGAAAAACCTGTTTGTTACTACCGGGGAATGGGATATGGAAATTCTTCCAACGTTCATGGCTCCCACTTTACAGACTGCCACCATGCCGCGCCTGGTTCGAATGTAGCTGATGATTCGTTCATTGACTGCAAAAAGATTCTTCAGGCCCTGTACCATGAATTCCTGTACCGTGTAAAGCTTCCCCGGCAGGTTGAAGTAACCGGTTATTGTGCCGATCACGGGGGAATGAATACGGTGATAATCGGCGGGAGAAAGATACAGGGTCATGAAGGACCCGTCGGTGAAATGATTGGCCGATTCCGAGGGGACGAGGTCCCGGAGCGAATAATCTATCCCCTTGGCCTGGATGATCCGTTCTCCGTTAATGGCGCCGAACTGATCCAGCCGGCCGTCCACGGGGGAGAGAATGTCGTCGTGTGATGATGAAAAACGGTGGCTACCTTTTTTCAACTGACGGGTGAAAAAGGCGTCAAAGGTTCTGAATCCGCCGATGGGAGTATCAATTTCATCGACGTTCACCTGGAATTTTTTACAGTACCAGTCAATGACGGGATTAAGAATGAACCCGGGTAAGGGGATTTGTGTGATATATCCGAATATACGCGATATGAAGGATTTTGGTGTTATTTTAAATAAGAAAATAATCAAATCTATTTTACTGTTCATGTAATAAAAGCACTCTTCTTTATTAAACTGTTTCCAGCACAGACGGATCCGGAAATCCTGAATGAGGGATCTTGCAGCGGACTGCAACGAATCCGATGAAGAGACCCTGTGCTATTAACACTAACGACGGGCAGAAACAGTGTCAAGTATTAAATACCTTGCTCATGGGGACTGTTTTTTATTTGACAGGGGACCGTTTCTGATGGGATACATATTCAGGTTGATTCTTAAGATGAAAAAATTAATAATATTTTATATCTTCCTTGCTGCGGTCCTGGTTCTCCAGCCCCTGCATGCCCGTCCTGGCTTCGGTCCCTGGAACGCCGATATCGCCACGGGCGATGAAAATGTTCAAGGGCATCATGAGGGGAGTGGCCATCCAGGCCACGGGCATCATGACGGTAATTCCGTGCTCAATGGAATGCAGGGTGGTGCCCTGGCGCTTATACGGTTTTTTCAGATAGTCATATCACCTCAGGACGGGCCAAGCTGTCGCTACAGACCCGTTTGCAGTGCGTATGGCAGGCAGGCCGTGGAGCGTCACGGGGCGTTATTGGGCGCACTCATGGCCGGCGACAGGATTCTCCGCTGCAATCCCTATAACCAGCCAGGTAATGATCCTGTTCCCGGCAGTCTGTGCGGTAAATGATATGAGATATTTGTTAACACGGGTGCTGATTTTCCTGCTGATGTTCAACGGAGCAGCTCTGCATGCCCGTGACGGATTTCGTGACAGGCAAAAGGATTTCATTCTTTCACTTTTTAATGAGGGTCGCTATTTTGATTCCATTGCCGAGACCCGGAAATACATAGCCTTCACTGGGAGCCGGAATGGAGACCTGGATTATTTTATAACTGCTAACTATTTTCTTGGAGAACAGTATGTCTGGACCATTGACCATATTATGTCCCGGAAGGACCGGCTTCCCGATTACCGGGATAAGGTTTTGCTTTCGCAGTCCTTCATGAGGCTGCATGATGGGGGACAGAGCATCGGCGCTGTAACAGCCGTGGATATTCCGGCTGTTGATAGCGAGTATCGCTATGATGTATTGCTCCGGCAGACCGAGGCATATATTTATAGTGACGATTTCAGTTCAGCCCTGGATATTCTTCTCCGGCAAAAAAGCCTTTTTGCCGGGAACAGCGATTTTATTTCGCTGGTGGGCGATCTCGAGAAATATCGTACACTGCATTACCGTTCCGGCGCGGCTGCCGGAATACTCTCGGCCGTGCTGCCCGGTGCAGGCCAGGTTTACGCGGGCCGTTATGCCGACGGGATGCTGAGTCTCCTGGGCGTGGCTGCCACACTGTGCGGAGGGCTGTATCTTTACAGTCGTAATGAAAAGGGACCGGCCTTTTCTCTGTTCTTTTTCTCGGGGCTTTTTTACGGAGGTACGATATATAGTGCCTATAATTCGTGCCGCACTTATAACAGGACTGTAAATGAAAATTTCAGAAAGGGCATTCTGGCGGAACATATTCCGGCTTTTGATCCCATGCGCTATATCGACAGAAATGCAATGTTCAGGTAAGCGGGGTGGCGTTGAAAACACTGTACAAGGCAGCATTTATAATGATTGCAGTTCTCTTCGCACTGCCCCTTGCCGCGGGCGGGGAGGATATCATGACATGCGCCCGGCTCCATTACGAAAACGGGGAGTATTACAATGCGGTGACGGAGACGATGCGATACCGGTTTCTTTATCCCGATGGGAAATACGTGCCGGCCGGCATGCTTCTCGCCGGGAAAGCCTATTTTCATGGAGACAATTATTCCCGGTCCATGGAACTGCTGGACGATTGCGCACTGCGGTATGCGAAGACCTCCGAGGGAGAAGAGGCGCTTTTTATCGGCGCCATGGCGCGGTTGAAGCAGGGCTCGCCTCTTTTTGCTTTGAGTAATTTCAGTAAATACATGGATGTCTATGGCGATTCCCTCTACACAGAGAAAGTCATCTTCAACCGGTGCTACGGCGCCGCCCTGCTCAATGACTTTGAAGGATCCCTGCAGTTGGTGCGGGAGTACCGGGGAAAATATCCCCGTGGTGAATACCTGGAGCAGGCGGGAATGCTGGAAGGAGATGTGGTTGGCGAAATGAACCGGCCGCTCAAAAGTCCCCTGGGGGCTGTTATGGGTTCGATGCTGGTCCCTGGCTTCGGCCATTTTTACACGGGAAATTACCGGACCGGCTTTTTTACTCTCATGACGAATGCCGTTTTTATCTCGCTTATCGTTCACGGCCTCATGACGGGAAATATATTCCAGTGGATGTTTTTCGGATTTGTCGAGCTGAACTTTTACCAGTATTCCATAATTGGCGCGATGCGAAGCGTCTATGAATACAACAGCCGGGATGATTTTCAAAGGCGTCTTAGAATGAAAGTAAGTGTCGATTTTTAGCGTTTTATCGATGCATACAGAAAAATCATGTTCTGGTGTTGACTGATATGTTATGCGAAAAGGGATGGATGTACCATGAATGGAAATGATAAAAAAGATAACGAAAAGAAGAGTCTATTCAGCCGTTCCGCTGAAGAGATCATAAAAGAGGCGGGTACCATTGTCGACTATGAGAGCCTGCTTAAGGAAAAGAACCTGGAGGATGTGGCTGAAGAGATACTTCAGGCCAGCTATGGCGAATTCGACATCATGAAAAAGGACACCATGGACAGGTTTCTTGATTATATCTATTTTAAGGTTCAGACCGGGTATTGGGAAACGCCCAGCATGGCTTATCCCACGAAGAGAATGAATGACCGGGTCCTGGAGGGAAAGATAATTGAGATCCTGAACGAACACCTGTACCCCGATATCGTTCTCAAGATACTGAAGTTTTTTACCAGGAATATCTATGATCCCGATTCAAATCTCTATGTCGCCAATCTTATATATTCTGAAAATATAATCCGGTCTCTTTATGATACGTATAATCTTTTCAAAAAAGATATCTTTCAGGGCAACAAGGACAAACGAAGTCTCAACGTTAAACGAATACAGCAGTTCTCTCCTCGCAGCGATAACAAGCTGTCTTCTCCTCTTGACGCAGCGGCACGGTTAAAATATGTGCTGGAGTTTCTTGCTATAAAAAACAAGGTGGATCATATCTATACCAAAGAGAGCCTGGCCCTCAGCAGGGAACTGTGAGCGTGTAGATCAATTATGGAATTTTTTCAATAATGTCCGAGGGAGAGCGCATAATCTCCTTCACATGAATATTTTTATATCGTCCCGAATCTGAGAAGGACTCGCTGTTATTGTAGAGGGGCTTGTACGTTTTAATCAGCCAGAAAAGGACATCCTTCAGGTCTTTCTGGGGCCCTTCGGCAACGGTGTAATTGAAAAAAAGCTCCTCGGGATCGATCAATTCCCTGATCGTCTTGTACCTTGGTGTGGGCAGCATAAAATTTTTCAGACCGTCACGGAGCCCCTCCCTCCAGCATTCAAAATAGACGAGAGGCACATAACGGCTTGTTTTGTCCTGGAACAGGCCGATTATACCGGGCAATACCGGCAGGGTCCGTGAAGACGTAAACCTGTCGTATTTCTGGACCTCCGACCAGGCGAGGGCATAATAGACGTCGTTGTTGATTATATTTTTTTTCATTCCTGTTCCATGATTCTTTTTTCGTTCAGTTTTATTATCAGGCTTGTCAAAATGGATAGAAGGGCGTCGCCCCTTCTGGTAAGATCCAACTCGTTAAATAGACCATACCGTCCGTGAAAGTCCAGCACAAAATAATTTGATATGAAATCAATGAGCTGATGTATATTTACCAGGTAGTTGAGAAGGTTTATCAGTTTATCCGATTCGTCCACGTTGATGAGAAAAATGAGTTCCTGCGATTTTTTACGGAGATTATCCATGAGTTCGTGGGATATTCTCGCCTCTTCTTCCATTATAACCTCGAAAAGAGCCTCCTTGAATTTTCTGACATGGACAATTTTTACCCTGGAAAGGCCTTTTACTTCGAGCTTTACGATTTTATCCTGCGTCTCGGCGTTGTTGACTTCCACGAGCGTAGCTATTTTGTTTCTGGAGAAAAAAATATCAAAAATTGATCGGACGGGGAAGGCTACTATTTTATCTCCTGCCTGTATTTTACGCGACGAAGGGGAGGCGCCCAGTTCAACCTTCATTGCACAGAAGGGGAAAATTACGCGTTTTTTAAGATAGAATATTTGCAATCTGTATTGTGTCATTGACATTCTGACTTTATGACATTACCATCATTCTCCTGATTACATAAAAAAAGATTGTAATATTTGTCAATATGTATATAATGTTATCACTATAGGGAAAGGAAAAATTGATTTGCCGCCATTCAGTCTTGCTAAGTATGGACCGGCGAGGCGGCAGGTTGAAGAATTTAAATAAACCGGTGACGGGAGATGTCATATGGATGATAAAAGAAAATCGGGAAGAATAAAAAAATCCATTAAATGCGAGGTATACTCCGATGGGCTTACCTTTAGCAGCACCATCGATATCAGCGATGGAGGGATGTTCATATCCACTCCTGAACCGTTGAATGAAAATTCCGAAGTTGATCTCGTGCTGCATTTAACGGGGACGGATCCCATTGAGTTGAAGGCGAGGGTTCGCTGGAACAGGGATGAAAGGGATGAAGATATACGTGCCGGCATGGGTGTGGAGTTTTTAAATCCTACGACTAAACAGACCGCTTTGATAAATAAGTACCTTGAAGGCTGATTTTTTCCCGTTGTGACGGCATCATGACATCTCCTTTTTCCTGCTGGAAAAAGGACGAATAAAACGGCATTACCCCGCGCCTGACTCAGGATATTTTAATATGCCCCACCCTGGCTATTGCCTTGATCAGGAAAAATCCGAAGGTGGTGAGATTCTCCCCCTGCGTAAGATAAATCCGCTTTATAATGAAGGCGCAGGCGTATTTTCTCATTTCTCCGCTCTGGATTATCCTGAATAGGCCGCTGAACTTTTCCTCAAAATAGACTGAAAACAGGGCCATAAGAAAGGCCTCAATGGCGTCCTTGTTTTTATCGGAATAAAATTTGAGAAAGGATTCCTTTCGGTTGTTATAGATAAATTTTTCAGCAAAGGCCCTGACGCTCATGTCCATGAATATTACAAGATCGAGAATATCAATAATCGACTTGCTGTTGCCCGGGGCCTGAAGCGTTTCGGGCATGGCGGTAAAAGTTTTGAATAGTCCGGAAATTATTTCATGCAGCGTATCCTCGTTGGGAGTATCTTTTGTTATGGGGGTGAAAAGATCGATGATGATGGAGTCAATCTTGTTGCCGTATTGCCGTCCAAAAGGCGTCATCATAAGACGGTCATTAAACATTCTGGCCTGGACGTTCTGGAAGGCCGCCTGGCCTCCATCCTGGACCGAACGTGACGGGGTCCCCTCCGTGTAGGTTTTTTTATCGTCACTCTGGAGTCGTGCCAGTTTAAGGCTGGAGAAGGTGTCAAGAACCTGGTTGATGTTGCCGCTTATTCGAATCAGCGACATGTATGGTTCGCGTGTTGCCACGAGCTGGTTTCTTCTTTCGGGGTCATCCTCGTTGAAAAAAAACTTCATATAAGTTCTGTCATTCCACCAGTCGGAGCGGGCTATGAAGGTGATATACGCATCGTGAAGAGTGGCGGCAATGAAGCCATGCTGCGCCTTGGAGGAAACGGTAACGTCGCTTTTGCTGAGATCGATGTATGTCTTGACATGACCCCGCAGCTCATTAATGGGCATGGACTGGGTTGTGTTGCTTTTCCCCATATTCATATTATACTGTTGGGTCTGATGCGTGAGCCTGTTTTCCAGTATATTTCTGATGGAGATAAATGATGAAATACTCTCGGGATTGACGGAATCGGAAAAGATATTCGAGATATATTCGTCTTCCAGGTCTCGCGTGCCTTTCTGGGCGATAAGGCTTATCCGTGAGAGGGCGCGAATTTTGAGGAGTAACTGAAGTATTTCATTCAATTGTTCCCTGTTCAGGCTGTAATTATAATTGATAATGGCCGAAAGCTTTCCTTCCGACAGTATTTCGGCATAATCGGTAAGTTTGTTTATAATTTTTACCAGTGATGCATGCTCAAGAAAATCGGCAATCTTTGAAAGTGCGCTTGTTTTCTGCTCATCGATGAAGAGATCCTCATCCATAGTCAATTCCCCGGGTACAATTTTTAACACATTGTATGACTTTTCCATGCAATGTAAATAAAAAAAAGGATTCCATGGTCCATTATATGGGAAAGTATGAACAGAATGTCCCCCGTGTATGCGGCAGCAGATTTGGAATAGAGTCAGAAATGTTATTGACTTCCGGTAATTTTAATAGTTAAAATAATATTCCTGAAAAAAAAGTAGGTATATAAAAATGAAAATTTGCAATGACAGCAGCAGAATTATCATCGTTGAAGATGATATGTCAGCGGCAACCATGCTGAAAAAGATACTGGAAAAGTGCGGGCATGAAGTAGTGGCTGTTACCGATACGGGAGAAGACGCTATTGAAAAGTCCTCCAGCCTCAAGCCGGATATTGTGCTCATGGATATCAGTCTCGGCGGCAAAGTGGACGGGGTAGACGCGGCCAGGGAGATTTTCAAACGTTTTGATATACCCTTTATCTACATAACCGGCGGTGTTGATGATGACACATTTGAACGGGCAAAGGAAACCATGCCCTTCGGTTATATATTAAAGCCCTTCAATTATAATATACTGGTCAGCACTATTGAACTGGGTCTGTATAAATTCCGCATTGAGAAAGATCTGCGCGAGAGTGAGAAAAGAAACCAGACCATGCTGTCGGCCATTCCCGATATTATGTTCAATCTCCGGCCCGATGGTTCCTTTCTCAGAAGGGGGGAGGCTGACCTGGCAAAAAACGTCTGGTCCGATGCCATTGCACAGAAAGCCATGCCTTCTATTAAACAGGTGGTTAAAAGCGGAGAGCCCAGGATTGTGGAGTACGCGTCGAAAAAAGGCGGCGTCGTCAAACACCTGGAGGCAAGGATACTGAAGAGTGTGGACGGCTCGGCACTTGTGATTATCCGCGACATAACAGAAAGGAAAAATGCCGAACGGGAGCTCATGGAATACAAAGAGACCCTGGAAAAAAAAGTCGAGGAAAGGACACAGGAACTCTCCAAGATAAATCATAGCCTTCTGGAGCAGATACAACTCCGGCAGCAGTCGGAAGAGAACCTGCGGCTGTTTAGCCTGGCCTTCAACCAGAGCCCCTATTACGCCCTCATCGTGGATAAAAACGGCATGGTTCTCTACGTTAACCAGAAATTTATAGAGCTCTCGGGCTATGATATGGACGAGCTCCTGGGAATGAATGTCCAGGAAGCGGGGAATCCCGTACTGCCGGAACCGGAGTTGTGGCGGAAGATGGCCCAGGGGTCGCGGTGGCATGGCGAGGTCTATGGCCTGGCGAAGGGAGGCTCCCTTTATTACGGGCTGGCATCGGTTTCAGCCCTCCGCGATGAGGAAGGCGAGGCAACGAAGTATGTCATTCTGGCTGAGGACATCACCCGGCAGAAGAAGGAGCAGCTTGAAATCAGCAAAATGCGGGAAATACTGGACAAGAGCCGCGTGGATCAGATCGACATGGACATGGACTGGCGTGACTGGAAAGACAAGATGATGAGCAGAAATATCTCCAGGACCGATAAGTCCCTCTTCAGAAATATCAATAACAGCTTTACCCAGGGAGCGGGATTCGGCGCCCTCATCTCTCTCCTGGAGATGATGAGTTCGTCGGCGGAGCAACGGGGTGATAAGCATCTGGTGGAAAGCAGTATTTTCGAGTTGGTAAAAAGCAACATGGGCATAGCCATGACTGCCTTCAAGATGTTTTCCAATATAGACTGGATAATTACCAATGATTTTCAGCTCGAGAAGGCTACCTTTCATGAGCTCTATGATCTGGTGAATGTTGCCATTGGAGAGGTGAGGGAATACTGCGCCATCAAACAGCAGACCATCATAGTCAGTGACTTTAACTACCAGTACAGTGACCTGAACCTGAACCTGAACCGTGAATACATGTCCAAGGCAATCTACGAGGGACTCATCAACGCCCTGAAATTTTCAAAAAAGAAAACCTATATCACCGTCATCGTTTTTGTCTCGGGAATCAATGTGGAAATCGCCATACTCAACGATCCTGAAAAGGGCGATGAAAATCTCTACGGGATTCCCATCGAATATGAAAAGGTGATCTTTGAACCCTTCTTCCGTCTTTCCAAACTGGTTTTTGAGCAATATAGAACACTTGATTTCGGTCTCGGCCTGACGTTGGTGGAAAAGATAGTCACCAAGCATGGCGGTGAGGTGGTGGCAAGAAATATACTTGACCATTCGGATCTGAAAAGAGAACCTGTTGTCAAGGTAAACCTGACCATATCCCTTCCTATTATACGACAATAAGGGATCCCCTGAATGAGCCATGGTACTAAGTCTCCATAATGTTAAAAAGTATTACCGTATTGCCGGGAAAAAGACAGCTGTCCTCCAGGGGCTTGACCTGTCTCTTGACCGGGGGGAGATTGTTTCCATAACGGGAAAGTCGGGCTGCGGAAAAACCACCATGCTCAATATCATTGCCGGTATCACGCGGGCCAGCAGCGGGGAAATTTATTTCCACGACAGGAAGGCCTGGACTGGCCTTGACAGTATGAATGCCCGGAGGAGGAACCGGGAGATGGGATTTATATTTCAGACCTTCAGGCTCATGCCCCGGGAATCGGTCATGTCCAATGTGCTTCTCCCGGCCAGGATAAAGGGCAGGCTTGACCGCGAAACAAGGGAGTATGCCAGTGAAATCCTGGGCAGGCTGAAGATATATAAATTCCGGGAGAGCGATGTGAGTATTCTGTCAGGCGGGCAGAAACAGCGCGTGGCTATTGCCAGGGCCCTCATAAACAAGCCGTCAATAATTCTCGCCGATGAGCCCACGGCCAATCTTGACAGGGGAACGTCCATCGATATCTTTAATGTGCTTGAATCCATACGCGATGAAGGCCGGGCCGTTCTGATCATTACCCACAAGGATTATATGCACGAGCGTTCAAATCGCGTTTTCACCATGGAAGGAGGATCGCTTCTACCGGTATGATGCAGCGTATCTATCTTATAATCAAGGAACTCCTGAGCGGCAGGTTTATCAGCCTCATCGTGTTCTTCGCCATTACCACGTCGGTTTTCACCGCTGGATTTTTTACTGTCACGGGCAATGCCTTCAACAAGTATATCAATACGCGATTCTCAAGCGCCATTCCTCCCCAGACCATAAAGGTTTCGCCCCCGGAGAGAAAGAACCTGCTGTTCTTTCGTTTCGGCAGAACGGGCGCGCCTTTTCTCAATGACCGGGGCCTGGGGAAAATAAAAAAAATTTCAGGTGTGACGGGGATTTACCCTGTCCTGACGGCGCATGTTCCCATGCAGGCCCGCATATCTCTTTTCGGCCTGAACTACCAGACCGACCTGCTGGCCCTGGGAGTGCCCTATGCCCTTGTAAAGGATGATATGCCTTTGGCCGGGGACAGGGCCCTGTGGAACCGGAAACTTTTTGATGTGGAAATTCCCGTGCTCCTGTCCGACAGCATACTGCAGGCCTACAATGACGGTATGGCTGAACCAAACGGCCTTCCGAGAATCAGCCGGGAACAGGCCATGGGGCTCCGGTTCAATCTCTATTTCGGACAGTCCAGCATCCGCCGCCTGGAAAAACCCGTGTCGCTTTCAGCCAAGGTTGCGGGATTCACCGGTTCGATGAATACCCTGGCCCTTATCCTTCCCCTGCAGGCTGTCAGGCACTATAATAATCATTTTGCCGAAGATAAAGAAAGGGACCGGGAATATCTCTATGCCTTTGTAAAGACCCGCGACCATGCATCACTTCTCTCCGCTTCGTCGCAGCTGAAAAAGATGGGGTACAATGTTGAAACGGAGCGTAACATATCACAGCAGATAGTGAACCTGAAGAACAACGTACAGGCTGTTATCGATATTCTGTTATACCTTATACTGGGCCTGGCAGCCCTGGCCGTATCTTTTTCCACCATGATTGCCGTCATGAACCGCATCGAGTATTATCGGATAATGCGCATCGTGGGGGCATCGAAGATATTCATAACGGCTACTATTCTCATCAAGTATCTGGTCCTGGGCGGAGCCGGAGCATGGTGCGGAATTACGCTTCTGAAAACACTGGGAGCCATGGTAACGGCGGGCATCCCTCTTCCCGGGCTTTCCATAACGTTTATGCTTGACAGGGACACCCTGAACCGGGCGGTCATGGCCGGCACGCTCATCCCGGTGCTCTCCACAATTCCGGCACTGGTGCGTCTTTATGCCGTGGCTTTGAGCAGGGATTGAGTGGCTCCCGTATCGTGGAGGATGTGCAGGGCAGGTGCGACGGGCTGTTGAAAAATTGCCTGACTAAAAAATAATACCGGGAGGAAATATCCTGCTGATAATCCAGACCCATACGGTATCCGCGCCGGTGGACAAAACACGCTTCAGCGATTATGCCGTGGACCTCTTCAGCCATATCTATTCGCGCAAGAGGGTGAAGAATGCAATCAAAAGCGGCAATCTTCTCCTGAACGGTGAACCGGCGGAAACGGGACGCTGGGTTAAAACCGGCGACAGAATCGATCTTGTGGATCATGAGAAAAAAGCACCGAAGTCCTATAATATGGAAATCGATGTCGTGTACGAGGATGATCATCTCGCCGTGGTGCATAAACCTGCGGGAATCGTCGTCAACGGAAACCGCTTCAGGACACTGGAAAATGCCCTGCAGGAAAATATGAAAAAATCTCCTCTGGAAGACGCGCTGCAGTGGCCCAGACCCGTGCATCGTCTCGACTCGTCCACGAGCGGCCTGCTCCTGGTGGCGAAAACCGCCAGGGCCAGTACTGATCTTGGCAGGCAGTTCGCGGAACGAACCATCCATAAAATCTACCGGGCCGTTGTCGTCGGTACGATGCCGCAGCAGGGCGTTATTGATGAAAGTATTGATAACCAGAGCGCCGTAACGGCTTACACGCTGATAAAGACCGTCCCCTCGCTGAGAAATGAATCCCTTTCCCTGGTGGAGCTTTATCCCGAAACGGGCCGGACGCATCAGCTGCGCATCCATCTCAGCCGGGCCGGACACCCCATCATGGGCGACAGGATATACGGCCGGGAGGGCAAGACCCTGCTTCACAAGGGCCTTTTCCTCGCAGCCGTGGGTCTTGGTTTCACGCATCCCGTTACCCGGGAACAGCTTGCTATCCGCGTGAATGAGCCGGGGAAATTCAATTCCCTGCTGGAGCGCGAGGAAAAGCGGTGGAGAAAGTATACTGTATGAAGGCTGATTCAGAGAACCATGGAAGACAATGAATTAAAACTGGCAGAGTCGGTTCTGGATGCAGGCCATCCGCCGCTTCATTTTCCATCCAGGCTTGAAAAGGAATATATTCGATATCACGCCGGAAACAGGCTCATCATATCCCCGCTCCTGCTTTTTTCCGGACTGGCCGTTTTTATCCTGTTTGTCGTTCTTGACTTTCTTGTCTTTCCCTTCAGTTCAGCGGTGTTGGCCTGGATCATCAGGGGTGTAACAGCCGTCATTGTCCTTTCCGTCATTTTTTTGTACCGCTTCGTGCTGAAGCGACAAATGGGCCATATAATCATCGCGGGATCAATGATCTTCGTTAATACGGCTGTTGTGTGTATCGATGTCCTGGGTGTCAACAGCGCCGGTTATGTGCTGGCCCCGGGTTCGCTTTTCGTCATAATCGGGGCCTGTACTTTGATACGATTTCCCTTCTGGGTGTCCCTGAGAGTAATCGGTATTATGGTGTTGACGCAGATGGCCGGCCTGATCATTTTTACCGGGCTCGGGATAATTGATCTGTTGTACAACCTGTTTTTTTTCGGCTTTATCATTATCATGCTTCTTTTTTTAAATTATAGCGTGGATATGGACAGCAGGAGAATTTTTCTGTTCAATATGTTCAGGAAAAAATATGAGAAGTCCGGTCTGAAGAACGATGACCGGGAAAATTATGCCCGGCTTCTTTATGAATATATGCGTGAAGAAAAGCCCTATCTTGATCCGGAACTGCGCATCGACGATGTCGCGGCTGCTCTTGAGGTGAAACGGCATTATCTTACGCAGATAATCAGCGAAAAATACAGCATGAATTTTTACAGCTACATAAACGGGTTCCGTGTTGAAGAGGCTAAAAAAATTTTATCACGGAATAATAATGATGATGATATAAACCTCCTCAGGATCGCCTTTGACACGGGATTCAATTCCAAATCCACCTTTAACCGGACTTTCAAAAGCATCACCGGCATGACCCCTTCGGAATTCAGAAAAATGCCCCGGTAGAGAAGGCATATCCCTCTCTATCTTGAGGATATGCTTTGCCTGCCATAAAAAATCAGTCCGGGCGGAATAAAGAGGTGTCATCTTAGCGGATAGGTCGATTTATTCTAAGAAAAAAGCTTACTATTGGCATATAATGATGTATGTCAGGAGGATAGTGATGAAAAAAATACTTTTGGGTCTCCTTCTTGCGGCTGCTACCATCGTCATAGCCTGTGAAGATACGGAAACCATGGGTGTTTCGGGCAGTTATTTCAAGGATGCGGCGGGCGGCGTTATTACCTTCCGCGGTGTCAATATGGCCGGTAATTCAAAGGTGCCTGATTTTATGCCTATAAAGAGTCCCGAGGTACTGGACCCCCTTCCCGGCTGGGGAATAAACGTCATCAGGTTCCTCTTTACCTGGGAAGCCTACGAGCCTGAGACAGGCGAATATAACAGTGAATATATGAAATACTACAAAAATGTCATAGACTGGGCCTGGGAGCGCGGCATCTATGTGATCGTCGATTTTCACCAGGACGCCTTTTCCCGATTTCAGATACACGGATGCGGCGAGGGATTCCCGGAATGGGCCATTCCGCCGGAGGTCAGTAAGGATACTCCCTGCAACGATTCAAGCTGTAAAATATGGGGAGCCGAAATGATCTGGGATTTTGATATGCACACGTGCTGGAACCGGTTTTACCTTGATAAATACGGCGTACGGACCAGCTTTCTTGAAATGGTTGACAGTGTTTCCACCGAGTTCGGCGATCATCCCGGCGTTCTGGGCTATGATCTCCTCAATGAACCATGGGGTGATGAGATCGATGAAATTGCGGTCCTTTATGAAGATGAGGCGGAAATAATCCGCGGGAATGATCCCGATTCGATTCTTTTCCTCTGCCCCCACGCGCTCATCAGTGCCGGGAACACATCGGAACTGCCGGCCATGTCTTTCGGCAATTACGCTTACGCACCCCATTACTATGACGGATCCATCATCACTATCAACATGTGGCTGGGTACTTCGCCTGATGCGTCCCTGGACAAGCAGAAGAAAAAGGCCGACGCGTGGAACGTTCCCATCTTCTGGGGAGAATTCGGTGTCAATGCCACGGCTCTGGGCGGAGCGGCCTATATGGATCTCTTCTATGCCTGGCTGGACAAATACCATGTCTCGGGAACCCAGTGGAACTATACGCCGGGATGGACGCCGGAAAAATATGACGGTCACAATGATGAAAATCTGAGTATCGTGGACGACAAGGGAGAGCTTCGGGCCAATTACCGCATACGTCCCTACGCGAACCGTGTAGCCGGAACACCGGTAAAGTTTCAGGTTGACAGGAAGGATTCGGGTGCCCTGAAGGTATTTATGGAATGGGATCATGACAGCAGTATCGGGGAGACGAAGATTTTCCTCCCCCGTGAGGCCCTTTTCGGCGATGTCGGGTATAGCGTGGCAACATCGGGAAGCTATCTCTCCTATACCTATGATGACGCCGGGTTATATCTGCTTATTACGTCACCCGTATCGGAAAGAAAGAGCATCACCATCACATCGGATAATTATTGATACGGAGATATGGGGTATGAAAATATTAATTCAGATCGTCACCGTCATGGTTATAGGTGCCGGCTTTTTCTGGGGCGGATTCCCCGCGGCCCTGGCTTTTAAATTTCCCGTTGTTGTCGCGGGGATAGTAACAGCCGCCGGAGCGGAAGTGGCGGTTCTTATCATTGTACTCGCCGGCAGGCATCTTCAAGCCTTTATCCAGAGAAAGTTTCCGGCCTGGCTTGAGAAGACTGAAAAAGGAAAGGCGGGGAAGATATGGCAGAAATACGGTATGCCGGGCCTGGGACTTATTTCGCCCGTTCTTCCCGGCGCTCCCCAGGCCGCCCTTATCGGTCTCGTGTTGAGCGCCAGTCCGCAGCGGGTAATTCTGTGGGTGTCCCTGGGGATTCTTTTCTGGAGCGTGGCCGTAACTGCGGGACTTATACTGGGCATTGAAGTTATAGCGAAGTTTATACAATAACAGGATGAAGATGATCATGAATTTGAAAGCCATACCTTCTATTATGCCCAACTCACAGGCGGTCTTGCGAATCTCGAATCGGGGAAAAGGCGTCTTGCTCCTCCATGGTTTCAAGGGATCGCCTTTTGAGATGAAATACCTCGGAGAAAAACTATCAAAGCAGGGATATTCAATTTCCATTCCGCGCCTTCCGGGTCATGGTACTTCCATAGCTGATATGACGCGCAACACGGGCCGGGACTGGCAGATATCGGCGCGCGAGGCTCTTGTGGAACTGAAGAGCTATTGCAGCGAGGTATCGGTAGTCGGGTTGTCCATGGGCGGTATCCTGGCCATTCTTCTGGCAAGGGAATACACGGTAAAAAAACTGGCCCTGCTTTCGGTACCCTGTTCCATAAAAGAAAAAAGCATATACCTGGCCCCCTTTGCCGGTCTCTTCAAGGACATACTTCCCGGCGAGGACATCACGAAGGGGCTGGCGTCCGAAGAAGCCCGGCGGATTCATGAATCCTACAGTTCCGGTATTCCCGTAAAGCAGTCATGGCACCTTTTCAGACTGATTAACCGGGGCATGAAGGCACTGCGCGGCCTTGACTCTGATATTCTTCTCATGCAATCACGGAAAGACCGGATCATCCCGCCGCATTCCATGGACTATATTTACAATGCCGTCTCTTCGCGGAGTAAAGAAAAAATATTTCTTGGTAAGAGCGATCATGCTATAACCGCCGATCTGGAAAAGGAATTCGTGGCACAGCAGGTGACGGCTTTTCTCGGCCGGTAATTATAGGCCCGGGCAGGGGAGTCCGGAGGAGGATCATCATGCCGCGTTCTGCGGCACCCGGACTCTTGAAGCTGAAAAGAAATTGACCACGGCGATTATCGCGCCCAGGATGAAGACATACTGGTATCCCAGTTTCGACCAGATGAGCCCGCTTACCAGGGCTATGCTGATGGAAAAGATATGGTCGATACTCACGCCCATGGTGAGAGTGGGATTCACATCGGAGGGCTTAACGGCGATTTTTTTAAGATAGGTGGACCTGGCCATAGTGACATACATGAGGAGCTGGTCCGCGATGAAGCAAACCGATGCGATGATAAATGCCGTTGTCTCGGAGAAAATGATCTTTGCGAAGCCGTATCCCATGCAGACAAAAACCAGCAGCACCGCCTCCATCATCAGAACACGGCGTTCCCCGAAACGGTCTATTGCCCGTCCCAGGAGGGGATTGAATACTATCCCTACGATTCCACCTATGGTCATGAGGGTGGCCACGATTGAAGTACTTTTCCCGTATACCGTCACCAGTACCCACGGCGCGAAGGTGATGAAGAGTTGCTTGCGCGTACCATAGAGGATGTTGAGCCAGTAAAAGAGTCCGTATTCCCTGCGCAGGATGAATTTGCTTTTCGCGCTCTGCTTTTCATCGGGCTTGAGCGAATAGAGCAGGACCGATGAAACGAGAAGGCCCGCCGCTGCGATGGTGAAGGAAAGGGAAAAATTAAAATTAAAGAACCTGAATCCAATAAATATGATAAAGCTGCCTGTTATGGCGGCCAGGTTTGACACGGCGCTGAATTGACCCAACCGTTTCCCCGTTTTTCCCCCGTGGGCGAACTCCATGCCGATGCTCTGCATGAGGGGAAGAAACAGGTGCTGCCCCATGCTGAAGACAAAAAGCCAGATAAGCATGATGGGATAGGAGGAAGAAAAATGTCCTATGAGCAGGACTCCCAGGGCGGCCAGGAGGTGTGACAGTGCCGCAAGCCGTCGTCCCGGGAGGAAGAAGAGCAGCAAAGATACGAAAACCACGAGAAAACCGGGCATCTCCCGGGGCAGCTCCAGGACACCCCGTTCCAGGTTTCCCATATTGAAGGATTCGCTGAGGAAGTTGTTGAAGATGGTGTTGAAAATGGCGATGGAAAAACCGAAGAGCGCCACGGAAAGGGCGAATCGCGCGAGACCCTGTGGTCTCCGGGAAAACCTGTGCCGGAATGAATCGTATGTTTTCATTTATTTTTCTCTGGTCATCGGTATTTTGGATGCAATCCAATTGACTATCGCGGATAAATGCAATCTTTTTTCCGTAAATATTGAAGGCAGGGGAATTTTCATCTTTTTTTCTTAATATACCGGCCAGATGGGGAAAAATTTTATCATGGTAGTTGACTCTTGCCCGGTTTTTGATTATATTCCTTCGATTTTTATATAAATAAAAAGGAGAAGAGTATGGCTAAGGTCAAATGTGTTCACTGTCATGAACTGGTTTTTGAAATGGCGCCGGAATGCCCTCATTGCGGTCGTCCCGTGGCGAACAGGGATGCCCCGGTAAATGTGCCCCCCATGTCGAGGAAGTGGGATAAAAAACATATGAAAAAAACGAGCCCCGTTGTGATTTTTCTTTCCATCGTCGCTTTCCTGCTCATGGTAGCCGCTGTTGTGTATATCACGTTTTTTCATTCGAACAGATCTGCAAGCCAAACAGGGTATTATCATCCTGCATTGAGCACCAATACGGTGAATTTTTCCCCGACATCGGATAAAAAATGTTGTCCTTAAATGCCGACGCCATATAGTATTGATACCTGAGACCGGGAGCTTCGTTTGATGACCTGCCGGCTCAGTATCATACGTTGTGCCGGAGGCCTCATGAAACGTTTTTTTGAATCATACTTTCATCTTTCAGAGCGCGGCACCGATGTAAAAACCGAAATCATTGCCGGTGTTACGACATTTCTCACCATGATGTATATTGTGCCCCTGAACGGTATCATCATGAAAGACGCCGGTATGCCCATTGAAGCCGTCATCACGGCCACGGCCCTCATCTCCATGTCGGCCACCATGTTCAATGGATTCTGGTCCAATACGCCCATTGCCATGTCCGTGGGCCTGGGACTCAACAGCTACTTCACCTATGCCCTGGTGCTGGGGGAGAAACTTCCCTGGCAGACCGTTCTGGGAATTGTTTTTCTCTCGGGCGCCCTGTTTCTTGTTCTTACCGTTACGCGGGTAAGGCGCCTTATAATCGAATCTATTTCAGCCGAGTTCAAAATTGCCGTTTCGGCCGGCATCGGCATTTTTATCGCCTTCATCGGCTTGAAGCAGATGGGGATCATCGCTGCTCATCCCGTGACATACCTGACACTGGGGAATCTCTCGGATAAAAACGTTCTTCTGGGCGTGACCGGTATTTTTCTCATCACGGCCCTGATTCTCCGGCGGGTCAGGGGCGCCTTTATTATCGGCATTGCCCTTACCTCCATGGCAGGATATGCGGCAGGTGTATCGGCCCTGCCGGCTTCCTTTACATCGATGCCCGCTTCCATAGCTCCTTTATTTTTAAAGCTTGATATTGCCGCGGCACTGACACCTGCCCTTATCGCTCCCATCATCACCTTCATGCTCACGGACCTTTTTGACAGCCTGGGTACCCTTGCCGGTGTGGGATACCGGGCCGGTATTTTTGATGACAGCGATTCGCGGCCTATCCAGAAAACCCTGGAGGCCGATGCGGCGGCAACGGTTTTTGGATCGCTCCTGGGACTCTCCACTACGACCAGTTTTATCGAAAGTGCGTCGGGAGTCGAGGAGGGGGGAAGAACCGGGCTTACTGCCGTGGTCACGGGCCTCCTCTTTATCCTGACACTGTTTATGCTTCCCCTTTTCACCGCCATTCCGGCCAATGCCATATATCCCGTGCTGGTCATGGTGGGCGTCTTCATGTTTGCCGATCTGAAGAAAATAAATTTCGGCGATTTTGAAACGGCCCTGCCGTCCTTTCTCATTATTGTGATGATGCCCCTGACTTTTTCAATTACGAAGGGACTGGCCGCCGGTTTTATAGCCCATGTCTTTATTAAGCTGGTGACGGGGAAATTCCGCGAACTCAATGCCGTGATAATTATCCTGGCAATGATATCGGTGCTGGCCTTTGTGCTCGATTGAGAGTGGAAAAATCATAGAAAAGAATTAAAAATATTGAAAAAATAGATATTATAATCATACTTGTCCCTGGAGATCAATGGGGGGACAGGATATGAATGTGGACAGGACCATCTATTTTGATAATGCGGCTACATCATTCCCCAAACCGGAAGCGGTTACAACTGCCGTAACGAACTACATGACGGTTGCGGGAGGCAATCCCGGCCGTTCAGGACACCGGCTGTCCATTGAGGCCGGTGAAATTGTTTTTTCAGCGCGTCAGGCCATGGCCGATCTTTTCGGGGTCGCCAATCCCATGCGTGTCATATGCGCTTTTAACGCCACTGATGCCATCAATCAGGCCATCCAGGGTGTGCTGCGGCAGGGAGACCATGTTGTCACCACTTCCATGGAGCACAACAGCACGGCCCGTCCCCTGAAGGAACTGGAAAAGAGCGGCCTCATCTCTCTCTCCGTTGTTCGATGCGGCACCGGCGGCCACATGGATATTCATGATATGACCGACGCCATAACGGCGAAAACGCGTATGGTCGTGGTGAACCACGGGTCCAATGCTTTCGGAACAGTGCAGCCTATAGGGGAGATGGGCCGGATATGCAGGGAAAGGGAAATTGTCTTTTTAGTTGACGCAGCCCAGACCGCGGGGATTGTCCCCATAAACATGAAGGATGACGGTATCGATCTTCTTGCCGTGGCCGGGCATAAGGGACTCTACGGTCCCACAGGCACGGGGGCCCTTATTATCGCCGATGATTTTGATCATACCGTCATCAAGCCCCTCAGATACGGCGGGACAGGCAGCTTTTCCGATCGGATAGAGCAGCCAGGTTTTCTGCCCGATTGCTTCGAGAGCGGCACCCTCAACACGGCCGGTCTGGCGGGTCTTGCGGCCGGTCTGGATTTCCTGGCAGGATATAAGGGAGGACTTCGGGGGATCATGGAACATAAGAAAAAACTTGTGCATCATTTCCTGGAGCGTGCCGCTAAAAATGTGGCGGGATTCACAGGGTATGTTTCCCCCGATGATATCATAACCGGTGTGGTATCATTTAACCTGCAGGGGAGAAGTTCCTCCGAGGTGGCCCAGTTTTTATCCGACGATTATAACATCATGTGCCGCGCCGGGCTGCACTGTGCTCCCCTTGCCCATGAGACCATGGGCACGTTTCCGGCCGGAACCGTTCGTTTCGGCTTCGGGCTCTTCAATACCACGGACGAGATAGACACGGCTATTGAGGCCCTGAACAGACTCGGACTCAGTTGATCTCCCCGCTGTTTATCATATCGAAATCGGACAGTATTTTCTCATTCCTTTGAGGAATAAAACGGCTAACGGCCGTCATAACGATGATATTGGACGCGAAACCGGGCACAATTTCATACATGAAACCGCCCAGCCCGTTGCTTTTCCACAGGACCAGCGTTATCGTGCCCGTTATCATTCCTGCCAGGGCCGCCTGCCACGATGTTTTTCGTGAAAAGAGGGCGAAGAGGACCAGTGGACCAAAGGCGGCCCCGAAACCTCCCCAGGCATAGGCCACCAGCCCCAGTACCGTGTTGTCGGGATTCATGGCCAGGAGCAGTGCTATCACTGAAATAATGATAACGCATATACGGCCCATGAAGACCAGTTCTCTCTGCGATGCGTTATTTCGTATAACCTTGTCATAGAAATCCTCGGTCAGGGCCGATGATGAGACGAGGAGCTGAGAGTCTATGGTGGACATGATGGCCGAGAGAATGGCGGCCAGCATGATGCCCGCGGTCCAGGGATTGAAAATTTCAGCGATCATGTAAATGAAAACCTTTTCCTCCTCGCCGCCGCTGAGATCAGGGAACATTGCAATGGCGATGAATCCCACGGCCACGGCCCCGGATAGTGAAAGAATAACCCATATGATTGCGATGAACATGGACCTTGGCAGGTCCCGGGCCGAACGGATTCCCATAAACCGGGCCAGTATATGGGGTTGACCGAAATAGCCAAGTCCCCATGCGGCCGCGGAAAAAACTGTGAGGAGTGAAAACCTGCTGCCGAATAATTCCCGCGGAATGTTTTTCACCGTCATTGCCCCGGTGATGGCATCGGTACCGCCCAGGGAACTGATCGCTGCGAGGGGAACCACCACTATGGCCATAACCATGAGTGATCCCTGGACAAGGTCAGTCCATGACACGGCGAGGAATCCGCCCAGGAACGTGTAGGCAATGATGACAATTCCTCCTGTCAGCACGGCCAACCGGTAATTCATGTTGAAAATTGACTCAAATAGTTTACCCGAGGCAACAAGACCCGAGGATGTATAGATAGTAAAAAATATAAGCGTGATGACAGCCGACAGTATCCGCAGAAGGCCCGTGGGGTCCCCGAACCTGCTTTCAAAGAAGGATGGGAGCGTCAGGGAGTTGTATAATTGTGTGTAAATCCTCAGACGGCGGGCCACAAACTGCCAGTTGAAAACCGTACCGATGAAGAGTCCCAGGGCGATCCACAGCGCGGTTACCCCGCCCAGGTAGATGGCGCCGGGGAGGCCCATGAGGAGCCAGCCGCTCATGTCGCTGGCCTGGGCTGAAAAGGCCGTAACCCATACGCCGAGGCTCCTGCCTCCCAGGAGGTAATCTTCCAGGTTTGCGGTACGGCGGTAAAAATAGAGCCCCATGCCCAGCAGTAGTATAAAATAGAGAATGAATGTGGCCAAAGCGGATGGTGATATCATGGCGGTTCCTCTGTCTCTTGCAGCCTGTACGGAGATTATGCTGTTATTCTTTAAGAACATTTTTCATTCTTCCCCGGCAATGTCAAAAAAAAATTAAATTTTTCAATTGACGACTTTTCCGGAAGGGCATTGTAATCAAAGCTGATAATTCCCTGCAGGGAATGAATAAACAGCAATCAAAGCATATGTTTCTGTGCATATTTCATCTGATAGTCCGGAGCTGGATATGAGACACCGTCTGATAACTGCATATTTTATCATACTCGTGGGGGTTACCTCCATCCCCTTTTATATTCTTAATCTGATTTTAAGGATACTCACGGGTTTCTTTGACAGAAAGCTGCAGATAATCCACATGGTGACCTGCTTCTGGGGATCCCTTTATACATACCTTATGCCCATGTGGAAAATCAGGACTTCGGGTCGGGAAAATATCCGCCGCAATGCCTGCTATATGGTGGTATGCAATCATCAGTCGCAGCTTGATATACTGGTGGCCTTCAGGCTCTATTTCCATTACAAATTTGTTTCCAAGGCGGAAATATTCAGGGTCCCTCTCATCGGGTGGAACATGGTTCTGAACCGCTATATCAGGCTGAACAGGGGGGACAAGTCGAGCGTTGAAAAAATGATGCAGGACTGTGAGCGAACGCTCGACGAGGGAAGCTCGGTCTTTTTCTTTCCCGAAGGCACACGGTCAAAGGACGGCAAGATTAAGGATTTTAAGACCGGCGCCTTCATCCTTGCGAAAAAAAAGAAAGTTCCCATACTGCCCATCGTGGTGAGGGGAACCGGTGAGGCCCTGCCCAAGTATGTAATGAAAACCGAAGGGGTTCACCAGATCCGCATGCGCGTGCTGCCCGAAATACCCTATGAGCAGTTTGAAAACCTTACATTGGAAGAAACAATTTCCCGGGTGAGAGATGTCATGATACAGGGGCTTGCAAATCTTGAGGAAGATTTTACAAAGGAGAGACCATGAAAGAAAAAGTGTTCTTCATACCGGTAAAAGACAACGAGTCTGATTCTGCCGTTGCACAACGGGTAAGGAACTGCCTGTCCGAAAAAATGCTCTTGGATCATGTAAAAGACCGCGACATGGTGGCTATTAAAACACATTTTGGTGAGACGGCAAAATCGGGTTATGCCCGTCCGGAACTTATAAAGACCCTGGGCGGGATTGTTACTGAAAAAAAAGGCCTTCCCTTTCTGACCGAGACGTCGACTCTGTACAAGGGAAACAGAAACAACGCCGTTGAACACATCATGCTGGCTCATCGGCACGGATTCGGTTATGAAAACACGGGCCTTCCAATAATCATGGCTGACGGTCTGCTGGGCGATCAGGAAACGGAAGTGTCAGTCGGGGGGCGTCTCCATGAATCGGTACATGTGGCCGCCCTGGTCTCCAGAGTACAGTCCATGATTGTGGTTTCCCATTTTACCGGGCACCTGGCTGCCGGTTTCGGCGCCGCGCTCAAAAATATCGGAATGGGGCTTGCCAGCCGCAAGGGAAAGCTTAACCAGCATTCCACGGCGAAACCTTCCATTAAATCAAAAAAATGTACGCAATGCGGCGTCTGCATCACATGGTGCCCGGAATCGGCCATAACCATGGGTGATGACAGCGCTGTGATAGATAAAGTGAAATGCATCGGCTGCGGTGAGTGCCTGGCAGTGTGCCGCTTCGACGCCGTGGGTTACAACTGGGCAGTCACCTACGAAGACCTCCAGAAGAAGGTTGTGGAACATGCCCTGGGTGTTGTCCGGGCATGTCCCGGTAAAATACTTTTTGTCAATGTGCTTACCCGGATGTCGAAAGACTGTGACTGTATGGACAGCTTCGAGAAAATGCTTCCCGATATCGGTATCCTCATATCATTCGACCCTGTTGCCGTGGATGCCGCGTCGCTGGACCTGGTGGAAGACCGCGGCGGCAGGAGCCTGTCCGATATGGCCTATAATATTCCGTACCGCTGCCAGATCGATCATGCCCGGGATATCTCCTTCGGAAATCCCGATTACGAACTGGTGCGATACTGATCTTTTTTTAATTGCATTTCTTCCCTTTATCAGGTAACTTCTATATTAATATTGCCACAGAAATTTCGTGAATACTTGGAAGAAAGAGTTGCCGCCGAGTCACAAAGTATACGGAGATTTTGGCTGATATGAAGATCGAAGTGAACCTTATGCTCTGTGAACTCCGTGTCTCCGGCGAGTGAATACGAGGGGGTGGTGAAATTGTGTAAATATTTCGTCGCCCCGCTGATTTTCTGAAGAATACATGTAAAAGGAGAAGCGAATATCATGGATTTCAACCTGAGCCTGGGGGCCTTCAACGATACCAAGCAGTTTGTTTCTATGGACCCGTCAGTAGTGTATGATATAATCATCCTGGGGGGCGGTCCTGCCGGTCTTACGGCAGCGGTGTACTGTATGCGCAAGGGCCTGAAGACCGGCATTATCATCAGGGATCTGGGGGGACAGGTTGCCGAGACTGCTGGCGTGGAAAATTACATGGGATACCGGTACATCAGCGGTGTTGAACTGGTCGACAAGTTCCAGGGACAGGTGCAGGAGTTCAGCATCGGCTTCGAGACGGGTGCAACCGTTCAGTCCCTGGAAGGGGGACCCGTGAAAAAGATACACCTGGAAGACGGCCGCCTGTTTCAGGCGAAAGCGGTTATTGTCACGACGGGAAAATCATGGCGCAGGCTCGGTGTTCCCGGCGAAAAGGAATTTACGGGTCGTGGCGTGGCGTATTGCACAACCTGTGACGCGCCTTTTTTTGCCGGAAAAAAGGTCGTGGTGGTGGGAGGCGGCAACAGCGGCATTGAAGCGGCCATCGATCTGGCCAGGGTTGCCACCCATGTCACCATTGTTCAGTTTCTTGATACTCTCACGGGGGATAAGATTCTCATTGAAAGGTTGAATGAATTCTCAAACGTTGATATTATCTATGAGCATGAGGTGACGGAAATAAAGGGAGACGCAAGCGTTAATACGGTTGTTGTGCGGAAAAGGAAGAGCGGAGCCGGGAAGGATATAAATGCCGACGGTATTTTTGTTGAAATCGGACTCATCCCCAACAGCGGATTTCTGAAAGGAACAGTGGAGCTCAATGAAGCGGGCGAGATCAGCATTGACTGCGCCTGCCGGACCAGTGTTCCCGGAATATTCGCCGCCGGGGATGTGACATCGGTCCCCTTCAAGCAGATTATCATCGCCGCCGGCGAGGGGGCCAAGGCGGCCCTGTCGGCCTGCGATTATGTTTTGAAAGGGGAATAAGCGTATTTCATGATGATGAAAAGGCGCTATCATGGAAAAAATGAAAAGTAACGGGAGGTTCCACCATGGCATTATTCGATCAGAAAATTCAGGATCAGCTGAAACAGGTTCTCGGACAGATGAAGGAACGGGTCAACCTGGTTTTTGTGACGCAGGAATTCGAATGCGGTTCCTGCAGCGACACCCGGCAGTTTGTCGAGGAAATCACAGGTCTTTCCGATAAGCTGAGCCTCACCGTATATGATTTCCAGAAGGATGGGGATAAAGTGAAGTCCTACGGTGTTGATAAGATCCCGGCTATTGTTCTTCTCGATGCTGATAATAAGGATAGAGGCATCCGGTTTTATGGACTGCCTGGCGGTTACGAGATCAATTCCTTCATGCAGAGTATACTTGAGGTGTCGGGCCACGGTGAAGAACTTCCCGTGGGAATAAAAGACCGCATAGGGAAAATCAAGAAAGATATTCATATCCAGGTCTTCGTATCACTGGGATGTCCCTACTGCCCCAATGCCGTGAGCACAGCACACCGGCTTGCCCTGGAGAACGATAAAATAACGGCCGATATGGTGGAGGCATCAACCTTTCCACATCTGGCCAATAAATACAATGTCTCCGGTGTGCCGAAGATCATTATCAACGAAACACATGAACTGACCGGGGCACATCCTGTCGCCGGTTTTCTCGATGAGATTGAGAAGATATAATAACTAAATTATTGCAATAGAAAGAAAAGCCCCTGATGAAAGGGGCTTTTCTTTTTGCTCCATTCTATTAAAAAAATCTGAACCATGTTTACCTCTATTGACATCTACCGGTGTGTATGGGACAATTCTAATAGAAGTTATTTATACTGTAAATTGCATGTATTTCACAATGACATATATGAAAAAGGTGATATGAAATCAGTCCATGGGAAAATAGTATTTTTTACTACGATCTTTCTCATTTCAATTGCCGGATATGCAGAAAGATTATCCGTGGAAACGATTCTGCTTGATGAAACATTTTCCTTTATAAATATCACTCCTAAAATCCGCTACTTTGAGGACCATGGCGGGACCCTTACAATTGATGATATTACGGCCCGAAACAAGGACTGGCGGGCATTAAATGTAAACACCACCCGTTTCGGTTATTCCCGTTCAGCCTTTTGGTACACCTTTACGCTCGAAAACCGAATGCCCCGGGACGGGGGTATCTATCTTGAGATTGATTTCCCCACTGTTGATTACATCGATCTGTATATTCCCGACGGAAAAGGGGGCTGGATTCATAAAGAGGCGGGAGATATGATCCCATTCAAAAACAGGGACATTCCCGACAGGAATTTTGTTTTTACCATTCCCGAGAATAAAACATATCAGAGCATATATGTGCGCATACAAACTCTTGGCTCTCATAAATATTCCTTCCTCCTGAAGACGCCGGAATTTTATCTGGACACACTGGGTAAAATACTATCGGTATACTGGATAGTCTGGGGATGGTTTCTATTACTTGTTCTGTATAATATTTTCATTTATTTTTCAACACAGGAACGGATCTATTTGCTTTTTATTATCCCTGCCTCGGTCACAGGCATGGAGCAGTTCATCATTAGGGGATTCGGAGCCCAGTATTTATTTCCGTCAGGCGGTAAATGGATCAATATCACCATGCCTTTTTTATGGGCTGTGATGATTTTTTCCGGGACTCAGTTTTACCGGCTATTTCTGGGGAGTAAAAAACTTTTTCCAAAAATGGACAGGCTCATTGTATGGATAATACAGATCCCTGCCTTTGTGATGATGATACTGTCACTATTCCTTCCCGTGGATATCATAATGCAAGCCGTATTATATATCTTTCTGCTGGAAATACTGTTGATAGTAATAATCATGGTAAGGGCCGCTTTAAAAAAAGTCAGGCAGGCTTATTTCTTAATGGCCGGATTTGTACCGATTTTCGTTATCAGCATACATGGTATTTTATTAACTTTAGGATTCACAGAAGGCAATTTTTTAAAGCTTTACGGTATTGAATTCACCCTTTCAGGGGTAATATTTTTTTCCTCCCTGGGTCTGGCTGATAAATTGAACATATTGAAAAAAAATCTGGAAAAATCGGAGGCCCAGGTCAGGGAGCAGAACAGTGAACTCATGGCAGCAAACGAGGAACTGGTAGCTACGAACGAGGAATTCGAGGCACAGAACGAGGAGCTGATGACTGCCTACCGAAGCCTTGAAGCTGAAGAGCAACGTTTCAGTGAAATGACCGGCATGCTCCCTCAGGCGGTATATGAAATGGAATTAAATGGTAAGCTGACGTATGTCAACGAGTTCGGTTTTGACATGACGGGTTATACATCCGATGATTTGAAGCGGGGCATGAATGCCTTGGATCTGCTGGTTCCGGAAGATAGAGAAAAAGCCGCTGAAAATTTTATCAGCATACTTGCCAACAGCGATGTGCATCCCCATGACTACACGGTTATGCGCAGGGACGGTACAACCATTCCGGTCCTTATCTATACACGCACCATTATGCGTGATGGCAGTCAAAAGGGTTTCCGGGGCGTCATCATCGACATCACGGAAAGAAAAAGGGCCGAGGCCGTGCTGATCCAGAATGAGAAAATGATGACAGTAGGCGGCCTGGCCGCAGGTATGGCCCATGAGATCAACAACCCGCTGGGGATTATTCTCCAGGGTGTGCAGAATACTATTCGCCGTTTTTCCCCGGAGCAGGAAACGAACAGGAATATCGCCGAAGAGATGGGCCTTGACCTGGTTCTTGTAAATCGTTACATGGAGGAGAGAAGGATCGCCTATTATCTCAGGAGCATTGAGGAGGCGGGGAACCGGGCCGGAGATATCATTGCCAATATGCTTAATTTCAGCCGGAGGAGCCGCCAGGAATTTTATTTATGTAATATCCATAGCCTGATCGATGAGGCCATATCCCTGGCAGAAAAGGACTATGATCTGAAGAAAAAATATGACTTCCGGCATATAGAGATAGTGCGTAATTATTTTGAGGGACTTCCAAAACTGGAGATCCAGAAAACGGAGATGGAGCAGGTTTTGCTCAACCTGCTGAAAAACTCGGCTCAGGCCATGGGCGGCATGGCTGAGGATAGAGGGCGTCCCCGTATCACTATCTCTACGGCATTGTCGGGGGACAGAGCTGTCATAACCATCGCAGATAACGGACCCGGTATGGATGAGGATATGTCCCGTCATGTTTTTGAACCTTTCTACACGACAAAGCCCGTGGGCGAGGGAACGGGCCTGGGTCTGTCCGTGGTCTATTTCATCATCACGGGGAACCATAAGGGGACTATTGAGGTTGTCTCCCAAAAAGGGTTCGGGACCACCTTTATCATCGGACTCCCCCTTAGCCGGAAATAGCCGGATACCCCGTTTTTATCAGCGTTTTCCTTATCATTTTTTCCTGTATTTTCCTTAAAAAAAGTATGACGGCTGTTGACATTAACCATAAAGTTAAATATATTAACCGTAAAGTTAAAATCTTTAACTGAAAAGGTAACATGCATGAAGTATCCTAAAAAGGAAGACCGGGAAGCCAGGGAGCATATTCTGCGGGCGGCCAAGAAGGAGTTTGCCGCCCGGGGTTTCCAGGGGGCCAGGATGGCCACCATTGCCGAGACTGCCGGAGTTAACAAGGCCCTCATTCACTATTATTTTGATAATAAGGAATCCCTTTATGTGGAAATTCTGGAGAGCATGATCGGTTTATCTAAGGCCGATCATGAGTTCCCTCTTTTTATGGGGAAGATTGATCTCTCTTCCCCGCAGAAAATGTACATCCTCACCTACCTGCTCACCATGTCACATCACAGGGCATCGGACCGGGAAGGAAATGACATCATGCTCTGGGAGGTCGCCGAGGGCGGTAAATTCCTGAAAATGATCTATGAGGTATCCCTTGTCTCGCGCCAGAAGGCCGTCCTGAAACTGGTTTCCGAGGGCGTGGAAAAGGGAGAGTTTGAGACGAAATATCCCATCCTGGTCCTGCAGGGGCTCTTCGCCATGGTCATATCGTTCCAGATAGAGATTGAGCGAAAGTTTAAACCTACTCTCTTCGAAATGCACGGCAATATCAGTGAAGAAGATTACCTGTCTTTCTATCTTGAATATATATTCAAGATGCTCTGTCCCCATGGCAAGCCTCTGGTTATACCCGAGGTGCCGCAGGAAATTCTTCGGTACATCGATCAGCTTATTGACATTATGAAGCATCAGGGAGTTTCGGAAAAAATGGTCGATGCCATCATGGAGATCATCATAGGGAAATAAGAGAGGGATACCGTGGAATCGTACATCCCGTAATTTGTATCTGATTATAACTTCACATAACAACCATACTTATAAAAAACAGGGAAGGAATTATCATGAACACCAGACTATCGACGTTGATTATTATTGTACTCACCGTATTTTTCTTTGACGCGTATGCGCTGAAGGCCCAGGAAAAGGAAGGCCGGAACGGGAACAACATGAAACCGGCTACGGTGGAGCTGGCCGATGAACCGGCCGTGGTGATCGGGGGTGTCAGGATAACCCTGGCCCAGGCGATCCGCCAGGCCATACAGCAGAACTACGACATTCTGGCCGGGAGCTACGATGTGGCCATGAGTGATACCTACTATGAGCAGTTCCAGAAAAAATATTCTATTTTTTTGAACGCCGAGGGCGGGTACAAGTATCAGAAGAATATTGATGCGCAGGTCTTTGCCTATGGAGAAAAGTATCAGAGCCTTGACACCAGTGTATCTCTGGCGAAGATGTTTGATACCGGGACCACAGTGGCTGCCGGTGTAAGTCATACCTATATGGACAAAACCCCGCAGAGTTATGATCCAAGTCTTCTTACACCGACACAGCTTGAGGTGCTTTCTCTTTTCGGTGGAATGATGGGCCCAAACCAGTATAATATGCCCGTTCTTTTTGTCGGTGTCCAGCAGGAACTTTTGAAAAACGGCTTTGGCTACAACGAACGCCGCCAGGCTAAGATTCTGAAAAATGTCGGGAAAATGCAGAAGGACCAGATCGTATCCATGCTCTCCATGGTCGTCGTGGGCGTCATTGCCGATTACTGGACCGTGGTACTGAACAAGACGCAGCTGGACAACGCCGAACTGCAGCTTCAGGAGACGAAGAAAGTGCGGAACATCGTTGTCCGCAATGTCAATCTCGGCCTGGCCGACGGGTTCAATGTCAACTACTACAACCTGCTTGTTGCCGGGGCCGAGGCCAGCGTTATTTCGGCGCGGCAGAAATATCAGGATGCCCTGCGCACCTTTCTCACCACGGTAAACCTCGGTGAAGATGTCAACGTGGCCGGTTCGGCTGTTTTCGGCAATGTGATGCCCGGCCTTGACGAGGAGTCGGCTCTGAAGACGGCCTATGAGAAAAGGGCCGATTTCCGGAATGCCCTGCTGGCTGTGGAGAATGCGCGGCTTGAACTGGAGATGCTTTCCCGTGATGCCATGCCGTCGCTCACCGCCGAGTTGAACATGTCTACCATGTCGCAGAATGAAAATTTCGGCGGCGCCTATGGCGACGCAGCATCTTTCAAGTATCCCTCTATTGAGGCCAGGGTTAAGATGACCTATCCTCTCGATGACCGCGAACAGGTGATCAATGAGCGCAACGCCCGCTTTAAAATGAAGCAGGCGCAGATCAATCTTGACAAGACACGGCGAACCGTTCGGGACGATATAAAATCAAAAATGGAAGCGGTGAATACGGCCCATGAGCTGTATAAAAAGGCCAGCGAGGCCCATGTACAGGCCGAGGCTTTTTACTACAAGATGCTCCAGAGCCTCCAGCGGGGCAGGCTCTCATCGGCCGACGTGAAAAACGGTCTTGACGCCATGGTGAGCAGCCGTCAGCAGGAGCTTACGGCCCTGGTTTATTTTAATGTTTCCATGCTGCAGTTCGAAGTGGCGAAAAATGAACTCTTTGAAAGATACGAGATCAATGTTGACGATTACATACCGAAAGATACGAAGTAATAACTGAATTTACCTTACGTGGAGGATAAAGAAATGAAGAAGATATTCGGCTCTCTGATGAATCAGAAGCTGCTCATAAACCTGGTAGTTGCCCTCATTATTCTGGCCGGATTTACGACGCTGAAAAAGATAAACCGCGAGGCCTTCCCGGAAGTCAACTTTGACATGGTGACCATTACCACTATATATCCCGGCGGATCACCCGATGAACTGGAACAGCTGGTGTCAATACCCATCGAGGAGCAGCTCCGCGAGGTGGACGGCCTGGACAAGGTGCGGACCTATAACATTGAGAATGTTTCCGTGGTGGCGGCCTACATCGACGACAAGGTTTCCGACAAGCCGGGAGTTGTCCAGGACATCAAGGATGCCGTGGACATGGTGGATAATCTGCCTGACAAGGCGGAAAAGCCCGAGGTGAAGGAGATCAAACTTGACAAGAAAATGGCCGTGAATATCGCCGTTTTCGGCGCCAGGGATGATACCCCTTACCGGAAAATCAGGGAGGCGGCTGATAACCTGAAAGATTTTCTCTACGACATAGACGGTGTGGCCGAAGTGGAAACCAGTGGTTATTATGACAGGGAATACCTTGTTGAGGTTAATCCCCGGAAGCTCCTGCAGTACAGGCTGGGCATCAATACGGTGATTAATACGCTGAGAACAAGAAACCTGGACCTGCCCGGGGGTTCTTTGAAGGTGGGGGACGATGAATATGTCCTTCGAACCAAGGGGCAGTTTCAGAACGTTGATGAGGTCCTTAACACGGTCATGATGTCCAATGATGCCGGGTTTGTGACCCGCATAAAAGATATCGGCAACGTGCAAGACGCTTATGAGGATGCCACGGTACGTGAAAGGTACAATGGTAAAGAAGCCGTTACCCTGCTTATCTGGAAAAAACTCAGCGCTGATGAAATCAAGCTTGTTGATGAGATTAAGGAGAGGCTGACCGAATATTCACCGCCTCACGCAAAAGATGTGAAAATTGAAATCATGTATGACTGGAGTACGCTGACACGCAACAGGATTTCAGCAGTACTTACGAATTTCTTTATAGGCCTCATCATCATGGCGGTCATACTCATGGCCCTGCTGGGGCCCCGGATATCGGCTATCGTTTCCGTGGGGATTCCGCTGGCTTTCATGATGGCCTTTATGGGGATGAAGATCACGGGGATTACACTGAATGTCATAAGTCTTTTTGGCCTGATCATGGTACTGGGTATGATCGTGGATTTCAGTATTGTCGTGGCAGAAAACAGTCACCGCTACATGGAATTGGGATTTTCCCGGTATGAAGCCATACTCAAGGGAGTCAGCGAAGTCTTCTGGCCCGTCACCGTGACCTTTCTCTGTATTTCCGCGGCTTTTGCCCCACTGCTGTTTATCAGCGGTCTCATGGGGAAATTCATCATCGCCATACCCACGGTGCTGATGATCTGTCTCGGCGCTTCATGGTTCATCGCCATGTTCATACTGCCCACGCACCTTAATATGTTCATGAAAGAAGAGATACATAAAAAAGGCGGGGATGATGATGAGGCTGGTGTATACGAGAAGGGTCTTTTCGGGAAAGTCCAGCACCGGTATCAACATTTACTTGAGAAAGTATTGAAACATCGTTATGTTACAGTTGCCGTTCTCATTGTTCTGCTGATAGGATCCTTGGGTCTGCTGAAGGTTGTGGGCTTTGTATTCTCCCCCAAGGGCGGTGCGGAGCAGATGGAGATCAAGACCTTCATGCCGCAGGGAACAAATCTTGAGGCGAATCTGCGCCAGATGAAGGAACTGGAAAAAATTATTCTCAGGCTGCCGAAAGATGAATTGATCGGAGTAAAGGCCCGGGTCGGTATCGAGGAAGCCGGCGGTCTTGATCCGAAACCGGGCGAGGGGACGCATAAAACAACCTTCACTGTTTATCTCACACCCGATAAGGAAAGGGACCGCGATGCCTATGCCATTGAAGCGGAACTGAGGAAAGGAGTAGCCGCAGCCAGGAAAAAAGGATTACTGCATCATGACCTGGTTATTCTTTTCAACGTTCAGGAGCATGGGCCGCCCACGGGAAAAGCTGTCAATGTTGAAATACGGGGAGAGGATTTCTCTGTTCTGAAAAAAATTGCCGATGAGTATATTGCCGAATTACACAGGATAAACGGCGTACGGGATATTACGCTGGACCTGGAAGAGGGAAAACAGGAGTACCGCTACTTTATCAAGGAAGTAATGGCGGCACAGACCGGCGTTTCCGTGTACGATGTTGCAATGTCGCTTAACGCGTCATACCAGGGCGCTGTTGCGACCAGCACCCGGATCGGTGAAGAAAACGTTGACGTCCGGGTTCGTTTTCCCGAGTATGAGCGGAAAAGGATGAAAAGTCTGAAAGAGGTGATGGTATCCAATAATAAGGGAGGACTTATACCCCTTGACGCAGTTACCGGTGTTCGGCAGCAGCCCGGCTATTCTCAGATAAACCGTCTGAATTATAAACGGATCGTTCAGGTCCAGGCCAATGTTGATATGAATATAATAACATCAATGCAGGTCAATAATATGTTGAAGGAAAAATTTCCGGATATTTCAAAGAAATATAAAGGATATGATATCGCCTACGGCGGGGAGCAGGAAGATACGGCCGATACGATGGGTGAGATGGGTACCTTGTTTCTTTTCGCACTTCTGGTCATTTATATTCTGCTGGCCGTTTTTTTCAATTCGCTTATTCTTCCGGCGGTTGTCATGAGCGCCATACCCTTTGCCCTGGTCGGTGTTATCCTGGCGTTCCTTGCCCATGGGCAGATGCTTTCCTTCAGCAGTTTCCTCGGCATATTCAGTCTGGCCGGTGTCATCGTGAGCAATACACTTGTACTGGTTCAGTTTATAAATAATCAGCGTGACGAGGGATTGGGGCTCCGAGAGGCGCTCGTGCAGGCCGGCGTTATACGCCTTCGTCCTGTTATGCTTACTGCCGGGACGACGGTACTGGCGCTTTTTCCCACGATTTACGGAATAGGCGGGAAAGATTATTTCGTCGCTCCCCTTGCCCTTTCATTCGGTTATGGCCTTGTTTTTGCCACGGTTATAACACTTCTGCTGATTCCCTCTTTCTATTATATCGCGGAAGACATAAAAATGAAATTGGCCCGATTTTTATCAGGGTTCGGAATCACCATGCGGGGCACTATTTATGCGGGTGCTAAAAAGGAGAGTGATTGAAACCGGAATATATTCTGGAAGAAAACAGAATTATATTGATACATCGTCAGATCATATCATCACGGTGTCACTGAAATATGCCGGGTGGAATATATGTATCAACATGCGCCTGTCATAAAACCGGCATACGGCTTTATGATGAATTTAATTCAATGACGTACAGTATTTGATTTTTTCGGTAAGAGATCTTTGAGGTTTGTGTGTTAGAGAGAGGACCAGTTATGAAAAATGAACGCCGGATGAAAATTGCAATGGTTAGCGATGTCTTTGACGGCTCCCGGAACGGTGCGATGGTGTCAACGGAACGTTTCGTTAATCTGTTGCGGAAAAAACATGAGGTAACGGTTCTTTCTACCGGAGAGGAACTGCCAGGCAAGGTAGTTCTCCCCTCCTTTTACGTCCCCATTCCGGGTATTCGGAGCATTATGGAGAAGACCGGTTTTCCATTCGCATGGCCGAAACGGGAATTGCTTGAAAAGGCTTTTACCGATGCCGATATCATCCATATACAGTTTCCCTTTTATCTGGGCATACGCGCTCTGTCAATTGCCCGGAAAATGGGCGTCCCCGTTGTTGCCTCATTTCATGTCCAGCCCGAGAACATGATTTACAGTCTGGGGATCAAGTCCGATTATTTTCTTAAAATACTATACCGGTTTTTTCTGAAAAGAATGTATAATAAGGTGGAAGCGGTAATCTGTCCCAGTAAGTTTGCTGAAACTGAACTGAAAAGTTTTGGCCTTACGACTCCCAGCTTTGTCATATCAAACGGCATAATGCCGGAATTCCGGCCTGTGAAAGTAACGAAGGATGATGCGCTCAAGGATAAGTTTATCATTTATTCCGTGGGAAGGCTGGCCAGGGAAAAACGACATGACCTGATCATGGAAGCAATCATGAAGTCCAGGCACCGGGAATCCATACAGCTCATTCTGGCAGGAAAAGGGCCTCTTATGGGGCAGCTGATTGAACGGGGAAAAGCAATGCCTGTACGGCCCATAATCGGCTATGTGTCCCACACCGATTTGATGAAATATTACAACATGGCCGATCTCTATGTCCATACCTCTGAAGTCGAACTGGAGTCTCTTACCGTGCTTGAGGCTATTGCCTGCGGTCTTCCCGTACTCATCAGTGATTCAAAAACAAGCGCGGCTCAACAGTTTGCCCTCAATGACGCATTTCTTTTTTCCAGCGGTGATTCCAGGGACCTGGCTGATCAGATTGACTACTGGTTCGAACACCGGAAGGAGCTGGCGAAGGCTTCCAAAGATTACTTTGAGCTTTCCAAAAGGTACCGGATTGAAAAATCAGTAGAAAAACTTGAATATGTATACAATGAAGTTCTTTCAATGGGAAGTAATATGAATGCTTTCGAAGGATCGAATCATCCAGGATGAAATGAATCCAGCTCCAATCCATATAGGATTTTGCTGGTATTTTGTATCGGACCGGGGTTCGGAACCTTTGGATTTTTTTACCATTTGCCGGGAAAAATATCCTTGCATTAAAGGTGGAACAGGTGGTAAATTTATTTACAGGAAAGAACTATGAGTGAAGCAGATATCAAGGTCCTCGTTATCGATGATGAGAAAATGGTGAGCAACATACTGAGAGATTTTCTCGAAGATGAGGATTTTATCGTAGAGATAGCGCAAAGCGGCTCGGAGGCCCTGGAAAAGATCAGGGCAAATTCCTATGATGCCGCCATTGTAGATATGACACTCAATGATATGGACGGCGATTGGCTTATCAAGAAAGCTCTTGCGATAGACTCCAGTTTACTCTGTCTAATACATACCGGTGCCGTGGATTATACCGTTTCTGATGAACTGGCCGGTCTGGGGATATCGGATGAGCACATATTTTATAAACCCATCCATGATATGACGGACCTCAGCAATCGCATCAGATCCCTTTTAAAGGAACGCTGAACCCTCTCCTCGCGGATCAGTCCCGCGTTTTCCCGTTTTTCAGAATAACCAGGGCATCAACGGCAACGGGCCTGTTGCCGGCAATGATGAGGGGATTGATGTCTATTTCGGCAATCTCATCGTGTTCGCAGGCAAGATTACCCAATCCCACCAGTGCCTGAGCCAGGGCTTCCTTGTCAACGGCGGGACTGCCGCGGAACTCATCGAGCAGTTCCCGCGTCTTCAGTTCACTGATCATCTCCAGGGCATCATCATGGGTGAGGGGGGCGATTCTGAAAGATATGTCCTTCAGGACTTCCGTGAAGATTCCTCCCAGGCCGAACATGATGCAGGGACCGAAATTGGGATCCCTTGTCATGCCGATGACAAATTCCCGGTTTCCCTTTATCATTTCCTGGACCAGCACTCCTTCCAGCGAGGGACTGCGGTTGATAATATCATCGTAGGCACGGGCCACATCCTCGTCACTGCTCAGGTTCAGCATGACCATGCCGGTTTCTGTCTTATGCATGAGTGTATGGGAGCATCCTTTCAGCACAACGGGATATCCCATGGCAGAGGCCCGGGCAACCGCCTCCTCCCTGGTTTGAGCCAGGTACTCCGTGGTTATGGCTATTCCGGCCTCGTGGATAACCAGTTTTGATTCATATTCGGAGAGTGCTTTCTGGTTGTTCCGAATTGCATTCTGCAATATTTTCTTCATAAACGGGGCTCCTTCTGTTGATAAAATCAGTATATTGATATGACACGGCAAGGGCCCTTACAGCCTCTTCCGGTGATTCAAAGAGCGCCAGCTGATGCTCTTTCCGAACCGCCAGTATTTTCCCTGTTGCATTGGGACAATAAATGGCCGCCGGTTTTTGATAATGTTGACACATTTTCTGCAGTTCCAGCAGAACGTCAATGACAAATGTCTGCCAGATGCTGGCCAGGGGCAATATTGCATCAACTTCCTTTGCCGAGAGGAGTATCTCGAATATATCCAGATAGGTTTTGGGAAGGGCAGGGCCTATATCAACGGGATTTTTCACGTTGAATGTCTGACCGGTTTTTTTCAACTTTTCCCGGGTTTCAGGAGCAAGCTGGATGAGGGACAGACCCGCCTCGGTCAGGAGATCCGCGGTGATGCCGCCGAAGGCTCCCGAGTTGGTAAAGAGAGCGATATTCTTTCCCCTGAGGGGGGGCATGGTGGTAAATATTTTCGGGAGCGAATGCAGTTCGGTTATGGACCTGGCGCGGATAATGCCGGACTGGCGGCAGGCCTTGTCAAAAACAGCATCATTGTTTGCCATGCCCGCCGTGTGCGACATGGCGGCTTTTGAACCGGCTTCGGTTCTGCCCACCTTGAAGGCTATTACCGGTTTGCCGGCGTTACGGGCGGCGTCCATGAGTTTGCGTCCGTCCTTGATATTCTCCAGGTACATGCAGATTACCTGTGTGCCGTCGTGCGAGAAGTATTCGATAAGGTCCGATTCATCGATGTCTGATTTATTCCCGATGCTCACCATTTTATTGACGCTGATCACGTCGGTTACGCAGGATTCAAGCACCAGGACGCCGACGCCGCCGCTCTGGATGATATATGAAATCGTGCCGTCGCGGCTGTTTAACTCGTTTATCATATCGATCATAATGTGGTTGACGCCATAAAAACTGCAGAAATGGCTCTTCGTGTCCAGTGTCCCGAGACAGTTGGGGCCCAGGAAGCGCATGTTGTATGCACGGGCAATCTCATTCATCTGCTCCTGGAGTTTGGTTCCCGAATCACCTTCTTCGGAAAATCCCGCACTTTCAATGACGACCCGCTGGATACCCTTTTCACCGCATTCCTTCATAAACTGAGGAACTACCTGCGCCGGTGTTATGATGATGGCCAGGTCTGCCGCTTCCGGAAGGTCCATAACTGAAGAGAATCCCTGGCATCCCTTTACATCCTCGCCCTTTCTGTTAACGGCATAAACCCTGCCGTTATATTTCAGATATTCCTTGAGGGATTGGCAAATGGTGGCTCCCAGGTTAAAAGTCCCATTGGAGGCGCCGATAACAGCTATTGATTCCGGACTGAAAAATTTTTCCATGTGTGCTCACCTTTCATAACTAGACATGTTGGATATGAACATTAATTCATGTGATAAACGATGTTTACAATAGTTAACTTTGTTTATAAAACTGTCAAGATTTTTTGCAGGGGAAAATGAAAAAATTAAAGTTAACTTGAAGCTGAAGAAGATGAGCTAAAAGGTCCCGGCCAATAGTGTTTTATAGAGGTTCCTTTATGTCTGAGGTGGTTTGATAGTGATACGATCAATGATCCAGGGGGGTAGTCATACCGCTGAAATGATCCGTCAGTAGTTCCTCAATTTCGGTGTCGCCATGCAGAATTTTATGAACCACTTCTATTATTGTCTCCGGGGACTGCTGTGTTGACATATAGCCCGTGGCTCCGGCCTGGAGTGCCAGTTTGGCATATACCGATTCATCGTGCATGGAGAGTACCAGGACGGGGATTTCGGGGCAGGCCCTGCGGATTTCACGGATAAGCTTTATTCCGCTTCCATCCTTCAGGGATATGTCGGCGATAACAAGATCGGGCCTGGTTTGCTCTATGAGCTGGAGGGCCTTCAATGTCGAATCGGCATACCCATAGACTATGATGTCATGCTCATGATTGAGCAGTTGTTCCAGGCCCCTGCGGAAAACTGCGTTGTTTTCAACGATGAGGACACGGAAGCGTTTATTATTTTTTTTATAAACCATATATCAGCCGCATGGTATTTCTTTACACAGGGGATTTCAGTCAAATACGCAATCCCTTGTACATATCTTCATATCCTCTGAGCATATAATTTGTCGCCCGGTCGAAAAAGAGAACAACCCGATTGTTCAGGTCCACGGCTTCCTTGTAACTGGTCAGGTCGTTATAGAGCTTGTCCATAACAAAGAGCCAGAGATGTCTTTTCTGAAGAACAAGGGCCTTCTGTACCTGGGGAAAGGGTATGCCCTGGTTGAAACGTTCCTTTCCCAGTTTTATATAGTGCTCTTTTATCTTTTCCTTGGGGTATGCCTTGGCAATGAACTTGGAAAGATCGCGGTATACGACATCACTGCCCTCGTAGACATGGTCCCGATTCAAGCTCCGATAAGCGGAGGTATCGGCATTTTTGATGAGATCATTCATGAAACGCTCGGTGATTTCCTGGTGCTCTTCTTCTATCAGTCGGACGAATGTATTGAATAGAATATCCGCATTTTTAAGCATGCCTCTTCTCCTGAAAAATGAATTAATGATTATCCGATTATACTTTCAACCCTGACATATTTGGTAACGAGCTGTGCAATGAATTTTATCCGCTCCTCGTTGTCGGGGGTAAGCAGGGCTTCCATCCTGTCGATCTGTTTTGAAACCTGGAAAGTGTCAGTAGAAACCAGAAGCAGCGGTACATTTTTTTCCGTGGCCCTGGCGATGATATTTGACGGCGGCAGAAGATTGTTCGTTAAAACTATTCCCACCGTATCGCTATCCAGGGCGGCCAGGATCATATCGCTCCGGTCACCGCTGGTGATGAGAAGCTTGTTCTCCTTGTTGAACAGGGGATTTCTCAGTGATTCTCCCGTGGACATGGCTCCGACAAAAATGTTCTTTACGATGTTATTGAGCCCCTTTTCCCCGGCTATGACCTTTGCGAACAGTTTTTCAGAAAGGAAATTTATGGAAAAATACGTAAGCTGTTCCCTGAATGGTATTATACCGAGAATGGGGATGCCCATGTCCGTAATGACCTTGGTGTGGGTATTTTCGAAGTCATCCACATCATGAACATTGTTGATGATAATACCGGCGAAATCCGCTCCCTTCAGGTTGGTATATGAATGGAGGTGCGTGATATCGTCGAGGACCTGATCGTTGTCGCCGCTATAAACGATAATGAGTTTTCCTCCCACGTACTGGTGAACCGACAGGGAATCGAGGTGTACCGAGGCACCGTAAGTCAGATCGCGGCCTCCTTCAACGAAGAGAAGATCCTTGCCCTTCCCGATGTTCGCGGCCATGGAAACGACGGTATCTTTCATGCGGGCTTCATCATAGACATATTTCAACTTGGAATGATTGAATCCCAGTGAAATGGTCTCGGGGTCCTCGTCAATTCCCAGAATATTGACCATCAGGTTGGCATCATAGTCCCAGTTTCTTTTTCGTCTGTATATCAGGCGGTCTCCAAAGGGTTTCATGTAGCCGTATGCTTTCCCCAGTGATGTGGCCAGTCCTACTATTATGCTGGTCTTACCCGCTCCTTCCCGTGCCGATGCGATGGTTATGGTCTTCATAAATGTTCCTCCTTTGCGCTGCTGATTAATATACGGGTGTCAACGGCCTTTAATCCTTTATTCTGTTCATAGACCATGACCGGATTTATTTCTATATCGGTGATTCCGGGACATCGGTAAAGGATGGTTCCCACTTTCAGTATGGCGTCGATGATGGAGTCAATATCCTTCTGCGCCTCTCCCCGGACGCCCATGAGGAGCGGAAAGGATTTGATATCCTCCAGCATGGACCGTATCTCCTGCCTGTTCAGGGGCAGGGCCCTGAATACAACGTCTTTCATGATTTCCACGTAGATGCCTCCCAGTCCGCACATGACAATGGGCCCGAAAGAGGGATCGCGGCGCGCGCCGATAATGAGTTCGGTTCCGGCCGTGACCATCTGTGTCACTTCGATGCCGTCGATCCTGGCTGCCGCATTGTAGTTTTTGCTGTTCTGGAGTATGGCTTCATAGGCGTCGATCACTTCATTTCTGGATAACAGATTCAGGGCCACACCGCCGGCATCGCTTTTATGAAGGATGTCCCGTGACACCACCTTCATGACCAGGGGGTATCCCAGGTCGTCGGCAAAGTTGACGGCCTGATCCAGGTTATGGGCTATCCTGCTTGAGGGAATGGGGATTTCGGCCGACTGCATGACTGCTGCTCCTTCATCGGATAGAAGAAAACTACGGCCGTCATGCCGGGCTCCGTTTATTATTTGATCAATCCTGGATGTGTTCACATGGGCCCAGTCAACAATATCGCTGCGATCCGCCAGATAGTGACGGTAGCGATAGGACACGGACAGGGAGGATACAGCCTGGTCCACATCGCTGTAAACGGGGATATTTTCTTTTTTCAGCGCATGCATGGACTCGTCTATGGCCGAACCGCCCACCAGGGCATATACGGCGGGCTTTCCCGAATCCAGGTGCTTTCGATATGTGTCGCGTATCATGGGAGTGAGGTTTTCCGAATCAAATGTGGCTGTTTCGCAGTACAGGGCTATGGTGCTGTGAATGGCGTCGTGCACTGTTGGAGCGGTGAGCGCCGCGGTATAATCGGCCGATGCGGCTCCGCCTGTTATATCAACGGGATTTTTAGTGGAGCCGAAGGCCGGTGTTGAGTCTTCAAATACGCTTTTAAGCGTCTCCTGGTCATCGAAGAGATCGATGCCGTATTTTTCACAGGCGTCGGTGGCCATGACGCCGATGCCGCCACCGTTGGTGACTATGACGCAATTGTCCCCCCGGGGAAGAGGGGAGACGGCCAGGAAATTGCACCAGTTAAATGCCTCCTCCAGACTCCCGGCCCGGAGCGCTCCGCATTGACGGACGATGGCGTCGAATATCTCGTCGGAACCGGCCAGTGAACCGGTATGGGAGGCAGCAGCCATGGCCCCTCTTTTGGATCGTCCTGACTTCAGAATGACAACGGGCTTTTTCGTCGTGGCATTTTTCAGGGCCTCGATGAATCGCTCACCCTTTTTTATGCCTTCAATATATATGAGAATAACCCTGGTGTTGCTGTCCGATACGACGTAGCTGAGGCAATCGGCCTCATCGATATCGGCCTTGTTTCCCAGGGATACCATGGCCGAAAGGCCCATGCCGGCCACGGCGGTCTTTCCTATCATGGCGATTCCCAGGGCGCCGCTCTGTGTCAATATGGCAACGTTGCCATGGATTATTTTTGTCGCGGAAAAGGTGGCATTGCAGTCGGCGGCACCGGAGTAGGCGCCGAAGATGTTGGGGCCCAGTACCCGTGTCCCTTTTTCCCGGGCATAGGCGACGATACGTTCTTCCATCTCGAATTCTCCTATTTCGGAAAACCCCGAGCTTATGATCTGGACTATTTTTACGCCTTTATCAGCGCATGCCTTGACGGCGTCGTAGACAAATTTCGCAGGAACGCATATGGAGGCAACGTCAATGGGGCCTGTGACATCGTTTATATCTGCATAGGTTTTAATGCCGAGAATGTCTCCGCCCCGCGGGTTAACGGGATAGATTTGTCCTTTAAAACCGCCTTCTTTGAGGTTGCGGACAACACTGTAACCGATTTTTCCGGGCTGGGCCGATGCTCCGATGACGGCAACGCCTGCCGGTTCAAACATATATTTCATGGTGTCCATTGAATCCATGGTCCCTCCTCTGGACGGTACATCAGACAGCCGAAAGCATCTGCTCACGCCTGGATACGCGGTTTTCCGTAAAACGCATGGTGAGGTTATAAACGCCATCCTCTATTTTTTTCTCCAGGCCGGGAAAATGATTTTCAAATACATGGAGCATGGGCCTGTTTTCGGCCAGGACGTCGGCGGTAAAGCCCAACAGTCCTTCTTTCTTGGCGAGCATGGTGAGATAATTCAGGAGCTCCGTACCGATGCCGTTGTTCTGAAAGTCATCCCTGACGGCAAAAGCTACTTCGGCCGTGTGCGTGTGTTCTTCATTGATGGTTTGTCCCAGCCCGACGACGATTTCTTTTCCCGCACTTTCCAGTGTGGCAAGAATAGTCATTTCTATGGTGTAGTCGATGATGACGAATTCCTGTCTCATCTTGTGCGGGACATCCCTGCGTACGGTCATGAAGCGTCGCTGCAGGCTTTTGTCGGACAGGGCATAAAAGAAATCCTTGATGAGGGGTTCATCGTTTATTTTGACGGGACGCAGATTGATCTGCATTCCCGAGCGCGTTGTCCTGATGGTCTCAAGATGTTCGGGATATTCGCCTTTTTTCCCGGGAATGAAGGCCTGGTCATGGTATATGATCCTGAGGCGTTTTGCCTCTTCGATGAGCCAGGGCCTGAATTTCGGATGGGCAATGGCGATGAGGTCCATGGCTCGCTCGCGGACATTTTTACCGTGGACGTAGGCAATGCCGAATTCTGTTACCACGTAGCGGATATCACCCCTGTTGAGTGTCACGCCGGCGCCACTGTCCAGGAATGGGACGATGCGTGATACCTCTCCGTTCCTGGCCGTTGACTGGAGAACCAGGATAGTCTTGCCTCCCGGTGCCAGGATTGCGCCGCGCATGAAATCGGCATGTCCGCCGATGCCGCTATAAAACGTGCTGTTGATTGATTCAGACGTTGACTGTCCTGTCAGGTCTATCTGCAGTGCGGCGTTGATGGCCGTCATGTTTTCCAGCCGGGCGATATTCAGGGGATTATTCGTATAGTCAATGGGTCTGAATTCAATGAGGGGATTGTCATTGAGGAATTCGTAGGTTTTCCGTGACGCCATGCAGAAGGACGCCACGGTCTTGCCCCTGTTCAGGGATTTACAGGAGTTATTGATAACACCCTGCTGAATCAGTTCCACCATGGAGTCCGTGAGCAGCTCTGAATGTACGCCCAGGTTCTTTTTGACTGCAAGATTATTAAGAATGGCGTTGGGGAGACTGCCGTATCCGAGTTGTATGGTGTCACCGTCATTGATCAGCCTGGATACATACCGGCCTATCTGCTGGGCCACGTCTCCCGGAACCCGGGGGGTGTATTCCAGGAGGTCCTCGTCAAAAGGGACTATGTAATCGATGGCCCTCATGTCGAGAAAAGTATCTCCGTGGACCCTGGGCATGTTTTCATTGATCTGCGCAATAATTATTCTGGCGTTTTCGATGGCCGACTTTGTAATATCCACGCTTATGCCCAGACTCACGAGGCCATGTTCATCGGGTGGTGATGTCTGGATGAGGGCCACGTCGATGGTTATACGGCCGCTGTTTATGAGTCCCGGTATATTGGAGAGAAAAATAGGGGTGTAATCCGCCATACCGGCGTTCACGGAATCCCTCGTGGCATCGGCTACGAAAAACGAATTATGCCTGAAGTTATAGCTGAACCGTTCATCGGAGTAGGGGGCTACACCCAGGGACCATACATGCATGACCTCCGTTTCGGCGAAAGCCTTGGGATTGGAATCGACATAGTCACTCAGGGCCTTGATGAGATACTGGGGTTCGCCGCAGGCGGTGCTGATAAAAATGCGGTCTCCGCGATGGATATTGCTGAAGATATCCTCTTCAGGAGCGAATTTCTCAGGGTATTTGTTTCTCCATTTGCTGAGCCACCTTCGTTCAGAATTTCGGGCCATTGTGTATTTCCCCCTGATGTTAGATTAAAGATACGTCATGCCGCTAATGATTGCAATGGGTGAAGGTATATTTTGTCAGTAGAGATTATTCTTTTTTTAATATAGGGGTTTCCCCTATATTTTTGTGGGGGAGGTGTCAATGAAAAAAGGGCGGACATTGAGATTATGAGGTCTGATTTCGCTGTAGCCATAATGTCGCCTGCTGTACCAGTTCAATAGCGCTTTTCAGATTCAGTTTCTCCTTTATATGTGCCCGGTGATTCTCCACGGTTTTTACGCTGATATGAAGCTTGCTGGCAATCTGCCGCGTTCCGAAACCCTGACCGATGAGTTGAAAGATTTCCAGCTCCCGGTCGGTGAGCTGGTTGACGGGATTATTATCCTCGTTGGCGCGGCCGTCGAAGAAAAGATTGAATATCCTCGTGGCTATATCATTGCTCACGTAGACATTGTTATTCAGGACATGGTGGATGGCCTTGAGAATTGTTTCCGGGGCTTCCTGTTTCATTATATAGCCCTTGGCCCCGGCCCGGAGCGCCCTCTCGGCATAAATTTTTTCATCATGCATGGATATAACGATAATTTTCATTTCAGGGAAACGGATCTTTATATCCTTGATAAGCTCGATGCCGTTCCTGTCCTTGAGCGTGATATCGACGATAACGAGATCGGGCTCCAGTTCTTTTACTATGCGGAGGGCCTCGACGGAGTCCTCGGATTCGCCGCAGACCGTCATGTCCTTTTCATTATTGATGAGCTGTGCCAGTCCCTTCCTGAAAATGGGGTGGTCTTCGACCAGGACTATTTTCGCGATTTTTGAATTTGAAAATTGTTTTTCATGCATGGGCGGATCTCTCTTAATGCCGTGGAGCGTTTATCTCATGTTTTTTCATCAGACAGGATACACTCGTCCCTCTGTCCATATTGGGGCGGATATCGAGTGCTGCATTGATTACGCGGGCACGATACTTCATAATATTTATCCCCATTCCCTTTTTTCTGTCAAGAAGCTTTTCGATGCCGATGCCGTTGTCCCGGATCTGCAGGGTTATAAACCCGTCCTTCTCGAAGATGGCCACGTCAATTTTGTCGGCCCTGCTGTGCTTGATGGCGTTGTTCACGGCCTCCTGGGCGATGAGGTAGAGGTGTGTCGTGGTGATATTCTCCGTTATGTGAAGCGAGTCATCGTGCTCGAAGGTGCATTTGATGCTGAATACCTTTTCAATGTTTGAAGTCAGGTCTTCCAGCGCCACGATAAGGCCGTCGGTATCAATATCTACGGGGCACAGTCCTTTGACCAGGCGCCGTGTATGGTTGATCCCCTGGGTTATGAGCGCATTTATTTCCTCCACGTCCTTCGCTTCATCGATGAGATGCTTTTCCTTCAGTTTTTTTTCCAGCAGGTTCATCATGAATTTTACTCCCACAAGGTGGGGACCCAGGCCGTCATGCAGATCGTTGCCTATCTTCTGGCGCTCCTGTTCGCTTATACGAATGATGTGGCTCTCCAGCATTTTCTGTTCCGTGATGTCCATGAAGGATGCGATGCTTTTTTTGGTATCGGGAATGATGTCGAAGGTTCCGTAAATATCCTTAATGTTGTTGTAGCGGTCGATAAAATGAAATTCGTAATTGCGCGGGGCAGCATCGGAATTGATTCTCCTGATCCGGTGATATTCCCGCATCATTTCCAGGTCTTCCTTGGCGATGAAATCCTGCCAGCTCATCTTTCCCTCTATTTCTTCCCTGCCGTAGGCCGACAGCTTTTCAAACTCGATGTTGGCGTAGTTTATGGTTGTATCCTCGTCGATGAGAATAGTGGCGTTACCCGTCGTTTCAAAGATCGTCCGGTAAAACTTTTCCGACTGGTGGAGCCTTTCCAGCGTCTCGTTCTGATTGGCTTCCATCTCGATGTTGTAGTATTCGAGGGCGATATCGTTAGCCACTTCAGTGAAGAGGAGCTGCTGTTCCGGCTGCATTTCTTCACCGCGATGGACACTTACGGAGAGAACGCCATAAACATGATTGTTATATTCTATCCGTGTCGTCATGGTTCCCGGTCTGTCAATCTCATTCTCGTGGTTCTTTGCGCTGGGCAGCGGCGCCTCGTTTATCATGATATCGGCCCGTTTTACGGCATTTTTAATGAAATCGCTCAGGGTTGAGTCGTTCTTGCGTCCCTCCGAATCGGGCAGGAACTGGGAATTGCCGGTATGGGCGAATTCCTTGATCAGACCACTGCCGTCGGTTGACGCCATCCAACAACTCAGATAGGCGTTGCCGTCCGCCAGGGACCTGCAGATATCTATGGCCTCCCACTTATTTTTTTTCTCACGGAAAATAAGCAGGTTGAGATTGCGGATGGCCTGCAGCTTCGCATTGAGCTTTTCAATGTTCGAGCAGGCATTGTTCCTGCAGGGGTTTTTCTTTTCGGTTTTCTTCATGGTACCGTCATACGGGATATGGCTGATCATGGACATATCCTGATATTGCTATTGTAATGCAAACAGGAATATTTTCAAGTATAAAAATGGTCCCTGGCAGCTGGATTGACGGTGGTATTACTTTTTACCCGATTCACCGAGATAGCGTTCATAGTTGGCCAGCACCCCTTCCCGGTTGCGTTCACCTATCTTTTTGTTGTTGAGATAGATACCCCACGGTTCAAGGTTTTTTGTGATGGTGGAGCCTGCACCGATGGCGGCACCTTCTCCGATGGTCACTCCCGGCAGGATTACGCTGTTGGCCCCCACGGATACAAATCGTCCGATTGAAACCGGTGCACGGTAGGGATTCCGGTATTTCTCATCGATGGTGGGATTGCCGAATCCCCAGTCTTTGAAATCATCGGTGCTGGCGTAGATTTTACTTCCCTGGAAAAGCCCGACGAAATCACCGATTTCAATGACATCTCCCCCGCTGATAAAGACAAAACTGGCGATGTGCACATTATTGCCTATGACCAGCCTCTTATTGGCATAAATATAGGTGAAGCTGTCGATGATGATATTTTTACCGAATTCAATATTGCCGATACCGCTGATCTTGGCAGGGTGATAGATTTTTACGCCGGCGATTCTGCGTCTGAACATGACAGTCCTCCAATATGGCGATTATGTGAAAAGTGCCGCTTAACTATGTATGACAGTCTTATTGTATTGTCAAAGGCTTTTCACATTTTTTTTTAACCCGGCTCGTTTTTTCCCCTGCTCCGGCATCCCCGATCATCCTTAATACGTGACGGAAAGGAGATGAATTTTGCCTGGCTCCAACTGATTCAAATATATATTCGTAGACGGATAATAGCAATGGGGATGATGCCCTCCCGTATGTAGTAAATCTGCTAAAGACTTCATGGGGGAAAGTCCTATGCAACTATTTGATCATCACCGGGGAATTCCATGCTGGCGATGAAAATATTCTTGCAGGAAGCGCCGGGGGATGCTTTCTTTTGTGTATGTTTATCGGGCTTATACACATGGATTTTCTTCTCGAAGGTTGTCATTCCCTGAAGGAGAAACGAAGCCGCATGTCGGGACTCAGGGAGCGTTTCGGCAGGATGCCTCACATCGCCCTCTGTGAAAGCGGCTATCAGGACGAGCACATGAAGTCGCGGTGGTCCTTTGTCATCGTATCCCTGGACAGGAAGGGGCTTGACCGGGCCGTTAACATTCTGGAGAAAGAGGCGGAAGAAATAGTGGATGCCCTGTTGACCGGCATCACGAGGGAAGAACTGTAATGTATAGCGTGACCATCCGATTTTATGAGGAACTGAATGATTTCCTCGATCGTCCCCATAGGAAAATAGACATACCTTTCGCTTTCACGGGGAGGCGTTCCATAAAGGATCTCATTGAGTCCTTCGGGGTACCCCATGTGGAGGTGGATCTGATCCTGGTGAACGGGGAGTCAGTGGACTTCGACCGCGTTGTTGAGGACGGCGACAGGATAAGCGTGTATCCCGTTTTTGAGCGTCTCAACATTCGGGGTGTGACACGACTGCGGCCCTTTCCCCTGCGGCAGGTGTGTTTTGTCCTGGATGTTCATCTCAGGAAACTGGCGCGGCGGCTGCGCCTCCTGGGATTCGATGTGGATTACGAGGCGGGGCGCGATGATGATGAACTGGCCCTCATCTCGGCCCGGGAATCGCGGCTTCTCCTCACCAGGGACCGGCAGCTCCTCATGAGGAAGATAGTGGATCGGGGTCTCTATGTGCGGAACACGGACCCTGAAAAACAGGTAAGGGAGGTGCTGGACCGCCTGGATATCCGGGACCTGTGCAGGCCCTTCAGCCGGTGCCTTGAATGTAATGGTCTCATGGCCGTGTTCGATTATGAAGAAAACCGTGATGTGCTTGAGCGCAATGTTCCCCCCGGTGTCCTGGCGTGGTGCCGTGAGTATTACCGATGCGGGCAGTGCGGAAAATTATACTGGAAGGGGAGTCACTATGAAAGGCTGGAGCTGGTGATTGATGCTATAATGAACCCCGATAATCCAGATGGAGAGGAAGGGTAGTGGGTGCAGGGAAATTTTCAATACTGAACTATATCCCCCATGAAATGGACATGAAGATGAAGAATCCCTATCTTCATCGTGTCCTGGCCATCATCGGAAAGGCGCGTGAGAACCATGAAGATCCGGTCCGCCGGCTTCTGGAGAGCCGGGAGGAACTGGTGACGGATTTTGCCTTTTCCATTCCCTGCTACGATATATTGGCATGCATGGCAGGGTATGCACCCATTGTGGAAATCGGCGCAGGCAGCGGGTACTGGGCCTACTGCCTGTCGCAGATGGATGTCGGGGTTACGGCCATCGATCGGTTTCCTCCTCAGGAAGCGAGCCCCTGGGAACTGGACGCGGCAAACCGGTGGTATAATGATGTATGGTATCATATCGACGAGGGTAACGAGCGAAGCGCCGCCCTGTACCCGGACCATTCACTGCTGCTTTCGTGGCCGTTACTCGATGATCCCATGGCCCTGGGTGCACTGAAGGCCTACCGGGATGCGGGAGGAACCAGGCTGCTTTTTCTCGGCGATGCGGGACTTGCCGGAGACCGGGCATTTCATGATGAGTTGAAAAGGCATGATGTTATAGAATGGCATCACCTGGCGGGATGGCCGGGATTCCACGAGGAACTGATCATCTATTCGCTCGATACGTTCAGGATTTGAGCAGGGGGATATTCTCTTTCAGGAAAGCGGCAACCTTACGGGCATGGTCCATGCATTGTTCCTTTGTGCCGCCGGTGACCGTGAAAGGCGGATCATTGAGGGAACCCGAATGTGCTTCAGGGCCGAACATCATGCCGCCCACGCTTCCGGCGAAGTTGTCCTCGGGCTCGATGTCGCAGAAGAGGGACCAGGCCAGGGCCCACAGCGATGCTGTTTTAAAGACGTTATAGCCGCCGCCGCCCGTGGCAATGATACGGTCCGAGAGGCCGTTTATAGTTTGTATGATTTCCCTGTAGGCATTGCTCGTAAGGCTGAGGTGAGCCAGGGGGTCCTCGCGATGAGCGTCACCTCCCACTTCCACGAAGATCAGGTCTGCATTGAAGCGCTCGAGAAGAGGCGGTACCAGCTCGCGAAAAGCATGAAGGTATACCTCGTCGTCAGTGTTTTCCATGAAGGGGATGTTAACATTGTATCCCTCGCCTTCTTTTATCCCCGTCTCATCCTCGAAACCGCTCCAGGGATAAAGGGTTTTCCCCGATTCATGGAGCGAAATGGTCAGCACTTTGTCCGATGCATAAAAAGCATCCTGGACCCCGTTGCCGTGATGGGCATCGATGTCGATATAGGCGACCTTCTTTCCCCGGTTGACGCATTCCTGGATGGCAATGGCGATATCATTGATGTAGCAGAAGCCCTCGGCATAGTTGCGGCCGGCATGGTGAAATCCACCCAGGGGATTGAACACGAACCGCGCCTCGCCGTTGAGAAGCATCATGACTCCCTGCCAGGTGCCTCCCGAGGCCTTCAGGGCGAAATCCAGCATTCCCGGCATGACGGGATTGTCGGGATTGCCTATGCCTGCCTCGAGCATTTCCAGACTGAATTCACCGCTGTTGCATTTTTTGAGCAGATCGATGTAGCGCCGTTCATGAAAAAGGAGGAGAAGCTTTTCATCGAGGGGTTCGGGCTTCAGAATTTTCTGGTTAGGCTCATACATGAGGGCATAGCGGTTCAGGAGATCCATGAGCTGACGGGCCCTGCCCGGTTTGAAGGGATGGGTCGCACTGTACTGGAATGAGGCCAGTTCGTCGGAATAGAAGAGTATGTGCATTCCCTGTTTCATGGGTATGTATGAAAATTAAGTTAAAATATACAGGACGATGGTAAATATACAGAAATATCCGTCAAGGGATAATTCTATTGCGGTGATGAATAAAGCATACGGCTATTTTCCGCTGTTCAGGGCCATAATGGCCGTTTTTTCCTCCGCTGTTAGAAGGGCCCGGTCAGCCATCCTGGTGACATTTTTCACCCAGTCCTTTTTTGAATAGGCATCGGGGTCGGGAAGATCATGGCACAGGCCGCATTTTTTACTGAAGGTTTCGCTGCCTGTATCGGCCGCTGCGGCGAACAGGCTGACTAAAACAATGATAATAATGGCTGTCATATATCCCGCCAATTGTATTCCCGTATTTCTCATACAAGCCTCCAATAATGGTATATAATTCGATGCAAAATAGCATGCGCCAGTGGAAAAGTCAATGTATAATCCTGAAAAATACCAATACCGGGTCTCGCTGTTCCTTTATCGGGTTAGGAGCTCCCCTGATACGCTCAGAGAGGGATGCTTTTAAGAAGAAAGAAAAATTATAATTCTTTCATGAGGGTGGCGGATATCGGCTTATGTATGTCTTACTTTCCTTTGCCGGAATTCCCCCGTGTAACATTTGTGAAGTGGTTACCTCATATCACACCTGTCTGCTCAGAGTAAACAGGTTCGATATCCTGAAGAAAAGATGTGAGATATATGATGAACAAAGCCGCTTTAATGCTGATGATACTACTGGCCATTGGCCATACGAGGTGTGATATGAAAAAGGAGACCCGGCACATTGATGCCACAGGTGAAACCGTGACGGTGTATGATGCGGAAACAGGGGCCATGAAGGCCGTGAAGAAGATAGAGAAGTCCGACGCGGAGTGGAAGACCCTGCTTCCCGCGGCGCAGTTTGACGTTTTGCGGCGCGGCGGTACGGAATGCGCCTTTACCGGCGAGTATGATGCAATGAACAAAAGGGGAATATATCGGTGCGCGGCCTGCGGCACTGACCTGTTTCGGTCCGATGACAAGTTTCATTCCGGCACGGGCTGGCCCAGCTTCACGCGGGCCGTTGATAAGGGTAATGTGATCCTCCGGGAGGACCGCTCTCACGGTATGGTGCGCACCGAGGTCCTTTGTGCTGTGTGCCGAGGGCATCTGGGCCATGTCTTTAATGACGGTCCGGCGCCCACGGGAACGCGTTTTTGTATGAACTCGGCGGCTTTGAAGTTCAGTCCTGAAAAATAATTCCATAAAAAACAATTGAAATTATTCTCCGGGCGGGAATCATTGCCTTTATGACAATTGCATCTGCTATTAAACTATTATTATTGATCGCCCTAATCCCTGTTCTGTATGTCTATCACCGTTATGCGAAGCGGCGGTGGATATGGATACTGGACGTCAGCCTGGATTATCACCGCAATCACCTCTCTGTTATGCAGAAGGACCATTCTCTTTCAGACAAGAGCCGCGAGCTGGCCCGGGGCATGCTGTGGATACTGGATAAACAGCTCATGAATGATCTTCGCGCCGGGCATGTGAACCTGCGGGGCGTATTAAGATCAATCCTGGGCATGGGGACTTCGCTGCACCTCCTGGGGGAGGTTTATTACCAGATCATCCGCTACCAGTGGCATGTCGATGACCGCGTCCCCCGCCTTCTCAATACTCTTACGGGTACCTGCTACCGTTATTTTCTTGTGCATTCTTCCCTGTCAGTTATCGCTCTTCTGTATATGGACCTGGAATGCCGGATTTTAATGACGGGAGTTATTAAAAAGGGGTCCCGGCTTCTCTACCGGGACCTGGAAAGGGAAAGGATGGCGTTGAAAAAATGACGGGCTCCGGCCCTCCCATGAAACAGGCACAGAACCCGTTTTTTAAGACGATGGGAGTTATTAAAAAAACACGCCGAAATCTTTCAGCTCATCTTCATCGACGCCATTCAGGTTATTCTGGGGAAGGGCATCGGCAATGGGCACGGCAATGATATTCCTGCTGTGTATCGCCGTCATGAGTCCCGACTCTCCCTGTGACAACAGATCCATGGCCTTTCTCCCGAAGCGCTGTCCCAGGTTTATATCAAAAGCATTGGGTGCCAGGCCGCGCAGAGCGAAGCCGATATTGGACTGACGGATATTGCTGAGCCTGCAGCCCAGTCCCAGGGAGAGCAGGCGCTGTATGATAATGCCGGCCCCGCCCAGGCTCATATTACCGTGAGGATCGAAATCGGGTTCTTCGGAGAGCATGGCTTTCAGAACCTGGTCTTTCGCGTCGGGAGCCAGGGCCCTGTGGAGAAGGGGATCTTCCCTGTTCAGGCGGATGCCCTCGGATACGATTATGTTGACGAAACCCTTTTCTTTCTTAATCCGCGCGACACGTTCCACCAGGGCATCGAGGCTGAAATTCTTCTCCGGCACCAGGATCAGGTCGGCGCAGGTTCCCACGCCGGTGAGGAAGGCAAGCCAGCCGGCCTCGCGGCCCATGACCTCGTTAATCGAGAGGCGGGCATGGGTTTCGGCTGAAACCGCTGCGCTGGTAAAGGCCTTCGTGGCGAATTCCACGGCCGTGTTGGCCCCCAGCATCCAGTCGGTGCAGCTGATGTCATTATCTATACTCTTGGGGACGGCAATGACGGGGATTCCCAAATCATGCACACCCAGGGATGTTTTTATCGTATCATTCCCGCCCGTGGCTATTATGGCATCAATGCCCAGTCTGCGGCAGTTAGCCCGGATTTTCTCCGGTGCCCATGTCCGGTTTTTTTCCGAGAAGGGGGCGAATCGTGATGATCCCAGGATGGTGCTGGGTGTGTTGAATATTTTTTTTGCCAGGCCTTCACCAAGCTCAAGGCAGTAATCCTCCACGTTGTCGGCGGTCAGCCCTTCGAAGGCTTTTTTTATGCCGATAAAGGTTGCGCCGTGTTTTCTGGTACCCGAGAGTATGGCCTGGGCCAGGGCGGCATTGATGCCGGCTGAGTCGCCGCCGCCGGTGAGAAAGGCAATTTTCATCATCATCCTCCTGGAAGCGTCAAAATGTGACGCTGATATATGTATGTTTTTACTCTGAGCAAGCTTTTTTATAAATGAGTGAATACTCACTCAAAATAGACATATAGCGAAAAGCTTTTCCCTGTCAAGAAATAAATTGATTGAGGAAGAGAGGTTTGCAGGTTCGGTTTGATGGGGAATGTTATTGTCGTGCATACGGGCTCTGTCCCCGGGGAAAATGTCATGTATTTCGGTTTTTTCCAGGGGGGACAGAGCCTCAATGTAGTATGGATAATGATTTTATTCTGCCAGTTTGTGGTTGCCGTTAAGCCCGAAGGGAATATGATAATAGCTCAGAGCCTGTCGGCTCGCCCGGCTGGCGAAGCTTTTATTGTCGTTAAAGACGGCCTTGAGGACCTCGGGCATATTAATGGAAACACCCACATAGACAAAGCGTTTTTTTGATGGTAATTCAGGAGCACTCATTTCCCTGTCGAACTTGGTATAGCCCCGGGTAAAATAGCCGAAGTCAATCATGAAGTACTTCAAAAATTCGGGAATATCGAAGCCAAGATATTCAAAGCCTGCCAGCTTGAAGCTCGTGAGGAATTTCCAGCCCGAGTAATCCAGGGCGAAGAGGAAGCTGTCCTCGGGGTGTTCCTTCACGTAATTAGTCGGTGAGTACTCCATGCTCAGGTTGAAAAATGCGTCCAGTACGGGGAAGCGTTCCATCATGCAGCCGATGAAGATACCCGTGGAGTCGGCCACCAGGTCCTCCCAGGCGAAGCCGGCGCTCGTGGCATAGGCATCGCCCACCTCGATGGCCAGGCCTACCGATGCGGGAATCAGAATTGTGTAGAGCCATTTAATAGGTCGTCCCTGCTCCGTATAGTTGAAAACATTGTAGCTTGCCCGTGTTATAGTGTAATGGGACCAGAGATGCCCCATCTTGTCAAATCCGCCGTACTGGGTGTTCTGGCCGAAAAATCCCTCGCTGCGCCAGATCCAGTGGTCGCTGCTGCCCCAGTCCCAGGCCTTGAACGCGAAGCCGAAGGTGAGAAGGGGAACGCCTATAAGCACGGAATAGCGCGCCAGGTCCCGGTGTGCTTCATCGTTTGAAGCGACCGATCCGTTTTTGGAAGTTTCATTGGATACGGTTCCGGTTTTTTCCGCTTCTTTTTTATCCTTGTCAGCAGCTTTGTCTGTTTCAGTCTGCTGCAGCACCGCGCTGTTTATTGCCTTTACCAGGGATATGGGCATGGACATGGCAGCACCGGGAATGGAAAGAATCAGTATGACGGCAAGTATGCGGGTTTTCATGTTGGTTCCCCTTTTTTGAGTTATAAATATTGTCTATACACCATTTTGTCGTAACATGGGGAGGGAGTGAAGGTGGTCCTGTATGAGATATTGAATTAAGCCTGTTCTGTGCTTAGTCCCTATGTTGACATGGTTTTAATGCTGGACTGTACAATTTTAAGAATTGTTCAGCATTTCCAAAAAAGTAATAAATCTATTCAGGGGAGATTTTTTGTCAAGGAATTAGTGAATAAAGAGTCACTATTTGACTATTAAAACTAATGGTGAATTGTGATGATATACCGGTATAGTCAGCGGAATCATCAATTGATGGAATTATTGATATCGATCTCCTGGGAGAAATTTGCCTCGGTATTTTTAGATTCCTGGGCGATATTGTTGTACTGTATAAAATCGTTTTCACAGTTGATAAAGGCCCGGACAACGGTTTCGTCAAAGTGCGTGGCCGCGCTTTTCTTTATTATCTGTGCGGCAGTGTCGTGGTTGAAGGCGTCCTTGTAGGGCCGCTTGCTCGTCAGGGCGTCATAGACATCGGCGATGGCAACAATGCGGGCCGACAGGGGGATTTCATCGTGTTTCAGACCCTTGGGATACCCGGTGCCGTCCCACTTTTCATGGTGGTAATAGGCCACTTCCTTGCCCAGGTTCAGGTAGGACCTGTTCTTGATTTTCTGTTCCGCCTCGTGTATTGTGTCGCCCCCTATAATGGTATGGTTTTTCATTATTTCAAATTCATCGACGGTGAGCTTGCCGGGCTTGTGCAGTATCTGGTCCGGTATTCCCACCTTTCCGATATCGTGGAGGGGACAGCTGCTCACCAGGTCTATTATATATTCATCGGAGATATAGTTCTTGAAATTCTTATAGGATGACAGCTCGTGAGCCAGCAGTTCCGTATATTTCATGATGCGTTCCAGGTGCGAACCGGTTTCCCAGTCGCGGTATTCCGTCAGCCTGGCCAGGGCGAGAATGGTGACCTGCTGCGCCTGGTTCAACTGATGTATCAGTTCATTCGACTTGGCTTCCAGATTTATCTTTTCCGATATGTCAAAGAAGAAGGCCACGACAATGACGGGATTTCCCTTCTCGTCCTTCATGACCGATTCAACGTACATGACCATGACGGGTTCGCCGCTTTTTGTTCTCAGCATTATTTCGCTGCTTTTCTGGTCAGGCTGGTCGGGTCTGATTTTCCCGAATCCCTTGAGCAGGTCGCCCGTGCCGGGAACGATGAGATCGCGGATATTCCGGTGCAATACCTCTTTTTCCGCATACCCCAGTATTTTTGTGGCTCCCGTATTCCACTTGGTTATGCAGCCCTTGAGGTCCGTGGTGACAATGCCGATCATGTCGGTCTGTATTATCTGTTCATGGATAGAAGACATGGTTCGCATCTTTGATTCCAGGCTTTTTTTCTCACTGATATCCTTCAGAAGTATCTGGATGTCCTTCGATGCCGGGGACGGACGGCTTATGCTCATCTCGGTCCATATGACGGTTTCGTTGAGACCGGTAACCTCCATCTCCATGGACCGGGAATCCGTTCCCTCTTCATAGGCCGCATCAACGGCTTTCTTCACGGCAGCACCGTCTTTCTTGGAGAAGAAGTCATAGATGTTCAAATTGCTCAGATCATCGTCGCTGGAGCCGGTTTTATCATAGAATGATTTATTGCATAAACGTATATTACCGTGGCGGTCGCAGAAGGCGATCATGTCCGGCGTGGATTCGATTATGGCCCGGTATTTTTCCTCCGATTCCACGAGAGAAGCGGCGCCCTTCTGGCGGCTGATCTCCACTGCCGCTGCGTTGGACAGGAGCTGAAAATATTCGAAATTATTTTCCAGGATGTCCAGTTCGGCGAGAACGGCTATGGCGCCTTCAGCCCCGTCCTTGGCTTCCAGGGGGAAAATAATTATAGACAGGCCGTCGCAGAGAGCGGCGGCGCGGGCGATGCTTTTTTTCTGTTTATCGGGGAAGCAGGAAGTGAAGAAATCGGAAACGCCGTCCTGGCCGATGAAAAAGATGGGGTTGACCATATCTACGGATACGCTGAAGGGATTTTCGGGATTTTTTTTCAGGCTGAAACACGACCCTTCCATGACGCCCTGGAAAATATCGTCCAGGTTCATTTTCTTGCTCTCGGGAAAGATGCGGGCCACCTTCATCATATCGCCGTCGTTTATGACAAAGGCCACGGCCCGGGCACCCAGTTCCATGTAGCCCTGTATGATTTTTTCCAGGCTTTCTTCGCCGTTTTTTTCGGCCTCGATGCCGTGGACGGTGTTGACCAGCGTCCGCAGGTTTTTTTCTTTTTCCTTGAGTATATCAATTTTTTGCGAAACTTCCAGCTCGAGCTTTTTGTTCTGCTTTTTTATCTGCTTGTCTTCAATGGCCTTTTCAGTGATGTCCTCGATGGTCTGCATAACGGCGGTTATTTCACCGTTGTCAGACATGATGGGAGAGGTTTTCAGCTTGTAATAGAATATCTCGTTATCCCCGGTGATTTTTACTTCACGGGCTATAGCCTTACCGGTCTCGAAGGTATCCTTGACTGAACAGGTTTCACAGAAGTCGGACTTGCACTCATCGGGCATGATATCGCGGCAGACGGTGTTTTCTCCTTCATTGAAGCCCGGATACCAGGCTTTGAAGCGGCTGTTGGCCTCGATTATCTGGAAGTTCCTGTTCACCACATAAATGGGAAGCGGCGTGGATTCGAATATGGCCCTGAATTTTGATTCCGATGTGGAGGCCCGGTAAATGTTCAGGAAGTTGCGGTAGCTGCTGCCGATGATCCGCGCGATGAGCGTCATGAGACGGATCTCATCCTGGAGCATGGTCTGCCGTGAACCGGGCACCAGAAGATCAAGGGTTCCCACGAACTGGTTGTCCGATTTGACGGGGAAGATGATGAGTTCGTCGGTATTATCATCCTCGATGAGCTTGTCAAGGTTCTGGTTGTTGTAGAGCCTCTGGAGGATAGTGCTCATGGAGAGAAAGTATTCGAAGAAGTCTTTCTTGTCGATGCTCCTGGTCTGCAGGATGTCGTCATTGCACGGTATGTTCTTTGTTTTTACGATGATACCGCCCATGAGGGGATTGATGATATTTTTATGCCTGCTTTTCAGTTCCGCCAGGGGCATTTTTTTCACGATATTCAGTTCCGAGAGCTCATCATTATGGGCCATACCCGGTGTACTCAGGCGGCCCAGATCGGCGTTCACCATGAGATATTGGGTTCCCCGCTCCTCAATGGTGAGGGAGAGGCTGAAAATGGGAAGGCCGGCATTCTGCAGAACCGCCCTGGCATCGGTGATGAAATCCTTTATGCTTTTGGCGTTCTCGATACAGTTGGTGATATCAATAAGCAGTTTCGTGTTTTCTATGTCGGATAAACGGTTAAATTCTTTTATTTTTGCATTCATGTTCTGTCACAACCGAAAATATATGTTTTGATGTATCACCGAAGACAAGCGAGTTGAAGCATTCTGTGCGTATATAGCAATATACGGCTCTCTTTCTTCCTGTTTTATTTTTCGGTTAATTTATAAAATTATTTCACATTTTAATTTGTGTAGGAAGATTTTATCATATCATCGTATTTGGAGATGAGACATAATATCCCTGCCGCTTGCTTACACGACAATGCTTAAAATGTCAAGCAGTTGTATTAAAAAAATGACCGGACGGTTTATTTTTTCGAGTTATTGAGAAAAAGCCTGGTGATGTTCTGACCGATCCGCTGGCGATGCTTTAAAATATCGTTCTCACTTTTGCCGGGATGGTTTCTGAAGGTGGCTACTATGCCCACCAGGGTGGAAAAGAGGGTGTGGGAATTGAAGCGGATATTCCCTTTCGCTCTGATTTTTTCGAAAATTGTATCAAAATCCAGGAGGAGCTTTCTCTCCAGTCCCGTCAGTTTGTCGAATACATCCGTATCAACGGAACCGTCGAGGAAAAAATGCATCATCATGCGGAAATACTGATCGTTCCTGGTGAAATAATCGATGAATTCCTCCGTGACTCTTTCAAAGGCACCGTCTTCAGAACTGTCGACAATTTCGTGGAGCCTGGTGAAGATATCCTTTGTCCCCCGCACAAAGGCCTCGACAAAGAGGGACTGCTGATCAGGAAAGTAGCGGTAAATGGATGCCGGTGATATCCCGGCTTTTTTCGCGATATCACGCATATTCACCCTGTTAAAGGGCTTGGAGGCAAACTCCTTTTCAGCCGCGTCGATTATAATGTTGCGGCGGGCGTTCTTTTCTTTTTCTTTCAATTTTGTGAAGGTGCTGATTTCCATTCCCCGGACCTTGTAATTCTGATAACATTCACTGCAATGATTTTTATTTACCGTATGTTTTTGACATCCTGTCAAGAAACAATTTTGTGCGGTGCATGATATGATGAGGCGGGGCCCGCAATAATATCTATAATTCCGCGTACTGTAAAAAGAGGTATCTCCCGTTGTCAAGTTGGTTTGTATTAGAAATTATCTCCCCTCCCCTTGACTGTCGTCGGGTTAGAGTCTATAATAGACATACGGGGACTCCTTATAAAATCCAAAAAAATATCCTGCACAGGGTATTCCGGGAAGGAAAGGTCATGGATATCACTCATATGCGCAACAATATCTTTTATAATAAGCGGGATAAATATGTGCAGATATCCATCGGTGATGAGAACTATTCCATTGCCATCAATTATTTGCGGGAGATTGCGGCAGGCGTGGATAACTACGGTGAAGTGCCGCCTCCCGGCGACGGTGAATGGGAACAGCTCTAGGGCCGGTCTCTACTTTTTCACGCGGGATTTCGCAAGAAGTGCGATGATATCGCCGGCCCCGAACCGTGCGGCCACATCCATGGGTGTTGATCCCTCAAGAAAGAGCTGACCGTTGATGACTGAATATTCCGCCGTTGTCTTAGCCATGGGATCGGCCCCCTTTTCCAGGAGAAAAGCGGCAATTTTGTATTTTCCCGTCGCCGCATGATGGAGCGGCGTTCGGCCTTTTTTATCCCTGGCGTTTATATCGGCCCCGATAAGGATCAGGAGCCGCGCCGTTTCCAGGTCCCGGGTCACTACGTCGTGGAGGGGGGTGACTCCTTCATCGTCGCGGCTGTTTATGACGGCGTTTTTTTCCAGCAGCATCCGTGTCATGCTGTATATGTCCGATATGCTGCCCGTTTTCATTTTCACGTTGTGAAGGTACGGGTAGGGGTTGACGGGAATATCATTGAAGCGGATTTCATAGTGGCAGTGGCTTCCCGTGGTGTTTCCTGTCATTCCCACCGTGGCGATAATATCCCCCTTTTTCACCGTGGCGCCCTGGGTCACGCGCAGTTCCCGGCAGTGGCCGTACATGGTGTCAAAACCGAACTTGTGCCTGAGGATGATCGTGTTGCCGTATCCGCCCATCCAGCAGGATTTAACGACAATGCCGCTGGCCGTGGCCCTGATGGGTTTTCCTTCCAGGGTGGCGATATCGAGGCCGCTGTGGAATTCGTACTCCGTTCTGAAGGGTGACTGGCGCACGCCGAAGGTGGAGGTGATTTCCCCTTCGTTGGGAATGGCCGAGGGCGTGTCCTCGGAGATGTTGGGCAGGGATATAACGGCCAGGTGCAGGGGAGTTTTTCCTTTGCCGTTCCTGGCGTTTACATCGGCCCCCCGGGCGATGAGGACTTTAGCCGCGTCGAAGCGGTTGTTGATAATGGCATAATGCAGGGGCGTGTTTTTATTAATATCACGGGCATTCAGGTCGCATCCTATCTTTATGAGGAATTCCGTCATGTCTGTTTTACCGCCGATGGCGGCAAGATGAAGGAAGGTTTTCCCGTCGCTTCCCCGGGCCCTGGCATCGGCACCTTCTATGAGCGACTGTCGGGCCATTTCCACATCGCCGGACAGAACGGCATAGGCCAGGTTCCTGTTTCCGGGATCGTCGAGGGATACGGTCTTGCAGCCCGTAACGGTGATCAAGACGAGCAGTGTCAGAGTTATAAGTATGTTATTTTTCATGGGGAAACAGCCATCCAGGGTAATCTAGTACAAGTAAATAGCAATTATGGATTTTTATGCAAGGAAAAAAATAATATTTTGGCATCTCATGAAACCCTGTAAGAACTCATATATCATTTTTCTCTATACTGTTTGACAGCATCGATAACGGTTTATATGCTCATTCCGGATAGGGAATGGAAGTGCAGGTTCTCCCCGGGGGTGTTGATGGGACAGGTTCATTTTGAAAAAATTGATCTGCAGCAATTGGTTGTGATGTCGCCGCTGATAGTTATGGCCCGGGAGGAATCGAACGGGAAAATATCACGGACCTTCCTGCCGGCCTGTGGCATAGAGCCCTATGTCTATGTCGACACCCGTTATCGGGTTATCGAAGTATTATTGGGAACAGCTGAACTCAGTCCAGGTGCGGAGATCATAGTGACCGGTTTCGATCCCGGTTCCCTGAAAGTACATCTGGATTACCATGTCCAGGGACTGAGCCGCAGTCCGGAGGTGCCGGCTTATGATCTGGGCCGGGAACTCAGGCCCGATGCCGCCGAGGGGTGTATTCTTTTCCTCAAACGGAGGATTTTTCTTTTACGGGATATCGAGGGGAAGCTCTGTACCGAAGTTGACGCATTGGCGCATCCCTGCTGGAACGCCCTTGAATCCATGGATAAAAAAAAGATGGTCCGGTCTTTGATAAAGACTCATGCCGGGAAATCGAGCATCGAGGTCACGATTGGTGTTTCCAGGGAATCGCCCGCTGATTCGGAAATCGGTCTGATAGAACAGATAAAAAGTATGTTCCCTCATTATACATCCTACTCGTGGAAGGTGCTGAATATCAGCCCTGAGCGTTTATGAAGCCGACTGATTGTTCGGCCTGCAGAATGTCATGATTCTGGCCCGGGAGGCGGGCGTCTCCATACTTCCCGTAGATAATATGCATATACTGCGGTATCAATCTCTGGAAATATATGACAGTCATCGGGATCCTTTGACCGTTAAATCATATCCGTCGTGCTTTGCGAAAAAATGAGTATTATCGGCGATGACGGGAAGTTCGATTTGTATAAGGGCGTCAAAAGGATATGGAACTAAATCGGCGGCTTTCTTTCTATTGATTATTTCCATTTCCAATCATCTCACTCCCGGCAGCTTCCGTGGCAGGCTACCTGGAGTGAATCACATTCGTTGTTTTAACGGTCCTTTCTTCAATTGGAACGGGAGACGCGGAAGCCATAACCCGTATTGGTCCAGTTCGGGGGCCTTGTCGTAATACGGTACCCTACCTGGATCAATATGGAGGAAAGGATGGCCTGGCCACCCCGTGTGGCTCGGTAACTGCTTGATGCAACCCCCCTGTAGTCTACCTGCGGACCTGTTGGATAGTTTCCGATCTTGTCCCAGCACCACTCACATATATTGCCCGACATGTCATGAATGCCAAGGGCGTTTGCCAGTCTGCCGCCCACATCCTGGGTGTGGCGTCCGTCTCCAGATACGATTTCAGAGTTACCGTCATACCAGGCATAATCACCGAAAATGGTTGATTCTCCTCCGTCTATTGGATAACAATAGTTGCTCGTATCCCCCGAAGCATGATTGAAAGGTATCGAGGTAGAATCATCTATATAGCTCGCGGCATACTGCCATTCCCCCTCAGTGGGAAGGCGGTAGCCACTTGCGCTCCAGTCCGGGATTGCCGCATCACAAGCCGCCGTATCACTTGAGTTTTTCAGCACCTCATTACTCGAGTTTCTATAGACAGGATCAAGCCCCGCTATCTCGCTGTAGGCGTTGCACCAGACAATAGAGTCACGCCAGTTTATTAATGTGACGGGCTCATAATTGCCTGCATTGGGAGAGGCGGCTGGTGTTCCATCATCACCCTCCTGGCCGGGATTTACAAAGGTATATCCATTTAAATCAGCCCATGTTTTTACTGTATACCAGAGTTCATAGGTTACTTCATATTTTGCCATCTTGAAGGCGGACAGGGTATGGCTGAAACTCTGACTGTTCGTATCTCTCTGGGTAAATGTTCCTCCGGCAACGGGCATCATGTCTCTTTTTTCCAGTGAGGCGATAGTATCAGACTCCCATAATGCATATACGGTAATATCACCGGTAACGGCCGTGCTCGCGGTAAACTCAGTACCGGCGCCGTTTTCTTCCGTCCACCAGCCCGTGAAGGTATAATCGGTCTTTTCAGGGTCCGTGGGCAAAGCATCCACCGTTGTTGCCGGGCTCGTTACTGTTTTACTTGCGGGACTTGCATCAGTTGTGGCGGACCGGCTGTCAAAAGTGACCGTATACACTGCCGGGCGCAGGTCTTCCCTGCATGAAATCGTCAAGGAAAAGATAAGCGCTATTCCTGATAAAGTTGACATGAAAAGACTCAATTTTCTTTTTTTCACTTTAATTCTCCTTAAAAAACGGATGTTAATAATATCTGCGTTTGATGGTGGGAGCAAAAATAATAGTTTTTGTAACCATCCATACACATCACACAATATCACAGATAATAAGTAAAACTGAGGCAGCCGCGACATCCTACTAAAGTAGCAAAACCGAAAAAAAATGGGTAAGAAGGATAAAAAACGGTATTGCGATCAGGGGGCGATGTGATACTGTTTGAGTAGTTCGAGGAGCCTGACGCGGTTGGTGATATCCAGTTTGTTGTAGATGCTCGTTATGTGCGATTTGACGGTAAGCTCACTAATGCACAGTTTTTCTGCAATTTCCCCGTTCGTGAGACCCGAAAGTATTTCGAGGATTACTGTCATTTCTCTGTTGCTGATATGATATTTTACAATAAACTCATTATCCCTCGTCTCACGGGCGATTATGAGGATTCCCACAGAGTCTCCCATATCATCCTTAATTGACGAGAATGTGGCATTCATGAGATGCCGTGGGGAGGGTGCAGTAAAATGAAACATCGCGGCATGGGAATAGTGCCGGCCTTCCAGTATGGCGCTGATTTCTGACTGAATTTTTTCTTTTTCATCTATCAGGTCGGTAAATTTTTTTCTGTGTACCGCCTTCGCATCGGAACAGAGCAGGTTGAGGGCCCTTCGGTTAATTACGTCAACGCGGAGGTCTGCGTCTAGAAGTATCACGGTCTCTTCAATGTTATTAATGACATCTAATCCCGCCAGGGACAGGGGATATTCCAGGAATCGGTATTTCAGGATGGAATAGGCCATCCCGGCCATGGCGATGATAAAGGTGATGGGCGCTAGTCCAAAGGTAAAATCCGTAATAAAGGCGGGAAGGAGGATTTCTTCTGAGGTGATAATCACCACCCACATGAGGAGAGATGTGACAATAATAAGGAGCTGGCGTTTTTTACGGTTTGATTTTGTTTGAGAATGACTGCGAAACAGTATCAGTATGGCATAAAGTACATAACCCAGGGCGAGAAAACTGTATATTTTATGGGTAAAAGATTCAAAATTCGGGATGAAATGCCAGTATCCATCCGCCATATATATTCGTGAAAAGAATACCGGTTCAAATATATTTATCAATGCGATAATAATAAAGGGAAGATAAAGTAGGTAATACATGAGGAGCCCCTTTTCCCGGCTTACCAGCAGACTGAAATGGAGCACGGCAGGCACAAAGAGCATGATCCCGACAGACGCATATCTGATGCATTCAATGGCGACGGTGTGATCGGTTGTGGAATAAAGGTAGATTGAGGGTAGAAACCATAAAGACATACAGAGGCTCATGAAGAAAAAAAGCCTGTTCACCGGCGACCTGACGTCCCTGAACAGGATATAGAGCCCCATCAAACAATAAAAGCTGAATAATAAGGCGCATATAAGAGAAATAAATGACAATGCTTCCGACATTCCTTACGTCCCTTCACTGCCTTCATCGCTCATGGCCAGAGCATCATCATCGATATGCTTCGCGTAGTGGCACCGGTAGAGACCCCGGGAGAAAAGGGGGTATTTTATTTTCATGTTTTTTCTCCTGCACGGAGTTTTTGCTCCGCAAAAATAACCGCCAGTATCGCCAGGCCCGGGAGGTACAACCAGTACCGGTGCCAGGAATCCATTCCCAGCCATGACTGCGGTATTCCGGGATGAAACAGGATGAGTGACGCCAGAAGAAGAAAAGGAATTTCAGGCCATTTATTTTTTGTGACGAACCATCCCTGTACGACCGCGGCAAAGGCGAAAGCTGCCAGCAGGGTCATGGCAAAAACAAGCAGCCCCTGGCGCCAGTCCGTTATACCGTGCAAAATAATATCGGGATTGAATATAAAGAAAAAGGGGATTACGGCCGTGCGGATGTCGTAGAGAAATCCCTGGAGCCCCGTGGCGATAGGGTCGGTCCGGGCGATGGCCGCGGCAGCATAGGCAGCCAGCCCCACGGGCGGCGTATCATCGGCCAGGATGCCGAAATAGAAACAGAAGAGATGACTGGCGAGCAGGGGGATTGTCAGGCCATAGAGAGAACCCAGGGTGACGATGATGGGCGCCGTCAGGGAAGCCATGACGATGTAGGTGGCCGTGGTGGGAAGGCCCATGCCCAGGATAAGGCTGGCTATGGCGGTTATAAAAAGCAGGATGAACACATTGCCTGATGATATGGCCTCCACTATATGCGTGATCATGCTCCCCAGTCCCAGACTTACGATGCCTACGATAATGCCGGCCGCGGCCGTGGCCAGGGCCACGACGACCATGTTTTTTGAACCGCTGATGAGACCGCCGCCGATGGCAGTGATGGCGTTCTTCAGGGCAGAGAGAAAGGTGCTTTTCGCCCGGCGTGCCCGGTATATCTCCTGGAAGAGGATCACGGCGCAGAGCAGAAGTATGGCGCGGAAAGCCGCCAGTTCCGGCGAGTGACGCAGCACGATAAGTTCATAGATGAGCCAGGAAATGGGGATAAGGTAATGGAATCCTTCTTTCAATGTTTTTCTGAAGGAGGGGATCTCCCGGCGCGGCAGTCCCTTCATGCCCAGCTTCGAAGCCTCGAGATGGGTGATGAAGAAAAGTGCCGCATAAGAGACAAGGGCCGGAATGAGAGCCGCCCTGACCACTTCAACATAGGGGACGTTGACATATTCGGCGATGATGAAGGCCGCCGCTCCCATGATGGGCGGCATGAGCTGGCCGTCGATGCTGGCCGCAACCTCGATGGCGGCGGCTTTTTTTGCCGGATATCCTACTTTTTTCATCAGGGGAATGGTGAAGGTTCCCGTGGTGACGATATTGGCGATGCTTGAGCCCGATATCATGCCAGTGAGTCCGCTGGATACCACGGCTGCCTTGGCAGGTCCTCCTTTGAATCGGCCCAGGAGGGACAGAGCCAGGGTCGTAAAAAAGGACCCTGCGCCGGCCCGGTCCATCATGGCCCCCAGCAGAACAAAAAGATACACGATGCTCGCCGAGACTCCCAGGGGAATGCCGTATATCCCTTCCGATGAAAGGGCGGCCTGGTTGATGTATTTTTTCAGAGACACCGGCCTGATTGAAATGAAATCGGGCATGGTGTCGGCGAAAAAGGCGTAGAGGCTGAAAATGATCACGATAACCGGCAGGGCGGGCCCTATGCATCGTCGCGATGCCTCAAGGAGAAGCAGTATGAGCAGGGAGCCGAAGATGATGTCCCGGGTACTCAGGGCACCCATGCGGGTCACAAGTCCCTCCCAGTCCAGGACTATGTAGAGGGCCGCCGCGATTGACAGGCCCGCCAGGATATAATCCAGCAGTGCTATCCCCCTCGTTGTTGAAATAAATGAAAGCTTTTTATTTCTCCTGAAGAGGGGGAAGTTCAGGTAGAGCAGTACCATGGCGAAAACCAGATGGATGGCCCGCACCTTGATGCTGTCGAGGATGAGCCAGCTTGCCAGGGAAAGCTGGAAGAAGGCCCATGCCAGGGCCACGGCGGCAGTCAGGATCTTTTCGAAAGGGTTTAATGAACGTAATTCGCCGGTTTCTTCTTTTAAAATTTCTTCTGCTGTTTGTGTTTTTCGTGTAAATATCATACAATTATTTTATATACCGGTCCAGTCCCGTTTCCCGGTAGTATTTCATGGCCCCTTCATGGAAGGGGGCCGTCATCCCCTCCAGCATATCCTCGCGTGTGAGAACAGTGTAGGCGGGGTGGAGCTTTTTGAATTCGTCGAAGTTGTCGAATACCTCCTTTACCAGGGCATAGACCGCCTCGGTCCTGGCCGAAGCGGAACAGATGAGGAGGGCTCTGACCCCGAAAGTCTCAATGTCTTCCGTGTTCAGTATGCCGGGATACATCTCCGCCGGTATGATCGACGTGGTGTAGAAGGGGTATTTTTTAAAGAGTGCCTGGAGAGGCTTACCTGACACATCAACTATCCTCACTTTGACCCTTCCCGCGGCCGCTTCCTTGAGGCTTCCGTTGGGATGACCCACGGTGTAGAAGAAGGCGTCGATACGCTCGTCCTGGAGCAGGCCCGCGGCCTCCACGGCCTTGATGTATTCAGCGCTAATTTCCGATTCATGTATGCCGAAGGCTTCCATGGCGTCGCGGGCATTCTGGAGTTGTCCTGATCCGGGATTGCCCAGGTTGATGATTTTCCCCCTGATGTCGTAAAATTTTTTTATACCGCTCTTTTCCGATGCCACCAGTGTTATGGATTCATGGTGCAGGCCAAAGACTGAGCGGATATTCCTCTGCGGTCCCGCCTTTTCCCATTCGGCAAATCCCCTGCAGGCCTGGAACAGGCGGTCTGACTGGGCTATGCCGAAATTGATATCCCCGCTGAGGACGGCATTGATGTTATACACGGACCCGCTGGTGGATTCCACCGTGACCCGGATTTTATAGCGGTCGGTTTTTTTGTTCACCATGCGGGCTATGGCGCCTCCCGCCGGGTAATAGACGCCTGTTACGCCGCCGGTGCCTATGGCCACATGATGTATATCGGATTTTTTTCCGCACCGCGCAGTTGTGAAGATAATTATTACGACCGGTATGATCAATACCGATAGTTTCCGATTTAGTATCATAATACTCCCTGGAAGGCTGTCTGTACTCTCCTGTATAATGGCAGACATGTTCATTCTGTCAATGAAAAAGCGGAAAGCCCAGGACCGGTGATTTTAAATTTCGCAGATGCGGAAGGAGCCTTTTGCGATGAATTCAATGAGTTCCCTGTTGTCGATAAGGCCCCTGATGTTCAGGGCAAGGTAATGGGCGTCATCATGGGAAACGATCTGGTTGGCCCTGTCGGTAAAGTTGCCGTCCCATTCGAGAAAACGGTGATGTACCACAAGGCTCATATAGAGAGTATACATGATGTCATCATTTTCATCGGTACTCTCATCGAGGATAAACTTGTAGTCAAAGAGGGTACCGTCGGGTTTCCATCCCTCCTTTTCAGCCAGATCGAGGCAGGAATGCCATGTCTCGTCCCGGCAGGTAAAGGATTCTCCCGTGGCTATGTTGAGAAGATGATACGGCATGGCCTGATATCCCCCTGTGAATGCTGTGCTTCATTATAATAAGTGATGAGTTTAGGGGATGGGTCTGTCAAGATATTATTGCCCGGCCCATATTTTCATTGATAAAAGAACCGGATTATAGTATAATGATCGGAAAGCGGTTGTCCGTTGTTTCTTCTAATGAAAAACCGCTTTTTGCAGGCTTCCCAAAAATTGATTTGATTAATCTGCAAAGGGATTAAAATCTGGAGCAGGGAATGCAAAGTACAGGGCATGGGCATGTCGGATAAGATTAAAAAAATTGATGATAAAACAAAAAACGTTCAGGTGCAGGTTTCATTACTGAGAGCAGGTTCCAGTTTCGGGTATGACCTTTTTGATGAATTCGGTAATAGTGTCCTGGAAGCTCACACTCCCATTGAGGAATCACATATCCGCCACCTCCTTTCGGCGGAGATAGAATTTCTCTATTATGATCCTACGGCGTCGAAAACCAGGACAACGGAAACAACCGATTCGGGTCTCGATGTCACCCGGGACATGATCGGCGCAGACCTGAAACGGGAAATGGTCGATCACACCAGGGATCTCCTGGAGCATATACGCGAGATTTACAACTATGCACCCGGGGCCACTATTTCCAAGGAGAAGATCAGCTCGTCACGGCAGATGGTGGAAAAAATACTGAAAACCGTCGATGAAAACAAGAATGGTGTCTATGAATCTCTGAGCAGTTTCCGCAACCTGGACGAGTACCATTATCATCATTCCACCAATGTTTCAATCCTGTCGGCCATTCTCGGCGCCCGGCTTGACCTGAACAGGGCGCTGCGCGAGGGCATGGGCCTGGGCGCCCTTTTCCACGACATCGGTATGTCCTCCATTTCCAGGGATATCATCAATAAAGTGGAAAAACTCTCCAGGGAGGAATTCGATGTCATACGGGGACATCCCCATGTGGGATACAAGTTTATAGAGAAAAATCCCGCCATGCAGGAATTTGAGAAAAGGATAGTCCTCCTGCATCACGAAAAAACCGATGGATCGGGATATCCCTACGGCTTCGACATGGATCACATACAGACCCAGCTGCCCCGGGAAATACGGCTCGTGTCCCTGTGCGATGTCTATACAGCCCTGGTGCTCCGCAGGCCTCCAAATGTCAATTATTCGAGCCGTGACGCTCTCCGGCTTATGCTCAACATGGTCTACGCGCCGTATAAAAAAGTACACCAGTTTCTTCCCGCCGATTTCCGTGACTTCATACGCGGCCTGGGTTTTATCGTCAACAAGGGAAATTTTTTCATGAACAGGGGGGACCTGGTGCGGCTCAATACGGGGGAGGTCGCCATAATCGAGGAAATGAGCAGGCTCTATCCCATGAACCCCAGGGTGCGTGTTCTGAAGGACAGGCAGATGCAGAATCTGAAGCGGCCCATACAGATAGACCTCCTGAAGGATTACCAGAGTTATATCGCCAATGTCTTTGACCGGACAAAGGACTCGAAGACCGTTTCAGTGAAAAAGATTGATGATAGCGAGACTATGTAAGGACGGGTGTCGGAGCATTGGATAAAAGCGATATACTTGACCGGGTGCGGGCTTATAAGCAGAACTTTCTCGTTTATAACCGGCTGAAGCTTAATCAGCTCCATGAGTCACTGGAGCGGCAGGTTATCATGGATCTGCTTGAATTTATTCCTTTTCTGCTTCATGTGAATATACCCGATCTTCCCGGCTATATCCAGTCCGCCGTAATGCCCGTGGGGATCAGCGGCTATTCCCTGGCTGGACGCACGCCGAAAATGGCGGTCTCGAGGACCATCACGCCGGGAATGATGAAACACGTTTCGGAACCTTTCGTTCACATGCTCGCTCTCATGGGAAGCAGCGGCACCATCGCCTTTAACAGCAGGTCCGATTTCGACTTCTGGGTCTGCGGTTATGAATCGGAATACTCACCTGAGGCCATAAGCCAGTTCAAAGCCAAGTGTCGCAAGATAGAGGACTGGATCGCCGAAACCTACAGTCTCGAGGTCCATTTTTTTCTCAACGATATAGTACGGGTCCAGAAGAATATCTTTGACCGCGACGAACATGAAGGGCTGGCCGGCAGTTCCCTGGGACAGCTTCTCAAGGAAGAATTTTTCAGGAGCTCCATCCTTATCGCCGGAAAAATTCCCTTCTGGTGGGTCACGCCGCCCGATGTCTCAGACGTGGAGTACCAGGCCTGGTATCTTGCCGTGCGGGACTCCGATATGGGACCTGAGTTTGTTGATATCGGCAACCTTGGTAAAATCATAGTTGAAGATTTTCTCATCGCCGCCTTGTTCCAGATTCTGAAGTCCCTGGGCAATCCCTTTAAATCGATAATCAAGCTGGGCCTTCTGGAACGCTATATGCACGATGTGGAAGGTAATCCCTATATCAGCAACCTGATAAAGAAAAATGTGCAGTCCGGCAAAATGGAGCCCGAGGATATCGACGCCTACCTGATAATGTTCAACCAGGTCCATGACTATTTCGCCAGGGAACTGAAAGATGACGCGTCCCTGGACCTGGTGAAGAACAGCTTTTATCTCAAAGTCGATCCCCGTCTATCCCAGGCCGTAAAACCGCTTCCCCGGGGCAGGCAGGAACAGCCCGAGAGCCTGAAGCGCAGGAAGATGAAGGAGTACACCGCCCGGTGGCAGTGGACCCCGTCCATGATCGGAAAAATGGATGAATTCGACAGCTGGGACATCGACTCGGTGCATTCCATGATGAACAGCAGCAAGAAGTATATTCTCCAGGGATATAAAAGTATCCTTAACAGTATGGGTGAGCTTTCAAAGACAAAAAACCTGAGCCCCCAGGCCATCAAGGGGATAACGCATAAAATATATTCACACTTCGCCATCGAACCGACCAAGATTGACAATACCCTGAGCTTCAAAACCTATCCGGCCGAGAAGCTGCTCACCATTGAATTCATTAAGGACAGGGACGGGAAGGAGTACTGGCTGCTTCAGAAACGCCTTATCGTACACAAGTCGGCCACGAAGCTCATTATGCATAAGGACGCGAGTCTTTTCGGGCTCGTGGTGTGGATAAGCCTGAACGGTCTTTTTCAGAAAGATTATACCAGGCTGGAGATAGCCACGGGACTGCATGAAGTTGATCCCAATTTTATCCGCGAACTGATCACGGAACTTTCGGTGCATTTTTCCTTCAAGAAGGTTGAACTGGAAAACAGCTATTTCCTGCGGGATCCATTCCCGGTCATGAGCTATATGATCATAAACCCCTATTCGCGGTACGCCAAGCGTCTCGAAGAAATCATCTTTCTCTATCACAGCAGCTGGGGAGAAACGCGTTTCGATGTGTACAGGTCTGAACTGGATCTGGCCCAGATAGCGGTTCGGGTTATTAACGGCGGGCTCATGACCGGCAGGGATTACCGTCATGCCATCAGTCTCATAGCTTCCCAGCCCTTCGGGTCAAGCAAAGAGTTTCACCGGATCAGGGAATTCTGCAGGGACATCTATGAATTCTTTGTGACGGAAGAAGATGACGCCAGAAAGCGCTACATAACCATGCTGGGGAATTCTTTTTTTATCTTTTCCAGCAGAAAAAAAGGAACTGATAACATTATTGTCTCCACGCTTTTGGAAAACGAGCTCAGGCTGCTGTATAATCTGTCGTATAACAGGGGAAATAAAACACTTCTCAGGTTCGATCCCTCGGTGCCCGAGCTGGAGTACCTGAAAGCCATAACTGAAAACCACAAAGATGATGTTATTCAGGTCTATTTTCAGATTGCCAGCAAATACAGCTATTTTTTTGTATCGGACGAGAAGGGGGCAATAACCTTTTACCGCAAGGACGCGGCTAAAATGATGGAGTACCTGGCGCATCTTCATGATTTCGCCTATTCCGCGGCCGAAACCATTCTGGCTAATAACAGGAATTCCACTCTGGCCGGGGGAGAAGGAAAGGGAGGGGAGATAGTCGAACTCTACCGTCTGGAGCGTGAAGCGGGAAGGCAGACGCAGATTAAAAAAATTGATCCGGCGGCCTTCAGCCGCCTCCAGGAAACGAAAAAGGCCATGAAACCGTTCCATCTCTCGCTGCATCTCATGGAAGACGGTGATTTCGGATACCGGTTTACGCTGCCCGACGGCGGGTTTTCGGAAATATATCATAAAAATGAGATGGATGCCCTGGCACGGGAACTGAAGGTGCTCCTGCAAAGCGTGCCGGGCTATACCTTTTATGTTTCAGGTATTAATCTCGAACATGCGGGACTGAAACTGTATAAGATGTTTACTTCCATCTCCTTTGCCGAGAAAAACCGCTTTGAGCTTCTTGTGGAGAAAGGCATGCGAACGGTGCGGTGAATGGCCGCGATCAGGCCATCGCTAAAGCGAAGAAGCGGCAGGATAAACTTATGTTTTTATCCCCAACCATGCTTTCCTGACAGCTAAACAGCCTGGATGCGCCGGTCCATATGCCGGTTCCTGCGGATCATTCTGCGGCGGTCAAAGGTTCTTCTCTGGAAAACAACGAGACCGCTTCGTTCAAGGTAGTCCACGATCCTCCTCTCATCATCGATGCGCCGAAGCATGAGGACCCTTCTGTCATTGTGAGGTCCGAATTTCATAACCATATCCCTTTTTTGAATTATGGGCACCTCAAAAATTAGGTTTTTCATTAACAACAAAATGAAAAAACCTTATTTTTCCTATATTTGTGCCCACAAGGGAACATCCAAATAATGATTTATAGAGGTTCCCTTATCCCCATAGGGTATTTTTTAACCTGCAAAGATATAAATTGTTACACAGTGGTGGAATCGATTTCAGTTTTGTACGATGACATTTTTAACAATATAACAGGACGCAGGAAATGGCAAATTATTTTTATAAAAAAATATTTTTTTATGCGGGGAAGCGTTTCTCCCCATCTTTATAGATTTCCCCGCCGCAAGGGGAATACCGAAAGGTTTTTCGCACGGAAGTGGACTACGAGAATTCCCGCTGCAATGAACAGGAGCGCCGTAATGATGCGTGGCGTTATGGGCTCGTGAAGGATGAGTCCTCCCAGGAGTACACCGGCCACGGGCATTATGAAAGTAAAGGAATGGAGGGCTACGGCGCCGTATTTCTGCAGGAGGCTGTTCCAGATGACAAACCCGATCGATGCGGTCACGATTCCCTGATACAGCAGGGAAGCGGCCACAACGCGGTCTATCATGAATATCATTTTGGCGTCCCAGATATATCCGCCCGCGAGGAGAAAAGGGGCCGATACGAGTGACGTGTAAAAGGCAAGCTGGTAGGGTTCGTAGTCATGTATGTACGTCTTGATATAGATGGTGTTGCAGGCCCAGAGAACGGTGCCTGCCAGAACGATTATATCGCCCGGCTGCACAGTGCCGTTTGTGATCCGTCCGCGGTCGATTACAACGAAAAGAAGTCCGGTGAAACCCATGACCATGCCCAGGGTCTTTCGAACGGTCATGCGGTCGCCGGGGATGAAGAAGTGGGCCAGTATGAGAACCATGAAGGGCTGCAGGTTGGCAATGAGCGTGCCGCGCGATGCCTCTATTTTACTCAGTCCCAGGTTGTACAGGGCCAGCTGCCCGGTGAAGACCAGGGAGGTAATCATGAGCTTTGAATATTTTTCCTTTTCAACGATTATCTTTCTGCCTGTCACTGCGGCCCAGCACCAGATGGCTGCGGCAGCGATAAGAAAGCGCAGTCCCGCCGAGGTAAAGACACCCAGGCCGGTAAAGCCCAGTTTAATCGCGACGGAATTGGCGCCGAAGGCGGCGCAGAGTACTATGGTAGCCAGGCCGGCGCCGACGGAAAGGTCGTGGTTTTGAATGCTTCTTTTATTCATGTTTTTGCCGGGAAAGAGAGATAAAATGGAGCAGTAATGGTTCAGCAGGAGCAATGTCAAGAATAAAAAGAAGGGATACATTTTCAATATAACCGGATATCCTGAACAAAATGTTAAAATATTCATTAATATCTTGACAGATGTATATCGGTGCTTTTTAATTGAACAAATGAAAAAATTATTCAATGAGTCAATTAAAATATGAGAGAGCGAATAGAGCTGGAAGAAATCTATCGTGTGTCCCTGGGAGTCTTTGCCCGGTATGGTTTTCGTAAAACCACCGTGGAGGATATTGCCGGAAAGCTGGACCGTACCAAGGGCAACCTTTATTTCTACGTGAAGGATAAGAGGGAGCTCTATATCAAGACCGTGAGTTTTGCCCTGGAACGATGGCAGAACCGGGTGCGCGATGCTGTTGCGGCTGAAACAGGGGCGCGAAAACAGCTTTTAGTCCTGTGCAGAAAGGCCGTGGAATACCTGTCCCAGGACGGGGAACTGCGTGACATCCTGAAACAGGACCCCGATATCTTCCCCATGTTTCCCACGGTTGACCCCTACGAATCCATCAATAAACGGTCGATCCGCATGATCACCGCTATCCTGAAAAAGGGGATAAAAGAAAAGGTTTTCCGTCCCGTCGATGTGGACAAGGTTTCCCAGGTGATCTTTTCCATTTATAAGATGGTTATTATCAGAACCTATATTAAAGCCGATGACGGGTTCGTGCAGGAGATGTTCGAGGACACCCTGGATTTGCTGCTGAATGGACTTTTTATTGAATCGGAGCGGTCCGGCAGGACCGGTTAGATAAAAAAAGCGGTGACCCTGCAGCGAACAGGGCCAACGCCCGTGTCTGAAGCGGTGACGTGTCACCGCGAAAAACTTTGTAATGCTAACAGGAGGATTGTTATGGCAGGTAATGTCAAGTATTTAAGCGATGAATGGCGGAGCGAGGCCGAGAAAAGGCTTCTGGAAAACTTATCACCGGAAAAGATGAATCATCTCACTTCATCCATGTCCAATATCTACAAAAACTGTCCCGACGGGAAGGAGCACTTCATCTTCATTCGTTTTGAGGACGGGAAGCTTGCCGAATTTCTTACGGGAACGGGAGAGGTTCCCGCGGCAGAATTCGCCATATCGGGCGATTACGCTGTTTTTGCCAGCATTACGCGGGCTGAGCTGGCGAGCCACAAGGCGCTCATGACAGGGAAGCTGAAGCTCAAGGGGAACATGGTGAAGGCGCTGAAACTTGCCTCTCTGGCGGACCGTATAAACAAGGTTTTCGCCACCATCCCGGCCGAGTATTGATGAGGAGGATATGACCATGAAAAACAATGATCCCTATTTCATAGATTTTCCGCAGCGGATAAAAGATATCCAGGCCGAAATGCAAAAAGAGAAGATCGATGTGTACCTGGGCTCGCGTCTCAGGACTCTTTCCTGGACGCTGGACGCCTTCTGTCCATGGCGGAGTTTTGTGGTGATACCGCCCGAGGGACTTCCCACTGCCTTTTCTTTTGTCATCGACGCTTCCAGGATCGCCGATGATTCATGGCTTGATGAGGATCATGTAATGGGCTTTGCGCCCATGGGCGGCCAGGACCAGATCGAGCAGATTGCCGACTTTATCAAGGACATTCTGAGAAGCGGCAAAGGGCGCGTGGGTATTGAAAGCGGCATGTCCAATTACCTGCCCGAGGGATGGCTTACTCATTACGAGTATCAGCAATTCAATGCGGCCATGCCGGACGCTGAACTGGTGAATGCCCACGGTATTATCGACCGGCTCTCCCTTATCAAGGATCAGGGCACCATCAACCGTTTCAGGGAGGCTTCCCGCATAGTCGATGTGGGACACCGGGAAGTACTGAAGGCCCTGCAGAACGGCGGGTGGAAGGGAATGACGGAAACCGAGATCGCCGGTCTCGCTGCCTATGCCATGCGTAAGGAAGGAAGCGAGTGGGAGTGGTCTTTTACCGGGGGAAACGAGATTGCCAGCGGGTACCGCACCGGACTGGCCGGATGCGCCTGCACCCCGGCGTCCAGGAAGAAGCTTGCCGAGGGTGAGCCCCTCATGGTGGATATCCACGCCATGTTTAAACTGGGACTGGGAGATCACTCTCACAACTACTTTATCGGGAAGGCAACGGACCGGCAATGGTGGCATGCCAATAATTTTGTGGATCTGGTGAAACTGACGCTGAAGTCCTACCGCGCCGGGATAACGCCGTCGTCCCTGGCCGGAGACATGCTGGCCTTTGCCGAGGAGCGCGGTTTTGCCGATTTCATGGTGCCGGGTTTCGAACACGGCATCGGTATGCTGGGTGATGAGTGGCGTATAGGCATGAACGACGGTCCCTTCCCTTACTGGACCAACCCCGATCACGTGTACAAAGAAAACGAAGTGCTTATATGCGCCATGCAGTACGCCTGTCCCGATGAAAACATAGGGTTCCGGTATGAGAACCCCATCGTTCTTCATAAGGATAGATGCGAGGAACTTTCCAAGTTTCCTCTTGGTATTGAAGAAGTTATCTGAGCAGCATACGGTTTTCTAAAAGTACGGACTGGTCGCGACCTGTCCGTACTTTATAAAGGTGAAGGGTATAGGTTGATTCTTAATACACTGAAAATTCCTTTGTCACGCCTTCGTAGTGCAGTATTTTTCCCGTGAGGGCCTCCTTGTAATAGCCCGTGTGGCGTATGCGATAAATTCCCGGCGCTGCATCCACGGGGATATTCCATTCAATGGTGATAAGACTGGCGGCCGTGCCGGAGCGCTGCCAGCGGTATTTTGTCGAGGGATCCCAGTCATGGGCAACGGGCAGCCACCGGCCGCTTTCATCATCGCTGAGTCGTTCAACAGCCAGGTAGCTTTCATCGGAAAGAACCGTCAGGTTGTTGTTGGGATGACCGCCCCAGAACACGGTGCGTGCCGTTTCCCCCCGTGAATATGCGTAGTCGGGGGCCGTCTTTACATCACCGAAAGCCACATCGGCGGGAACATCGTCGTAGAGGACATTACCGGCGATTTTGAATATGGCTTCTCCCTCGATGCCGTCCCTGAATTCATCATAATCCACGGCATACGAGGGCAGATCGGCGCCTTTGCGGAACGACATGGCCAGGTCGTACACAACCTGCCGTACGGCGTTGAGGGAATAGGGACCGAGAAGCGTGGCGCCGCCTTCGTATTCCTGTGCGGCATATTCCTCTCTGGTGGTAAGATATCGCCCGTCGCTGTTTGACGTGGCGTTGATGACCACCTGCTTCACATCGGGCATGGCCCGCCTTACCTCGGCCTTGATGCGGCGTCCCGACATGGTTGTCACCTCCAGGGGGAGGGTTACGATGGCCAGGCCGCCTATTTTAACGATCTGAACGGGCAGGCTCAGGTTCCAGGCTTTGCCGCCCGGAATGAGATTGTTCAGTTCATCAAAGGCCAGGGCGATACGTTTTTCCTTCTGGCAGTCCATTTCATTACGCAGGTCACCGGGAGAAACAATGAGCCTGAGAAGAATATCGGCGACGCCGGGCAGGGGATCGGTGATGATTTCCTGCGGCGTGAACATGGCGTAATTGTCTATGTCCCGGGGATTGCTTTCCCGGGATACCATGCCGCTGTCACCGTCCTCGGTGGAACCGGCGATGAAACTGACACCGGCGGAGCCCCTGCAAAGGCGGCAGTTGTCCCGCGACTCGCCCAGTTCCGCCTCATAGTAAATATCGTCATCGTCGATGAACTCGGGCCGGACGTCAAATTCCTGGGCGGGAATGAACATCTGCCGGTAGTCGACGGCTCCCGTGAGTTCAGTCCCTTCCGTCGAAAGTTCCCGGGCCAGCATTTCCAGGGTTCTGGCGCGCAGTTCAACCCGTTCATAATCACATGACCCGTCGGCGATCCAGTCGATTATCGCGCCGTTTTCGTCCCGGACAAGTTTTTTATCCCTGCCTTCAAACCGGGAGAGATTTGCGTCTTCGGGAAGGTTGCCCGAGGTGTCGGCGCAGTCCGACTGGGCGAAGGCCGCTACAAATCCCTCGCCTCCGGTGTAGTTCGTGCCATGGGCCGATTCAAAGAAATACGACGCCAGGCCGTTGACGTCGCCATTGATGAGAAAGAGATGGCTGCCGCTCATATTGGGATGAACAGGAGTCCAGTGGTACAGGCCTATGTCGGAGCCTTCTTCGTTCACGAATTTCAGCTGGGTGAGTTCCCGGTTTGCATCATCGGGAGAACCGTCGGGCAGAAGATACTGGTCCCGGTCGCGGTTCAGATTGTAGGCTTCCGGAGACCTGTTGCGGCAGATTCGTGTCAGGGGAGAAAATTGAGGTCCTGTATTTTTTTCCGGGGAAAAGAGTCCGCTGTTGAGAAGGAGTTTTCCCGGAGCCAGGCTGCCGTGAGCTTTTATAACGGCCTCGCAGGCGCCGTTGACGATGGCATTGAAATTGCCTTCATGGAAGGTCATGCCGGCAAAGATGTTGAGCGCATAGGTCTTGAAATATCCGCCGGGACCGCTGTGAGTATGCGTGGCGCTCATGACAATGTTTTTTTCATTATAGAGATTGCCGTATCGCTCTTTCAGTCTGTCCAGGACGTGAATAAGAATTCCCGAGTCCATCATGGGGATATCGAGCACCACGAAGGCAACGCGCTTTCCCGTACTGTTGTCCTTGATAATGAAAGCCCGGGCCCACTGGCGCATATACAGTCCGCCGCCGACCTGGTCAAAGTCACAGTATCCGGCGAACATGACCTCGGCAGGGGGACCGGTGATATTATGGATGCCCGTGCCTATCATATAACCGCTGTTTGTTCCACTGATGGTATGCTCCTGTTCCGACAGGAGAGGGCTCGCGGTTTCGCTGAAACATGAGAGCGCAATGATCGATGCGGCAATGGCAGGGAGAATTCGTAAGAGTTTCATGGAGGCCTCCGTTTATATACAGATATATTAAAAGTGAGTGAGTTATCACTCGATACTTTTCTCATATATTGCCATAGTATAGTGGTAAATTCTTAAATGTCAATCAAATAACGGCTGGACGGTTTGCATTTTCTGATAAACCGTTTACCGGTTAACCACATTGATTGCCGTGCCTGCGAGAAAAGCACGGAGGTTCTCCACGGCAATATCCATGAGCCGTTTCCGGGCTTCAAAGGTGGCCCAGGCTATGTGGGGCGTGATGAGGCAGTGTTTCGCCGTGAGCAGGGGATTGTCCTGTTCAGGCGGTTCCGTCGAGAGTACATCCAGCCCGGCGCCGGCCAGTGTTCCGTTGTTCAGGGCCTCGGCCAGGTCTGCGTCCACCACCAGGGGACCCCGGGAGCTGTTGATGAGAAAGGCGGACTTTTTCATGAGCCGCAGTGTGTCGCGGTTCACCATTGCCCTGGTATCCTCTGTGAGGGGGCAGTGGAGGCTCACAATGTCGGATTCGCGGAAAACTTCCTCGAGGCTCCGGGTCCGCCGGAAACGGGGGATGGCGGGCTCTGTCCCCATATCGTTATCATAAGCCAGAACGCTCATTCCCAGGGCAGCGGCAATGGTTCCCACCTGCGCGCCGATACGGCCGAAACCGATGATGCCCATGACCTTTCCTGAAAGCTCAATGAGCGGATGTTCCCAGTAGCAGAAGTCGGCGCTTCGTGTCCAGCGGCCTTCATGTACGGAGTCGCTGTGGCGCTGAACATGGTGGCAGAGCTCAAGTATATGGGCGAAAACCATCTGGGCAACGGAGCGTGTGCCATAGGAGGGGATGTTGGTGACGGGAATATCCCGCTGTGCCGCCGCTTCAAGGTCGACCACATTATAGCCCGTGGCCAGTACGCCGATATACCGGAGGGCGGGCAGGGCGGCGATGGTATCGCGTGACAGGGGGGTTTTGTTGGTGATGAGTATATCGCTGTCCAGGCTCCGGCCGATTATTGTTTCAGCAGGCGTTCTGTCATGGACGGTCAAGTCTCCCAGGTCCGCGAACCCCTGCCATGAGAGGTCGCCGGGGTTGAGGGTATATCCGTCGAGTATGGTGATTTTCATGGTGTGCTCACTCCTGAGTATTTTTACAATTATGCGGCAGTAAAGCCCCCTAAATCCCCCCGAGGGGGACTTAAAGAATAATAGTTTAAAAACCCCTTCCAGGGGTGGCTCCCGGAGGTATGTGTATCGAGTTACTATTGAGCCGGGGCCATGGATGATACTATATGCATTGAACTGGTATTCGCTACGGGTAGTGATAGTCTCCTGTGTGCTTCCTGGTGAAAGAAATATATCGGTATTTCTGTAAGGTCAAGGATAATTCAGGATATTTCCGGCCATAAAAATATCTTGCTTAAAATATCCCCGACGGTATAAAATGAAACCTGTCCTGCAGAGGATCAATTCATGCACAAGGAGCGCCTCGTGAAAAACATTGAACCGAAAATTGTCTCCCGGAATATCGGCAATGCGGAGATACAGTATCTTCTCTATGAGGGGGACGGGCCGGTCATGATCATGCTCCATGCCACGGGGTTTCTCCCCTGGCTCTGGCATCCCATTGCCCGCCGGCTCTGCGGTGAATACCGCATCATTGCCCCCTATTTCTGTGATCACCGCGAGGCGGAACCCGAAGACGGGGGCCTGCCCTGGAAGCTCCTCGCCGAGGATCTCTGCGGCCTGTGCAAAAGTCTGGAGCTGGAGAACCCCTATCTCGTGGGGCACAGTATGGGTGCCACGATTATAACTCTTGCAGCGGCGCTGTACGGCAACAGTGCCGCTGGCATGGTACTCATTGAGCCCATATTTCTGCCGCAGCAGTTTTACGGTGTAAAGATATCCGTGGATCAGCATCCCCTGGCCTCGAAATCCATTAAGCGGCGCAATCACTGGTCGGACCGGCAGGAGGCACGGGATTATCTCCGGTCACGGGCCCTTTTTAAAAACTGGGATGATGAGATGCTGGACCTGTATCTCGCCTACGGGATGATCTCCGGTGACACGGGAGGACTTAACCTGGCCTGCCATCCCCGGAAAGAGGCCTCTCTCTTTATGGGCGGCATGCACTATGACCCGTGGCCGCTTCTTCCGAAGATAAAAAATCCCGTTATGGTTGTGGAGGGGGAAACGAGTGAGAACAGGGCCTTTATCGACCTCAAAAAAGCGGCTTCACTCTTTCCTTCGGGCCAGTATCACATGGTGGAAGGCGCAGGACATCTCATACCCATGGAGAGGCCCGAAGAGATATCCGCGCTCATCAATAGATTTTTCCAGGGACACGACGGCGTGTGCGGGATATGATCCATCCCGAGCGGATAAAAAAGCTGAATGACCGTCCGGAGCGGAAGGGTGACTATGTTCTGTACTGGATGCAGCAGTCTCAGCGCGTTGACTGGAATCACGCTTTGACCTATGCGATAGACCGGGCCAACGGACTGTCGCTTCCTATTATTGTTTATTTCGGAATAACATCCCGCTATCCCGGGGCAAATGCACGGCACTATGCCTTTATGCTCCAGGGACTGGCCGAAGTGCAAAAAAAACTGGCGGAAGCGGGAATTATTTTTGTCCTGAGGATCGAAGCGCCGGTGGAAGGGGTCAGTGCCCTGGCCCGTAACGCGGCCCTGGTTGTCACTGACCGGGGATATACGAGGGTGCAGCGCCAGTGGCGGGAGCAGGCGGCGCGGGAGATAGATTGTTCGCTGGTCCAGGTGGAGAGTGACGTGATCGTTCCCGTTGAGACGGCGTCACCGAAAGAAGAATATTCAGCGGCCACGCTGCGGCCGAAAGTGAAGCGCGAGCTTTCCCGTTTTCTCGTTCCCCTGGAATCACGGGTTGTGAAGAATAGATTGTCATCGGGACCGGTATCCCTGGACGCCGCGATGGCGGTGGAAATTCTCGGAAAGCTGAACATGGATGCTGCCCCGGCCCCGGTAACATGGCTCAAAGGAGGATCGGGCGAGGCGGAGAAACTGCTGGAAAACTTTATCCGCGATAAGCTGAAATATTATGACACGCTGCGCAGCGATCCTTCGAGAGATTACCTTTCCCATCTCAGCCCCTATCTCCACTTCGGACAGATATCACCCCTGAAGATCGCCCTGGCAGCCATGCAGAGCGGTCATTCGGCCCGCGAGCCCTTTCTCGAGGAACTCATCGTGCGGCGCGAGCTGGCTATGAACTTTGTCTTTTATAACAGGTGTTATGATGAATACGCCTCGCTGCCCGACTGGGCCAGGAAAACGCTCGATGAACATGCGGCCGATTCCCGCGAATACCTATATGACCTTGCCGTCTTTGAAGAGGCCCGGACGCACGACTCTTACTGGAATGCGGCGCAGAAGGAGCTCCTCCTGAAGGGGAAAATGCACGGGTACATGCGTATGTACTGGGGGAAGAAGATCATTGAGTGGAGCGCCTCACCAGAGGAGGCCTACAGGACCGCTCTGTACCTGAACGATAAATATTCCCTGGACGGCCGTGATCCCAACGGCTACGCCGGTGTGGCCTGGTGCTTCGGCAAACACGACCGTCCCTGGAAGGAGCGCGCCGTCTTCGGCAAGGTCCGGTACATGAACGATCGCGGGCTGGAACGGAAGTTTGATATCAGGGCCTATGTCAGGGCTGTAGACGAAGATTGTGGGATATAAAATGCCGTATCATTCCCTGTACCGGAACAGCCCGTTTCTGATCACGGCCCGGCCCCGCTCGTTGAAGACCTCGAAGGGGATCTCTCCTTTTTTCTCCGATTCATAGCCGATGATGGTGAGTTCGTCTCCGGGGATGACGGGGCTGGCGAAGCGAACAGAAAGTCCAACGATCCTTGTCATATCGCCGTGTAAAATGTGATCCAGCAGGGCGTTGCCGGTCATGGCGGCAAGGCATACGCCGTGGAGTATGGTCCGGGGAAGACCGGCCAGGCGCGACAGAAAATTGCTGGTGTGCATGAAGTTGGTGTCTCCCGAGACCCGGGCGTAGGTGAGCTGCTGGCCTTCGCGTGTTTTAAACGCAACCCTGAAGATCTCGGGTGATTTATTATCATCTTTTTTTCCGGCGGGAGCGGCTCCGGGTTTTGATTTTTTTCTGACGATGAAACCGGACACGGCCTCCATGGCCAGGGTGTTCCCATCATTCATGATATATGCCTTTGTGCGGAGATTCAGCACTTCTCCGGCCGGGGTATCCGTTATGGAATCCACGGACATTTCGATGCGCAGCTCGTCCCCCACGCGTATGGGCCGGTGCCAGTGTCCGTCCTGCTGGCCGTGAACCATGCGGAGCAGATTGATGTGCAGGTCCCGGTTCGTGAGGAAATAATGAAACATGGGGTACAGGAGCCTTGACATGTAGAAGGGAGGTGCAATGGCATTCTCTCCCTCGTAACGACGGGGATTGTCAAGAGTGGCTGACACATAGAGGTAAATATCGTTGTGATCGATGGGGCCGAATTCCCTGATGATGGTATGTCCGATCATATCGCGGTTAAGCGTATCATATTTCAGGTGCCGCAGCATGGCGAAAAGTAAAGATAGATTGCTGAAACTCATATAGATACTCCCAAAATCTGTTCTGTATTGAAAAGCAGGACCCGGGGGGGCCGCTTTTTATAATTTATTTTTTCAGCTGTCCCATTTACCCTGGCGTCGCAGGTCCTTCACGATTTCCTTTGCCGTTTCCTTCAGCGTCAGGTAATCGGTCTTGGCCACGCGATTCAGGGGTATGGCGCCGGGCTTGACTATTTCCACATGGGAAGGTCTGGCATATGAAGCGATGTCGTCACAGGCCCGCATGACATCATCAACACTCACCGACGCTCCCTCCAGGGGCTCAACAAAGAGCATGATGGCCTCGGTGAAGACTTCATGTTCCACACCCACGCAGGCCACGCTGGAAACGAGCCCCTTGAGCTTGCTTTCAACATGGTTGATCACATCGTCGGGGAAGACCTGGTATCCTTTCGGTTTGATGACCATCTTGGAGCGACCCGAGAAGTGCAGGCCGGCGCTGTCGTAGTAGCCCAGGTCCCCGGTATAGCATACGCCGTCCTTTGTAATCGTTTTTGCCGTGTTTTCCGGATCACCCAGGTATCCCAGGAAAAGCTGTGCCCCGGAAAAACAGATTTCCCCCACCTGGCCCTTTTCTTTTTCCTTCCCTGCCGTGCCGTCGGCATTCATGGGTTCGCGGATGCTGATGGGGCACAGGGGCGAATCAAATCCGATTCCTGCGGCGATGTCCTCTACAGAGGCCTCTACATCGGTGTAGGTGCAGAAACCGGCCGTCTCCGTGAGACCCAGGCCCGAACCCATGCGCGGGGCCATTTCGCGCATTTTTTTCAGGAATTCCACGGATACGGCCTGTCCGCCGTAGAGGACAAAGCGCAGCGTGGACAGATCGAAGTCTCCGTAATTGGGAAGCTTCCATTCCATGTTGAAGAGTGCGGGAATCTGTCCCATGAGGGTCACTTTATGCTCCTGCACGGCCTGGAGGCTCATCTCGGGATTGAAGATGTGCATGATGACCGAGGTTCCGCCGCCGAAGATGGTGGTGGCCAGCTGTTCCGTGACGCATCCCACGTGGGACGGCGGCAGGTTCACCAGCATGAGGTCTTCGCTTTTCAGTTCAAAGGCGACCTTGAGCCCGATGTTCTGCATGAGGATATTTTCATGGCAGAGCAGGGCTGGCTTGGGCGAGCCCGTGGAGCCCGTGGTGAAAATTATGAGGCATGCATCCCTTTTGGTGATTTTTTTCCTGGCCCGTTTAACGGCTCCGGTGAAGAGGTTTTTAATGAAGATTTTTTTGATATCGGCGGCGAAGCGCGTGATGCCCACGGCGCCGTCGATGATCATATCCTCCTCCTTCTGGAACTGTATCCAGTGATTTATATAAGGAGATTGTTTCATCACTTCCTGGATCATGGGGCGGAAATCGGCAACGGGTGTTTTGCCCAGAAAGAAGTAAGCCTTCGGTTTCATTTTGTCCATGCAGTACTGGATCTCGCCGGTTTTGAGGCGAAGATCCAGGGGAGCGATAATGATGCCGATGCGGTAACAGGCGTACATGAGGTACACATGTTCCTTCAGGAGAGGGAGGGAGGTAGCCACGATATCCCCTTTCCGGAGTCCCAGGGACAGGAGCTTCGCCGCAAAGGCCGATACGGAGGTGTTGAACTGTTTCCATGTGACCTTTTCGCCGGTGTTATGTTCTATGACAGCGATATCACCGGGCCGTTCGCGGGCATAACGCGCCACATAATCGGCCATATTGGGAAGAAGATCCTTGTATTCCTCAAGGCATTTTGCGTTTTTCACTTCGTTCATGATACTCACCCTCCCATTGTTCTATGTATTTGCACACGTAAGTTTTTGCGGAATGTATTTTCTTTCCTGTTGTATGCATATATTGATGAGTATAGTTACCGTCTTTTCAAGGAAAAAATTTAATTTATATTCCGGAATTATCATTTCAGAAGATAAACCGTTATGGATCCTTTATCCGCATTATAAACAGAGCTTCCCGAAATCATGAAAAACCTTTATTTGGATAAACTGGAAAATATTAATTTGACCGGGGAGCATAAAACAGGTTATAATCGGGCTTTCTTTTGTTTTTCAACCAGGATACGGGTTCTTCAGTGAATGAATACAATTTTAACTTCATAAGCCTGCTCATGGTTCTTTCGGGATCCATGGGGCTTTTTGTGGCCTACGCTGCATGGATGCGAAGAGGCGCTCCCGGCGCCATGTTTCTCATGATGATGGAGCTGGCCGCGGCCGAATGGTCTTTCGCTGTGATTTTCGAGATGGCCGTGACCCATGTCCCGGGGAAGATATTCTGGTCCCAGGTTTCCTATCCCGGTATATCCTTTACCTCCTATTTCTTTTTTCTCTTTGCCGCCTCCTACAGCCAGGTCGGCAGGTTTCTCAGGCGTAGAATCTACGTTGTCCTTGCTGTGATACCCCTTCTTACGGTGATCATGGCCGCCACCAATGGACTGCATCATCTTCTCTGGACGGAAATAATAATTCAGCCCCACAACAATATCGCCCTTTACGGCCACGGGCCCTATTTTGCGGTTCTTGTGGGATATTCATACCTTCTGTTGTTAGCCGGCATACTGCTGCTTGCATCGGCCATTTACCGTTTTCCATCCAATTTTCTTTTCCAGATGATCATTATGATCCTGGGAGGACTGACGCCCCTGGCAGGCAATGTCATGTATGTCTTCAACCTGAATCCCATACCGGGCATGGACTGGACTCCCCTGGCTTTCATGGTATCGGGTCTTTTTCTGGCCCTGGGCATTTTTCGTTTCCGCATGCTTGATCTGGCTCCCGTGGCACGGGAAAGGATCGTCGATATCATGAGCGACGGTGTTATTGTCATGGACGCTCACTGCCGTATTGTGGATGTCAATCCCGCCATGGAGCGTTTCATGGGCCGAAAGGGCAGGGAAATGATCGGGCGCCTTTTCAGCGATGCGCTTCCGCTCTGGCATGAAGCGCTGGAATGCAGCAGCGAGCCCGCCGTATACAGGAGCGAGGTGAAGATGCTGGAGAGTGGCGTTACGCATTATTACGATGTACGCCTCACATCCATGCATAACAGAAGAAATAAACTAACGGGGCAATTTATCATAGTGCGTGATATACAAAAGGAAAAGGAACTCGAGGAGGAGAAGAATGATCTTATTAAGGAACTCAGTGCCGCTCTTCAACGGGTAAAGACCCTGAACGGGTTGCTGCCCATCTGCGCCAGCTGTAAAAAAATCCGCGATGACAAGGGTTACTGGAAAAATGTGGAGCATTACATTGAGGAGCACTCCGGTGCTGAATTTACCCATGGAATATGTCCCGACTGCGCGAAGAAGCTGAAAGAGAAGTCGGCCGGCAGCCGGGAGAGCCGGAATAGGGAAGACGGCGGGGGGAAAAAGTAGAACAGAGTCCGGCCCGTGCGGCTTTAACATTCATCATAATTCGTTAAACAGGTGTCAATAATGAGAAAAAAAATCAATTTGTTTGCCGCCTTTATGAGCCGCACGCCCGTTATCATCACCCTGGCAGTCATCTACCTGGCCATGCAGACAGTAATCGCTGTCATCGTATCCCCCCTGGGCCATGATATGCTCAGGGTCCAGACAACCTTTTCCGATGAAACCTTCCGCGGCATAATTCAGTCATGGGAGAAAAACGGCCTCATGGCTTTGTACTTTAAACACTTTTACTTTGATTACTTTCATCCCGTATTGTACAGCCTCTTTCTCTCGGCCCTGCTTTCCCGGGGTCTTTCCATGAATGGACTGGATAAAAAATTCAATCTGATGGTCCTGCTGCCTTTTGCGGCCGGACTCATGGATGTAATCGAAAACAGCATGCACCTGTACCTGATACACAATCCCGTAAAAATCAGTGCCGGAACGGTTCTGTTCAGCGGCATCTGCACCAGTATGAAATGGGCCCTGGCCTTTCTCGTCCTGGCCGGGGCGGTTGTATTGATTGTCAGGGCCCTGGTGAAGAAAAAAATAATAGAAGGTACTCTGCCATGAAACTGGTCACCTTTAGAATCGAAAAGTCAGCTGTCAATCAATTCGGTCTGGTTCTCAATGAGAGAATATATTCTTTTAATTCCCTGATGAAGCATTTCAAACGCAGACATCCCTGCCTGGAAAGCATTGATGCATATTTAGAAGACCTCCCCGCGAGTTATCATGTGGCCCTGGAGCTTCAGGATAAAATTCTGGCGGGTAACAATCACGTATCCTCGCTGAAGGGACTGGACCCCGACAGGGTAATAATCCTGCCTCCCGTGCCGAAACCGGCGGCACTCCTGGACTTCGGCCTGTCACCGCGTCACCTGGTCAATTCAGCCCGTACTCTTTTCAGACATGAAATGCCCTGGCCCGTGAACCGTATTGCCTGGAGTGTTGTGCGCCGCCGACTGAAAAAAATCGATACGAACACGCTGCTTTACTATAAGGGAAATCACAATGAACTCATCGGACATGGAGAAACGACTCACTGGCCGTTGTATACTTCATATCTTGATGTCGAGCCCGAACTGGCCTTTGTCACGGGCAAAAGCAATGTGAGGGGACAGAGCCCGGAGAATGTCGTGGCGGGATACTGTATCCTCAATGATTTTTCCGCCAGGGATGTGCAGTTCCCCGAAATGATCGGCCTGGGCCTGGCGCGGAGCAAGGACTTTGCCCGGGGTAATGGCCTGGGGCCGGTGCTGGTGACGCCCGATGAGGCGGGCTATCCCCTGTCGCTGTCTGTCACCGTGCATGTGGGCGAACGGTTTGTCTGGAACGGTACCACGGCTGAGTACGCGGCCGGTCCCGATGATATTATCCGGTTTCTCGAGGGTGTTTTTACGCTGCGGGCGGGAACGGTCATCGGCATGGGGACCATTCCGGGATGCTGCGGCCTGGACAATGACCGGTGGGCCTGGCCCGGTGACCGGATTGATATAATCTTTGATAAGCTGGGGACTCTGACACAGTATATTCCGGCGGAAATTGGAATGCTGCAGAAATCGCGCTGGCCCCGCAGGCAGGAACTGGAACGTTTTTATCGTCAGACGCAGAAACTCGACTGACGGTCTCTAGCGTCGGGTTGATTGATATTTTCCTTCATATTTTTTCTGTGTTTTTTGCAATCAATGTTTGAATTGTTTAATATGGGGTGTTAACTCATAGATATAAACAATACATAAAGGAGGTCCGGAATGCCTGAAGAATTCAAAGCGGGCTGCGCCCGGCCCACGGGAGGTCCCGTGGGAGAGGAGGTTAAACCGATCCTGGACAACCAGGAAGAAAAAATCACAAAAAAGGAGGAAATGAGCATGATAATGGTGGGCCAGAAAGCACCTGATTTTACCGCTCCTGCTTTTTTAAAGGGGAAATTCGTCAATATTAAACTTTCAGAATACCTGGGGAAATGGGTACTCCTCTGCTTCTATCCCGGTGATTTTACCTTTGTCTGAGCGACAGAAGTTTCGGCAGTTGCCGAAAAATATTCCGAATTCCAGAAACTGGGCGTTGAAGTTCTCTCCTGCAGTGTTGACAGTGTCTTTGTTCATAAAATGTGGAACGATCATGAGCTTTCAAAAATGGTGGACGGCGGCATTCCCTTTCCCATGCTCTCCGACGGCGGCGGCCGGGTCGGCACGGTTTTTGGCATCTATGACGCCAATGCCGGCATCGAAACGAGGGGGCGATTTATCATTGATCCCGACGGCGTCGTACAGGCATACGAGGTGCTGACTCCTCCCGTTGGACGAAATGTTTCTGAATCGCTGCGGCAGGTTCAGGCCTTTCAGCTCGTAAGAAACAGCAAGGGCACCGAGGCCACACCCTCGGGCTGGAAGCCCGGCAAGGCCACGCTGAAACCGGGTCCGGACCTGGTGGGAAAAGTCTGGGAGGTCTGGAAGACCAAGCAGGCTTTTGATTGAGATATGTTTCAGGAGGTGGTTGTACGACCGCCTCCTGACGACCCCCGTATGCTCCTCCTGCGTCGGAAAGGCTGTCGGTATTGCAACAGTCATTCCGGGCGACATCGTGTCGGCTTTCATGGTGGACAGAGACTGTTGATAAAAATTTTCCGTTTTTTATGGGGGATATTCTTTTTTAAATGAAAATTTCAGCAGCAGCTCTGTCCAGGGCCGGAACAGTCGCAGGTGGGTTCGCCTCCGTAGATCATGCTGTGGATTATGGCAGCAGCGCATCCCACTCCTGCTGAGACGGTAATGGCCCCGAATGCGCAGTTTACGGCGCAGGCCCCGCATTCCATGCAGGCATCGGCGTCGGTGAGTCGGGCTTTTTTATCATCCATGATAAAAACGGCATGGGGGCACACTTCAGTGCAGCGGCGGCAGCCTGTGCATTTATCTTTGTTGTACTTCAGGGTGGTGACGTTCTTCAGGTATTTCACAATATCCCCCATTGCATTATTTTATCTCCCAGCATGAGCATGGCGGAAAGGATCGCTGCGCCCTTGTAAACGGGAAGGGCGTAGTGCAGCTCCTTTTTTACACCGGAAATTCCCGTGTAGGTCGTGGCGCCGGTGAACTGCAGAGCCAGGTATGAAGCCGCGGCGGGAAAGAAGATAAGCATGGCCAGGAGAAGCGGTATGCTTCCCCCGTGCATCTGTGCCGTGTATACAAGTGCCGCGGTCACGGCCATCCCCATGAGCCATCCCTTCAGTGCGAAAGAACGGAAGGGGATAAATGGAAGCAAAACGGGCGTCAGGAAGGCTCCGGCCAGTACCGATGCCGTTCCCAGGAAAACAAGGGGCATGCCGCGGATCAGCATGTCGTGGAAAAGTATGCCACGGGGCTGCAGGCCGGCGAGAAGCAGGATCGCAACGGTGAAAATCAACAAGGGCCTTGCGGCCGGCACGATCTCCATGGGCGTCAAAATAAACCGGTCTTTTATGGGGAAAGTGATTCGCCTCATTCCGGCATCGGCCTGCATGTTGTTTTCGAGGTAAGCGGGAATGTCCCCGGCCCGCACGGGGCCGAAATATACCCGCATTCCCGTGCGCCGCTGCACCTCGGCGGCGTTTACACCGGGAGCGCCCAGCTGGGGGAGTATTATTTTTTTATGATCCACGAGACCGATCAGGCCCGTGGATTGTATCCGGTGTATGACCTCGGCGGTGCCAAAGGTGCCCTTGCCGGCGGCGCACCACACATTGATGCCTTTTGTGTCCAGGACCAGTATCCAGGCATTAATATCCGCAAGCTCGCGGCGTATGATATCAAAGCTCAGTTTATAATTACAGGAAACAAGCACCGGTGAATTGCCATCAGGCGTTCCCTTGGCATAGAGGCCCGGCATCACCGCATAACTCATACGGAAAGCCCCCAGGCGCGAGCGTACCTGTCCCCGGTGATCGGCCCGTTTCCACGCGGCGTTGACCTGCGGGAAGGTGCGGCTGTTGAATGCATATGTGCCGGTGACGAAATCCTGACCGGCGAGGGATTCCGCCGCTGATGCTCTGTCACCTGCCGGACCGGGAACAACGGGAGAACATCCGCATCCCGGCGAGGTTGCCGGTGATATTTTTATTCCCTGCGCAGGGCCTGTTATTTTAATCTCTTTCATTTTTCATCTCCGCAGCATGATGGATTGAAGGGGCGTCCCAGTTCAGCAATAAGTTCGTAAAAGCTTTCGGAAAATTCCCTGAGGCGTTCATGGTTGATACAGTAGCAGGAGCGCGGTCCCTCGATTTCACCATGGATGAGCCCGGCCTTTTTAAGCTCCCCCAGGTGCTGGGATACCGTGGACTGGGCCAGGGGAAGGACATCAACGATCTCACCGCAGATGCAGGTATTGCGCTGCGCCAGGGTTTTCAGAATGGCGATGCGTGCCGGGTGGGCCAGGGCCCGGGCGAACTCGGCCAGGGATATTTCCCTGTCCTGAAACATTTCTTTCTTTGTTTGTGCCATGTATAACGTATATCGTAAATATACGATAAAAGTCAAGAATTATTTTTACTTTCCGGTACATTATTCTTCTGAATCGGGATTGTAATACCGGCTGCTGATGAAGAGATCGTAGAATACCTTCATTTTCATGAGCATGACGCCCTCGCCATCTTTTGATATGGTGGCCATGAGCTGGTCGCCCGGCTGGATGTTCAGCTTTTTGCGGATTTCCGAGGGAATTATCACCTGGCCCTTGTCGTTGACCTTCACCACGCCGATGATCGGTTCTTCTTCATATTTCGGTTCGTCTTTTTTATCAGTCCTGTTTTTCGCCATGATTGATCACCCGTTCTTTATCTGGGCCGGTCTCCTCTCATCTGTCAAACAAATTATGAGTGTAATTGAAAAATAATAAAAGTAATAAAAATATTACAAATACTACTTGACTCCCGGAAGGGGAATGTTCCAATACAGTAGATAAGAGGCAGGAGGTTGATGATGGAGATACATGACCGAAACTGGGAGCTGGCAAAAAAGATATATATCCGGTCGGTGCGGAGCACCATGTATTGTTCCGTGGCAACTATCGGTACTGACGGGGAACCGCACATCTCGCCCATCGGCTCTCTGTTTCTGACGGAGCCCGGGAAGGGATATTACTTTGAAGAGTATCTCCCTGTAATGCGGAAGAATCTGGAAAAAGACGGTCGTATCTGCGTCATGGCCGTTAACGCCGGGATGTTTTTCTGGCTGAGCTCGCTGCGGAAGGGTCGCTTTGCGTCAATGCCGGGTATCCGCCTTTACGGCCGCGTTGCTGCAAAAAGAAGAGAAGCCACGGAAGAGGAACTTCACCAGTGGTTTTCCGTGATTAAAAAACTGAAACATTTCAGGGGATATGATCTGCTCTGGGGCAATATGAAATATGTCCGGGACGTGGAATTTTACTCCATGGGGCAGCTCACTGTGGGAAAGATGACCGCCGGGCTTTCACTGTAAGCGCGCCGGTTCAACGGAGATATTATTTCTTTCTTCCCTCAAGCCAGTCCCGCACGGCGAGGCCGGTGCCGTAATTCCAGGGCCGCAGTTTTTCCACGGGGATATGCTTTGTCTCGGCTATCTCCCCATTGAGATTGATTTCACCCTCGGCTTTTACATGATAGGCGATGATGAGCTGATTCATGGCTGTGTAATTGTACAGGCCGATGAGGCCTGCCACAATGCCGGTCAGCCCCAGCTCCTCCTTTAATTCCCTGAGAACCGCTTCCCCGGGCTCTTCACCCGATTCAAGGAAACCCGTTATGACGCTGAAGATTTTTTCAGGCCAGGAGGCGTTCCGCGCCAGGAGTATCGAGCCTTCATGTTCGATGAGCGCCGCCACAATGGGGACGGGATTATCCCAGTGAATATAGCCGCACTGTGCCGATGGGCATGCCGGGCGTTCCTTTCCCTCAATTGTTACCGTCGTCAGCGATGATCCGCACTGTGGACAGAATAGTATCTTTTTCATGGCCCGTTCCTCCCGGAAAATGATGTAGTAATCCGTATCGAAAGAATATGGGTCCTGATGGGCGATGGCAAGTCATAATTTATTTCCGATATTTTTTTGTTGAAGACAGGAAGGATGTTCTGGTATATATATGGATAATGGTTCTTCGTAACGGCGCATTTTCATGAAGGGATTGTCAGCTGTTTATAAGAGGATAAAAATGATGGAAACCGGAATTACAAAGGCACAGCTTGTTCTGCGGCTGTTTATCATCTCTTCTCCCCTGCTTCTCAATGATTTTTATCTTCGCCTGGTGCCGGAAGACGCCGTGGCCCTCAAACTGGTCCTCGATGTCATGGTTTACATCTTCTGGCAGAGTACGCTTATCTACCTCGCCTTCAGAGCCCGATGGTTTGCCGTTTCAGATCTGGGTCTTTCCCGGGAAAAAATGGGAAAACAGATCCTTTCAGGTTTCATTATTCTAGCCCTGGTGTCCGTTGTTTCTCTCGTCATTGATATCGGGGGATCCTTTCTGGAACATTCATTCCATATAAAGGTGGAATCGGTATGGTATTTCCCTATTCCCGACTGGCATCCCGTTCCGGCATTTTTCTATGTCCTGTATCTCTCCATCACCGCCGGTGTGTATGAAGAGATCGTATATCGCGGTATTATCATCTCCCAGCTTCGTTATGTGACGGCGAAACCATGGATTCTTGTCATTGTTTCAGCCCTTGTTTTCACCCTCATTCACTGGTCCATGGGGCCCGGTACCTGGATAATCGCCCTTCTTTTCGGTGCTTTCTGGGCCTGGCTTTTTCTCCGTCAGGGAAAGCTGCTTCCCATCATGATCGCCCATTTTCTCTACGATTTTCTGTCAATTTATGATATTCCCGGGCGGATAATGAGCGGTCTGGGCTTAAAATGATCCGTCCATTCATCGGTAAACACTAAATTATTTGACATTCAATGTGAAATCCTCTATAATCTAGTCTATCCTTGTTACCAGGAGAGTATTGTACATGAATTTTCATTTTTTACTATTAATGATCCTCCCGCCTGGAGAGCGGAGATGCTTTCAACCCTCAGCATAGTAATCGCCGGTATTACGGCATATGTCGGCCTGTTCCATGTCTCCATTTTTTTCCATGACAGGTCAAGAAAGGACAGCATCTTTTTCTCCCTGTTCTGTTTCTCCAATGCCGTGTATGCCTCATTCAACTTTTTTTTCTACGGAGCAGCTTCGCAGCCGGGTGCCGTCGTATGGCAGTACGGTATGTCTCTTACCGTTCCCCTGACAGCCATTTCTTTGTTCTGGTTTATACTTTTTTTTCTCGGTCAGAAACCCCGCCGGATTGCATGGCTCATAACAGCTTTTTATGGCGCGTATTATCCCGTCGCTGTTATCCTGGACCGGTCCTGCGTGCGTGACGCCGGAAGAATGTCGGTCAGGATATTTGAGTTTCCGGGAGGCATTGCTGTCCGGTACTATGACGCAGCTCCGGGAATTCTTACGTATCTCCTGTATGCGGTTCATATCTCTCTTTTTCTCTATCTCATGATCCTCACTATACAGTCTTTCAGGGATGGCCGGAAGGAAGCGAAGCCCGTGGCCGCTGTCTTGGCTTTACTGTTTTTTTCATTTGTCAGTGACGTCCTGGTGGGCAGCGGCGTATATGATGGCGTTTATTTTCTTGGATATGCATGTTTCGTCGTGGTTCTAGTCATCACCAGCCTGCTGAGCATGGAGATCATGAGCGGCGCTTCTGCACTTCGCCGTATGGAAGAGAGCGAGGAACGATACCGGGCTATTTTTGAGAACAGGGGAACGGCTGCGGGAATCGTCGACAGGGAAAGCACCATACTGCTCTGCAATGAACGCTTCGAAGAATTATGCGGATACCCCAAGTCTGAAATAGAAGGAAAAATGAAATGGACGGATTTTGTCTATCAAGAGGATGTGGAGCGTCTGCGTTCAAATAGAACTTTTCTGCAGGACGGCAGCGTTTTTCAATTTGAGTGCCGATTGAATAGCCGTGGCGAAGGTGATAAATATATACAGGTAAACAGTTCCTATGTGCAGGGTAAAGGACTGTACGTCGTTACGTTGAATGATGTAACCGACCGGAGAACGGCGCAGTTTATGCTCCTGCAGAAAAACGTCGATCTCGAGGCGGCTAACGAGGAACTGGAAGCGACCAACGAGGAATTTGAAGCCCAGAATGAGGAGCTTGCAGCGGCTTACACTGAACTGGAGTCCAGGGAAAGGCAGTATCGTGAAATTTTCAATATGGCAACCGATTCCCTTTTCATCGTAGATGAAAAGGGCCTGATCGCCCTGGCAAATCCCACGGCCTGTGAAACGTACGGATACACGGCTGAAGAACTGACCGGCATGGAAATATCCCGCCTCGTGCACACCGATTACCGGCATCTATTCTCGGAGTTTATGGACAGCATGAGGAAAAATGAAACGTATCACGGCAATGCCATGGATATCCGAAAGGACGGTACGACATTCTATACCGAAGTGCGGGGATCGCGGATAACATATATGGGGAAGCCTCACATATTATCTGTTGTGCGTGATATCAGTGAAAGAAAAAGGACCGAAGACCTCGTTGTTCAATCGGAAAAAATGATGACCGTCGGCGGGCTTGCCGCAGGGATGGCCCACGAGATAAACAATCCCCTCAGTGTAATCATTCAGGGTATCCAGGCCACCATGAACCGCATATCTTCCGGAAGTGAAAAGAACAGGGAAGTGGCAGCCGGTGCGGGAATTGATCTTAACAAACTGGAACGATATCTTGAGGAAAGGCATATCAACGTCTATTTCAGGGGGATGCAGGAGGCCGCCGCGCGGGCGGCTAAAATCGTGTCGAGCATGCTCAATTTTTCACGCGGTGGCAGCACCAGGATTTCCACGTCCCTTCACGGCATAATCAAAGAGAGCATTGATATGGCGGAGAAAGATTACAGCTTTGAAAAAAAATATGATTTCAAACACATATCGATTAAAAAAGATTATGATGAAAGCATCGGCGACATTCCCTGCGTGCCGGAGGAAATTGAACAGGTCTTCCTGAATATTCTGAAGAACGCCGCCGCAGCCATGTCGGAAAAACAGTCGGAGGAATATACTCCTGAAATAATTATCACTACCAGGAGGGAACAGGGCTATGCCGTCATTACCATTGGGGATAACGGCCCCGGCATGGAGGAGAAGGTGAAGAAGAGGGTATTCGAACCGTTTTTTACCACTAAAAGTCCCGGGAGCGGAACAGGACTTGGGCTATCCGTATCATATTTTATTGTTACGTCCAACCATCATGGTACTATTGAGGTCGAATCCGAATCCGGCAGGGGTACTGTTTTTACCATAAAATTACCACTTGGAGCTGAATAAATATGGAAAACCAACAGATTAAAATGCTCATAATTGATGATGAGGAAATGCTCGGTGAGATAGTAAAAGATTATTTTGAAGACCTGGGCATAGCGGTGAAACAGGTGGTTTCCGGAAAAGAGGGAATAGACGAGCTTCTTGAAAATGATTACGATGTCGCCCTGGTGGACCTGCGGTTGCCCGATACGAGCGGCACTGATCTTATAAGCCGGGTGAGCCGGGAGAGGGACCATATTAAATTTTTTATTTTTACGGGATCGCTTGATTTTATTCTGAATGAGGAGATGCTATCCCTCGGTCTGAGCGATGAATCGGTCATTTATAAACCGGTGCGAGATATGAGTGAGCTTCATAAAAGAATTTTGAAATCTTTCAGGTAACAAGGAGAAGACAGGGGGATGCCGGGGATAGTATTATTATGGGAGAAATAAAATACACAATTCTATGTATCGATGACGATGAGATCATGCTCTCCCTGCTGGAGGAATATCTTATCGCGGCGGGCTATAATGTCCTGAAAGCGGGAGACGGGCTGACCGGTATCGGGCTTATGAAAAAGCATAAGCCCGATTGCGTTCTTCTTGATATCAGGATGCCCGGAATGGACGGTTTCAAGGTGCTGGAAAAACTGACCGGTGAATATATCAACCTGCCGGTCCTCATTCTGTCGGGCTCTGATAAAATCCAGGATGTCATCAAGGCCCAGAGAAACGGTGCCTGGGACTATATAACAAAGCCCATAGAGAGCATGGAGCTCATGCTGCAGTCCATTGAAAAGGCCCTGGAGCGGGCAGCCCTTGTTCAGCAGAATCGCGAATATAAAAAGTATCTCAGGGAGAAGGTGGATGAGAAAACGGAAGAAATGAAAAGGATGAACGAGTCTCTTGTCAGGGAGGTGGAAATACGAACCAGGTCCGAGTCTGAATTGCGTATTGCCGTAGCCAGGGCTGAGGAGGCGAATCACGCCAAGAGCCAGTTCCTGGCCAGGATGAGCCATGAGATACGAACGCCTCTCAATGCCATTATCGGAATGACAAACCTGGCCCTGATGACCGATGACGACGAGGAACGTCTCGACTATCTCATAACGGTGAGAGAATCTTCGGATCATCTTATAACGCTCATTAATGATATACTTGATTTTTCCAAGATTGATGCGAAAAAACTTATTCTTGAATCGATCGATATTGATTTTCATCGCTTTCTTAACGATGTGATAAGAACCATGAGCGTCAAGGCGGGAGAGAAAAGCCTCTACCTGGTTCTCGATCTTGATGCCGGTGTTCCCCGTTATCTGAAAGGCGATCCTTCCAGGATACGGCAGGTTCTCATGAACCTTATCGGGAATTCCCTGAAATTCACCCATCGAGGAGGCGTCACGTTGAGTGTGCGTGCCGATGAAAAAAGCGTTTCCGATGCCGAGGGCGCTATGGTGATGCGCTTTTCCGTCAGGGATACGGGAATCGGCATTCCGAAAGAAAAATTCGGCATTATATTCGAAAGTTTCACCCAGTCCGATGACACTACCTCCAGGAACTATGGCGGGACGGGCCTGGGCCTCAGTATATGCAGGGACCTGGTGGCTCTGATGGGTGGATCCATAACCGTGGATAGCGTCGAGGGGAAGGGAAGCGTATTTTCGTTTCATATCAGGCTGAAACGCGGTCAGGAAGTGTCCGAGACTGCACTGCAGACGCAAATTGATTCTTTATCAATTCCCTTTCGTCAGCTGAATATCCTCCTTGCCGAGGATAATGAAGTGAACCAGAGGCTGGCCACTGTAGTTCTCCGGAAGCTGGGACATTCCGTTGATGTTGCTAAAAACGGAATAAGGGTTCTGGAGAAAGTAAAGGAAAACCGTTATGATATCATACTCATGGATATTGAGATGCCCGATATGGACGGCATTGAGGCGACAAAGCGGATTCGCCGGGGCGATGCCGGGCCCGATGTCATGCATGTACCGATTCTTGCCATGACAGCCCATGTGCTTGATGTAATCAAGGAGGAATGCATCAGGGCAGGCATGAATGAATATGTCACAAAACCGGTGAAGATCGAGGAACTGGGCCCCCTCATGAGCATGATAGTGTATAATGATAAAAACAGGCCGGATTGAATTCCTGCGCCGCATAACAGAACTATGGATGAAAATGTGAATTCAGGCAGGGCTTTTCTTTCCAGGGTAGGGGATTTCAGGGCCCGGTATGTGACAGGTAGTCATGATTCCCTTATTGACGATGAAGAGGTGAAGGCGTTCCGCGCTATTATTTATGATTACTATAAGCAGTACCGCCGCGATTTTCCCTGGCGAAGGACCGGGGATCCCTACCATATCCTCGTTTCGGAAGTAATGCTTCAGCAGACTCAGACTGACCGTGTTTCTGAAAAATTCACGGAATTCGTAAAGGCCTTTCCGACACTGGAGAGCCTGGCCGGGGCTGAACAGGGCCGTGTACTGGCACAGTGGCAGGGGCTGGGTTATAACCGGCGGGCTGTCATGCTGCACCGCCTGGCCGGGCAGGTCATGGAGAACTATGGCGGAGTGATACCCGATTCACCGGAAGAGCTGGTCCTTCTGCCGGGAATCGGAAAGGCGACGGCCGCATCGATCTGCGCCTTTGCTTTTAACCGGCCCGTCGTGTTCGTGGAAACCAATATAAGAACGGTTTTTATTCACATGTTTTTTCCCCACGGTGATGGCGTGGAAGACGGCAGTATCATGCCCCTGGTGGAGCGGACCCTGGACAGGGAAAATCCCCATAAGTGGTATTCCGCTCTCATGGATTTCGGTGTCATGCTGAAAAAAAACGTTCCCAATCCCGGGCGAAGGAGCAGGCATCATCAGAAACAAAGTCCCTTCGAGGGATCAACGCGGCAGGTAAGGGGGATGATATTGAAGGCGCTTATTGCTGATCAGGGTCTGACGGCCCGCGGTATAGCGAAAGCGGTGCATGCACCGGTGGAAATGATCTCCCGGGCCCTTGCTGATCTCGTGAAAGAGGAACTGATCCGCAAAAGGGGCAGGAGATATTATCTCTAAGGCCCGCTCATAGTCCCTTGCGATGATGCTCCTTCTGTACGTCTTCGCACCAGTTGCCCACATTCCAGTCGCCGAAGACTCCCATGCCGGCCCGCTCATCGGGACCGCTGTAGACCGGCACGTGGATTACCGCCAGACCGGGATGATCGGCGGCCTTTTTCAGCGCCATGATAAACTCTGCTGTTGTGTAACCGCCGAAAAGGCCCAGGACACCCTGTACGGATCGGGCCATGGCCGCGTAGTCCACGGCAACTGAATCGGATGTTTTATATCCGCTGCCGTACTGGGCATTCTGCAGACCGTTGATGGCGGCCATGCACCGGTTGTCAAATATGACAATAATACCTGCGGCACCGTGCTCCACGGCGTCGATGAGTATCTGGGGGTTCATCATGAAACTGCCGTCGCCGCAGAAGGCCATGGGTTTCTGCCCCGTCATAGCGCTGACAAGAACGGCTGAGGAGGCAAAGCCCATGTAGGATGATCCCGTATCGGTGAAGGTCATGCCTTCCCGTTCATCCTCGATTATCTGGAAGCCGTTGGCCTGTACATCACCGGCGTCAAACAGTTTCGTGTAACTCCTGCTGTCGGCGAAGTCACAGGCCGTTTTCAGGGCAACGGGCTGGGTCATGACCTGTTCCTGCCAGACCTGATCGTGCAATCCCGCCAGTTCATAGCGCTCCCGTTTGAAGGATTCCCACTGTCTCTTTTTTTCATTCATGGCGGCGGCCCATGGCGACGAGCCGTCAACAGGTGAGAAGCCGTTTTTTTCAAGGTGACGGATAAAGGCCCGCAGGTTGATTTTCGCGTCACCCAATACGGAGATGCTCCGGTTGTAATGGGCTGCATGGCCGGGATGTATGTTGAAATTGATGATTCGCCGGGCCTTTTTCCACGCGGTACCAGAGCAGTCCCACTGGCACACGGCACGGGCACCGATGATGATGACCAGGTCGGCTTCATTCATGCACCAGTTTCCCGAAAGAGATCCTTTGGAACCGCCCACGGTCATATTGCGCTGTTCAGAATAAGGGATTATACCCTGGCTGCTGGGGCCCGAGACTATAGCCGCGTCCAGGAGTCCCGCCAGCTCAAGTATTTCTTTCCCGCACCCCCGTGCTCCATTTCCCAGCTTGATGGTGATATTTTTTGCGGTGCGTGCCGCTTCCATGGCATCGGTGAATACATCTTCCCTGGTTTCAGCACAGACGGCCTGTTTCGGTTTTTCCGGAAGTTCGATAAGGTTGAATTCCCGCAGCAGGGCGGGCTGAACATTCATGGGAGCCAGGAGATAAAATGGACCGTTATGCGATGTTGCACCAGTGGCGGAGGCTCCGGCTCTAAGAGCGGCAATGATGGACCAGGGTTCGAAAAGGGAAAAGGCGCTTCCCATGACACTGAAGAGTTTCAGGAACAGGCCCTGTCCCTCGCCGGGGATCTGCTGCATGTTGAAACCCTCGTTGTGTGTCGTCTCGTCGCCGAAAATATACCAGACTCCGGCGCCATTTGATGCCGCCGTGAGCGAGCCTGCGAAGGCCTGGAGCGCACCGGGACCGATAGAAGTAATGACAGCCGCTGTTTCACCCGTCAGTATTTTCAGGGCCGTGGCGGCGTGGCTGGCGGCGGTTTCATGACGGACATTATAGGTTTTCACGAGTCCAGCCTCTTCATATACGCGGAGGGCTTCGCCTATATCGGTGGATCCGTGACCGAATATGCCTATGTACCTGCTTACACCCTGGCGGAGAAGACCAAGGATCAGGGCCTCCGAAACGGTTATGTCCTGGTACTGATTGAGTCTGCCGGCAGTCACGGCCTCTTCGATGCCGCCGCAGTCCCTGATTGCGGCGGCCCGTTCCTTTATAGTAATACCGGTCATGTCAGTCACCTTTCCATTCTTTCTCTTACGGCGGCGGCAATATCCCTGTCGCCCATAGTATCGATATCCAGAATATCCATGAAACCGGGATAGAAAAGGGATGGTTTTACTACTTCATCGGGAAGCGCCATGATTATGCGCGGCATGGTTTCATGGGTGGTGGAGGATATGTTTTCCAGAAGAAGACGAGACTCTTTCTGTGGTTCGCGCCGATGTTCGGGATAACCGCATCCCCGCTCCACGCTGAAAATATAGTCAAAAATAAACCGCAGGTTTACATCACCGGCCCAGCCATATCCCTGGTTCAGCATGAGAGAGATGCAGTTGCCGCCGTTGATCTGCGTGAATAGCCAGCCGTCCAGGGGGGTCACGATATGTCCGCAGAAGATTCCGGGATACTGCATGACGGAATTCAGGTATCCCTGGCCCGTTCCGCAGCCGCCCACGACAAAGTCGGCCCTGCCCGAGGCGATCAGAATGGCGCTCATGAATCCCGTGTGAATGTAGGATATTTCCGGAGCCTGGCCGCTTTTTTTCATGCCGGCGTTTAGAATCTCGTGGCCCCGTCCGTCAATGGCCGCCATGATGTCGCTGTTCCGGTCCGCTGCGCTGGTTTCGTTTAACACTGCTATCTTCATTATTCTCTCCATGTTGGCAACGGCTTCTGGTCCGTTATATGAAATATACTTAAAACCGGGCGGCTATGCCTTTATCCCCAGTATGACGCGTGCCTCATCGGGTGTGGCAACCTCACGGCCCAGTTCCCGGGCCAGTCGCGCGACGCGCTCCACGAGCCGGGCATTGCCTGCGGCCGGTTCGCCTTTGTGATAAAAAACATTATCCTCGAGGCCCGTGCGGGCATGGCCTCCCGTAAGGATTGCCATGGTATTCATGGCGAGCTGGCACCGCCCGATGCCCGATACATTGAAGATGGACCCCTGGGGAAGATGATTCATCATGGTGACCAGGTTTTCCGGGGTGCCGGGGTATCCTCCCATGCCCCCCACGCCCATGACGAAGTTTATATAAAAAGGTTTTTTCAGCAGCCCCTTGTCAATGAGGTTTTGCACCTCGCCGAACATGGAGGGATTGTACACTTCCATTTCCGGTTTGATGTTTCTATCAAGCATTTCACGGGCGAATAGTTCTATTTCCGACCTGAGATTGTAAAAGGGTATCTCGCGGTCACGGTAGAAAAATACCACGGAGCCCATGTTCAGCGATGCCGATTCAGGGCCGGCATCCAGGCTGGTGATGCGCTTTTCAATGGGAATCCCGGGACCTCCCGTGGTGTTCTGGATGATAACAGGGCACCGGCTGCTGATCCCGCTGTTCAGGGTTTTGAATATGACAGGATCGCCCACGCCTTTTCCTTCCATGTCGCGCGCGTGGAGATGGACCAGGGCTGCGCCGGCATTGTAGCAGTCCAGGGCATCACGGATTATCTCATCGGGCTGTTCCGGCAGGGCAGCGTTGGCTTCCTTCCCGTGAATGCCTCCCGTGAGGGCCGCGGTGATAATAAGCTTTTCCATAGGACTTCCTTTTTTCAGGATAATTATATCATAGCTGCGCTTTTTTCGCCGCCTGTATATTTTTCAGTATATAGCTGGTGGATATTGCCGGTGTGAACACGCAGGCAATTTCAAGGGGGACAGAGCCCGTATTGAGAGTCTTATGCAGTATACCGGCCGGTGCATAGATGGCCACACCGGGTTTCAGGTCATATTCAGTGTCCCCAACCCATGCCTTGCCGGTTCCGGACATGAAAATCATGAGTTCACCGGCATCTTCATGTCCATGAAAATCAGTGCATCCGCCCAGGGGCGCCAGGGTTGATATAAGAAAGGTGAAATCCTTTACCTCTTCATCAGTTTCGGGCGACATGATAACCTTCAGTTCTCTTTCGAAGGGTTTCTCAACCTTTATCCCGTTCATGGCGGAAAAATCTTTGTATGTCATAAAAGTTCCTCTGCATATTATATTGCAAAATATACAATACTATTGTATAATCGTCAATAATAATTTTGTAATTTTACATTATGAATTTTCAGTTGAAATGTTTAAACTGAACATCCTTCAGATTCAGGTTTTGCCTTTATCTTCTTGACAGCCATAATGATAATGTACAATATTGTATAGTAAGAAACAATTTTTGCATAAGGTGCAATATGTCAAACATGACTATCCAATCCCTGGACCGGGGGCTGAAAATACTTCAGATACTGGGAAAGGCGGAAAGGCCCCTATCCCTCAACGAAATAGCTGAATCATTCTCGATTGACCGGTCCTCGGTGTTTCGCCTCATCGCCACCCTGGTGCAGAGTGATTTTGTTCGTCAGGACAAGGAAACAAAAAAGTACAGCCTGGGATACAAGGTCATGGAACTGGCCGGCGCCTTCGGCGAGCAGTCCCGGATCGAAACTATCATCCGGCCCATTATGCAGCGCGTCTGTGTGGAAACAAAGCAGAATACGCACCTGGCTGTTCTGGACGGGAAAGACGTGGTCTTCATAGCCGTGGAACAGCCCCGGGCCAGTCTCACCATGCATATTTCCGTGGGCACCAGGGAACCGGCCTGGGTTACGGCCCTGGGACGGGCCCTCATTTCCTTTTTCGACGAGGAGCGGCTTGATACGTTTCTCTCCGGTCTGGAAATAAGAAAATTTACCGACACTACCGTGACTGACCCGACATCTCTAAAGCAGAGAGTCCTGGAGGCGCGCCGGGAACGCATCGCCCTGGACAACGAGGAATATAAGCCGGGCGTTGTCTGTTATGCGGCCCCGGTTTTGAACAACCGCGGCGATGTGGCTTATTCCGTGGGTATCTCGGGTTCCCGGGACCTCATTATGCCCCATCAGGAAAAGTACCGTGAGATCATAAGAAATGCCGGTTTGGAGATATCATCCCTGCTGGGATATTCCGAACAGGCACTCCCCGGTAAAAAGTAAGAAAGGCTGCGGGCGGGACAGACTGGTCCGGGAGTGAACATGATGCTGGTCTTCTACATATCATCTTTAGCCGCTATATCCACGAGCTGTTTTATCCTCGGCCTCTACATATTCCTCAAAGATACATCAAACAGAATAAACAGATTGTTCTTCGTGAATTCGATGCTGCTGAATGCGGTTATACTCTTTACCATACTGATCCAGCTGCAGGAAACGGCATCGAATGCCAAATTATTCCAGAGTATATATAATATAGTCTTAATATTATTCCTGCTTGAATCACTGTATTTCAACCTTGAATTTACCAGGCAGAAGCTGCAACGTTTCGTTGTAGTATCAATCATTCTTTTTTCCGGCATCATATTTGCTGTTTTTATGCTCAGGGGACCGGAAATGCTGGAGGTGTCGAGGGTGAAGGGCCTGTGGGTGTACGAGCTGGTCGGTACACGGTTCTGGTTTCTTCTCTATTCTCCCTACCTGACCTGCATCGCATTGCTCATGTTATATTATCTTTACATGTTCAGCAGATCAGCCTCGCTGCAGAAGGAAAAAAAACAGGCGAAAACCGTGATGATCGCCATACTGCTTTCATACGGCGGAGGATTCTGCTTTCTCATGATTCTGCCGGTTTTAAATATATATAAAGCGCCGCTTCTTACACCCTATTTTTTCGCGGTATATCTGTACGGCGTTTTTTTTGCCATGATTAAATACAAGTTCCTGTCATTCAGCATCAGGGATATGGCCTTTGACATACTGCCCTTCATCCATGATAGTATTATAATACTCAGTCCCGAAAAAAGAATACTGGAAGTAAACGGCGGCTCGGACGGGATTTTTAACGGGAGAGCCGGATATTTCAGCGGTAAAAATTTTCTGGAACTGGTTGAACATGATGACGGCCTGCCCGAACTGCTCGATGAACTGATTTCCGGCAGGATCGATTCTTTCAGCGCCAGGATAGCGTACCGGAAAGAGCCGGAAAATGTGATTACCGATTCATACATTTCCAGAGTATCGGACCGGTTCGGTGATTTTGCCGCCATACTCGTGGTTTCCCGGGAAAACAAGGGAATAATACAGTTCCGGAAATATTTTAAGATAACGGAAAGAGAGATGGAAATAATTTTTCTGATACTGTCGGGACTTACCAATAAAAGCGTTTCGGCACGGCTGGAGATCACGGAAAGAACCGTTGAAACACACCTGACCAATATCTATGGCAAGCTGGGCATCGGCAATAAAATAGAACTGGCTAAAATATCCGGCGATTTCAGCATCAGGCCCCTGAAGGAATTATGATGAGGATAGCCGCTATTCTTCCGGGCTTTCATTATTTCCGGCGCAGATCTTCGAGTATGCCGGCGTGCATTTTTTCGTCAATGGGATACCTGCTTATGAAAAAAATACCGCCCATGATCAGTGCCACGGGAACCAGCGTGGCGAGAAGCCTGATACCGTAAAGGGTTGATTCACCCTGTTCCTGTGCCGTTATAACGGTGTTGATTTCCAGGGGCTGCAGGTATCCGATGGCCGAAAGTCCCAGGCCCGTGATGAAGCCCGCCAGGGCAGCGGCCAGCTTGTGGCTGAAGTAAAAAAAACCGTAAAGGATTCCCTCGCGGCGCAACCCCGTCTTCCACTCCGAGTATTCCACCGTGTCAGGGATCATGGCCCAGGGACTGAAAAACATGGTGGATATGCCGATGCCCGTGACAATGAACAGGGGAATGAAGAGCCCCATATTGAAATCTTTCACAAAGAACAGGACGATGAGACTCAGGGCGACAATGAGCATACCCGTATTAAAAGCGTTTTTCTTTCCTATTTTTTTTGACAGGTAGACCCACAGCGGGATGCTTACGGCCGCTGTGGCAAAGAGGCAGAGAAAGACCAGGGGTACAAAGGACTCCCGGTGGAAATTGTATTTGAAGTGGTAATTCACCATGGCGGCCAGGATGCCGATAGCACCCAGGTGCATCACCATGCCCAGGGAAAGAACAATGAAGGGCCTGTTGGCCAGGACGACTTTTCTGATATCGCCCGGGCTGAATTTCTCGGTCCCGGTCTGGATCCGCTCCCGGACTGAGAAAAAAGTTATAAGCGTGAAAAGAGCGGCGATGATGCCGTACACCAGGCCCACGAAGCGCCATCCCTGAACCGGCGATGAGAAAAGGCCTGCCAGGGGTTTCGTGGCGCCGGCCACCACCAGGGTCCCCAGGATGGCAAAGAACATGCGGTAACCCGTAACCCGCGACCGCTCATGGGAATCCGTGGTGAGACTGGCGGTCAGGGCGCCGTAAGGGATGTTGACCACGGTATAGGCCGTACAGACCAGGAGGAAGGCCGCGAGCCCGTAGATCACCTTCCATGACTCCGGTATGGCTGGTGAGGCAAAGAGGAGATACATGCTTGCGCCCAGGGGCACAGCGCCGAAAAGGAGATAGGGGCGTTTCCGGCCCCACCGGGATTTTGTCGCGTCCGATGCGAAGCCGATTAGGGGATCGGTCACGGCATCCCAGAATTTCGCCACGAGAAAGATGGTTCCGGCAGCCGAGGCGCCGATGAGAAACACGTCGGTAAAATAAAACATGAGGTAGAGCATGACGGACTGGTAGACCATGTTGGCGCCGAAATCGCCCAGGCCGTAGCCCAGCTTCATGCCTGCGGGAACCCTGTTCTGCGCAGCTGTCATGGTGTTTTTCATTGGAGCCTCCCTGTTATGTGTTCATATTCCGAAAGCGGACCGCAGCTTCAGCGCCTCCTCGGCTTTGCCCTCAATTTTCAGTTTTCCCTGCAGGTATGCCATCTCGATTTTCCGTTTTCCCAGGAGAATGGCGGCCCAGGTCCCGGCCGGTACATGGATCAGCAGGGACGGCGAGACCGGGGTTTCTCCTTCTTTAACGGTGAGTTCCCCGCCATTGATGAGCAGTGAATAGCTCGTATCCGCTGCGCCTCCCTCGGCGGTAATACGCAGTCCTATCGAAGCCTTCCATCCCGCTGCCGCCGCTTTGTTGAATTTGCCGATGAATTCTTCCGTAAGAGACCGGGCCTGCGGGGCGTACCTGGAAAGGTCGGCCGAGAGTCCCAGCCGCTCCAGGAGACTTTGTCCCGTATCTTCTGGTTTCATGTCACGCCGTCTTTTTCTGAAGCGGGTCAGGGAGGGTAAAACGGCATCCATCTCGTCGAGATAGACCTCGCGCCGCAGTCGCGCCGATCTTTGTACCGCCAGGGAGAACTTCAGTATTTCACGCGCCTCGGTACCGGCGAGAAGGGGCTTCTCCGTGCCGAGAATGGCGTTTATGAAATTGCCAGTGGCAAGACGGAATCCCTCACCCCAGTCCGATTTTACGCCCGGGTAGTGTTTCCATCCCCGGCTGGTAAAGACGCTTACGGGCGGACCGTCCAGGATGAGGCCCGTGCATCGGCGTACCAGTATCATGCCCTTTGTGCCGCTCACCTCGATCCATTCATCATTGGCGTAATATTTCGACGGGATTTGCAGGCCCGGCAGGTGGACGAATTCCGTGCTGCCGAAATAGCCCTTTTTAAACCGCCAGGTGACTACGGCTGGAGCGTCGATAATGCCGTCCATGAACTCGATCCACGCCGAGACCCGCTCGGCCTCGCCCATGAGGTACCAGGCCGTGGTCCACAGGTGATGGCCGTGGTCGAAGGTTTCAAGACCCAGGGAGTTGCCTTTTTCACGGCTTTCCCTGAGGCGCCACTGCCATGACTCGGGCGGGATATGCCAGCCGCCGGAACCGCCGGCCATGAGTTTTATCCTGAGATTGACGGGGTCGCCGATATCGCCGCTTTCAATGATTTTTTTTGCCAGGACTATGGGCGGATAAAAGGCGTAATTGTCGGTGACGCGGAATATTTTTTTTCCCGTATCGGCGGCCCGGAGCATGCGGTCCGCGTTTTCAAGGCTTATCGTCATGGGTTTCTGCAGGGCGATGTGCTTCCCCGCTGCGGCGGCGTCCAGGACCATGGGTTCATGGAGTGTGTGGGGCGACAGTATCTCCACGGCATCGAGGGAAGGGTCCCGGAGCATTTCCCGATAATCCGTATAGTGTTTCACGGCTTTCCAGGACTTTTTTCGCTCCAGGGCCAGTTCTTCATTGATGTCGCATACGGCGTAAATCCGCGCCTTTTTATTATTCCGGTAACCCGGATAATGGACATCGGCAATCCGGCCCAGGCCGATTATTCCCACATTGATGGTGCTCATAGACCCCCCTGGGAAGCTTTATTATAATATTGCAATATATACAACACTATTGTATAATTGTCAACAATTATTCAGGCCGAAGAGATTAATCAGTGCATCGATGATGCACTTTGGGTTATTGCTAATGATTGTACCGGTTTTCCTGAATTATTCAAATACAATTATATTGTATGGCAGAAACACGGGGTCAGAGCATGGAACTGTCCAGAAGGGACAGAGCCCCTGAAGCGGTCAGGCTTCAGGATTTTTTTCGTTATACATGGAGTCTATAATATCGGCATAACGCTCGTTGATAACCCGCCGTTTCACCTTCATGGAGGGTGTGAGCTCTCCCTGTTCCTGGCTCCACGGTTCGTCCATGAGGGTGTATTTTTTGACCTGTTCCACGCGGGAAAAATTTTTCTGATAATGTTCGATTTCATCGCGGAACAGCGAACGCACCTTTTCATGGAGAAGCAGCTCTTTCCTGCTGCCGAAGGTGATTCCTTCCCGTAAGGCCCAGGCTTCGAGATTTTCAAAATCGGGGACCACCAGGGCCGTGAGATAATTCCTGCCGTCGCCGATTACCACGGCCTGCTCGATGTATTTCGAATACATGAGGTTTGTTTCGATATTCATGGGCGATATATTTTTGCCGCCCGATGTTATGATGATATCCTTCTTTCTCCCCATGATGTGCAGATATCCGTCTTCGTCTAAAAATCCCAGGTCGCCGGTTTTAAAAAAACCGTCTTCGGTGAAGGCCTCCGCCGTGGCCGCATGATCGCGGTAATAGCCCGTCATGACCTGGGCACCTTTTATGAGGATTTCACCGTCAGGGGAAATCCGGATATCGGTGCCCTGGACTATTTTGCCAACGGCCCCGGGCTTGATGAGATCAGGGCGGTTGGCGCTCACCACGGGCGATGTTTCCGTGAGGCCGTATCCCTCAATGATGCGGATATCCAGTCCCATGAAAAACCGGGCTATCTCTTCGGAAAGGGCGTTGCCGCCCGAGACGGCGAAGCGGACGCGCTCCATGCCGAGATTGTTTTTAATTCGCGAGTAAACCAGCCGGTGCGCCAGGGCGTACTGCAGTGCGAAGATTCCCTTCCGCTCCCGGTCATGGGCCAGGTACTCAACGTTTTTCCGGGCCACTCTCATGGCGGCGGCGAAGATGATGCGCCGCAGTTTCCGTGATTCCCTGACTCTCTGCTGAACGGCATGGTAGATTTTCTCAAACATGCGGGGTACGGCTACGAAGGAGGTGGGACGCACGGTCTTCAGGTCATCCAGGAGGGTGGAAATATCCCGGGCGAAGGAGACCTTGGTGTTGGTGCTGATGGCCAGGTAGTATCCTCCCATTCTTTCCAGGGCGTGGGAGAGCGGGAGAAATGAAAGAAAGTCGTGCTTGATGGTGAGTTTGTTCCGGTAATGATCGTGGACCTGGCGCACGTTGGCGATGAGATCCCCGTGGGACAGCATGACGCCCTTGGGGTCGCCCGTTGTTCCCGATGTGTAAATGATGGTGGCCAGATCGCGGGGTGTGATGGCTTTCTGCGAGTCTTCGGGATCCAGCAGGTCAAGCCGCTGCCGGCCTTCTTCAATGGCCTTCTGAAAGGTAATTACCATGGGATCATCGATACGGATATCGTCGAAGACAATGATTTTTCTCAGCACCGGAAGACTGTCCCGGACAGCCAGTACTTTTTCCGTTTGTTCCCTGTCACCGGTAAAACACAGGCAGGCCGTGGAATGGTCAAGTATATACCGGGCCTCGTGCTCCGTGTTTGTGGCGTATACGGGGACATCGGCAGCTCCCGTGAGGAGTGAGGCCATATCGGCGATCCACCATTCGTACCGTGTTCCGGAAAAGATGGCTATCCGGTCACCGCGGATAACACCCTCGTGTATCATCCAGGCTCCCAGGCTGTGGACCAGGTCGCCCATCTCGCGCCAGGTCACATCGTGAAAGGAATCTTCTTTTCTATAAGCGACACAGGGTTCATCGGCGTTGGCCTTCACCCTCTTCAGGAAAATACCGCAGACGGAGTTTTCCGTGATTTCGTGAACCTCGGACCGTACCGTGCTGTTCATGCGTTATACCGCAGCAGCGCCGGTAGTAACAGGCTCGCTCGCCGGATCGGCGTGACCGCCCTTGTCAGGTTCGCCGAAGTTGGTTTTATTGGCGTACCTGAAGCAGTTGCCGATAAAACGCTTCGTATCGGGAAGGTTTATCCCCGATCCTTCAAGCGCCTTCCTGGTGGCGTCAACGCCGTACTGGGGACTCATTTCCCAGATGTAGGGTTCAAAGGCGCTGAAGACCCTGGTGACCTTGGCGTAGAGTTCCGGCTTGAGGCGGCGGAGCAGGGGACGTATCATGACACGCCATAGCGACGCCGGGATCACCGCGGTGCTCTTATGGAATTCATTTTTCACCATACCGAGCATCGTGGTGAGCTTGATATTTCCTTCAGGGCCTGCGGCCAGGGGAAAGCATTTCCCGATGTTGGCTTCGATAGATGAGATGTGTATAATGGCCTTTGCGACGAAATCAACGGGAACAATATCGAGCCTGGTCCGAAGGTTCAAAGGCACCGCCGGTATTTTCCAGGTGAGGAAAAGCTTCAGCATGGGGTAGATGACGTTCCGCGGCTTTGCCTTGCCCGATTCAGACAGGCCCACGATGATGGACGGGCGGTATATTATAACGGGCATATCCTTCATGTTTTCCCGCAGCAATTTCTCGGCCTCGTACTTGGACTGTTCATAGGTGTTCTTGAATCCGTACGCGTCGGTGAGGTCGTTTTCACCGGCTATGCCCTTTCTCTTTCCCGCCACGAAGCAGGTGCCGACATAGGCCAGGTGTGAGAAATTCGCGCACCGGTCATGGCAGTCCCTGGTAAAGGCGATGATATTGGCCGTGCCTCCCACATTGGTCTTCCGTATGGCCTCCAGGGTTTGATTGAATCGCACGTCCGCGGCGCTGTGGATGATGTGGGTCACTTGCCGGGTCAGCTGATCGTGGATGTCCGCTTCCATTCCCAGGCGTTCCCTGCCCAGGTCTCCTGTCACGGCGTGGATGCGTTCCATATCAACGATGCCCGCTTCACGGCATATATCCCGCAGCCTCTCGTCGGGGGTGTTTTCTTTTTTTCCCCTGATGAGGCAATATATCTGACTTTCCCTGTCATTGGCTAAGAGGGACATTATTTCCTGCCCCAGGAAGCCCGTAACTCCCGTTATAAAGTATGTTTTTTTCATATTATTACCCCTGTCAGGCCTGAATTGGCGTCACTTTAAAGAAAATTATGGTCTAAGCAATAAAACAAACCGTCTGTACGGTATAATCGCTCCAAATAGCATTAAATGTCAAGAACAATAGGAATCAGGCAAAATGCGCTTAATGTATTGCTATTGACATTTCCCCCTTCTCTTTGGTAGGATAAATCCACTTTTAGAGCAAAGTATGAAAACCGGCAGGGGGTACTGGCATGGATAAGAAAAAAGGTGAGCTTTCCGTCAAGGTTAAAACTGGATATGGTTCCGGCGACCTGGGAGGGAACCTTTTTTTTACCGTTGTGGCATTCTGGCTCATGAATTATCTCACCGACGAAGTGGGACTCTCGGCCGGCCTGGCGGGCGCGGCCCTCATGATCGGTAAAATATGGGACGCCGTTACGGATCCCGCCGTGGGATACCTCTCGGACCGGACCAGAACACGCCTGGGAAGGCGGCGCCCCTGGATGCTGGCCGGCTCTGTTCCCCTGGGGCTGTCCTTTTTTTTCCTGTTCACCAATCCCCGCCTGGAGGGACAGAGCGTGCTTTTCATCTGGGCAGCCCTGGCCTACATGGCCGTCTGTACTTTTTACACCTTCGTCAATATCCCCTATAATGCCATGACGCCGGAACTGACCAAGGACTTTGACGAAAGGACCGTGTTGAACGGCTATCGCATGATGTTTGCCGTCGTGGGCACGCTCATCGGCGCGGGCACGGCTCTTCCCATCATCAATGCCGCGGCAGGACGCACTGCCGGTTATATGATCATGGGGGGGATATACGGCGCCATCATGACGGTCACGGCCCTTATTCCCGTGATCACCGTGAAGGAACCGGTTCACGGCAAATTTGAAAAAGGCGAAAATATTTTCAAGTCATACCTTTCGGCGCTGAAAACCGGGCCCTTTCTGCTGATCCTGCTCCCCTGGGTTTTCAATATCATCGGCATCACCATAGTAACGGCGACGCTCATATACTACTTTAAATATGTGCTCAGGAGCGAGGGGCTGATGACAATCGCCATGATAGTCCTTCTTGTCACATCGATGATATTCATTCCCCTGGCCGTGAAGCTCTCGGAGAGGATCGGGAAAAAGCAGACATACATTGCCGGCATGAGCCTTTTTGCCCTGTCGGTTCTCATCGTCTTCTTTCTGGGACACCTGCTGGATATAAAATTCATTTTCATTATGATGTTTTTTTCCGGCATGGGTTTTTCCACGCACTATGTTCTGCCCTGGGCCATCATCCCCGATACGGTGGAATATGATTACAGCCGGACCGGAATCCGCCGTGAAGGGGTCTTCTATAGCCTCTGGACTTTTTCCATCAAGCTGGGCCAGGCCCTGGCCGGCCTCCTTGTCGGCATTATTCTCGACGTCTTCGGATACCTGCCCGATGTGCCCCAGACAGCTTCGGCCATGCTGGGTATACGGCTTCTCATCGGACCCTTTACGGCCGTGTTTTTTATTCTGGCCAACACTATTCTCTGGTTCTATCCCATTGACCGCGACGCCTATGAAAAGATCCGTGATGACATCAGGAAGATGGAAGAGGGACAATAGGCATGATTCCCGTTGCGAGAGACAACCATTTCGGTCGGGCGGAGAAACAGAAATATTTATGGCGTGTCATAGGGCTTCACTCCGCTGGCCCTGCTCTCCTGACGGTGGTTTTGTTTTTTGTGATGATACGCCTGGTGTTCATTCCCGCTTTTCAACACAACCTCATGGACGCGAAAAGGGAAATGGCCCGTGAACTCATCAATTCAGTGTGGAACCTTCTCAATAATTATAATGAGAGATCAGGTTCCGGTGAATTGACTCCCGCACAGGCTCGGGAAAGGGCGAAGGAACGCATCAGGAAGATGCGCTACGGCCCCGAGGACAAGGACTATTTCTGGATAAATGACTTGCGTCCCGTTATCATCATGCATCCCTATCGCACCGATCTCGAGGGAAAGGATGTGGGGGACTTCAGGGATACGATGGGAAAAAGGGTCTTTGTGGAATTTGTAGATATGGCCAGACAACATAACGCTGGTTATGTTGAATACCGGTGGCAGTGGAAGGATGACCCGCTCCATATAGTGCCAAAAGTTTCATACGTAAGGCTGTTCGAGCCCTGGGGATGGGTGGTGGGAACCGGCGTCTATATAGAGGACGTGGAAAAGGATATAAAGCATATCACGAGGCGTATTAATATGGCAACCTCGGGGATACTGGTCATTATTATCCTGCTCTCCATATATATTATCTGGCATCACAGAAATATCGAACTGGAACGGCTCAAGATCGAGGCGAATCTCGTTGAGAGCGAGGAGAAGTATCGGTTCCTCATTGAGAACATGAATGACGGTCTTATCGTTGTTGATAAAAACGGCGTAATTATTTATGCCAATGCGAGAATGTGCGAGATGATGGGCTATACGGTGGAAGAGCTTGAGAATACATTATTTACCGGATATTTCGACGATGAAAACCTTGTGACGGTAACGGACCAGCTCGAAAAGAGAAGAAAAGGAGAGCACCATTCCTATGAAGTGGCGTGGACAAAAAAAAATGGGGAGCGTGTCATGTCGATCGTATCGCCCCGCCCCATCTATGATAAACAGGGTGGATATAACGGCAGTTTCGGCGTGGTGACCGATTTAACGAGCCGCATACGCGCCGAGAATGAAAAAAAGGAACTCCAGATGCAGCTTATTCAGACACAGAAGCTGGACTCCATCGGGAAACTGGCCGGAGGTATTGCCCATGATTTCAATAATATTCTCACGGTTATCAACGGTCATGCCCAGATGGCTATGAGAAAAATTGACGGATTGTCTCCCGTCATAAATGAAAGGCTTAAAAAGGACATTGTTGCCATTAAAGATGCCGGGGAACGCGCTGCGCGACTTATACGGCAACTGCTGGTGTTCAGCAGGAAACAGGCTTCGGAGTCAATGGTGGTCGATATCAATAATGTCATTGGAAATCTGATGAAAATGATTCTCCGGCTGATCGGGGAAGATATCCGTGTGGAAACAAGCCTTATATCACCCGTGCCGGGCATCAAAGGTGATCGTGCCCAACTGGAACAGGTGCTGATAAATCTCATTGTCAACTCGCGTGATTCCATCGTTGAAGGAACTGACCCGGCCTCGGAAAAGAAGATTATCGTAAAAACCGACAGGCAGTATCTTGATGAGGAATTTTGCACTATTAACAAGGATGTAACCCCGGGAGAGTATGTCACTATTGCCGTAACCGATACGGGCGGGGGCATGGATGAAAATATGATCGGCAGCATCTTCGAGCCTTTTTATACCACGAAAAGTTCGGGGAAAGGAACGGGGCTTGGGCTGTCTATCGTGTATGCCATAGTGCGGCAGCACCGGGGATGCATCCATGTGACCAGCAAACAGGGCGAAGGGAGCACCTTCACGGTCTGCCTCCCTGTATGTAATGAGGTGATCACTGACAAAGAAGAAATACCGAAAAATGAACCCTCTCTGTCGGGAAGCGAATGCGTTCTCCTTGTCGAGGATGACATCAATGTCCGCGGCTTTACGGAAACGGTTTTGACCGAGCATGGTTACAGTGTCCACAGCGCAGGTAACGGACGCGAGGCTCTATCCCTCATCAGCGAGAAGGGTTTGAAGCCCGATCTTCTTCTCACGGATATGATCATGCCGGAGATGGACGGACTGGAACTGACCGGTGAATATCTTCGGCTGTTTCCCTTTTCCCGAGTCATTATGATGTCGGGGTATACCGACAGGGACATGGGTTCGCTGGATAACATGAATGGCAGGGTGACCTTTATGCATAAGCCGTATTCCATTCAGAAACTCATGCTGCTTATCCGTGAAAGTCTTGATGGTCCACGGCAGGGCTATGAAACATGATACCTTTTGAAGACCTCTATGGCCTCGTATTCAGCCATGCCCAGCCGGTTGTACCGGTCGGCGGTGCCCCGGTTCCGTGATTCAGCCCGCTGCCAGAATTCTCTGCTGTCCACACCGGGAAAAAGGGGGCGGTCCTTCTGCGACTGATGTTTAAAAATGGCCCGGCGTTTTTTCTGCAGCTCCTGGGGGCTGAGGGGTACGGCCATATCCACGTCTTCGATATCCCATTCCTGCCAGGCTCCTCGGTAGAGCCATACATAACACTGAAGCATCCAGGCCTCGTCCCTGCAGCGTTCCAGCGCTTTCAGGATCGTCTGAAGGCAGAAACGGTGGGTGCCGTGGGGGTCGGTCAGATCGCCGGCTGCATAAATCTGGTGGGGTTGCAGCCCGCTCACCAGGGAATACACGATATCCGCGTCAGTGTCGCCGGGGCGGTTTTTCCTGATGGTACCGGTCTGGTAGAAGGGAAGGTTGAGAAAGTGAATGTTGTTTTCCGGAATGCCGACAAAGCGGCATGCCGCCTTTGCCTCACCCTCGCGGATGAGAGTCTTTATTTTCAGAACGTCGGCGGAATCCTCCTGTGCCGGCTTTTTACTTTTGATGAATTGCACCGTTTTTTCATAAAACTCCATGGATTCCCGGTTGTCTATATTAAAGGCCGAGTGAAAGTCATTGACAAAGTCGAGATATCTGACCACGTCATCGTCGAAGACCGCTATGTTGCCCGAGGTCTGGTAGGCCACATGCACGTCATGTCCCTGGTCCACGAGGCGGATGAGTGTTCCTCCCATGGAGATGACATCATCATCGGGATGGGGGCTGAAAACCAGGACTTTTTTTGGAAAGGGGACAGAGCGCTCGGGTCGGCTGCTGTCATCGGCATCGGGTTTCCCGCCGGGCCAGCCCGTAATCGTATGCTGTAGAACGTTGAAGACCTTGATGTTGACTGTATAGGCGGCGTCTTTCTGCTCCATGAGGTCGTACATGCCATGGTCAAGATAGTCCCGGGCGGTGAGTTTCAGGATGGGTTTGTTGGTTTTTTGACAGAGCCAGACAACACCTTTACGTACTATGCGGTCATTATCGAATTCACAGGGCCCCGTGAGCCAGGGAGTTTTTACCCGTGTCAGTTCCGAGGCCGCAGCGTTATCCAGCACGAAAAGGGCGTTGCCATGTCTTTGCAGATAGCTTGCCGGGACAAGATCGCTCATTTCTCCTTCCACAGCCCTGCGGATGATTCCAGTCTTGGCCTCACCCCAGGCCAGGAGGATGACCCTCTTTGACTTCATAATGCTGCCGATGCCCATGGTAATGGCCCTGGAGGGAACATTCTCCTCACCGTAGAAATCACCGGCAGCATCGGCCACGGTTATGTGGTCCAGGGTTATGAGTCGAGTCATGGAATCTATGGACGAACCCGGTTCATTAAAACCGATGTGACCCGTGCGCCCTATGCCCAGTATCTGCAGGTCTATGCCGCCGCATTCGTCTATACTGGCCTCATATCCGGAGCAGTATGACTGGATCTGTTCATAGGGAATAGTCCCGTCGGGGATATGGATGTTCGCCGGGTCCATGTCGATGTGATCAAAAAGGTTTTCCCGCATAAACCGGACATAGCTCTGCATGGCGCCGGGGTCCATGGGATAGTATTCATCAAGGTTGAAGGTGATAACGTTTCTGAAACTCAGTCCCTCGTGACGGTGCAGTCTCACCAGCTCTTCATAGACCGTCAGGGGGCTTGAACCCGTAGCGAGTCCCAGAACAAGGGATCTGTTCTCTTTCTGGCGAGACCGGATGAGTGAGGCAATTTCCTCTGCCACGGCCTGTGAAGCCGCCGATGAATTATGGAAAATGTGAACAGGAACTTTTTCATAGTGTCTTCCGGGCTGCGGCTCTCTATCGACGCTGAATGATTCTCTTTCGGGATGGTTTTTTCCTTTATGCATATGCCTGCACCTGTTCCTTTCCGGTACAGATTAATCCATTTCCGGGATTATGTCAAACTGAAATATACAAATTATTTTTACTACTGTGGCTCCGGTGAACTTCAGTGAACGGGTGTTTATATCCGGTGATAGTAAGTCCCTGAATTCTCTGTGGCAAGGCGGCATCTTTTGTCTAAAGTTGATTATGCCTTTCAGGGTTCGTATATTTTAAAAAAGTGAGGTATGCGCCATGAAAAAGCCGGTTAACGCACTGCTTTGCCTGTGCCTCCTTGTCATGCTGACGGGATGCGATGGCGATGAAGGAGGATCTTCAGACGTGAACTATCAGGTGATCTGGGTTACCGATGATATTGATGCTCCCGCGACATGGACATTCGGCAACATCTATGTGATATATACATATCCCTTTTATATCAATGATGTGCTCACCCTTGAGCCGGGGGTCATAGTCAAGTTTCATCCCGATGGCGATTATGCCGTATTGTACAGCGGCGGTAAAATTGATGCCCGGGGAACGGCATCACGGCCCATCGTGTTTACTTCTTTCAGAGATGATGAATGCGGCGGTGATACCAACGGTGATGGTCCTTCATGGGCAGCAGCGGGAGACTGGATGCGTATCGATATCAACGGGCAGCCGGGATCGGTCTTCAGGCATTGTGCTTTTTACTATGGAGGCGCATCGACCTACTACAGTACATTGAGGTTATACCATGCCGCTCCCGAATCATCATTGCCCGATACGGTTACGGATTGTGTTTTTGCGCATAACAGGGGCGGCGCTAGTGGCGGATATTTCTACGGAGCCCTGGATGCCACGTATGCCGCGGCAGGATCGGTCATCACGGGAAACCGGTTCTATGACAATGTTCTTCCTCTTTCCATAGGCCCCTATTACAGCATCGATGCTTCCAACATGTTTTCCGATTCTACCGGGTCCGTTACGAATGATCTGAATGGAATATTTTACAGTGCCAATGAAAATTTTCGATGGGACATCAGCTGGCGCGAAACAGAGGTGGCCTTCGCCGTCAATGATAATCTCTGGATAACAGGGAATACTGATTTTACGCTGGGAAGCAATGTCGTTGTCAAGTTCTATCCTCCGGGTATCCTGAACATAGATAATGACGGCAGTTCACTGGTGAATTATAACAACTCCCTGGTGCAGTTTACTTCATACCGCGATGATTCCCGAAAGGGCGACACCAATGGCGACGGTCCCTCCTCGGGATTGAACAATGACTGGGGCGGTATTTATCTTGATGCATCATCGACATGGTATTCCGGTCCAAACATATTTTATAATTCATACTGAGACACCGGTGTTTTCACGCCGACATGCTCAGGTGAAAATACCGGACTATAACGGCTCTGACCCCGCAGGATGCTTTTTTAAAAATAAATTGCCAGGCGTTTCCTATATGCCTCTTCGTATTTGAGAAAATTTTTCATGCATTGATCAAAGGTATCTCCCAGCCGTGAAAAAAAGATATGGCGGGTGATTTTCACCGGTGCCTCATATTTTTCATCGAGGTAAACGTTGATGAACCCCACATCGTTTTGCCGGGGATCCCGGGACAGACCTTTTCGCACGGGATTGTATCCGATATACCAGAGAAGCCATAACAGGTACTGCTCAGGATTCTCTGCTTCTTCAATTACAGTTGAGCCAAATCGTTCATTCCAGAAGGGCCCGATATTTTCTGTGGCTCTGTTATACTTCTCAGCTATACGGGATTTAATATATTGCATGATGCGTGATATAGTTTCCTCGTTCTCAAGTGTACATATAATAAGATGAATGTGGTTTCCTACGGGTTCGGCCGCGATCAATTCGAATTCGTACTTCTTCTGAGCCATTTGAATTGCCTCAATAAAATAACGTCGGACATGGCTACTCCTCATGAGGTTCATCATTCTCAGACATCGTGAAAAACAGTGATGAGTTTTTCCCTGGGCAATGTTTCTTGCATTTCTTGGCATATTATTGTTCTCCTTTTCGTTAACGGTTTTACTAATAAAACGAAGAGGAGATGTAATAATTGAAAAAAATACCTGGGGGACAGAGCATTTTTTATCAGAAAGCAAACATGCTCTGTCCCCTATGCAATTTAAACCGGATGAAAAAAACTATTTTTATTGAGCAAGGGTAAGATTAAAATACCGGAGCAGATCCTTCCTGGTGAGGTGTTCCGTTTCATTGTAAAAGGCCGATGAGCGCTGCGTCTTCCATTGCTCCCGGGGCGCATTGACATTATAATATACTGAGGGAAATATCTTTACGTTTAGATCTTTCAGGAAGGCCAGGGTATCCTCGACTTCGTCCCGTGTCTGTCCAGGGAGGCCCAGTATGTAATAGGCCCGTACATTGAAGCCTGCATTGCGCGCCGTCCGTGCCGCAGCAGCGAAGGATTCGCTGTCAAAGGGACGTTTATATCTCTCCTGGAGATGGCTTGAATGAGTCACGAGGGAAATGTTCAGTTCATGGAATCCCGCTTCCTTCAAGCGCTGTATTGTTTCTTCCGAAAGCTTTTCCAGCGAGATGCCGTTCATGGCCGTAAATTCCAGGGCTCTGTCCCCGCTTCCCGACCGGTTATAGTCCGCCAGGGCCCGAAGGAGCTCTGTGGAGCGTTCCTTCTCGGCAAAGAGGTTGTCGTCTTCGAAATTGACGATGTGTGCTCCATACCTTGTCCGGCATTCATCGATCTCACGGATAACGGAGTCTATTAGGCGTGTCCGGTAGGAGTATCCCCATACGCTCTTACCCGTGCAGAATTCGCAACGGTGCGGGCATCCCCGCGACGTTATCATGGATACGGCCTTTTTCCGGTACATGCGGAAGTCCCGGTCCAGAAGCAGGTCGCGGGCTGGATGGGGAAGGGCGTGGATGTCTTCCATTTTTTTATCAGTTAAAGTGACCATGTTGTTTTCGCTGTATGCCAGGCCGGGAATTCGGGCTCTGTCCCCTTTTCCTGACAGGTATTCCATGAGAAGAACCGATGCGGTTTCGCCCTCGCCGGTTATCACGTAGTCGACGCCCAGGACGTTGAGGAAATGATGAGGATACAGGGCGGCATGATATCCTCCCACCGTTATGATTGCGTTTTCTGTACGTGCCCTGATGATATTCACGATGCGGGCCGTTTCCTCATGATACGTTGTAAAAAGCGATGATATGAAGAAAACCCGGGCGTCTGTGCGGGATATGCGGCGCTCCATCTCCTGCCAGCTCATACCGAAATGATAATAACGCCGGAAGGGGAAGCGCGGTGATCCATGAGAGGGACAGAGCCAGGGGACGATATAAGAAAAATCTTCCGGTATGTCCATGGCATGACTTTTGGGAGTATGACCGTTTATGAAGAGCACTTCGTGGCCGGCATCGCGAAGGGCGGCCATGACATAGAGAAGACCCAGGGGCTGGCGCCGAATGGACGTGGCATAGAAATCCTCTATGGGCGGGTTTATGCAGCAGATATTCATTTTTTTAAATCCGGCATTCAATCAGAATGAGATGCGGACTCCAGCAAAAATATCCAGGAGATGCCGGTCTCCTTCGATGTGTATGGAATAATCCGATGTTTCAAAGGTGGTCTTATGGATGAAGAGGCTGTATTGCATGCCCAGCATCGCTATGATGCCGTTGAATGAAACCTGGGTACCACATATCATATAGAGAACATGGAAGTTCGAGTTGCCGTGGCTGTCATCGGAATCACCGGAGGTTGTATAGGCGGGGATATTGTAGTATCCCGCTCCCGCACCCATAGTCACCTTCGGGGAAAGGGTATATTCCACGCCTCCTTTAAAAGCAATGATCCAGTCTGTTGAAACAGAAGTTTTTTCGATATAAATGGTTTGGGCGGTATTTTCAGGCTTCAATTCCCAGGTGCTTTTTGAAACGGGCGTCAGCAGGCTGCCTTCCATGTAAATGGTCAGTGCCGGTGTCAATTCCGTCAGCGCTCCCGCCGTAAAAGAAATATTTTCATCATGGATGAAATGATTTTTGTAATCTCTTGAGAAGGTGAAATCTTCCACGGGATTACTGGGATTGGCAAATGCATAATCCAGCGAAGACATCTGGTGTATAAAGCGTCCCGTGCTGACCAGCAGGCCCAACTGGCCATGGGGGAAAAGTCTGGTAAAACCCAGTGCCGCCTCGCCGGATATGTTCATGGTTTTATATTCTCTGGAGCTCACTTCGATTGCAATGGCGTTCAGCGAGGCGCCCTTATCCTCCTCGATCTTTTCAAGGGCATACCCGGTTTTAAACCGCAGGCCCAGGGCATTTCTGCCGTCAAGGAGCCATGCAAAGGAGAAGACGGCCGTGGGGGATGCGGACCACTGCGATGATGTGTTCTCTTCTATATAGGGGAGCCCGGCAATCTGGGCTGCATAGGAATAGGTGTCCTTGTTTGCACCATACAGGCCGTCCTGGTTTCCCTCAACAGCGAGGCCCCAGGCGAAACCGTTTGTATTCCGGGAGTAACCGAAAAAGGAATTAAAGAAGAGCGATTCTCCCGGTGACAGTTTCGTTGTCATCGAATCATGGGAGGAGTAGTTCAGTGTCATGGTGTCATTAAATTTTCTGTAGGGCCTGTATATCCCGAGAAACACAAGGCTGTTGGTCTCCTTTTGCCGGGCCAGCAATGCGGGATTATTACTGATATTGAAAGCGCCATCATCACCCACGGACACAATGCGGCCCGACAGAAGGGGACCGCCATAAAGAGCCGCTGTAAATACGGGTATAAAAAGAATAAGCAGGATGATTTTTCTGTACGGTTTGTTCATGATTTATTTTCCGTCGTCCGGTGTATTGCTACAGTCCCCTTCAATTGAAGGAGATATGTTCAATATATCCTTCAATTAGCGGGAATGGTCAAATATAAAAAAAGGCCTGATGTGTGTCACGGAAAAAAATAACCGATAAAAAATTCACTATTGACATGTATCCTGGCATTTATTATTCCCCGATCGTATAAATATCCTCATGAATTGTCAGAAAACAAAAATAATGATTGACTAGTAACACTAGAAATAATTTAGTAACATTTATTAAATAAAAAATGCGGAGTTTTATGATGAAATTTTCTTATTCCTTTATTTTTATTCTTTTATTTTCCGTGGGTGCTTTTGCCGCTCATCCCCTTATAACCGATGATACGGGTGTCCAGGGGAAGGGAAAATTCGAGGTGGAAGTGAATGGTGAATGGGGGCGGGAGAAAGACCCCGATGTGGTCAACTCGGGAGAAACGGCCGTGGCGATTTCGTGCGGTCTCGCCGACAGCCTTGATCTGGGGATAGGCGTTCCCTATGTCATGGAAAATGCACAGGGCAGCGATACTGTTCATGGAGTTGCCGATGTGGGCCTTGAGCTGAAATGGAATTTTTACGAGATAGATATGTTCAGCTTTGCTCTCAAACCGGGAATTTCACTGCCGTCGGGTGATGAATCCCGGGGATTCGGCACCGGTAAAGTCGGATACAGCGGTTATTTCATTTCGACCGTGACCTGGGAAGTCCTTGCCATGCATTTTAACGCCGGCTATATGCGGAACGAAAATAAGGCCGATGAACTGGCAAATCTCTGGCATGTGTCCCTTGCCGCGGAATATTCCATCGTGGATTCCTTCAGGCTTGTGGTCAATTCGGGAGCTGAACGGAATGCCGATCGCGGCGACAACACGCCTCCCGCCTTTTTTCTCGCGGGAATAATCTGGTCCCCTGCTGAATGGATCGATCTTGACCTGGGGTATAAAGTCGGGATGACCGATCCTGAAACAGACCATTCAATCATGATGGGTGTCGTGGTTCGATGGTGAGTTTTCAGGACTTATCAGGGGACAGAGCCCGCGTGATAATGGATATATACGGAGCCGGGGCTGTGCGGGAAACCGCCGATAGATGATTACATTAATACAAATATTTTTGGGAGGTACTTTATCATGCATATGGCAGACGCATTGATTTCCCCCGCCGTGGGGGGCACCATGCTTGCGACAAGCGCAGGCCTGATCGGCTATTCTTCATATAAATTAAAAAAGGAAATGGATGATACGAAAATGTCGCTTATGGGCGTCATGGGCGCCTTTATATTCGCTGCGCAAATGTTAAACTTTTCCATTCCTGCTACGGGATCGAGCGGACATATAGGCGGGGGATTGCTTCTGGCGGTTATTCTCGGGCCCTGGGCGGCCTTTCTTACCCTGGCATCGGTGCTTATCATCCAGGCGCTCTTTTTTGCCGATGGGGGTCTCCTGGCGCTGGGATGCAATATTATTAACCTGGGTTTTTTCACCTGTTTTCTGGCCTACCCCCTTGTGTATAAACCGATCGCGGGTAAAACTCTGACAAAAACGAGGCTGTTTATAGCGGCAATAATCGCTGCGATTATCGGTCTGCAGGCCGGGGCTTTTGCCGTGGTTCTTGAAACGGTCATGTCGGGAATCTCGGAACTCCCTTTCGGAACCTTTGTGCTTCTCATGCAGCCGATTCATCTCGGTATCGGTATCGTCGAGGGGCTGGCCACGGCCGCGGTAATATTCTTTATTTATAACGCGCGGCCCGAGATAATAGAAGGAAATCTTTCGGGTTCCGCTGCGCCATCGTCGGCAAAAAAGGTCGTGACAGGCCTGGCCGTGGCTGCACTGATCATGGGCGGTGTCGTCAGCTGGTTCGCTTCATCGCATCCCGATGGCCTTGAATGGTCCATGGCCAGGACGTCGGGTTCCGAAGAGCTGAAGGGTCCTGAAAAAGGAGCACATGCCCTGCTTGGAAATATCCAGCAGAAGCTGGCCTTTCTTCCCGACTACAACTTCAAACCGGGGAGCGATGATAAACCTGCTGAAAATGCTGAAGGGACAGAGCACTGGCCTGCCGTGAATACCGGTACATCGGTTTCGGGTCTCGTGGGCGGATTGCTTACACTCATGCTGGTTGCCGCCATTGGACTGCTGGTAAAAATGGTAAAAAAAAGAAAAGAAATTGAATGATTTTAAGTTCTTTATACAATTGGTCTGAGATAAACGGGCGGGTGTGCCGAAGGTGCTCCCGCCCGGGTTTTTCGGGAGGACGTTATTTCACGGATTGAAAAATCTCTTTTTTCCCTGGGATACATGGATATCCTGGCACGCCGGGACAGCCCCGTGCATCGCCTCGAGTCGCGCGCAAAATTAATTACGACAATGTTTTTCATCATAACCGTTGTCTCCTTCGGGAAATATGAGCTGTCCATGCTGGCGCCTTTTTTCATCTATCCCGTCTACCTTATCAGTGCCGGTGATCTGCCGGCCCGCTGGCTTATGAAAAAGATACTGTATGTGTCACCCTTCGCGCTCATGATCGCTCTTTTCAATCCTGTCCTCGACCGGAGTATCATGGTGTACCTGGGCGGTGTGGGATTTTCAGGAGGATGGATTTCTTTTCTTTCCATCATGATGCGATTCTGTCTTACGGTGAGCGCCGCCCTGGCCATGATAGCCTGCACCGGTTTCCGGAGCGTCTGCCTGGCCATGAACAGGCTCGGGATGCCGCGCATGTTTGCCGTGCAGCTCCTGTTTCTCTACCGGTATCTGTTCGTTCTCGCCGAAGAAGCGCTGCGTATGTCCCGTGCCCGGACTCTCCGATCCTTCGGGGAGCATAGCAGCATAAAAAGTTATGCCGGACTCGTGGGAAATATTCTTCTGCGGACCATAAACCGGGCGCAGAGGATACACCTGGCCATGACCTGCCGCGGATTCGACGGACGCATACATATCATGCGGCAGGAACGGTTCGGCGTGAAAGACTTTCTGTTTATAGTATTCTGGTGCGGTCTTTTTATCGTATTGAGGTTGTTTGATATTCCACAGGCACTGGGAGTGCTGGTGACCGGAGCGTTGACATGAGCCATCATATTGTTGAAGCGAAAGATATGCACTACTCATATCCCGATGGGACAAAGGCCCTCAACGGCGTATCTTTCCGGATTACGCACGGTGAGTCCGTGGCCATAGTGGGTGCCAACGGCGCGGGTAAATCGACGCTTCTTATGCATTTCAACGGGTTTATCATGCCGTCGCGGGGAAGCCTGCGTGTGGGCGATTATCCCCTGAATACGGAAACGATTCACGCCATCAGGCGTACCGTCGGCATGGTTTTTCAGGACTCCGATGATCAGCTCTTCATGCCCACGGTCTTCGATGATGTGGCCTTTGGACCGTTGAATCTCGGGTTGCCCCGCCAGGAGGTTGATCAGCGTGTCAGGGAAACCCTGGAAATCGTGGGCGCATCGCACCTGATTGACCGGCCCACGCACCGGCTCTCGGGCGGTGAAAAACGCGCTATCGCCATTGCCACGGTTCTGTCCATGCATCCCGACATTCTTGTTATGGACGAGCCCACGTCCAGTCTTGACCCCCTGCACCGCCGCCGTCTCATCGGGCTTTTGAAAAGTTTCAGGCACACTAAAATCATCGCCACGCATGATCTCGACATGGCTCTCGATGTATGTGAACGAACCATCATCATGAACAACGGCGAGATTATCGCCGATGGCGATACCAGGGAATGTTTTAAAGACAGGGCGCTTCTCGCCAGGAGCGGCCTGGAACAGCCTCTCGGCATGCAGGGATGTCCTGTCTGCGGTACTGCGCAGCTTTGATGTAGTTAATCCTGTATCACCGGGAAGCGATATCAGCCATGGCGATGCGCCGGTCCCGCAGGTCTTTCAGCAGCCCCGTTTCATTGAGAAACCGCAGATTAATAACGGCCAGGGCCATGTTCAGCCGGTCCATGTCGAGCAGATCATCCTCGCCGACGCTTTCGGTTTCCGTGAAGTTCAGGTCGCAGAAGGATACCTCCATATCGTTTTCATTGTCCTGGGATCCGTAGAGAAGGGGATAGCCCTGGGTGCGGCAGATCAGGGGCCGGTGAGCATAGACGGAACAGAGGCCTTCCTTCAGGAACACGCACCGGTCCGGGTCATGGGCTCTGTCCCCGATTACGGAAGTATCCAGGTGATGCCGGATATACAGGGCCTCGACAGGAAAGAGGGACAGACCTGCTTCGCAGCACTCATCACATCCCGGCCCGCACGACAGTTCGTCACCGTATTTCCCGTGAATGATCCGGCACAGTTCGTCAACGGTTTCGATGAAATCGCGGTAACCCTTGAAAAGGTTTTCGTCGATCGCCACGGCAATATCCTTCACTATATTATTTTTCCACGGTTCCGGTGAGGCCCGAGCCGTCTTCGTTCAGGATTGTCCTGACGATGTGGAACCGGCTGCGCTCCAGCTTTTCCTGTACCTCTACGGGCACATAGTATTCATTGAATCCCCGGGTGATGCCGCCGCGGAAGCGCTCGCTGAGAAAACGCGATGTGCCGCCGTCGAAAAGGCCGTAGTATAGCCGTTTCTGTCCGGTATAGAGGCTGATCACTTCGGCACTCCGTTCACTCTTGATGCTTTCACTGACCGTGTCTTCCATGGCCGCGGTGGCCGTACCGGGGCGTGGTGAGTAGCGGAAGGTGTGGATGTGGGAGAATCCCGCCTCGGCGACACAGGCCAGGGTAGAGTTGTGGTCTTCCTTTGTTTCACCGGGAAAACCAACGATGATATCCGTGGTGAAGTTGAAGAGGGGCATCTTTTTGCGTATGCTGGTTATGGTGTCGAGATAATCCCGCTGTGTGTACCGGCGGTTCATTTTTGTCAAAATCCGGTCACTGCCGCTCTGCAGGGACAGGTTCAGGTGCCGCACCATTTTTTCATGTTCCAGCAGGTTTATGAGTCTCGGTGTCATTGAAGGCGGTGACAGGGATGAAAGGTGCAGGCGATAGTCGCCTTCCTGTTCCAGGAGGTGTTCCACCAGGGCTGCCAGGTCGGTATTGCCGTCACGGTAATGACCGACCATGATGCCGGCCAGGAGGAACTCACGGTATCCGGCGGCCACCAGTTCACGGAATTCCGTCGTGATGTCTGCCAGGGAACGGCTCACGGGCGCGCCCCGCACAATGGGGATGATACAGTAGGAACAGAAGTTATCACAGCCGTCCTGAACCTTCAGGTTGATGCGGGTCCGCGATGATTTCAGGGCCGGACGGTATTGGAAACGCGATGCCATTGATGCGTCAAGACTCTCGAAAAGATTCCAGTCCGTGACGAGTTCGGGGATAAGATATTTATAATCGTTGGAAAGATAATAGACATTGTCTTCACACCGTTCTTCACCGGCACCGCAGCCCGTAACGATAACGCGGGCCCCGCTCCGGGCGTCCATGTCGCGCAGGGACTGGTATACGAGCTTCCGGGTCTTGCGTTCGCTGGTCACGGTAACGGAACAGGAGTTTACGATATACACATCGGCCCGGCCCGTGGTGACGATTTCGTGGCCGCGGTCCTGCAGTTCCGTTGATACGGACTGGATCTCGGCCATGTTGAGGCGGCAGCCCAGTGATAATATTTTTATTTTCATATATAATACAGTCTATCAATTCCAGATTATTTTATGTGTAACGATGATAATACTATTTACATATCTGAAGTGGTATCCCGGCAGGGGACATACAATAAAAAGTATCATGAAAAACCAGAAAAGCCCAGGCCGGGAAGATAACAAGGATTTTTTTACTGCAGGGCAACATTTTGTGGGGTCAGAGCCTGTTTCCCTCAAGAAAGGCTCTGTCCCCTTTCATCATCCTATAATAAACATGAGCCGGTCAATGATTTCCCAGATAGTGGGATTGGGGCCATCCACCTCTTCCAGCTCGTCAACGCATTCCTGGCAGGTGATCTCACCGTCGTAGACAAGATAATTCTCGTAATACATGGCGCGGATTATTTCCGGCACACCGAAAACCTCGATATCGCCCAGCTCCAGGACGTAATCGCCGATATTTCCCCGGGGCTCCCATACATAGATCAGGTAGGTGCCGGGCCGGGAGAGGATGATGCTGGTCTTCTTCTGGTCAAAATAGGATTTGAAGGTGAATTTTTCATACCACAGGTCTCCCTGCTCCGTGTTGTCCAGGATCATCATGCCCTGTCCATCCTGCAGTGCAAAGGGAAGGTTCTCCGTGTTTTCCGGAACAGGAAGATATTCCTGTTCCGGCCCCACGATGGCAACGATGGGAAGTATCATGGCATAGGAGGCGCAGCCCGGGACCAGGGAGCCCACGTGAAATCTCCGGCCCGTCACGCCGCTGTCGTCGGTGACTACGAGGGGATGGTCTTCATTTTCCAGGCTCTCCTGTCCTTCCTCCACCTCGCCGAACTGGCCATTGAGGGTCAGAGCCGGGTCAAAGTCCGTTTCTTCCAGGGTAAAGGTGACCATATCCAGGTCCTCCGGTGATGAAAAATGGGAATAGAGGGCGATGGATTTTTCGATTGCCTGTTTTATTTTATAGGGCCTGGATGTGCTGTAATCATAGCGCTCGTGATAGGCCACATGGGCAGCCAGGGGTGGGGTCAGAGCAAGGATAAGGGCGATGATTTTTTTTTTCATGGTTTTTACCTTACAATAGTAATGAATCATGATACGTCACAGGGTATCATGGCCTATGGATAATGCCGTGGTCAGAGTTCCGATACGCTGAGTGTAAAGGCACCCAGACTGTAGGGAGACCCGCCCTGGGGCACTACACGGATATGATAGGTGCCGGAAACGGGCGCCATCCAGATAATTTCAGAGAAACCGTCTTCTTCCAGGTCATCGGGATTCATGGTGAGCAGGGTGCGGGCCAGCTTCAGGGGATTTTTTTTCAGCTCTTCCAGCGATGTTCCGGGAAGTCCTGGTTCTTTATCATCATTTCGGGCCAATTCCGTCATGGCGGAATCATAGAGTATAAGCACGGTATCCGCTGGGGGCGCGTTATCAATGGCGACGGCGGTTCTGATCCGGTAAAGTTTTCCCGAATCGGCGGTGAAGTTCCGCAGTTTTTCATCCGTAGTATTCCGAAAAAGCAGCTGTTCCGTTGGAACGGCTATGCCTGAAGTGTCTGTGATCATCACATCGTTTCCGCCGTGTCCGGCGCAGCCCATGGGCAGGACGAAGAACAGGGAGCAGAAAGCGAGCATCATACTATTTTTCATCAAATCCTCCTGTAATATGCCTGGTTTTGACGGGGATACAAGCAGAACCGGTACTGTTTGTATTAGACATATATGTCTAAAAATAGACAATAATGTATTGTGAATTATGTCTTAACAGATTGCAAGAATTTTTTTAAATTTGGCTGGCAATATTTTATTCATGCTGTAACGTTGCCGGAACGAATTGCCTCGCTGCCTGCACCTTTACAAAGAAGAAACGAGGGGTGCCCGGGACAGGCCGGAAGGATTGATACGATGGAAAACGGCATCAGCAGGACGGAAAAGCGTAAAATCAGGAACAACCGGCACATCATGGATGTGGCCATTGATCTCTTCGCCGACAGGGGGATCGATAATGTGAGCCTGGAGGAGATCGCTGAAAAGGCCGATGTTGCCCGGGCCACACTTTATAATCATTTCGCCAACAAGCAGGAGCTTCTGCAGAAGATAATGAAACCCATTTTTGACGAAGGGAACGCTTATGTACAGGAAGTCCTTTCGGGCAGCACCAGTATCCGCATCGATAAAATACTCCTCATGTGTGTGGCCCTCTGGAAAAATTACCGTAATCCCCTCAGACTGGCCTACAGAATTAAGCATGAACAGATGGGGCCCGTCATGGAGGAATATAATGCCTTTATCACGAACTTCATGTACCTCTTCGAAAAATCAAGGGAAAAACGGCTTTTCCGTTTCAAGAGTCCTCAACTGACGGCCTTTGTCGTATATAAAACATTCGTCCCTCTTCTCGAAAGCATTGAATCGGTTCCCGGCTATGAGAACCTCTTTATTGAAAGCTTCAAGGGTTTTCTTCTGCGCAGGGATTGATAAAGCGTCCAGTCATCCATGCTGGATTGTAAAAACTGCACAGTATCCGCCTTTCTGGTGAGAATAACACTAAATCCCCCATAATCCTTTTTTTCCATTTGTCCGCGGCTGACTAATTAAAAAACCCGTTCTTGACACAAATATCCTTTTCGTTTACAATTATTTCATGGTTTGAGCAGGCTGGTATGAAAAGGCAAGATGAAACAGTATTGAGAAAATGTGAAGAAGAAAGGGATCTGTATCTCCGCATGCTTCAGAACGCTCCCGAGATGATTTATCGCATGCGTCTCCCTGACGGTGTGTATGAATACGTGAGCCCTGCCTCGGAAAAAGTTCTGGGATTCACTCCCGATGAGATATATGAGTCTCCCCTGCTCATTAAAAATTTAATCCATCCGCAGTGGGAGAACTATTTTATAAGCGAATGGTCCAGGCTGATGAAGGGTGAATGCTCCCCGGAATATGAATACCAGATTATTGACAAAAACGGCACTGTGCGGTGGATATACCAGAAGAACAAGCTCAGTTTTAATGAAGATGGAACGCCGGCGGCCATCGAGGGCATTGTCTTTGATATAACCGAACGGAAAAAGGCCGAACTTGAGACGCAGCACCTGGTGGAAATGATCAGGAACATCCAGGTCGGCATGCATCTCTATCATCTTGAGAATATCAACGACGACAGAACACTGCGCATGATAGCGGCAAATGCGGCATCGGAGAAACTTACGGGTGTTGCCGTCGCCGATGTGGTGGGACGGACACTCGATGAAAATTTTCCCGGACTGAGGGAAAAGGGTATACCGCAGGCCTATGCCGAGGTGGTGCGAAGCGGCATGCCATTCGAGATGGAGGATTTATACTACGGCGATTCGCGTGTGATTGAAAACGCCTTTTCCATCAAGGCTTTCCCTCTCCCCGATGATTGTGTGGGAGTGAGCTTCGAAAATATAACAGACCGTAAGCGGAAGGAACAGGAGCGCTTGGAGCTTATCGCCTTCCAGGAAAGCATTATCGCCAATGCGGATATATGGCTCGATGTTCTGGATAAGGAAGCCAATGTGGTCATGTGGAACAAGGCGGCTGAAAAAATCAGCGGTTATGGCAGTAATGAAGTAATCGGTCACGGGAAAGTATGGGAGTGGTTATATCCCGATGAGGAATACCGGGCATTGATTGTTGAGAAAGCGGCGGAAATTATTCGTGATCACAGTATCGTGGAGGGTTTCGAGACAACCATTACGTGCAGGGATGGTTCGAAAAGAATAGTTTCATGGACCTCCCGGAACCTGACGGATAACCAGGGAAATCCCGTGGGCAGTATAGCCCTGGGACTTGATGTTACTGACATGAAGGCGGCCCAGGAAGAGAAGGAAAGAATGCAGCAGCAACTGGTACAGGCCCAGAAGATGGAGGCGGTAGGAACCCTCACCGGAGGCCTGGCCCATGATTTCAATAATGTACTGGGTGGAATTCTCGGCAGCCTGAGCATTATTGAACTGCTCTTGAAGAAGGATGATCCGCGGAATCGTGATAAAATCCTGAAGTATACGGAAACGGCCCTGGAGTCATCGAACCGGGCTGCCGATATGATCAGGCAGCTCCTGATGCTCACGAGAAAAGAGAAACTTACCCTTGAACCCATTGATATCAGTAAAACACTGCACAATGTTCATAAAATATGCATGAACAGCTTCCCCAAATCAGTGGACCTGGACTTTTCCTTCACAACGGAAACAATCATCGTGAACGGCGACCAGATTCGGCTGGAACAGGTAATCCTGAACCTCTGCCTGAATGCATCGCACGCCATGACCATCATGAGGAAAAAAGAAGAAAAAGAGGGCGGCAGGCTTTCGGTCCGTGTCAGTGAGATTGTGAGCAATGGGGCTTTTCCCAGGAAATACCCGGGAGCCCGGGGAAATGTCAGGTATGCTGCCGTGACCGTGGAGGATGCGGGCGTGGGTATGGACAGTGAAACGATAAAACGGGTTTTCGAACCCTTTTTCACCACGAAAAAAAAAGGGATGGGAACAGGATTGGGTCTGTCCATGGCGTACAATATCGTGCGCGAACATAAGGGTTTTCTCGATATACAATCGAGCGTGGGTGTGGGAACCGTGGTGACTATTTTTCTGCCCATGGCGGTGGAAAGGACGGACACAACAACCGTCGGTAACATTGAACCCGATTTAATACGGGGAAGCGGACGGGTGCTCGTCATTGACGATGAGGATGTCATCCTCCAGGTAGCCGTGGATATCCTTCAGGAATGCGGGTACGAGGCCATAGCGGCCCACGGGGCCCGGGAGGGCATAGATCTTTTCAGGGCGCATCATGAATATCTTTTAGCGGTCGTGCTCGATATGTCCATGCCGGTATTGTCGGGCCTGGAGGTTTATGATGAGCTGCACAGGATAGATCCACGGGTAAAGGTCATCATATCGTCGGGCTTTATGCACGATGAACGTGTCCGGAAAGCCCTGAATAAAGGGGCCGCCGGATTTATCCCTAAGCCCTATTCTGCCGCGGGATTTTCCGACAAGCTGCGGAAGATACTGGAAGAGAGCGGAGGGAGAACCTGCTCATGATGCGGACACGGATACTCATCATCGAAGATGAAAGCGTCACGGCCATGAATCTTCGGCAGCAGTTGGAAAGGCGGGGGTACGAGGTAATCGGTACGGCCTCCGACGGCGATCAGGTGTTTGAAATCATGGAGAGGGAGGTCCCGGACCTCATACTGGCCGACATAGTCCTTGTTGATTCTGCTGACGGTATTGACATAGTCACATCGGTGAGGAAAGACAGGGATATCCCCGTGGTATTTATTACGGGGCAGCTCGACGAGGATACGTATAAACGGGCCATGGCGTGCGATCCCTACGGTATCATATCAAAACCCATCAACAATGTGGATCTCTTCGCCACGATCGATATCGCCCTGAAAAAACATCTTCTTGAGAAAAAGCTGAAGGAAAGCGAGGAATGGAGCAGGGGCCTGATATATGAGTCTCACGCGGGAACCATAATCACAGCCAGTGACGGTACCATATATGATTTTAATAATTCCTTTGCGTCAATGTTAGGATACAACAGGGAAGAAATGCTCAATCTAAAGGCAGTCAACCTTTACAGTGATGTGTCGACCAGGACTGCTTTACTGAAAGAATTGCAGGAAAAAGGAGAAATATCCGGCCGGGAGTTTGTTTTTAAGAAAAAAAACGGTGAGGATATAAACATCGCCCTGTCCGTTTCACTTCTTAAGAAGGGTGATGAAACTTTTATCCTGACAAATGCCCAGGATATCTCATCCCTGGCCGAGAGAGAGAGAGTTTTCAGAGAAAATGAAAGTATTCTCAGGGGGACGCTGGAGGCTACGGCTGACGGAATAATCGTCGTTGACCGGTCCGGCAAAATAGTAGCGTCTAACGAACGTTTTACGGGTATGAATCTCCTTCCCGATGAAATATTCGCATTGTCCGGTGATGAAAAAAAGCCGGAATTATCGGCGGCTCACGGGGGGAAGGGGAATATACTGTCATCAATGATACATGACCTCAATGATTCACTGGAAGTAGGGTTGAATATCGTGAAGGTGTCCGACGGCAGGATATTCGAGAGATATTCATGCCCCCTTGTCGTCGATAAGGAAATTTACGGTCGGGTCTGGAGTTTCAGAGATATTACGGAGAATAAAAGATCTGAGGAAGAAATACAGAAACTGAACCAGGAGCTGGAACGTCGTGTCGAGGCGAGAACGATGGAATTGCGGATGACCCTGGCGAAATTGCAGGGGAAGGAGCGGGAACTGGAACGCAGCGAAGAACAGTTCCGGGGGGCCTTCGAGACGGCGGCGCACGGCATGGTGCTCATCGCGCCCGATGGAAGATTTTTAAAGGTCAATAAATCCTTCTGCGATATCGTGGGGTATGACGAAGAGGAGCTTCTTCATCTCACGTATATGGACATTACTTTTCCCGAAGACCTGGCCAGGGACTACGAATACATGAAGGAACTGAAAAAAAGGACTATCTCTTCTTTCCAGGTTGAAAAAAGGTACATTCACAAAAAGGGGCACCTGGTCTGGGTTCTGGCCAGCGGCGCGATCATACGGGACGAAAAGGGAGCGGCAGTGCATCTCGTGGGGCAGGCTATCGATATCACCGACCGGAAGAGATGGGAGGAGGTGCTTAAATCATCCCTCAATATTTATAAGAGCCAGGAATCACTTTCCATGGATGAACTGGTTCACCTGGGACTCGAAGAGGGGGAAAGACTTACCGAGAGCGAGATGACCTTTTTCCATTTTATAGAACCGGACCAGATAACCATATCCCTCCAGGCCTGGTCAAAGAACACCATGAAGTACTGCACCGCCGCCGGCAAGGGTGAGCACTATTCCATTGATAAGGCCGGTGTCTGGATAGACTGCGTCCGTGAGCGCAGGGCCATTATTTATAATGATTACGAAAGTCTGCCCGATAAGAAGGGCCTTCCCGAAGGTCACGTGGCCGTGGATCGGTTTATGGCTGTGCCTGTTTTCGACGGGGATAAAATCGTAGCGGTCCTGGGAGTGGGAAACAGGCGGAGTAATTACACGCAGTTCGACCTGGATCAACTGACGCTCATTGCCGAAACCATGTGGAATATCATACAGCGGAGACGTATAGAAGAATCACTGGAAGAGTCCGAAGAGCGCTACCGCAGCACCTTCGCCAACAGTCACGCAATCATGCTCATCATCGATCCGGCCGACGGTTCAATAAGGGACGCGAACCCGGCAGCCTGTTCGTTCTACGGATACGCCGCGGAAAAACTGATGGCCATGAAAATCTCCGATATCAATATTGCAAGTCCTGCCGAGATACAGCTTGAAATGGAACGGGCTCGGAAGGAAGAGAGAAAGCATTTCAATTTTCTGCATCTGCTTAACAGCGGCGAGATCCGCAACGTGGAGGTTTACAGCGGACCCGTGGTTCTGAAGGGGAAGACGCTCCTTTACTCGATCGTTATGGATGTGACCGAGCGAAGCCGTATCGAGGCGGCCCTCAGGGAGAGTGAAAACCTGTACCGGACCCTTTTCGAGACAATGGTCCAGGGCGTGGTGTACCAGGATGTCGAGGGTAAAGTTATCTCGGCCAATCCCGCCGCTGAAAGGATATTGGGTGTTACCCTGGACCAGATGCAGGGGAGAACATCCATGGACCCGCGGTGGCATGTCATTCATGGGGATGAGTCGCCTTTTCCTGGAGAAGAACATCCAGCCATGATAGCCCTTAAGACCGGGAAGGAAGTGCATAATGTCCTGATGGGTATATTCAACCCGCGGGAAAAAGATTATCGTTGGGCCAATGTGAGCGCCAGTCCCCAGTTCAGGGAGGGGGAGGAGAAGCCCTTCCAGGTTTTCGCTACACTGGAGGACATTACTGAACGCCGGCAATATGAATCGGAAATACGGGAGAGTGAGACAAAATACCGGACGCTCTATGAAACCATGCAGCAGGGTGTCATCTATTTTGACGGACAGGGGAATGTCATTTCCGTAAACCCGGCTGCCGAATCCATACTGAGCCTGTCAGCCATGCAGATGGTGGGGAAAAACCTCGGGGAGTATTCGGGTAAAGTTATTCGTGAAGACGGGACAGAGCTGACAGGCGACTCCCTTCCGGTCATGGATGTTGTATTGACCGGAAAGCCCATGAATGACACTTTGGCGGGTATTTATATTCCCGATGAAAATGATTACCGGTGGGTGGTGGTGAACGCCACACCCTTTTTTAAAAAGGACGAAATAAAACCCTACCTCATATATGCCACCTATACGGATATAACGGAGCTCCGCCGGGCCCAGGAGGACATACGGCTTTTTTTTGATGTTACCCTGGATATGCTCTGCATCGCCAGTTTTGAGGGTTATTTCATCAAGCTGAGCCCGTCATGGAGCAAGATTCTGGGTTGGAGCGAAGAGGAGCTCATGTCCCGTCCCTTTGTGGAGTTTGTCCATGAAAGGGATGTGGAATCTACCATTGAAGCAACCAGAGATCTGGCTAAAGGGCGGAATGTTATTAACTTTGAGAACCGATACCGCTGCCGGGACGGTTCATACCGCTGGCTGTCATGGAATTCCTTTACCGTTGTAGATCGGGGGGTGATCATATCAGCGGCACGGGATATGACCGACAGAAAGAAGGCCGAGGAGACGCTGCGCAGAAGCGAACAGCGGCTGAAAGAGGCGCAGCGCGTAGCCCATATGGGACACTGGGAATATAATTATGATTCCGACCGGCTGATCTGGTCCGATGAGGTATATGAAATATTCGGCGTAAGCAGGGAAACCTTTCCGGTTACCTATGAATCCTATATCGGGGCCATACATCCCGACGACAGGAACTTTGTGGACAGGTCATACCGTGAATCAATACAGTACGGAGTCCCTTTTGAACTGACACACCGGATCATATGGCCCGGTGATGAGATACGGCATATCTATGAAAAATCGGAGAATTATTATAATGAGGAGGGAGCGGTGATCCGGTCCCTGGGGACGGTTCTGGATGTGACGGAACGCGTTATTGCCGAGGAGGAGCTCCGCGAGGCCAAGGAGGAAGCGGAGCGGGCCAACAGGGCCAAGAGCGAGTTTCTGGCCAATATGAGCCATGAGATACGGACCCCCCTCAATGCCGTTATCGGTTTCAGCGAGCTCCTGTCCGCTATGGTCAATGATGAAAAACAGAGGGGCTATCTCAAATCCATCAAGACCGCCGGGAAAAGTCTTCTCACTCTCATAAACGACATCCTGGATCTTTCCAAAATCGAAGCCGGGATGATGAAGATCGAACTGAGCGCTATAGATCCCCGTTACCTGCTGCGGGAAATAGAACAGATATTTTCAGGAAGAATCATGGAGAGCGGCGTCGAATTCATCATTGATATCGACGAAGGGCTTCCCGCCGCTCTTCTTCTCGATGAGATGCGGCTCCGGCAGGTCATGCTGAACATCGTGGGAAACGCCGTGAAGTTTACGGAGAAGGGATATATCAGGCTTCATGCCGGTGCATGTTTCCTGGGAGAGGCAAACGACAAGGTTGATCTGCTCATATCGGTGAAAGATACGGGAATAGGGATTCCCTCCCGGGACCTGGATTCCATATTTATTTCATTCAAACAGCAGTCGGGGCAGAATTCCCGTAAATACGGCGGAACCGGCCTGGGCCTTTCCATCAGCAGGCGGCTCCTGGAAATGATGAACGGGGAAATTTCAGTAGAAAGTACACCGGGAACCGGGAGTGTTTTCAGTATCACACTGCGTAATGTGGATGTGGCCGTGATGGAGCCTTTTATCGAACGCAGAAAGAAAATCGATTTCGATGCGGTGTGGTTTGAAAATGCCAGAGTGCTGGTCGTGGACGACGTGGATTATAACCGTGAGATGATACGTGAACTGCTTGTAAAGGCGGACCTTACGGTAATTGAAGCGGCTAACGGGCAGGAAGGCCTGATAATGATGCAGGAGCTGAAGCCCGAAGTGGTTCTTCTGGATATACGCATGCCCGTCATGGACGGCTTTCAGATGCTGGAACGGATTCGAACAAGTCCCGACCTGAAGGACATACCGGTTATTGCCATAACGGCATCGACCCAGAAAGAGCACAGGGAGAGGATGCTCCAGATGGGATTCGACGGGTATCTGCCTAAACCGGTCAACGTCGCCGATCTCATGAGGGAACTGGGCAGGTATATTCCCCTGAAGGCGGATATGAAGGGTATGGAGGAATCTTCGGCATCAGGAGAAATATCGCAGAAGATCGCCGGTGAGACGGTATATGATCTTCCCGGCCTTGTGCGGATACTGCGCGATGAAATAGGCCCGGTCTTTGAAAGGCAGACCCGTGGAGCCGTGAAGATAAGTGATATAAAAAATGAGGCTTCCCGGTTGATCGATTTGGGCAGGCTGCATGGCAGTGGTTTTCTCGTGGAATACGGGGAATTGCTGCTGGGACAGATACAGCTCTTCGATATTGTCTCGGTTGGCAGCACCATAGGTGACATGAAAAAAATTATTGCGGAATTCTCCAAAAAAATGGTATAATGAACATATGGCTGACAGGTCCGGCGCACTAATGACAGATGGTGAAAAAACACTCATTCTCATCGTCGATGATAATCCCCAGAACATACAGGTTCTGGGGAATTTAATGGAAGGGAAGGGTTATGATGTGGCCGTGGCCATGAACGGCGGGCAGGTCCTGGATTTTATAAAGGATGAAAAACCCGATCTGATTCTCATGGATATCATGATGCCCGGTATGGACGGTTATGCCGTCTGCGGCATGTTAAAACAAAATCCTGAAACCGCCGATATACCGGTTATTTTTCTTACGGCAAAGACCGAGGATGATGATATCGTGCTGGGTCTGAAAACCGGCGCTGTTGATTATGTGACCAAACCCTTCAGCGAAACGGTGTTATTCGCCAGGATTCGTACCCATGTTGAACTGAAGAAATCCAGGGAGAATATACGAAGGGCCAAGGAGGAGCTGGAGAAAAGGAACCTCAAGCTTCAGGCCGCCATGAAGGATCTTGAACTTGCGGCCAGGACCGATTCTCTTACCGGACTGTATAACAGGCGCTATATGCAAAACCGTCTCGACGAGGAGCTTGTCCGGGTGAAAAGGAACAAGAAGGATTTCACTGTTGTGATGTCCGATATCGATTTTTTTAAAAGAATAAATGATGCCCATGGACATGAATGCGGAGACCATGTCCTGAAATTCATGGCCGGGACTCTCCGTTCGGGAATTCGTGAACAGGATATCGTGTCACGATGGGGCGGCGAAGAGTTTATCATTCTTCTCCCTGAAACGGACAAGAAAGGAGGCCTGGTTCTCTCGGAAAAAATACGGAAGGCCATTGAGGCCTCAGTCTTTCGATATAGCGACATGGATCTGCGCCTGACCATGACGTTCGGTGTGGCCACGTACCGGCCCGAGGAAAGTATCGATGAACTTCTGAAAAGGGCCGATGATGCCCTGTACGCGGGAAAAGAGTCGGGACGGAACCGCGTCATAACATTGTGACGCATTTCTTCTCGTTTGGGAAATAATGCATCCTGGAGAGGTCCTCGTCTATGCAAACAACGGAAAAGCCGTCACTGCTCATTGTCGATGATAGCAAACAGAACATCAGACTGCTGTCTACAATAATCAATAAAAATGGTTACCATGCCCGGGGTGCGTTAAGCGGCACCGAGGCACTGGCTCTTCTGAACAATGAAAAGTTCGATCTCATCCTGCTCGATCTCATGATGCCCGAAATGGACGGTATCGAAACATGCCGGCTTATCAGGGAGAATGAAAATACCAGGAAGATCCCCATTATATTTATCACGGCCGTTGCCGAAACAGATGAAATGCTGAAGGCCTTTACAGCCGGAGCCGTTGATTACATAACAAAACCCTTTATTAAAGAAGTGGTCCTGGCAAGGATAGACGTGCATATCCGGCTTAAAATGGCCATCGAAAAGCTGGAGGAAATTTCCGTTACCGATGAACTGACCGGGGTATTCAACAGGCGGTTTGCCTACCAGACCCTGGAGCGCTATATGGAGATGGTACGCCGGGGAAGGGAAACGTTCCTGCTCAGCTATATCGATATCGACAATCTGAAGTTTATCAATGATTCCCTGGGTCACCATGTAGGAGATAGTCTCATTATAACGGTGGTGGAGGCCTTTAAAAGCTCCATGAGAAAAACCGATTATATTTTCCGAATGGGCGGTGATGAGTTTCTCCTGCTTTTTCCCAGGGCCGCAATGCATGATTCCGTGATCGTGCTGGAGCGCATACAAAGAAAGCTGAAGAGGAAAAAAATAAAAGGGAATCCCGTGGAATTCAGTTACGGGTGCGTTGAGTACCGCTCCGGCGATATGACAAGCCTTGAAGAACTGCTGCTCTCGGCCGATTCAAAGATGTATGAGATGAAACACGGCAACAGAAAGAAAAGGGCGGGGAGAAAATGAATGGTGAGAAATAAATCTCTGATCCTGGTGGTGGATGACAATCAGCAGAATATACAGGTTCTGGGAGCCGTGCTGGAGCAGGCAGGATATGGCATCGCCGTGGCCGTAAACGGGCAGCAGGCCCTGGACTATCTCGTTGAGGAGAAACCGGATCTTGTTCTTCTCGATGTGATGATGCCCGCTATGGACGGCTACGAGGTCTGCCGTACTATGAAGAAAGACCGGGACCTGAAAAATATCCCCGTCATTTTTCTCACGGCCCGGGGCGAAACAGGGGATCTGGTACGGGGCTTCGAGGCGGGAGGGGTCGATTATATAACCAAACCCTTTCATCCCGAGGAGCTTCTTGCCAGGGTGAAGACGCATGTTGAACTGAAAAAGGCCAGGGAGGAGATCCGGAGCCTGCGCGGCATTATCCCCATCTGCGCCAGCTGTAAAAAAATCCGTACTGACAGCGGATACTGGGAACAGGTGGATACTTACATTGAAAACCATTCGGAAGCGGAATTTACCCATGGCGTCTGTCCCGTGTGTGCTGAACGGTTATACGGTATCAAGTTTAAAGAAAAAAATACGTGATAAAGCGGGCAGCATTTAGAGGATCTCGAAAGCGATGATTACAATATCGTCGGAGAGCGGATTAGAGCCCCGGTAGATATTGATGTTGTATATGATGGAGTCCAGTGTTTCGTCCAGGTCGGGCCTGTTGATTTTCCTGATCCATTCCGGCAGTTCGTCGAATCCCAGAATTTCATTTTTTTCGTTCATGGTCTCGGGCAGGCCGTCGGTGTAGAGGAAAATCCTGTCACCCCGTTCCAGCAATACCGTATGGTTTTCATACTGAACCTTGTCAAAGGCCCCGAGGAGAGGTCCCCTTCCATCGATGATGCCGGCCGTTGCATCGGCTTTGCGGAGGATTATGGGACCGGGATGTCCGCCATTGGCGAAAGTGAACCGCATGGTACCGTTATTCCCCGCTTCCTGGAACAGACCATAAATGGCCGTTATGTAATAGGACGGCATGCTTTCCTGGAGATCACTGTTCAGCTGATCTATGAAAGAAGAAGGAATCGTGGCGAACTGGCGCCATATCTTGTTGGTGACCGATTTAAGCAGCGACAGAAAGAGCGCGGCCGGAACGCCGTGGCCCGTAACGTCGCCGAGGAAAACACCCAGGCCCCCCTCCTGCAGATGAATGAAGTTGAAGTAGTCTCCTCCTATGGTTGCCAGGGGAAGGTACCGGAATGAAATCTTCAGACGTGGATGAACCGGAACCTCTTCGGGCAGCAGGGCCTGCTGAATGAGGCGGGCCGTGTTGAGGTCATTAACCATCATCTCGTTTCTCTCTCTCAAGATGGTGAGACTTTTTTTCAGTTCATCCTCCAGCATTTTCCGTATGGTGATGTCCCTGCTTACGCCGATGAGCTCCACGGCCTTTCCCGTTGTATCGCGGAGAAACCGGATTGTTGCTTCGGTGTTGAGCCGGTTTCCGTATTTATCGATTTCAATGAAGTCTATTTTTCTGATGCGGTCCGGCTCACGGTCAGCGTCATTTTCAATTTCATCGGTCAGTATCTCCACGGCGTCCTGGAGGGAGCGGGGGTCCATGCGGTCCTGGATAATTATATCCAGGTATTCTTCGGGGGTCCACCCGAATATTTTTTCCACCGACGGGCTCACATAGGTAATTTTGAATGCCGGGATATTGAATATCCACACCATGTCGGTGATGTTGTTGACTACAAGGCTGTATATCCTCTGTGTTTTTTCCAGTTCATCCCTGGCCGTCCGGAGTGGGTCGACATTGGTCAATACACCGCGGAGTCCCATGATTTCATTATCGACCTTAATAATCTTGTTCGAGGATATGACCTGCAGGGGTGGTCCATCCTTTTTAAGCATTCTGAACTCAAGCGGAACATTATCGTATTGCAGCATCTTACCGAATTTTTCCATTAAAACAGGAGCGTCATCGGGGTGTATGTAATTGATGAACATATTCCCAATGATCTCGTCGGGGTCATATCCCGTCATTTGCCGTATAGCGGGACTGATATAGGTTATGATTCCCTTGTCAGTCAGGGAATAAATCACATCGGTTATGTTTTCAACCAGAGAGCGGAATTGTTCCTCCGATGCGCTGAGGTTCCTGAACATCATTTTGCGTTCGGTGATATCCTTGATGATTATTATTTTTCCGATGGGGATATTCCGGTGAAAGATATCCGACTGGGTCAGTATGATGCTGCGCGGCGATTCTTCCGGTCCTGTCGTCGTTTCATAATCTTTGTACGTATCTTTGTTCCGGTAATTTCTGATATAAGAGTCGAGCAAATACCCGTTTTTAACATTTTTCTCAAAACCGAGCATCTGCCGGGCTGCATCGTTCAGTTCGACGATCTCACCATTTGTGGTAATTATAATGACGCCGTCCTGCAGATCGGCAAACAGCCTTTCGGCCGCTATGAGTATATCGGGTTTCAACAGGCGGTATTTTATAATGGCATAAAATATAATCATGTTCCAGATGCAGCTCGATGCCGGGGACATGTGATTCAGGACCAGCAGGGAAGGAAAAAATTTCGGCATGAATTCCAGGGCAAACCCCACGACCATGTTAGCTACAATGGCCGAAATGATCATGAGCTGCTGTTTTCTCGAAAGGAGGTCGTGGGTTTGCCGGCGTTTAATTATAATAATATAAAGTGAGTAGAGAATGGGAATAGTGAAGATGAGAATGATGGTCGGTACGAACAGTACGCCCCAAAGGGCGGTCAAGCCCCAGGGATGTAGCAGGTAACCGGCAACCATCCAGTCGGTCATGAATGTAATGGCTATTCCTGAAATAGTCAGTCCGAGAATAAGATAGTAAAAGAAATATTTTCTTTTTTCCGCATAAGCACAGGCGAAGTTGAGAAACAGAAAACCGGTAAGGCTCCACAGGGCAGTTATGAACCGCAGAGATGCCATAATGAGAAACTCTTCCGGCGGTTTATAATACAGTATGCTTGCGAGTGTCCAGGCCGCCAGAGATACGGCGAAGAGGATAAAGGAGCGGTTCACTTTATTCTTCCAGTCCAGGGCTGCTATGTAGCTCAGGGCGAACAGGTTGATAATAAAGGCTGTAAGCGGTATGAAAAAAAGATATTTCATGGTAATTTATCCTATCACAGGGTTTGGGGGGATTCAAGAAATAATATCACGGAAGCGCCATATTTCTTGCCGAGGTGGTAAATGAACAGGGTGCATTTTTGTGTCGGTTTCTGCCCTTTATTCCAGGCGGTAAACCGGGGGTAGATTTTCAGTCTCCATGGTTTTCCATCCCAGGGCGATTATGGCCGCTGCAGCGTCATTGCGCCAGCGTACCGGTTTTTCGGGATATTTCAATGTAAGCAGTCCCGATAAAACGATGATCTCCATAATCTTCAGACGGTAGTCACCGCTGTTGATGGTCACCCGGCAGGTGTGACGATAATTGATTTTCATGGGTATGATGATGGAGGTGCCCAGGTCCCAGTCCAGTTCAAGTATCTCCACGACACTTCCCGTGACTTTGCCGGCGGCCCGGACACTTCCACGGGAAAAGATGAGTTTCCGGTCACCAAGTCCCAGCTTTACCACGGCCCTGTAAACGAAATCGATGATGCCCAGGGCGACTCCCTGGGTGAAATAACAGTTGCCCCTGACCTTGATGAGCTGTTTCAGTCGTTTATTAACTTTGCCCCTAATCAGGCGGGGGACGACGATGTATTTCTCGGTTTTATCGATGCGGTTTATGGGAACAATTTTTTCCATGATATTCTACCGGTTATTCCTGTAGTCCTTTGGTGATGTGCCCATTACACGGTAAAAAACTCTGTTAAATGTACGAAGGCTTTCGAAACCAACAGTATAGGCTATATCAATGATCTTCATTTCATTATTATCGAGCATAGCCACGGCTTTTCTTATTTTTATTTTGTTAGCGTAGTCCCGTATGGTTTCCCCCGTGGAAGATTTGAAAAGTTTTCCCAGGTAATCCGGGTTGATGCCAAGATCGTCGGCGATATCCTCGCGGGTCATTTCTTCGGCGTAATGCTCTTCGATGTATCTTATCGCTGCTTCCAGAAGGCCATCCTGTACCGCCGGTATTACTGAGTCGGTTTTCTCCTGCCTGTTTTCGATGTCTTTCAATTTCCGGTGGAGAAGTCTGTTCTCGATAATGATAACCGATTGTGAAAGAAGCAGCTCGACGATTTTCAGTTCATCATCGCCGAATATGCCTGAGGAGAGTGGATTGTCAAGCCAGCAAACGCCGTTGATAAGATCGTTGTGCTGCATGGGAACGCAGAGTACCGATTTAAGGCCCTGCAGACAAACGCTTTGAAAACGCATCAATTCATTATCCGATTCGGCGCTCGACGAGAGTACGGCGCTGCCCGTTTCGAAAACGGTATTGATGATATTTATCGAATATTCTGAATCGGTGGTTTTATCAATATTTTCCGAAGCCACACATTCAAGCCTGTTATTCCGGTCATCAAACAGGAAAAGATATCCCTGACGGGCACCAGAGGCTTCCATGGCTTTTTGGAGAACCGCATGAAACAGTTCATTTTCTTCTTGGATCGCGGCAAACCCGGACACATGTTCCATGATATGCGATATTCTTTTTGAGTAGAGGTCCCGGCGGATATTTTCCTCCCGTTCCTCTCCGGCGCCGATAATCGACGATATTTTATTTGTCCAGGAGATAAGCCCGATTTCCGTGAATATACGGTATGATTCGAGCAGATGTCTGTATGCAGCATCATGGCTTTTATTCTGCCTGAGAAACAGGGCATATTCGAAGAGTGTGCGTGCCAGTTCATATGGCTTGTTCAATGCATTGTTATGCCTGGTGCTTTTCTCGAAAAAACTGGCGGCTTTTTTTATGTTGCCTTTTATATGATGATAGTGCGCCATCAGACGGAGTGCCGTGCCACGAGTATCGGCTTTCGATGTGGAAAGGGCCTTTCGGCATTCCCTGCCAAGCATTTTCAATCCTGATTTGTATTCATCGGAATCCGGTGATTCCCGTGTGCCGGAGTATTCGGCAACGAGGAACTGCGCCCTGAATAAATAAAAAGCCGATGTAAAGAAGGGAGGTACATCATGTTCATTCATGAATTCCCCTGCTTCACGGAAAAAGCTTCGAGCCTGCCGGAAATCGCCTTTTTCCGTGTTCAGGCGTGCCATGAGAAGGGTATTATAAAAATAAAGAAAGGGGAATCTCAGTCCCCGCAAAAGGGAGAGATAGCGTGATAATATTTCATCGGCCATTTCAAAATTTTCACTTTCAATATGCCACAAGGCAGGATATCCCCAGGAATGAATGAAAATCTCGTCAAATATCGTCGACACACCTGTTCTGGCTTTTTGAAACAATTCCCATGCTCTGGAATATTCCGATCTCTGATAGCAATTCAGGGAAAGATACAGGCGTGCCAGCATGATTTCGTGGACATCGCCTATTTTCCTGAAATGATCAATGGCCTGTTGTAATAACGTGTCAGCCTCGTCGAATTCACCCATGAAAAGGTGACATCGGCCTATGGTCATCGATATCGATGCCCGGGCCCAATCATCGTATATCTCCCCGATTATACGCTTCGCCTTGCGGATACAGTAACGGGCACTGTTGTATTTTAAAAGGAATATTTTTTGGGCCCCGAGGCATGAGAGGCCCAGGGCAATCTCGCGCGGCACGGCTTTATGTTCGCAGGCAGTGCGGATAATTCGCCGTGCCGCGTTATCGGAGCCCTTCATGTCACGGAATGAATGTATATCATAGAGTATGGCATAAAACCAGATTCGCAGGGAAAACCTGTCGTTGCTTTCTTCCAGTTGTCGGGCTGAAGCCCCATTGTATCGCTTGAGGATAGATGATAGCTTTGAAAAGCCATTTCCCGGGAAATGCCCCACCAATGGTTGAGGCATTGTTTCATCGATGAGAGCCAGTCCTCGCAGCGCGTATTTTTCAGCGAAAATAAAATCACCTTCATTGTAGAAGGCCCTGGAAAAAAGACAGAACATGCGGACTTTCACCCTGAAAGTCGTATCGTATGATGAGAGCTCACTCAGGACCTGGATGGCCTCCCTGTTTTTTTCAAGAATGATGAGGGATTCTCCCATATTGATTAGGCAGTCTATAACAATGTCCCTTTGAAACAGCGATATGCCGGTCTTTTTCTGTTTTTCAAGGACCGACAGGACTATTCTGAAAAATCTTATGGCGCCATTGTGGTCAAAATTGCGTCGGGCCTCCAGGGCGGCGGGGTAGGCATATTCGGTGATTTTATCATCGACTCCCGCTTCAATGTAATGGGTCGCCGCATGAAATAAATTTTCTCCCATCAGCGGGGTTGATGCCGATTCAATGAGCCGCGCCGCTTCCTGATGAAGCCTTGACCTGTCTTTGGCATCCATTTTTTCATAAAAAGCCTCTCTGATGCGGTCATGGACGAAGGACGGGGCGCCGTCACTGTCTGTCGTGCGGGCAATGATATGCAAGGCTTTTGCTGTATCAAGCAGCGCAATTATCTCTTCGGTGCCGGGGGCCTTTGTTTTTTTTCTTGAACATTCTTTCTTTTTCAGTTCGATGAGCATGGGGATATCGAACCGGCGGCCTATCACAGCAGCCGCTGAGAGTAAGTCGCGCAGCTCGGCGCTCATTGTTTCTATCCTGGAAAGAATAATGTCGATCATACCGGGAAGGGGCTCCATGTCATAGAGCCGGGGTTCGTCGAGGATCCATGTGTCCTCATCTCTATGAATGATGCCACGATGCACCAGGGCTTTTACAGTTTCGAGGGCGTAGAAAGGACTGCCTTTACTTCTCTCGAAAAGGTACAGGCACAATTCGTCTGTTTTATCAAGGGCCGGGGGGAAGATTGACCGGATCAAAGCCTTCATCTCAGCGCTGGAAAGGCCCGGAAGCATGATCGTTTTAATCCTGTCCGTATCCTGATCATCGGAGGTTACGGTTGTGCTTATCGTACTCCCGTCGATTTCATCGTTTCGGTAGGTGGCCGCAATGCACAGGGGAGAATGTTTCATCTCGTGATAGAGTTTGTTCAGAAGCGCGAGGCTGCCTTCATCGGTCCAGTGCAGGTCCTCCAGGGCCATGACCATCCCATTTTCCGCTTCGGCCAGGGCAATCAGGAACCGGCTCAGCGTCAGTAAGAGACGCTGCCGCTCCTGGCCGGGCTCAAGGGCGACGGGTTCGGGACACTTTCCGATGATAATTTCCAGGGGAGGGTGGAACCGGGTGATTATGCCGCCCGGTTCTGAAAATTTAAGACGCATTGTTGCTGTTATGCGTTCCTGTTTTGAGACCGGGTAAACGGCAAAACGGCGAAGGTAACGGGTGAGGCCGTCCCTGAAGAGCCCGTAAGGTGCCAGTCTTTTCCCCGGGGAGGCAAAGGCCTCGATATATACCACACCGGAGGAAAATACTGATTTGCGGAATTCCCGGAGAAGCCTTGTTTTTCCCGATCCCGCTTCACCCCCGATCAGACAGATCCGAGACCGTCCTGACTCGAGGGAATCGAGACATTCATGCAATATTCTCAGTTCGCTCTCCCTGCCGAATATGGGTGTATTGAAGTCTATCTGTCCGGAGTCGTCATTTTCACGAAGGGTAAATGTGTAGTCACCCTCTTTGACCCTCTCAAGGTCGTGGAGAAGTCCCCGTGCCGTCTGATACCTCTTTGGGGGCTCCTTTTCGAGGAGGGTCATGATAATTGTCTCCAGGGCGGGGGAGACTTTTTTATTTAAACGAGTTGGAGGCGTGGGGAGCTGCGCCGCCTGCCGGTGAAGGAGCCCCACGAGAGAGTCAGCGCTGAAGGGAAGGACTCCGGTGAGTATCTCATAGGCGATTATCCCCATCGAATAGAGATCGCTCCGTTCATCCGCGGGATGCCCGGTGAGGCCGGCCTGTTCCGGGGACATGTACATGAATGTTCCCGACAGGGACTCGCCCTGTGCCGGTTCCCATATATCCTTCAGCTTCGCGAAGCCGAAATCTATGATCGTAGCCTTGTTGTCCCTGTCTATGAGTATGTTACCCGGTTTGAGATCACTGTGGATTATACCGGAGGCATGGGCCGAGAGGATTCCATCGCACAACTGCACCAGGAGATCCACCGATTCTTCGACTGGCAGGGTCTTTTTATCGGCCAGGACCCGGTCAAGGCTCAGGCCCTCAACCAGATCCATGAGAATATAGTACAGGGGTGAGGCGAACTTTTCAGTGAGGGTGCCCCACCGGTGAATTTTTATCACGTGAGGATTTTCTATTTTTAAGAGGGCGTTTATCTCATTATGAAAATGAATGATGTCATCGATTCGCCGTGAAGTACTATCGATCCTGAAAAATTTTGCAGCTATGGCGTTCCCGGTGTCTTTGTCAAGGGCACGGTATACATCCCCCGTGCTTCCAGATCTAAGTGGGGATTCGATGAGGTATCGATTGTCTATAAGTGTCCCGGTTATTTCACTCATGGGTATAAAATCCATCTATTGATAAACGGCCGGTCCGTGCTTTATGAGCAGGCCCCCCCTCCGTCAGGAAAGGGAGGATGTGCTCTGGAAGCAGCCAAAAGAGTACTGTGTGAATATAATGAACCATTATGCCGTTTCTGTAAACTCTTTCTTTGCCGACATGAAGAATGAATTAACACTAAAAATGCTCTTGATTTTATGATGGATTGATACTAACCTTGAAGATCAGAAAAGAAAGGTACGATGTTGTAAAAATGACTGACGGAAAGGAATCCCAATACCGCAGCGTCTCGGTGCTCCTGATGGAAATTCTTCATCACGGGGTCGATACAGGTCAGGACCTGCCTCTTTCTCATGATGAGATGGAGAAACGCTTTCGTGATGTGCTGGATCACTATGGCGGCGCCATTGAACATGCCGCTGGAGGCAATTTTCTCGCCCACTTTGGCCTTGAATCTTCCCTGGAGAATACACCGCACCGTGCCGTAAACGCCGCCCTGGCCATGCGGAAAAATCTCGAGGAGTACTGTCTGAATTGCGGTGGCGACAGGATTCTATGTCTGCGTGTCGGCATCGGTACCGGTCAGATATTCGTGGGGCGGATTGCCACGCGGCCTAACGAGCAGGTACTGTCGGGTGAGGCCCTGGACAGGGCTTCCATCCTGGAGGAGCTGGCCCGGGAAGGGCAGATACTGGTGTGTCCCGTAACGCGTCGTTCAGCCGGGGACCACTTTAATTTCAAACCCGCAGGTCATGTGTCCCTGCCGGGCAATGCATCTCTTGCGGTCTATGAACTTCTTTCCTTGCAGGAAAAGCCATACATCCGTCCTCCCGTTGCTGAGCGACGAAAAAGCGGCTCTTCCCGGAGGGAGATCAGTTCCCCCATGGTGGGACGGGAAGGTGAGATGTCTCTGCTTCGGGAATGTTTCGTGAAAGTGATGGAGGGGCGTGGTACCATTGTGACGGTATCCGGTGAGGCGGGTATCGGCAAGTCGCGCCTCATGGCCGAATTTAAGGCTGCGGATTTTTTGCAGGATATTACCCTGCTGGAAGGCCGGGCCGTGTCCATGGGGCGGAACCTGAGTTTTCACCCCGTCATCGATCTTCTGAAGGGCTGGGCCGGAATCAGCGAGGATGACGGCGAGGCGGAATCCCTGGCGAAGCTGGAAGCAGCCGTAAAGGCCATCCATCCGGAAGAGGCCGAGGAGATCATTCCCTTCGTGGGAACACTCATGGGTATGAAACTCAGCGGTGAATATGCCCAGCGAGTGAAAGGGATCGAGGGCGAGGGCCTGGAGAAACTGATCTACAAAAACGTGCGGGAACTGTTGCTCAAAGGCTCGGAGCTCCGTCCCCTGGCTCTCTACATTGAGGACCTGCACTGGGCTGACACTTCTTCCCTGGAATTCATCATGTCGCTCTTCCGGCTGGTCAGGAATAACCGGCTGCTTTTTATCCTGGTATTCAGGCCGGGCTACCAGGAAACGACCGGAAAGATGCTGGAGCGTCTGAATGAAGCGTATTCATCATGTCACACCGAAATATTACTGCAACAACTCAATGATCATGAGAGCTTAAAGCTCATGGACAACCTGCTCTCCATGAAGGGCTTTCCGCAAAAGCTAAAGGATGATATCCTGTCCCGCTCCGACGGGAATCCCTTTTTTATCGAGGAGGTTGTCCGGTCTCTCATTGACCGGGGTGCCGTGGAGCAGAAGGGGGATTCCTTTGCAGTGACGGGAAAGATCCATGACATCATCGTACCCGCGTCAATCAGTGAGGTTCTGCTTTCGCGTATAGAAGCGCTTGACGATGAAACGCGCGACCTGGTCAAGGTTGCCTCGGTTATAGGCCGCAGTTTCTTTTATCGCGTCATCGTCCGCGTGGCGGAAAATATATCGGACATGGATGGGCGGCTTGCCGGGCTCAGTGACATGGAACTTATCCGGGACCGTGTGCGCCTGGATGAACTGGAGTATATTTTCAAGCATGCCCTTGCCCAGGAGGCGGCATATAACTCGATAAGTGAGAACCGAAGAAAGGAACTTCATTCACGGGTGGCCCGGGTAATAGAGGAAGTTTTTTCTGAACGCATCCATGAGTTTTACGGCATGCTGGCCTGGCATTATGGAAAGGCTGAAGAAATGGAGAAGACCGAAGAGTATCTGCTAAAGGCAGGAAAAGAGGCATCAAATACATCAGCTTCACGGGAGGCGATAAGCTATTTTACAGGTGCCCTTGATCTTTATGTTGAAAGCTCAGGCTCAAGACAATCAAAAGAAACAATAACGGCTATTGAAAAAAGCCTGGCACTTGCGTATTATAGCGGCGGATACTTGAAAGAGGCGGTGCCGTATTTTAAAAAAGTTTTAAAATACTATGGAATATATCACTATGAAAATAACGTAATCAAAATACTGACTTTTATACTGAACTGGATTTTATTTAATATGCGATTGTCGCTGCCTTTCTTTAAGCGAACCAGGGATCCGTCATTTTTTGATATTGAAATATATAATTTCTATTACAAGTACGGTGAATGCAGTGGTAATATTCATCCTGAAGAAATATTGTTCGGGGCTATCAATATTGCAAATCTGTTTTTTAAATATGAACCAACCAAGCTAAAAAATGGTCTCCTTCTGGAACTTATTGTTTCATTTGTCCTGAGTTGGTCAGGTTTTTCTTTTACTACTGCAAAAAAAATTATACAGGCTTCAGAAAAGTATATAAATGAGGAAGATGCAAAGGTACTATTGAATTATCTGGAAGCCATCTTTTTTTATGATTACTTGAATGGGGACTGGAACAGGGACTTTTCATTTTATCTTCGTGATGAAATAATAACATATAATATTAAAGAGGGTCGAATAAATGAGGTTGCGGAGACCATTTTGTTTGTTGTTCCAGATTATTGTGTTGAAAAGGGACAAATTAAGGAGGCAAAGAACATCCTCCAAAGATATTGCAATATAGGAGAAGAATATAATTACAAGGCTGCGGAAATTTATTCTTTTATTCCCCGTATATTTTTGCTGTTAAAGATTAGAAAGCTGGATGAAGCTCTGGATGTCGCCCTTGAAAGTATTGAAATAGTGACCGCTGAGGGCATGGTAGGATTCCGGGTTAAAATATTAAGCTTTATAATGTTCATATATTGCCTGCAGGGTGATTATCAGCAGGCCGAACAATATATTGATAAGGCTAATGAGATTATTCATGTTAATCTTATAGCTCCCTATCACAATAGCTATTATTATGCAGCTGGTACATTATACTGGATGTCTAGATATGAAGAATCACTGGACTCGGATTCTCTGTACGGAAACAGAGAAAGAAATCGGAAAAAAAGTAAAACGTATTATTATTTAAATAGCCTGCTTCGTTATGTGAAGAAGGTCGCGTCAAACCGCACCGAAGCCTTCCGCCACATGGGCACTTTTCACTGGCTCACGGCCCAGGCCGCTTCACGTGGCCTGCTATATTTTAGAAATATTATACCCGGGGTCAGAGCCCGGTATCATTACAGAAAAGCCCTTGCCTGGTGGAAGAAATCCATAGATGAGGGGGAACGTCTGGGCGCCCGCCTGGAATTGTCGCGTTCATACTTCGAGGTGGGGAAACGTGCTGTTGCCGTAGGGACAGGTCGCGATATGTCCCTACAGCAACAACACCTGCGAGAGCAGATTAAAAAAAACATCGGACTCACGCCGGAAGAGTGTCTTGCGAAAGCCGAAACCATGTTTCGCGACATGGACCTGCAGTGGGACCTGGACCAGCTTCGGGATCTGCGAAAAAAATAATTCCCGCCGTACCAATATCCTGGAAAACAGCCTTCAAAGAACCGGTCATTTGCAGATGTGCTTTATATGGCCAGACATGCCATGAATATCCGGCTATCTTACAGAATATCAGTTAGGGCAAAGAACATACTCTGGGTGTAGATATTTTCAGGTTTCCGATTAAAATGAAAGGAGTGTCCATCTTTTATGCTGTGGCTGCGTTTTTATGCAATAAAGAAAACTGAAGAGGGAGGCAATCATGAAACGATCATTTTTTTATATCGTCACTGTACTTGTATTTTTAAGTCTTCCCCTTTTGAAGGGGTGTATCTCCTGGGAACCGGGATGGAAGCAGGCCCGGGAGGTTGAGGCGAAGGCTGATGCCGGGGCGCTGCTGAAGAAGGCAAAGGCGCTGGAGAATGACGCCGACAGCGCCGAAAAGGTGGGGAAACTTGTCGCGGCCCTGGAGAATGTCATTGCCGCTGATCCGGATAATTATGAGGCTCTTAACATGCTCGCTTCGAACTGCATGCTCATGGCCTACGGCTACAGTCAGGATACTGAAGCTAAGGAAAAATATTACATGAAGTCCATCGGCTACAGTGAACGTGTCATGTATCTCAATAAAGATTTCAGGGCCCTGGTTGATAAGGGGGACAAGACCTGGGAGGCCAGCCGTGTGCTCACGAAAAAGGAAATGTATGCCCTCTATTTCTGGTACCTTTCCCTGGGACAGTGGTGGCATGAATGTCTCAGTATGCCGGTTAAGCTGGTGAACATGGCATGGCCCGGCAGGGTGAAGACGGTGTTGGAACACATGACGAAGATAGAACCGGATTTTCGCAGAGGATGTCTCGATTTCTCCTGGGCGGCTTATTATTCAATACTTCCCGGTTTCATGGGCGGCGACCTGGAGAAGGCCGATGAATACTTCAACAAAGCCCTGAAGGCCGGGCCCAAGATGATCAATTTCTGGACCGGGAGGGCTCAGTATTTTCAGACAAAGAAGAAGGACCGCCAGGCCTTTGTGTCAGATCTTGAACGGGCAAAGGCCATAGATCCCCGTGATCCCGACAGCCTGGAATATCCCTGGGACGTGTACCATATCGCGAAGGCAAAGGAGATGCTGGCCAATGTGGACAGCTATTTTTAGGGTGGGTGACTTTAAGGTGCTTGGTAATATTAACATGGAGGGATTTCCATGAACAAGATTTTCGAAACGGCACATATCGGATCAATGAAACTCAATAATCGTGTTATCCGGTCAGCGACCCATGAAGGGCTTGGCGATAATGAGGGGCGTCCCCGTGATGAACTGACTGAAACATATCTCCGCCTTGCCCGGGGCGGCGCGGGCGCCATAATCACTGGTTTTATGGCGATCCAGAAAAACGGTAAAGCCCTGCAGAACATGCGTATGTTCGATGATGACCGATATATCGATGATTATAAAAAGGTGACCCGTGCGGTGAAAGGAACCGGTGTGCCTCTCATCGCACAGCTGGCTCACGCTGGTGGCCAGACTCACCCGGATATCAATGGCAGTGACGTGGTGGCTCCTTCGGGCGCGCTGTACCAGCTTTTGAATGTCAGGGCCCGTGAACTGGATGATGGCGAGATACGGGAAATAGTCGACAATTTTACTGCTGCCATCAGACGGGCAAAAGATGCGGGCTTTGATGGTGTACAGATTCATGCCGGACATGGATATCTGCTGGGTGAATTCTTATCCCCCCTGACAAATCGCAGGACCGATGGCTGGGGAGGATCGACGGAAAGACGCTTTAGAGTTTTACACGAAATTATCGATGGGGCACGTGCTTATGTGAATGACTTCCCTATTCTTGCAAAGATGAGCGCCTACGATTATGACCATGGCGGCATGACCGTGGAAGAGTCGATGAGAATGGCAGAACTCTTTCAGAAGCAGGGGCTCGATGCCCTGGAGGTCTCCTGCGGCGGTGTAACCGACGGCTTCAACTGCCTGCGTGTTTCCGACATCCCCATTGATGCGCTGCTCAACCTGCATCCCATGATTGCTTCATTGCCAGCCTATAAGAAAATACTCATGAAACTCATGAAGAAAAAACTCTTCAAGATGTACCAGCCTCTGTTGAACTATAACGTTGATGCGGCTTCGTGTATCAAAAAGAGCGTGGATATGCCGGTGATTGTTGTGGGGGGCATTCGAAAACTTTCCGATATCGAGTCAGTCATTGGCGAAAACCAGGCCGACTTTGTAGCCATGTCTCGGCCCTTTATTGCCGAACCGGACCTGGTGAATAAATTCAGATCAGGAAATCAGGCCGAATCGAAGTGCATTAACTGCGGCTATTGTCTCTTGGGAGTGGTGGGCCGTCCTCTGGCGTGCTACAGGGGGAAACTGCCAAAAGACGTAAAAAAACGATTAATCTCTGGGAGGAGGGAGCTTCAAACAGCAGGAGCATCGATAGTATAGTTTGACCGGGATATTAATCATATGATGGTCCTGTCAAAATCCCGTGAGGAGGAATAATGAAAAAAATTATAAGGAGTATTCTGTTCGCATTCACTGCTCTGCTGATTATTTCAGGAGTGATTTATTTTTTATTTCCCGGCGTGTTCTTGAGTGCTGCAGTTCAGGCAGCACGTTTTAGTGCCGGCGTTACAATGGACAAGGTCGCTGTAGATGGACATGAATGGCCTTTCCTTGAGGGAGGTTCTGGAGATACGGTAATTCTGTTGCATGGTTTTGGGATGAGCAAGGATTTCTGGGGCGAACTGTTGCCTGCCCTCACAAAGGATTACCATGTCATTGTGCCGGATCTGCCCGGATTTGGAGAAAATTCTCCTCCCAAAAACTGTACCCGTTATATCCCCACACAGGTGCAGGGGGTCAGGGCCTTTGTTGAAGCAAAGAGTGTTAAAAATTTCTTTCTTATCGGCTTTTCCCTAGGAGGCGGCATAGCCGCCTGGTATGCCGGTGAGTATCCCACAGAAGTGAAAGGTCTTGTACTCATTGATCCCATTGGCGTGGATACCGGAGCGGTTAGTGAATTGGAAAAAATGATGGGAGAAGGAGAGAAACCACTGCTCTTTAGAAATGTCGCAGACTATGACCGGTTAATGGCCCTGGCTTATCACCAGCCGCCTCAGATCCCTGGCCATTTAAAACGATACTTCGCTGCTCTTGGATCTGAAAGCTACGGTGTGCATGAAAAGATATTCGATGATCTGGATAAAGGCGCACGGGATATCCTGAGAAAACGGCTGGGTTCTATAAGGGCCAGCACCTTGGTCGTCTGGGGCGAACGTGACCGGATTTTCGATGTCAGTACCGCCCATGTGTTTAACAGGGGGATTGCCGGTTCCCGTGTTCTCATCGTCAGGGATGCCGGCCATATGGTTTACCTGGATAAACCGGCGGAAACCGTACCGGGCATAGTGGCGTTTCTCCAGGGACTGTGACCGGCCATTGGCAGACATACGTCAAATGGCCAGACAAAAAGTCGGGGAGGGCGTATATATTCCATAGTTGCAGGGATAGACCCTGTGTTGTTATTCAACATGATTATGAGAGGTTTTCATGAAAAGGCATTTACTGGTTGTTATCACGGTACTGGCCCTGGCTGTCCCGGTTATGGGCGCGGAAAAAATGCGTGTGGCAGTGATTGACCTGCAGGGGAAAGGAGTCTCGAAGATGGTGAGCTACGCCGTGTCGGACTTGATCAGGTCCGAAATGGTGAGGACCGGTATGTTTATCATAGTTGAACGGACCCAGATGAACGAGATACTGAAGGAACAGGGCCTTCAGATGTCGGGATGCACCGACAGCGCCTGCGCGGTGGAGATGGGTAAGCTTCTTTCGGCACGGAAGATACTTATGGGCGAGATAAACCAGCTCGGCCAGTCCTATGTAATCACGGTGCGAATCGTTGATGTTGAAAAGGGGGTTTCGGAGTTTTCTGCCAATGAGAAGGCGGCAAATGATGATGTGCTGGACCAGGCCAGCAAAAATATCACGGCTAAACTGACCAGGAACATCGTGCAGGGTGACCCCGGGGCCTTTGTCTTCACAACGCCTGCCGGTTACTATACGCGTTCCATCATTCCAGGCTGGGGGCAGTTCTATGCCGGGCATCCCGTGAAGGGGACGATATTCCTTACGGCCTTTGCCGGTTCCCTGGGGTTTCTGGGATATTCCCTGTATAACTATTTTGACAAAAAGAGCGCCTACGAGGACCAGGGACCTCCACAGTCACTCATTGACAAGAAATATAATGAATACCAGAAAGCGGCGGACCTGACCCTCTATGCCGGAATCACCATTGGAGTGGTGTACCTGCTGAACTGGGTGGACGTGCTTTTCTTTTCAAGGCCCGATTTCAGTGCCGAAAGCGAGTATACGGGCCTTCCTGTGAATAAGAATGAGTATATCTGCGTTGCCGCCGGACCCGTTTCAGGTTATCAAAGGGAGATTCGGTATGCGGTGAGTTATGCGATGAGGTTTTAGAGAAGTGCAACGTAAGTATTTATTATATTTTTATGAGGTAGTGATATGAAAGCACGGACTAATAAGGGAGTTCTATCTTCTATACTTTTTGCAATGTTAGTGTTGATCGCGGGATGTGCGGCGGAGAGGACGAACCCAGAAGATATTTACGGGGATGAGTATGGGGGGAGTGAGATAGTCGTAAAACATGGAAATGTTACTATTGATGAAGGAAGTGTTTATGATATCGGCATGGAATATATCGGGTATACTCTACAGGTTGAATTCAGAATTTATAATATGGGTATGAACGATCTAGTACTTAGCGGCAATCCATTTATTGAATGCACGGGTGATACAGATGTTTTTAATGTAAATGATCCATTGAGTACTATAATATCATCAGGTGACAGTACAGGTTTTCTTGTAGAATTTACTCCGTCCAGTAATGGGTACAAAACGATAACTATATCAATAAAAAACAATGATTTAGATAATTCAGAATTTAATTTTAGTGTCAGGGGAAATGGTGCGGATGTGCCAGCACCTGATATTGCTGTATTCATTGATGATAATAATTTCGCTGATGCACCGTACAACAATACGTATGATTTCGATGATGTCCCTACAGGGGTAGGGAACCAGGCAGTTTTTACGATTAGAAATATAGGTCTGGCAGAGTTATCTGTTTCTTCAATAAACAAGATATCAGGGAATACCGGAGATTTTAATATTACCTTTTCGCCTGCAACGGTAGGTGTCCAGCAAAGTATATCATTTACTGTGACATTTACGCCATCGGTAAAAGGAGTAAGGACCTGCGGAATGAGGATTGCCAGCAGTGATCCGGATAATTACAATTATGATTTTACTGTGACAGGAAGAGGAGTTGAACCGGAAATATATGTATACGACGGAGATACAGGATCAGAGATACCGCTGGGGAGCAATTATAATTTCGGTAATCTGACTGTCGGGAAAATGAAAGAACTCATGTTGACTATAAGAAATGATTCCACAACCTCTACTGATCTAGAGTTAACGGGCAGTCCCTTAATCAGTATGACGGGCTCTTCTGCCTTTGATCTTGATATTGCAACATTGATAACTCCGATTCATACCGGGAACTATTTTTATTCTTTTATCAGATTTGAACCCGGTTCTCCAGGTTCGGTTTCAGCGACAATAAATATTCCTAACAACGATCCCAATGAAAATCCCTATCATTTTACGGTTAGCGGGACAGGTGTGGAAGAATTTCACGGGTATACCACTCTTGACACCAACGGGAATCTGACAAAATCATCAATTGCCGCGAGTGGTTCAAATGTGTATATTTGCTATTACGATGACGGAACTGATGATTTGAAACTTGTTAAATCGGAAGACTGGGGAACCACATGGGATGAACCAATCGTTCTGGATTCGACAGGATCGGTGGGCAATGCATGTTCAATATGTGTAAGCGGGGGTCATATTTATATAAGCTATGTTGATTCGACAAATGATAATTTAAAAATTGCCTGGTCAGCTAATTCAGGACTTACCTGGAATACAGGGACGGTTTACAGCTGTAACGAGATACAGGATTACTCGACATCAATTGCAATAGCAGGCCAGGTTCTCTATATCAGTTGTTGCAGGCTTACCGGCGGAACAACAGCAGACCTTTATATGGCTCGATCAACATGCGATACCTGGGGAGCTCCGGGAGCCTGGTCAATAAATAGTATTTATACAAGTGGCAATGTGGGAATGTATAATAGTATATCTGTAATAGATGGCTCAACAAATTCAAATGATACTGTATATATTTCGTTTAGTGATACTACTTCGGGCGGTATGTTGAGGCTGGCACGATCATCGAACAGTGGTTCTACTTGGTCATACTATATAATAGAGGATCATGCTTCTGATAATGTCGGATATTTTAATTCCATTTCCTCTTATAGTAATTATGTGTATGTTTCATATTATGATGCTACAACATTGACTTTAAGGTTTTCGAGGTCTCCAGACAATGGGCAGACTTGGTATACTTCCACAATGCCTTCTGATGCAAGAGTTGGTTCAATTTATAGTGAGGCGGGGTACGTCAACCTGGTATATATGACAAATACTTATAACTTGCGCTCTACTTACTCGAATAATAATGGTGTTAGCTGGGTCTCTCCTGTGAATATTGATTTGGATTCTGGTGATGTCGGTTTCTATGTTTCAGTAACTGGAGGGGATAACGGCAGAGTGTATGTCAGTTATTATGATTCGAGTACGACCTCACTGAAATTCGCCAAGTCACTGAACCATGGTTCTTCGTGGTAATTTGGATTAAATGCTATTGAAACAATACTCTACGCTCCCGGCAACCCGCATCTGGTTGCTGGGGGTAGTCTCTACGGTATGTCATTTTTTGACCTGGGCTGTCAACCCTTCAAAATTCTGGAAAGCTCCAATTACACTCAGTATATTCCACATATATTCATTATAGGTGAAATTTATATTCATCCCGGGATACAGGGGGATTGCACTATTCATTTCTGAGGGAGGAGTAAATGAAAAGAGGTCCGTTCTTATTAGGTTGCCTGTGCCTTGTACTTTCTATCATGGCGGCCTGTGATGGAAATAACAGCAACATTGATCTGTCTATTACTCTTTCGATCGAAAGTGTGTACGGTCTTGATGGATGGGTGCGCAGCGACGGCGACGCGAACTGGGATCGGGGAGGTCCCCTGACAGGTGATATGGATGCCGACTATCCAGGACTGTGGTACAGGCAGTTCTACAGTTTTGATATCTCCATAATTCCTATTGGAAATGCCATTGAAAAGGCTTCCATTCTCTTATACCAGGCAAATTATAATGGAGATCCCTATGCGGAGCTGGGCAATGTGATAGTGGACCATGTGGATTACGGTGATTCACTGACGTCAGATGACTATAACAGTATGCCGCTGACTGGCAATATCGGGACCCTTTCCGACAATCTGACTATTGAATATAAAACACTTGATGTAACGGCCTGTGTGCAGGCGGATTACACTGCCGGCCGCCAGTATAGTCAGTTCAGACTGCGCTTTTCACTGTTGGATGGCAATAATGACGGCACCAATGACTATGTCAATTTCACTGATTTTGAAGACTCCTGCTGTCTAGTGAATATGCCCCCCTATCTTCAAGTAACTTATCACTGATTGGCAACACTTTTATCATAACGGGAATCTTCTTCGCAAAAATTCTCTCGCCTGTAAATTCATAAGTTCCTGAAGTATCTCTGGATCGGCCATTTGCAGACATTCTGCGAATGGCCGGACAAGGCCTTCGGCTTCTGTTATCTTTTTCCTTACACAACAATGGAGGTCGCCATGCAACCGGAAGAAATGCTGTACCATAAACTGCGCGCGCATATAGACATGATGCCTATTGCCTTTCCCGAGACATCCAGCGGCGTGGAGATACGTCTGCTCAAACAGCTCTTCACACCGAAGGAAGCTGAGATCGCCCTGGAACTGAGTGCTGTACCCGAGCCCCTGGGGCGTATCCATAAACGCCTGAAGAAGCGGGGACTTTCCCGGAAGAAGCTTGAAGAAACACTCGATAGCATGGTTCAAAAGGGAAACATCATGGGCGGGGCTATGTTTGAAAAACTGGGAAAGGGCAAGTGTTACAGCAAGTCCCTGATGGCCATAGGCATGTTCGAGGCACAGGTGGACCGGATTACTGAGGAGCTCTCCCGTGACTTCGAGGAATATGTGCACAAAGAGTTTCACGGGGCGTTCTACGGGAAAAAAACCGGCCAGATGCGCACAATTCCCGTTAACAGCACTGTTGTGTCGGATCATTATATCGATACATATGACAATATCAGGGAATACATGAAGGGCCTCGAGGGTGATATTTCCGTGATGAACTGTATCTGCCGTCAGGCAAAGGATGTGACCGGCGGATCATGCTCGCAATCTTCCACACGGGAGACCTGTCTTGGGTTTCACGAAGTGGCGAAGCTTGTCATTGACAGGGGACAGGGACGGCCCATTTCCCTTGATGAGGCAATTGAAATTGTCAACAGGGCCGAGGAGAACGGTTTCGTGCTTCAGCCGGAAAACAACAAAAATCCGCGCTACCTGTGCTGCTGCTGCGCCGACTGCTGTCATGTACTCAAGGGACTCAAGAGGTTCCCCCGTCCTGCGGAACACTTTCAGTCCAGCTACCGCTCCCATGTCACTGAAGCTGCTTGCACCGGCTGTGGGAAATGTATAAAGGCCTGTCCCATGGGGGCTTTGAACCTGAAAGATAAAAAGGCAGTTGTGGATTATGACCGCTGTATCGGTTGTGGAGTTTGCGCCGTTAAATGTGACATTGAGGCGATATCCCTGCATAAAAAAGAGAGTCCTCATGTTCCGCCGAAGAATAATGATATACAGTACCAGAAGATCATGATGGAGCGCTTCGGCCTTGCCGGTACCCTGAAGATCGCGGGCAAGGCAGTACTGGGAATGAAGATATGAATGCTATATAAAGAGGAGGATATTTATGATTACCATCAAAGACTCCTTCATCATTCCGAAAATCACCCCACACCAGGCCTTCGACTGGTGGGCAACCATGGATAACGAACGCTATACGAAATGGCACCGGGACCACAGGTCCTGGCAGTGGGTGGATACACCTGCGGGGAAAACCGTACCGGGATGCCGTGTGGCATTTCACGAGCACCCGGGCAGGTATGACATAAAGTTCAGGGGAACGCTTGTAGAGATGGAGGCGGACCGTTACATGAAATTCAGGATGAGCGGCCTGCCCGCCACCTTTTCTTTCCGCTATGAGCCGGTGGACGGTGGGACCCGGGTGACCTATGAGGCGACCATGGGATACGATTCCCTGCCGGGAAGGCTTCTGGACGGGCTTCTGAAAAAACTCTATCCGCCTGATGATTATGATGCAACCATAACCCGCCATGTAAAGGAAGAACATGAACTGATTTCCGCAATGATTGTGATGTGACGGTGTTACGGGGAATTCGATTCGCTGTTACAGGGGAAAAATCCCCTGCCAAAGACGCCAAAGTGGTGCAAAATAATTGACTTATCCCCTTGAAATGACTAACCTGATTTTATACGGAACAATCCATGGTGTGTCATAAAGGATATATTCTTTGCCGGCAGGATTGCAGGGTTTTTGCCACAATCATTTTTAATGAGGGATGATGGATAGCAGTGAATCCCGATACCGCAGCGCCACGGTACTGGTGGCGGAGATAATCACCAAGTCCCGGCCCGGGGACCCGGTCCTTCCCGATACACAGGGCGCATTTTTCGGTGAAGTGGGAAGGCGCTTCCGCGACGTGCTTGAGCAGTACAGCGGTACGCTTGAACGGGCCGTGGGAGGGAATTTTCTCGCCCATTTCGGCATTGATTCAGCCCTGGAAAACACCCCTCATCGCGCCGTGAACGCCGTACTTGCCATGAAATGCTCCCTTGAAGATTATTGCCGGGAGTGCGGCCATGATGCCTCGTTATGCCTGCGTGCCGGGATCGGCACGGGCCCGGTTTTCGTGGGGCGTGTTCCATCCCGGCCCGGGGAACACATGCTTTCGGGAGAGGCCCTGGACGCGGCCTCCCTCCTGGAGGAACTGGCCCGGCCCGGGCAGATACTGGCCTGTCCGGTGACGCGCCGCGCCAATGTGGATCACTTTGATTTCAGGAATGCCGGCCGCCTTTCCCTCAACGGCGATGATGCCGTACCGGTGTATGAATTGCTCTCGATGCGCGAGCGCCCTTATGTGCGACCGCCCGTAACGGAGCGGCGCAGGGCCGGTGCCTCGTGGCGGGCAATTAGGTCACCCATGGTGGGCCGGGACGCGGAAATGGTTCTCCTGAAAGGAAAGATACAGGAACTGTTAAAGGGCCGCGGCGGCATTGTCACCGTTTCCGGCGAGGCCGGGATCGGCAAGTCACGCCTCATGGCAGAATTCAAGGATGGGGGTATAATGCAGGATATTACACTGCTGGAAGGCCGGGCTGTGTCCATGGGACGGAACCTGAGCTTTCACCCCGTCATCGATCTTCTAAAAGGCTGGGCCGGTATCAGTGAGGATGACAGCGAAATGGAATCCCTGGCAAAGCTCGAAACAGCAGTAAAAGCGGTGCACCCGGAAGAGGCTGGAGAGATCATTCCCTTTGTGGGAACGCTCATGGGTATGAAACTTTCGGGAGAGTACGCGCAGCGTGTCAAGGGCATCGAGGGCGAGGGCCTGGAAAAACTGATATATAAAAATATACGGGAACTGTTACTAAAAGGCTCGGAGCTTCGTCCCCTGGTGCTCTACATCGAGGATCTGCACTGGGCCGACACTTCTTCCCTGGAATTTATCATGTCGCTTTTCCGGCTGGTAAAGAGCAGCAGGCTGCTTTTCATTCTCGTATTCCGTCCCGGGTACGGGGACACCACGGAGAAACTGCTGGGGAGCATAAAGGAAGATTTTGCGGCGTATCACACCGGGATAGAACTGGAACAACTCAGTGATACTGAGAGTACACAGCTCATGGACAACCTGCTCTCCATGAAGGGCTTTCCGCAGAAGCTGAAGGATGACATCCTGTCCCGCTCCGACGGCAATCCCTTTTTTATAGAAGAAGTCATTCGTTCCCTCATTGACCGCGGTGCAGTGGAGCAGAAGGGAGAGACCTTTGTGGTTACTGAAAAGATCCATGACATCACGGTGCCCGCGTCCATCGGCGAGGTGCTCCTGTCGCGCATCGAGGTCCTGGACAGCGAGACCCGTGAACTGGTGAGAATCGCCTCAGTGATAGGCCGCAGCTTTTTTTACCGCATCATTGTTCGGGTTGCAGAAGGTATTCCGGACATGGACCGACGCCTGGCAGGACTGCGGGACATGGAGCTTGTCCGGGAACACATGCGCATTGATGAAGTGGAGTATATCTTCAAGCATGCCCTTGCCCATGAGGCGGCATATAACTCGATAAGCGAAAATCGAAGAAAGGACCTTCATCTACGGGTAGCCTGTGTAATAGAGGAAGTTTTTTCTGAACGTATCCATGAGTTCTACGGTATGCTGGCCTGGCATTATGGCAAGGCTGAAGACATGGAGAAGACCGAGGAGTACATGCTCAAGGCCGGTGAAGAGGCCATGAAGTCTTCGGCGTCCAGTGAGGCCCTTGATTGTTTTAGGAGGTCCCTTGATATCTATCGTAACATACATGGCAGCAGGGCTGATCTATCGAAGGTCGCTGAGCTTGAAAAAAAGATAGCTCTTTCACTTTATGGCATAGGAGATTATGTTCGATCAGTTGAATATTTTACACGTGTTCTTGATTACTATGGCTTAAGATTCCCTAAAAATTCCGCAGTAGCTTTATTGAAATTCATTATCGGCCTTTTAGACTTCTTGATAGCGATATATATACCGGCATTGAAATGGAAAAAAATACCCACTGCTGAAGAGACTAAAATTTTTAATTTATTACATAAAAGGATCGAAGCTCTGTCCTTTGATGATCCACGACGTATGTTTATAGAATCATTTTATAACATCAGATACTGGACTAAAATTGATATTTCCAGGATTGAAAAGGGGGGAATTTATTTACAGGAGTACGGTGTGCTTTTTTTGTTGCCAGGGATTTCATATGGTATCAGTAAAAAAATATTTACCCATAAAATTTCACAAACGGGCATTTCTCCTCAAAATCGCAATGTTTTTAATCTTTATATGGAATTCATACTTGAGTTCTGGTGCGGTGACTGGAAAAAGATAGAGCATATAAACGAAGAAGTTCTTGAGATATCATTAAAGGAAGGTGTTGTCATCGCGATATTGCCATATCTTCTCTTTATATCATGGTGGTATATTGAATCGGGTAATATTCAGGTCGCAGAAAAAAATGTTACAAGACTGGCAAATATTAGTGATATTTATAATAATGTTTTCGCACAAGCCATTAAAGATTTTCTTTGTATAATTATTTTATCAAGGACAGGGAAATATCAGGAAGCTTTAGAGAAGATCAACGAATCCATGGGATTATTTGAAAGAACTGTTATGCAGTTTGAAGTAGATGGTATTAAAGCAAAAATCCTTATAATGAGTGGGGATATTGTCGGTGCAAAAAAATACCTGAAATATCTTGAGCCATCATTTGCCAACAAGCTTTTTATTCCATTTTATGAAAGTGACTATCATATTGCAAATTTCATATATCACTTACGACAGATGACAGGTGCAATCGAATGTAGAGAAAAAATCTGCACTGGAAAGTTATATTTGAAAGCAAAACAGAGTGGAGTTAAGGCACTCAGAATTGCCAAAAAATATAATCGTATCAGTACCGAAATGTTGAGGCACCTAGGCACCTTCCACTGGCTCATGTCACAGGCCGCTTGCCGGGGCCTGCTGCAATTTGGGAAAATTCTGCCCGGGGTCAGAGCCCGGTATCATTACCGCAGGGCCCTTGCCTGGTGGAAAAAATCCATAGATGAAGGGGAACGACTGGGCGCCCGCCTGGAACTGTCGCGGTCGTATTTTGAGGTGGGGAAACGCGCTGTCGCAGCAGAGACATGCCGCGGCCTGTCCCTGCTGCGACTGCGGATTAAAAAATTCATTGGCCTCACACCCGAAGAGTGCCTCGATAAAGCCGAGGCCATGTTTCGCGACATGGACTTGCAGTGGGACCTGGAACAGCTTCGGGAACTTCGCAGCCGGCAAATCCAATAATAATAGCGCAGTCACAGGGTCCGGAGCCTGATGGACTGCCGGACCGGCCATTAGCAGACATACTGCTGATGGCCAGACAGCATCTTCACTTCCGGTTATATTATTTTCATCGAATGTACTCAATGGGAGTAATCGGTCCGGTACCGAAGAGAGGCTGTCATGAAAGCGCTTCACATCAGTCTTATAACTATATCCATGATAGTGCTGATTATTTTCCTGTGGATGGCTTTTATTTTTTATCAGATTATCCAGGCTATGCATGAAATTATACATTAAAGGGGGATAAACATGTCAATGCTATTCAAACCGTTCAAGATAGGAAAACGAAGGATTAAAAACCGGTTTATCCATTCGGCCACTTATGAGTGCATGGCGACTCCCGATGGTTTTGTCACGGAAAACCTGGTGAATCGATACCGTACACTGGCCCGGGGAGAAGTGGGACTTATTATCCCCGGGCACATGTACGTTCATTCGCAGGGGAAGGCCGCGTTATTACAGACCGGGATCAATGATGACCGTTTTATCCCGGGACTGAAATCCCTGGTTGACACGGTCCATGACGAAGGGAGCCAGATCCTTTTTCAGCTTGCACATTGCGGTCAGCAGACGCGGAAGAATGTCATCAACGGCATACCCATGTCCCCCTCGGCCGACCATCGTGACCCGATAACATTTTTCAAACCCCGTGCCATGAGAAAGACGGATATTGAAGAGACCATATTCTCGTTCGGTGAAGCAGCGCTCCGGGCCGCGCAGGCCGGTGCCGATGGCGTGCAGATTCACGCGGCACACGGATATCTGGTGAACGAGTTTCTCTCTCCCTTTTTCAATCACCGGGAAGACCAGTGGGGCGGATCCGATGAGAATAGGTTCCGTTTATTCGGGGAAATATATAATGCCGTGCGCAGAAACATGCCGCCGGACCGTATTGTATCGGTAAAAATAAATGCCTGTGATTATACGCCAAAAGAGGGTATCACTCCTGATCTGGCAGCCCGATACGCAGCGTGGATGTCCGATCTGGGAGTGGACCTTATAGAGGTAAGCTGCGGCGCGTCGAATTTTTCCTGGATGAACATGGTGCGCGGTGATGTGCCCGTAAAAGAACTGGTACATGCCATGCCGGTTTATATGAAGCCTGCCGCCTGGATGCTCATGAAAAGCATGTCGGGCAAGTACAACTTTTCGGGTCCCTATAATGTTGACGGGTTAAAGCAGATAAGGCAGGTCACGGCGGATACACCCCTTTCCGTGGTGGGAGGAGTGCGCAGTATTGATGATATGGAAGCCATTATCAATGGCGGCCACAGCGATTTTATATCCTTGTGCAGGCCCTTTATCAGGGACCCGCACCTGGTGAGAAAGATGCGTGAGGGGAAAATCCGCACCGTGAGCTGTATTTCCTGCAACCGCTGTTTCGGTAATCTGGCGAGCGACAAACCGATTCGCTGCGTTAACACGGAACGGTCCGGCGCGGCGCAGGGACTTGAGGAAATGAGGGCCTCCTTTTCGGTTCCCCATTTTGCCAGGGCGGGACTTAGACAGTCAGGCGGTAAAAAATGAAACGCCGATGTGTGAAGTCGCAATCAATTAAAATGGAGGTCTGATATGAGTCTGGGCGTATTTCTTAAAATCAAGTCTGTTATTTCCGTTTGTTTCGCCGTCTGTCAGCTCTTTCTGGGGAGCCTGCTGCTGCCCCTTTACGGAGTTACGCTGGACCGGGCCGGAAGCCTTTTTCTTCACTGGACCGGTTCCTTTCTCCTGGGTATCGGGCTCATTTGCTGGTTCACCTCGAAGGCGGAAAAGAGCGATCTGCGGCAGGGTGTGCTGTTGTCCATCTTTATCTGTGACAGCATCGGCTTTGTGGCTGCGCTGCTGGCACAGCTTGCCGGGGTCATGAACGTCCTGGGATGGTCCAATGTGGCCCTGTTTTTGGTGCTCGCCCTGGGTCTGGGGTATTACCGGTTTCTGGCAAAGGAGTAAATGAATAATTTAAGGAGGTATGAATCATGGCGCATGTGGAAAAAAGTGTGAATATCAAAGCCCCTGTTGATCAGGTCTATCGGTATATAACCGATGCCCATCACTCGCCGGAGTGGATTCGCAGCATGGAAGCGTCAAGCGATATTTCCGGAAGCGGGAAAGGAGATCATTTTAAGTGGACGTATAAAATGGCCGGCATGACCTTCAGCGGTGATTCTGAAATCATCGAACATATCCCCAACAAAAGGCAGGTGGTGCACAGCACCGGCGGTATCGACGCTGTCTGGGACTTTAATTTCAGGGACCTGGGCGGAAGTACGGAGCTAAAACTGGATATTGATTATTCGGTGCCCATCCCGGTACTGGGAAAAGTGGCTGAGAAGCTTGTCCTTAAGCAAAACGAGAAGGAGGCCGAGGAGAGCCTCGCAGCCTTGAAATCAAAGCTGGAGGCTTAGAATTCACAGCCAGTTCTTTCTCCTGAAAAATGCCACCATGCCGATCCCGATGAAAAACATGATTCCCATAATGAAGGGGTATCCCAGGGGGTTTTCCAGTTCCGGCATAAATTTAAAATTCATGCCGTACACGCCGGCGATGAATGTCAGGGGGATGAAGATCGTGGAAATGATGGTAAGGACCTTCATGACTTCGTTCATCCTGTTGCTCATGCTCGAGAGATAAATGTCCAGCATGTTGGATATCATGTCGCGGAATGTTTCGATGGTGTCTATGACCTGGACGGTATGGTCGTAAACGTCCCGCAGATAAGGCATGACGCTGTCGGATATGAGATGCGACTCGGTGCGCTGGAGAAAGCCGATAATCTCCCGTAGGGGCCATACGGAGCGCCGCAGGTATATCATTTCCCTTTTGAGCCTGTGGATGGACTGCAGCGTGGCCGGTGTGGGGTCCGTGGTGAGTTCCTCTTCTATGTCTTCAATGCGTTCGCCGATTTTTTCCAGCAGCAGGAAATTATGATCCACGATAACATCCAGGAGCGAGTAGTGCAGATAATCAAGGCCCATTTTTCTCAGGCGGCCCTTGCTGGAACGAACGCGGTCCCATATAATATTGAAGACGCCGCCGGACTGCTCCTGGAACGTGATGATGAAATTTGAGCCCAGAATGATGCTGTACTGCTCTATCTGTATTTCATCTTTCTCCATATCATAATCAATCATCTTCAGCACGGTGAAGATGTAATCGTCGTAGTCTTCGATCTTGGGGCGATGGTTCGTGTTGAGGATGTCTTCCAGTATCAGGGGGTGGAGTCCGAATATATTACCGATGCTTTCAATGACCGTGGTATCGTGGAGACCGCAGATATTAATCCAGGTTATCCCCTCGGTTTTTAAAAAAGGAAGACAATCCCTTACGTCGGTTATTTCTTTCTCGTGCAGGTCGTTCTGGTTATAGTCGATGAGTGTTATACGGACCTGGGCAGCCTTTTGTTCGCCAACGTGGAGAAGGGTCCCGGCAGGGAGGCCTATCTTTCCTTTTCTTCCTTTGAGCAGGTTGAGCATGTTATATCTCCCGATAGTTATTCATTCCGGTTTCAATCCTACACAAGGACCGCCCATCGTGCAATTCATTTTTATTTCAAATCGCCGGATATATGAGCCATTGAGGTGATGCATGGTGTGATTATTTTTAAAGTGTTTTTCAGTTATCGGCCAGTGATTTTTCCGGCAGGACAAAGGTGAAAATGGTTCCGTTCGTTTCGTCCGTGGTGAAGGACACCGATCCTCCCAGGTAGTTCTCTCCCAGCAGTTTTATCGAATAGGTGCCGATACCATGGCCTGGTGATCCCTTGGTGCTGAAGGAACGTTCGAAGATTCTGTCTGCTGTTTCATCGGGAATTTTTCCGCTGTTGTGAACATGAAAGGCGGGCCTGCCGTCAATGCGATCGAACCAGGCCTGTATTGTGCCGCCCGGTCCCGTTGCTTCCAGTGCGTTCTTGAGCATGTTTCCCATAATTCGCATCAGAATGATTTCATCGGTTTTCAGCATGACGTCGCCGGTGAGCTGCCGTGTCTCGATGGTAATGCCGTTGGCGCTGCCCATGTCAAGATAATCTTCGGTGCAGGTGTCCAGGAAGGCGTTGACGCTGAAGACTTTTTCCCGTATCGCCAGGGAGTGGTCCTCGGCCATATTTATGATACGGTGCGATTCGATCTGCCGGTTAAGCCTGAAGGAAAGGTTGATAATTTTCTGCGCCACGTTTTTCGGGTTATCGGTTTTATCCACGCGGTCCGCCAGGTTCATGATGGCGAAAAGAATATTGTTGAGATCATGAAAGAGCATCTGTTCAAGGACCTCGCGCCGTTTGTTGGAACTGATGTCATGGAGGACGAAGATGATCAGGGAAATACCGCCGATTTCCAGGGGTGTGGCGCGCACGGCGAATTCCATGGACCGGCGGTTGCCGTCCGCTTCCATGCTGAGGCGGCATTCGCCCGTGGCCGGCTCACCCTTATTTTGAGCGGCAAGGATCGTCAGTACGGCGCCGCAGTGATGACAGTAGGGTGAAGTGCCGCAGCCTGCCGGCCCCTTTCTGTAGTGAACGCAGTTGAGCATTTCGCCGGGCCGGAGTCCCACGATACAGCCGTCATTTTCCATTTTCAGGGCTTCCAGCAATGTTGGGTTGGCTGCCAGTATCTGCCGTTCCCTGTTGAGGATGAGTACAAGGCCGCTCACGGAATCGAGGATGACACGGACCACGGGGTCTTCGTTTATGACATTTCGCAGGGCAAGAGCGCTGTCAGCAGAAAGCCGTTCCGGCGGGGCAAAATATGTATTGATGTCATCAGTCTGCATTTATTTTCACCGCGTCATCAGCAATACCGATGGCATGGAGCTTCATTCCATCGAGCTGTTAAAAAGTATACAGCATCCCTGCCGGAAATGCTATAAAATTAGTGCAATGACAGTAAAAAAATCAAGATAAAAGAGTTCAATAGCGAGATTGATGAATATATAGTGACAAATATCATAAATATGTTTAGTATTATAAACTAAAACCGAAGGCTCTGACCCTCTGTTTCAGTTTATAATAAACCATCAGTGAGAGGCGCTGCCTCTCACTTCCCCTGCGGATCAAAGCGGCGGTCCTCCCAGTGCATATATCCCAGGATGGCCTTGCTGGCTACATTCCGAATGGGTTCCGGGGGCCAGGGGATGGTCTTCCTGTTTACAAAAAAGATGTCCGTGAGGTCTGTTTTCTTTTCAAGTATCAGGTCGGCGCAGGTCCGTCCGTTCAGGTGGGTCATGCTGACGCCATGGCCCACGCAGCCCAGGCTGTAAACCAGGTTTTTATCGCCGGCATATCCCAGGGCCGGGGCCATATCAACGGGCACCGATACGGGGCCGCCCCACTGGTGTGTAAACTGTATATCCTTCAGGACCGGGTAAAGTCGGCGCACGTCCTCCCTGAGTCCTTCAAAGGTAATTTCATTCACGTCACGGTCCATGTCCATGCCGTAGCTGAGCGACACGTCCCGTCCGCCCATGACGATGCGGTTGTCACGGGTCAGCCGGTAATAGTGGACAAGGTTCCGGGCATCTTCAATTCCCTGGCGGTTCTGCCAGCCGATTTCCCTGAAATGTTCATCGCGGAGCGGTTCCGTCAGTACGATGTGGGTCCATACCGGAACCTGTTTTCTTTTTATCTGCGGGAAAAAATGCGAATAGGCATTGGTGGCCAGGATCACTTTACCGGCCGTTACTTTACCGCCAGGAGTGGTGAGGATGATATTTCCGGCCTTCCGCGATATTTCACTGACGGGGCTTCCTTCATAAACCTCCACTCCCATGCCGGCAATGACGTCACGCCAACTCCAGCTCAGCTTCGCCGGGTTCAGGATACCGCACCGCGGTTCCCACCATGCGCCGAGATACTGCGGGCTCCTGATCTCCTGCCGGAGCCTCTCTTTTTCCATCCAGTCAATGCCGGTGATGCCCAGGGAATGGGCCAGTTCAATTTCATGAAGGATGCGCGCCCGGTATTTTTCCGAAGTGGCCACGCGGAGAAATCCCGGGTGTTCATAGTCGCAGTCCAGTTTCAATTCTGTCACGAGGTCCCGGAGCAGGTCAACGGCCCGTTCCATGTAGTGATGAGCGTCGCGGGCCTTCTCCTTCCCGAATCGTACGGCCGTGATGCCCATGGTGAGGCCGAAAAGAGTCATGTTGAATCCGCCGTTGCGGCCGCTGGCGCCGAAGCCTATAATTTCTCCTTCCAGCAGGGCGATCCGGGCTCCCGGTTCATCCTTTTTGAGAAAATAGGCCGATGAAAGACCGGTAAATCCCCCTCCCACAATGGCGATATCCACATCGATATTTTCACCGAGAGGTTCTCCGGGCCGGTAATCCCGTGTCGTCATCCAGTAGCTTTTATCCCTGAAATCCTGCATGGCTGCCTCCTTCCCGTGTTGATTACTGTCGAAGATTATTACAGCACGGCCTGTGGGAAAAGTAAAGGATTTATCATGCATATTTTATTGACAGATATGAGCTTTTCTGCTTGCCTGAATTATATTTATTGTTTCATCTGTCCTTCGTCCACGGGAAAACCGCCGTAAATTCTGAAATAGAACAAGGAGCCTTCAATGAGCGATAAAAGCGTCTATATACAGTTTGATGTCATGGAAAAATTCATGGCCGATGTCTTTATTGGCCTGGGTGTTCCGGAAAACGAGGCCCGCATATGCGCCGAGGTCCTCATCACCGCCGACAAACGCGGTATCGAATCCCATGGGATCAACCGCCTGAAGCCCATATATTATGACCGCATTAAAGAGGGAATTCAGAACCCGGAAACGAAATTCGAGATAGTGAAAGAAGGCCCCACAACGGCGGTTATCGACGGCAACAACGGCATGGGCCATGTGGTGGGTCAGCGCTCCATGCAGATGGCCATAGACAAGGCCCGAAAATTCGGCATGGGCATGGTGGCCGTGCGGAACTCGACGCATTACGGCATAGCGGGATATTACTCCATCATGGCCGCGGACAACGGTATGATCGGGCTTACGGGCTCTAACGCGCGGCCTTCCATAGCGCCGACCTTCGGTATCGAGAACATGCTGGGTACCAATCCCCTGGTGTTCGGCATCCCCACCGATGAGGATTTTCCCTTCGTGATCGACTGCGCCACGTCCGTGACCCAGCGCGGAAAGATAGAAGTGTACGCCCGCCACGGGAAAGACCTTCCCGAGGGATGGGTCATCCGCGAGGACGGCACTGCCGGGACCGACGCGCAGCTCACGCTGAAGGACCTCATCGACGGCACGGCGGCCCTCACTCCCCTGGGAGGCATCGGCGAGGAGATGGGCGGATACAAGGGATACGGCTATGCCACGGTGGTGGAGATCCTCTGCGCCGCGCTCCAGGGCGGTGCGTACCTGAAGATGCTGAGCGGATTCGAAAACGGGAAGAAAGTTCCCTACCGACTGGGCCATTTCTTCATGGCCGTCGATGTATCACAGTTCACGGAGCTCGACGAGTTTAAAAAGACCACGGGCGAGATACTCCGGGCCCTGCGCGCTTCAAAGAAAATGCCCGGGCAGCCCCGCATCTACACGGCCGGTGAAAAGGAACACGATATCTGGCTCGAGCGGAAGGACAAGGGAGTCCCTGTAACCGAGAGCCTCCAGCAGGAGATCATCACCATGCGTGACGAACTCAATATTAAAGGGTACAACTTTCCTTTTTAAAAATCACTCTCATCCCAGAATCCCTCTTTCAGGATAAGACTGTTTTCCTTCCAGGCGATGATGCCCCGTTTTGTCAGCCGCAGGATGAGCCGCGAAAAGGTTTCGGGAATGGTGCCGATGGCCGAGGCAATGTCCTTCTTGGGAATGGTGATGGTATAGTGGTTCTGTTTACCGTAGTTGTCGGAAAGAAAATGGAAAAAGCGGTCCTCTACGTCATGGGCCGTAAGATAATGAATGCGGTCCGAGAGGAAGCGCAGTTTCCGGAAAAGCGAGGCGATGAAGCCGTTTCTTCCCCCGGGGCTTTCCAGCATGTGCAGAAAAGAATCGCGGTGCAGGGCCAGTACCTCGGAATCGGCCACGGCAATGGCCGTAACCGGATAGGTGGTGGAGCCGAAGAGAACGACCTCGGCGAAAAACTCACCGGGATGTATGATTTTTATCGTCGTTTCCTCTCCCTCAAAGGAAGTCTTGAAAAGGCGCAGGGCTCCCTTCGTGAGGTAATAGAAATGCGAGCCCTCGAAGCCTTCATGGAAAAGAACCTCCTTCGTTTTAAGCTCATGTATCCGGCAGAGTTCCGCCAGTTCCTTCAGTGACGCCGTGTCGAGGTCTTTAAAGAGGTCCGATTCCTTCAGGGCATGCATAATATCCTTCATGTTCTTTTCCTTTCCTGTTTAAAAAAAATATCCATTTTCTCTCCCACTGTTGACTTAGGTCAATGCACGAGTGGTCCATTTCCCCTATATTTCAGGCATAAACAGTTTATTTCCCCTGTACGCTCTTCGATCAAGAGTTTTTTCACGATGCCGTTAAAATATCGGACATCGGGAGAAGAAAAAGAGAAACGGGCTGTAAATGTAACTATACTTTTATTATCAACTTTTAAGGAGATGTACCATGAGTATGTTCTGTTATCAATGCCAGGAAACGGCAAAAAACGAAGGATGCACCGTGCGGGGAGTATGCGGCAAAACGGCCGATACGTCAAACCTGATGGATCTTCTCATTCATACACTGAAGGGAATTTCCCTGTACGCGGAAAAAGAGAGTAAGGCCGATGCCTCCGTGGGATCATTTATCAGCGGCGCTCTTTTCACCACCATCACCAACGCAAATTTCGATGAGGCGCGCATAGCATCGCTCATCACCGAGGCCCTGAAGGTCCGCGATGCCGTGAAGGGCAGCGGCGCCGTTATCGCCCATGACGCAGCCTCATGGTCCGGGAACGGGATTGATGCCTTCCGGGCAAAGGCCGTATCGGCGGGCGTTCTCTCGACGGAAAACGAGGACGTGCGTTCCCTGCGGGAGCTCCTGATATACGGGCTCAAGGGAATTGCCGCCTACGCGCATCACGCCGAGGTCCTGGGGTACACGGACGATGATATCAACGGCTTTCTTGTCGAGGGACTGGCTTCAACGACGAAAGACCTTTCCGTGGACGAAATGGTTGCCCTGGTGCTGAAGGCCGGAGACGTGGCGGTAAAGACCATGGCCCTTCTGGACCAGGCCAATACGTCGACCTACGGCAATCCGGAAATCACCAGTGTCAATATCGGGACGGGCGCCAATCCCGGCATCCTCATCTCGGGACATGATCTGAAAGACATGGAAGAGCTGCTGAAGCAGACCGAAGGCTCGGGTGTCGATGTCTATACCCACAGCGAAATGCTTCCGGCGAACTACTATCCCGCATTCAAAAAGTATAAACACTTTGTGGGCAACTACGGCAGCTCATGGTGGAAACAGCAGGAGGAATTCGAGTCCTTCAACGGGCCCATTCTCATGACGACAAACTGCATCGTGTCCGTGAAGGATTCCTATAAGGACAGGATATTCACCTCGGGCATGGCTGGATATCCCGGTGTGAAACATATTCCGGAAAGAAAAGCGGGCGGCGCCAAGGATTTTTCTGAAATCATACAACTGGCAAAGACCTGCAAGGCACCGGTGGAAATAGAGAAGGGAAGCATTACCGGCGGGTTCGCCCATCACCAGGTGCTGCAGCTGGCCGACAAGGTCGTGGAGGCTGTTAAGTCCGGCGCCATCAAGCGATTCGTCGTCATGGCGGGATGTGACGGACGGCAGAAGGGACGCAGCTACTTCACCGATGTGGCGCAGGAACTTCCCGCTGATACGGTCATCCTCACGGCAGGCTGCGCCAAGTACCGGTACAACAAGCTGAACCTGGGCGATATCGGCGGCATACCGCGCGTACTCGACGCGGGACAGTGCAACGACTCCTATTCGCTGGCCGTCATAGCCCTGAAGCTGAAAGAAGTCTTCGGCCTGGCCGATATCAACGAGCTTCCCATCTCCTATGATATCGCCTGGTACGAGCAGAAGGCCGTGGCCGTGCTCCTGGCCCTCCTGGCTCTGGGAGTGAAGGGAATCAGGCTCGGCCCCACGCTGCCGGCGTTTCTTTCGCCCAACGTGGCCAAGGTTCTGGTGGAGAATTTCAACATCAAGGCCATCGGAACCGTGGCCGATGACGTGAAGGCCATCATGGCGGGGAAATAGGACCGATCGCAGGGACGTATGGCCGTAGGGACGCCGTAGAGACGTAGCTTGCTACGTCTCTACGGGCGTCCCTACGGCTTTGTAAATTGATACTATAATGATATTATTTATCGCCGGTCGGCATTAACTTAATAATTCCGGGAGGAATGAAATTATGGGGAGCCTTATCAGATTTTTTATAAGCAGGCCTATGCTGATAAATATTATCGTATTGGCCGTAATCGGGCTTGGGATTAAAAGCGTTATTGAGGTCCGTAAAGAAGGTTTTCCTGAAATATCGATGAATAAAATAATTATTCAGACAATTTATCCCGGTTCATCAGCAGGTGATGTCGAGCTTAATGTTACTGTTCCGATTGAAGAGGCGCTTGAGGAACTGGAAGGGATAAAAGAAATACTGTCTGTTTCGGAGGAGGGCGTTTCAAGAATTGAGATTCAGGCCGATGACAATGCTCCACCCGAAGAATTCAGGAAGCTCTATGGAGAAGTAGAGAGCGCCCTGTCGGGAATCAGTGATCTGCCGAAAGATATTGAAGGCAGTCCTTCAATCAGCGAATACACCTCATCGGATGTTCCCGTCATGGAAATTTCCTTTACCGGGAAATATGAAATTCTTAAACCATATATCGACCGTCTTGAGCCGAAAATTAAAAAATTGCCCGGAGTATCGAATGTAACAACAATCGGGATTCCCGATGAAGAGGTGCAGATACTGGTAGATCCTCTCCGCGCCCGTGAATACAAGATAGACTTGAAAATGATATTGCGAGCAATACAGAAAAGAAATCTTGAGGGATCGGGTGGAACGCTTGAATCGTTTGTCGGTGAAAAGAAAATTGTTTTTTTGAGTAAATACGATCACTACAAGGACATTCTTGATACGAATATCATCATGAATGATGCGGGCTTTGGGGTAAAGCTGAGACAAGTTGCGAGCCTGAAAGTAATTCCCAAAGAAAGAAATCTTATTGTCAGGAACAATGGGAGCAGAGGAGCAACCATCTCAATAAAAAAAACCGGAACAAGTGATCTTATCAAGACAGTCGATGGCATCAATAGTTTTTTGAAACAGGAAACTCTTCCCGACGGTGTTTCCCGAAAGGTGCTTTTTGATCAGTCAAGACTAACCAGGGATAGAATCAGTCTGCTGGCGGGCAACGCGGTTGTCGGTTTTATTCTTGTTGTTGCCGTTCTTTTCATGATATTCGACATGAAAACCGCTGTCTGGACCGCCTTTGGCATTCCTTTTACGCTTTTTGGCATGTTTATTTTTTTGAAAAATTACGGTATTTCGCTGAATCTTATTTCATTGGGCGGATTTATCATTATTATAGGGATGCTGGTCGATGACGCAATAGTCATAGCTGAAGAGATCAGCAGCAATAAAGAACTCGGCTTGGAACCAAAAGAAGCGGCTGTTCAAGCCGTAAAAAAAATGTGGGTCCCTGTTGCGGCATCAAGTCTCACCACCATGGTGGCCTTTTCCCCGCTGTTTTCCCTTGGCGGTTTCCCGGGAAAATTTATATGGGCAATTCCTCTGATGGTGATTGTTGGCCTATTAATATCACTTTTTGAAAGCTATTTTATTCTTCCCGGGCACATGAGTCATGGGAAGGTTAAAAAAAATGTAAAAAAGGCATTTGTCCAAAAAATTGAACGTGTATATGAAAAAGCTATAGTTAAAGCAGTCAGGCGCAAATATATTTTTATTTCATGCATGGTTTTTATACTAATAGGCTCCATGGCTCTTTTTGTCCGGTTTGTAAACAAAGACCCTTTTCCGCAGGACGCGGCTGAAGGTTTCAGCATTGCTGTTACGCTTCCAAGGGGTTCATATGCAGAGGAGACGGAAAAATCAGTCATTGCTGTGGAAAAACTTTTACAGAAGCTTCCTGAAAATGAGATAATAGGGTTCAGCTCCCGGATCGGAACCCAGAGCCTTTTAAGCGCCACTACAATGGGAACGCAAAACAATATTGCGGTAATCTTCGTATATTTAAAACCCTTCTCTCAGCGGGATCGTACAGCAGATCAGATAATGGCGGCACTGAAAAAAGATATCGCTAAAACCGCAGGCCAGCCCCATGCTCTTTTTGTAATGAATCTGAACAGGCTTGGCCCGCCCATGGGCCGCCCATTTGAAATCAGAATTATTTCAAACAACAATGAGCTTCGGAAAAACAAGGAAAACGAAATCAGGAAATATCTCGGGACACTGCCGGGAGTGTTCGATGTTGAGAATGATGATATTGAAGGAAAGAATGAACTGAATTTGAAAATTAATCATGATATTCTTTCAAGAACCGGTCTCACCGTGGAGGACGTTCTGACAACTCTCCGTATCGCCTTTGATGGAATGATAGTTACCAGTCTCTCCACTGTTGACAAAACTGTTGAATTCAGACTGCGTCTGAATGAGCGCGCCAGGGCAGATAAAAATTTTATCGACAATCTGCCGATAGCGAACAGCATGGGCAATATAATAAATTTATCCATGTTTACTTCTTTTGTCGAACAGCCATCGCGTGCCGGTATTCATCATGTAAACGGCATCAGGGCTACAACTCTGTTCGGGAACACAGACCTGAAAAAAATATCCCCTGTCGATGTAATGAGCAGAGTGCGGTCGCTTTTTCCCTCTGATGCGAATGTTTCAATAGAATATTCCGGTCAGCCTGTTGAAACAAACCTTATTTTTTCAGGGCTTGCCTCTGCTGCTCTCGCCGCTTTTGCAGGCATTTATCTTCTCATTTCACTGATGCTTAATTCCTTCTCTAAACCACTGATAATCATGACATCTATCCCCTTCCTGGTTATCGGTTTTGCCTTTGTGCTCATCAGTCATGGTATACCCGCTTCCATGATGGGGGGAATTGCGATGGTTGGCCTGATGGGAGTCATTGTTAACAACTCAATAATTATGGTGGATACGATCCGCGGCCTTGCCGCTGACGGCCGTATCAGCAAAGAAATAATTATCCAGGGCGCGGTCTCCCGGCTCAGGCCGGTTCTTCTGACAACGATAACAACAGTATTCGGTGTTCTTCCGACAGGATACGGTATAGGCGGTTCTGATCCGTTTCTTGCGCATATGTCGCTTGTGCTGGCTTACGGGCTGCTCTTCGGTACGGTTATCACGCTTTTCATGGTGCCGTTATTGTTTATGACAGGTATAGATCTTTCAAGAATAGCGGGGAGGGTAATCAAAGGGAAATGATAATTAAATAAATTTTTCACGGAGCCGGGACCCGGCGTATGTCCGAGTGGAGAGGGGGAGGTTGGAACAGAACTTTTATGCTTAGAATTCATGTAATCTTTCATGCCAATACTGGGGTTTTCTGTGCAGGTGGGCAATGGCAACAATAATAATTTTGTCTTCATCGATGCCGTAAATAATTCCATAGGGGAACCTGTTTATCAGACATCGACGGAGTCCGTCTTCTATTAATTCACAGGATTCCGGATAGGCCTGTATCCGGCGAACGGCAATATCAATCTCATCAAGGAACTCATTCCCAAGACCGACAAGCTGACTATCGTACCATAAGAAGGAATCATCCAGTTCTTTCTGTGCGAGTCTGAGAAAACGAAGGTTCATTTATTTCGATATTTTCCCATGACATCATTATAGGAAACGGTATCGATGCTGCCTTCTTTATAAGCATTCCATCTTTTTTTAGCTTCATTTTTCCATACATTGTCAATTTCAGGATCAGGCTTATCTAATTGCTCAAGTATGGAATCGATAATCTTAAGTTTTTCAGAGACGGGCATACTGTTAATTTGTTCTAATATTTCCTGTATGTTTGATCGCATTGGTATTTATCTCCAGGTATTTACTAAGATGAAATATATAAAGCTGTAAAAGGGCAGTCAATAAAAAAATTATAATTTTCAAAGGACGTTTTCCGTGTGAAGAATCACTCCTCCATGCTCATCCTCGGCCCGTTATCGTGATTGACTTTCCCGGTACCTCGTAAATAGTATACCTCTGGTTGTCATTACTGTAAGTCTGATATGTTTGTTCCTTTCTGAGTTGGATAATTCTATTAATCCCTGATTGTTTGAGTGCCCATGCCGAATGGAGACCTGTTTAAACATGAAAAAATACTTGCCACACTACTGTGTTGTCTGTGTATATTATCCTTTCGGTTTTCATCACCCTTATATGCAGGAGTTATGCTATTTTTATGACCCTGTATCCCGGGCCGGAGTTATCACCTCCGGAGTCAGGGACCAGTGTATGAACCGAATTGTTAAAAATGATTGTTGAGGAATGGATAATGTATAAAAAACTTCTGATAATCCTGCTTGTATGTATCATGACTGAATTTCATATGCCCGCTGGGATTTTTGCCGGGACCTTCGTCCAAAAGAAAAGAATATACATAACAGACTTTGAAAAGAAAGGTGCTGTTAATGATGAGACTGCAGCCCGGGTCAGGGATATCATAAAAATTACCATTCTTGAGAAGTACGGCGAGGAATACAGGATTATCGCTGATGATGACATCAGGATCATGTTTAAAAGGGCCGAATCGCTCCAGGCTGCGGGGTGCTACGATGAAAGCTGCAACCTGGACATAGCGCAGGTTATGAATGCCCAGGAGATCATATACGGGAATGTATCGGTTAATTCAGGGAAGATCACGGTAAAGGCGTACAATCTTGAGCCGGGCACAGATGAAAAGCGCAAGGGAGCAGGGATAAAATCCATGGTCTCGGTTTCTTTTACTGAAAAGGAGACAGAATGGATGATCCGGGAGATAGCCCTTAAGCTGGTAGACCCGAAATACCGGATCACCAGAGCCCCATCCTTTGATGAATCGACCAAAATTTCTGTTTTCAGGCTGGAACCTCTTACAAGAGAAAATATCACGCCGATTACTTTCGAACGTAATGAATCAAGCCTGAACGCCATTCAGGATCACTTCAAGACCCTGGCCGATGAGGGTGATATGCTGTTCGGCAGAAGCGATTACCGGAAGGCACGTGCCAGGTATCTGGAGATTATCTCTTTGATGAATAAAAAACTGACTTTGGAAAGCCGTGTTAAAATGGATTCCTTTATCCGGAGCCTGAACATGAGGATATCATCATCACTGGCCATGGAATATAAAGAGGATATAGAAAACATCGACAAGCTGGTCATTCCTGATGCGAAACCGGGCGAGAAGGATTACCGGGCAGCCCTGGGTAAATATAAGAAAATTGAAAAGAAGATCAGAGAATTGGTTCCCGATGGCAATTCACGCCTGGGAATTCAGAAAATTCTCAATGACAGGCTGGATAATGTCAGGCTAAAACTAATCGTGCTGAAAGAAAAGGCCGGTGATGATGCTTACATGAATTACAAATTCAACGAGGCACTGGGAGATTACTTTGAAGCGGAAGGCATGGCAAAATTTATTAGAAGTGATGCCGTTAGAAGTGAAACGAAAAAGATCCTTGATTTGAAAATGAACCTGGCGCTTTCAACAGGGAAAAGCTATTTTGATAACAGGGTGAATTCGTTGATTGACCAGGCGGAGTTCAGTAATGTAATCGAAAAGAAGTCGCAGGCAAAGAAATTTATGCAAAAGGCCAGGGACTATATAACAGGACCGCAGGGGAAATTCGCCAGCATCAGCCTGATGAACAGGTATAATGATTGCGCTGGTCGGATCAGAGGAGCGAGGGTCATTGATGAAACGACACGAACTGAGGTGTATAAAAAAATGGCCGATCCGCTGGATGAACGAACTTCCGGTGATGAATTCAAGGATAATGCCAAAGAATGCCTCAAGGCCTGTGTCGTAACAGCTGGTTGCCTGGGGATGATCGTTGTTGTCCTTGGTGGTGATGATTCTGAAGAATAACGGGTGAAGCGTCAGCCTGGATTCCGTGAGTAAGACGGTATCGGCGGGGCTGTACCTTCGGTGGGGGTGGTGCAGGAGGGGCGCGAGCGCGGCGCCCCTCCTGCACCACCCCCGCGTTCGCTCAGACGCCGCGAAGGGCTTAAGACTCTCTCTTTCAGGTAACTCGCCCTGTGCGGCCTGCGGAGCCACATTGTGTTCCGTCCGACCGGCAGGAGGCCGGAAGTGTCGCAATTGCCACGGATGGCAAAATTGCGACCTCGGCCGCAGCCCAGGCATCGGGAACATCCATGTTCCCGATGTCTTTGTTTTGGGGTGTATCGGTCCGAAATATTATGATGGGTCATGAATGGTCAAAAGGCGGGTCCGTAGAGATGCAGCATGCTGCGTTCCTACATCGTTATCGTGATTGACTTTCCCGGTACCTCGTAAATAGTATACCTCTATCGGTCATTACTGTATACTGTGAATTGCCGACAATTTCTCGGAGGATTCCCCATGAGTGTATCACGGAAAATTATTTTTATTGTACTTATATTGTGCATGATTTCTTCATGCAGGCAGTCGTCGGTTATGCATTGGTGCGTCAGCTCTGACGGCCTGCGGATCAGGGAGGCGCCGGACATGAACAGTAAACAGGTTGCCCTGATCGCCTTCGGTGAGAGCGCTGTCGTTGTGCAGGACAAAAAGGATGACGGGAAGGAACCGGTCCTGGTCGCCGGTGTTTACGGGAACTGGGTGCAGGTCAGGTACGGCACGCTCAAAGGATGGGCCTTCAGCGGATTTCTGCGTCCCTATAATATCAACGAACTCATTACAAAAGCGAAAGAGCAGTACAAGGATGATTTCCTTTTCTTCAAGAGTATGCTGGGTGACTTTGCCGTAGTATCATACCGGTCCTCTTGCGTTACCGCCGATGAAACATTTCCCGTTGATTCGATCTGGCGGTATAAAGATAAGAAATGGCAAAACGTGAACAGGGATTACGGCGCCGATTCGGGCTGCCATAAAAGCCATCTGTTCTATCTGAATGATGATGAGTATCCCGACATGATAATTTACGGCGGGTGCTGCAATTCCACGGTGTTCTATGTTTTGATCGGTCTTTCCAATGATATGACCCGGACAGCGTATGTCCAGTCCTTCGAGCCTCCCGATAACGAAGGCTATGTCCATCTCGTCTCCATGGGGAGATGCGGTAAAACCGTTTTTGAAGAGGTCTCATCCAAAAGTGACTCGGAGAAAAAGGTGACGTATCGGTTTGACTGCAAGTCTGATATGTTTGTTCCCCTGTGAGGGGAGATGTAGGTTATGACTCCCCTCACAGCAGGGGGATTTTTGATCGCCGGAACCTGGCGGGGGTTGGGGGTTATGACTCCCGTCGGACGGCTTGAAGCCTTGATCAAAGGCCGGATGTTTTTTGTCCCGGAGCCGGGACTCGGTCCTTTGCAGAAGGGGCGCGAGCGCGGCGCCCCTCCTGCACCACCCCCGCGTTCGCTCAAACGCCGCGAAGGGCTTAAGACTCTCTTTTTCAGGTAACTCGCCCTGTGCGGCCTGCGGAGGCACATCGTGTGCCGTCCTCGGCCGCAGCCCAGGCGCTCGGGCTTCCGTGCCCTCGCTTTTCGGTTGGTGATTATTCTGGCAGATTATTTAGTTTCAATGCAGGGAAGCCCCTTTAATAAAGGGGCGCGCGGAGCGGGGGATTTGAAATGTACCGGAAGGCACCCATATCCTGTTATCATCACTCATTTGTATTTTATCATGAAAATGACCTGTAAAAATCATGTAGGGTTATCCGAAAATCCGGACTCATTCCTATACGCGGTGCGGCAGCGGGGGGGGGGCCTGCCCTTGCTGCCGCGCCGTGTGTGCTTCTCTGCATCTTATTGTGTATTTATAATTCCTGTTTTCAAAGATCAAATAAATTACTGAGTTATATAATTAAAACCCTGTGCGGGTCCGTGATGCCTGTTACTATTAATACGTGCCGGGGTGATAAAAATTAAAATTAATTTTCTCGTTCTCCCAATGAGTTAAATTGTTTTTACTTCGGTTCCGGGCCTTTGAAATGAGATAGAAAGAGCATGATCGCATCAAGCCAGGAACAAGCCAGGAACAAGGGAGGAAGAACGGAGAAACAGCCTGCCCGGAAAATTTCGGGATCGGCGGGTGGTGGCAGAATTATTTTTAAAATAGGAAAATTGCTTTAATGGTGGGGAAGGAGATACGTATTGAATGCTAGAGATGTTGGACGGCAGGAGAAATGGGGTGCCTTTGCGCCAAGAAATATTTTACCAATAGGGGCTTCGAATTAAATAAATCGGGGTTGACTTATTAGAGTTTAATCGGGTATTTGAATAATGGAGTTTGTGGGGATGGTTTGAGGGTGATTTAAATTAGACTGTTATTGTGTAATGCAGATAAGGGTTGTTATATGAAAGCGGCGCGGGTATCTGTTAAGACAAACTGTAAACATGCGGGCGTCCTGCCCGCCTTTTTCTATAAGAGAACAAATTAGAAAAGAAAAAATATTGTCTTAAAAAACTCAATTTTTGTGAAAATTACCTTTTCATTGATACAGAAATCATTAAAGTCATCTGAGCAAAATATTTTGTTAGAGAATTAAAGGGGATTGTTAATATTTCACGTTCAACTGCTCCTTTATAAAAAAAGCTAAGAGGAGAAAGCCCCTTTTTGTATCCCCCCATATAAAATGAAAATTTTACTGAGTCCTCGCAAAGCGAAAGCCTATAAAATTTGCCTCGAAGTCTCGCTGCCAGTAATCCCAGTAGCCAACTCGTAAATATTGGGCACTATCGTCCCAACTGCCGCCTCGTGCCACGCGGGACGTCCCAATATACGATGGAGACCAATCAAAATTCCACTCCCACACATTGCCATTTATGTCATACAATCCCAAAGCGTTTTCTGTTTTACTTTTCACTTCCGCTGTCATAGATCCTGAATTACTCGTGTAAACTGCGTATTCGCCAAATACCGTTGACATTTCCTGCCCACCAAGTATGCTGCCGTTATCATAACAAGCACCACTATCATCTCCGCTCACATGATCACCATAGGTCCAGAGCGCACCGTCACGGTACCGTGCAGCAAGCTCATATTCATTACTTGAAAGCAGGCGAAAACCTTTTGCTGTAGTGCCTACAACCGCTCCATCACAGGCTGTGGCATTTGTTGAATCACGAATTATAGTGCTTGAATATGTGTACACACACTCATAGCTCGTCCCATTATTTTTATTATACCACTCAGTCAAGGCATTGCACCATACCATACAATCCCGCCAATTAATAGTGGTCACTGGGTGCTGATTACTAGTACTTGCTCCGCCATCTTTACCCTGTACTCCCGCATTGGCAAAGCTATAGGCATCATCTCCAGCTGTTCCATTTCCATTATGGTCTTCTGAATTATCTGTTGCCCAAGTGTATACCTTCTGCCACAACTCATAGGTCACCTCGGTCTCGCCAATAAAATAGGCGTTAATTACTGCTGCAGTAGGAGATACATCTTGACTGCCATTTCCGTCTATATCACCGTTGTCATTTACTCCTACAGGGAAGGTCAGTCCGCCGGGGACATAGACCATCACAAATGATACGCCGTCGGCAGTGTAAGTTTCAGTATCACCGGCTGAATAATTTGTATTACTACTGTCATTACCGCAAGCAGCAAAGGCCAAATATGTCAAAACTAAAAGAATAACCAACAATTTTAAGTGTTTCATAAATAGCTCCACAAGAATAAATATTTTCAATAAATATAGCCGCTACGGCGCGTTCGCGCCTTGGCCTTCGGCACATTTGCCCTTCGCGCAAACGTCGGCTATAATTGAACGTTGTGCGAAAGCGATGCGCCAAACATTTTTTCTTATTCTGGTAATTCCAGCGTCATGCCGGCCTCTATGCGGAAAAAAAAATATTTCTCTATAAAAGTTCTCTATAATAAAGGCCGGTACATAATACAAAAAGTCTTTATTAAAAAAGTCCCATCCCCAGGAATAACCTTTTCATTATGGAAAAAACTATCACGGGCGTGGAATAATCATTGTCTCCACTATCAGATGAAAAATATCACTGAACATGATGTAAATATGACTATTGAGCTGACAATTTTACTCCGGGAAATTATCATCTAAATAATTGCTGCAATATTCCGTAAGATTTGTAAATTTATCCACCGATTTGGGTAAGGTTGTAAAACCACAATAAGCTGGATATAATTCTTGCATTTTATCAAAAACAGTAAACTCAGGGATTTCGGTTAAATCGTTATTCTCGATAGACACAAATTTCAACTCTGTAAGATTGCCCACTGCATCTGGCACCGTACTGATTTTTTTATTTCCATTATTATTCGGGTTGATATCAATTCTTGTAATTCTTACTGTATCATCAAAATCCCCACACAGTATTCTTGAAGAATTGACTCCAATACAATCGGCATTAGTGGGGCTCCATGAACCGATCGCGTCAACCCATCCTGGTTCAACGCTAGCCTTCAAATAAGATAAAAAGGCAAAATCAGCTGCGCCTAAACCACCAGTTGGGGCAGTGTGTACCGTTACCTGGCAATTCGCAGTAAAAGTACCGTCAGCAGTTATTACCTGAACAGTTGATGTTCCAGCGCTTACAGCAGTTACAAGACCGGTTGAGGAAACGGTTGCCACATCGGTATCAGAACTTGTCCAGCTTACATTCTGATTGGTTGCATCAGAAGGGCTGATAGTATAGGTCAGTTCCATGGATGAGCCTGTTTCAATAATCATGGTATTATTTAATTTAATATCATTAACAGAAACATTTTCTACCGTACCCGGTGTGCTGTCTTTTTCACCGGAATCACAGGCAAAATAAAGGAAGATATTAATGATTAATGCAAGAGCTGTTATTTTTTTCATTTATGTCCTCCACTTAATCCTATTTTCATCATTCCGTTACCTATTCTTAATTCTCTTACAAATATTCTTGTTAATAAACGCTGCGCATAAAAGACCTTTCCTCTCTGAAAAGTCCTTTTTATTAGTGTATGCTTATTGTTTTACCTGCACGCAGCCCTTATGTAACAGTGAAAAAATTATTTGCTGCATTATAGATACATCAGATTTTAAACATCGACATCGTGGTAAACCCGTATACAGCTATAAAAAAACCTCTTAAATAGCATTTTTTTTACAATATAGAGGGAATTTCTACTCCAGAGGCCACGCGCCCGCATGGGGCGCGGCCCTGTTATCCGGCGATGCCGGTACTATCTTTTGTATGCCATTGCGTTTTTAAAATATGACACAATATATACCTTGATATATATTATGTATGAGAGGTAACTATCATGCAAAGCGCAAAACTTTTCATAAATGGAAAAAGCCAGGCTGTCCGCCTGCCCAAGGAATTTCAATTTTCCGGCAATGATGTGCTTATTCAAAAAGTAGGCGATGCCGTGATTCTTCTTCCTCATGATAAATCCTGGGAAGTATTTCTTCATGGTTTGAATAATTTCACTGATGATTTTATGAATGAAGGCCGTGAACAGGGGAAAAACCGGACAAGAGAAGATTTCTGATGTATTTGCTCGATACGAATATCTGTATTTATATCATCAAGAAGAAGCCGCCTGATGTTTTAAAGACATTAAAGACAAAATTAAAAAAAGAATTGGAAAAGAAAGGTAAAATAATCGGCCTTAGGGATTTATTATTGGCCGCCCAGGTGAAATCAAAAAAATTGATCCTTGTCACTGATAATACGAAGGAATTTGAAAGAGTGGAAGGATTAAAAATAGAAAATTGGCTCCAAGCCTGAAAACGCAACAGCCGATAACACAAAGCTTATGTGCTTCACTCGCTGTTGCTCCTTCGGGCTGCGCCAAATCACGGCGGTAAACTGCTGCGATTTGGCATAAGCAAAGCGTTATATGAAAGATCGGCAGAACCAAAGTGCAAAATAATTTGCTTAAAAAAGTATTATTACCTGATTATGATGAATTAACGATGTTCCAATTCGGAATAGCCTTTCTTTATTTATTTTTTACAAATTCTGATCTGAGAGATCAGTTTGCAGTTTTTCATGATAGTTATTTTATTGGTTTTATTTTAGTCAATATATTGAAATGGATAGCAATTCTATTGTTTTTTTTCGGTTCCTTCCTATCTATTGGGAATGCAATATTCCAAAGGACAAAACCAAAAATTAACAAATGGTTTGTTCTGACCTTTGCAGTATTTATAAACTTTTTTATAGCCATATACACAATCAGATACCTGCAAGCTTTTCATATAGATTATTTGGTTATATTACCTGGTATTAATTTAATTCATGCATGCTGTATCTTTTTTATGTGGAGAATGAGACATCTAAAAATACATTCTATATCTGAAGAAGATGCCCCATTATTTGAAGTAATTGTATCATTTATTCTCATGCTTATAATACTGGATTTACTGCAAAATAAATTCAATAATTATTGGGCAATTACATTTACTATAGCCATTTCATATTCAGCAATATTAAATTCAGCACTAGTAAATTTAATTAATTCATTTAGAGAATACTTTTTGAAATGACTTTGTACTCTCAATGATCCCCTGACACACTCCCCTTCTCCCCCGGGGAGAAGGGGCCGGGGGATGAGGTCATATTCCGTCCATGTAAAATTTTCCTTCCCAATTGACCTATGTCAATGAACCTTCTTTACAAAATGGATATACTTCCGGTATCATAATAACAGGAGACAATTCCATGAAACGCCAGATAATAAATATTGACCAGGAAAAATGCAACGGGTGCGGGCTCTGCATTCCCGACTGTCCTGAAGGGGCTTTGCAGCTCATAGACGGGAAGGCCCGCCTGGTGAGCGACCTTTTCTGTGACGGGCTGGGTGCCTGCATTTCCACCTGTCCGCAGGATGCCATACATATAGAGGAGCGCGAGGCCGAGCCCTATGACGAGCGGAAGGTCATGGAAAATATCGTGAAACAGGGCGCCATGGTTATCCGGGCCCACCTGGAGCATCTCGACGGCCATAATGAAACAAAATTGCTCAATGAGGCCCTGAATTTCCTGAAAGAGAAAAACATAGCGGTGCCTGAATTCGGCAAAAAGAAGGCGGCGCCGCAGCCTCTCCATGTTCATGCCCACGGGGGCGGATGTCCCGGCGCTGCGGCCATGAGCATCAACAGGGGGCCGGTGCAGGCCGATGATCTGCGGCAGGCCGGGCCTGTGGCGTCACAGCTTCGCCAGTGGCCCGTGCAGCTCAAGCTTCTCAACCCGGCAGCGCAGTATTTCGACAACGCGCACCTGCTGCTGGCCGCCGACTGCGTGCCCTTTGCCTACGGCGATTTCCATAACCGGTTCCTGAAGGACAAGATCGTCATCATGTTCTGTCCGAAACTGGACCCGTACATTGAAGAGTATGTTGAGAAGATGACGGCCATTCTGTCCACGCACGAGATCCAGTCCATCACGGTTCTGCACATGGAGGTTCCCTGCTGCGGCGGCGTGAACATGATACTGAAAAAGGCCATGGAGCGCGCGGGAAAAAATATTTTTGTGAAGGATTATACCATTTCCATAAAGGGAGAAATAATTTGAGAGCGCATTTTATCCAGCATGTCCCCTTTGAGGGACCGGCCCATGCGGCGGTGATTCTGAAGGAACTGGGCATGCCCCTGTCGGGCACCCGGCTCCACGCGGGCGAGGCGCTTCCCGATCCGGGAAGCGTGGATTTTCTTCTCGTCATGGGAGGGCCCATGGGTGTCCATGACGGGGACCGGCATCCCTGGCTGAAAGAGGAGATGCTCTTTATTGAAAAATGCGTCGGCAGGGGCGCCACGGTCCTGGGCATATGCCTGGGAGCGCAGCTCATCGCCCATGTCCTGGGCGCGGAAGTGCGGAAAAACCCGTACCGGGAAATCGGCTGGTTTCCCGTGGAGTCTGTTCCTTCAGCGGATTCCGCATCGGCATCGCGAATTGTTTTGCCAGGGCGCTTCACGGCCTTTCACTGGCACGGCGACACCTTCGATATTCCCCGCGGGGCCCTGCACCTGGCCCGCAGCGCTGCCTGCGAGAACCAGGCCTTTATCTATGACGACCGGGTCCTGGGCCTGCAGTTCCACCTGGAGTCGACGCCCGAAAGTGTTGATCTTCTCATAGAAAACGCCCGTCATGAACTGGACGGCAGCGCCTGGGTTCAGGATGAACGTGAATTGTCTCGCCGTGACTTTTTCTCCGAATCAAACGGGCTCATGAAGTATATCATGGAAAATTTAGTGAAAGGGAGCACGGTGCCGTCATGAAGGGAGGGGCAGCCTTTATCGATGAAAAAATAAAAAAGGACATCGAAGTGCTGGCGGAATTCATATCCCTGTACTGCGACGCGAAACACGGAAACCTGCCGCGGGAACCCGTGAAAACCGCCGGTACCGTGCAGGCGTATCTCGGCGCGCGGGAAATAACGCTCTGCGGAGAGTGCCGTGCGCTCCTGCTTCATGCCGTTTCAAAAAGAATCATCTGCCCCTATGACCCGAAACCGTCCTGCAAGAATTGCGAAACACACTGCTATGAGCCGGCCTACCGGGAAAAGATCCGCCGGGTCATGAAATTTTCCGGGATGCGGATGATAAAGAAGGGGAAACTGGGCCTGCTGAAAAAATACTTTTTATGAATTTAAAACAGATAGTAAAAAAATGGAAATAATTACAGGAAGGGCGCGAAGATCGCGAGGCAGGGATGTGTTAAATAGAAAAGGAAATATACTATCGGCGGATTAAAAACCCCCTCCGGGGGTGGCGCCTGTAGATTCATGAACAGATTGAGTGCCTGCGCCGGGGGCTGCTGTTACTTTTCCTTTTCCAGTATAAACTTTCCCTTTCTCAGAAGAACGGTGAATTCCTCGTAGGGGACCGGTTTGCTGAAATAATAGCCCTGGATGTAATCCCCGCTGTTCTCCTGGAAGAATTTCAGCTGGTCCAGGGTCTCCACTCCCTCGGACACGATGAAGAGGCTCAGGTTTTTGCCCAGGGCGATGATGGTCTTGGCAATGGCCATGCTCTCGTTGTTGGTCAGCATGTCGTCCACGAAGGATTTATCCACCTTGAGATTGTCCAGGGGAAATTTTTTCAGGTAGCTCAGCGACGAGTACCCCGTTCCGAAGTCGTCGATGGAAAAGCGTATACCCGTCTTTTTCAGTTCCTTCATTATGTCGATTATCTCGTCCACGTTCCCCATGAGGCTGTTCTCCGTGATCTCCACGATGAGGCAGCGCGGGTTCAACCCCGACCACTTCAGCGCGTTGCTTACCGATTCAATGATTTTCCTCTTCATGAACTGGTGGGACGTCATGTTCACGGAAACATAGATTTCCTTCAGCTTCATGTCCTGCCATGAACGGTTGTCCTGGCAGGCCCGCGCCAGGACCCAGTCGTTTATGGGCACGATGAGCCCCGTTTCCTCGGCAAGGGGAATGAAATCGGCCGGTGACACCAGTCCCAGGTCGGGGTTCTGCCAGCGGATCAGGGCCTCGGCGCCGATGATCTCGCCGTTCGTGCTTTTCACGATGGGCTGATAGTGAAGCCGCAGCTCGCCGTTATCGATGGCGCGGCGCAGCTTGTTCTCGATGAGGAGCTTTTTGCTCACGTCGTCGTTCATGCGGTTTGAGTAGAAATGATAGCGGTTGCCGCCGCTTTTTTTGGAATCGTACATGGCGATATCGGCATTGCGGTACAGGTCCATGGTATTGCCGCCGTCTTCGGGAAAAACAGTGATCCCCATGCTGGGGGCCGCGAATAGTTCATGGTCCTTTATCCTGAAGGGCTCCGTGAAGGAATCGATGATCCGGTCCGTTACGATGGTGATGTCCGAAGCGTCGTCGATATTCGTGAGCAGCACGACGAACTCATCTCCGCCGATGCGGGAGACCGTGTCCACGTCGCGGATGCATGCGGCCAGGCGCTTGCTCACCTCGACCAGGAGTGCGTCTCCGACGATATGCCCCAGGCTGTCGTTTATGTTCTTGAAGCGGTCCAGGTCGATGAATATCAGCGCGAGCTTCCTGTTGTTCCGTTTCGCCTGGGCAATGGCCCGGTCTAGGCGGTCGTCGAGAAGATTTTTGTTGGGAAGTTCCGTCAGGGGATCATGATAGGCCTGGTGTTCGATCCGGGCCTCCTGTCTCTTTACTTCAGAAATGTCGTTGAAAACGGCCACATAATTCTGGACCTGCCCTATGTCGTCGCGTATGGCGTTCAGGGAAAGACACTGCGGGTATATCTCGCCGTTCTTCCGCCTGTTCCATATCTCGCCCTCCCATTGCCCTGTCTCGGAAATGGATTTCCACATCTCCCGGTAGAACTTCGCGTCGTGACGGTTTGATTTCAGAATTCGCGGGTTCTTTCCCTGTACCTCGTAGAGCTCGAACCCGGTGATTTTTGTGAAGGCCGGATTGGCGAACTGGATCGCCCCTGTGGAGTCAGTGACGATGATCCCCTCCATGGTGGTCTCGAAGATGCGCGACGTGAGATACAGTTCCTTCTCCTTCATGCGTTTGTCGCTGATGTCCATGCCGTATATGTAGCACTCATCCAGGTCCGTCACGGGCGTTATGGAGAAGAGATAGATTCGGTCTCCGGCATTCACCTCCACCTCGCGCGGTTTTTTCCCTTCAACGACTCCGGACAGAATATTCAGCCAGAAGGGTGGAAGACTGTTGCCCGCATGTGTATTCCATATGCGCAGCAGGGGGCCGCTGGCCCGGTTGGCGTAGAGGATCGCGCCCGATGTGGAAACCCGGATAACCGGGTATGGATTTTCTTCGGGAAATTTTGCCAGGGTCCTGGCCTTGAGTTCGTATCTTTTCTTTTCAGTTACATCCTCGATGTGATGCATGACGATATCGGGATCGACGTGTACAAAGGTGGAGACCAGTTCCCTGATCTCATTTTTTTTCTTCAGGGGATAAACGTGTTCCAGGATCTGGTTTGTCCTGCTTTTGAAGCATCGGAGCAGCGCGGCGAGGGCCTTTGCATCGGTCTTGAAAAAAACCGGGGCCGTTACTCCGATATGAGTTCCCGCAGGCTCATCAAGAAACGCATCGGCGGCAAGATTGCAGTCGATGAGGTGAAAGTCATCGCCGCGAAGCTGCCACGTAAAGGTGGGCAGGGGAATATTCCGGAACTGTTCCTTGAATTTCATTTCACTGTAGCGGAGAAGTTTCTCCATGAGAACTCTTCCGGAAATGTCCCGTGATGCCGTCAGGAACTGCACCACCTCGCCGGTTTCGTTCTTCAGGGGCCTGGTCAGGGTTTCGAGCCACGCGTAGCGGCCGTCTTTTTTTCTGAAACGGTACTGGGTACTGACCTTTTCATTTTTTTTCAGGGCCGGTTCCCTGGCCTTTTCTTTCGCCGAGGCCACATCGTGGGGATGGAAAAAATCAAAGGGGTTTTTACCGATAAGCTCTTCCGGGCCGTATCCCAGCAGTTCCTTCACGGAGGGTGAGACATACTGGTAGGTCCCGTCCACGGCGTGGAGGCATATCATATCGCGCATGTTTTCCGATATGAGACGGTACCTGTCTTCAGGAATTGCGGGAGGAGGTGTACCGTCTTTTTTTATAGTCATGGCCTCTTTTTCTGTCCGCTGATGATTATACATACATCATTAGATGATACACTTTTCCCCGGGCGAATGCAAGATATTTAATCAAAAATTTATTACATTATGCCGCAAAGAAATACAGGATAAGCCATGTGGCCAGACCCGGGAACAGGCTGTTGGTGATATTGTCACAGAGATACCGGGAATAGGCGTCGGTATAGATGAAGACCAGGGCGCAGACAAAGGCAATCACTATGGAAATCCCCGGGAACGCCCCTGTAACGGGATAATAATGGAAAAGGACGATAATGCCGATGAAGGCCGACAGGGCCCCGGCAATGAGTCCCTCGTAACTTTTTTCAGGATAGACGCCGAAATGAATCATTTTGTGCTTCCCGAAACTTTTTCCCACCATGCTGGCCATGGCATCAGCCACGGCCGATACAATGGCCGCTGCGAAAAGAACATGAACCTGTGCTTTGACGAAGAGCATGAGGGTGAGCAGAAAGGGAACGCTGGATATGAGGGTATGCGCCTCGGTCCTGGCTTCCAGGGACTTGCCGTACCATTTTCTTCCCCACTGGGGAATGTACTGGAAGGCGTACTGGCGGTACAGGTCTCCCGTGGTGAACATGAAAACGAAGAACATGGCTGCCAGAACATAGAGGAAGTTCCGGAAGGCCAGGGGCGTGAGGCCCCATTCAGTCACCGTTGCCTCCATGCGGAAGCTCATTTCGTGGATGCCGATCACCAGGGCCAGGAGTATGAAGTGCAGGGCCTTACGGCTCAGGTCTTTCAGGATATCCTTTGAGTTGTCTTTTTTATATTTTTCATCGAGCTCTTTCAGAAAAACGGTGTAATTGCGGGTGAGGACCGGATCATTATCAACCAGGGACGGGTTACGCTTCACCTTGAGGTAGGTGGGCAGCATGTTGAAGAGATGGACCCAGAGATTGCTGATGATGAAGGCCAGGAGCATGTACCCGTAGAGCCTGTTGTGCGTCTCTTCGGTGATGTTCATGCCCTTGAAAAGAAAAAGAACATAAAAGCCCACGATAAAGAATTCCAGAACATAGAAGAGCTCGGAATACTGTATGATTTTCTTTTCCGGCTTTCCCCAGGTTAAAATGACCTGGTAAAGCATAACGGCGCTGAAGAACCATAAGAAAGATGCGTTTATAAAGGCAAGAGTATCCATACGTGCTCCCTGAGAATAAAAGATGTTCCGCGGCGAATTGTAACTCTTTTGCACAGAACAGAATTTGTGTCAATTAATTTATGTGAGGCGGTGGATGGGGGGATGGTTATGTTATTTCAATTTATCAATCTCTTCCACAGGCAGTCCCGTAATATCGGCGATATCCTCGCGGGAGTAACCCCTGCGGAGCATATTCAGAGCCGTTTCTTTTTTGCCGTTTAAGATGCCTTTCTTTAGGCCTTTTTCCATGCCTTTCTCAATACCCTGTTGTATCAATCTCTCAGCAGTAGTCATGGCAATGTCTCCTTTGTCCGCCGAAATTAGTCTGTCTATGGAATCCCTCACCTTTTCCGGTTGAATGTCGTTAACCGTGAAAAGATAGAGAGGCATTTTTTCAATAATCTTCAAGCCGGATTCCTCAAAGAACAGGTCCTTGGATAGCACTATGAATCTTTCCAGGATGCCTTCATCCTGAAAATGCCGTATATGCTTAAAAGTATAAAGCAGAACCTTCATTGTCAATGGAATTATCATATCATCAATGTTTCTGCTCTGCAAGTTAATGAGCTCATACCTGAAGTCAGGGATATATCTGCGAAAGACCGGCTTCATTTCCCGGGGAAGGCGGAAGTCATCAAAGAATGTTTCCGGTACTTTCCATTTACCGGTCCCATGGTAGAATACCAGGGGGATGACGGGAGTCAGTTCTTTCATTTTTGTGTATATCTGCGTGAGATATCTTAACAGCTGTGTGAAGAGATGTATGTCATGGTAGGATTTATGTTCGAATAAAATATAAATTTTTATTCGGTCACCCTTTATTAGTCCAGTTGAAAAAAGAATATCGGAATGATGCTCTCTCATAGCTTCATCGATGAATGTCCCGCTTTCATGGACAAACTTTTTCCAGTCAAAGAGCGATGTGACCTGTGGAGGAAGGGCCAGTGATATGAGTTCCCGGGCTTTCTGCGTGTCCGTGAATACTTCCCGAAAGAATGTGTCGTGGGGATTTTGTATGTTCATACTGATAATACGTTTGGGGCGGAATTTGAATGGAATATTTTTTCTAACGGTCAATAAAATTTATAATTGACAAAGGAGAAGGTCCGGCGTTATGGTTTCCTCACTGGAAAAAACAATGAACGCAGCAACGTATTACAACAACCACAAAAGCTATTATTATTTTTGGTATTTTTATTTCAACTGGGCTCGTCTGTAGCCTTTGTGGATATTGTAATACCATGAGGCCGCAGGCGGGAAGCCGGCGGCCTTCTTCGTTTCAGGGAATCCCCCTCAGAGAATAAAGGCCGCCACCCTCCAGGCGGCCTTCTTAATACGGCAACCAACCAATTGGAGGAAGACGATGATAGTTCTGATGCAGGAAAACAGTACGGGCAGTACGCAGGCCCGCAGGGCCATGCTGGAGGAGCGGGGATACCGCACCTATTCACTGGAGACCACGAAGGGGCCCATTTGCGCCGCCCTGAACGTGAAGGAGAATGATCTCCTGGCCTTCAAGCCCTATTTTGAAGACTATCATCTGCTTTCATGCGATACGCCCTATATCCTGGCGGGACGCAATCTCAAGGACACCGACACGGTCATCACCCTGCCCGGCGGCGGCACTATCGGCGGCGGCAGTCTCTGTGTCATGGCCGGGCCCTGTTCCATCGAGTCCGAAGACCAGATCAGGCAGACAGCCCTGGCAGTGAAGGCCTCGGGTGCCACGGTCCTGCGCGGCGGCGCTTTCAAGCCGCGCACCTCGCCCTATGCCTTCCAGGGCATGGGCGGCCGGGGACTGGACCTGCTGCGCAAGGTTGGCGATGAGACGGGGCTGCCCGTCATCACCGAGGTTATGGACCCGGAAGATCTGCCCCTCGTGGAGGAATACGCCGATATCATACAGATCGGCGCGCGGAACTGCCAGAATTTCTCCCTGCTCAAGAAAGTGGGCCGCTCGAAAAAGCCCGTTCTCCTGAAGCGCGGCATGATGGTGACCATCAACGAATTTCTCATGTCGGCGGAATACATCCTCTCCGAGGGAAACATGAACGTGATCCTCTGCGAGCGGGGTATCCGCACCTTCGAGACCGAGACGCGCAATACCCTGGATATCTCGGCCATACCGGTACTGAAACAGAAGACGCACCTGCCCGTGATTGTTGATCCCTCGCACGGCACAGGGCACTGGAAGCTCATATCACCCATGTCAAAGGCGTCCGTGGCTGCCGGGGCCGACGGGCTCATGATCGAGTGCCACCATGACCCGGCCCGGGCCCTCTGCGACGGCAGCCAGTCCCTGCGGCCAGACAAGTTCGATGCGCTCATGAAGGAGCTGCGTCCCCTGTGCGCCATGATGGGCAGGGAACTGGTTTAGTATTGAGAGATATTTTGAAAAACTTAACAGTTAGTGCGCGAAGCCCCCGGCGGATAGATATATGTGAACGAAAATTTCCTGTCGCCGCCCCCGGAGGGGGCCGAGGGATTTATAACGATTGAATAGAAAATATTTGCCACAATGATGTAAAGATACAGGTTCTATAATTAAGTTAAAAACCCCTTAAAGGGGTGGCGAGAGTTGGTTGTTTATGAAAGGAGATTTATTCGCCGGGGTCCATGCGGGATATTATCTTTGCGCCGTAAAAAACAGGTACCGCCAGAGCCCCGCGTCGAGGCACTCCTTCTGGCGTGCCAGGGCCACGGTGTGACGGAGATATGATTCGGGAACCTCGCCCTTCTGGAACCGCAGGAGAGCCGCGGGGAGGGTTTCCTGCGCGCCGTCGTGCATGAGGCTGCTGCTTTTGTAAATAAGATCGGTCTTGTCGTGATACTGAATGTCACGGAACCCGGCGCCGGCCAGCATGACTGCAAATTCTTCGATACCCGCCAGGTTCGGCATGGCCCAGCCCCGGAGCCACTGGCTCATCATCGAGCTTTCACTTTCCGTCATCTTTTTATCCGTAAGAAAAAAATCCGACACGAGGAGGCGCCCGTCTTTCCGCAGCAGGCGGAAGGCTTCGCGGCAGAAATCGTTCTTGTCCGGGGTGTGGCACACGCTCTCCAGGGCCAGGACGCGCGAGAATGACCCGCCGGGGAAAGAGGTGTCCGTGAAGTCCATGAGTTCGAAGCGGGGCCGTTCTTTTTCCGGCAGGTTCTCCGAGAGTCGAAGGGCCTGGCTGTGCAGCACCGGCGAAAGGTTGATCCCCGTGACCCCGGCGCCGGTATGCCGGGCAATGTACCGGCACGTGCCGCCCGTTCCGGACCCGGCGTCAAGAACGGTTTCCGGCGCGGAAATATCGAGCTCCCTTATGATTTCCCGTATCGTGTTGACCAGGGATTCCCCGTGGTCAACCGTGCCGGGAAGCCAGAACCCGTAATGCATATGCTCCGGTGACCAGCCGGCGGCGTAATCACCGTAATTTTCGTCGTAGTAGCGGACGAAGTCTTCGCGATTCTCAGTCATGATGGCAGTCGTGGCCGTGTTCATGGTGTGAGCAGGTCACGCCGGAATCACTGAGTTTTCCCTGGAGCCACAGTTCCGCGGCGGCGCGTACATCGCCGGAACATCCCCGGAGCACGTCGATTCCCTGGGCGTTCAGAACATTCACGGCGCCGCCGCCCATGTTGCCGGCCAGGAGCATGGTGACGCCCATATTGGCCAGGGTCCCGGCTATGTCGGACTTGCAGCCGCATCCCGCGGGTGAGGGCACAATTTCTTCGGAAATTATTTTTTTGTTATCGTCCACGGTGTAGACCGTGAAGCATTCGCAGTGGCCGAAATGGCCGTCGATGTTTTTCCCCTGTGTGGGCAGTGCAATTTTCATTTTTTATTCTCCTGGTATTCTGTAGTTGCTTCTTATGGTTACTTATGAAAATACAATTTTTCCAGAATGGACATCTAACTTTTCGTGTTCATCATTTTTTTGCATTTCGGGCAGGCAAGGCGGCCGTCACCGTCGCAGGGTTCTTCGAAATAATGATCGCACTGCTCGCATCGCAGGCCCGGCGATGAGGTCATTTCCACGTCGCCGCCCCTGATCCTCAGTGTGCAGCCCTGGACGAGCATGCGCGCCATCTTGCCCCGGGCCGAGTCAACGATACGGCCGAAGGTCTGGCGCGACACATTCATGCGCGCCGCGGCCTGTTCCTGGTAGAGTCCCTCGTAATCGGCCAGGCGCAGGGCCTCGAACTCGTCCAGGGTGAGGACGATCTCCTCGCACGGTTCGCCCGTGACGGTTTCAGGCTGAAAACAGCTTGTTACGGGCCCGCGGCCGATTCTCCTGCAGCATTTTGGTCTGGTCATGCTCTGTCCCCTGTATGTGACAGTAATGGGCATATGCTCAAAATAAGTCAAGGGAAAATTGGGTTTCTTAAAAGGGAGGGACAGAGCATTGATGCTGCAACCAGGGGTCAGAGCCCTCTATTTGAAATAGTTTGCTAATAATGAAAAGGAAGGCTCTGACCCCTGGTTAAATAGGCATCTTCAATGCCAATAAAATTGCTTTTTGTGCTATTTTCATTTGACAAATGAAAATAAATCTATAAAAATTTATCCAAATTTTTATATCTTAATCTTCCGGAGGTATACTATGTCGGATTTTATGGATTTCGTGGTAAAGGCGGCGGCGAATCCTAAACTGGGCAAGGAACTGATTGAAAAGCTTGAAACAGTAAAATCTGTGGAAGAACTGGGAAAATGGTTTAAAAGCAAGAAATATTATATCGCGCATCATGATCTGGAAAGGATTTTTGATAACAGGAAAGCGATAAAGGAAATTGGACCGGACTCCGTAAAGGCATATTGATATTTTGATGATTGTGCCTGCTCAACAGCAAATGCCGGAACAACGGCCTGGCATTTGCCATTCATGATACATCAGTGTATAACATGAAAGTTAACCTCAAAATCATACATATTGTTGCCGCTTTAATATTGCTCATGGTATTACCGGCTTTATCGCACATTAATGATGGCTCGGTCCATGTTGATAGCGCAGATACCTCTATCAGTCTTTCCAATAAATGGTTTTTTAAATGTGATGATACGGTTTCATATACTGATGAGTGTGGTAAGTTCATCGGCTGGGACCTGATTAATAATAATACACCATGGAATGTTCATGAGAAATACAGCGGATATAACGGGAATGCGTGGTATGGACTTAATTGTATTATTGACAATAACATTACCAATATAGCCCTCCTTGTTCCAGTTCACTATCGTGGAGCCCAGTTTTATTTTAACGGTAAGCTGATTTATGAAACGCGTCCTTTCGATGGAAAGGGTGATACTCCTCTCATCAATGGAAAACCTGACCTGATAAAAATACCGGCTGTAACCATCAAGCCGGGCAATAACGTGCTCCTGGTAAGGACCGGGGCATTGAGCTCCAATGGCGGTTTTGACGGTTCAATTCAAATCGGCGGTTTCGGTGAAATAAAAAAAGAATGGATGTATTTTTTATTACGCTTTACCACGCTCACAGCGATCAATTTGTTTCTATCGCTTTATTTTTTCATCATCTACTGGAAACGCCGTAAGGACAGATACTATCTTTACTTTTCTCTTCTTTCTCTTTCTCTCGGGTTGTGGACGAGTGGGTATAAGGGAATTATTTTTTGGCTTTTAGATTACTACCCGGTGTATCTTTTTACCACGTATATCTGTTCTTTCATTGCCTCGGTGATGCTGCTTCACTTTATACATTCTTTTTTATCAATAAAGAACAATATCATTGTAAAATTATTTACAGGCCTGTATATATTCATGTCTCTCTGGACAGCACTGGAGTACATCCTCGGCGGGCAGATCAATTACTTTCAAAAGTATCTATATCCGCCATTTATTCTCATTTCGTTATTGCTCCTTGTGTATGGAAATATCATATGCATCAAGGCGATGAGAGAGAAAAAGCCGTATGCGGATATGACCTCCCTGGGTTTTTTCCTTTTAACGGCCGCCTATGCCTATAGCATCCTTACTTTTATGGATATCATAAAAAGTGAGGCCATCCTTACCGAAGGCTTCTTCGCCATGACCCTGGTCTTTGCCTGGGTCCTTGCTTCGCGTTTTGCCCAGGTCCATACGGACCTGGAATCGGCCCACGGCGAACTCCTGGTCCTGGACAAAATGAAGGACGAATTTCTCGCCACAACCTCACATGAGCTGCGCACGCCCCTGCACGGTATCATCGGCCTGTCCCAGTCCCTGCAGTCCCGGGGGAGCGGCCCGGTCACGGAAAAGCAGATGGAGGACCTGCTGCTCATCGAATCGAGCGCCCAGAGGCTGAACCGTCTCGTGGAGGAGATACTGGACTTCAGCAAGATCCGCGCCGGTCGTGTCGATCTCTTTCTCGGCGAGGTGCGCCTTGACACGGTCATTCCCTCCCTGGTGTCCCTGTCGCGTGGCCTTCTGGGGGAGAAGTCCCTGGAGCTGAAATATGAACTGGCACCGGACCTGCCGGCCGTTATGGGCGACAAGGAGCGCATAGAACAGGTTCTCCTGAATCTCATGGGCAATGCCATAAAGTTCACCTCAGCGGGGTCCGTTACCGTTTCAGCCGTTCCCGAAGAGGGCGGCGTGCATATTACCGTGAGTGACACGGGAAAGGGCATCAGCCGGGAAAAACTGGAGCGCATCTGGAATCCCTATGAACAGGCCGAAGAGGCCGATTCCCGGGAAAGCGGCGGCACGGGCCTGGGACTGGCCATCGCCCGTCACCTCGTGGAGCTCCACGGCGGGAGGATATGGGCCGGGAGCGAACCGGGCCGGGGGAGCGATTTCCATGTCTTTCTTCCCCAGGAACCGTCGCGGAACATGGCCGGCATATCGCGCAAAAAACTGGAGCAGGCCGAGACCATGTTACCCGTGAGCCTTGGCGCGGACATGAACCAGGCGAAGATCATGCAGGAAATATCCGACAGCGACGTCCGAAGCGCCGGTGGCGGCGGAGACACGGTTCTCCTCGTCGACGATGATCCCGTGAATCTCAAAATACTGCAGCGTATCCTGGCAGAAGAAGGATATACGACCGCCACGGCCCGCACCGGGCCCGAGGCCCTGGAAATAATTGCACGGCAGCGGCCCCAGTGCATCATACTGGATCTCATGCTGCCCGGCATGAGCGGCTATGACGTGATGATGCAGCTCCGGAGCCGGTACCGCGAGGAGTTCCTTCCCGTCATCATGGTTACAGCGCGTAACCAGATGGAAGACCTGGTGAAGGGATTCATCTTCGGGTGCAATGATTATCTCACCAAGCCTTTTAATCCCCGGGAGCTCCTGGTGCGCGTGGAAAACCAGCTGGTCATGAAGCATTTTTTCGACACGGAGCGCCAGGTCAGCCGTGACCTGGAAAAAAACAATCATGATGCGCCGTCTCCCCTTGAGAGGAGCCGCCTTTTCAGCGACACGGTGCGGAAGCTTCGGGACTGGGAGAATATAATCGCCAAGGACCTGGTCCTTTCCCAGAATTTTCTTGATAAGATGATGAACCGCGAACTGCGTTCGGACAGGGTCGCCGCCTGTCTCCACTATGATCCCCTTATCACCATCGGCGGCGATCTTTACGACATGGCGGAACTGCCCGACGGCCGCATACGCCTTTTCATGGCCGATGCCACGGGGCACGGCATCAACGCCTCCATGAATCTCATAACGATACTCTCGGAATACAACCTGCTGAAACGCGAGGACCTGTCGCCGGCCCGGCTCATGGAACAGCTCAACAACCGGTTCTGCACGGAGCAGGCTCCCTATCATATCGTATTCACCTGCTGCCTGGCCGACATCGACCTGCGCGCCGGTACGCTCACCGTGGCCTCGGCGGGTCACCCGAAGCAGTATTGCACCCTTCCCGGCAGCGACGTGAAGGAACTCTGGACGCGGCGCCCTATCATCGGTATGATGAACAATCTGGAATATCACGAGACAACCGGTGATTTTCCGCCGGGGTCGACGCTCTATCTCTTCACCGACGGTCTCATCGAGGGTTATGCGGGAAGGCCCGCCTCGGAAGATGACGACCGGCGTATCGTCAAGGGAGAGAGTCATCTCCGGAAAACCATTGGGCAATTCGCCCATGGAGACGATGTGGAGGCCGTGTGCCAAAGCATTATTACCGAGATGAAGGGCGACTATAAAAAGAACCGCCTTGATGACGATGATGTTACTCTCATGGTGGTGCGGCGACTTTCCTGAAACGACCGGGTCATAACCCGATCCTGCGGCGTTTCCATAAACGCATCACGATGCGTCCCTATAGACTACGGGAAATTTCCGCGCAGGCCAGGTCCATCACCCGCATGCAGTAGGGGATTTCCGGATTCATGTCACGATACCATTCCGAAGGCCGAACCAGGCCGCACTTCACGCAGGACTCCCTGTGCCTGCACGAAGGGCAGATTGTTTCGTCAGAACCGACGGCTGTGTCGTATTCTCCCGAGACCAGTATCTCTTCAAGCATGCCCCGCCGGTACTCGCCGAAGGATTCTCTCGTGGAATGGGCCAGGGTCATGCTGCGGTCGGCCATAATCACCAGGCGTCCGCTCCGGTGCAGGTGCGGTTCCGCAGGCAGCCAGGGCATGCCGAGCCGGTAAGCTGTCGCGGCTGCCAGGGGATTTTCCAGTATGGTGACCCGGTACCCTCCCAGGTTCAGGAGCGCCGTTGTTTTTACCAGGGAAATGAAATCTTCGGGCCGCAGCACCTCGCGGGAAAGATCAAAGGTATCGCCGGTGACGCGGATTATCTGGATGAGGGCCAGGTATTCCATGGTGCCGAACCGCGTAAAGAGATCGGCGGTGAACCGGGGAAGCACCGGGAGGAGCGAGCGGCCCGTGGCTGTGTACACGGTGGTCGTAATGGAACGATCCAGGAGGTTTCCTATGCCCGCGGCAGCCCGGTTCCATGAACCGGGACCGCGCACCGTATCGTGCAGCTCCCGGGGTCCCTGGAGGCTCACGGAAAGAGACAGGCCGGGGCCGTATCCCGCCAGCACACTGCACAGGGAATCGGTGAGCAGAGTCCCGTTGGTGTTGATGAAAACGCTTTCATATCCTGTCGAGAATGCCTTGTCCAGCAGTTCCCGTATCGATTCATGGAGAAAGGGTTCACCGCCGGTCAGGTGAAGGCGGCGGTATCCCAGAGCAAAGGCCTCGTGAAGTATGGCAGTCGCGGTATCATGGTCCAGGGAGAAATCCCGCCCGCGTCCGGCCCGGGCGAAGCAGTGCGAACAGGAGCTGTTGCAGCGCGTGCTTATTTCAATGGAAACGGCTTCTCCGGTTAGATTATGCCTGATCCGGTTCATGGGCGGTCATGGAGCCACAGGGCCAGGGGGCCGCGGAGGGTCATGAGTTCATCGGCCAGTTCCGGCAGGCCGCGGTCACGGACAATGGTTTCCGCCCTGAGGAGGTATTTTTCGGCGGTGAGGATCAGGGTGTCAATCGTATCAGCGGCGTGGATGTGGAGCATGAGTTCATTTATGTCGCGCACAGTCTCGTGGGAGTTCCAGAGGAGCTGCCACTGGCGGGGGAGCAGGTAGTACACGGCGCTGTGTTCATGGCTGTGCATGTCTTCTTCCACGTCGTTGATGTCGTCGAGAAGCCGCCAGGCGATGCCGAAACATTCATAGGCCTCCCTGATATCGTCGGCGAAACTGCGGTCGCGGTATCGCTTCAGGCTTGCCAGGTACGGTATAAGAGTCCAGGTGGCCATCTGACTGCGGAAGAGGCGGCAGTATTCGTCAAGTCCTGAAAGGGTTGTCCTGCTGCTTATCCCCTCATAATAGGTGTTGATGAAATCGTCGATGGTTGCCCGGTCCACGGCATTGCCGCCGGTGAAACGTATCAGCTTTTCCTTCATTAGAAGCCAGGCCTGGCTGCGCAGCAGCAGGAGCATGTGCGACGGGGCTACGGACCCGTCATGGATATGGTCGTCCAGGGAGTGGAGAAACATGGCCATGGCCTGGGCCCCGGCGGCGCATTCCATTTCATCCGCTGTCAGGCGGCGCGATACCTTTTCGGCATGGCCGATCCAGTACAGGAAGGACCACGACGGCACGTGATAGTTCCTGAAGAGATCGAGTTTTTCGCCGATCCGTATCCCCGCGTACTGCATGAGAAAGAGAAGGGACTCGGTCTGCATCGATGCGGGCAGGGAATAGACCAGGTCGATCATGTGGCGGTTAAAGGCATCATGGAAAATCCTCTCTTCGTTGGTAAGTAAGGGCCTGCCGAAGGAGAGGGCGGTAAATTCATGCAGTAGGTTGAGCCGTTCCTGGTACATATTATAAGTATCTAAACAACCTTTAAATGGTAATGAAAATGCGTATTTACATATACCAATGAAATGTTTATATATTTTACTGGCAATAATTTTTTTGGTCCACCGTCCAAAAAAATTATAAGGCTTCGTCATGGTGTTTTCATGATCCATATAACTGAACAATGGAGGCTTTTGCTGATAATTGCAATATAAATTTGTCGGTAAAACCATGACATGTACGTGAAAAAATGTGAAAGAGCTTATGTAATGATGAAAAAAATATTGACAGATTTATATCCCTGTTTTAAAATAAACCGTCCGGACGTATTATAATATCATAGAAAAATAAACTTTAAAACCGGATATCAGGAATTGTCATTTTACTGAATAAAGAAGGAACAGCAAAATTATTTCTGTTCAGAGGCTATTTTAGAAAAACGTGCGAATTGGGGGGTCTATCATGATGAGAAAAGGTCTTGTGCGCATATGTTTCCTGGCACTCGTACTGGCACTGCCGTATGTGACCACGGGATGCGGTAATTTTGACCAGAACTATACACCGGCTTCCATTGAGTTTATCAGTCCCGGCAATGCCACGGTGTATCCCCCGGGAACGGAATCAGTGGTTATTACGGGCCGTGTCATTCCGGGTGAGACCGTCGATGACGACGGGCTTGTCGTGGAAGTGCCCGTGGAGAAACTCTATGTGGGCAACAGCATCCTGGGCGAGAACCTGGCCTTCGATGAGACGACGGGTGAGTTTTCCTATACCTTCAGACTCGATCAGGATAAAGTCCATTCCACCTGTACTTTTGAGGTTCTTGATGCCGAGGGCATATCAAACCTCGAGCGCATTTCCTTTACCATGGGAACAACGGTAAAAGCGGGGGACCCCGGTGTGGTGGACGACGCTATCGGCGCCCTTCTCACGCAGGACATCATGGATACTCTGGCCATAGTGATAGCCAGGGTGATCAACACGGTAAAATACGACCTGGTGTATGGATATGATGACCCCGATTACGGTTCCGGCGAAATGGACCCGCTCCTGGGAAACACGAAACTGCTTCCTCTTGAAATCCCCATCGATGGTCTCGGCAGTTTGAAATTAGATCATGATTATAATGTGGGCACCAACAAACAGGGGTTCATCAATTTCGGAAATGTGGGACTCGGCGTTGATCTGCAGAACGGTAACAATATCGGCGCCACCCTGACCATGGCACCGGAAAGCGGTGTGAATCCCCGCGGCGGCGAGAGCGCCATTTTTATCCAGGGATATCATGAGGCCTGGCTCCTGGGAGATCCGCATTTTGCCGTTTATGCCGGCGCTGTCAACGTAACGAACCTTAAAATTCAGCTCTATATCAATTCGAAAAATATGATCTGCGCCAAGCTTGATTTTTCCAGCTGCTCCATCAATATACCCAGGGCAAGTATGGAATACGGTATTTTAACCGTACCATCATGGCTCATGGGCGCTGCTATAGAAATCGTTGAATTCGTGCTCAGGCACATCCCCATCGACATCCCCATCATGGATGTGGGAAGCCTGGGAGCCGATATCATGGGCATGAGCCTCAGCGCATGGCCCATGAACGCCAATCCCATATTCACCTCCACGGACAACGAGATGAAGATTGACCTGGGAATCGCCATGTCGCTCCTGGACTGGAGCACGGCTCTCAATCCCGGCGTGGACCGCTTCATTTCCACTCCCGGCGACGCCATGCCAGACTATGCTCTGACCGGTGAAGAAAACGTGCTCATGGCCGTGTCCGATGATTTTGTCAACCAGGCTGCTTTCATCCTGGTGCAGTCGGGGATGCTTATGAACCTCGATATTACCGAGAAATTTTTCGAGATGATGCCGGACCTGGAACTCTACAATGAAGACCTGAAGGTGACTATTCAGATCAATACGCCGCCCGTGGCCGATTTCGACGAGGAAGAGGTGATAAGCGCCGACCTCCAGAAGTTCGGCAGGTTCAAGATCGCGAACCTGGTGCTCAATGTCAAGAGCCTGAAACTCACACCCTATTCGTCGCCCATGGACGCCAGGATCGGCGTTGACGCCGATGCGGTCGTAGACCTGGGGCTCAGCGAGGACATGCGGAAGGTGGAAGCCCGTGCTAATTTTGCTCTCAGCGACGTTGACCTGAAGCTCCTGTACTGCACTGATATCAATGCGGGCATCGGCGACTCGTTCATTTCTATCATGAAATCAACGGCGGAGATGCTCATAAACACAACCATGGCGATCACCATGGATCAGAAGATTCCGGCCATCGACCTGTACGGTGCATCGCCGAGGGTGGAATTCGTGGGTAATGACTTTGAAAACAATTACATCATTGCCCGTCTCATACTTGGTTTTGAAATGTAAAAATATCATCGATCGACATATAGACGGCCCTTTCCTGCCGGCACAGACCGTCGGAAAAGGGCCTTTATTTCTTTTAAAAAAAAAGGGGGCACAGCAACATGTTGTACCCGGCGTTAATCAACCAGAGAATTAAAAAGTTTTTCTGTTTTCATCTCATCATACTGATCGCCTTCCTCTTCTCGGCCTGCGGCGGAAGCGGCGGAGATGATAATCCATTTACCTGGACTGATCCTCTCATGCCCGAGATTTCCGTAAGAGCTGCTCTGGACAATACAGAGATATTTTCCGGTGAAAGTCTTTATAATTTTAACAACGTGTCTCCCGGCGGTGAAAAAAGCGTAGAATTTATTGTCGGAAACAGCGGTGTTGGTGATCTGGTTATCCATGAAATTTTCTTTCTCGACAATACATCTTCATTTTTGCTCGATAACAGTGATCTTCCCCCTATTATCGGTTCCGGTGATACGGCATCGTTTACCGTAACTTTCGCTCCTGCCTCAATGGGGGAGAATTTCAGCAATACCCTCTATATTATAAACAGCGATCCCGAAGATGAGGGCGGCTTTTATTTTAATGTGACAGGCGACTGTATAAATACCATAGAAGACATGGCCTGGAACAAAAAAATAGACGGCAACGCCGGTGATGACAGCGCATCGGCTGTGGCCGTGGACAGCCAGGGCGATGTCTATGTTGCCGGGTACGGCACGAATATCGTCGGCTCATCAAGCGGTATGGACTGGTGGATCAGAAAGTTCAATGCCAATGGGGTGGAATATGAATCTTCAAGCGGATGGAATAAAAAAATTAATATCCATGGAACAGAAGAGATAAGCGCCATAGCCGTGGATTCCAATGACAATGTGTATGTCCTGGGCTATAGCTACGGTGGGAGCGCTGATGCAGTGATTATAAGGAAATATGCGCCCAACGGAACTGAGGACACGGGGTGGAGCAGGGAAATATCAGACCCCGATGGATCGGGTACTTTCATATACAACTATTCCATGGATATAGCTGTTGATCAGAATGATAATGTATTCATCACGGGATTTACCGGTGACGGCAGCGACAGCACCTGGTGGCTGAAGAAATTCAGCAGCGCCGGCATTGAAGAGAATCTGTCTGTCAACACGGCCGTGAACAGCGAGGCTCTCACCGTCACTCGGGCAACGGCTGTCTGTACTTTTCAAAATTCCCTGTACGTGGCGGGGTATGGTAAAAAGGACGACGGAACTATACGGTGGTGGATAAAGAAGCTCAACAGTAACGGAACGGACAATACCTGCCGTGTTTTCGGTGCGGGATATAATGATATAAACAGCAATGAAGACAGAAGTTTCGATATCGCTGTTGATTCCGCCGGGAATGTATTCCTGGCCGGAACCGCGGCGGGCAACTGGTGGATCAGAAAGTTTGACGCGGACCTGAATGACGATGCATCTTCCTGGGAAAAGATTATCACCAATGACGGCGACGATGCGGCGCTCTCCATTGCGACGGGAGCCGACGATTCCCTGTATGCTGCCGGTTACGGTATGAACCTGGTCGGCGGTGATAGTTTAAGCGACTGGTGGGTGAAGAAATATTCTTCCGCAGGCGTGGAAGACGCGACTGACTGGAATTTTTCTTTTGACGGTACCTTCAGCAATGATGCGGCCAGGGCAATTTGTACTGTCCCTGGAGAAGATAATGAAACTATTGTTTATGCTGCGGGGTACGGTACAAATCTTGTCAGCAACAGCGGCTCGGTGAGCGGTAAAGACTGGTGGATCAAGAAGTTTGTTCAGTGAGGATGTGGTGATCGTATGAAATTTAATTCAATGAGATATATGCTTCTTCTTTTTCTCTGCATCTCCGTAGCGGTCGTTACATCCTGCATTGATGACACTCTCATGGGAAAAGATGGCAAGGAAAAGATTGCTCCCGTGGCCGATGCCGGCATGGACCGCATAGCCCGTCCCGGAGCCGTGGTCTATCTTGACGGCAGCTTTTCCAGGGATGTGGATGGACGGGTGGTCTTATACAAATGGCAAGTGACGGGTTGTTCCTGGGCTAAGCCGCCCGTGATTTCCAATGTCGATACGGTGACGCCGGTTTTTCGCGTGCCCACGGACGCGAGAGAGGGTCAGACCGTTACTATGCAGCTTACGGTAACTGACGATGATGGGCTTACCGCGACCGACGATATTACCATTACAGTAAAGGAAAACCTGGACAGGGTTGAGACTATTGAGGAATATGGCGCGATACTGCATGCCGCCTATGCCGGGATAGGCTACGGTGACACTGATGACCAGGAAGACGACGCTTTTCTTTATGATGCCGTGATGGAGGATATCAATACTGTCAGCGTTGATTTTGCTCTAAACCTAATGGAAGAATTGATCGGCAATGAGACAAAGCTGTATAATCTGAGCATAGAAAATCCGGTAACGGTTACACTTGCTGAAACGGGAAGTTATTCCGCCACGTTGAGCATTCAGGCGGAACAGCAGGGATTATTTTCCGATAAATACACGTTTTCCGGCAGCATACAGGTTGATTTCAACGAATATGCTTTTAATAACGGCAGGGTAACCTACTCTGGAACGGGAACCTGTGATTTAAAGATTGATTTCACGGGAGCCTGTACTGTCTCGTATACCTACGGCCTCTCGCGCTTTATTGTTGATACTGTTTCCATCATGGCGTATGACACTCTCAGGGCACAGTATGCCGATCATGCCGTCAGCTACGGCGGATGGAGGATCAGCTACAGTGTGAATGACACGATGAATCGCATGCTTATGGCGAATTCCCTTTATTTTGACATAGCGAATCCATTAGTAGATAATCCTCCTGACAACAGGGATTATCTCGTGGGCGGGACTTTCTCCGTAGATGGTACGGCATATGACTATACCGCGGGATTCCGGTATCGACAGTCCGCTTCCGCTACCTATGAAGGCCTTACAGGAGAGAGGAATGTGCTGTCGGTCCAGGGGACCATGACCATTCCCGGCACGGACAGGATCGTTGCCGTTGACTCGCTCTATGATCCGGTTTCTCCCCTGGGAAGCGGTTCAATTACCCGCGGTGTCGCCGACGGCCTGTGGAAGTCGGGAGAACTGACGATTAACGGCATGGACATGACCGTGGGATTTTTTATCAGCGCCGATGATGAGATAGCCGATTTTTCCGGCAGCGGACTTTCTGAGACGGCAAGGAACTGGCAGAGCGGCCTTGATCCTTACCAATAATATATTCAGGCACGGCGCATCGAAGTGAAATACCGGGCATCGGCCAGTACCACCGATGTCTCCACCTGCCGGTCCGGAAGTGACCAGTAAGTCGTGAGCAGCCTGTTTTTTTCCTCTTCAGTCACCATGGTGAAGCCGTGTTTTTCGTAAAAACGCACGGCCCATACCGCCGCAGACCAGGTCCCGATGAGAGTGGGCCGTTCCGTCCGTTGAACCAGAAATTGCAGAAGTTCGGAACCTATCCCGGAGCCTCTTTTTTCCGTGAGAACATAGGCATGCCGCAAAAGCGTGACATCGCGGACATGCTGTATCCCCATCACCCCGAGCAGATTGTTTTCTTTTTCATATCCATAGAACATGACACCGCTGTCGATTTCGGCGCGGAGGTAGTCCGCGGTCATGTAGGGTGTATGATACCGGTCTGCCGGGATGGCGTCGCGGTATGCCTGTGCGGAATCATTAATGATCAGGAGCATTGTCTCGAAATCTGTTTCATTGCAGGGTCGGATCATGGCGTTATCTCCATCTGTGTGATGGGACAAGTATATATGGCGAGTAAAAATGGCAATAAAAATATCAGGTTGCCGGGCCTTTCACCTCTTCCCTGCGAGGGGGATATCATAGAAGGAGGCCAGTTGGCCGCACCGGTTGGTGAAGAATCCGTCGGCGCCGAACCAGCTGAAGAGACGGTATTGCCACCCCTCATTGATTGTGTAGATATGTACCAGAAGGTTTTTTTCGTGGGCTTTCGCCGTATTCCAGGGCCAGCCCAGATAACCGACGGGACCCACCCCGGCGCAATGGGCTGAAAGGGCGTTTTCCAGAAGCCGGCCCCAGCCCAGGCTCTTTTCCATTTTTTCCTTGATAAGATAGATACGCGGCACCTGCGGTGAAAGGGCGCTGAGTTTCATCAGGCTGTCCAGCTCAAAGGACTGGAAAATGACCGCGGCGATTTTTTGACCGGTGGCTGTAGTGACCAGGTACCCTCCGTCGGATTTTTCCATACCCGGGCCCGGTATCCATTTTCTTTTTGCCAGTATTGATGTAAGCTGTGCCTCTATCCCCGGATAGAGATGGGCGTCCTTGGTCTCGATATAGAGGCCCGATTTTCTTCCCGCACCTTCGGCAATGTCCAGGACTTCCTCCAGGGTAAGAATCCTGAGGCCCCGGTAGCGGTCATCGGCCCTTTCGGGATAATGGCGGTTAAACCAGGTTCCGGCATCGAGTTTTTTCAGCTCGGCCAGGGTGAAGCTTCCCACGGGGGCTTCTTCCCTGCCGGGAAAGGTTTCGGCAACGCTGGTATTCCGCGACAGAGTTTCGTCATGAAAGCAAATGAGGACATTGTCCCTGGTCCGCTGTACGTCCATTTCCAGGTAATGGATTCCCCTGTCACGTGCCAACAGGTATGCCGGTTCCGTTGCCTCCGGGGCCAGGTATGAGGCACCGCGATGGGCGATGACGAGCCTGCCCGGAATAGAATATTTTTCATAAACTTTTTCCCCTTCGGGCCAGCGGGCAATGATGCCGCCCGTAAGCAGAAAAACAAATAGCATGGAAATAAAGATGCCTGTCGCTATTGACGTTATTTTCAGTATTCTCATTATTGTTTCCTGCCTTCATAGTTTTATGGGATCGCGTGAGTGCCGTATTATTTTTATATTGCATGATACATAGCCCCGGTAATAATTCAACCGGTATTTTCCCGGGGGCCATCTTTCTTAAATAAATTTGACAGGGCAGTTTGAGTAAATAAAACTGACAATATAACATCGTTGCGTTACGGTCCGGCAATAGCCTTACGGCGGTGAGTTTAAATGTTATCAAAAAAGGGGAAACCATGGAACAAAGCCTGATTTTACAGACAATAGCACTGGAGCTGTCACTGAAAGTTAATCAGGTTGAGGCCGTAACGGCCCTCTCCACCGAGGGATGCACCATCCCGTTCATTGCGCGTTACAGAAAAGAGAAGACCGGCGGCCTTGATGAGGTTGCTATCAGCGCCATACTGGAATCTTTTGAACGGCACGTGGAGCTGGAAAAGCGCCGTGAATATATTCTCCAGTATCTCACCGGACAGGATAAACTGACGCCGGAGCTCGATATGCTGATCAGGAAGGCCCTGACCATGGCGGAACTCGAAGATATGTATCTTCCCTACAAGCCCCGGAAGAAAACCCTGGCTGACCGGGCTATCGAGCTGGGCATGGAACCCCTGGCTGATCTCATCGTGGAGAAGAACCCGTCGCTTGACCGTGCCCTGGTTCTTGCCGCTCAATTTATCGGCGGGGACGTCACGGAGCCGGGTATCGCCCTGGAACATGCCATGAACATCCTGACCCAGCGTGTTTCCGATAATGCCGAAGTGCGGCGGATAGTGCGCCTCGATCTTCAGAAGGGGAGTGTAAGGGCCGCGGTGAAGCGCGGTAAAAAGGAAGAGGGACAAAAATACCGTGACTATTTTGATTTTTCCGAGAAAGCGCAGCACATGGCAAGCCATCGCATCATGGCAATCCTGCGGGGAGGCAGGGAGGGAATTCTCAATGTATCGCTGGAATCGGCCATGGGAACTGAACACCTGACGGGAACAGTTATGGCGGCCTGCTTCGGAAAGAAGGGCGAAGTTCTTCTGAAGAGCGCGGCGGAATCCCTTGAGAGGCATCTCCTGTCCTCCCTGGGAAATGAGATATTGAAGGACCTCAGGGAAAAGGCCGAGAGAGATTCCGTGGAAATTTTTGCCCGCAACCTGGAGAAAATACTCCTGGCAGCACCCTTTGGGGAGAGGGCTGTTATCGGCATTGATCCCGGCATACGCACGGGGTGTAAAGCGGCCCTGATCGATAAGAACGGCGTGTATCGGGATTTTCTCACGATGCAGCTTAACGGCAGTCCCTCCGATGCGAAGAAAATCCTACCATGGATCGAGTCGTACGGTGTTGAGGGGATCGCCGTGGGAAGCGGAACCTTCGGGCGGGAGACCTGGTCGCTGATCAGGGAACTGCTGGGTGAAAAGGGAGTGGTGGCGGCCCTGGTCGATGAGGACGGGGCCAGTGTCTACAGCGCCAGTGAAACGGCCCGGGAAGAATTCCCCGATCTTGATGTGACGGTAAAGGGAGCCATCTCCATCGGGCGGAGGTTCCAGGACCCCCTGGCAGAGCTGGTCAAGATCGACCCGCGTTCTCTCGGCGTGGGCCAGTATCAGCATGACATAACCGCGTCGCTCCTGGAGACAAAGCTGCGCCAGACCGTGGAGTGGGCCGTGAACCGGGTGGGAGTGAATCTCAATACGGCCGGCTATCATCTTCTGGCCTTTGTTTCGGGCCTTGATAAAAACAGGGCGCGGGAGGTCGTTAAGTACCGCACGGAAAGCGGCGGCATCAGGTCCAGGAAAGAGCTGAAGAAAATCAAGGGCATCGGAGACAAGGCCTTCCAGCAGTGCGCCGGGTTTCTGCGCATCATGGACGGTGATAATCGTATCGAGCGGACCGGTGTGCATCCCGAATCATACGACGATGTTGAAAAGATCGCTCATTATTACGATAAAACCATTGCCGAGCTTGTGGCGGGCCCGGAGATAATGAACAAGGATGATATTAAAAAGCACCTGCACATAGCTGAGGCAGAGGCCGTCATGGGCGAGCTCCTGAGCAGGGGGCTCGATCCCCGCAAAGAATATACGCCCGTATCCTTTGATGAGAAGTTAAAATCCATTGCTGATATCGGCGACGGCATGATTCTCCACGGTATAGTGGACAATGTCACGGCATTCGGCGCCTTCGTCGACGTGGGGATAAAGGACAAGGGATTGGTCCATATCTCGGAGATATCGGCGGAATATGTGAAGGACATCAACACGGTTCTTTCCGTTGGCGACCGGGTGCTGGTGAAGGTCATCGCCGTGGACCGGGAACGGGGGCGTATAAGCCTCTCAATACGCCGGGCCGCTGAACACTGATATCCGGCCGGCACTATCCTGCCATGAGCCTTTATTTTTTCAGTTGCATAATGGGCATTTGTCCCGTTTTTTGCTTTACTATTGGTTCCCCGGGTGTATAATTGAATACTATTCTGAATTGGGATAATATCACTATTAGTTTATTATTGAATGGGGGACGCAATGCAGAGACTGGCAGGAAATAAATATGTCGTTGGTTGCGTTATATTTCTGATTGTTGCAATCGCGGCTTTCGGCTGCGGGAAAGGCAGACATGGGTATACCGTGGGTGTTATTTCCAATTTTGAAGGGAGCAATGCTCAGCCATCCATATTCGGTTTCAATGCCATCAAGCTGGCTTATGAGGAGTCCAGGGCCGTGAATCCCGCGTCGCCGGAAATTGAACTGCTCGCCATTGATAACAGTTTTGATCCGGAAAAGACCCGCCATGCCTATGCGTCAATCGCAGATAAATGTGATATAGTCATATTCCTTACTACCTCTACATCATTTCTCGCGGTATATGATGATGTTCTGAAGAATCCCGCGAAACTCCACTGCGTGATAGGTCCAACGACGACGATCATCAGCGGTCATGATGATAACATTATCCGCGGCAGCATAGACCTGGAACAGGAACAGAAAAATATCGCCTGGTTTTTAAATAAAAAGAGCGCGGGCAGGACCCTGGTTTTTCTTGAAACGGAAAGCAACAGGGCCTATACGGAACCGGCTTATAAAGCATTTTCCCGTTATTTCAAGGGCCCCGCGATTGTCAGCCGGTTTTCAGCCCGAAGGATGGATATCGAAAAGGGACTGGATATACTGCGCAGGGGAGGAGTCGGTTTTGTGTATATCCTGGCGGGCGGAGCATCCAGGGAAGCGGGCCTTATCATCCAGAATGTGAGAAAGATCAATCCAACCATCGGCATCATGAACACCCTGTGGGTAACGAGCACCATTTTCGAGGAAGCGGCGGGAAAGTCGGATAAAAATGTGTTCATTCCTTCACAGTCTTGTATGTCCGAAGAGAATCCCCGGTACATGAATTTTAAAAATGCCTATGAGCAGCATTTCGGACCTTTAACCGGCTATTACGCCCCGGCTGCCTATGACATGGCGAAAATACTGTTCGATGCCCTGGAAAAAACCGGGAAGGCCAGAGCACCGGAGCTGAAGAGTCATATCCTCTCCCGTAAATACCAGACCAGCATGGGGACCATCTCCTTCGACAAATATGGAGACCTGGAAAGCAGGCTGTACTATTATTCTTACGGCGGGCGGGTCTATGAGAAGATTGAATAGAAACGTCTCACTGAAAAAAACCTCCTACATCATCGATGCGCTGCTGATCATTTTTATCATACTCATATCCTACATGATCTATGTAAACGCCACGGAGCGTATTGTCATGCAGCTTGACCAGGAGCGGGAGAATCGTGTCCACAGCATGATCGGGAGTATTGACAACTATATTTTAAGTGAAATGAACAATCTTCAGATTGCCGCGTCAATGGTGGAAAGGACGGGATTGCAATGGCAGGACAGGAAGAATTTTCTCGCCAGGGTTCAATACCTCCAGGCCCTTTATCACGTGAACAGACGCCAGGTTATCGGCGATTTTTATTACCTGCGTAATGAAAGCGGGGCCATGGATTTTCTCGACCTCTCGGGAACCGGAATGGCCCGATATCTGCGCGAGGTTCAGGATACCCAGAAACCCCTGGTAACACCGGTATATTCATCGGTGATAACGGGTAAGGAAACGTTCAGCTTTATTTTTCCTCATTACAGCGGAGTCATGGTGGGGGAAATTGATATTAGCGCTCTCTTCACTCTCATTCAGCGGACCGGACTTATCAGGCTGCATCCAGAATCGATCATCCTTCTTCTCAAGGCCGACTCAAAACAGGTTTTGTACCGTTCATCCCCTGAAAAGTATCCTTACTGGGAATTCAGGGGAGGCCCTCATGAGGAAGCGGCGATCAATGATGTACGGTATCATTATCTTGAACAGATCATACAGAGCCTGAAGCTTCATCTCGTCATACTCACTCCCTACAAAGTGTACCACGAATCATCGTCAATAATCCGGTATTATTTCATATCCCTTGTCGTTCTGGTAATCGGATTTTATTTTATAAGGATATTCTGGATCAATAAATCATTTTTTGCCCCCCTGTATGAATTTCTCGGTTTCATAAAGGATAAGGCCGTGTCGTCCCTGGTTCTGCAATCCCGTTATGCGGAATGGAAAGTTCTTGAAACGACGTATAATGATGCGATTGATAAAATGAAGGAGGCGGAGAAAGAACTGGAGATGGCGCACGGTTATCTGGGCAATGTATTTGATTCCATGCCCTCGCTGCTGGTGGGAGTCGACAAAGACGGAATGATAACACAGTGGAACCGCGCAGCCCATGCGATGACGGGCGTATCGGCGGGCGATGCTCTGAGAAGGCCTTTCTGGGAGGTGACAGGGCTCCTGAAGAGGTACAGGAAGTATTTCGAGAAGATCATGCAAGACGGAATGGAAGTCCAGCTCCGCCGGGAGGTGTTCAACGAAGGCGAAATATCCTATCATGATGTTACGCTTTTTCCTATCGCAGGTGACGGCAGCAGCGGAATCGTGATACGCATAGACAATACGACCGAACTGGAGAAAAAGGACCTGCAGCTCAGACAGGCGCAGAAAATGGAAACCGTGGGAAGCCTGGCAGGCGGCCTGGCCCATGACTTCAATAATGTTCTGGGCGGGATTATCGGAGCTATTTCCCTCCTGAAACTGAAGTTCGCAAAACTTGATGTCCAGGCACCTGACATCGAACGGTATCTCTCACTCCTCGATGAATCATCACAGAGAGCCGCGGATATGGTGCAGCAGCTTCTTACGCTCACGAGGAAACAGGAACTGGTCCTTGTTCCCGTGGACCTGAATGAGGCGGTGCGGCATGTGCTGAAGGTCTGTCAGAGCTCCTTTGATAAATCAGTGACTGTCTCGGCCGAATACTGCTGCGATACTGCCGTTATCAGGGCCGATCTCACCCAGATGGAACAGGTACTGTTGAATCTTTGCGTAAACGGCTACCATGCCATGACCCTCATGCGGGGGGAGGGGGAACCACAGGGCGGAGAGCTCAGGGTTGATGTTCACAAAAGATTCGCCGATGATCGTTTCTGCGCCACGCACCCCGAGTCGGAAAGCAGGGACTACTGGGTTATTTCCGTAAGCGACACGGGTGTGGGGATCGATGCCACCGTGGCGGCTAAAATATTCGATCCTTTTTTTACCACCAAGGACAAGGGCACGGGAACAGGCCTGGGTCTTTCCGTGACGTACAATATCATCCGGCAGCACCGGGGATTCATCGATCTCTATTCCGAAATCGGTGAAGGGTCCACGTTCACCGTGTATCTTCCCGCAGCAACTGACTCCCTTTCCGAGATAAAGGAAAGTCCCGGATCGGCGGAGCTTCCCCGTGGATCGGGGCTTGTTCTGGTAATTGACGACGAAGACATTATGCGCCAGTCGGCACAATCCATTCTCGAGGAATGCGGCTACAGGGTGATTCTGGCCGGAGACGGCGAGGAGGGAGTGCGTCTCTATAAAGAGAACCGGGATGATGTTACCCTGGTGCTCCTGGATATGGTGATGCCGAAAAAATCAGGGAAAGAGGCCTTCATGGAATTGAAGGCATTCGATCCCTCAGTGAAAGTGATTCTCTCTTCGGGTTTCCGTCAGGATGACCGTGTGAGCGCCATCATCAATATGGGTGTGGCCGGTTTTCTTCAGAAGCCTTACACGGCGGCAAAGCTTGCTGAAGCGGTTCACCAGGTTCTATACGGCGTATAAAAGGTGCAATGATTATACTCTATGGCGGGCCATTGAAAAAGCGGTATGCCGGTTATTTTTTCTGATACATTCCCCCCGGTCATGGTACTAATGATGAGTAAACACGGGCAACAGTACCCGGCAAGAATGTATAAACAGGTATGATTATGGATAACTACCGGTACATCGAAGCGGAAGATTACTACGATATGGCATCGGAGTGGATAAATCACCGGAATTATGAAAAGGCGGAAGAATGTCTTAATCACGTGATAGATCTTAACCCGGGATTCATCTATGCCTATATAGATCTCGCCTATATCCATGCCCAGAATGGCGCCTTTCATGATGCTATTCATATTCTGAAAAAAGCCACGCACCATGATCCGGCCTTCGACCGTCTCTATTATCTCATGGCCAAATACGCCTACAAGGACGGCGATTTCCGCAACGCCATGCATTTTATCGGCCAGGCCTGTGATATCAATCCCTCGGCAATCAACGAAAAGGTTAAACGTATTATCGAGATTGCCTATCACCGGAGAAGAAGGTGAAGTCCGGTATAGCCGCTGCCCCGTACAGAATATTTTCAGTCCGCGTTTTTTTCTTGTCAAATTGACCCCCTCTTTTTAATACTCACTTTTTTTATTCACGAGAAAACCGTACATACGGGAACCGGGAGTATGCATACAATGAATTCCGTGGCCAAAACAACCACCATTATAAAAGAGGCGGATATTGATGACACCCGCACCTGGACTCGGTACAGCAGGAGTCTGTGCTCCAGTTGTGCAGCCCGTTGCTGCACCCTCATTGTGGAGGTAAGCACCGAGGACATGATCAATTGCGGATACGCCTCTCTCTGGGAAACGCAGCATGATATGAAGGGACTGGTGAAATCCCTTAAAAAGCAGGGTATAATAAAACGCTATAACATCAGGACGGAAAAGTTTGTTCTGGAGCAAACTGCAAAGGGCGAGTGTATTTTCCTGGATGAAAGGAAGCTCTGCTCGATCTATGACAGGAGGCCCAGAGTCTGCCGGGAACATCCCGATGTGGCGGGCCCGCGCAGGGGATTCTGTCCCTACAGGCTCAAGAACTGACAGGCATTTTTTTCTTTACATATTTCAGTGAACCATGCTTTAATAAGGAATACCAGGAGAAGCCAGGAGTATTTCCATGATAGAGTTTAAAGAGGTTCTATACCCGTCGCAGTTCATAGTCGCCTGGATGTGCAGCGGCATCCTGGTTATGGGACTGCTCCTGTATATAAGCATGTTCATCAATACGAGGGAACGCCTGCATCTGGCCATGATGCTTCTGGGGTTCACCGGAACATGCTTTGTCATGAGCGAGGCCTTGATTCTCACGGCGGGATGGCTGGTGAACGCGGACCTGGGGATGAAGTTTCACCGCACCGAGCAGATAGGCGCCTCATTTTTTATATTCAGCATTCCCTTCATGCTCCATTATTATCTTGTCATGAATGAGACATGGCGGAAGATAAACCGGGTTGTCTTTTCTCTGGGCCTGCTCATTGCTCTCTTTTTTTTAGTTATCTCCTTTGTTTCACCCGATCTCTTCGTGTCCCAGACCATACACCGCAAGGACTGGCTCCTGCGCCAGGCCGATCATGGGCGCGGCCAGGAGGGCCCCCTTTATATGGTGCGCGACGGTATCCTGGGCATCATCATTCTCTATGGCATCGCCTGTTTCGTGGCCGACATGCTCATGAACCGCAGGCTGCGGTATCTCTTCGCGCCCTTTATCGGTCTCGCCTTTGCCGTTTACGGTGCGGTGATCGATGTTCTTAGCGTATACACGGGGAAGTTTTATGATTTCCTTCCCGATGCCCGCCATTCACGGCTTGTCCTGGGACTTACCGTATTCATTCTCTTGTCCATGGGGGCCGTACTCCGTAAATTTTTTGACATGTCCCGGGAGGTGGAGAAGGCCCATGATCTCGCCAAGGCCGAGGCCGGGAAAAACATACGGCAGAATAATTTTATCAAGAACATCCTGAAAACGAGCACCGGTGATCTTGTCACTTTTTCGGAAAATCTCTCATCGGCCATATCGTCTTTTACGGAGAACACGCAGGATCAGGCTGCGGCCACGGAGGAGGTAACGGCATCGGTAGAGGAAATCACGGCCGGCATAGAGAACGTGAAAAGCAATATCGATGACCAGTTTAAGAGTATTGAAACGCTGGCTGCCACTATGGGCGATCTTTCCCATGTCATGGATGCCATGAAGGGGCTGGTGGATGACGCACTGAAGATGATAGGGGAAATATCACAGAACGCAAAATCGGGTGAGCAGTCGCTGAATGTCATGGAAGAGAGCATGAAGAAAATAAGCAGAAGCTCGAGGCAGATAACCGGCATCGTCGAGATCATTAATGATATTTCCGACCAGATCAACCTTCTTTCGCTTAATGCGGCAATCGAGGCTGCCAGGGCCGGTGAATCGGGCCGCGGTTTCGCCGTGGTAGCCGATGAGATATCGAAGCTGGCCGATCAGACCGCATCGAGTATCAAAAACATCGATGTGCTCATACGGAATAATGACACCGAGATACAGACGGGCAACAGCAACATCACCACGGCCGTTGAAAAAATCGACCGCATTATAAACGGGATCGAGGGCATTGTCACGGGGATAGGAAAGATATCCCGGGAAATGAGCAGGCAGACCGCCGCGAACACCGTGGTCAATGAACACGCCGAGATGGTGCGGGTGCGTTCGGAACAGATCATGAGCTCCATGAATGAACAGAAGTCGGCAATCAACGAAATTTCCCGAACCGTGGCTTCCATAAACGAGCTTGCCCAGAACAATACCCTGAGCAGCATGGAAATAACCGATTCCTCCCGGGCCCTGGTAGAAAAGGTTGAAAAGATGAATCGCGATATTGAAGAATTCGGCGAGGAACCCGTCGACTTACAATGAAAACATCACATACCTGATGGATTTATTCTGGAGAAGATACCGTTTTTCGTAGATGGTCTGGATTTCCGTGGCATCGCCGGAAAGGTCCGAAGAGTAGAGATTATCGGTATTCCGGAGTATCATCCCTCCTTCCCGACGCACCGTATCCATGGTATAGTTATAGAGAAAACCGTCATCGGTCTTCAGATGCACAAGCCCGCCTTCTTTCAGAATTTTTTTGTAAATTGAAAGAAATCGCGGCGACGTGAGCCTTCGCCGGTCGCTTCGCACGGGACTGTCCTTATGGGGATCGGGGAACGTAAGCCAGATTTCCGAAACACTCTTATCGGGGAAAAAATAAGCGAGGTGGTTGATCTGCATCCGGATGAAAAATACATTGTTGAGCCCCTCTTCCAGGGACCTCACGGCACCGTGCCAGAGCCGTGAACCCTTGATGTCGATACCGATAAAATCGCGACCGGGATGCCTTTTGCCAAGGTTCAGGGCGTACTCCCCCCACCCGCAGCCCAGTTCCAGTGTCAGGTTCTGTCGGTCCCTGAAAATGCTGGTTTCCCAGCAGTTGCTCAGCACGAGGGGATCGGGGCTGACCAGATTGTTCTCCAGGACATTGGGAAGGGTCCTGAGGTGGTCGAATTTGCGCAGTTTTCCTCGTGCCAAGATAGGGAACTCCCGTCCATGTATTGTGCCCCGCTGCTATGGGGCATATATAACCTGACTTTATCATGGCGTTTTTTGTCAATAATAAAGTCGTGGCTGGAAGAAGCCGGGGCGGTGAGGCCCCGGCTTCTTCCGTTGCTGCATTGATGATGGTCATCGGTATCGTTATTAAAAAAGCTGTTTCAGCAGTATTTCCACTGTTCTATTGAGGATGATATTCCCCTCTTCGGGGTGAATATCGGAATCAAGAAGCGAATCATTCTCATCGCCGGGAAATGCCCGGTCCAACCCCCTGGTGGCCCGCATGATGACCTTTTCCGTAAAATAGTCACGCAGCCGCTGTTCACGTTCTTCGCGGAAACACATAATATGGATGTTTTTCTCATACTTTTCCATGGCTGCGGGAGAAATCATGATCATATCCTCGCCGCCTGCGGCTTTTTTGAGAAATGAATCGGGGTCCGGTGTCCCATTGTACTGTCCGGTATGGTTTGATCGAGTTTCGCTGAATTGTGCAAAATCATATATTTTCATACGGTTCCTCCTGGAAAATTGATTTTCGTTTTGCAGGCTCTTTATACAGCCTTTATATACTATACATCGGTATGGCAACATAAATGTTTAGCAAAAATTATGTATAGTAGATAAATTTTTTTATTTTTCTATGATATCGATGTATTGCTTCCTTGTTTTGGATGAAATAATTCTTAAATATTCAATTTTTATTAGGAAATTTTGTCCATTTTTTTCACTCCCAATTGTATAAGAGGCAGGAGATACTATGGGGTCTGCGAAGATTTTACTCTGAGCAGCTATCCCGCCAACCCGCATGCTATTTCCGTGTATGATTTTATTTCCGGTTTTCCGAAGTCACTCCCGCCTGTGGCAGCGGAAACGAAGAAATGCATTAATGAAAAAGAGAAATATGGGAGTACTGATTTTATTTTAAAGGTCTTAAATTTTTAAATTTAAACGGGGAGATTTTATGAAAAAGAACCTGTCGATGTATCTCGGTTTATTTCTTTCCGTCCTTCTCATCAGCTCCGGTCTGCTGGCCAGTCCGAAGATCATGAACAAGGAAGTGGAAGGAAAGAAGGTCCATTTTACGCAAAAAAATGGGCAGGCGGTTAACAAATGTGATTACTGCCATAAAGTCGCCAATATTGAAAAGAAAAAGCTTGGCTATCTGAAAGGGGAGACCAATTTTCAGAAGATCAAGGGAATTCAAAATTGCGCGGGAAGCGGATGCCACTAGGATCATATTTTGTCTGAGAATCATGTCTGATTACGAATGATACTATGAAGGCTGATGGAGCGGCAGATTTCATCAAGAAGATGAAATCTGCCCGTCCAGACCATGTTCCAGGGTCTGATAAATATTTTTTTAAGATGTTATACATCGGGGACAAAGCCCTATGAGAGATAGATTTTATTCCTGCAGTTGTGCGCTGCTTTTCATAATAAGCTGTTTTGCCATGTCAGCCTGCGGAGATATAAATTCCAATTTTGCCGAAGAAGAAATGTATGATGCTGACGCGTCATGCGGAGCATCACTCTGTCATGTATCTACAACCCTGGGCCTGTATCCGCCCCGGAGCGGTAAACATGAATCCCATCTATCCCCGGCGCTCAATATGACCTGTGATGATTGCCATAGCGGCTATCTTGATCATCCGCTCCATAAAGACCGCGTACTGAACGGATATGATAGTGTCAATGAAACACAGACCGGGGGTGATATAATATTTTTCAGCGCGAAAAATCCCGATGCAGTCTGGGACAACAGTACCGGAACCTGCGCCGGCATGGGCTGCCATGGAACGGTGAGCTGGTACACGACAGAGGAATCAGGCTGCCAGCTCTGCCATGGCCCGGGTCTTGCCAATGATCCTCTTGCCCTGGGTGGTGACGGGATCAATGGGAAGCACTCGATTCATGCCCTGGATCTGAATTATTCCTGTGAGACATGCCACAGTAACTATAAAACCAATCCCCTGCATATGAACGGACAGCTTGATTCGGATAGTACCGCAGAGCTTATCTCCTTTGAAGGGGAAGAGTTGGCAGTCTGGGAGAACAGTACCGGGACCTGCGCCAATCTGAGTTGCCACGGATCGGTAAGCTGGTACGCGACTGAAGAGTCAACCTGTCAGCTCTGTCACGCATCGGGTCTGGCAAATGACCCTATGACCCTTAACGGTTCCGGCAGCGACGGGAAACATCTAGCGCACGTGGGTGAGCATGGCTATTCATGCGAGACCTGTCATAACGGATATAAAAGCAATCCTCTGCACGGCAATGGAGAACTGGATACAGATGGACTGGCACAGCTTGTCGCTTTTGCCGAAGAAGACACAGCGACCTGGAATAACAGTACTGCGACATGCGCCAATCTGAGCTGTCATGGAACGGTGAGCTGGTACACGACAGAGGAATCAGGCTGTCAGCTCTGTCATGGACAGGGCCTGCCCAATGACCCTCTGGCTCTAAACGGTTCCGGCAGTGACGGTAAACACCTGGCTCATGTGAGCGACCTTGGCTATTCCTGCGAGACCTGCCATAACGGCTATAAAAGCAATTCTCTGCACAGCAATGGAGAACTGGATACTGATGGACCGGCGCAGCTTGTCTCCTTTGCCGAAGAAGACACAGCGACCTGGAATAACAGTACTGCGACATGCGACAATCTGAGCTGCCACGGATCGGTAAGCTGGTACACGACAGAGGAATCAAGCTGTCAGCTCTGTCACGCATCGGGTCTGGCAAATGACCCTATGACCCTTAACGGTTCCGGCAGCGACGGGAAACATATAGCGCACGTGGGTGAGCACAGCTATTCATGTGAAACCTGTCATAATGGCTATAAAAATAATACGCTGCATGGGAATGGTCTGCTGGATGCCGATGGAGCCGGACAGATCATTTATTTTGCCGACGGATTCACCGCAACATGGGACAACAGCGCCGGGACCTGCGCAAGCCTGAGCTGCCACGGATCAATTTCCTGGTATACCACGGAAGAACTGGAATGCGTATCGTGCCACGCGCCGGGAACGGTCCTGGACCCCCTGGGGAAGGGAAAGCATAGCGTTCATCTGTCGACAAATCAGGCCGACATGAACGGCATGATCTGCGAAACATGTCATTACAATTACCGTGACAACGCCGCGCATACCGATGGAATAACGGACCTGTCGGGAATGGTGAGCTTCAGTGTGGAATACGGCGGCTCCTGGAATGACGTCCAGGGAACCTGTGAAAGCATGAGCTGCCACGGGAATGCCTCATGGGCGGGAACATCACAGCTGACATGTATATCATGCCACAGTAGCACCTATTCGGCGTACTATCCTGATCCTCTTGATTCCGGTCACCATTCTACGCATATCGGGTTTGCCCGTAATTTTGGCTACGCCGATACATGTGATTGTTGTCATCATGAATACACTAACAGCGGAACACATATAAACGGAACGGGGGACCGGGACAACGAGGCGGTGAACCTGGTAATTTTTGAAGATCCGGCGAGCATTCTCCTGCTCTGGGATGATTCCACTAATTCCTGCGGACGGGTTGGTTTGGGCTGTCATTACAAATCGGCCCCGGGATGGGAAACCAAATACTGGTAAAAGCGGCTGTATGGTCTGAGAGTCGGGGTCTCAAACGTGCAACACGGCTGTGCCGCCTTTATGAGAATACAGCGAGTTCTGATATGAAGATTAGGTATCTTTTTATTTTCTTTTTGTTTTTTGTGCAGGTTATTGTAATGAAGGAAGGAGCCCGGTCTGAAATAAAATTCAGCGGGGTTTCCGATACTTCGGCCTATATGTATCCCACGGAGAATGAGGATCTGACAGGAACCGAAACTAACTGGCGGTTCCAACAGGGTGTTCTGTTCGATGTGGAGTTCACCGATACGTTCGGGTTTCACCTCAACAGCAGGTTGATTTACCGGACCAATGAATATGAAAATCCCGAACAGCTGGCCTTCAACTGTTATTACGGCTATTTTCAGTATGCCTTTACGGAAAAGCTGGTCATGCAGATGGGACGCATTATGGACGCGGGCAATTTGGCCCTGACCTATTTTGACGGCGCCAACCTTGAGTACGGCCTGAGTATGTTCAAACAGGATTTTACCTTCAATTTGTACGGCGGTATGCTGGTCAATGACGATTATCTTGACGAGGATTCGATCGCCGGGTTTAACAGTTTTGATTTTAAGAATTTTTTCATAAAACAGAGGGCCGGGGACTATACGGCGGGCATGAAGACTAACTGCCATATCAAAGATATTGCCTTTGTGGGAGTCGATTATCAGACTCTTTTCAACGGCGGTTCCCTGGTTGAGCAGTATATATCCCTTGACTTTGATACTCTATTTTCAAAAAAAATCCGCTTCTACGGCTACGGTACCTTTGATCTCATCGAGGGACTTCCTTCAAATACGCTTGCGGCAACGCAGATCAACGCCGTGGATAAGCTCTCTGTTATTATTGAACATGAATACTACCGTCCCGTGTATCCCCGTGATTCCTATTTCTGGAATTATTTTATTCCCTATGGTAACCAGGAGATAAGCTGCATGATGGTTTATTCCCTGACCGAATACGTCACGGCCGATATCAGGTACGGGATTATCCTCTATGAGGCTGAAGGTACGCCGGGTCATGAAGTCTCGGCCGGATTTGAGCACGGCAGCCTTTATAATACACGGATAAAGGTCAACGGTGAATATATCTTCGGGCCCGAAGGCGATAAAATAACACTCATGACGGTTCTCAACAGGCGGTTTTTTATAATTGATGCCATAGCCGGAGGCGGCATTGTTTTTTATCAGGATGGTGAAGGCGGCGATACATATGACGCCGGAATTTATGGCATGGGCGGAGCCGAGGCTTCTATCATCAGGGATCTCCTTCTTTCCGTCACCATGGAATATTATCATAACCCGAAATACAACTATGATCTCAGGGGTATTTTTTCGTTAAAATATTTTTTCTGACAGGACATGACATGACCAGGAACGGACGACACATGCTTATTTTCATATCAGCGGCACTTATGCTTGTATTTGCCGTATTTCTCTATTCGGAGAACAGCCGGGTGTTTCCGCATAAACCGCATATGGACATGGAAATGGAATGCACGGCCTGTCACGCCGGTGCCGCGGTAAGTGAAAAGGCCCGTGATAATAATCTTCCCGACCTGAAAAAATGCAGCGGGGAATGTCATGAGAAGGATATCCTGAAGAAATTCGCGCCTGCCGGGTCCAGGCCCGGATATCGTCTCGACTTCAATCATAAAATGCACGCCGATCTGGACATGAAATGTCAGAAGTGCCATAAGGGGATTGCCGCTGATAAATTTGTTCCCGGCAGCGCTTTCCCCGCAATGAAGCTCTGTTTCGAATGTCACAACAATGACACGGCAGAAAAAAAATGTACAAAGTGCCACAGTGAAAAAGTCCGGTTTCCCCATAAAACGCATATTGACGCGTCGTTGAGCTGCGATGGGTGCCATACGGAAATCGCCAAAAGTATAAAAACCGATAACGGCCCTGATATTCCCGGGAAAGCATCCTGTAATGACTGTCATGAAAAAGAGGACGGTTATGGCGAGGTAACGGATTTTCAGTACAGTCAGTCATATAAATTCAATCATACGTATCATACAAAGGAACAGGGACTTGAATGCAAGGGATGTCATGAGAGCCTTTTTATAAAAAACAGGGTGGAACAATTTGAAATCGTTAAGGATTATAAGGATTGCTGCGCCTGCCATGATAATGAAACGGCATCGGGGTACTGCATGTACTGTCATATAACGCCCATAAAACCGGCGGACCATAGCCCCGACTGGGACAAACAGCATAAAGTAAAGGCGGCGACGAACCTGAAAGCATGCAAGAGCTGTCACAGCAGCAAAGGTTTTTGCAGCAGCTGCCACAACGGTGTCAGAAAACCTTTGAACAGCCATAATCCGAATTTCGAGCTTACGCATCGGTATGAATCCAGGGTCTCTTTAAAAAATTGCAAATCATGTCATAGTGAACGATACTGCAGAAACTGTCACACCGCACGGGGGGTAACTACGGCAAGCAAAAAATATCGTAATCCTCACCCCGCCGGATGGCTGATTGCCGGTTCGCCGAACTTTCACAAGCGCAAGGCCCGTTTAAGACTTTCTTCATGCACATCATGTCATACGAAGAATGACTGCAGTTTTTGTCATTTTACGAAAAGAAGGCGATAGCTGGAATAGTGATGGAAGGATTCATCAATCAAACAGCCGCATAGCCTTGAACGGGCAATTATTTCTGAAAGAAGTGTGAAATTTCAGCGGATTTCCCTTCCCAGGTCGCGGGCGCCTTCACGCAGGTCATAGAGGGCCCAGTTTCGGCTCTCTATATCCATTTTTTTCTTCTTCATCAGGCCCAGGAATTTGCGTATGCCCACGGGTTCGTTCCCGTTGCCGTGCACCAGGATGATGCTCCCGTTTCGCGGCCACTGGTTTTTTGCCAGCCAGGCGTCGGTGCCGATGGGTATGAGGCCAAAACCGGTAATTTTATTGAAAAGGCGCAGGTCCGATGTGAGTCCGGGAAAACGGAAAAATACCGATGGCCTCATGTCTCTTTCAATCATGGCCTTCTCGGTTTTCAGTATTTCCTCTTCGATGCGGGATTTATCTGCCAGGAGAAAGTTTTTCCGGAGTGGCGTTTCCTTTCTGCTGCGGTGATTGTATGTATGGTCGATCCAGGTAATGGCTATCTTTCCGTCTCTCTCCATGCGGCGGAGCCAGATGATGTCATCCTCGTGTTTTTCCATCCAGAGACCGGTGACGGCCACTGCCATGGGGACCGGCCTTCCCGCCGTCGTGAATTGCTGGATAACCTCGGTAAAGAGCTTTCTGTCCAGGGGATGCCGCGACGGGCACAGGTCAACAGTGAGATAGGTTTTCCGGTCCTGCGGTGAAAAATGGGTGATTCCCGCATTGAGGAGCTTTTTCCCCCTTGATTCTGAATAGGAGAGCAGACGGCAATAGGGAGTGCCCCTGAATGTTTCCCGGATCTTTTGCATGTCGGCCGGAACCATGGCCAGGGAGTCGCTGGAATATATGGCGGTCTGAAGTGTCACAGGGTGAATAGTCAGAATAAGGTTGTTGCCGTTATGTCTGAATTTTCTCAGGGCAATTACCTGGACCCCGGTGTTTTTTATGGCGCATATGGCGTAATATTGTTCATAGAGATCGACCGTCCGGGCCGTCAGGGTTAATGGCAGGAGCGTAAGCAGAATGATTATCTTTCTTTTGATACCCATGTTCCTGCGGGGGAAATCAGTTTTTTCAGGAAGGCGTCATCTGTGCAGTATGAAATCACCGCTTTCCCCTGCCACCTCCATAATTAATCACATAAATATACTGAAAGTCTTGATAATTGTGGTATAAAAATTATGGCAATGACTGAATTTTTTAATTATTATTGCTGATTATTGCGGTGACGGAACAGGGGGCTCTGACCCCGTCATGAGGAACTACAGTGCACCGAAATATTCCTTCGGGTATTCCACTGTTCCTGAGATTCCCGCAAGCCCCCCGGGGACCAGTTCAATGGCCATGGAAGCCTTGTCGGGGGCGTCAAAGGGGAGGCGGATATGCCATTTTGAGGCGCGTTTAAAACCGAAGCGGGGATAGTAGTCAGCATGGCCCAGGACATGTACGGCTTTGAATCCTTCTTTCATACAGGCCTCCAGCCCGCTGCGTACAAGCCTGCTTCCTATGCCGCGATACTGGTATTCCGGCAGAACGGCCATGGGGGCCAGTGACAGTATATCATGACGTTTTGCGCCGTCCAGGAGCGGCACGGGGAAAAAAAGGATGTGGCCCGTGAGTTCATCGCCCGCCATCGCCACGAGTGACAGTCCGGGAATGAAAGCCTTATTCTTCCGCAGTTCCCTTATCATGACTCCTTCGTTGGTCTGGCCGAAGGCCAGGTCATTGACGGCGGTGATGTCGTCATAGTCGCTGCTGTTTTCGGGGCGGATGATAATGTTCATGATATGATCGTGGCATGGATTTTTTCCCGTGTCAATGGAAATATATTTCCGGTGATGCTTACCGTTACACATATCATCTTCGCGATGACGATATTCCTGATTATTACCGGTGTTCAATTTCCCCGATGAAAATGTTAAAAGGCTTGACAATTATATCATTATTATAATAAACGATTATCGATAATCGATAAAAATAAAAAATATTGGTCATGATTGAGGAGGATGTATGAATACCGCTTTCAAAACTGAACAGGGGAATATGGTAGAGACCATTGAATCGCAAAGAAGGTTTTTCCTTTCGCAAAAAACAAAGGATGTTAAATTCAGGATTGAAAACCTGAAAAAATTAAAAAAGGCCATTTTAAAGTATGAGGGGGACATTTTTGAAGCTCTTAAAATGGATCTTAATAAAACTAAGTTTGAGGCCTTTGCCACAGAAATTGGTTTTGTCCTGGAGGAAATATCCCATCATATAAAACACCTGCAAAAGTGGATGAAACCGGTAAAGGTCAGGACTGACCTGGTGAATTTCGGTTCGCGCAGTTATGTCCTTCACGAACCCTTCGGAGTCGTGCTCATCATGTCTCCCTGGAATTATCCGTTCCAGCTCCTCATGGACCCGCTTGTGGGAGCCATTTCAGCGGGCAACTGTGCTGTGCTGAAGCCGGCGAACTATTCCAGACATGTTACCGAAGTCATAGTGCGTATGATCGGTGAAACTTTTAACAGAGAATATATCAGTGTTTTTACCGGGGGGCGTGACGCTATTCAGGAAATTCTTGAACACCGGTTTGATTACATTTTTTTCACCGGCAGTCCTTTCCTCGGTAAAATCGTCATGGAAAAAGCGGCGAGGTATCTGACTCCCGTATCTCTGGAGCTGGGAGGGAAAAGCCCCTGCATTGTCGAGGATGATGCCAACCTGGATGTGGCGGCCCGGCGGATAGTTTTTGGCAAGTTTCTCAATTCCGGGAAGACCTGTATCGCGCCTGATTATCTTCTTGTTAATTCTAAAATAAAGAGCCGGCTCATTGAAAAAATAAAGCATTACATCACACTTTCCTATGGAGCCGATCCGCATGACAGTCCCGATTACGGCCGGATTATTAATGATGCACAGTTTAAAAAATTATCGGAACTGCTGAAGACCGGAGAGGTGATTTTCGGCGGTGACGTCGATGTGGGTGACCGTTATATTGCCCCCGCACTCATGGATAATGTGAAACCTGGAGATCCCATCATGCAGGAAGAGATTTTCGGACCGATTTTTCCCATCATGGAATACGATGATCTCGACGAGGTCGTATCATACATTAACAGCGGGGAAAAACCACTGGCCTTCTATTTTTTTACTTCAAGCCGGAAAAAGGAGAAACTGGTTCTTTCACAGACTTCATCGGGCGGCGGCTGTATCAATGATACCATGGTGCATCTTACTAATCCGCGTATGCCTTTCGGCGGTGTGGGGAACAGCGGCATGGGGGCCTATCACGGTAAATTCAGTTTCGACACCTTCAGTCACCATCGCTCCATACTGGCCAAGACAACGCTTTTTGATATTCCCCTGAGATACGCGCCTTACGGGGATAAGCTGAAGTATGCTAAAATGGTTTTTAAATAGCATTTGATACATGCCGGTGGAATAGCGTATCAATAGTGGTATTACTGTTTCCTTTGTGAGTTCTTTGAAAATATTTATTGCAGGTATTCCCCGCCACATGGCGGGGCTGCCTTCAGGAAAAGCCGTACAACGGCGCTTCAGGACTTTTCCAGAATGCTGATAGCAGTTTTCTTTTCATTCTGAGTATATTCTTTAATCGTTTCTATCAGCTTGTCCAGGTTGCCCTCCAGCATGTATTTTTCCAGCTGCTTGAAATATTTCAGATTTTTCAGCAGCTCATCTTTCCGGTATTTCAGGGTCATGTATTCGACCCTGCGCTTATTGGGCCACATATCGGTGATGATGTTTTTCAGCAGGGAGCTGTCCACAGCCCTGAGGGCTACCAGGGCGATTTCGAATATGTTGTTGAAGTAGTTTTCCACATCATTATTTTTCGCCGAAATTTCCAGTTTATTAAAGACCTCGAGGATTTCTTTAATGTAAAGTTCGGTTTTACGCTCCATGGCCTTTCGTATAAGAAGTGCATAGAGTTCCGAAACGATATCATACATGATATCGATATTTGATATGGATAATTCCGTTACATAGGTGCCCCTTCTCTGATTGATTTCAACCAGGCCGTTTTTTTCAAGGATGCGAAGGGCTTCGCGGACTGAACTCTGGCTTACGTCGAGATCTTTGGCTATTTTTGATTCGATCAGACGTTCACCGGAGCTCAATTCCATCCTGATGATCCTGCCGGAGAGATGTTCCGCTATTTCGTAAGCAAGGTTCTGAGATTTTAATACAGCCATGGGGATTCACTCCTATTTTTGGTAACAGATTTTGGATAATGTCAGATGTCGTATTTATTTGTTAAGTATTTTTTTAAATTAAAATTATCGTTGACATAAAAACGATAATCGATAACCGTTAAACGGTTAATGATTATTCTTGTATATGTAATAATAAGAATTCATAATTTAAATACATAAAAATATCTCAGACAGCCTGTCTTGAAGCCGGTTATAGCTCTTTGCTGTTCATGTTTTATTTTCAATTCCATCATAGCTCTGGTGAATTAGCCAGAAAAATTTAACAAAAAGAGAGATAATTATGAACAAACCGAAAATCCAAAAAAAGGCCTCATCAGGGAAAAACACAACAATCTGTATCAATCCTGCAACAGGAGAAAAACTGGCAGAATATGGCATCAATTGCATTAATGATGTAAAAGAAGCGGTTCGGAAGGCAAGGAAAGCGCAGCCCGCATGGGAGGCCCTCCCTCTTGCAAAGCGTATCGCGCATATAAAAAAAATGCGACGGTACATAATTGATAATCTCGATGAACTCTCGGAAACCATATCCCGGGATAATGGCAAGACCCGAGTCGATGCCCTTGCCACTGAAGTACTCTGTTCCGCCATGGCAGCTTCGTATTACTGCAATAATTCCAAAAGATTTTTAAAAGACAGGAAGCTGGGTATGGGCAATATCATGTTCATTAATAAACGAAGCAGGATCGCCCGCGTTCCTTTCGGAGTTGTCGGCATTATAGCTCCGTGGAATTATCCTTTTTCAATTCCCTTTTCTGAAATCGTCATGGCCCTCCTGGCGGGCAATACGGTTATTTTTAAGGCCGCTTCGGAAACCCAGATGGTGGGACATATTCTGAAGAAATGCGTTGAGGCGGGAGCCCTGCCTGCAAATGTTTTTACCTACATCAATATGCCCGGGAGTCAGGCCGGCGATGCTTTTCTCGAGGCCGGTATCGACAAGCTTTTTTTTACCGGATCAGTGAAGATAGGCATGTATCTCATGAAAAAGGCTTCTGAAACCCTGACGCCGGTTTCCCTGGAACTGGGAGGCAATGATCCCATGGTGGTATGCGAGGACGCCGATCTCCAGCGGGCAGCAAAAGGAGCTGTCTGGGCGGGCTGCCAGAATGCCGGGCAGTCATGCGGCGGAGTCGAAAGGATATATGTTCACAGCAACGTGTACCATGAATTCCTGAATCTGCTGCGGAAAGAAATATTGTCCCTGCGTATCGGTTATGATAGTGATTACAATGTTGATATCGGCGCCATGACAACATCACGGCAGATGGATGCGGTCAGGGCGCATATAAAGGACGCCCTTAAAAAAGGCGCCAGAATTTTTGCTGAATCGCAGCCTCCTCAGGGAACCGTGGGCCAGTTTCTGCCCTGCATGGTCCTGGTTGATGTCAATCATGATATGGATGTTATGAAGGATGAAACATTCGGTCCGGTACTGGGCGTAATGCAGGTGAGCAGCATCGACGAGGCCGTTAGGCTCGCCAACGATTCATATCTGGGGCTTACCGCTTCGGTGTGGTCCCGGAATAATAAAAAGGCTCTGGCAATCGGGCGTAAGATAAAGTCCGGGGCCATCACCATCAACGATCACCTCATGAGTCATGGGCTTGCCGAAACGCCATGGGGCGGATTCAAACAGTCGGGGATCGGCAGGACCCATGGGGATATAGGGTTTGCCGAGATGACCCAGCCGCAGGTGCTGGTCAATGAAATACTTCCCTTTGCCAGGAAAAATTTCTGGTGGCATCCCTTCAGCCGGAATATTTATGAGGGGTTGAAGGGCGTTGCGTACGTTTTGTATGGGAGAAACCCCCTTTTACGGATTAAGGGCGCGATAAATCTCCTGAAGGTGTTTCCAAGAACATTTTCTTCACGGTAGTATTTCTGTGAAGTAAAGAGAACAGGCTGATAAATCGGGCAGGAATGATTCCTGCCCGATTTATTTACCCTGCGACGCTGCCACTCCGGATCATTATTTGATTGTTGCTTAGAGTAAAATTTTTACTCTGAGCAACAGATTTTTTTGTATGCCTCTGTAATTACTGTTGACGATGAAGAATTTTGTTATTAAATTAGACTCATAGCCCAAAACGGACTGATAGTCCAATAATAATCAGATAAAGCAGGATATTCAAATAACCATGGGACCCCGTGACAGAAAACTGCGTGAGCTCGAGGACCGCAAAAAATACATTCTGGAGAAGAGCAGGGAACTGTTTTTCCGGAAGGGCTATGAACAGGTCACTATCCAGGATATCTGTGATGCCGTGGAATACGGCCGCAGCGTCATTTACTCCATGTTCGAGAGCAAGGAGGAGATTTATTCCCATATCTATCTCGATGCCCTGGAAATCCTTATCAAACTCAATGAATCCATTGACACCCTCAGTGAAGACTTCGATGCGGAATTCATGAAGGGAGCGGAAAATCTGTACCGGTTCTATGCCGAGTACACGGACTATTACAAGGCCCTGTCCTATTTCAACAATAATTCCATGGCCTATTCGAAGATTCCTCCGGTGCTGCTGGAACGGAAAAAGGCCCTGGGGGAAAAGGCGGCTGAGCCCTTTGCCGTTCTGCTGGAAAGGTTCATGCAAAAGGACCTGCTCCGCCGTGTGAATATCCCCGACTTTATTAATCTTTTCTTTTCCGCCGTGATCGGCATCATCGGTCTGTTCATTCATACCGAGGAAGAGGAGGACAAGGAGCGGATACGGTCCTTTGTTATGCTTCATGCCGAGCTGTATCGTGAGGGATTGAAAAAATAATTTTTTTTATAAATACCGGACTATCAGTCCGTTTAAGACTGTCATATCATTAGAATCGGATATTCATAGATGAAACAGCTAGGCGAATAATCGGGTAAGGAGGATAGAAATGCTGTACAGAAAAATGCCGAAGAACGGCGATACTCTTTCAATCCTGGGTTTCGGCTGCATGCGCCTGCCGGAAAAGAACGGCAGGATCGACGAGGACCGGGCAATGGCCCAGGTGCGCCATGCCATTGATAACGGGGTCAATTATATCGATACGGCCATGCCCTACCACCTGGGGGCCAGCGAGCCCTTCCTGGGCCGGGCCCTGAAGGACGGTTATCGTGAAAAAGTGAAGCTGGCCACGAAGCTGCCCCACTGGCAGGTGAAAAAAACCGGTGACATGGACAGGCTTCTGCGGGCCCAGCTGAAAAACCTCGATACGGGCAGCATCGATTATTACCTGATACATAACATGAACGGCGACGACTGGGAACGGCTCCAGGGACTGGGCCTGCGTGAATTTATCACGGCGTCGAAGAAAGAAGGACTCATCACCAACATCGGTTTTTCCTTTCACAGCAGGCTGCCGGAGTTTAAAAATATCATCGACTCTTTTGACTGGGACTTCTGCCAGATCCAGTACAATTACCTCGATGAAGAAAACCAGGCCGGGACCCAGGGACTGGAGTATGCCGCGGCAAAGGGACTGGGGGTTGTCATCATGGAACCCCTGCGCGGCGGAAGCCTGGCAGGAGAGATGCCGCCGGCCATTGAGGATATATGGAGAAAGGCCCCGGTGAAGCGCAGCGCTGCTGAATGGTCACTGCGGTGGATATGGAATCATCCTGAAGCAACGGTGGTCCTCTCGGGCATGAACAACGAAGAACACATTATGGAAAACCTGCGCATCGCCGGCGAGGCCTACGCCGGGTCTCTCACGACAGCGGAGCTGGCCCTGGTCAGGGAGGCGGCGGAAAAATTCCAGTCCCTGATGAAGGTGGGCTGTACGGGGTGCCGATACTGCATGCCCTGCCCATCGGGGGTCGATATTCCGGGCTGCTTCGAGATGTACAACAGCCGTCACCTGTGGGGCAGGGAAAAGGAATCCATGATCAACTACATGGCGCGCTTTATGGGTGCCCTGGGCAAGGAACCGTCCAATGCCTCGCTGTGCCGGGAATGCGGGATGTGCGAAAAGGAGTGTCCCCAGGAACTGCCCATACAGGAACACCTGAAAGAAGTGGCCCGTGATTTCGAGGGTTGGAAAATGACCATGCTCGCCATGGTGGTGCGCAGGATATTCGCTTTCCAGCGGTGGAAAGAACTGAGAAAAGGGGGCAGGTGATGGCCATGACTTTTTTTATGAAAACGGCACTATTCATATCCGTGGCAGGGGTCTTTCTGTTCGTGGCATCACAGTGCTCGAAATCATCGGTGCGGAGAAGCGCCGACGGGAATTCCTTCAGGACACTCAAGGTGTCGCGTAACTATGACGGGAAAAAGTTTTACAATACGGAATACACGGTCGTGACCAGGCCGGGGACCTTCTGGAATAATATGGCAAACTTTTTCAGGGGCGATGAAATCCGCCGCCCTCCCTTTGCCCTGAAGAAGTTTGCCGTGAACAGCGCCGCGCTGCATGATAGCGGCGCGGAACATCTGCGCGTCACCTGGATGGGGCATTCAACGGTCCTGATTGAAATCGACGGCAAACGCTTTCTCACGGACCCGGTCTGGAGTGAGCGCGTTTCCCCCATCCCCTTCATGGGGCCCAAACGATTCTTCGATCCTCCCTGTTCTCTGGAGGAACTGCCTGCCCTGGACGGCATCATTATCTCCCATGACCATTATGATCATCTTGACCAGGAAACGGTGGAGTGGTTCAGCACGCGCGGCGTTGATTTCTACGCTCCCCTGGGCGTGGGCCGGTACCTGCTGGAGTGGGGCGTGGCCCCGGAGAAAATCCACGAGATGGACTGGTGGGAGGATATTTCCCTGGGCCGGCACCGGTTAAAGGCCACCCCGGCCCGGCATTTCTCGGGGCGGAAATTCATAAACGGCAACGATACCCTCTGGGCCTCGTGGGTGATCGTTGGGCCGGAACACCGGGTATTTTACGGCGGCGACGGCGGCATGTTTTCCGGGTTTCAGGAAATCGGTGCGAAGCTGGGCCCCTTTGACGTGACCATGCTGGAGATAGGCGCCTATCATGAAAACTGGAGTGAAATACATCTGGGGCCCCGGGGAGCACTGCAGGCCCATGCCTCCCTGCGGGGAAAACTTCTCATGCCCATCCACTGGGGGACCTTTACCCTGGCCTTTCATGACTGGGATGGGCCGGTCAGGGAATTGATCCAGGAGGCTGACGATGATGATATAAAGCTCCTGGTCCCGGAACCGGGAAGAACCATGGTGCCCGGCAACGATTCGGTGATACAGCGCTGGTGGGAAGAAGGGGTATGATAATACTTTTCAGTGCATGTTTTTACTGGCGTCAAAGACCTCCAGGAACTGTTCGGGAATATCCTGGCGTTTTGATTCATCGTAGGTTCCTGTCAGTACTGACTGGAGCAGGTGGAGATAATTGCCGATGGCCCGGGGCGGCGGGTTCGCTGAGGAGAGTAATTCATCAATGACCTGCGACACCGGTATCTTCCCTTCGGGCGGGCCGTTGAGAGATTCGGAGAATACGGAATCTGTCAGTGTCGTGAAGAAGTCCATCATGTCCGTGCGGGCCACATCGCGTATGACGCCGGTATACAGCTCCGAGAGTTTCCGGTCAAGGTGGGGAAACAGTTCGGTCGTATCCTCACCTTTGACAAGGGTCATGAGGAATGCCAGGTAGCGGGCGATATCCTGCGATCCTCCCTCGGGCTGAGATGCCAGGATCAACTCCAGTTCCTGGAGGGCCATATCCTGCTCGGTCTTTTCCCCTTTTGTGGCCAGCACGGCCTTCTGTGTGATTTCCTTGAGCCGGTCAAAAATTTCGTTGCCCTTGAACTTGCGTATTACCTGGCCGAAGATGTCCTGCAGTTCCGGTGTAAGGCGTGACCACAATTCTTCCGCATCCTCGCCCTTCACCACGGTGAGAAGAAATTCCAGGTACAGGAGCATGTCCTGTGCCGCTCCCTCGGGACGGTCGGAGAGCAGTGTCTCCAGCTCTGATTGAATCTGCTGACGTTCCAGGTCGCCGGTACGGGCGGCAATAATTGCGCGTTCGGTGAAGCTTTTCAGATATTCCTGCATTGATTTATTCTCCCAATGAGGTTATTTTTCTTACATAGACATTCAGGGCAAGACTTTTTCGCGGAAAATGACGCGTAGTTTTGAAAAAAGAGTCTTTTATCAGGGAATGAAAGAAGGGGCTCTGACCCCGATCGCGGGAAAAAGTAAAAAAGAGTAGCCGGAAACGGCCTTTTTTCATATCTGGAGTGAAAAAGCAGGGGGACAGAGCATAATGGTGCAACCGGGAAAACATAACAGGCTGAAGGTCTTAAAAGTTCATGAATCAGGCGTTCTTCTCGATGGAGAGGATTACGGTCAAGTGAAGCTTCATCCCAGGGAAGCTCCCGCTGAATGCAGGGCCGGTGATATAATCAATGTTTTTCTCTACCAGGATGCCGGCGGGACGCTGAAGGCCACGACACGGAAGCCCCATGCCGAAGTGGGGCAGTTCGCCCTTTTAAAAGTGGTGTCAGTCAATGAGACCGGTGCATTTCTCGATTGGGGTCTGCCCAAGGACCTTCTGGTTCCCTTCCGGGAGCAGCACAAAAAGATGGAAGAGGGAAAAACCTATGTTGTCCATATTTATTTCGATGAAACGAGCGGACGGATCGTCGCCTCGTCAAAACTGAACAGGTTCGTCGATAAAAGTCCCATTGCCGCAAAGGAGGGGGAGGAAGTGGATCTTCTCATCTGCGGACGTACTGACCTGGGATACAAGGCCGTCATCAACGGCAGGCATATGGGCGTTCTGTATAAAAACGAGGTGTTCCGGTCGCTGCATACCGGGGAGCCCGTAAAAGGATTCATTAAAAAGATACGTGACGACGGCAAGATCGACCTGACGCTCCACAAGCCCGGATTTAAAAAAGTGAATTCCCTGTCAAAGGTTATCCTGGACAGGCTCAAAAGCGAGGGCGGCTTTATTGCCGTTAACGATAAAAGTCCCCAGGAACTGATTTACCGTCTCTTCGGTGAAAGCAAGACTACCTTCAAGACAGCCATTGGCAATCTCTATAAGAAAAGAAAAATATCCATTGATAAGGACGGCATACGGCTTGCTGGCGACAAGGGGAACGCCGATCAGGGTGAGCGATAATATTCTTGACAGGTACTGTCTGAATTAAGACTATATATCAATTCGTTTCAATCAGGCGGAATCTTCGCCGCAGTTTAAATTAAACAGTATAACGGTTGTGTGATGGAAGAAGCGATAAGAGATCTGAAGCTCAGACGCCAGGAAATCGACGAGATACTCTATGAAACCATGTCGGCGATATATCAGTTCGACCGCCTGAAGGTGTCGCTCTTCGGCATGACATACCAGGACTCCTACCTGCTTTATTATATATCACATAAGGTCTCGGCGCGGATCGGTGAAATCGCCGAGGAAATGAATATCCACATCAGCACCGCCAGCAGGGCAGTTGACAAGCTGGAAAAACGGAGACTGGTGGTAAGAAAAAAAGACCAGGCCGATAGGCGGAACATGCTTGTAGCACTGACACCGGCAGGCGCCATGCTTATGAAGGCCTCGGAAGACCATTCGTTCAATACGATCCTGGCCGGTTTGAGCGATTTTACCGACGAAGAGATAATGGCCATCATCAAAGCCGCGAAAAAACTGAATAAAATTCTCGGCGTTCCTTCCATTTCCAATTCACAAAAAACCTCAAAGCCCTGAAGCCAATTTTCCCTTCTATCCTGAAACCGGAACAAGAGTCCCATTGACTGTCAAATAATACTTGTATATATACAAATATTATTTGACAAATTAAATAATCCCTGAATTATTGAACTATTACAAAAATATTCAATGATTGCACATATACAATAAAAATTTACATCGCGGAAGGTTATATCGGCAAAGACAGGTGTTGAAAATACAGGCGACTAAGAACTCCGGGGAAATTGCACAAATTTTATAACCGAGGGAATCTATGAAAACCATCTATTTTGAAGTCAGTATTCCACGAATATTACTTACAAAAACGCTGGCGAAGCTGAGTCAGCGGGTGTATTACTCGCCGCTCTCTCCGGTGAGGTTCAGGACTATCCCCGACAGGTCACTGCCCGGGAAAAACTGGGTGCGCGTCAAAACCCGGATCGCCGGTATTTGCGGCGCTGATATGTCGCTTTTCTATGTAAAGGCCGATCCGCGAATTTCAATCGCCGCCCTGCCCGGAGTTCCCAGGGTTTTCATGGGCCATGAGCTGGTAGGAAATGTTGTGGAAGCCGGTGACGGCGTCACACACCTTTCTCCGGGAGACCGGGTCGTACTCCAGCGCTATCTCCCCTGCTGTTCGATCAAAGAAATAAATCCGCCGTGCAGGAGTTGCAGCGAAGGCAACTATACTCTCTGTGAAAACTTCTCGGAAGGCGACATGCCCGTGAACCTCGGCGCCGGATTCGGTGACCATTTTATAGCGCACAGCTCGCAGTTGATAAAAATTCCCGATGATATCTCCGACGAAACGGCTGTCATGATAGAACCGGCCTCCGTATCGCTCCACGCCGTGCTGCGCCGCCTCCCCCGCAAGGGCGAGCGGGTGCTGGTAATCGGTGCCGGGGTGATAGGATTGAATGTAATACAGTTCGCCCGCCTGCTGCAGCCCGACTGCTCAATCTACGTCCTTGAGAAAATGGATTTTAAAAAGGATATGGCCATACAGATGGGCGCTCATCACATCCTGGAGGGAGATCCTTATGAGGCTTCCGCGGGGATGACGGGAGCGCGGCTCTACCGGGGACCCCTGGGCAACAGGTATATGCTGGGAGGCTTTGATCTCATTTATGACTGCGTCGGACAGTCCTCCACCATACATGATTCCCTCCGATGGCTCCGGGCCAGGGGCGATTACGTGATGATCGGCAACCAGCTGTCTCCGGTTCGATTTGACCAGACGCCGGTATGGAACCAGGAAGTCAATATCATCGGCGTAAACTCCCACGGCGGCGAAATGTATGAAGGTGAGAATATCAGCACCTTCGATCTTACCATCAGGATGGCCCGGGAGGGAAAAGTGGGCTTTGAAAAGTTTATCACTCACCGGTTCCCTCTTTCGCGTTATCGGGAGGCCTTCAAATTTATTAAAAGCGGCACGGGTAATACTATCAAGACCGTACTCGAGATGGAATAACCGTGAAGTAATCGGTACGGTTGTTCCGCTATACATGATATTACAATAAGGAGCGCATCATGCCAGTTACAGACGAAGAAATCATCAAGCTGCGACAGCACGCGAAAACGCTGAGGATGGATACGGTAGACGTGACATTCTGGGCAGGGGGCGCACATATAGGCGGAGCCCTCAGCATGGTTGAAATCATGATCCTGCTTTATTACAGGTACATGAAAATCGATGCAAAAAATCCCGACATGCCGGACCGGGACAGGCTGATACTGAGCAAGGGCCATGCCGGTGTAGGATACGCCCCGCTTCTCGCCCGTCTCGGCTATTTCGACTTTGAATTGCTGAGAGACTTTAACAAGTTTAATTCGCCTTTCGGCATGCACCTCGACGGACAAAAAGTCAAGGGCGTCGATGTTTCAACCGGGTCCCTGGGCCACGGTCTGTCCATGGCCGTGGGACTGGCCCTGGGAGCGAGGCTGCGCGGCAAGTCATGGCGCACATACTGCATTCTCGGCGACGGAGAGTGCAATGAAGGGTCCGTATGGGAGGCAGCCATGGCTGCATCTCACTATAAAACAACGAATCTGATCACTTTTATCGACAGAAACCGCCTCTGCGTGGACGGTTCCACTGAAGAGGTTATGGCAGTGGAGCCCTTTGCCGATAAATGGAAATCTTTTGGATTCATTGTAAAGGAAGTGGATGGACACAGTTTCAGGGAATTGTCACAGGCAATCGAGGAAGCGCAGGCCGAGACCGGGGCTCCCGTGGTTATCATCGCGCATACCGTTAAAGGTAAGGGCATCGGCTTTATGGAAAACGACGTGCGCTGGCACTATGGCGGCCTCGATTCGGATAAAATAGCTGAAGCAAAACAGTTGATAGAAAGTTCCGTCATTGGCTGACGGAGCTTCGGAAGCAGAACAATAAGGGAACCTCAATAAATTAAATTTTGGAAGTTCCCTTGTGGGCACAAGTATATGAAAAATCTGATTTTCAGAGGTGCCCATAAGTAATATCCGGGAGGTTTATCATGGCGGTGGGATTAACGTGGAATGTCTATGACGCGAATACCATGACACAGGCGGAGATATACGGCAGGGTATTGTGCGCCCTGGGAGAGACGAACGAAGACATAGTCGGTCTTTCAGCGGACCTGGCGAAATCGACGAAGATAGGGGAATTCGCTGCAAAATTTCCCCGGAGGTTTTTCAATGCGGGGATAGCGGAACAAAACATGTTCGGTATGGCTGCCGGCCTTGCGAAGGCGGGATTTACGCCTTTTGTATCTACCATGGCGGTATTCACCACGATGAGGGCCGCGGAACAGGTCAGGACGGATATTTGTTATCAGAAACTCAATGTTAAAATCATCGCAACACACGGGGGCATCTCCTTCGGTCAGGCCGGGACTACGCATCAATGTACCGAGGACATCGCCATCACGCGTTCCATGGCCAACATGACGGTTATCATACCGGCTGACGGCATTGAATGCGCCAACGCAATAAAGGCCTGCATCGACCGTCCCGGCCCGGTGTATATCCGCATCGGGCGGGGGTTCGAGCCGAATTGTCATACGAGTGATGATTACGGTTTTGAAATAGGAAAGGCCCTGGAGATGCATCCCGGTACGGATATTACGCTCGTCTGCTGCGGAGTGACAGTGCTCCAGGCGATGGAGGCCGCGAAGATGCTTCAGAAGAACGACGGGATCAGCGTCCGTGTAATCAATATGCATACCATCAAACCCCTTGACGAGGACATCATTCGTAAGGCCGTGACGGAAACCAGGAGAATTATCACCTGTGAGGACCATAACATATACGGGGGATTGGGAAGCGCTGTTTCTGAAGTAATCGCCGAATACGGGAAGTCCTGCGTGTTTACACGGGTCGGGATACCTGACTGCTTTTCTATCGTGGGATATCCGGAAGATCTTTATTCCCATTATAAACTGGACGCCGACGGTATTATGGAAAAGGTCAGGGAAGTCATGGGAAAAGATTTCGAGGATGATGACAACTGGGAGGATAATTTCTGATATGGCATCGCACGATGAAAAGCTGGCAGCGGAACTGGTTCTGAATGCGCTTTTTCCATTACTCAAGGTCGTCCTGAAAGAAAACCCGGCAGTGAGGAAAAAGTTTGAGGGAGTGGAGGCTGTGGTTCAGTTTCACGCCCGGGACTCTGAAGGCGATGTGGGTTCTTATCTGCGCTTCAGCGGAGGCGGGCTCGAGGTAGTCCGGGGGATATGGGAAAAACCCGATATTTCCTTTGTCTTCGGCAGCGTGGGACGAATGGTCAGGATGCTGGGAGGCAAGCCGGCCCTTTTCAGGATAAAGGGTCTCTTCAAGATTTCCCTGCTTTTGAAGGTGCTGGCCCTTCTCATGAATCTGACGCTGCTCATGCCCACGGCGCGTCCCGGTGATCCGGACAAAAAAAGGATGAAGGTCAAGTTGACGTTGTACATGATGGCGGCATCGTTGAGCCAGTTCAATAAACTGGGCGATCCGGAAATGAAAAAATGGACATCGAAACAGCCGGAGCGCATTTACCAGTTTTCCGTGGCGGGGAATGAGGAAATGGCCGCCTATCTGCGCGTCAAGTCCGGGAAATCACAGGCCGGTCCGGGGATATGCGGACGACGCCAGCCCTTTGTCCACATGAAATTTCGCAGCATCGACGAGGCCCTGCCTATCATCCTTAATGACATAAACATGGTTGTCGCTGTTGAAAAAGGCTATCTGTCGCTGGAGGGGTCCCCGGAATACGCAAGGGACATCGGTACTTTCATGATGAGGATACAGTCTCTTATCATGTAAGGCGGAATTGCAATTCCTTTAATGAAAAAGAAAATCAAAGGAGGAGGGTATGGCTGGATCGAAAAGAGTGCTTTGCATAACAGGGGCCTTCGGTTATATCGGCAGTCGCCTTGTGGAGAGGCTGCGGAGCGATACGGTTTTCACAAAGGTACTATGCGTGGATATCATGCAGCCGCCCGTGGAACTGCCGGAAAAGTTTAAGTATTATTTCTGTGATATTCGCGACAAAAAAAACATGACGGCAATTGTCGGAGGCGAAGGAGTCGATACCATCATACATCTGGCCTTTATCGCCAATCCTACACGTGATCCTGATTTTGAATTTGATGTCGATGTCAACGGGACAAAGAACGTAATTGATGTCTGCGGAAAATTGAAAATTAAAAAACTGGTTGTAGCCAGTTCGGACTGCGCCTACGGATTTTTTGAAGGTACGCCGGACTATCTTCCGGAGACCGCTCCGATTCGCTCCACACCGGGATTCCCCTATTCAGAGAACAAAGCGGAAATTGAAAAGCTGCTTTCCGATTTTATAACGAGTGGTCATGGCTGTGAAACGGTTATAATGAGGCCATGCATTGTCATGGGTCCCAACGCGAAAAATACCACGTCAAAATCGATGAAGGACCCCGTCATCATCGGCGTCCGGGGGTATGATCCAATCATGCAGTTCATTCACGAGGACGACGCTGCCGAGGCCTTTTATCTTGCGGCCGTCAAAAAGGTGAAGGGCGCCTTTAATCTTGCCGCTGATAAGGGGCTTCGCTATTCGGAGCTTGCGCGGGAGCTGGGCAAACCCATGATCTCTCTTCCGGCATGGCTCATCTATCCCCTGGTGCAGCTCCTCTTCCGCCTGCGGATTGTACCTTTTGGAAAGGCGCAGGTGGATTATATCAGGTATCCCCTCTCCATGGATATCAGTAAAATAGGGAAAGAACTGGGGTTCAGGCCGAAGTATTCATCGGGAGAAACGGTCAGAACAATCATGCACGTGAAACCGCAATAAGTTCTCATTTTTTCCGGAAGCATGTTTCAATTGCTGCATGATAGACAAATGTAACATGCCGTGTTATATTGAATGCATCATCCTTTGGATTAATCATCAAAAAGGTGCCGTATAAGCGTCGAGGGAGATGGTGCATGATATGAAAGATGACAGGCGGTCGAAACGGTCCCGCGCGTGGCTCCTTGAAACACTTCTGGAATTGATGGAAGAAAAGGATTATGCTGATATCGGCATAAAGGAGCTCACTGAACGGGCCGACGTGGCACGGCAGACCTTCTACCGCAATTTCCGGAGCAAGGATGATATTCTTCTTCTCCAGATGGACGAGGTTTTCGATGAATTCTTTGCAACGGTCCGGGAAACCCTGGGTCAGAAGGGCGGTGACACCGCCGCCATGATGAAGAAGCTTTTCTATATCTGGAAACGGCACGAGTCCCTGTTTACGGCCCTGCAGAAGGCCGGTCTCACCTACCGTACGCTGGACCGCTTCTCATCCTATGTCTCGCTCATACAGGCTCAGATTGAGGCTGAGACGGAAGCCAGAAATGATTATCAGCGATACCTTTCCATTTTTGTCGCCGGGGGCACCTTCATGGTCCTCAATACCTGGTTCCAGAAAAAGATGGATATGCCCGTTGAGGATATGGGCGGCCTCTTTGACCGGATTATGCAGTTTCTCATTGCCACCACAAAGGAGTATAGCCGCATACACCGTTGATGCGGCTTTTTACCCAAATAATTTCCTTCCCTGAAATACGCAACATGTTACACGCTTTTGTTGCATAACGTATAACTGCTGTTTATTCCTGTCAAAAATTGCTTTGTCTATAAACATATAATTATATCTTTATGTTTATGAAGGAATCAATAACTGAACGGCTGGCCAGCCTCTATAAAACACTGGGAGAGACGAACAGGCTGAAAATATTGAAAATATTGTCATCCCACATGGCAGAGTCCCTGTGTGTCGGTGATGTTTCAGGATTGCTGAATATTTCACAGCCCCTGGCATCGCAGCACCTGAAAGTGCTGAAAACGGCCGGGCTGATAGAAGAAAATAAAAAAGGGTCACGGGTCTATTACACGGTCAATATGGAGAGGATGCATGAAGCGAAAGATCTCATTGATGACACCTTTATCAAGGCTTTTAAGAAATGTTCTCATAATTTACAGTGCGGTGATTGTCCGGTAAAGGATACCTGCGCATAACAAACGTGATGAGGTGGACAGTATGGAACACAAAGAAATAATAATCATGGGCGGCGGCATAGCTGGAATATCCTGCGCGCTGAAGTTACGGGAAGCGGGGCGGTCCTTTATCATGATTACCGAAAGACTCGGCGGAAGAATATATTATTCCGATGAAGAAAAAGTCAATTTCGGCGCTTATTTCTATATGAGTAATTACCGTCATGTTAAAAAGGTGTTAAAGAAAGGGACTCATCTTAACAAGGCGAGCGCTCTGTATCATAACAGCGCCGATGATTATTACACCCTTTTCCGATTGAAGACATTGCGGCAGTTTCCGCAACTGGTGCGTTTCGCAAAGACCATGATCATATTCAAACTGCACTTCGAGAAGTACAAAAAAAACTGTGAGGTCATGCCGGTCAGAGAGGCTCTGGCCGCCGATCCCTATATGCATGATCTTTTCTATCGGTCCGCCCTGAGCTTTATCGATGAAAAGGGCTTCAGGGATGTGCATGATGACTTTTTCTCAAAGTTCTCCTATGCCTGCACAGCGGTCTCAACGGACAAGGTAAACGCTCTGGATTATTGCACACTCAGTCTGGGATTATTGCTCCCTCTTCACCGATTCATCTTTGATAACCGGGGATTGGCATTACAATTCAAAAATGAACTGGTTATAGATACCGTTGTTGAAGTAAAGATGAAAGGAAAGGGTTATACCGTAAAGACGAAAAGCGGAAAAACATACAGCAGCGATTACGTGGTGGCTGCCACGCCCGGTTCAGTCACGCAGAAACTGCTGCATCTTCCTTTTATTAGAAATTCCTACATGCTGCAGTCCTGGCATGTGGAGGGAACCTTGAAGAAAAAATATATAAAATACGGTATGAATCTTTTCGGGGAAGGATCAAAAATAATAGCCATTGCCCGCCAGGACGACGGGAGCTACCTGGTCTTCGCGGCAACCACCGATAATCAATGTCTCAATGATTACTTCGAGAACTTTAAAATGCTGGGATCCGTTATCTGGGAGAAGGCTCTCTATACGGAGGGCAAAACCCTTGTGGAAGAACATGCAGCGGAATTCGGTGAGAACCTTTATATTTCCGGGGAACACAATTGTGTGGGCATGGAGCCCAGTGCCATCTCGGGCATATACGCGGCGAATGCCATCATACAATCGACACGGTCAGGAGAGTAGAACGGCATCTCCGGTAATTATAAAAGAACAAATTTGGAGAATCAGTCATGCATAAAAAATTGAAAATATTTCTGATGGTAATTGGGGCAATGGCCGTTATGGGAACGGTCATGCTTGTATCGCTGGTGCATTACGGTTCACGCTATTTTGCTTCCGCCGAGATTGAGACCATGGACCTTCCCGGTGATGACCTTCTCGCACCGGGTGACAGGCAGCTGCAGCAGACACTGGTCATCGAGATAGACGCCCCGCCCTCAAAACTGTGGCCTTTGCTGGTTCAGATGGGACAGAAGTACGCCGGTTTTTACAGCTTTGAACTGCTGGAACGGCTTTTCACCTTTGATATCCATAACACCTATGAAATCGTTCCCCAGTGGCAGGATAAGATGAAAGCGGGAAGGTGGATGTACTATCATCAAAGGGGCATCGGTTCCGAGATCATGGAAGTGAAGGAAGGGAAATATTTTACCATGCTCTCCGATTCAAGAGTAAAGCCCAAGGATAATAAGGCCTTTGCCCTTAATCCCTTCCCCGGCGGAGAGTTCGCCTGGACCTGGAATTTCATACTTCAGGAGCTTCCCGGGAACAGGACGCGTTTCATCGAGCGATGCGCCGCACATTACAAACCGGTCAATTTCATGACAACCACCCTGGTGAAACTTTTTCTGGGCGTTCCCTCCATCGTCATGTGCACTGATCAGATGGAAGTGTTGAAAGCCCTGGCGGAAGGGAAGGCGGTTGAATGACCGGAGCGACCATGAATTGCTGTGCTCAATAATGAAAGGCGCAGAAGGTAAAATGGGAAAACATACATAACGAGGTGATATTTTATGAAACCGTCAGCTGATGCAAAGGTTCCGGCCTATAAAACAAATGTCTGGGTTCCGCACAGGAACGGACTTGGATTCAAGAACTGGCTTATTGATCACACCAGCGCGCATTCTTACAGCTGGAAATTTTATCTCTGGGTATTCAGGGGGATACTTAAAGGCAGCAGGCTGATGAAGTATCCTGTGCTGGGAAGGATATACAAAACGTTGATGATGTTCGGCAACGAAAACCGGCATACTTCGGCTACAGTTTATAATCTGAATGTCGATGTTTCGAAAGAAGCGGAATCTTCTGTAATCCCCATGGATCTTGTCAAGGACGCCATTAAACAGGCGGGCTATATCGCGTCTATGAAAACATGTCTCTGCCGTGATGCCCAGGACTGCAAGGATTACCCGAAAGATATATGCTGTCTTTTTTTAAGCAAAAGCGGAAAACGTGTTGTTTCGCATGATATCGCCTATGAGATATCAAAGGAAGATGCCCTGAAAAGAGTGGACCGGGCAGCGGAGCTCGGGCTTATATGCCAGTCCCTGTGGGTTGAGGTTGAGCAGCTTATCTGGGGTTTTGCCAATGACGAGATGGATCACTTCGTTGAGATCTGTTTCTGCTGCCCGTGCTGCTGCGTGGGTTTCAACCTTTCCAGGAATGCGAGCAGGGAAATAAAGGAGAGGTTCCGTCCTACAGGCTGGACTGCGATGGTTGATAAGGATAATTGTACCGGGTGCGGCGCATGCTGTCCTCCGGAGCTCTGTCCCCAGGATGCCATTTCCATCGTTGACGGCACGGCAGAGGTTGTACAGGATTACTGCGTCGGGTGCGGAATATGCAAGGCCAGGTGTACGTTGGACGCGATTAAAATCCGCCAGACAAAACCAATGCTTGGGAGTATGAAGGAATATTTCCTGATGGAAGGCGGGCTTGACCTTAAATTTAAATGAGAACCGAATTGAACATGGACGTTTCCGAAAGTACAGCAGAAGGGACTGGGTTTAAACCCGCCCCTTCTGTTGTGCTGGTGACGAGGGGATTTAAACTATTGGACATAACTTTACGGGATGTTATAAATTTTCGGCTTCAATTGTTTCAATTGTATTTTTTATCCAGTTAATTCTCAGATTAATTTCCTTTAACAAATATTCAAACTCATGCCGCCATAACAATATCTGTTTCTTGCTGTCTTCCTGACCTTTGTCAATGTAGTTCTCTTCAATTGAAAGGTGTTCTGCGGTGAATTCATTTTTTTCCCTGGTATAATGCTCCAATCCTGCATGTAAATAAGCCAGTATCTGGTCTTTGTCAAGGGAACCCATAAAGGTCAGTTTCAATAAAAACCGCTGGAAGCTCATCATGGAAAAGGCGAATTCCATGGGCTCGGCCAGCCATGTATGCAACTCATCTTTTCCTTTTCTGGTGATGGTATAGACCTTGCGATCCTGCTTGCCTACCAGGGGCTCCTCTTTGAAGGTTACAAATCCTTCTTCGTGCAGGTGTTTCAGCGCTGGATAAATCTGGCTCAGCGACGCTGAAAAAAAATATCCCGTAGACTTGTCGATAATGGATTTCAGCTCGTATCCTGAAACCGAAGGTCTGAGTTTGATCAATCCCAGAAGAATATATCGTAACAGCATATTTCACTCTTTGAAGTGGATTTTCTGAAACCGCCTCTATCGACGGCATCTTTTGAATTACTCTACATGGTCACGTGGAGTCAAACTCTTTTTCCTTGAAATGTTCCGGAAATTTGAAGTGCTTCCGGTTCTTCATTTGGAATAGTGCCATATTACACAATCTGATTGTGGGCTGGCGGCCGCGCCATACACTTTACTATCTTTTATGAATCATGGCGCGGCCGGCATGCACCGGTACGTCGTTACATATCTTCTATCACCATATTGGCCGCTTTTTCACCCGTGGCAAGGGCGCCTTCCGTGCAGGCGATAAGAAACAGATATTCGCCGGAAAGATAGAGTCCCTTGACATCGCGCATATGGTTTTTTAACAGCTCATGTATGGCAGGGAACTGGCCCGGGGCCTCAAGGTTTATTGCCCTGTCATAGCGTATCATTTCCGTCATAAGCGGTTCGTCAGGAAAATCAGGGAAGAATTTTTGTGCTTCATCTATCACCCTTCGACGGCGTTCTTTCCCGGAGAGCTTGCCCAGTTCTGTGTCATGCCAACCGGCTGTGAAACAATGCATCAGTCCTGCTCCCGGAGGGGCCGAGTCCATAACTCCGGCTGCATCGAAAATTGTTGTGAGTATTGAATTTTCACTGCCAGGAATCATAACTGATAAGAAATGTTCCGGCGTAACTTTCTTCTCAATAGGGAAGATGTAGGAATATGTCGAGCTGTATTTACAGGTCTCTAGCGGTTTTCTCATGGTATCGGGCAGATCCGGTATCAGTTTTCGTGCAAGAACCGCGTCTGTCGCACATATTACCTGGTCAGCTTCGATAAATCCCTCATTGGTTTCAACACCAACAACCTTCTTGTTTTCGATAACAATTTTTTTCACCGGTGTGGAGAGTCTGACAGAATCCTTTACATTTTCATACAATGCCGCAGTGATTGATCCCATGCCGTCTCTCATGACGCACATACCCTTCATCAGGTGGGTCAGCGCAATGATGTGGGCTATGGTAACCTCCTCTGGGCGTGCCAGCACCATTGTGCCGAGAAAAGGGGTGATTATCCTGTCCAGCACATCGGGCCCGCCGTGCTTCAGTGTGAATTCCGCCGAGCTCGTGTTGCCGAGCTCAAGCAGGGAATCGAAATTCTGGCTCTCATTGTCCATTAAATTCTGGTATTTCCTGATTGCCATACCCAGTTTTAATAATTGCGGGTATGCTTTCAGGGGAAGTCCACGGAAGGCCAGCATTTCGGGGAGAGATTTAATCATCTCTTTTAAGCTCCCGGTTAAAATATAATGCTTTTTCCCGTTCCTCCAGAATCCGTACTTTTGAATTCTGTAATCGTATACCTGGTCAAGCATGTTTAATTCCTTCAGGTATTTGAATGTAGTGGCCCACTGCGGTTCGGTGAATCCTGCTCCCAGGGAAAGATTGAACCCGTCTTTCTTAACGTTCCTGCACCTGCCGCCTGCTACGTTGGTGGCTTCCAGGGCGATGACATCGATCCCCTGCTTTTTCAAGCTATATGTCGCGGACAGGCCTGCGCAACCGGCGCCGACGACCACCACTTTTTTCCTGCTCATACTATTACCTCCCTAGTAATATAGAATACATGATATATAATAATATATATATAATATCAGATATATTCAAGTGTTTTTCAATCCCCGGGAAAAAATAATCGAAATGAAGAGCTTTAATTTATATATACAGAGAGGGCCTGACATTCAGACAAAAGAATGATAATGAAAAATTTAAACATTCAGTCGGCATAGTAAGTGGAAAAAGATGAGCAGGAAATTTGTGATAGTGACTCGGGAAGGAACAGGTTAATCGTATGTCTGAAAATAACAGAAGGCGGGAAATCCCGCCTTCTGTTATTTGTAAGTTTCATGCTGCAGGTGACGAGGGTCTCGAACCCCCAACCTGCGGTTTTGGAGACCGCTGCTCTACCAATTGAGCTAGTCACCTAAGTGCTCAACCATATACTAAAACAAGGAATATCAGCGTCTTGTTTCCGTCAAGTAATTAATTTGCGTGTATTTTCTAATAGTACTCGCTGCAGCTCATATCCTCGAAGAGATATTTCTGGTTCTCTTCGGCGCAGTCATCCAGGGGCGAAGGATAATTGCTGTCGAAACAGGCCGTGCAGAAGCCCATCTTGGGACGGTCAATAGCCTGCAGCATGGTTTCCACGGTCATGTATTCGATGGAATCGACGCGAAGATATTTTCGTATCTCCTCGATGGTGTGCGATGCGGCGATGAGCTCCTTGCGTGTCGGTATGTCTATTCCGTAGAAGCAGGGAAAGCGCGTGGGCGGTGATGATATGCGTACATGAATCTCCTTGGCGCCGGCATTGCGGAACATTTTTATTATCTTCCTCATGGTGGTGCCGCGCATGATGGAGTCGTCGACAACAACGATCTTTTTGCCTTCTACGGCTGAGCGGACCACGTTGAATTTTATTTTTACGCCGAAGTCACGGATGCGCTGTTCCGGCTCGATGAATGTCCTGCCGATGTAATGGCTCCGTATCATTGCAAGCTCATAGGGAATGTTCGATTCCCGGGCGTACCCGATGGCCGCCGATACGGATGAGTCCGGTATGGGTACTACTATGTCGGCTTCCACGGGTGCCTGCCGGGCCAGCATGCGGCCCAGCTGGATTCGCATCTCGTGAACCGATTCTCCGAATATGATGCTGTCGGGCCGTGAGAAGTAGATATATTCGAAAACGCAGAGCGATTCGGGCTGTTTTTCAAAGGGATAGTAGGACTTGATGCCATAGCTGGAGAGTTCCACCAGTTCGCCGGGATGTATTTCGCGGAGGTACTCGGCATCGACGATATCGAAGGCGCAGGTCTCCGAGGCCACGCAGTAGGCGCCCTGTACTTTTCCCAGGACCAATGGCCGAAGTCCGTGGGGATCCCGCACGGCATAGATTTTTTCACGGTTCATTATGAGAAGGGAATAGGCGCCCTTTACCTGTTTCAGCGAGTGGATGAGGGCTTCAAGGAAATCCTTGATACCGGAGCGGGCCATGAGGTGAACGATGACTTCTGAATCTATGGTTGTCTGGAAGATGTGTCCTTTTTGTTCGAGCTCGAAGCGGAGAGTTCCCGCATTGGATAGATTGCCGTTATGCGCCAGTACAATGGGCCCAAGGTTCGATTCGGCGCGAAAAGGCTGGGCGTTCCTGAGATAGGATGATCCCGTGGTGCTGTACCTGTTGTGCCCGATGGCCCGGTCACCCTGCAGGTTGTCCATGTGCTTCGGTTCGAATACGTCTATGACTTTGCCCATGCCGGCATACCGGACTATGTGATTACCGTCCGATGAGGCAATGCCGGCCGATTCCTGTCCCCGGTGCTGAAGGGCGTAAAGACCCAGGTATGCGAGATTTGCGGCTTTAGGATGACCGAAGATGCCGAAAATGCCGCATTCCTCTTTTGGTCTCCCGTCGTCTGACGATAAAAATTGATTTTCGGATAACTCCATATTAGCACCGCTGATGGTTTATGATGACTCACATATAGGTTCAGTCTCAATACTGTAAAGTAATTTTACGATAAATTACTAAAATAATCAAGTTAATTTACAGCACCGTAATTCAGTTCCCAAAGGGGCCCTGTTAATGCAGGTCATCGGTGTAATTTATGTTTCTGAACACCTTATAGGGATCGTCATAAAATGTGATCTCATCCTCACCGATGACACGAATTTCGGCATTGTTATAAAAATCAATGAGTTTTCCTTTACCGGCATCGATGAGCTGTTTTATAGGTTTGATGCAGGAAGTTGAATAAATGGCATGAAGCGGCTGATAATGTCCGTCAAGCATGGGCACTATCACGTCATATTGTGGCGGGATAGAGGCCATGTAGGCTATTAATGAAGAATTCAGAAAGGGCATGTCGCAGGGAACTACAAAGGCCCTGCCGTTTTCACAATTGCATAGAGCGGAATATACTCCGCCTATGGGGCCAAGACCTGGAATGATGTCGGGATACACTTTCACGCCGGGAATTGAATATTTATCCCCTTCATCGGCGATGATGGATATCTCTTGGAATACGGGGGACAGGGCATCGTAGACATGCATGATCATGGGCTTTCCATTGAATTCATAGAGGGATTTGTCCCTGCCGAAACGGCTGCTCCTGCCGCCGGCGATAATATAGGCGCGGGTAATATTAGTATCAGTCATGGTAACAGATTCCTTTTTTTTAACACCATACGAAAGAGTCATTGAATCATTCAATGATTTTTTTATTAAAAATCATTTGATAAAACGCCCGATACAGGCCAGGGTGTCCCGTGAAAAGTACGACCGCGCATACAAACCGGGAATGGTTAATGAAGTCTGTATGCACAGGGCATGAGAAAGGCGGGAACCATAGCAATGAAGATATTCGCTGTCGTTGGCAGATCTAATTCGGGCAAAACTACCCTGGTAGAGAAACTTGTGCGCCATTATACGCGTGGAGGCCTGAAGGTTTCCACTATTAAGAGCATTCGACATGATTATGAAATGGACCATCCCGGCAAGGATTCGTACCGCCATAGGGAAGCCGGCGCTTTTTCCAGTGCCATTACCAGCGGAAAAAAATTCAGTCTGATCTCCACTATTGATGATGATATGACCCCCCTGGAGCTGGCACAGCGTTATTTCTCACATTCGGACCTGGTGATCATTGAAGGATACAAGGAAGGCGATACACAGAAAATAGAGGTCGTCGGCGATTCTTCGGAAGACCCGCTCTTTCTGTCAGGAGTGGATAATATTCTCCTTGTTGCCTCGGATAATAGTCTTGAGACGGTTTTACCTCAGTACAGGCGTGATGACGTGGAGGGAATCCTCCGCGGCATCGAGGACCTTATCCTGAAAACAACGAATACATGAAAGGAATTTTTCAGCGGTCCACGCGTCTGACCGTGATACATGCCTCGCCCAGGAAGTCGGGCTTTTCTTTTACGGGATGATCTCCGTCATTCAGTTCCAGAATTTCATCCGTGGCAAATACGCATACGTTGAATATATTGTGATTTCCCTGCCGGGGGTTTCCCAGCCAGGTGATGGCTCGCCAGATGCCCTTGCTGTCAAGGGTGCCTTCCGGTTCAATATGCCATATCTTTTCCTTTGTGCTCTGTTCAATGAGATATACATGAAGATTATTTTTCAATTTGGCATCCAGTTTGTCATAGTTGACCACGGTGCCGCTCATCTTCAGCGGCAGGGAGCGGGAGACCACGGAGCCGTCTTTATGACTGGTGAAGTTAAATTGCACTGCCGTGGATTTTTTCCCGCATGCGGCGGTCATGACCGTGATGAAGATCACCGATAAAAAAAGAACGCTGTTTTTCGCCAGGTATGTTTTTTTCATATTTTGCCTCTTGCCCCTAAGATATATTTATAAATTATCACTTTTCCACAAAGGAATTTCCGACATCGTTACGGTAAATAATCTTCCCGCAGGGGAGAGAAGACCTCTACGGCAATGGAGTCCTCGAGAATCTCCGCTTCATGCTCCACACCGCCGGGGATGCACCAGCTGTCGCCGGGATGGGCTTCATGAATGAAATTACCGATCCTCAGGTTGATCCTTCCCGATACAAGGTAGCCCGTCTGCTCCTGTGGATGGCTGTGCCTGGGGAGGATATGGCCCCTCTCCAGGCGGAATTCCGTCATGAGCGTGTTATCTCCGTAGGCAATGGTCTTCATTTCTACTCCCGCCAGGGGTTTCTTGTACCCGTCGTCGGATTTTTTGGAAAACATGGAATCTCCTCCGGTCTCTTTGCTTTATGTCCACTGTATGATCGACGGTTCATAGTCCGCCGGCGGTACCAGGTCCATGAGCATGAGGAGTGTGGCAGCTACGTTGGCCAGTCCTGGTTTCTTAATATCGGCCAGAGCGTACTCTCCGGCAAAACCGGGATCATAAATGATGGCCGGTACGGGATTGAGCGTATGTGACGTTTTCTTCATGGGAAGTCCCGTTTCCTTGTCGATCTTTGCATTGCCGGTTTTTTTATCCATCTCGAACATCTCATCCAGGTTCCCATGGTCGGCCGTAATAAGGGCGATACCGCCCTGTTCATGTATGACCGGTAGGAGCCTCCTGAGGCAGAGATCAATGGTTTCAGCCGCTATGATGGCCGCCTCCAGGTCGCCCGTATGGCCCACCATGTCGCCATTGGGATAATTCAGGCGCAGAAAATTATACTTTCCGCTTCTCAGTGCCGTCATGACGCTGTCGGTGATTTCGGCCGCCTTCATCCAGGGACGCTGGTTGAATTCCAGCCTGTCGGAGGTGATCTCCTCATAATCCTCAAGCTTCGCATCGAACTTGCCGCTGCGGTTGCCGTTCCAGAAATAGGTGACATGGCCGAACTTCTGCGTTTCGGAAATGGCATACTGGGTTTTACCTGTGTGGACCAGGTATTCACTCATGGTCTCCTCAATGGCCGGCGGGATCACCAGGTATTTTTTCGGGATCTTCAGGTCTCCGTCGTATTCCATCATGCCGGCGTATACCACATCGGGCCTGCGCACCCGGTCGAATTTATCCAGGGTCTCTTCCTCGAAGGCCCGGGACATTTCGATGGCCCGGTCGCCGCGGAAGTTGAAAAATATGACCGAATCACCGTCATTGACGGTCCCCACGGGTCCGTTGCCGTCCATTATGGTAAAGGAGGGGAGATACTGATCTGTTATCTCCGGGTCGTCGCTGCGGAAGGTTTCGATGGCCTGGCGTGCCGAGGTGAAAGCCCGGGCTATGCCCAGGACATGGGCGTCCCAGCCCCTTTTTACAATGGACCAGTCGGCCTCGTATCGGTCCATGGTGGTTATCATCCTGCCTCCGCCCGAGGCTATGGCGTAGTCGAGTCCCTGTTTCCTGAAGTCCTCTAGAAAGGCCTCCATCTCGTCGACGTACTGCAGGGCCGAGGTTTCGGGAACATCGCGTCCGTCAAGGAGTATGTGAACCTTGCATTTTTTCACTCCTTCCGACGCGCTCTGTTTTATTATACCCATAAGGTGATCAATGTGAGAGTGAACATTGCCGTCGGAGAGGAGCCCTATGAAGTGAAGGGTCGTTCCCTGTGTGGCGGGTTTTTTAACCAGTTCCTTCCAGGTATCGGTGGTGAAAATATCACCGGATTCCAGTGCCCTGTTGACCAGCTTGGCTCCCTGTTCGAAAATTTTTCCCGCTCCCAGGGCATTGTGTCCCACCTCGCTGTTACCCATATCATCGTCGCTGGGGAGTCCCACGGCTGTTCCATGGGCCTTTAGCGTGGTATTCATGTATTCCCTTCGCAGGGAGTCGAGCAGGGGAGTACGGGCCTGGCGGAAGGCGTCGCCTTCATCTCCCTTTCCCAGTCCGACGCCGTCCATGATGATGAGGACAACGGGTCCCTTTCTTTTTATTTTATGTGATTTCTGCAGTGCTTTCATTGTCATATCCTCTATGTTGGTATATATACCATTTTGCAGAATGTTTCAATTATTAATTATCTTTCCACTATTTCCGCCGGGTTGTATAATCTCAACAAATAAATGAACCGGGCCCGTTGATTTTTGACAGGGGGTGTTGTGTAGAAAAGGAGGACGATTAGTCCAGCAGAAAAGCATCGAGGCCGGCGAGTTCCAGAACACGCATGACCCCTTCAGTTGGGTTGATGAGGTTCAGTTTCCTGCCTGATTTACCCAGCCTGTTTTTGACACGGATAAGTGCCGCCAGAGACATGGAGTCGATTTTGGTGACATTAGTTAAATCGATTATGGCGTTTCTGTCATCTTCCCGGATAAAATTATTGAGCAAATCTTCCAGTTTGAGCAGTTTTACCGAAATAACTTCATCTTTCAATAAGAATGTACGATCATTGTCGTTATCAATAAACTCAACCATGGTGAAGTTCCTATTGTTTATTCTATAAAAGTATGATTTATTTAGTCAAATAAAATATATATGTCTCATAAAAAAGAAGTGATTATGTCGTTAATTAGCAATCTCGTTTTTTTCTTCCCTGCCCAGAACCATTTTCAAGTCCCTGGACCTGTTTTCCAGCGAATCGGAGAGAAGCTTCAGGTATTTCAGGTTTTCCATGATATCGGTTCCCAGCTTATTCATGCTGTTGAACCAGTCCGTGATTTTTTCAACAGACTCGGTCTGGATGACGGACTGCTCATATACCTCTTTTGCCGCCTTTTCAACTTCGACGGAAGAATCGTAGAGTTTCTTGCTTTCTTCAAATTCTTTGCTGGTATTATCATTCAGGCTCTGCATGAAGATAGAATTTTCCCTGATGAAGGATATGGTCTGGTTCAGGTACTGGGCCAGGTTGCCTATCATGGCCGAGATATTTTCAATGTTGCCCACCGTATCCTGTATGATCTTGGCAATCTCCTTGGAGGAATCAATGCTCATGGTGGCCAGTTTTGATATTTCATCGGCGACAACGGCAAAACCCCTGCCGTGCTCCCCTGCACGGGCCGATTCGATGGCGGCGTTGAGGGAGAGCAGATTGGTCTGGTCGGCGATTTCACTGATGGTTTTTGATATTTCCTCGATTTTCTGGGAATTCATTTTCATGTCTGTTATAGCCTTCGTGGTGCTCTTGAGGTTGTCCTCGTTGATGGTGGCCAGGTTCAGCGCCTCCCGGGCTTTTTTGCTCTGGGCCGTACTGTCACTGTATATCCCTTCCATGAGGTTGGATATCTCTTTAATTTTAAGAAAATTTTCCTCAACGGTCCTATACTGGAAGTCCGACTTGCTGCGTATCTCTTCGATGCTTCCCGATATGTTTGTTTTGATGGTTTCCACGTCGTTCATAAGCTTTCCGTGGGCGCGGATACTCTCGCTGATTTCCTTCAGAGAATTGGCAAGCTCTCTGCTGCTGGCCAGAAGTTCCTCCGAGGTCTGATCAACGGTGGCGAGGACATTTTTCATTTCACCATAATTTTTCTCTGCCCCGGTTCGGGCATCGGCCAGTTCGTCCATATTTTTGTTGGTAAAATCGGCCATCTTGTAGAGGAAGTAGGTGAAGCCGAGGAGAAATAGTATCTTGGGTGCTTCTGCTGATCCCCGCAGCGTGTTTGTGGCAAAGAATTTTGTTACATCTTTTGTAAAGGTCATTCCTCCGTCTATGATGGCCAGGCTGAGGAGTGCTATGTAGGTAGTCACTGCCAGCAAGCCTGCATAGAGCGTGAGTTTTTTATTATACCGCATGGCGTTCATGGCCATGAACAGGAAGTAGACGAGGAAGGTGGCCGGCTCTTTCATTGTCAGTCCGTATCCCACGCGTTCGTCAAAGTGCATGGTGAATTTCAGAAAGAAAATCAGCAAAAATTCGATGGTTACCGAGGTATAGATGAGGGGAACTGATATGGTATTTTTCATTATGGAAGCCTGGTTTACAATGGCCAGGGTGAGGAAAATAGTATCGGCTGCCAGGATGGCGCCCCAGCTCATTATGCTGGATCCGCTTACGTAGGCTGAAACAGCTGCTATAAAGAAAAAAACGATGAATACATACCGGGCGCGGTTGATGATGCGTTCAGTAGCAATGGTGCTCATGATTACCTCGGATTTTTTAGCCGTTCTGAGTGCATAGAATATAGGGTCTGTGCATATTTTGCAAGTTAATTGTGAAAAACAAGGGAAAATGTTGTCATAAACTGCGGAGTTGACAGGCTTATGTCAGTTAATTGTATCCACTAGTTTTCTGATGTCTTTTACGAGCTTGTCGGCCTGTGAAGACAGGATTTCATTTTTATCATTCCCGCCATTGTTTTTCTGTAAAGTAATATAGAGGGAGAGAGACTTCAGCATGAGCTCCCGCGAGGTCTCGCGGGTCAATTGATCTCTGAGTCTTCTCCCGCTTCCGGGCAGCAGTCTGAACAGGACATTCCTGATCTGCGGGAACAGAAAGGGGACGAAGGCCTTCAGTAAAATATAGGTTATGAGGGGAATGAGCAGAATCAGGTTTGCCCGTAAAACGGGAACCAGGTATGAAAGAGATTCAGGATTAAAACTGTCCTTCCATAAAATCCAGAGCGTATCAGCCATGGCAAGGGAAAGGAGGAATACGGTTTTCCCCTTCGGCAGGCCGATGGCTGAGAGACCCGAGGATATGATCAGGACCGATATAAAGAGGAGAATGGTTTGGAATCCCACAAGTCCCGTTACCGTACTGACCCGTGAAATAAAGGTATTGATGCCCGTGATAAGGTCCTGGATGTCGCGGATTACGGAGGGAACGGCCGGTTTGAAAAATGACGGACCATCGCCGCACGAGATAAAGACCAGGAACAGCAGGAATAACAGGGCCGGAACTATCCTACTTTTTTTTTCGCCTGACATACTCAGCTCGATAGCTCAAAATTCATAATGATCTGGTTGCCTTTTTCGTTCCATTCAATATGGCAGAACTGATTGATAATAAAGAGGCCCCGCCCCCGGCGCTTAAAACGGTTTTCTTCCGATAGCGTCATTTTGAGTTCATTGTAATTGAATCCCTTTCCGTCGTCGGTAACTATTATAACAAGATGAGATCTGTCGACAGAAATGGAAATGTGGACATTTTTTGACGAAGACCATTTGTTGCCGTGCTCCATAGCATTGGTTATGGCTTCATCAAGGGCCAGATACAGTTCCTCGTATCTGATGCGTAGTCCTATCTTTTCATGTTTTATGAAATTAGTAACTGCATCAACAATGTTCTTTTTAGAATGTTTGCTGGAGGGGAACTGATTCTGATAAATGTTGGTATTTTGGTTATTCAACATTGTATAAAAATAAGCTAAGATTAGATTAACGTTAATAAAGTGGACATATTGTTCATCATACTATATGTGATTCCGATGTCATAACTCTCAATGCCAGGTGAAGAATGTTAATCTTATATCTTGATATTTCGGGATGGGGAGATTCGAACTCCCGACTTCTTCGTCCCGAACGAAGCGCGCTACCGGGCTGCGCTACATCCCGTCATGGAACTTGCTCAATTACTCAATAATTGAGTCACTTACACATACAATGGTGATATTTGCAATTAATTTTTTGATGCTTTATAATTATTTCGTATACCGCACAATTGTTTTACAATGCCTCTCTTTGTTGAAGATAACTATTTTGTGTTGCCAAAAAAAACTTGTTTGATATTATGTTTCCATATACATTCTGATAGTAACAAAAGAATGTTAAAATTTTCATAATAATGGTCGCTACATTAAGCCATATTTCTCAAGTGCTAACGATTACATTATGATGTCTCGCTGGTGAAAACAAATTATATACAGAAGAGGCGATTATGGATCTATCTTACCGATACTCGGGCAAGTCAGTGCTGATTATTGATATTGATGAGGCAAGCGGCTCATTGGTAAATGGCACTATAGAGGATTTTATTGAGACCATGTTAACCATGGACAGAAAGAAGAGCAATATGATCGCCCTGGATATGAGCAGGAAAAAATATCTCAACAGTTCGGGCCTGGGTGATCTGATCATGACAAAGGACAGGCTCTTTGACCAGGGAGTAGAACTGGTCCTTATCGGTGTAGCGGGAAACATCCAGTCGCTCCTTTCCATGGTGGGAGTGGAGGATTTTTTTAAACTGGCGGGAAATGAAACAGATTTATAAGAGCGAGTGCGGAACATGACAGAATCAAATATCACAGAAAACAAATACACATCGTACATAATGGATGGTATCGTCCAGCGGCGTTCCAACAGGGTCTTCGAAAACATCGTGCGGATGCTTTTCAGGAGAACCGAATTCGACGGTGAAAGCCTGGCAACGCTGAAGAATTATGAGGAAAAGGGGAAAATTGTATACGTTTCTTTTCAGAGTTCCACCACGTCACTGCTTATTTTCACGTATCTTCTGAAGCGGCATGGACTGAAGGCGCCGGTGCTGGCCCTGGGCTATAATCCCTACCTGTTCCAGGTTGTGACAAATCTGGTGCGCAGGATATACCGGTTTTTGTGGGGGGGGCTGGGACTCCGGAGCTTCCGCATGGTGACCGATGAAGAGTATATTGAGGATGTCCTGGAAAAAAACGATCCTATGATCATATCACTGCTGTCGGGCAAACTTTTTGTGCGGCGATACGTGGAGATCAAGATGGATATATTGCAGCATCTGATTGAAAGTCAGAAAAAATCATCACTCCCTATATACATTTTGCCCCAGATAATGTTCTGGAACCGGAACCCGGAAAAAACCAGGACCTTTGTTTCCTCCAGGGCCACGGGCGACCGCGGGCTGTGGAGCGGATTTTTTACCGTGGCGAAAAGCGCTACCCATCCCTTCATGCGGATCTCGGGTCCCATCAACCTGCAGGAGGAGATTGAAGCGGCATCCGTTGATGACTCCAACCACATCGCCAGGATCGTCAGGAACAAGATACTGGAGATGTACAATCACGAAAAGAGAACGGTTCTAGGACCCGTAATGAAATCCAGCAGCGAGATGATGGAGCGCGTACTCTATCACAAGAACGTTCTTGACGAGATCCAGCGGCAGATGGAAGGCGGCAAGTCCGGTGAAGAGAAGCTGCGCAGGAAGGCATACAAATATTTTCGGGAAATAGCGGCGGATTTTTCCATAATATACATACGGTTTTTTGAGAAGAGCCTGAACTATGTTTTCAGAAAGATATTTGACGGCATTCATTACAACATGGATGATTTCAAGATGCTCAGGGAGGAATCGCAGAAGGGCCCCCTGATCATCATGCCCAGTCATAAAAGCCACATGGACTATCTCATTATCTCCAGTCTTTTATTTCAGAATAAAATCATCCCGCCCCATATCCTGGCCGGTGCGAACCTGACTTTTTTCCCCATGGGCAAGATATTCAGGCGGTCCGGGGCCTTTTTCATGAGGCGGTCCTTTAAAGGCCTGGATCTCTACGCGGCCGTATTCAAACAGTATGTAAAGATCCTGGTAAATGAAGGATATAGCATCGAGTTTTTTATCGAAGGCGGAAGGACGCGCACGGGAAAACTCCTGGTGCCGAAACTGGGGATGCTGAAGTACCTTATCGAGTCCGTCGAGGAAGGATACAACAAGGATATCATGCTTGTCCCGGCTACGATTAATTATGACCGGATACTCGAGGAAAGTTCCTATCAGAAGGAACTGAAGGGGAAGGAGAAAAAAGAAGAATCAACCAGTTCCTTTGTGAAGAGCCGGTCGCTCCTGAAGAGAAACTACGGGAAGGTTCATGTCTCCTTCAGCAAGCCTGTAAGTCTGAATGAATTGAAGGCGGCCGTGGGGGGCGGTGAGGATGAAACCTATAATGTGGCCATGTACGTTATGCGGAGAATCAATGAGATCACCATGGTCACACCCTTCGCCATCACGACCTCGGCCATTCTTTTTTCATCGGTGCGGGGAATATCACGGCTGGCGCTTTATGAGAAGGTCGGCATTCTCCATGATTTCCTTGCCTTTGCCAAAGTCCCCATGGCTGAAATGCTGCAAAACAGGGATAATATCGGCCCCGCAGTGGATATGGTTTTGCAGTCCTTCAAGGCCGACGGCATCCTGGGGGAACTCAAACTGGAAGGAATAGAAACCCTGAGCAAGCAGGCCGTCATGGAAGACCTGTTTGTCATCAATGAAGAAGAAAGGATTAAAATCTGTTTTTACAAGAACACTATCATACATTATATTCTTCCCGTATCTTTTACCGCTATCGCGATTCTGCGCTTTTCCGGAAAGGGAAGCATGAGCTACGAAAAGGTCAGGAAGGTCTACAGGGCGATCATCGATCTCTTTAACGAGGAATTCATATATCCCGAAGTCCTCATTGAAGGGGATGGCGGCATAGAGGCCATGGTTGAATACCTGGCGGGGCGGGGAATAATTTCCCGTACAAATGGGAAAATATCCATAGAGGGTAACGGAGAAGAGGAATTGCTGTTCTACGCCTACATGGTTCATGATTATTTCGAATCCTATTATGTCGTTTTCGACACGATAATTCATCTTGAGAGAGAAAAGATTTCCCGGAAAGACCTCATGGCCGATATCCGGAAAAACGGCATTCGCCATTATCACCTGGGGAAAGTAAGGCTTATGGAGTCGCTTTCCATTTCCAATTATAACAATGCCCTGGTTTCCATGGCCTATTCAGGTATAATAAAGGAAAGAACAGTGGGTAAAAAGAATATCGAGGTCACCATTGCCGACAAAAAGAAGGCTGTGGAGGTTATGGAAAATATACGGCAATATATTGAGAGATCATAAATATACTATTCTGGAGGATTTTTAATGGATCACAAACCAAGCAAATCAGCTGAAAAACTGGCCGCCATGATTAAAAAGGCCATTGATGATGGGAAAGTTACCGCAACGGAACGGGAAAAAATCATGATGCTCGCCGACGAGGATCATGTTATCGACCCCCAGGAGCGGAGGCTTCTCGGCGAACTACAGAATATGATCGATAACGGTTCGGTAAAAGTCGTTCCCGACTGATCCCATGAACCGGTATTGATTATACAACGCGAAAGAGGCGGCCTTGAAGGGCCGCCTCTTTCGCGTTGTATGTGCGTGTAAAATTTCTACTTCTTTTTAATGCCCAGTTTTTTCAGCAGCCGGTCCGTGGGGATTCCGTTTTTATCGAAGCCGCGTTCCCGGTAATAACTGTCCAGCATCTTGTGCAGAGGGACTGTCATTCCCTTGGGATCGCATTCACGGCCCTCGGTGAGCATGCGCTCCGGAAGCGTATCATCCTTGCGGCTGATGCCTTCCAGCGTGTTCATGTAACGCTCCAGGACATGAATGCGTTCCCCGGCCTTCAGCATCTGCCACTGGTTCAGCCTGAGACCCGTGATCCCGGACCAGAGCCTTGACCACGTGGCCACATCCATGGCCATGAGTGCAACCTTGGGCAGGTAGGTCATGAGCTGTCTCAGCACCGGGACCGGTGAAAATTTCACCAGAGGCGGCTGCAGCGTATAGGCGAAAGCCGTGAACTGGCATGTATGCAGAGAGTTGACTGCGCTGTAGAGGTTTTCAAAATATTTAACCAGGGTCGGTTTGGCGCTTGTATTGTAGGGCTTTACCATGTTGAAGAAGGCCTCCAGTACCATCATGGATGTGGAGAGATGGCAGGCCCCGCGGTTAGCCGTGGCATAGGAAAGCCCGTGTCCCCAGACACCCCGGGGATCGTAGGCAGGCATTTCCATTCCCTTTACCTGGATGGCGAAGGATTCACCGCCGTATTTTCTGGATAGCGACCGTGATCCCATGGCCATTTCCTTCCCGAAACCTTTGCCGAGGGCCATATCCTTGAGCGCCTGGGAAACACCCTGGGGAGATCCGAACTTAAGATCGCTCTTTACGAGGCCCTTCTGTGCAGCTTCCATTACCCAGGCAATGGTACCGCCGGCAGAAATGGTGTCCATGCCCATGTCTCCGCATATCCGGTTCCAGTCGGCGATCTGAGCCTGGTCAAAGATACCGATGTTGGATCCCAGCAGTACGGTTGTTTCAAATTCCGGGAGGGGGAGTTCCTTGCCATTGAAGGTCCCCATTTTCCCGCAGAGAATCTGGCATCGCTTGCAGGTATGGTATTTTGTGCTGTACTCATCCTTGAAGAATTCGCCCGATAGTTTATAGGCCTCGTCATGCCTGCCCTTGGTGAAGTTATTCACGGGCAGAATCCAGGCCTCGTTGTCGGGCATGGTATTTGCGTTGGTGCCGAATTGTTTATAATTATCCACCGGCGCGGAGTTTTTCAGGTAATTCATGGCCCGCTTTCGGGCTCTCTCGAATTTTTTTCCGTTTTTGGGAATAACCTTATAGGCTTTTCCTATTGCCACGACAGCTTTAAGGTTTTTGGCGCCCATGACCGCTCCCATGCCGCCCCTGCCAAGGTATCGTTCCCCGGAGATGACGTTGGCAAAAAGATTGATGGTTTCACCGGCCTGACCGATACAAACCGCAGCGCTGCCCGGGATTTCCTTGTTCAGGGCCGCCTGCGTATCGATGGATCCCTTTCCCCAGAGTTTATCGGCCTTTTTAAATTCAACGCCCGAGGAGGATATAACCAGGTATGTCTTATTTTTTGCTTTTCCCCTGACAATAAGTCCGTCATAGCCGGCCGTTTTCAGGCTTTCACCAAAAGGCCCACCGCATGAGGAATGGGTCATGATGCCCGTGAGGGGCGATTTGGTTATGGCGGAAAATCGGGCCGAACAGGGGGCCGTAGTGCTCATGTATACACCCATCATGAAGGCGATCATGTTGTCTTCGCCAAGAGGGTCCGTCCCCGGTTCCATACGGTCGTACAGAAGTTTCAGACCGAGTCCCTTACCTCCCAGGTACATTGTTCTCTCTTCATTGGTAACAGTGTATTCGCGAGCAGTTTCATCGGAAAGATTGATCTCCAGTATTCTGTTGCTGGTTCCAATTATTTCTTGCATGAAGCTTCTCCTTTTTTGTGTATTGTATATTTTTTATATATTTGTTTGCTGAAGATCAACCTCCGGCCGAAGGTTTCAGGCAGGATATTTGATCGCCGTCATAGAGCTTTGACCAGAGGCCGATCCTTTCCCCGCTGCGGAAATACGCGAAGGACGATGTGCCTGTAAGGCCGAGATCTTTGAGTACGCTTCGCAGTCGCCTGTTTGTCGTGGTGATATCCACTCCTTTTGCCGGATCGTAGTTTTCCAGGGACAGAGCCTTGTGAATACCGGAATAGAATTTCAAATTGATGGTGATTTCCTTTGCCATGGTTTTTCTTTTTACCGTATGAGATGTATTGTTGTATGCGGAGCAATGAACTCTTCCGAGAATGAATAGTCGCTCACTGTCCACGATAATTATCCAGTATAACTTAAAAATCAATGAAAAATTTGTTCAGATCAGAAATCAAAGTAAATAAAAATGAATTTAGTCCAGTTTTATGAAAATGGACTAAATTCACATATAATATATACTGTAGGTATATATTATATGTGATATACTGTAGGATATTTTTCCGCAAGCAGAAAACAGATTTTAAGGAACAAAAAAAGGGATTGTGGGTGTATATGTTGTACGGGCGGGTTTCAAACCCGCCCGTACAAAAGGAATATTTTTAGATATCGAGACGCAGGCCCAGGTGAACAGCGTGCCCTGTGGCCTTCTGGCCATCCTGTTTTGCTATACTGTAGAGGTATTCGCCGAAGAGCTGAACTTTCATCACCGGCAGGGGAAGAATAGTGAAAAGGAGTCCTCCGCCAATGGAATAAGCCTTGAAAAATTCAGTGCTGTTGTACGATGAAGATGTGTCGACCTTTTCCCAGATGGCCGTATTGAACTTCACGTAGGGGTCAATGGGGAAAAGCGGGATATCTACCTGATTGTATATATCAAGACCGATGATCTTCTTATCGTAGTCGCTGCTGCTGCCGTACTTGAGGACCGAACCCTGATAGAAGGCCCCTACCCCCAGTTTGAGGATCACCAGGTAGGTAACATTGAGATGCGCATCAAGCCCGTACTCGAAGCCCGCAGGGTCCACGTTTGTTCCTTCAATTTCAGTACCGAAGGCATAACCGCCATAAGCGCCTACATCAACGATGGCAAAACTCGCTGTAGGTATTAAAAGAAGAAAACCTGCTGCAATGATGAAAGACTTTATTCTGTTCATTAGTATTCCTCCGTTATTGTAATCTACTTCAATTTCTATAGTACAGGATTACGGGGGCAATGGTCAAGAATTATATTGCATAATTATTTCGAGCAGCTCTTTTCGTCTCTTCTGGAGTTGACGGCCAATCCAGGTATCCTTGATTTTTTTCGGCATCTCGTAGGTGGCTATATGCTCGAAGAGAAGCTTTGCCGGTTCCTTCTTTGTTTTCGATTCCTCCAGTTCCTCTTCGGTGGGGAGGATAATGGCGAAGAGGGAGTAGGGCGTGTGGATAAGGGAGTGGCCGCGTCCCAGGTAGGCATCGGAAAAACCACCGTCGATGTTGATGGCCCGGCCGTTCGATGAGGCGAGTTTCTGGCCCTTCATTATGTTCACCGGCGTGTGTCCGTAGACCACTCGTTCCGCGCCGAATTCCTTCTCGATGAGATCCATGAATTCATCTTTCTGGATATTCTCGCCCCAGTGCAGTGTTATTTCCTCATGTGTATCCTTGTCGCGGAAGAAATATCGCTCGAATGTTTTCATGGCGTGCTTGCCGAAGAAGGGGGATTTAGGCCCGCACCAGAGATAGAACATGACAGCGAGTTGGAAGTCTTCCTGTCCATTTCCGTTCAGATAGTTTTCGCCCACGTCCTTTACCGTGGCTTCTATGTAGTCCAGGAGTTCCTTTCCTTTTTTGCCGTATAGTTCGTCGAACTTTCCATTGGCGGTACTGGGTATGAGGGCGTGGATGTTGAGGATGAAATTATGGACATGATAGAGTTTTCCCTCACGGAAAAGGAATTCCATAAGCCGCTTTATCTGCAGGCTTCCCGTGAACTGTTCCGCCAGATCGTCAATGATTTCCCGCTCCTCGGCGGTGAGTTCCAGGGGATTGTCCGGATTGAGTGTGGGGAAGTGCGTGTCCGTGAGACCCGCCACGTCACCTGTCTTGAGCATGCCGGCCAGTTTTTCCAGGTTGAGCCGTGAATCCATGTCCAGCTGGGGATATTTTTTTATGGTCTGTTCTTCAAGTTTGAACTGGATCATTGCCAGGGTTTTTTCTATCTTGCGTGAAAGCGGTTCTTTTGCTTTGAAATTTCCACTTACGTTGTCGGGGTACAGTCGCGAGGCGAATTCCTGGAGGCGCGTTGTGTCGATGCCAAGCCGGGTGACGAAGACCAGGTTGTCGTACCGGAATGATATGCGCAATGCTTCAGCTATGAGCGACCTGTTGCCGGCGGCGGCTCCCATCCAGAGAATGTCATGGTTTCCCCAGACGAATTTTACAAAGGGCTTGATCTCCTTCGAAGAGAGTATCCTGAGAATTTTATCGGGTTCATCGCCCCTGTCGAATACATCACCCAGCACCACGAGCTGACCCAGGATGACCTGCTTGGTTATTTTGGCCAGGGAGCTGATTACCTTGTCGGCTATGAGTGTATTTTCATAGACCACGTTAGGGACCGGAAAGTTCAGCAGGAGATTTTCCAGCAGTGTCCGCAGGTCCTTGTTGATGCTTCCCCGTATCTGATCGAAATCCTGTATGTTCTGCATTTTGTATCGTATGATGGTAACCAGTGAGGAAATGACATCCTGGCGCTCCATAGCGTATTCATCACTGATGAAGTATTTCTCTTTTCGTATTATCCGGTCCAGGTAATCGAGTTTTTCATCGGAAAAGGTTTTGGGCAGGGCCTCCTGGGCCGACCGAAAGACCAGGCCGAAGCGTCCTTTTAATATGGCGACGAAGCGGTCGCCGGCACCGTGGGGGTCGCTTACCCACAGGGTCGTCTCGATGAGCTGCTCAAGTTCCGTTTCTATCTGGGCCAGTTCTTTAATGTATTCATGCAGTGATGATATTGACAATTTCTGGTTCATGTCGTGCTCCGGGAAATTGAATTTGGCGTCTGTCAGTATCAGGTGTATGAGCTTAATTCACGACGGGGATATGTCAATGCTAATTTGGGTCGTTATTGCGGTGATGATGTGTGCCTTGTAAATGAAAGAATGATTGCTCAGTCATTGAAAAAAAGTGATACAGGCAATAAGTTTTTGGACCTCATTTCCCGACACTCCCCCTTTAATAAGCCACCCCTTTTCCGCCTCGGAGAAGCACACAGCAGGATGATGCAGTGTCGAGCGCAGACAGGAGGTCCAAAAGGCGCTCGACGATGGCCGGGGGATGATATCATTTCATTATAATGAGAAAAATTCAATCTCTCCCGCCAGGGTATCGGCCCTGTCGTCCAGCACCCGGGACAGTTCGTTGACCGATCCGGCCTTGCTGGCGATATCCTGGATGGCCTCGGAAATTCTGGCAACGGTGTCGATGAACTCCTGGTGGGTCGTGGCCTGTTCCTCGGCCGCCCGCAGATTCGCCACGGCCATGTTGATCATGTCATTGAAGTGCTTCTGTATCTCCTCGCTTATGGTGGACTGGGACTGCGCCTCGTCGGCTATCTTAACGACTATGGCAGCGGTCTTTTTCACGAAGGCGATTATCTCGCTGAATTTTTCCGATGTCATCTTGATGGAGGCGATTCCCGTATTGACGTCTGCCAGGGTCATGGTTATGGACTTTGTTATCTGGTCTGCGTTTTTCTGCGTGTTGTCGGCGAGCTTGGATATCTCCTCGGCGACGACGCTGAATCCCTTCCCGTAGTCACCGGCCCTGGCTGCTTCTATTGAGGCGTTGAGCGAGAGCAGATTCACCTGGTCAGCAATATCCTTGATGATTGAGGCGGAGTCGTTGATGGACTGGGTGCTCCTCTGGATGTTCTCTATCTTCGAAATGGTATCGTTGAGAATTATCTCTCCCTCGCCGGCCTTCTGCTCCGTAACCTTTGATATATCCGCTCCTGACGAGGCGCTTTGTGCGATGGTCTCGGCGTTTTTCAGGATTTTTTCCATGAGCGATGAAACCATTGTTGTCTGCTGATTCTGCTCCTTGGAATTGTCTGCGATGCTCTCGCTGGAGGCCGCCAGCTCTTCGATGGAGGCGCTCATTTCCTCAACGGACGAGGCCACGTCCTGGGTGTTGTCACTGAGCTTGCTGATGGTGTCCGACAGGTTCCGTGAATCAATGCTGAGGTTTTTCGCTTCCCCGTCGATTCCCGAAATAATTTTATTGAGCACGGCGATGAGGTTGTTGAGATAATTATTCATGGAGCCCATTTCATCCCGTGTTGTTACCGGTACTGAGATATTAAGATTTCCATCGACGATCCGGTTTATGCCGGTACGCGTATGCTCGAAGGTCCTTTGCACCGAGGATGAGAAAACATGGGCAATGTAGACAAGGTTGAGAAGAAGAAGTGTCGCGATGACGATCACATGGAGACCGATGTTCTCGAAATGAACCATATTATGGTTCATTTCCAGGATGATGAAGCCGAAAGCCATAGATGGAGAAAAAGACATGGTGAAGAGCGATATTGCGATCTTGACCCTCAGTGAAAACCGGGTGGAAGTCTCACAGTTCAAAGCGGCGATTCTGGGTGTATCGAGAAGACGGGCAAATTCCTTCTCTGCTATAAAATAGGAGTATACGTATCCCGGGGGCACGATGACCAGGAGTACAATGAAAATTGCATAGTATTGCAGCGCTTCCATGGGAACGAATAAATGTCCGACCATTACGGCAAGCGTTGGATTGATGACCCATCGGATTGTTATGCTCAGGGCCTGCTGCACGGGCTCGCGGAGCAGGATTTCATGGGCCCATTTCAGATCGGCATCATTTGAATTTTCATCGAATATTATGGTGAGGGGCTTCTTGAGACGCAGGTAATTTATCATGATCCCCACGGCAAGCACGGGACCGGCACTGATGAGAATGCCAAGGAATATAGCCATGAGTTTATCGCCGCGTACGTCCCCGCAGATCACGGCTATATATACAGCCAGCGGTACTGCTAATATGTAGGTGACAAGATTCTGTCGTGCTTCCATCGAAAAGAAAAATTTTTTTGCCTGCTTGTTCATGGTGATACCTCAATATTAATGAGTTGAAAGGAGAAGGTTATTTATAATTATAGAACAGGTATCGTCAGTTGTCATGCACTTTTTAAGAATATTTATGATAGGGTGACGCATGACATGATAGAATGAGAGATTCTACGGAAGTGTTTTTCGGTGTCTTTAAACTATGATACCAGCAGCATGCCAGGCATGAACCATGAACACCGAAAGCACAAGTGTGAGTATGGTCACGATAATGCCGGCCTTGAAAAATTCCCTGAACCCGATTTTCACGTCCAGGGACCGGGCCGATTCTATGACGATGAGATTGGCCATGGCCCCGATTATGGTGGCATTCCCCGCCAGGGTCGATGACGAGGCCAGGGCGAGCCAGAGCGTGGGGCTGTCGCTGCTTTTCATGAAGGGGAGCATGACTACGGTGTATGGAACATTGCTTACGATCTGGGAAAGGACCAGGCTTATGCCATGCAGAATGCCGATGCCACGGAAATCGGGTGTGAGGAGTTTCGCGTCGATGAATCCGGCAATGAGCCCGGTTTTTTCAATACCGCGGACAACAATGAAAAGGGATGCGAAAAAAAGAAGGAGGACCCAGTCAACTTCTTTGATGATTTCTGATGGCCGTAATTTCCCCAGGAGCAGGATCAGGGAAGCGCCGCAGAGAGCTATGATGGGGATGGACAGTCCGATACGGTGATTGATGAAAAAGAGGAATGTCACCAGGATGAAAACGGGAACAGAGAATTTCATCGATGCATAGTTATATTGCCGGGGCTCCTCCCGGAATACGATCCTGTCGCGGTGGCTGAAATTTTCCGGGTAGAGGAGCTTGATGACAAAAACAATGATGACCATGCCGATAAGTGAAACGGGAAGCAGTAGAAAAAGGAACGTCGCGTAAGGAATGCCGGAGTTTATGCCGATGAGCATGTTCTGGGGATTCCCCGTAATGGTCATGGCGCTTCCTGTGTTGGATGCCAGGATTTCGGCGATGAGGTAGGGTATAGGGCTCAGGCCCGATGAGCGGCATATCCTTATTATGACGGGCGTAAAGAGGAGAACCACGGCATCATTCACCAGGAAGGCGCTGGATATTCCCGTGGCAAAGACAATGATGACGAGGAGCCGAAACTGGTTCTCCGACATGGCCGTGGTTTTCTGTGCTATGAGGGCGAAGAAGCCGTCAAGTTCCAGTGTGACGATGATAATCATCATGCCTAAAAGGAGGGCAATGGTGTTGAAGTCAATGGCTGCCACGGCCTCTTCAAAGGAAAGGATTCCCGTCAGGATCATGAGCACGGCGCCGAAAAAGGCCGCCGATGGACGGTCCATGTTGACGCCGGGAAGGCGGGTGAAGATTATCCCCGTGTAGGTGATGACGAATATTATCAGCGCTGTCCACTGAATGTATGACACGGTGGTAACTCCATCCCGAATTAAATTTTGAAATAATTATCTTTCTTTTCTTTTCGGATTTACCCGATGACAGGCATAGCAATGTAAAATGTCAAATACTTATTTGTGCATGTACTCCGGATGGACCCGTTGCATCAGTAAAATTTCGTGATAGAAGTTGACATAAATATATATATGTTGAGGATGGTCATCATAACGAAATGCAAAACGTTGAGGTTATGTCATGGCAAATCCCTTTTCACGATATTTTTTAAAGAAATATGATGAGAGTGATTACCTGGTACGAAAAAAGGCCGGGCTGGTCATGTTCTTCGCCATTCTGCTTATCATTGCCCTCAATGCGGGGGCTGTCGCTTCCTTTATGATCAGTGTGGAACGAGGCATTGATTTTTTTAAATCGGCCTTTCTTGTGTCAATGGCATCCCTGTTAACACTGGTTCTGCTAAGAATAGGAAAGTCAGAAATGGCGGCCTATGTCTATGTCTTCGCCTGCGTTTTTGTTGTCACCCTCATGCTGTTTACCAAGGAACCTCATCTGGCATACAGCACCATGGTCTACTTTATGTTTGTAACCCTTATTTTCGCTTCCGTTTTCACGACGCTTTTTGTATCAACGGTGGTAATGGGCATACAGTGTGCCGGTAATGTCATCTATTTTCTCATGCACAAAGATGTTGCTGATCCCCTCGTTAAAACCATTTTGAAAGCCGGCCTTGTTGACAGTATGGTGGCCCTTTTCCTGGCCTACTTCATCAGTCTCTTCAGTATCACAGTACTGCAGAACTCTATCAAGATGACCAACGAAGAAAAGGAGCGCAATGACGCTCAGTTCAAGGAACTGCGGGGCCTTCATGCCATCATCAGCGAGATCGCCCAGAAAATATCATCGTTCGCCGAGTGGATATCGGAAAGGACTAAAAACTTTTCCGGTAACATGGAGGAACAGGCGCGTTTTGCCTCCGAGATAGACGGCTCTACAGCCGACGTGGCCGCGGGAGTGGCCAATATAAGCGGAAATATCGAGGGACAGTACAGCGCCCTCATGAGCGTCATCGAAAGAATGGCATCGCTTTCCAATGAGACGGATTCATTGAAGCAGAGGTCCGGCGACGTGGCCGGTGCCTTCGGCAGCATGGTGGACCTGGCGCGCCAGGGCGAGGAGGCGGTGAATCATATAAACAGGAACTCCCAGTCTCTCATCGAGAGCTCGAACCGTCTCTCGTCGATAATGGTCATGATAGAGGATCTCTTTGACAAGATACAGCTCCTGGCGCTTAACGCCTCCATAGAGGCAGCCCGGGCCGGCGAGCACGGCCGTGGTTTCGCCGTTGTGGCCGATGAGGTGAACAAGCTCTCGGAACAATCGGTGAACAATCTCAAGGAAATAAAGGAACATATAAACAACAATACCCGGGGCGCCGAAGAAGGACGTCAGAGCATCCAGGTTATCGTGGAACTCATCAGCCAGATATTCAAGACCATCAATAATCTCGAGGACCGGTCGCGGGAAATATTCAGCCATATCGATAACCAGGAAAAGATCAAGAATGAAATCGTGCAGATGATAGATGACCTGAAGAATCGTTCTGTCGTTATACGCGAGGATACTTCGAAGCAGGATAGCGCCGTAAAGGATATAGCTGGAAGGATATCCAATATCAATCAGCTCCTCCAGTCAAATACATCGGTAACAATGGAATTGACGGATAAGTCCGTGGAACTTGCCCAGATATCCGTGGAACTGACGCAGAAGGTGGGGAGCTGATGCAGGGAGGGCGCCGGACAAACCTCCGGGCCCTTTCCATTCCGGTTTACAGCTTCGAAACGATGAGGACACCCATCTCTGCCGTGCCTACCTGTTTTTTCCCTTCACTCATGATGTCAATGGTGCGGTATCCTTCGGCCAGTACGTTCTCGATGGCGCCGTATATCCTGTCGTAGGCACTGTCAAGGCCGAAACTGTATTTCAACATCATGGCAGCAGAAAGAATCTGGGCGATGGGATTAGCTATACCCTTGCCGGCAATGTCCGGGGCCGATCCGCCCGACGGCTCATAAAGGCCGAAGGTCCCTTCGGAAAGGGAAGCCGAGGGCAGCATTCCCAGGGAGCCCGTGATCATGGAAGCCTCGTCGGAGAGAATGTCGCCGAACATATTGTCGCAGAGCATCACATCGAACTGCCGGGGATTGCGCACAAGTTGCATGGCGGCGTTGTCGACGTACATATGGTTCAAAGCCACATCGGGATATTCTTTTGCTATTTCAATGACTACCTCGCGCCACAGGACCATGGTGGCCAGAACATTGGCCTTGTCAATGGAGGTGACTTTTTTATTCCGTTTACGCGCCGTTTCAAAGGCCACGCGGGTGATGCGTTCGATTTCGGGTTTCGTGTAAACCAGGGTGTCGAAGCCCTTGTCTCCTTCCCGTCCCTTGGGCTGGCCGAAATAAATGCCGCCCGTCAGTTCCCGGATTATCATGATATCGAAGCCGTCGCCGATAATGGACGGCTTCAGGGGTGAGGCGTCTCTCAGCTCTTTGAATACAATGGCGGGCCGCAGGTTGGCATAGAGGTTGAACATTTTTCTCAGGGGGAGCAGGGCGCCCCGTTCAGGCTGTTTCTCCGGCGGCAGGCTTTCCCATTTCGGGCCGCCCACGGAACCGAAGAGGATGGCCTCGGCCGCCCTGCAGGTATCGATGGTGGACTGGGGCAGTGCCTCGCCGTGATTGTCAATGGCGGCCCCTCCCACATGGGCCTGGGTATATGAGAAGGAGATATCCTCCTTTTTAGCGATCGTATCAAGCACTTTCAGCGCTTCCTTCATGACTTCGGGGCCGATTCCGTCTCCCGGGAGTACGGCAATTTTTTTCATGCTCATTTGTTTCTCCTGCTTCAAAAATGGCCTGGTGTAGACCGTGGTTTTGCGCCGTTTTTTTTCCAACGGCCGGCAGTCTTTCCTCCGGGAAAATAAAGGGGAAAACATGCCGGAATTTGTACAGTGGCAATTCCACGGGTTACTTGTCAATTGGAAAAAGGTCTGCCGTGAGGTTAATTTGGTCCGCGTGAAAGGGGGGCAGAGCCTCATAAAAAGGGTTTTCTGCAAGGGAAATGGGGCTCTGACCCTATCGGGAGATAATTTCTTACAGGGAGGCTCTGACCCCTGTTATCGGCAGGTGCAGGGAAGGTGAACATCAGTAAAAAATGTATAGCAAAGTTAAAAATATCTTGCTATGTTTATTCCCGTTGTTCAATATTGACACAACTGAGCATCCGCTCATTTCTTGTTGGCAGAAATAATAACTAAAAATAGAAGGGGTAAATCAATGGGTAACTATGTACTGGACAAGCCCGATAATCTCGTGGAAATGTTCGAAGAAAGCGTGGCGAAATTCGCCGACCGAAACTGGCTCGGAACAAAAAACAAAGAAAAGACCGGGTATGATTGGGTAACCTACGGAGAAACAGCTGCAAGGGTTGACAATCTCAGGGCCGGTCTGGCAGGACTGGGAGTGAAAAAAGGCGATGCCGTGGGCATCATCGATAATAACAGTGTGGCCTGGGCGGTTTCCTGTTATGCAACCTACGGCCTGGCAGCCCGATTCGTTCCCATGTACAAGGCTGAACTGGAGAAAATATGGCAGTATATCATTACCGACAGCACCGTGAAAGTCCTTCTTGTTTCCGACCAGGGGATTTATGAAAAGGTGAAGAACTGGACAAAGGAGATCGCTACTCTTGAGCATATCATCCTTATCGACGGCGAAGGCCCCGGGTCCATGAGGGACCTGGAGGATAAAGGGAAACAGAATCCCGTGAAGACCGTTTATCCCGCTCCCGAAGATGTTGCCGGACTCATCTACACGTCGGGTACCACGGGAGACCCTAAAGGCGTGCTTCTCACCCATGGCAACTTCAGCAGCAACGTTCATGCCATCATCAAGATATTTCATGTTCTTGATAAGGAGGATATTACGCTCTCCTTCCTTCCCTGGGCCCATTCCTACGGGCAGACAGCGGAACTTCATACGGTCATGCGCTTCGGCGGATCCACGGGTTTTGCCGAAAGCCCCACGACCATCGTGGATGACCTGGCCCTGGTGAAGCCTACCATGCTCGTGGCTGTGCCCCGAATATTCAACCGGGTTTACGACGGTCTCAATGCCAAGATGAACGAGGACGGCGGCCTGGCCAAGTTCCTTTTCGATATGGGAGTCAAGGCCGGCAAGAAACGCCGGGCCCTGGCTGCACGGGGAAAATCCAGCCTGGGAACGAATATCAAATTCGCCATCGCCGACAAGATCGTATTCTCGAAAATCCGCCTGAAATTCGGCGGCTGCATGAAACATGCCATAAGCTCCAGCGCGGCTTTGAGCCCCCATATCGCCGAATTCTTTTTTGATATCGGCATCCCCGTGTATGAATGCTGGGGTATGACGGAGATAACACCGGCCGGGTCCGTCAACGCCCCTGACGGATTTAAAATCGGCAGCTGCGGCCGGGCCATTGACAAGGTAACCCTGGTCATTGACAGATCAGAGACCGGCGAAAACAGCAAGGACGGCGAGCTCATCGTATACGGTCCCAATGTCATGAAGGGCTATCACAACAAGCCCGAGGCCACGACCGAGACCATGACCGCCGACGGTGGACTGCGTACCGGCGACCGGGCCTTTGTGGACCAGGATGGGTATCTCTTCATCACGGGCCGGATCAAGGAGCAGTTTAAACTGGAAAACGGCAAGTTTGTTTTTCCCGCCGCCATAGAGGAGGAGATAAAGCTCATCCCCTATGTGGAGCAGGCCATGATCTATGGTCTCAATAAGCTCTTCACGGTCTGTCTCATCTATCCCGATTTTGTCGTCATGGAGAAATACGTCCGTGATAAGGACATCCCCCTTGATCATGCGGCCATGGTGCAGGACAAGCGGATCATCGATCTCATAGAGACGGCTATAAGGAAGCAGCTCGATGGGAAATTCGGCAACTATGAAATCCCCAAAAGATTTATCATCCTCAGCGAGGGCTTTTCCGTGGAAAACGGCATGCTCACGCAGACATTGAAATTAAAGCGCCGCGAGGTCCTGAAAAAATACCAGGACTCCATCGACGCCGTTTATGTAAATAACTGAGTATGCGCATTTTACAAACGGGGCGTTCCGCATACCTGATGGGCGGGACGCCCTTTTTTATATGCATTTCATTCCTTCCGTATCTCTATCTTCATCCCCTGGATAAATTCATAAAAACCCGAATCGATATATGAAAAGTATATTTTTGTTCTTGCAATTTTCGGGCTTTCCCTCTATTTAATAACATGTACTTGCGGTATATCTTATGTGGAATAAAAAATATGTTATCTGCTTGATTTTTATTTAAAACAGGTATAATGCTGGTTAGTAAATATCATCATTGCCCGAACCGTTTCAGTCTCAAATAAATAACCGGAACCGGGTTCTTGCGAAAAACAAAGAGCGCGTTTTCTGTCGTATGCATACTCCGGATCATGTACGAATAACCTGGTTATATCACCGGGATTACAATATATATACAGCAGTCCTGAATATAAAAATGGGATTGTACGAAAAAACACGTAAGAGGAGATTTTATGAAGGCACCAAATTTTTTTGAATTTTTCAGCCAGGCCAAAATAATTTCCGGCAAAAAGGGTATGGAGAATATCCCCCTGGAGTTTGCCGGAATGGGCGTTCACCGGCCCATGATTGTTACCAGCAGGTCTGTGGTGGACTCGGGCCTTTTGCAAAAACTCATTAAAGCATTTTATGAATCCACGCTGACCATCGGCGCTGTATTTGACGGAGCGACCTCCACCGTCAGCGCCTCGCTCATTGAAAAAGGAGCTGCGCTTTTCCGATGGAAGGAATGTGACTCCATAATAGCCCTGGGAAGCGGTTCAATCATGGATCTCGCCAGGGGCATCAATATGGCCGTAACTGAAAAGGCCTCCCTGGCCAGCCTGGCCGGCGAGGACCGGGTTGCGGGAAACCTGCGGCCCTTTGCGGCCGTTGTCACGGCGTCGCTTTCCGGTTATGAAGCGGGTAACAAGGCGCTGATCGATAACCGGGTTTATAAATCGGATTTTCTTTTTCCCGATATCATATGCATCGACAACCGCATGATGCTGAAACAGGCTCCCGGCGATGCCGTGAATTCCGCCATGGCGGCACTGACTCATGCCATAGAGGCATGCCAGGAACCGGTAAACAATCCCATGACCGATGCGTATGCCCTGGCGGCAATTCGCTATATCAGCGATCATCTTCCCGTAGTGGTGAAAAAACCGCGCAACAATAAAGCACTCATGGCTCTCGCCAATGCCTCGGTGGCTGCAAACATCGCCTATGCCAATGCGCCGGCCGGTATCGTTCACAACCTGGCCAGGGCCCTGGCCCTTGAAACGGGCCATAACGAAGGG